>Ga0228701_1000002_pt1 | contig 753174 bp, 665 predicted proteins | sample McNCre117_Aug_MG_2_FD_178017 | JGI IMG/M metagenome (GOLD analysis project Ga0228701, IMG submission 178017) | Freshwater microbial communities from McNutts Creek, Athens, Georgia, United States - 11-17_Aug_MG | ecosystem: Environmental > Aquatic > Freshwater > Creek | place: USA: Georgia...
CCGCGGTTTCTTCAAAGGTGCGGGCTGTTTCCTCGTCACCCATGTCGCGGGCAATTTTGGCGAAGTAGCGGTACTTGATGTGGGCCATCGATTCGCCCGCAAACGCGGCTTCGAGGTTGGCGATGGTCTTGATCTCGGGACGGGTAGGTGCAGTCATTTGGAACTCCTTTAGTCAACAAAAACAATCAACATGTAAGGAATGATAGATTTAGTCAATTGATTTGACCAATTGAAATTTGCTAAACCATCGATAGCACTTGTAAGCGCAGGGCTCACTGATATGACTGTAGATGCAATTTTTTAATGAGTCTAGGAAAAGTACATCTGACCGTTTTCAACCAGCAGTTGCCGGTCAACAAGCTTTCGATGGCTGACCGCTCCCAGCTTGAAGCAACCCCTCAACACCACCCTATCAATCATTACTTCTAGCCTGAGTCAAAGCAGCGCTTAAATGACGTTAGCCTGCAAAGTCTGCGTAACGATGTCGTGTGTGACTTGTTGCGCAGCTTTGTGTGTGGCGGTCATGGGGCGACGCGCTGACCAAACCAGCATGAGCTGGCTCAGCAATTTGGGCTGCTCAATGCGATGGATGCTGAAGTCTTTGGGTTTGGCGAAGTTGCGCAGCGTGTAGGCGGGGAGCACGGCGTAGCCCAAGCCTTCTTTGACCAATTCCAAAATCGCGTTCAAGCCGTCAATCTCCAGCACGATTTGCGGTTTGCAATTGACACGCAGCATCTCGGTCTCAATCAACAAACGAAACGCATTGGGGCGGCTGGGCACGATGAGTGGCAGCTCGGCCAAGGCAGCCAGCTTCATCACCGGTTTGAGTGGTGGTTGCGCTGCGGTGGGTTTGATTTTTTGGCCCGCAATCAAGATCAAGGCGTCTTCGTGCAGCACCGTCATTTCCAAATCAGGGGAGGGCGGTGGGTTGTAGAGCACAGCCATGTCCAAACGGCCCGCGCGCAAGCTTTCCACCATCAGCACTGAAAACCCCTCGGTCAACGACAGCTGAGCATGGGGCAGCACCTGTTTGAACGACAGGGTCAGCGGCACCGTGATGAGCTTGGACAGGCTGGGGGGCAAGCCAATCGACACCCGGCCCGCCAAGGCGCCTCGCACCGACCCCAGTTCTTCCTGGGCCACCGCCACTTGGTGCAAGATGCCACGGCCATGCTCTAGCAGCACCAGGCCGGCTTCGGTCACGGTCACGCCACGGCCGTTGCGCATCAACAAGTTCTGGTGCAGCTCCACCTCCAGTTGGCGCACATGGCGACTGAGCAGGGGCTGCGGAATGCCCAATGCAGCGGCCGCTTTGGTGAAACTGCCGAGTTCTGCCACGCGTACAAAAGATTCGATTTGCTTGAGGTCCATGGCGTTTTGAAAATTGAATAACGATGTTCTAGATATCTAATTATGTTATATCAGCTAGTGGCTCTTTCAGCGCCTGAAAACGGGCTGAATCTCTAGAATCAGCGCCATGCAAACCTCTAGCTCTTCCCTCGTACTGCGTGGCATTTCATCCATGGCGACCAAGGCCTTGCTGAACGACCTGACCCAGGCCTACCAAGCGCACACGGGCGTGTCGGTGCAGATTGAGTCCGTGGGCGGCGTGGATGCTGCTAAGCGTGTGCAAGCGGGCGAAGTGTTTGACATGGTGTTGTTGGCCTCAGACGCGATTGATAAGTTGATCGCATCGGGCCATGTGATGGCTGGCAGTCGCAGCGACTGGGTGCGTTCACCCGTGGCCGTGGCGGTGCAAGCTGGCGCCGCACGCCCAGACCTGAGCAACGAAGCGGCGCTCAAAGCCGCCGTGTTGGCCAGCCCCACGCTCAGCTATTCCACGGGCCCGAGCGGCGTCTACCTAGAAAAACTATTCGATCGTTGGGGCATTGCCGACGAGGTGAAAGCGCGCATCGTGGTGCCGCCACCTGGCACCCCTGTGGGGGCATTGGTGGCCAGCGGCAAAGCCGCTTTGGGCTTTCAACAATTGAGCGAGCTCATTGCTTTGCCCGGCATTGATGTGCTGGGCACTTTGCCTGCGGATGTGGCGTTCATCACCACGTTTTCATCTGGCATTCCGGCCGTCATCGCGGGTGACGCAACGCGTGTGGCGGCGGTGCAAGCATTTCTGCAGTTCTTGGCTTCGGCTGGCGTGGAAGACGTCAAGCGCAAGCAAGGCATGGACTGGCTTTGATTTTTAATTTCATTCTGTAAGGGGTATTCATGTCTCTCATCATCGACGTTCATGGTCACTACACCACCGCGCCCAAGGCGCTTGAAGAGTGGCGCAACCGCCAGATCGCTGGCATCAAAGACCCCGCGTCTATGCCCAAAGTGTCCGAGCTGAAAATCAGCGACGACGAGTTGCGCGAGACCATCGAGACCAACCAGCTCGCCAAGATGAAAGAGCGCGGCTCTGACATCACCATCTTCAGCCCACGTGCCAGCTTCATGGCCCACCACATTGGCGACTTTCAAGTCTCGTCCACTTGGGCGGCCATTTGTAACGAGCTGTGCTTCCGCGTGTCAGAGTTGTTCCCCAACAATTTCGTGCCTGCGGCCATGTTGCCCCAGTCACCCGGCGTGGACCCCGCCACGTGCATTCCCGAACTGGTTAAGTGCGTGGAGCAATACGGCAACGTCGGTATTAACTTGAACCCCGATCCATCCGGTGGCCACTGGACATCGCCTTCTCTGAGCGACAAGTCTTGGTACCCCATTTACGAGAAGATGGTCGAGTACGACATCCCCGCCATGATTCACGTGTCGACCAGCTGCAATGGCTGCTTCCACACCACGGGCGCGCATTACTTGAACGCCGACACCACGGCCTTCATGCAGTGCTTGACCTCTGACTTGTTCAAAGATTTCCCCACTTTGAAGTTCTTGATTCCCCACGGCGGCGGCGCGGTGCCTTACCACTGGGGCCGTTTCCGTGGCTTGGCGCAAGAGCTGAAAAAGCCGTTGCTGACGGAACACTTGATGAACAACATCTACTTTGACACCTGCGTGTACCACCAGCCCGGCATCGACTTGTTGACCAAAGTGATTCCAGTCAAAAACATCATGTTCGCCTCGGAAATGATTGGTGCTGTGCGCGGCATCGACCCAGAAACTGGCCACTACTACGACGACACCAAGCGCTACATCGAGTCCACGCTCAACCTGAATGCGGACGAGCGCCATCAGGTGTACGAGGGCAACGCGCGTCGCGTGTTCTCGCGCTTGGACACCAAGCTGAAATCGCAAGGCCGCTAATCAATTCTTAGGAGATTTCTTATGTACGAACTCGGCGTTGTTTACCGCAACATCACCCGCGCTGATCGCGCAACCGCCGACGCTTTGGCGTCTCTCGGTTCTGCCACGGTGCACGAAGCCATGGGCCGTGTCGGTCTGATGAAGCCCTACATGCGTCCCATCTATGCGGGCGCGCAAGTGTCGGGCACGGCTGTGACGGTCTTGCTGCACCCCGGCGACAACTGGATGATGCATGTCGCGGCTGAGCAAATTCAGCCCGGCGACATCGTGGTGGCGGCCATCACGGCTGAATGTACCGACGGCTACTTTGGCGATTTGCTCGCCACGTCCTTCATGGCCCGTGGCGCACGTGCCTTGATCATCGATGCCGGTGTGCGCGATGTGAAAGAGTTGACCAAGATGGGTTTTCCCGTCTGGAGCAAAGCCATCAGCAGCAAAGGCACGATCAAAGCGACGGTGGGTTCGGTGAACATTCCTGTGGTGTGCGCGGGCATGCTCATCACCCCGGGTGATGTGATCGTGGCGGACGATGACGGCGTGGTTTGCGTGCCCGCTGCCATGGCTGCCAAAACACTGGCGACTGCACAAGCCCGCGAGGCCAACGAAGGCGAGAAGCGCGCCAAGTTGGCGTCTGGTGTGTTGGGCTTGGACATGTACAAGATGCGCGAGCCTTTGGCTGCTGCAGGCTTGAAGTACATCGACTAACGCACCTTCATTTCATGCATACCGCACGTCGCTTTGTGAAGTCGTTTGCTTTTGCAGCCCTGTTGGGCTTGACGGCATGCGTCAGCACATGGGAAACCCCGTCTCCCGCATCGGCGCAGGCAATCTTGTCGGTGGCGCCCGAGGTGCAACAGACGTTGGCACCCACGGGCGTGCTGCGCGTTGGGGTGTATTTGGGCAGCCCCACTTCGTGGGTGCGTGATGCCAAGACAGGTCAGTCCCACGGTGTGGCGTTTGAGTTGGGCCACGCCTTGGGGCAGCAGTTGGGTGTGCCCGTGCAAGTGGTGGAATATCCGCGCGTTGCCGAAGTGATTGAAGCGCTCAAAAGGTCGGAGGTCGACATGACCTTCACCAACGCGACGGCGGCTCGCGCCAAAGACATCGCCTTCACGCCAGCCTTGATTCAGTTGGAGTTGGGCGTGCTGGTGCCTGCCAACAGCCGCATTCAAAGCTTTGCAGATGTGGACCGTGCGAATGTGCGTCTGGGTGTGAGCCAAGGCAGCTCGTCGCAAGGCGTCTTGGGTGCCCGTTTGAAACAGGCCACGCTGGTGCCTGTGCCATCGCTCAGCGTGGCGCAGCAGATGTTGCAACGTGGCGAATTAGACGCGTTCGCCACCAACAAGGGCATCTTGTTTGAACTGGCCGAAAAAGTGCCAGGTGCTCAGGTGCTGAAAGATCGTTGGGGCTTAGAGAATTTAGCGATGGCCATTCCCAAAGGCCGCGACATGGCCATGCCGTATTTGCGTGAGTTCGCACAAACCTTGGTCAGCCGTGGTGAACTGCAAAAAATGGCCAGCCGCGCGGGTTTGCGTGGGTTGGCACAAGCCGATTGATTTTTAAAAGGAAACGACGATGAGTGCTTTGAAACGTATCAGTTCGATTCTGTTGACATGCCTGATCGCGGGCCAAGCCATGGCCCAGGCGTACCCCAGCAAGCCCATCAAGGTGGTGGTGGGTTATGCCGCTGGCGGTGCGGTAGATGTGGTGGCTCGCACCATTGGCCAAAGTTTGTCGGTCAGCATGGGCCAGCCTGTGATCGTAGAAAACAAACCGGGAGCCGGCACCAACATTGCTGTGAAGTCGGTGATCACGGCCGAGCCCGATGGCTACACGATGATGATGGCGGCCAACGCCTTGGCAGCCAACATGTCGTTGTACCAACCCGCACCGTTTGATGCCGAACGCGATTTGGTGGCGGTGTCATTGATTGGCCGCGTGCCAGTGGTCATCGCTGCGAACCCCAATGCGCCCTACACCAACATCAAGCAGTTGATCGACGCGGCCAAGGGCAAACCCAACAGCATTGCGTTTGGCACGCCTGGCAATGGCTCTACGCCACACATGGCGGTTGAGTTGTTTGGTCGTGCTGCAGGCATCGACTTGCAGCACATTCCCTATCGCGGTGGTTCGCCAGCCATCACGGATGTGATTGGTGGTCAACTGCCTTTGGTGGCGGTGAATGCGCTGGAAGTGTTGCCACACGTCAAGAGCGGCAAACTCAAAGTGTTGGCTGTGTTGAGCCCCAACCGCAGTGCCATCTTCCCTGATGTCCCGACCATTTCGGAGTCAGGTTTTCCGGGGTTTGAAGCCTCGGTTTGGTACGGGCTGGTCGCTCCTGCGGCCACGCCCAAACCGATCGTGAGCAAGTTGCACGACGAAGTGCAAAAAGCCTTGCAAACCAAAGAAGTGCGCGAGCGCATGAACGCTGTGGGCGGTGAAGTCGTGCCTGGCAGCGCAGAAATGTTCACCCAACTGATTCGTTCCGAACGCCAGCGTTACGCCAAGCTGGTGCGCGAAGCCAACATTCAACCTGATTGAAGAAAAGAGGAGCACATGGAATTTCAAAAGACCCCCGGCTGGATGGACTGGTACACCGGCCCCAGCAAACCCAAATTCAAATTGCCTGCAGGTGCTGTGGATGCACACTGCCACGTGTTTGGCCCAGGCAACGAGTTCCCTTACGCACCCGAGCGCAAGTACACCCCGTGCGATGCCTCCAAGGCCCAGCTCTACGCTTTGCGTGACCACCTTGGCTTTGCGCGTAACGTGGTGGTGCAAGCCACCTGCCACGGTGCAGACAACCGCGCCATGGTGGATGCCTTGGTCAGTTCCGGCGGCAAAGCGCGTGGCGTGGCCACTGTCAAACGCAGCGTGACCGAAGACGAATTGCAAGCCATGCACGACGCTGGCGTGCGCGGTGTGCGCTTTAACTTTGTGAAGCGCTTGGTCGACTTCACGCCCAAAGACGAATTGCTTGAAATTGCCAAACGCGTTCAGATGTACGGCTGGCATGTGGTGATTTATTTTGAAGCGGTCGACTTGCCCGAGTTGTGGGACTTCTTCACGGCTTTGCCGACCAATGTGGTGGTGGACCACATGGGCCGTCCCGACGTGACCAAACCTGTGGATGGTCCTGAGTTTGAGTTGTTTGTGAAGTTCATGCGCGAGCACAAAAACGTGTGGAGCAAGGTGACTTGTCCCGAGCGTTTGTCGGTGTCTGGCCCCAAGGCTTTGAACGGTGAACAAAACGCTTACCAAGACGTGATTCCCTTTGCCAAGCGCATCGTGGACGAGTTTCCAGATCGCGTGATCTGGGGCACCGATTGGCCACACCCCAACCTCAAAGACCACATGCCTGATGACGGCTTGTTGGTGGATTTCATCCCGCACATCGCAACCACGCCTGAGCTGCAAAAGAAACTCTTGGTGGACAACCCCATGCGCCTGTACTGGCCAGAGGAGAGTTTTTAATGGCACTCGACAAACCCTACACAGACGTTCCCGGCACCATCATTTTTGATGCCGAGCAGTCGCGCAAAGGCTACTGGCTCAACCAGTTCTGCATGTCGCTCATGAAAGCCGAGAACCGCACGCGTTTCAAGGCCAACGAGCGCGCCTACCTCGACGAGTGGGCCATGACCGAAGAACAAAAGCAGGCCGTGCTGGCCCGTGATTTGAACTGGTGCATGCGCACGGGTGGCAACATTTACTTCCTCGCCAAAATCGGTGCGACCGATGGCTTGAGCTTCCAACAAATGGCAGGCTCCATGACCGGCATGACCGAAGAGGAATACCGCAACATGATGATCCACGGCGGCCGCTCCGTCGAAGGCAATCGCGTGATTGGTGAAAACGGCGACGCGCAAGCGCAGAACCAGCCTCAAGGCGCAGGAAAGAAATAACCATGGCAAAAATCACCGCATCCGTTTACACCTCTCACGTGCCCGCCATCGGCGCTGCGTTGGACCTCGGTAAGACACAAGAAGACTACTGGAAGCCAGTTTTTGCTGGCTACGACTTCTCCAAGCAATGGATGAAGGACAACAAGCCCGATGTGATCTTCTTGGTGTACAACGACCACGCCACAGCGTTCAGCTTGGACATGATTCCAACGTTTGCCATCGGTACAGCAGCGGAATACAAACCTGCCGATGAAGGCTACGGTGCACGTCCCGTGCCTGTGGTGAAAGGCCATCCCGAGTTGGCGTCCCACATCGCTCAGTCTGTGATTCAACAAGACTTCGACCTGACCATCGTCAACAAGATGGACGTGGACCACGGCCTGACCGTGCCTTTGTCGTTGATGTGCGGCGAGCAAGACCCCGTCAAAGGCGCTTGGCCTTGCCCCGTCATTCCATTCGCCGTCAACGTGGTGCAATACCCTGTGCCTAGCGGCCAGCGTTGTTTCAACCTTGGACAAGCGATTCGCAAAGCCATTGAGAGCTACGACGAGGACATCAATGTCCACATCTGGGGCACGGGCGGCATGAGCCACCAATTGCAAGGTGCGCGTGCGGGCCTGATCAACCGCGAGTGGGACAACAACTGGCTCGACTTGATGATCAACGACCCCGTGGCCTGTGCGCAAGTGCCACACATCGACTACGTGCGCGAAGCCGGTAGCGAAGGCATTGAGTTGGTCATGTGGTTGATTGCACGCGGCGCCATGTCTGACATTCAAGACGGCAAAGTCACGGGGCCAGCGCCCAAATTGAAGCACCGTTTCTACCATGTGCCTGCATCCAACACGGCGGTCGGTCACGCGATCTTAGAGAACGCATAAGTCATCAAGAGGAAAACAACATGAGCAAAACCATCAAAGTCGCCTTGGCTGGCGCTGGTGCCTTCGGCATCAAACATTTGGACGGCATCAAAAACATCGACGGCGTGGAAGTCGTGTCATTGATCAGCCGTGATCTCGAAAAGACCAAAGAAGTGGCTGACAAATACGGCATCAAGCACGTCACCACCGATTTGGCCGACAGCTTGGCCTTGCCTGAAGTCGATGCCGTGATTTTGTGCACCCCCACACAAATGCACGCCGCACAAAGCTTGGCTTGTTTGAAAGCCGGTAAACACGTGCAAGTGGAGATTCCTTTGGCCGACAGCTGGAAAGACGCCGACGAGGTCGTGCGCGTGGCCAAAGAAAAAGGCTTGGTCGCGATGTGTGGCCACACCCGTCGTTTCAACCCCAGCCACCAATGGGTGCACAACAAAATCAAAGCCGGTGAATTCAACATTCAGCAAATGGATGTGCAAACCTACTTCTTCCGCCGCACCAACATGAACGCGTTGGGCCAAGCCCGCAGCTGGACCGACCACTTGCTGTGGCACCACGCGGCCCATACCGTGGACTTGTTCGCTTACCAAGCAGGCAGCCCCATCGTCAAAGCCAATGCGGTGCAAGGCCCGATCCATCCCACACTGGGTATCGCGATGGACATGAGCATTCAGCTCAAAGCAGCCAATGGCGCGATTTGTACCTTGAGCTTGTCGTTCAACAACGACGGCCCCTTGGGCACCTACTTCCGCTACATCGGTGACACCGGTACCTACTTGGCCCGTTACGACGACCTGTACACCGGCAAAGAAGAGCAAATCGATGTGTCCAAAGTGGCGGTGTCCATGAACGGCATCGAGTTGCAAGACCGTGAGTTCTTTGCAGCGATCAAAGAAGGTCGCGAGCCAAACTCCAGCGTGGCTCAAGTGCTGCCTTGCTACAAGGTGCTGCACGAACTTGAGTTGCAATTGAACGCTTAAGAAATACATCCGCCATGCAACAACGTCAACTCGGCCCCTTCACTGTTTCTGCCATCGGCCTTGGCTGTATGAACCTCAGCCACGCCTACGGTGCGCCCCCCGCACCCGAGGTGGGCGAGGCCTTGTTGCATCGCGCTTTGGATCTGGGTGTGACGATGTTCGACACGGCTGCGCTGTATGGCTTTGGGACCAACGAGCTGTTGGTGGGCAAGGCCTTGAAGGCGCACCGTCAACACATCACGCTGTGCACCAAGGGGGGCATGGCGGGGGTGTCGTTCCCGGACGGTGTCAAGCGCGTCATCAACGGTCGTCCCGAGGCGATTCGTCAAAACTGTGAAGACAGTCTGAGCCGCTTGGGCACCGATGTGATCGACCTCTATTACCTGCACCGTTGGGACAAGCAAGTGCCCATCGAAGACAGTGTGGGCGCGGTGAGCGACTTGGTGCGTGCGGGCAAGGTCCGCAGCATCGGCTTGAGCGAGGTGTCAGCCATCACGCTGCGTAAAGCCCATGCGGTGCACCCGATTGCGGCCTTGCAAACCGAGTACTCGTTGTGGACACGTAACCCAGAAATTGCGGTGCTCAAAGCCTGCGAAGCGTTGGGTGTGACCTTTGTGGCTTTTAGCCCCGTGGCACGTGGTTTCTTGTGCGGCGATTTGCGTGATGTGAGCACCTTGGCTGCGAATGACATTCGCCGTGCCATGCCGCGTTTTTCACCGGATACCTATGCCGCCAATTTGCCTTTGCTGCAAGGCTACCAAGCCATGGCACAAGAGGTGGGTTGCACGCCCGCACAATTGGCGTTGGCTTGGTTGCTGCACAAAGACAGCAAGATCATCCCGATTCCCGGCACGCAAAACATTCGCCACCTCGAAGACAACATGGCGGCCACACAGGTGGTGTTGTCGTCGGAGCAGATGCAGCGCTTAGAAGCGCTGATCAACCAACACACGGTCAAAGGTCCGCGTTACAACGCGCAGAACTCGATCGAAGTGGATACCGAAGAGTTCGTCTAACGCGCCCAGGCATGAGGCCTGCTGACCATGCTGGGCCGCTTGGATCACCTGGCAAACAACTGTTCCCGCAACCAGACATGCACCGGGTCTTGCTGGTGCCGCACATGCCAAATGGCGTACATGGGCATCTCTGGTGTTTCAAACGGTGCGGGCGCATCGGCCAAGCCGCGCAGCAAACTTTGGCGCAACAAGCCGGGCAGGGTGGCCAGACGATCCGTGCCACTTACAAATGCAGCCACCCCTGAGAAACTGCTCAAGGTGGCGGCAAACCGGCGGTTGATACCCCGTTTGAGCAAGAGCTCGTCAATGTCCAAGCTGCGTCGGGGTTGGTGGACCACGGTGATGTGCTCCGACGCTTCGTAGGCCTTGAGAGATCGAGGGGCCTTGCGCACGTGGGGGTCGTAAAACACGCGGTAGGTGTCAGCAAACAAACGCTTGTGCTTGATGTCGGTGGCATCAGGCGGTCTGGGGCTGATGACCAGCTGGCAGTCTTGCGCGCGCAGCATGTCGGCACTGGGCACGTCAGACGGCACCACGCGCAGCGTGACGCCTGGTGCTTGGTTTTGCAAACGGTTGAGCAAGCCCGGCAGCAGCAAATCGCGCTGCAAATCGTTGGCGGCGATGGTGAAGCATTGGTTCAGGCGCGCAGGCTCAAACGCACCGCTGTGGACAAAACCTTGCAGCTGGGTGAGCAAGCCCTGGGCTTGCAGCGCCAAGGCCTCAGCCCGTGCGGTGGGCACGATGCCACGGCCTGATTTCACAAACAAAGCGTCGCCCACGATGGCACGCAAGCGGTCGAGCTGGTGGCTCACCGCCGACTGCGTGATGCCCAAGGCATTGGCCGCTGCGGTGACCGAACCTTGCTCAATGACGGTGCTGAGCAAATGCAGCAGATGGCCGTCCAAATCCAAATGATTAAATTTTTTCATGGAATAAATGAGGATTGCTTTGTTTATTTTATGGGTTCAAACGCCCACACTTCGTGTCATTGATCCACTTCAATCGCGGAGACACCCATGAGCCACAAACCTGAACCCATTTTTGGCACCACTTTGTTTGACGGTGACCAAGCCCAAAAGGGCTACGCCCTCAACAAGATGTGCTATTCCTTCAACAGCGCAGACAACCGCAACGCCTTCAAAGCCGATGAAGAGGCCTACATGGTGCAGTACGGCCTCAATGCGCAACAAGCGGAGGCCATTCGCACGCGCAACGTGTTGGGGCTGATCGCTGCGGGTGGCAATGTGTACTACCTCGCCAAGTTCGCAGGCATTTTGGGCTTGGACGTGCAAGACCTGGGCGCAGCCCAAACTGGCATGACCAAAGAAGAATTCAAAGCCAAGCTGCGCGCTGCAGCGCATCAATAAACATCAAGGAGACACACCATGGCACACATCGTTGGCGGCCTCGCCTCATCACACATCCCTTCCATCGGCGGCGCAATTGCCAAAGGCATTCAGCAAGACCCGTACTGGAAACCTTTTTTTGACGGCTTTCCGCCCATTCACGAATGGCTGGGCAAGGTTAAGCCCGATGTGGCGGTGGTGTTTTACAACGACCACGGCTTGAACTTCTTCCTCGACAAGATGCCCACGTTTGCAGTGGGCGCTGCGGCCCAATACAACAACGCGGACGAAGGCTGGGGCATCCCCACTTTGCCACCGTTCAAAGGTGCGCCTGATTTGTCGTGGCACATCATCAACGCCTTGGTGGACAAAGAATTTGACGTGGTGACCTGTCAAGAAATGTTGGTCGACCACGCGTTCACCTTGCCGCTCAAATTGTTCTGGCCTGGCGACACATGCCCGGTGCTGACGGTGCCGATTTGCATCAACACCGTGCAGTTCCCCTTGCCATCGGCCAAGCGTTGTTACAACTTGGGCAAAGCCGTGGGCGACGCCATTCGCAGCTGGGACAGCGACTTGAACGTGGTGGTGCTGGGCACCGGCGGTTTGAGCCACCAGCTCGACGGCGAACGTGCCGGCCACATCAACAAAGCGTTTGATTTGGAGTTCATGGACAGCCTGAAAAAGAACCCTGAATGGGCCACGCAGTTCAGCATCCACGAATTGGTGGAGAAAACCGGCACGCAAGGTGTGGAGCTGGTGATGTGGTTGGCCATGCGCGGTGCCTTGGGCGACAAGGTCCAGCCTGTGCACGAGAACTATCACATCCCGATTTCCAACACCGCAACAGGCGTGATGGCTTTGGCCACGGCATAAAGCCCAAGGCTTCCAAAGAAAAACCCCGCCAGCTGTGCGCTGGCGGGGTTTTTTGTGGTTCTGCGCAATCCATGTTGCGCAGGTGCGCAGGCTTGCCTTACATCGTGTCGATGAAGCTGCGCAGTTTGTCGCTGCGGCTGGGGTGCTTCAACTTGCGCAAGGCCTTGGCTTCGATTTGACGGATGCGCTCGCGCGTGACGTCAAATTGTTTGCCCACTTCTTCCAAGGTGTGGTCGCTGGTCATCTCGATACCAAAGCGCATGCGCAGCACTTTGGCTTCGCGTGGGGTCAGGCCATCCAAGATGTCTTTGACCACATCGCGCAAGCCCGCTTGCATCGCCGCTTCGATAGGCGCGGTGTTGACGCTGTCTTCGATGAAGTCACCCAAGTGGCTGTCGTCATCGTCACCGATGGGTGTTTCCATCGAGATCGGCTCTTTGGCGATCTTCATGATCTTGCGGATCTTGTCTTCTGGAATTTCCATCTTCTCGGCCAAGACGCTGGCATCGGGCTCGAAACCAAACTCTTGCAAGTGTTGGCGGCTGATGCGGTTCATCTTGTTGATGGTTTCGATCATGTGCACAGGAATACGGATGGTGCGGGCTTGATCGGCGATAGAGCGCGTGATCGCTTGGCGAATCCACCAAGTGGCGTAGGTCGAGAACTTGTAGCCGCGACGGTATTCAAACTTGTCCACGGCCTTCATCAAACCGATGTTGCCTTCTTGGATCAAGTCGAGGAATTGCAAACCGCGGTTGGTGTACTTCTTGGCAATCGAGATGACCAAGCGCAAGTTGGCTTCGATCATTTCTTTCTTGGCGTGACGCGATGCGGCTTCGCCTTGGTTCATGCGCTTGTTGATGTCTTTGAGTTGAAGCAAAGGCACCACGACGCGTGATTGCAAGTCGATCAGGTTTTGTTGCAGCTCTTGCACCGGTGGGATGAAACGTCCCATGGTGGTCGACCATGGCTTGCCAGCCGCTGCTTGCTTCTCGACCCACTTGAGGTTGAGCAAGTTCGGTGGAAAGTCTTTGACGAAGGTGGCTTGGGGCATGCCGCACTTGTCGACGATGATGCGACGCAGTTCGCGTTCTTTTTTGCGCACTTCGTCGACTTGGCCGCGCACCATGTCGCAAAGTTTTTCAATCGTTTTGGCGGTGAAGCGGATGCTCATCAACTCGGCTGTCAACGCGCTTTGCGCTTTGATGTAAGCCGGTGTGCCATAGCCTTCTTTGTCGTAGGTCTTGCGGAGCTTTTCGAACAAAGCAGTCATGCGGTCGAAGCGTTCCAAGGCTTGGTTCTTCAACTCTTCCAATTTCTTGGTCAGCGCTTTGGAGCCGCCTTTGCCGTCGTCATCGTCTTCTTCATCGAATTCGTCGAAGTCTTCTTCGGCCACATAGTCGTCGGCTTCGTTGAGGTTGTTGAAGCCGTCCACCACGGTGGAGATCACCACTTTGCCTTCGCGAATTTCTTCGGCCATGCCCAAGATGGCCGCGATGGTGGCAGGGGAGCCGCTGATGGCGGCCATCATGTCCATCAAGCCGCCTTCGATGCGCTTGGCAATTTCGATTTCGCCTTCGCGGGTCAGCAACTCGACCGTGCCCATTTCACGCATGTACATGCGCACGGGGTCAGTGGTGCGGCCGAATTCGCTGTCCACCGTTGACAAAGCAGCTTCGGCTTCTTCTTCGGCTTCTTCTTCGGTTGCGGCGGTGGGCGCGTTGTTGTTGAGCAGCAGGGTTTCTGCATCAGGCGTGTGTTCGTAAACGGCCACACCCATGTCGTTCAACATGCTGATCACGACTTCGAGCGTTTCAGCATCGACCAACTTGTCGGGCAAGTGGTCTGAGATTTCGCCGTGCGTCAGGTAGCCACGTGTCTTACCGAGTTTGATCAGGGTTTTCAGACGTGAGCGACGCTTTTGCATGTCTTCTTCGGACAGCACGGTTTCGTCCAAACCGAATTCTTTCATCAAGGCGCGTTCTTTGGCCTTGCTGATCTTCATGCGCAGTGGTTTGACTTTTTCTGCACCGGCTTCAACGACAGGTTCGCCTTCGAGGTCAGCTTCGATGTCGCCGAGGTCTTCGTCGTCAGCGCTGGCTTTTTTGCCTTTGGCCTTGGTTACTTTTTTAGCCGGTGCTTTTTTGGCAGCCGCTTTGGGCGCGTGCGCCTCGACAGCGGAGGCTTTTTTCTTGGTGTCTTCTGCTTTGGCTTTCACCGCTTTGACGGTGGGTTTGGCAGCGGGTGCAGCAGGGGTCTTTGATTTGGAGGCAGGCACTGGTTTGGCTTTCGTAGCAGGCTTTGCGGCTGGTTTGGCCGCCGGTTTCGCAACGGGCTTTGTGGCTTTCGTAACTGCTTTGGCGGCGGCTTTGGGAGCTGCTTTCGTCACAGGCTTCTTGGACTTGCGGTCAACGGGCATGAAAACTCCTAGACATCAAAGAAACAAATACACAGCGCCACAAAACCCGGCGCGGATAGAAACGGAAAAAAGGGGGAACCCTCACAGGCAAGTTGTATGGGCGAACATTTGGAATGCAATCCTTGCGGTAATTTGGCGAGTCGTGCGCTTGATGTCACGGTTGGCCGGGCCCGGAGGTGTTGCTGTCGCGCTTGCCGAAAAAATGGATTATACCCTCAAACCTTGGCCACTCCCTGGCAAAGGCCCGTCAATCTTGACTTTGCGCGGTGCTGGGGCTGGCTTGTTCGAGCTGTCGACGGCGCGTTTGCAGGGCGCGGTAACGCTGCAAGGCGGTGGGGTCGTCCTTGGCCGCTTCGATGGCTTCGGTTTCTTGGGCCTTGAGGTTTTCAATCAACATGCGGTTGAGCATGCCGCGCAGTTCTTGCGCGGCCTCTTGTGCTTGCTCTTCGGGGGAGGCCGCGTCTGGCATGGGCTTGCCTTCTTCGTCAAGCAGCGGTTTGAAGGCGGTGGCCATGACGCGCAAGGCCATGTCTTCAAATTCTTGTTCACGCAAACCTTCGCGCAGCGCGCCCCAAGGCTGGTTGCCGTGTTCGTGGTGTTGGTGGTCAATCCACACGAACAAGGGGCCGTGGGGCGGGGCCAAATCGCACAACAAGTTGTGGTCTTCGTTGGAGAGCTGTTCCCAAATTTCCATGTTCGAGAGCAGCACCCGAGCAGCATGGTCCGCACGGCCTGCTGGAATTTGGCGCGCACCGCGTTTCCAGTTTTGCGGTGGCCGTTCACGTGTTTTGAACTTGGATGATTTTTTGAATTCGCCCGAGCGCGCAGCGGCAGTGGTGGGGGCAGGGGGGATCCACAGGTCTTGCAACTCGTGGTTGCCCAGATCGGCCAGTTCGGCAATTTCGCTCAGCAGTTGACGCTTGAGCGCGCCATCGGGCAAGGCCATCCACATGGGCTTGGCATTGCTGGCCATGTGGGCGCGACCTTCAGCCGTGTGCAGGTCGCAGCCTTCACGGGCCACTTCGATGAGGAAGCGGCTCAGGGGCATGGCTTCGGTCACGCAATGCGCGAAGCCTTCTTTGCCGAATTCGCGGATGTAGCTGTCTGGGTCGTGCTCTGCGGGCAAGAACAAGAACTTCACGCTGCGCACATCGGTGGCGTAGGGCAAAGCGCCATCGAGCGCCTTGCGTGCAGCGCGCCGGCCTGCGCTGTCGCCGTCAAAGCTGAACACCACGCTGTCGGTGAAGCGGAACAGCTTTTGCACATGGTCGGTCGTGCATGCCGTGCCCAAGGTGGCCACGGCGTTGGGAAAGCCCAGCTGGGCCAAGGCCACCACGTCCATGTAGCCTTCGGTCACCAGCACGTAGCCCGCGTCACGCAAGGCGTTGCGGGCTTCGAACAAGCCATACAACTCACGGCCTTTGCTGAACACCGGGGTTTCAGGCGAGTTCAAATATTTCGGTGTGCCTTCGCCCAGCACACGTCCGCCAAAGCCAATGCATTCGCCTTTGACGTTGCGGATGGGAAACATCACACGGTCGCGGAAGCGGTCGTAGCGTTTTTCTTCTTCGCCGTCTTCTTGGTTCACGATGACCAAGCCACTCTCGGCCAACATCGGATCTTGGTAGTCGGGGAACACGCTGGCCAAGCTGCGCCAGCCTTCGGGTGCGTAACCCAGACCAAATTGCTTGGCAATTTCGCCGCTCAGGCCACGGCCTTTGAAGTAGGCAATGGCTTTGGGCGAATTGCGCAAATGTTTGCGGTAGGCCTCACCGGCTTTTTCGAGCACGTCGGTGAGCGTGGCTTGCTTTTGACGTTGCTCGGCGGCACGTGCGCGGTCTTGGGGGGAGATGTCTTCTTCGGGCACTTGCATGCCCACGTTTTGGGCCAAGTCTTTGACGGCCTCGACGAAGGTCATGCCCGCGTGCTCCATCAAGAAGCCAATCGCGTTGCCGTTTTTGCCGCAACCAAAGCAATGGAAGAACTGCTTGGCAGGGCTGACCGAAAAGGAGGGGGATTTTTCGCCGTGGAAGGGGCACAAACCCATGAAGTTGGCGCCGCCCTTTTTGAGCTGCACATAGCGACCCACCACCTCGACCACGTCAACGCGGGCGAGGAGTTCTTGGATGAAGTGCTGTGGGATGGCCATGGTGGGGAAAAACGTGGAGGGTCGATTCTAGGCAGACCCTCCCGCCTTTCCCGCGATGCCCCGCTTATTTCGGTGCCAAGCGGATGGCGCCGTCTAAGCGGATGACTTCGCCGTTGAGCATATCGTTTTCAAAAATGTGCAAGGCGAGCTTGGCGTAGTCCTGAGGGGTGCCCAAACGTGAGGGGAATGGCACGCTGGCGGCCAAGGCGTCTTGCACGTCTTGTGGCATGCCAAACATCATGGGCGTGCCAAAGATGCCGGGGGCGATGGTCATGTTGCGGATGCCGTTGCGGGCCAAGTCACGGGCTATGGGCAAGGTCATGCCGACCACACCACCTTTGGAGGCGCTGTAAGCGGCTTGGCCAATTTGGCCGTCGTAGGCGGCCACGGAGGCGGTGGAGATCATCACACCGCGCTCGCCCGTGGCTTCGGGGTCGTTCTTGCTCATGGCTTCAGCAGCCAAGCGGATCATGTTGAAGCTGCCCACCAAGTTGACGGTGATGGTTTTGTTGAACACGCCCAGGTTGTGTGCGCCGTGTTTACCCACGGTTTTTTCTGCGGGCGCAATGCCTGCGCAGTTCACCAAGCCCATCAGCTTGCCCAAAGACACGGCTTTGGCGACCACGGCTTGGCCGTCGGTCTCGTTGCTCACATCGCACTTGACGAAAGCGCCGCCAATTTCTTGGGCCACGGCTTCGCCTTTTTCTGCTTGCATGTCGGCAATCACCACCTTGCCACCTTGCGCTGCCAAGGCGCGTGCGGTGCCTTCACCCAAGCCCGATGCGCCGCCGGTGACGATGAAAACTTTGCCTTTGATGTCCATGAAGGTCTCCTGAGGAATGAAAAATTAAGAGGTTTGAGTTTACGTTTACGTAAACGTCAATTATGCGGGATTGCGGCATCCGGGACAATCACTCTTTTTTGCATTCGTTTGAAGGACGGTTTGGATGATCAGTAGTTGCAACAGCCCCTCGGTGGTGAAGGCCAAGCGCGATGTGCGCCGCCTGTTGATGGGGGTGAGCGTGGCGTTGGCGTTGGTGGGGTGCGCCTCACACGCCCCCTTGGCGCCTGTGGCGAGCAGCCCAAGCCCCAGCGCGGACACGCCAGCGCCCAAGCGCCCGCCCAAATTTGGCTTGGCCTTGGGCGGCGGTGCGGCGCGCGGCTTTGCGCACGTGGGCGTGATTCAGGTGCTGGAAGAGGCGGGCTTGCGCCCCGACTTGGTCGTCGGTACCTCGGCGGGCAGTGTGGTGGCCGCGCTGTATGCCAGTGGCAAAACAGGTGCTCAGTTGCAACAAGTGGCCGAGACCATGGAGGAAGCCACCATCACCGATTGGACCGTGCCTTTGTTGGGCCGCGGCATGATGCGTGGCGATGCCTTGGCGCGCTACGTGAACAGCAAAACCGGTGGTCAACGCATTGAAGACTTCAAAATGCCGCTGGGCATTGTGGCTACCGACTTGCACACGGGCCAAGGCGTGTTGTTTCAACGCGGTGACGTTGGCACGGCGGTGCGCGCTTCCAGCTCGGTGCCCTCGGTTTTTGAACCTGTGCGCATTGGCAACCGTGAATTTGTGGATGGCGGTTTGGTCTCGCCCGTGCCGGTGCGCTATGCCCGCCAAATGGGCGGCGAATACATCTTGGCCGTGGATATCTCCAGCGTGCCAGAGACCGGCAAGACGGGCGATATGTTCCAAATCTTGATGCAAACCTTCACCATCATGGGCAAGAGCATCAACACCTTTGAGTTGCGTGAGGCCGATTTGGTGGTGCGTCCAGCCTTGGGCAACGTGGGCAGCGCAGAGTTCAGTGCCCGCCGCCGCTCGATTGATGCGGGTCGACTGGCGATGCAGCAGGCGTTGCCCAAGTTGCGCGCAGCCTTGGCCGTGCAGTGACCTGACGCGTCAAAGGCGTTGGGGCAAAAAAAAGGGGCTCGTCTTGCGACGAGCCCTTGAAGGGATCCTGCACCCGGAGGTGACGAAGGACCCGAGGAGACAACTGTTACAAATTAACGCTTCTTAGAAGCAGTTTTTGTGGCCTTGACGGCTGTTTCTGTCACGGTTTGGAAGTTGGTTTCAGCGATGTCAGCAGCTTGCTTGACAGCTTTTTGCACAGATTCCACAGCATTGTTGCCAGCGCTCACGGCTTGCTTGAAGAAAGCCACAGCAGACTCAGAGCCAGCAGGTGCGTTTTTCAGAGCGGCGTCGATGTAGCTCACGAAAGCTTGTTGGCCTTCAGCAGCTTTGCCTTCGAAGGCTTTGCTCAGGTCAGCGCCAGTGCTGGAAGCGATGTCATAGATGTGGCGGCTGTAAGCGGCAGACTTCTCAGCCAAAGGCTGCAACAAACCAGCTTGCAAAGCCAACAATTCTTGTGCGTCTTTCACGCTCAACACAGCCTTGGCGTGGTCAGCAGACTCAGACAAAGCAGCGCGTGCAGCAGTCAGGTTCAATTCGACCAATTTTTCAACGCCAGCGAAAGCTTGGTTGGTCAAACCAAACAGGTTGTTCAGGTTGGCTTTGTTTGTGGCGGCGATTTGTTCAACGTTCAACATAGGGAGCTCCAAAAGTTAAGGGGAGAGAGTTTGCAAAAAAATGTTGCAGTGCAGCATTGGGTTGAAGTTTAGGGTTATCCCGAGGTTTTGCAAGAGGGTTTGGGCCTTTGGGCTGCTGTTTAGAGGCGGCTTTCTAAAACGCAAGGACTTTCGGTCTTGGCGACAATGACGTCTTGATTCATGCGGCTTTCGAGGCTTATGCGCGCTTTTTATTCAGACCAATTTGTCTTGCCTCTGCCCGATGGACACCGTTTCCCCATGGCCAAGTACGGCTTGCTGCGAGCGCGTTTGGCCCAAGAAATCCCGGAGATTGAGATGCTGGCGGCCCAACCTGCCAGCGATGGCGAGTTGGCGCTGGTCCACACGCCTGAGTACATCCAGTCGGTGGTGCAGGGCAGCTTGAGCGCTCAGGCCCAACGCGAGATTGGCTTTCCTTGGACGCCTGCGATGGTCGAGCGCTCGCGTCGCTCAGCTGGTGCCACCGTGATGGCCGCGCGCGCCGCCTTGTTCGCAGGCGAAGGCTTGGCGGCGAACTTGGCCGGCGGCACCCACCACGCCTATGCCGACCACGGCAGTGGCTTTTGTGTGTTCAACGATGCGGCAGTCGCCACGCGTTTGATGCAAGCCGAATGGGGGCGTCGTTATTTGCGACCGCTGAAGGTGGCGATCGTGGATTTGGATGTGCACCAAGGCAACGGCACGGCACGCATTTTTGCCAACGATCCCCAGGTCTTCACCTTGTCCTTGCATGGCGCACGCAACTTTCCCTTCGCCAAAGAGACCAGCGATCTAGACGTGGAGTTGCCCGATGGCTGCGATGACGACGCTTATTTAGAAGCCCTGGATCAAGCCCTGCTCACCCTCGAATCCCGCTTTGACCCTGACCTGGTGATTTACTTGGCGGGCGCTGATCCGCACGAAGGCGATCGTCTCGGGCGGCTCAAGCTGAGCTTTGACGGCTTGGAGGCGCGAGACCGTCGTGTCTTTGATTGGGCCTTCCATCGCCGCTTGCCTTTGGCCTTTGCCATGGCGGGGGGCTATGGGACGCAAATTGCGGACACCGTGGAGGTGCAAGTCAATACCTACCGTGTCGCCCAAGCGTACTGGCGACGCTGGCAAAATCGTGCCCAATGACTTCCACGCCCAACACCCGACCTCAAGCCGAGCCGCGCAGCGCCTTCAAAGTATTTCGTCGCATCGATACCCGCTGGATGGACAACGATGTGTACGGCCATGTCAACAACGTTGTGTATTACAGCTGGTTCGACACGGCGGTGAATGCCCATTTGATTGAGCAAGGTGCGCTGGATATCCACCACGGACAAACCATTGGCTTGGTCATTGAGACCCAATGCAATTACTTCGCGCCCTTGGCGTTTCCGCAAATCGTTGAAGCGGGCATTCGTGTCGCCAAGTTGGGTTCGTCCAGCGTGCGTTATGAAGTGGGTTTGTTTGCCCAAGGTGAAGCAATGTGCGCTGCGCGTGGGCATTTTGTGCACGTGTACGTCGATAAAGAAAACCGTCGGCCTGTCCAGGCCTTGCCTTTGAACTTGAAAACTGTCTTGGAGAAATTGGTATGAGCGCTTTGCAAAACAACGTTGCCGCAGTGGATCACGCAATGACCTCGCGCATGTCGGCTCGCGCCTTCACGCAACAACCTGTGCCACGTGCCTTGATTGAGGAAATTTTGCAGGTCGCCAGCCGTGCGCCATCGGGCACCAACACTCAGCCTTGGAAGGTCTATGTGTTGCAAGGCCAAAGCCGTGACAGCTTGGTGGAGAAGGTCTGTGCCGCACACGAAGCCATGAGCCAGAACCCTGAGTTGGCCAAAAACTACCAAGAGCAATACGACTATTACCCGGCCAAGTGGGTGAGCCCTTTCATCGACCGCCGCCGTGAAAACGGTTGGGGCTTGTACGGCTTGCTGGGCATTGGCAAAGGTGACAAAGAAAAAATGCACTTGCAGCACCAACGCAACTTCAAGTTCTTTGATGCGCCTGTGGGATTGATGTTCACGGTCGACCCTGTGATGGGCCGTGGCTCTATGTTTGACTACGGCATGTTTGTGCAAAACATCATGCTGGCAGCGCGTGCGCGTGGTCTGCACACTTGCCCACAAGCGGCGTGGAACCACTTTCACAGCATCATCTTGCCGCACATCGGTGCGGGCGAGGGTGAGATGTTGGTGTGTGGTTTGGCTTTGGGCTATGCGGATGAAAGCGACAAGGTCAACACCTTTGTCACGCCACGCGTGCCTGTGAGCGAATTCACCCACTGGGTCGAATAACAGAAACGATTGACACAGATGATCATCACGAGCCTGCTCGACACCGATCTTTATAAGTTCACCATGATGCAGGCGGTGCTGCATCAGTTTCCGAGCGCGCAAGTCTCGTACAAGTTCAAGTGTCGTAATCCCGGCGTCGCATTGGCGCCTTATGTGCAAGAAATTCGCGACGAAATTCGCTCTTTGTGCAGCCTGCATTTCCAAGATGCGGAGCTGAATTGGTTGCGCAGTTTGCGTTTCATCAAGAGCGATTTCGTGGACTTCTTGGGTTTGTTTCGTTTGAATGAGAAATACATCCAGGTCGAAGCTTTGCCCAATGGTGAGATCGACATCAACATCCAAGGACCTTGGTTACACACGATCCCGTTTGAGATTCCGGTGTTGGCCATCGTCAACGAGGTGTACTTTCGCAACACGCAAAAAGTGCCTGACTTTGTGGAAGGGCGTCGTCGCCTGGATCAAAAGATCGAAGCCTTGCATGCCGAGCGTTTGAGCGATTTGAAAATTGCGGACTACGGCACACGTCGCCGCTTTTCCAAAGCCTGGCACGAAGAGTTGTTGCGCGTGTTGGCGTCTAAATTGGGCACGGGATCAGATGGGCAATTGGCTGGAACCAGCAACGCCTTGTTTGCCATGAAGCTCGGCCTCACGCCCTTGGGCACCATGGCCCACGAGTATTTGCAGGCCTGCCAAGCGCTGGGCCCGCGTTTGCGTGACAGCCAGGTGTTTGGTTTTGAAACGTGGGCGCGTGAATACCGTGGTGATTTGGGTATTGCCTTGAGCGATGTCTACGGCATTGAGCCGTTCTTGCGCGACTTCGACATGTATTTTTGCAAGCTGTTTGACGGTGCCCGTCACGACAGTGGCGACCCGTTCACTTGGGGCGAACGCATGATTGCGCACTACCGCAACAACCGCGTGGACCCCATGACCAAAACACTGATCTTCAGTGATGGACTGACGGTGGAGCGCATCATTGCGCTGTACCAACAGTTCCGTGGACGTTGCCAACTTGCATTTGGCATTGGCACCAACTTGACCAACGACTTAGGTTACGAGCCTTTGCAGATTGTGATCAAGATGGTGGAGTGCAACGGACAGCCCGTGGCCAAGTTGTCAGATACCCCGTCGAAGAACATGTGCGAAGACCAAAAGTATTTGGCTTATTTGCGTCAGGTGTTTGACATTGAGCAACCGGCTTAAAAACGCGTCATGAAATACATCAAGATTGCGATCCTCTTCGCCATCGCATGGGCGATCAACGCCTCCGCACCCAATGTGTTGGCGCATCTGCGGGCATTGGAGGGCGTGGAGTCTGCGTTGGCTGTTTCGTTGTGGTGCGCAGGTTTGTTCTTGGTGTTTGGTTGGGCGTGTAGCCGTGCGGCCGAGGGTACTTTTTTTCCAAACTTCACCTTGCAATTGCTCGTGGGCATCGTGATGCACGATGCGTTGTCACCTTTGTCGACAGAGCTGACTTTGTCGGTGGTGGTATGCACCGCACTGGCCGCCATCATTTTGAAAGCCGGTGGCGATGAGATTGAGCGCAAAGACTTTTTGAGCATTGCGTTTCCCACGGTGATGATTGCGATCGTGGGTTATTTGGTGACCTTCTTCGTCATGTTTCCTGTGCTGATGTGGCTGGGACTTGATGGCAAAACTGCCGCCTTGTTGTCCGCCATCATCGGATCGACCGATCCTGCGGCCTTGATTCCCACACTGAAGAAACTGGCGTTCAAGGGGCACTTCAAGCGCGTGGCTCATTTGTCAGTGGCAGAGAGTGCTTTGAACGATGCCGTGGGGGCCATCTTTGCAGGGGCTGTGGCTGCGATGGTGCTGTCCGATGCGCCGCTCGATACCGTGGCGGGGTTGGCGACAGGGTTGGTCAGTGGTGACAACTTGTGGCACTTGGGACAGCAGTTCTTGTTTGGCATCGTCGCGGGTGTGTTGGGCTGGCTGGGGATGTATGCGTTTGAACGCTACAAATCACGCCAGCATCACAACCAATCGCCAGAAGCACCTTATGACTTTGCGATCGTCTTGGCCGTACCTTTGTTGACGTTTGTGCTGGCGCAGATCATCCACGGCAATGGGTTCTTGGCCGCATTCATCGCGGGTTTGTTGGCCAACTTCAACCATGGGACGCATTACTTTCACAGCTTGCTGCACAACCTGGAAGTGAAAATCGAAAGCGTGGCCAAGCCGACGATCTTCATGATGGTGGGCCCCTTTGTGGCCGTTGGTGATTTGGCGGACACCGCCGGCTTGGGGTTGTGCGTGTCCCTGTTGTTCATTTTGGTGGCACGCCCGTTGGCGGTGTTGATTGCCTTGCTACCCACGTCGATCAGCCTGACCGAGAAACTCTTTCTCTGCGCTGTGCGCGAGACGGGGGTTATTCCTGTCGTGCTGGCCGTGATCACCGTGGCGCAGTTTCCTGAAATGACACTGCTCATGCCTTTGACCGCTTGGGTTGTGATTTGGACTTTGACCCTCTTGCCAGCCATGACCCCATGGTGGGCCCAACGATTACAGATGCTGGAAAACGCATCTCTTCACACTGTCAATTGAAAGACTCCTCTATGAAACACAAAATCATCGTCGCCTGTCCTATTTTTGAAGAAGTGCTGGTGCGCTTGCGCGAGCACTTTGATGTGACCGATAACCAAGCCAACGAAGTCTGGAGCAAAGCGGAGTGGACACAAAAGTTGTCGCAACACACCGCCGCCTTGACCACCAGTGCCGACCCTGTGGATGCCGAAGTGTTGGCCGCGTGCCCCCAGCTCAAAGCGGTGGCCAATATGGCAGTGGGGTACAACAACTTGGATGTGCCTGCTTTGACCGCTCGTGGCATACAAGCCAGCAACACCCCCGATGTGTTGACAGAAACCACCGCCGACTTTGGCTTTGCGCTGTTGATGGCGACAGCGCGTCGCTTGACTGAAAGCGAACATTTCTTGCGCCGTGGCGAATGGAAGCAATGGCACTACAACATGTTTGCTGGCGCTGAAGTACACGGCAGCACCTTGGGTATTTTGGGCATGGGGCGTATTGGTCAAGGCATTGCTAAGCGCGGTGCGCATGGCTTTGGCATGAAGGTGATTTATCACAACCGCTCACGCTTGAGCCCTGAGTTAGAAGCCCAATGCGGTGCCAGCTATGTCAGCAAAGAAGAACTCTTGCGCACAGCCGACCATGTGATGTTGGTCTTGCCTTACAGCCCTGCGTCCCATCACACGATTGGAGCTGCCGAGTTGGCACAAATGAAGCCCAGCGCTACGCTGATCAACATCGCGCGTGGCGGCATCGTGGACGATGCGGCTTTGATTGAAGCGTTGCGCGAGCACCGCATCGCGGCTGCAGGCTTGGATGTGTTTGAAGGTGAGCCCAAAATTCATCCAGGTTTCTTGACGGTGCCAAACGTGGTGCTGACGCCCCACATTGCCAGCGGCTCGATCAAAACCCGTTTGGCCATGGCTAATTTGGCGGCTGACAACCTGATCAGTTATCTGACCCAAGGCAAATCCGTGACGCCGCTCAACACCGTAGGCGCATGATGGACGTGTGGATTGCCGTTGGCGTAGGCATCATCAATGCCGTGTTGCTTTTGGTCTTGTTGCGTCGCCCCAGTGGCGGCAACGAGGCTGCCGCTTTGGCTTTGCAGCAGAGCTTGCAAAGCATGCACGAAAAGTTAGAACGCATTGAGCGCGAATTGCGCACCGAGATTGCCGAATCGTCTCGCGGTGGCCGCCAAGAGCTGACGCAAAACCTCGCGGTGTTTCAGCAAAGCCAAGTGCAGCAACTCACGCTCATGCAAAAAAGTATCAGCGACACGCTCAATCAACAGCTGCAGCAATTGCAAAAAAGCAATGCCGACAAGTTGGATGAAATGCGCCGCACGGTGGATGAGAAGCTACAAACTACGTTGGAAAAGCGTTTGTCTGAGAGCTTCAAGCAAGTGGCCGAGCGACTGGAGCAGGTGCACAACGGTTTAGGCCAAATGCAAAAACTGGCTGACGGCGTGGGCAGCTTGCAACGCGTGCTGACCAACGTGAAAACGCGCGGCATGTTTGGTGAGGTGCAGCTCGAAGCCTTGCTGGAACAAGTGCTCACGATTGAGCAATACGCCAAGCAAGTCGAAACCAAACCGCGCAGCAACCAGCGTGTGGACTTTGCGATTCGCTTCCCGGGCCGAGGCGGCGCAGACGGTGAGCCCGTGTGGCTGCCGATTGACGCCAAGTTCCCTCGCGAAGACTACGAGCGTTTGTTGGATGCACAAGACCGTGCCGATGCCGTTGCCGCCGAGGTGGCCGCCAAAGCCCTGGAGGTGCGCATTCGCACCGAAGCCAAGAGCATTGCCGAGAGCTACCTGGCACCACCTCACACCACCGACTTTGCGATTTTGTTTTTACCCACCGAAGGCTTGTATGCCGAGGTGTTGCGTCGCCCTGGTTTGATGGACAGTTTGCAACGCGATTACCGCGTCACGCTCGCAGGCCCCACCACCTTGTTGGCCATGCTCAACAGCTTGCACATGGGCTTTCGCACGCTGGCCTTGGAGCAACAAGCCTCTGAGGTATGGAAGGTGTTGGGTGCTGTCAAAACTGAATTCGAGCGTTATGGCGACTGGGTGGAGAAGGTGCGCGAGCAAGTGCAAAAAGCGGCCGACACCTTGGACCGTGCCGACACGCGCAGCCGACAAATGCGCCGTGCCTTGAAAAACGTGGAAGCTTTGCCCGAAGGTGAAGCGCAGGCCTTGCTGCCCAAGTTCGACGATGCCTTGGATGATACGGACGCCAAAGTGTGAAGCGTGAACTCACCAAGCTGATCGCTGGTCAAGTGTGTTTGCACGCGTGCATGGCAGGCATGCGCATGGCAGCGCCTTTGATGGCCTTGCGCAGCGGGCAGAGCGAGGCGGCTGTTGGGGTGCTCCTGGCGTTGTTTGCTTTGACGCAAGTGTTCTTGGCCTTGCCTGCGGGCCGCTACGCCGATCTGCACGGCCTCAAGCGCCCCGTGATGTGGAGCGTGTTGATGGGCTCGATCGGGGCCGGTGCGGCTGCTCTTTGGCCAATCTTTCCGGTGCTGTGCTTCAGTGGGCTGATGACGGGGGGAGCCACGGGCGTGGCCATCATTGCATTGCAGCGCCATGTGGGGCGCGCGGCACAGGGGGTGGCGCAGATGAAGCAGGCGTTCAGTTGGTTGTCGATTGCACCTGCGTTTTCTAACTTCATTGGTCCTTTTACTGCAGGCCTGCTGATTGACTATGCGGGATTCGAATGGGCCTATGCCGCAATGGCTGCGTTGCCCATCATCGCTTGGCTGTGGATTCGTCAAGCGCATGAACTGCCCAAGGTGGTCAAGCCTGAAGGGCATGAAAAGAGCAGCGCTTGGGATTTGCTCAACGAACCGATGTTTCGCCGCTTGTTGTTGGTGAATTGGTTTTTGTCAGCCTGCTGGGATGTGCACACCTTTGTGGTGCCTATCTTGGGTCACGAGCGCGGTTTGAGCGCCTCTGCCATCGGTTCAATCTTGGGAGGCTTTGCGATTGCCGCAGCCTTTATTCGGATGATGATGCCCTTTGTCGCAGCGCGTTTGCACGAGTGGCAAGTCATCACAGGTGCGATGTTGATCACCTCGTTCATGCTGGCCGTTTATCCCTTCACGGATACGGCTTGGCTGATGGGCTGCTGCTCGGTGTTGTTGGGCTTGTCATTGGGGGGCGTTCAGCCGATGGTGATGAGCACCTTGCACCAAATCACGCCAGAGCATCGGCACGGGGAGGCCTTGGGCTTGCGTCTGATGGGCATCAATGCCTCCAGCGTGTTGATGCCGATGGTGTTCGGTGCTGCAGGCACCGTCATCGGTATCAGCGGTGTGTTTTGGTGTGTGTCTGCGATCGTGGGTCTGGGCTCACGCAGCGCGTATTTGCTCAGAGTTCATAAAACGCACGGATGAAACTCCAAGCGTCTTCGACGCTGTCGCAATACCGGAACAAGTCCACGTCTTCGGCTGCGATCACACCTTCTTCGACCATCGCCTGAATGTTGAACACGCGCTTCCAATAGGTGCTGCCGAATAAAACAATCGGCACGGGCTTGGCTTTTTTGCATTGCACCAAGGTCAGGGTTTCAAACAGTTCGTCGAGCGTGCCAAACCCACCGGGGAAGGCCACCAAGGCCTTGGCACGCATCATGAAGTGCATTTTGCGCAGCGCAAAGTAATGGAACTTGAAGCTCAGGCCCGGCGTGATGTAGGGGTTGGGCGTTTGTTCATGGGGCAGGGCAATGTTCAGGCCCACGCTGATGCCGCCAGCTTCTTGTGCACCACGGTTGGCGGCTTCCATCACACCGGGGCCGCCACCGGTGCAGATGTACATCTTGCGACCGTTGTGTTGGGTCGCGTTGTATTTGGTGATGAGGTGACCCAGGGCCCGCGCTTGTTCGTAAAAGCGTGCATTGCGCACCAGTGTTTGGGCTTGTGCAATCGCTTGTTCATTGCCGCTGTCTTTGGCCAAGATCAGGGCTTTGTGGGCCTCTTCCTCGCTGCGGAAACGGGCGCTGCCAAATACCACCACGGTGTGTTCAATGCCCAGCTCTTGCTGGGCAATGTCGGGCTTGAGCATTTCGAGTTGAAAGCGAATGCCTCGCGTTTCGCGGCGCAATAAAAATTCGGGGTCTGCAAAAGCGAGCCGGTTGGACTCGGGTGATAAGGTGTCACCGGCTTGGTGTTGGCCCTTGAGGGTTTCCCAAGCTTCTGCAATACGTCGGTCGTGAGGGTCAAGCATTCCATCCATGCATGCGATCTTAACGGCAGGGCCGCGCATGGCATGAAAAAAGGCTCCCGAAGGAGCCTTGATGGTGCCAGCCTTGAAAGGCTTAGACGCGCTTGCGGTATTCGCCAGTGCGTGTGTCGACTTCGATTTTGTCGCCTTGCGCCACGAACAATGGCACAGCCACTTCGAAGCCAGTTGCAATTTTGGCGGGCTTCAACACTTTGCCTGAGGTGTCGCCTTTGACAGCGGGCTCAGTCCAAGTGATTTCGCGCACGACGTTGGTGGGCAATTCCACAGAGATGGCTTTTTCGTCGTAGAACACCACTTCGAGTTCCATGCCGTCTTCGAGGTAGTTCAGGGCGTCGCCCATGTTGCTGGCTTCGACTTCGTATTGGTTGAAATCGGTGTCCATGCAAACGTACATGGGATCAGCGAAGTAAGAGTAGGTGCACTCTTTCTTGTCCAAGATGACTTGGTCCATCTTGTCGTCGGCCTTGAACACGACTTCGGTACCGAAGTTGGCGATTAGGCTTTTGAGTTTCATGCGAACGGTCGAGGAGCCACGACCACCACGTTGGTATTCGGTGCGCAGGACAACCATGGGGTCCTTGCCGTGCATGATGACGTTGCCGACGCGGATTTCTTGAGCGGTTTTCATAGGATGAGGTTCTTGTGGGTGGAATGTGGCCCGTGCAGCTCAAGCTGCTTGGGGCTTCGCAAAGCCGCTTATTTTAGCGTTTTTGCGCAACAAAGCTCAGCAATTGGCTGGTCAAGTCAGTTTGAGCCTGTAAAAGTTGCTGTGTTCTTTGAGCCCAGACCCGCCAAGTGTCAAGCGCCATGCGGGGTAGCTCAGAATTTGACGGGTTTTGCACGCCGTTCCACGCGAGATGAAAAGCCATCAAGTCCTCAGGCATGTGCAGGGCTTGGCAAAACGCGATGAGCTTGTCGTGGTGAGCCAAATCGTCTTGGGGATAGAGATGCCACACCAAGGGTTGGCCTGCCCAGAGGGCGCGCACCAACGAATCTTCGCCGCGCACAAAGTTCAGGTCGCAAGACCACAGCAAATGGTCAAAGTCGATTTGGCTCAGGTAGGGCAGTGCACTGATATGCAATTGGCCCGCACCATGGCTCGGCATGTTCAGCGCCTGCGTGGCGGCGACCACCGCTGTTTTGGGGCGGCCTTGGGCGACCAACAAGCGCGTGGGCTGATCGGCTTGGCTGAGTTGACTCAGCAGTGCGGGCAAGGCGGTAGGTTCGTAACAAAACAGGCTGATGAGACGTTCGCTGGCGTCGATGGCTTTGTCGATGGGCAGCGCGTTCAGCCACGACGCACGGTCAAAAGCGGCTTGGCGTGCGCTGAGATGGGGTTCGCGCAGCAAGCCGCCGGTGCCTGCCGTGAATCCGGGGAAGAAAAACCATTTGCTCGCGCCACGTGCTGGGCCGCTCATCACGGGTGAGGCCAAGCCGTGCGAGCGGGCCACATAGTCTTCGGCACTCAGGTATTCGAGGTTGATCCAAACAGGTGGTGTGCCTTGTGCCATCAACGCTTGAAACGCTTCGGGCAGTTCACAGCCAAAGGCTTCTACGACGACATCGCCAACTTCAAAGGTCTTGTCTCGAGCTAAGACTTGCAGGGTTTCATCGTTGGGCCACGCATGGACGCTCACACCCGTGCAGCCTTGCGGAGCCATCCACGCCAGTGCGGATGCATCGTCTACCCACAAGCGCACGGTGTGACCGCGCTGCGCCAAATCCGCGCTGAGTCGCCAACACACGCCGAGGTCGCCGTGGTTGTCAATGACTCGGCAAAAAATATCCCAACGCAAGATGGTGGATGAAGAGGTCTCTGATTTCACGCCTCAGATTGTCCACAATACAGGCATGTCCAAAAGTTCTTCAGACGCCACGCCAGAAAACGCTGTACCGCGCCACCCACCCGAGCTGCTAGAGCGGGTGGCCAGCTTGCCTGCGCTGCCCGGTGTGTATCGCTACTTTGATGCGCAAGAGCAAGTGCTCTACGTGGGCAAGGCCATCAACCTGAAGAAGCGGGTGTCGAGCTATTTCCAAAAAGACCACGGTGGCACACGCATTGGTCACATGGTCAGCAAGATTGTGCGCATGGAAACCACGGTGGTGCGCTCAGAGGCCGAGGCGCTGCTGCTGGAAAACAACCTCATTAAAACCCTCAAGCCCAAGTACAACATCTTGTTCCGTGATGACAAGAGCTACCCGTATTTGAAGATGACGCGTGGTGTACCCATGAAGAACAACGAGGCCCCAAACCAAGCCGCTTCGCCTCTTGTCTTGGGGAACCCCAGCACGCCCCATCACCTGAGCGTGAATCCACAACAGGTGCCCCGTGTTGTGTACTACCGAGGCGCGGTGGACAAACGCCACGACTACTTTGGCCCATACCCCAGCGTGTGGGCTGTGCGCGAGGCCATTCAGCTCTTGCAAAAAGTGTTTCGCTTGCGCACCTGTGAAGACACGGTGTTCAACAACCGCACGCGTCCGTGTTTGCTGTATCAAATCAAGCGTTGCTCGGGGCCGTGTGTGGGGCTGATTTCTGTGCCCGACTACCAGCGCGATGTCGACAGCGCCATGCGTTTGCTGCGCGGAGAAACGCAAGAGGTGATGGGCAGCATTGAAGCGCGCATGATGGCGCACGCCGAGAAGCTAGAGTTTGAACAAGCCGCCGAGCTGCGCAACCAAATGAGCGCGCTCTCCAAAGTGCTGCACCAACAAGCGGTGGACACCGTGGGTGACCAAGACGTGGACATCCTCGCGGTCAAAGTGCAGGGCGGCAAAGCCTGTGTCAACTTGGCCATGGTGCGCGGTGGTCGCCACTTGGGTGACCGGCCTTACTTTCCTGTGCATGTGGACGACGCTGAGCCTGCCGAAGTGCTGGAAGCGTTTTTGAGTCAGCACTATTTAGATGTACCCGTGCCGCCCGCACTCATCACCAGCCACGCGGTGGACAAAGAACTTTTGCAAGCGCTGACCGAGCAAACCGGCGTCAAGATCACCGCTGTACACAACCCACGCGAGCAACGCCGTGTGTGGCTTGAAATGGCGCAGCAAAACGCCGACATTCAACTGGCCCGCTTGCTGGCCGAAGAAGGCTCGCAACAAGCACGCACGCGTGCGTTGGTTGATGCGTTGGATTTAGCGCCAGAAGATTTAGAACAGTTTCGCGTGGAGTGCTTTGACATTTCGCACACTTCAGGCGAGTCCACGCAGGCCTCGTGCGTCGTGTTTCATCACCACAAAATGCAAAGCGCGGAATACCGCCGCTACAACATCGACGGCATCACCGGCGGCGACGACTATGCCGCCATGCGTCAAGTGCTGGTGCGCCGCTACAGCAAGCTCGCCGAGGCCGTGCGTGCGGGCGAGGGCAAGCTGCCCGACCTCGTGCTGATTGACGGCGGCAAAGGCCAAGTGAGCATGGCGCGTGAGGTGTTTGAGTCGCTCGGGCTCGACCTCTCACGCATCGTGGGCGTTGAAAAAGGCGAGGGCCGCAAAGTGGGCCTCGAAGAGCTGGTATTTGCCGATGGTCGCGAGAAGGTGTACCTAGGCCGTGACTCAGCCGCCTTGATGTTGGTCGCCCAAATTCGTGACGAAGCCCACCGCTTTGCCATCACCGGCATGCGTGCCGCACGTGCCAAAGTGCGCGTGGGAGGCAGCAAGCTCGAAGAAATTCCAGGCGTGGGGCCGAAGAAGCGTGCGAAGCTGCTGCAGCGCTTTGGTGGCGCACGCGGCGTGGCTGACGCCAGTGTGCAAGACCTGTGCACTGTCGAAGGTATTTCAGAAGACTTGGCACAAACGATTTACAACGCCTTGCGTTGAACCTGGGGAGCAACGGACCATGAACACCTCGAACCGCCGCGACTGGCTGGCCCACACCGGTTTGGCTACGGCCAGTTGGCTGACCTCCAGCGCTTGGGCTGAATCTGTTTGGCCGAACAAGCCGCTGCGCTTGGTCGTGCCTTTCGCGCCGGGCGGTAGTTCTGAAATCGTGGCACGTGCTGTCGCCGCTGAAATGGGCAAGGGCCTGGGACAAAACGTATTCGTAGACAACAAGCCTGGTGGCGGCGGCAACATTGCCATGCAAGAAGTGGCGAACAGCCATGACGAGCACACGCTCATCTTGGGTCACATCGGTACTTTGGCGGTGAATCCGTTCATCTTTGACAAACTCTCCTACGACGCTGCGCGGGACTTCACGCCCATCACCTTGGTGTCTAAAGTGCCCAGCTTGTACGTGGTGCACCCAGACCTGCCCGTGAAGAACCTCAAAGAGTTTGTGGCGTATGCCAAGAGCAAACCTGGCCAACTGAATTACGGCACAGCAGGCAACGGCAGTGCGGGGCATTTGGCGTTTGAATATTTGAAGATGGCCACTGAGACCTTTGTGCTGCATGTGCCTTACCGTGGCACGGGCCCCATGCTGACCGATTTGATGGCTGGGCGTTTGCAAGCCAGCGCCGCAGGTGCGCCGGCTCTGATACAGTTCATCAAGGCGGGCAAGCTGCGTTGCATTGCCACAGGGTCGAGCACCCGTTTGTCGCAATTGCCCGATGTGCCCACGGTCGCCGAGCAAGGCTACAAAGGCTTTGAGATGACGCAGTGGTACGGCTTGATGGCACCCAGCAAATGGACCAAGGCGAATTTGGCAAAACTCGAACTCGAGGCTGTGAAAGCAGGCCGCAGCGCGCATGTGAAAGAAAAGCTCGCGCTTGACAATGCGCTGGCCATTGGCAGTACAGGCGCGGAGTTTGACGCCTTCATCAAAACCGAACAAACACGGTGGAAGCAAGTGATTGCGCGTGCGCAAATCAAACCCGAAGGCATCTGAAGGGCCGAAGGCACAGGGCCTTCGTGGCGTTAAACCTTGACCACTTCGAGCAGTCGGTCCAAGCCACCATCGTTGATGGCGACCATGGCTTGCTCGCGCACCTTTGGCTTCGCGTGGTACGCCACCGACAAGCCCGCTTCGCCCATCATGGGCAAGTCATTGGCGCCGTCGCCCATGGCAATGGCTTGGCTTGGCTTGATGCCCATTTGCGCGCAGATGTGCAGCAGCATCTTGCGCTTTTCTGCGCCGTCACAAATGTCACCCCAGGCTTGCATGCTCACTTGGCCCGTCAGCTGACCGTTGGCAATGTCCAGCACATTGCTGCGAGAAAAATCGATGTTCAACATCTCGCACACGCGGTCGGCAAAAAAGGTGAACCCACCGCTGACCAACAACACTTTCATGCCGTGGGCTTTGCAGGTGTCCACCAAGGTTTTGGCACCTGGGTTCAAGCGCAGGCGCTGGGCAAACACCTCATGCAAGGCAGTTTCTGGCACCCCTTGGAGGAGGGCCAAACGACGGCGCAAGCTCTCTTTGAAATCGGTGATCTCACCGCGCATTGCGGCCTCGGTGATAGCCGCCACCTCGGCCTTGCGGCCTGCGGCATCGGCAATTTCGTCAATGCACTCGATGTTGATGAGCGTCGAGTCCATGTCAAACGCGATGAGTTTGAAGTCTTGGAGTTTCAGGGGGGCGGTGAAGCCTTGGATGACTAAGCCAGGAGCGAATTCTTGTTGCATAAATAATTAAGACTTGAGATACAGATGGTCTGACCAAGTGGCCAACCAATAAGGTTTGAACGCCACAAAGATGGCGCACATCATGCCCGTGATGAAGGCATCGCCCCAGGCCATGAGCCAGAACGCGATGACTGACAAACCGCTGCCTACGTTGGGCAGTTCGTGGCCGGTCCATTGGGCCAAGAGGCTGGCCGCAAAAATGCACAGCACCGAGCCCAAAAAGCCTCGGCCCAGCACATACACAAACGGGTGATGCGACACCCAGCGGCGCAACGCTGCACCCAGCAGCAACACAAAGGTGGCGGGTAGCAAGCCTTGCCACACGATGAGGGCTGCAGCTGCATCGACCGAGGTGTTTGATATCAACGTGGTGATGATGCCCACGCCCAGGAGTGCCAACACCGCCAACGGCCAACCGAGCATGAGCGTGACCAGAGGCGCACCCGACCAATGCAACTGCAGCGGCATGTGGTGCAAGCTGGGCAGCGCCCAGAGCCACGGCAGCAGCACCAAGGTGGCGAGCAAGGGCGTGAGCAGCTCAGTGCCCACCAGCATGCGCCAAGGCTTGAGCCAGAGCGATGCACACAGGCAAGCCAAGATGACGGCGATTTCAAAATCCATGGTTATGACTGGGTCTCCGCCGCTTTAGCGACGGGCACAGTGGGTGTGCCGAGTGAGCGCAACACATCGCGCACCATTTGCGCACGGGATTGTGGCTCGGGCAGTTCGCGCTCGATGCGCAAGCGGTCGTTGCCCGCCAGTTTGATGTGTTTGTTTTTTTGCACCAACTCGATGATGCGCATGGCGTCAAACGGTGGGTTGGGCTTGAAGCTGATGTGGGTCACACCGGGCGCAGCGTCTACCTTGGTCACGCCATAGCTACGGGCTTGCACGCGTAGGCGGTGTACGTCGATGAGGGTTTGCGCTTGCGCGGGCAGTTTGCCAAAGCGGTCCACAATTTCTTCTAGCAGCGCATCAATTTGATCGCCTGTTTTAGCCGTGGCCAATTTTTTGTAGAACGACAAGCGCAGGTGCACATCGCCGCAGTAGTCGTCGGGCAACAGGGCGGGGGCATGGAGGTTGATTTCGGTGGTGGCACTCAAGGGGCTGAGCAAGTCTGGCTCTTCGCCGTTTTTCAAAGCGCGCACAGCTTCAGACAACATTTCGTTGTAAAGCTGAAAGCCCACTTCCAACATGTTGCCGCTTTGGTTTTCGCCCAGCACTTCACCCGCACCACGAATTTCAAGGTCGTGCATGGCGAGGTAAAAGCCTGAGCCCAACTCTTCCATTTGTTGAATCGCATCCAAGCGTTGCGAGGCTTGCTTGGTCAGGCCTTGGGTGTCGGGCACCATGAGGTAGGCATAGGCTTGGTGGTGGCTGCGGCCCACGCGGCCACGCAACTGGTGCAACTGCGCCAAACCAAATTTGTCGGCGCGGCTCATGATGATGGTGTTGGCGCTGGGCACGTCAATGCCGGTCTCGATGATGGTGGAGCACAGCAGCATGTTGTAGCGCTGGGCCACAAAGTCGCGCATGACGCGCTCCAGCTCTCGCTCGGGCATTTGGCCGTGGGCCACAGCAATGCGGGCTTCAGGCAACAGCTCTTCCAGTTGGGCTCGGCGGTTTTCAATCGTGGCCACATCGTTGTGCAAGAAATAACACTGGCCGCCACGTTTGAGTTCACGCAATACGGCTTCGCGAATCACGCCATTGCCTTCGTTGCGCACAAAGGTTTTGATGGCGAGGCGGCGTTGTGGTGCAGTGGCAATGACGCTCAAATCGCGCAAACCTTCTAGTGCCATGCCCAGTGTGCGGGGGATTGGTGTGGCCGTGAGCGTGAGCACATCCACCTCGGCGCGCATGGCTTTCATGGCCTCTTTGTGACGCACGCCAAAGCGGTGCTCTTCGTCGATGATGAGCAGGCCTAGGTCTTTGAACTTGACTGACTCGCTGAGCAGCTTGTGCGTGCCCACCACGATGTCGACTTGGCCTTCAGTCAAACCTTTGGCGGCAGCGGTGATTTCTTTGGCCGAGCGAAAGCGGCTCATCTCGGCAATTTTGATGGGCCATTTGCTGAAGCGGTCCACCAAGGTTTGGTAGTGTTGTTCGGCCAGCAAAGTGGTGGGTGCCAAGAAGGCCACTTGTTTGCCACCGGTCACGGCCACGAAGGCTGCACGCAAGGCCACCTCTGTTTTGCCAAAGCCCACATCGCCACACACCAAGCGGTCCATGGGTCGAGGGCTGATCATGTCTTGCATGACGGCGTGGATGGCTGCGCGTTGGTCGGCGGTTTCTTCAAAGCCAAAGTCGTTGGCAAAGGTCTCGTAGTCTTGCGGCGAATAGCGGAAGGGGTGGCCTTGGCGCGCGGCGCGGCGAGCGTAGATGTTCAGCAGCTCGGCGGCGGCATCGCGCACTTGCTCGGCAGCGCGCCGTTTGGCTTTGTCCCACTGGGCGGAGCCGAGTTTGTGCAGCGGTGCTTCGTCGGCGCTGACGCCTGTGTAACGGCCAATCAAATGCAGCTGGCTCACCGGCACATAGAGCACGGCGTTGTCGGCGTATTCGAGGTGCAAGAACTCTTGCAGCGCGGGTGTGCCGTCGGCGTTCTTCTCGCCCAAGTCCATGTTGATGAGACCACGGTAGCGGCCAATGCCGTGGGCGTTGTGCACCACCGGGTCGCCCAAGTTGAGCTCGGACAAGTCCTTGATGAGTGCTTCGACATCGCTGACTTGTTCTTGTTTTTTGCGGCGGCGCGTGGTGGCACCGACAGCAAATAACTCGGTTTCGGTAATCAGGTCTAAGCCAGCTTCGGTCCAGCTAAAACCCACTTGCAAAGCAGCGGTGGCAATGCCGATTTTTTCGGTGCTGCCTTCGAACTCGGCCAGCGAATCAAACGCGGGTGGGCTGACGTTGGACGAGCGCAAGAAGTCGAGCAAGCTTTCGCGGCGGCCATCGCTCTCGGCCAAGATGAGCAAACGGTTGGCTGTTTTGCCTGCGTGCGCTTGCAGCTTTTGCAGCGGGTCTGCCGCGCCACGCACCACGGTGAGGTCGGGCAGGGTTTGGGCAAACGCGTTGTCGATCACGTCGGTGACGTGCGGGCGCAGCGCAAACTGCGCGTAGCTGTTGGCTGACGCGTAGAACTGTTCGGCGCTTAAAAACAAGTTGGCGGGTGGCAAGGCAGGGCGCTCGGGGTCGCCTTGCACGAGCCGGAAGCGATCTTGCGTGTCTTGCCAAAAGCGCTGGAACACGGGCTCTAAGTCACCATGTAACACCACGGTAGCCGATGTACCAAGATAGTCAAAGACCGTGGCGGTTTCTTCAAAGAACAAGGGTAGGTAGTACTCAATGCCAGCGGTGGCCACACCGTTGCCAATGTCCTTGTAGATGCGGCTTTTGGTCGGATCGCCATCGAGCATTTCGCGCCAACGGTTGCGAAACAGCGCACGCGCGGCATCGTCCATGGGAAACTCGCGGCCCGGCAACAAACGCACTTCGGGCACGGGGTAGAGGCTGCGTTGGCTGTCAGGGTCGAAGGTGCGGATGGAGTCGATTTCATTGTCAAACAAATCGACGCGGTAGGGCACGAGAGAGCCCATGGGGAAGAGGTCAATCAAGCCGCCGCGTACCGCATATTCGCCCGGGCTGACCACTTGCGTCACATGCGTGTAGCCCGCCAGCGTGAGCTGTGATTTGAGCTTGGCTTCGTCCAGCGCCTGCTTGACTTTGAAGTGGAAGGTGTAGCCCGCCAAGAAGGCCGGCGGAGCCAAGCGATACAGCGCGGTGGTGGCTGGAATCAGCACCACATCGGCATCGCCCTGCGAGATACGCCACAGCGTGGCCAAGCGTTCGCTGATCAGATCTTGGTGGGGCGAGAAGCTGTCGTAGGGCAGGGTTTCCCAGTCGGGGAAGAGCACGCAGCGCAAGTCGGGGGCGAAGAACGCCATTTCGTCTTGCAGGCGTTGGGCATCGACCGCATCGGCGGTGATGATGGCGACACGTTGTTGTTTGGCTTTTTCGCGTGTGCCGAGTTGCGCGAGCAGCAATGCGTCCGCAGAGCCGACAGGGCGGGGCATGGCAAATCGTTTGCCGGGACTCAAAGAGGGCAGGTGCATTGGGGTAATTCTAGAATGGGGGCACGGATGCACGTCCGCTCAAAGTCCTATGTCCTCAATAAGCTCCACCCCTCCACGCTTTTATGTCGTGATCCCTTGCGCCGGCTCTGGCAGTCGCGCGGGAACTGCGCAGCCTAAGCAGTACCAACACATTGGGGATCTACCCATGGTGGTGCACACCGTGCAGGTGTTTGCGCAAGTGTCACGGATTGCGCGAGGTCTTCTGGTTTTAGCGCCTGAGGATCAGCAAATGCGCGATGTGCTGCAGGCGTACCCACAGTCATTGTTTGATGTGGCTTATGTGGGGGGCGCAAGCCGCGCCGAAAGTGTGTTGGCTGGTTTGCGTGAGCTGCGCAGACAAGGTGCGCAAGATGCCGATTGGGTACTGGTTCACGACGCTGCACGCTGTTTGTTGACGCCTGCGCAAGTGAATGCCTTGATTGATGCTTGCCAAGACGATGCTGTCGGTGGTTTGTTGGCGTTGAAATTGGCTGACACCTTGAAGCAAGAGGTGGATGGTCGCGTCGGCAAAACAGTAGACCGCGCTGACAAATGGGTGGCTCAAACACCGCAGATGTTTCATTTGGGTGATTTGATTCAAGCTTTGGCGTCTGCAGGGGCATTGGTGACGGATGAGGCCAGTGCGATAGAAGCCATGGGACTGTCACCGAAGCTGGTGTCTGCCAGTTCGCATAATTTCAAAGTGACTTATCCAGAAGACTTTGCCTTGGCTGAGGCTATTTTGAAAACACGATCACATGACTAAACAAATGACTGCGCCCACATTTCGAATTGGCGAGGGCTGGGATGTTCACGCCTTGGTTGAGGGGCGTCCGTTGATCTTGGGTGGCGTCCGCATTGACCACTCCCACGGACTTCTTGGTCATTCAGATGCGGATGTGTTGCTTCATGCGATCACCGATGCTTTGCTAGGCGCTGCCGCCTTGGGAGATATTGGGCGGCACTTTCCGGATACCGATGTTCGCTTCAAAGGTGCTGACTCTTGGGTGTTGCTGCAACACACAGGACGATTGATTCGTGAGGCGGGGTACAACGTTGGAAATGTTGACAGCACGGTCATTGCGCAAGCTCCCAAGCTCGCCCCTTTCATTGCATCCATGTGTGAGCGAATTGCGCAAGCTTTAGAAATAGACGTTCAGCAGGTCAATGTGAAAGCAAAGACGGCCGAAAAAATGGGGCCTGTCGGGCTAGGCCAAAGTATGGAAGCCCGTGCGGCTGTCTTGATTTACTGACTTTTACTGCTCAGCGCTGCCAAGCCATCGACAACTTCACGGATGACGCGACGGTGTTCGGGTTGGAGCGTGAAGTAGCGAGAGATGAGTTGCTGGTCAACGAGGTTGATGTGCTCATCCTTGGCCGCTTCGTCTACGGGGCGGGGAGGTGGCGTTCCAAAAAGAAGACCTTCTGGCGAAATCTTCAACCATTTGGATAGAACCAAGAGTTTGTCTTGCTTAGGGATGGAAACACCCATCAGCCAGTTCCGTGCAGCATGAGAGGAAATTCCTTCCCCCCAGTACCGCAGGTTGAACTCGTTGGCGACAACAGTTGCAGAGACACGCACGCCTGCATCTTTCAATGCAGCGCGGAATCGATCTGCGAACTTCCCATTTTCTTTAGCGTAGGTTTGTGTCATGCCTCTAAGGTAAAAGAAATTTACCGGATTTAGTTGATTAAAAGTACAAATGTATTTAAACATAAATAAATTGAATTACTTTTTAATCCGGTAAATCTTTTGAGGCGAAGATTTATTGAGCGGTCCAGCCGCCGTCCATGTTCCACGCGACACCGCGTACGTTTTTCGCGGCGTTCGAGCAGAAGAAGACCGCCAATTCGCCCAATTCTTCAGGTGTCGTGAATTGCATAGAGGGCTCTTTTTCGCCGAGCAAAAGTTTGATGGCTTCGTCGTTTGAAATACCTAGCGCGGTGGCCTTGGCATCGACCTGTTTTTGCACCAATGGCGTCAGAACCCAGCCAGGGCAGATGGCATTGCAGGTCACACCCGTGGTGGCATTCTCAAGCGCAGTGACTTTGGTGAGGCCCACGATGCCGTGTTTGGCCGCGACGTAAGCCGATTTTTGTGCAGACCCTACCAATCCATGAACAGATGCCACGTTGATCACACGACCCCAGTTTGCTTTTTGCATGTGGGGGAGTGCCAAGCGTGTGGTGTGGAACGCGCTGGTCAAGTTGATGGCAATGATGGCATCCCAACGCTCGACAGGAAAGTCTTCCACGGAGGCCACATGTTGAATGCCTGCGTTGTTCACCAAGATATCAACACCACCAAAGCTAGAGCTTGCAAACTGCATCATGGCTTCGATGTCGGAGGCTTTGCTCATGTCCGCGCCGTGATAAACCACTTTGGCACCGAGGGCCGCAACTTCAGCTTGAGGCCCTTGCGCATCGCCAAATCCGTTCAGAACAATGTTTGCGCCTTGTTGCGCCAAGGCTTTGGCGATGCCTAAGCCGATGCCGCTGGTGGACCCTGTGATTAAGGCTGTTTTTCCGGTGAGTGTGCGTTGGGACATTTCAAAAAACTCCATATCAATTACGATGAGAACCTAGAGACATTATGAAGTTTCTTGTTGTCGCTTAACTGAATCGATTTTTTAGCCGTTATGAAACACAACTCAGGCAATTCTGTGCCTTCAGTGCTGAGCGCAACCTTGCAGGATTTGCCCGATCAACCCCAGGCACTGTTGCGTGCCCGTTCGTTTGCAGAACCGTTGTTGATGGGGGCGACGTTAGATACGGGTGAAGACGTTTTGTCCCATGCAGATGCGGTGTCGGCGATCTTGGCTCAAATTGGTGGCTCAGAGGCCATGCAAGCCGCCAGTTATTTGGCTTATGCCTGTGAATACCTCAATAAACCCGAAGAGGTGATCACCAAGGCATTTGGTGCAACCTATGCAGATCTCGCCATAGAAACCACCCGTTTGGTGCGGGTCCAACGTCAGGCGCGCGCAGTGGCAGCGGACGTTCCCGTCAAGTCGTTGCAAACCGAAAACGTGCGCAAGATGCTGCTTGCTTTTTCACGTGATTTGCGTGTGGTGTTGCTGCGTTTGGCTTCTCGATTGCAAACCTTGCGTTACTACGCGGCAAGCAAGCTGCCTGTGCCGCAGGTGTTGGCACATGAGTCTTTGCATGTTTTTGCGCCGCTCGCCAATCGTCTGGGCATTTGGCAAATCAAGTGGGAAATGGAAGATTTGGCCTTTCGTTTTCTGGAGCCCGATACCTACCGTCAAGTGGCGGGATGGTTAGACGAAAAGCGTGTTGAGCGGGAAAACTACATGATCAAGCTGAGGGATCAGCTGGAGCAGGAACTGGTTGCTCAGGGGATTCACGCCAGCGTGCAAGGGCGCCCCAAACACATCTACAGCATCGTCAAAAAAATGCGAGGCAAGTCGCTGGATTTTGCGCGCGTCTTTGACATTCGTGCATTGCGTGTGGTGGTACCCAATGTGCCTGATTGCTATGCCGCACTCAGTTGGGTCCATGCGCATTTCACACCGATAGTGGAAGAGTTTGACGACTACATTGCACGCCCCAAATCCAACGGATACCAGTCCTTGCACACGGTTGTGCGTGATGCGCAGGAGCGCCCGATTGAAATTCAAATTCGAACACGCGAGATGCATGAGCACGCCGAGCATGGTGTTGCGGCGCATTGGGCTTACAAAGAGGCGGGGGCCAAAGGTTATTCCGGCGTGTCCGCATCGGGTGCGTACGACGCCAAAATCGCCGTTTTGCGTCAGCTCCTGGCTTGGGAGCGTGACTTGGCAGCGGGTGAGTCCGAGGTCGTCTCAAGCCGTGCAACCACCGACACATTAAGCGATCGCATTTATGTGCTGACACCCGACGCTGCTGTGGTGGAGTTGCCTCAAGGTGCGACAGCGGTTGACTTTGCCTACACCCTGCACACCAATCTGGGGCATCGTTGTCGGGGTGCTCGCGTGGATGGGGCGATGGTGCCGCTCAACACACCGCTGAAGAATGGGCAAACGGTCGAGATCACCGCCGTCAAAGAAGGTGGGCCTTCACGTGATTGGCTCAATGCTGAGTTGGGTTTTCTGGTCAGCTCACGTGCGCGCTCGAAAGTTCGTGCGTGGTTCAACGCCCAGGCCATGCAAGAGACGGCAGCGCGTGGCCGTGAGGCGGTTGAAAAACTCTTGCAACGCGAGGGAAAGACAGCCATCAAGCTGGATGACTTGGCCTCGCAACTTGGCTTCAAGTCTGCGGAGGCATTGTTTGAGGTGGTTGGCAAAGATGAGTTTTCTTTGCGCAACATTGAAACCCTGCTGCATCCACCGGAAGCACCTAAAGCCGCGGATGACTACGTGCTGCTGAAAAAAGCAAAGCACACAGAAAAAACAGCTCGGGGCGGTGTCTTGGTGGTGGGCATTGATTCATTGCTGACACAGCTGGCGCGTTGTTGCAAACCTGCGCCTCCAGACGACATTCGTGGTTTCGTGACTCGCGGTAAAGGCGTGAGTATTCATCGCGCCGATTGTTCGAATTTTCATCAAATGGCCGCACGCAATGGGGACCGGGTGATTGATGTGGCCTGGGGACAATCCAAAGCGTCTGAGGCATCGGTATATCCGGTGGACGTTTACATCGAAGCGTTTGATCGCCAAGGATTGCTGCGTGATATTTCAGAAGTTTTTGCCAAAGAAAAAATGAACGTGATTGGCGTGCAAACGCAATCCGTGAAAGACTTGGCGTGGATGACATTCACGGTCGAAGTTGGCGATTCAAGTCGCCTGGCCAAAGTTTTGGGATCTGTGCGCGAAGTAAAAGGGGTTCGCTCGGCCAGGCGTCGATAAACCTGCTATACTTTCAGCTTCGAACAATGTAGGCGCGTAGCTCAGTTGGTTAGAGCACCACCTTGACATGGTGGGGGTCGTTGGTTCGATTCCAATCGCGCCTACCAAATTGTTCCCCGTCCAGCCCGGCACTGTGATACCAGTGGCGGGCTTTTGTTTTCCATGCGGGAGCTGACTCATGAGCAGCAAAAAAAACACCACATCTACAGATAAAGATGTAGGTCGTGTTATTAAAAAATATCCCAACCGTCGGTTGTATGACACCTCGTCATCTAGCTATGTGGCGTTGGCAGACATCAAGCAATTGGTGATGCGCAATACGCCCTTGGTTGTCCGTGACGCCAAAACAGGCGAAGATCTCACGCGAAGCATCTTGTTGCAAATCATTTTGGAAGAAGAGTCCGAAGGGGCGCCAATTTTGACTGAGCGGATGCTGGCAAACATCATTCGCTTTTACGGCCACACCATGCAAGGCTTCATGGGGGCTTACTTAGAAAAGAATGTCCAAACCTTCATGGACATGCAAACGCAGTTGGCCGAGCGGTCGAAAGATTTATCGTCTTTGCCCTTGATGTCCAATTTGATGGGCAGCTATGCAGAGCAATCTAAAAATGTTTTTGTTGAAATGCAAGAGCAGATGCAAAAGCAAATGCAAAAACAAACCGAACAAATGCTAGATGTGATGGGATTGAAACGCTGATGAGTGAAGTAACTACACCCAAAGTCGGTTTTGTCAGCTTGGGATGCCCCAAAGCGTTGACCGACTCAGAACTGATCTTGACGCAACTCAGCGCCGAGGGCTACCAAACTTCCAAGACATTCGCTGGCGCTGATTTGGTCATCGTCAACACCTGTGGGTTCATCGATGACGCAGTCAAAGAAAGCTTAGACACCATTGGTGAAGCTTTGGCTGAAAACGGCAAAGTCATCGTCACCGGTTGTTTGGGGGCTCGCTCGGCGGACGATGGTGCGAACTTGGTTCAACAAATTCATCCACGTGTGTTGGCTGTCACAGGCCCGCATGCCACCCAAGAAGTGATGGATGCTGTCCATGCGCATTTGCCCAAGCCTCATGACCCTTTCATCGATTTGGTTCCTGGCGCTTTTGGTGAGGCGGGTGTTAAGTTGACCCCTAAGCACTACGCTTATTTGAAAATCAGCGAAGGCTGTAACCACCGTTGTACCTTCTGCATCATTCCGTCCATGCGTGGTGATTTGGTGAGTCGTCCAATTGGTGATGTGCTCAAAGAGGCGCGTGCTTTGTTTGAAGGGGGTGTCAAAGAGCTGTTGGTTATCAGTCAAGACACCTCGGCTTATGGTGTCGACGTGAAATACCGCACAGGTTTTTGGGATGGTCAGCCCATCAAGACGCGTATTTTCGAACTCACGCAAGCACTTGCTCAGTTGGCTGAAACCTACGGTGCTTGGGTGCGTTTGCACTATGTCTATCCATACCCCAGCGTGGATGAAATCATTCCACTGATGGCTTCTGGTCGTGTGTTGCCTTACTTGGATGTGCCGTTTCAACACAGTCACCCCGGTGTATTGAAGCGCATGAAGCGCCCAGCCAGCGGTGAGAAGAACTTAGAGCGTATTGCGCGTTGGCGAGAACTGTGTCCGCAAATCGTCATTCGCAGCACGTTCATTGCGGGCTTCCCGGGTGAGACCGAAGAAGAGTTTGAGCACCTGCTGAATTTTGTGCGTGAAGCTGAAATTGACCGTGCGGGTTGTTTTGCTTATAGCCCAGTCAATGGCGCGGCAGCAAACGACATTCCAGGGATGTTGTCGCAAGAGGTTCGTGAAGCACGTCAAGCGCGATTCATGGAAGTGGCTGAGGAGGTTTCAGTTGCAAAACTCAAGCGCCGTATTGGAGACACCTTGCAAGTTTTGGTGGACTCTGCGCCAGCGAATGGCCGCAAAGGTGGTGTGGGGCGCAGTTATGCGGATGCCCCAGAGATTGATGGCGTGGTGAAACTTTTGCCGCCTGAAAAACTTAGCAAAGTTTTGAAGGTCGGTGAGTTCACACGCGCGAAAGTGGTTGCCACAGATGGGCACGATCTGGTCGCGTTACCGATTTGATGAAAAAAATCCAACATAAAAACACAAAAGTCACCATGAAGGTGACTTTTATTTAACTTATATTGGTGCCCAGGAAGGGACTCGAACCCCCACGATGTTACTCGCTAGTACCTGAAACTAGTGCGTCTACCAATTCCGCCACCTGGGCATCTCAGGAAAGAAAGGTATTGTATCAAAAATTCCGTCACAACCAGTGGATTACTGGAAGAGTTTGAAGGCACTGTCTCGGGTCACCGCGATGGTCATGGCTTTGTGCAACGTGATGATGGCGCGCCAGATATTTACTTGCCGCCGAATGAAATGCGTGCAGTTTTGCATCGCGACCGCGTCAAAGCACGTGTCGTTCGATTTGACCGCAAAGGTCGTCCAGAAGGGCGTGTGGTTGAAATTCTCGAACGCTCATCGCAACCCATCATTGGGCGACTGCTGCAAGAGAGTGGTGTTTGGTTGGTCGCGCCAGAAGACAAGCGCTATGGCCAAGATGTACTGATTCCCAAGGGCGCAACAGCGCGCGCGACGACAGGGCAAGTGGTTGTGGTTGAGTTGACCGAGCCCCCCAGCCTTTATGGTCAACCGGTTGGACGCATCAAGGAAGTCTTGGGCGAGGTTGACGACCCCGGCATGGAGATTGAAATTGCCGTGCGCAAATATGGCGTGCCGCATGAGTTCTCAGAAGCTTGTTTGGGTTTGGCGCGCGGATTGCCTGACAAAGTACGTGCGCAAGATAAAAAAGGACGTGTTGACTTAACAGACGTTGCGTTGGTCACCATTGACGGTGAAGATGCGCGCGACTTCGACGATGCGGTGTATTGCGAGCCTGCCAAAGTAGGGCGCGGTAAAGGCTGGCGTTTGTTGGTCGCCATTGCCGATGTGAGCCACTACGTGGAAACTGGCAGTGCGATCGACATTGACGCCTACGACCGTGCCACGAGTGTGTACTTTCCGCGTCGGGTCATCCCCATGTTGCCGGAAAAACTCTCGAACGGTTTGTGCTCGCTGAATCCCGATGTGGAACGCTTGTGCATGGTGTGCGACATGCTCATCACATCAACAGGTGAAGTGCATGCCTATCAGTTTTACCCAGCGGTCATGCACAGTCATGCACGATTCACGTACACCGAAGTGGCCGCTATCTTGGCCAATACGCGCGGCCCAGAAGCAGCAAAGCGCAAAGACCGCATCGAAGATTTGATGAACTTGCATGATGTGTATGGCGCGTTGCTCAAAGCACGCCATGTCCGTGGTGCCGTAGATTTTGAAACCACTGAAACGCAAATCGTGTGTGATGACAGTGGACGGATTGAAAAAATCGTGCCTCGTGTGCGCAACGATGCCCACCGTTTGATCGAAGAAGCGATGTTGGCCGCTAATGTGTGCAGTGCAGACTTTATTTTGCAAAGCAAGCATCCCGGTTTGTTCCGTGTGCATGAAGGCCCTACGCCTGAGAAAAAAGACATTCTCAGGAACTACCTCAAAACCACGGGTGTGGGCATGACCATCACCGACGACCCCAAACCGTCGGAGTTTCAAGCCATTGCTGATGCCACCAAAGACAGGCCAGACGCTCAGCAAATTCATGCGATGTTGCTTCGTTCGATGCAGCAAGCGATTTACACCCCCATGAACAGCGGGCATTTCGGCTTGGCTTTTGAGGCGTATACCCACTTCACCAGCCCGATTCGCCGCTATCCTGACTTGTTGGTGCACCGTGTCATCAAGGCGATTTTGTTGCAGCGACGTTATCAATTGCCGGCGCTCCCAACACCTGGCGAAGCGCATGCCAAGTTGGCGCGACGTTTGGCATCACGCGTGCGTGAGCCCTCGCAAAGGCTGGACCCCAAACCCAAAGCCACACCGGATCAGCAAGCTTGGGAAGCTGCAGGTCTGCATTGCAGCGCCAACGAGCGTCGTGCGGATGAGGCGAGTCGTGATGTCGAGGCATGGCTCAAGTGCAAATACATGCGAGAGCATTTGGGTGAAGAGTACGGTGGTGTGGTCACCGCCGCCACAGGCTTCGGCTTGTTTGTCACCTTAGACGCGATGTATGTTGAAGGATTGGTCCACATCACGGAGTTGGGCGGCGAATATTTCCGCTTCGACGAGGCACGTCAAGAGTTGCGAGGTGAGCGAACTGGTATTCGCTATGCGATTGGTACCCGTGTTCGTGTTCAAGTCAGCCGTGTGGACTTGGATGGCCGCAAGATTGATTTCCGTTTGGTTCGTGATGGTGAAGATTTGACGCAGCGCTCGATCAAAGAGAAAGAGCCTGGCAAGTCATCCATGCAAAACTTCAAAGCTGCGGTGAAAAAAGCGTTCACCAAAGTGAGTGGTAAGACGGGTCAACCGGGCAAGAGTGGCGCCGGTAAACCAGGCATCAAAAAAAACACAGGGCCTAAAAACCGCCGTTCACGCAAGTGATTCAGCGTACCGATGCAGCCAAGAGTGCTGCATCAAAGCTGGCTCCGGTTTTCGGCCAGGCGTCTGCAACGCTGCCATGTGCCCGCACGGCATCGCATGCGGCTTCAAAAGCTGACGCGCCTTGCGCCATCTTGGCGCCTATCAATCCCGCCAACACATCGCCGGTACCTGCTGTCGCCAGCAGTGCATTGCCGGTTGCATTGAGGGTCGGCACATGCGCAGGGTGTGCCACAACTGTTCCCGATCCTTTGAGTACGACGACAGATTGCGTTTGTCGCGCCAATTGTTGTGCCGCTTCTAGGCGGTCACTTTGCACGTGTGTGGTGGTCAATCCCAGCAGACGCGCCGCTTCCAGGGGGTGCGGGGTTAGTACCGTGGGCTGTTGATGTTGCGCACGGTGATGCAGCAGAGTTTGCAACGATGTGTCTTGCGCTATGGCATTCAAAGCGTCTGCATCCAGTACCAAGCGTGCTGCTGTTGAAATCACGCGCGGCAATTGCGACCGGACAGCCTCTGATCCACCACAACCGCAAACAACCGTAGCCTGCTTGAAGTCCAAGGTGTCAACCTCGCGCACCATCAAGTTGGGATGTGTGGCGGTCACGACGCCATGCATGGATGTGTCGAGCAATGCTAAAAACACACGGCCTGCACCGCCATGCAAGGCGGCGAGGCTGGCCAAAACAGCTGCTCCGCCCATGCCAGAGGCTCCACCCACCACGATCACATCGCCAAAGCTGCCTTTGTGGCTGCTGTGTGGACGCTCGAAGGGTGCGATGTGGCTTGCTTGCAGCCAAGCGCATGGGGCGATCTGATGCGAAGCGTCAACACCCAGGTCATCGAACCAAACTTGGCCTGCGGCATCTCGCCCTTCGGCGGTGAACAACCCGGGTTTGAGCGAGAGAAGGCTGAGCGTGTGGCGTGACGCGTTGCGTGGTCGATCTGTAGAAGAGTGAAGCCATCTTCCTGTGTCTGCCATCAACCCCGAGGGCGTGTCAATGCTCAGTACCGGCGCTGTGGTCTGCGCGATTGTTTCTAACCAAGTGGCCATCACGCCATCGGGTGGGCGTTGGCAGCCTATGCCCAGCAAAGCATCGATGACCAGATCAAAACTTGTCGGAGGTGCCGCTTGAAAATGAACGCCCGCTTGGATGGCGCGTTGGTGCGATTGCTTGGCATCTGCGGGTAACTGTTCGGCATGCCCTGGGCCAGTGACGATGACTTGTTTGCCCCATTGGTGCAAATGCATTGCAGCCTCTAAGCCGTCCCCTCCGTTGTTGCCTGGGCCGCAGGCGATCCAAATGACACGTGCATGCGGGGCAATGGCGATGGCCAATCGCGCGGTGGCGAGTCCCGCCCGTTGCATCAAGGTGTGCGTCGGTAACTCGGCTTGCGCATGTGCCTCCATCTGGCGTGTGCTTTGCACGCTGTACAACGGCCAAGCACGCAGGCCATCGACTTTTTGAATGGAGGGCAGGTAGACCACGGTGTTTAAACTTTTTGCAGGCGTTCGAGCCCGAGGCCTTCAAGGTTAATCTCGGGGTCGCGCCCGCTGATGCCATCTGCCACGATGCGTGCGCTAGCGCACGCCAATGTCCAGCCGCTGGCACCATGCCCTAAGTTCAGCCACACGCCTGGAATGCCGCTGGCTCCCAACACAGGAGGGCCATCTGGAAGCATGGGACGTGCGCTTTTCCAAATTTGTACGTTGTCTTGCGTACGCGCGGCGCCTGGAAACCAATCCTCTAAAACACGATAAAGCGTTTTGATGCTGGCTGCGTGATGTCGGTTGGGATGTCCGCCAATTTCAGAGCCACCCGAAACACGAACGCGTTGACCTAACCTCGAGATGGCGACTTTGTAGCGTTCATCCATCACGCCGCTGCGTGGTGCATCCAACGGCTCGCGAACTGCTGCGCTCAACGAGTAACCATGCACTGCGGCCAGAGGAATGCGCAGACCTAAAGGTCGTGTGAGGGATGCACTGGCGATGCCTGCGCAGACAACGACGGCATCGAACACCTCACCACGATCTTCGGGCGTGGTGCGAATGGTTCTGGGTTGGTTGGGAGCGAGTGGCTGCACGTCGACGTTGAAGTGAAATTTCGCGCCCAGCGCTTCTGCTTCACCTTTGAGCAAGAGCGTGAATTGGCGACAGTTGCTCACCTCATCATCTGCGAAGTGAATGGCCTCAGCCAGTGCCGTCTCGGTGTTGAGCGCGGGCTCAATGGCGCGCGCCTCTTCGGCGCTCAGTGATTTGACAGTCAAACCTGCGTCACGCATAACTTGCAGGGACGGAGCAATCAACTGTCGTTCGCGTTCCGAGCGCAACAACACCATGTAACCGGGTGTTCTGTCGTGAACCAAATTCAGGCTGTTGCTCAGCGTTTGGATGCGGTGTTGGCTGTAAAGCGCCAATCTGAGCATGTGCTCGCGATTGCGCGCAAAAGTTTCGCTGTCACAGGCCTTCCAAAATTGCCAAAGCCACCGTAATTCATGGCGGCTTACCCCGCGAATTCGCAACGTGGTGTCGCGTTGCAACAGATGCGTCAGCAGATGGCGCGGCATGCCGGGGCGGGCCCAAGGCGCGGCGTAGCCTGCTGACATGACGCCTGCGTTGGCAAAGCTGGTGGCTTCTGCGGCCGCGCCGTGGCGTTCAAAGACGCGAACTTGATGACCTTGTACCGCCAGCTCATAAGCCGTGGTGACCCCGATGACGCCTGCGCCAATGACGGCAACTTTCATGCGGTGGAACTCGCTTGGGGGTGGTGTAGGGGGTGTGAATGCATGGCGCGCTGTGCTAGAATCTTTGGGTTTTCCCGAATTCAGGCTGAAATGCCTGGGGCGGGGTAAACATCACTCGCAAACCAGTCCATTCAAGGTGTTGCCGAGGGTCTTCTTAACGAACGACTTGCGGCGATGAAGGGCTGGATTTTAGACCCAACCTTTGGAGTAAAAACTATGTCAGTCACTATGCGCGAAATGCTGGAAGCAGGCGTCCACTTTGGTCACCAAACCCGCTTCTGGAACCCCAAGATGTCTCCTTTCATCTTCGGTCACCGCAACAAAATTCACATCATCAACTTGGAAAAATCGTTGCCGATGTTCCAAGACGCTGCCAAGTTCGCCAAGCAATTGGCTGCGAACCGCGGCACCATTTTGATGGTCGGTACAAAACGTCAATCCCGCGAAATCGTGGCCGCTGAAGCTCAGCGCGCTGGCATGCCTTTCGTCGACCAACGTTGGTTGGGCGGCATGTTGACCAACTTCAAAACGGTCAAAACATCGATCAAGCGCTTGAAAGACATGAAAGTCCAGCAAGAAGCTGGTTTGGACAGTTTGTCCAAAAAAGAACAACTGATGTTCAAGCGCGAAATCGAGAAGCTTGAGAAAGACATCGGCGGCATTCAAGATATGGCTGTGTTGCCTGATGCGATTTTCGTGATCGACGTCGGCTACCACAAGATTGCGATCGCAGAAGCCAAGAAGCTGGGTATTCCTTTGATCGGCGTGGTGGACTCTAACCACTCACCCGAAGGTATCGACTACGTGATCCCTGGCAACGATGACTCTTCTAAAGCAGTCACTTTGTACGCCCGCGGTATCGCTGACGCGATCTTGGAAGGCCGTGCCAACGCCGTGAACGACGTTGTCAAAGCTGTGACCGAAGGTGATGACGAGTTTGTTGAAGTCGCTGCTTAAAGCAACTGCCAACTCGCAGAAGGGGCTCCTGCAGCCCCTTTTTCACACCTGAACTGAATTCGAACTGAACTGATACGGAGAAATTAAATGGCTGCTATTACCGCAAGCATGGTCGCTGAACTGCGCGCTAAGACCGATGCCCCCATGATGGAATGTAAAAAAGCTTTGACCGAAGCCGATGGCGACATGGCCAAAGCGGAAGAGCTGCTGCGCGTCAAGTTGGGTAGCAAGGCCGGCAAAGCCTCTAGCCGCGTGACTGCCGAAGGCGTTGTGACCAGCTTCATCAGCGGCAACACAGGTGCGTTGCTCGAAGTGAACTGCGAAACCGACTTTGTGACCAAGAACGATAGCTTCTTGGGTCTGGCGCAAGCCGCTGCTGAGCTGATTGCCAAGCACAACCCCGCTTCCATCGAAGCCATGGGCGCTTTGGCTTATAGCCAAGACGGTTTTGGTCCTACGCTTGAAGACGTGCGTAAGGGCTTGATCGGCAAGATCGGCGAGAACATGAGCTTCCGTCGCTTCAAGCGTTTTGACGGCGCAAACAAATTGGCTGCTTACTTGCACGGCACACGCATTGGCGTGGTGGTGGAGTTTGATGGCGATGAAACTGCGGCCAAAGACGTTGCCATGCACGTTGCTGCCATGAAGCCTGTGTCCTTGACCAGCGCTGATGTGCCTGCTGAATTGATCGAAAAAGAACGCTCGGTGGCCACTGCCAAAGCGGCTGAGTCTGGCAAGCCTGCAGACATCGCTACCAAGATGATCGAAGGTTCTGTGCAGAAATACCTCAAAGAGGTGTCTTTGTTCAACCAGCCTTTCGTCAAGAACGACAAGCAAACTGTTGAGCAAATGCTCAAGGCTGCAAACACCAATGTCAAATCATTCACCTTGTACGTGGTGGGTGAAGGCATTGAAAAGAAGGTGGATGACTTTGCCGCAGAAGTGGCGGCGCAAGTTGCTGCTGCCAAGCAGTCAGCCTAATTCACAAAGGGGGGCATTAGCTCCCCTTTTGACGTTCCCCTCGCTAAACTCACACCACACACATTTCAAGGAGCCCCACATGACCTCACCCCAGCCAGCCCACAAGCGCATTTTGCTCAAGCTGTCCGGAGAGGCCTTGATGGGCGATGATGCGTTTGGCATCAACCGAGCCACCATCGTTCGCATCGTGAATGAGGTGTCGGAAGTGATCAACTTGGGCGTGGAAGTTGCCATCGTCATCGGTGGCGGCAACATCTTCCGTGGTGTGGCTGGCGGTGCGGTCGGTATGGACCGTGCTACGGCCGATTACATGGGCATGTTGGCGACCGTGATGAACTCACTGGCCTTGGCTGACACCATGAACAAAGCAGGCTTAACCGCCCGCGTGATGTCTGCCATTGCGATCGACCAAGTGGTCGAACCCTATGTGCGACCCAAAGCCTTGCAATACCTCGAAGAGGGCAAAGTTGTGATTTTTGCCGCTGGTACAGGCAATCCTTTCTTTACCACCGACACGGCTGCAGCTTTGCGCGGTGCGGAAATTGGTGCCGAAATGGTGCTCAAAGCCACCAAGGTGGATGGCGTCTACAGCGCCGATCCCAAGAAGGATCCCAACGCCACGCGTTACAGCGAAATCAGCTTTGACGATGCGATTGGCCAAAACCTGGGCATCATGGATGCCACCGCTTTTGCGTTGTGTCGCGATCAAAAATTACCCATCAAAGTTTTTTCTATTTTCAAAAATGGGGCGCTCAAACGCGTTGTGTTGGGCGAAGACGAAGGCACTTTGGTTCACGCGTAACCCAAGGCACTTCTCAACCTCTTTCATACCTTGCCACAGGAGCATTCCATGACCATTGCTGACATCAAGAAAAACATCGAAACCAAGATGGATCAGTCGATCGCATCTTTCAGCAACAGTTTGACCAAAATCCGCACAGGTCGCCCAAGCCCAGCCCTGTTGGATACTGTCCAGGTGGACTACTACGGCTCGATGGTGCCCATCAGCCAGGTGGCCAACGTGTCATTGCTCGATGCGCGTACCTTGAGCGTACAACCCTGGGAAAAACCTATGGGTGCCAAGATTGAAAAGGCCATTCGTGACAGCGATTTGGGACTCAATCCCTCATCCATGGGCGAATTGATCCGCGTGCCCATGCCTCCCATGTCTGAAGAGCGCCGCAAAGAGTTGACGAAAGTGGTTCGCACCGAAGGCGAAAACGCGAAAGTGGCGGTGCGCAATTTGCGTCGTGATGCCAACGAATCTGTGAAAAAGTTGGTCAAAGACAAATTGGCTTCGGAAGACGATCAAAAACGTGCTGAAGCAGACATTCAAAAATTCACCGACGCACACATTGCTGAGATCGACAAATTGATCGCCAGCAAAGAACACGAAATCATGGCGGTTTAAGCGCCTTATGCTGAAGCAACGCGTCATCACGGCTCTTGTGTTACTGGCGCTGTTATTGCCAGCACTTTTTGCGGCCAAGGCAGAACCTTTGGCCGGCCTCACCCTGGTGTTAATCGCTGCGGGCTCCTGGGAATGGGGCCGCTTGAATGGCCTGGCCATGCGTGGCTCACTGCGCGTGGCTGCGGTTTGCATCACCTTGTGTTTGTTGACATGGTCTGCCGCTTGGGCATATCAGGTGCCTGTGTTGCTGTGGCCTTTGGCAGGTGCTTCTTGGGTGCTTGCGGGGGCTTGGTTGCTGCGTCATGGCGTCGAGGGATGGCCGACGGTCTCTCGTGCCTTGCGTTTGGTTGCTGGTGTTGTGGCCTTGTGGTTGACTTGGTTGGCCATGTACCAGGCCAAAGTGGTGGGCATCAACTTTTTGCTTTCGTTGTTGCTGTTGGTTTGGATGGCCGACATCGCGGCGTATTTTTCGGGTCGTACGTGGGGACGCCGCAAGTTGGCGCTGGCCATCAGCCCTGGCAAAAGCTGGGAAGGTGTGTGGGGTGGCATGGCAGGCGTGCTGCTGATGGCGTTTGCTTGGGTCTGGGCCGACACCCAATGGGTGATGGATAGCCCCAGTTTGTTCACGCAGTTACACGCACGTGGTTGGCCCTTCATGGTGTTGGCTACCTTGTTCTTGGTTGCCATGAGCGTGGTGGGTGATTTGGTGGAGTCCTTGGTCAAGCGCAGTGCAGGCATGAAAGACAGCAGTCAATTGTTGCCCGGTCACGGTGGCGTGTTAGACCGTGTGGATGCTTTGCTGCCAACGCTTCCCTTGGCTTTGATGTTGATTCAATCGCTGTGATGAAACGTGAAACACCCATGCCCCAACGTATCACGGTGTTGGGCTCTACCGGTTCAATTGGCACTAATACCTTGGATGTCATTGCACGTCATCCGCAACGGTTCCAAGTATTTGCGCTCACTGGCGCGACGCAAGTCGATGTGATGTTGCGCCAATGCGCACAGTTCAAACCTCGTTTTGTCGTCATGGCGCATGCCGATGCGGCGAAAGCGTTGAAAGACAAATTGCATGCAGAGGGTCTTGCGGTCGAAGTTCTGACGGGGCCTCATGCCTTGGATGAAGTTTCTGCCCATCCTGATGTGGATGCAGTGATGGCGGCCATTGTGGGCGCTGCCGGTTTGTCGCCTTGCTTAGCCGCAGTGCGTGCAGGCAAGCGTTTGTTGCTGGCCAACAAGGAAGCCTTGGTGGTTGGTGGCGAGGTTTTTCTTGACGCTGTGAAGCAGGGGGGCGCGACGCTGTTGCCGATAGACAGTGAACACTCGGCTATCTTTCAATCACTGCCTGAGGATCCCAGCACCTGGAATACGAGGGTTGAAAAAATCATTCTCACAGCATCGGGTGGCCCATTTCGTACACGGGAAGTGGCCACGCTCAAAGACGTCACTCCTGAGCAAGCTTGTGCGCATCCCAATTGGGTGATGGGTCGCAAAATTTCGGTGGATTCGGCCACCATGATGAACAAGGCGCTGGAAGTGATCGAAGCGCGTTACTTGTTTGGGCTTGCGCCTGAGCGTTTAGAGGTCGTCATCCATCCTCAAAGCATCATCCACTCCATGGTTCAGTACCGCGACACTTCGGTGGTCGCTCAGCTGGGGACGCCAGATATGCGTGTGCCCATTGCTTACGGTTTGAGTTGGCCTGAGCGGATGGCTTCAGGTGCACAAACTTTGGACTTTCATGCGCTCTCGGCCATGACTTTCGAGGCATTGGACGATCATGGTCACCCCGAGCGTTTTGCTGGGATTCATTTGGCATGGGATGCCTTGCGTGGCCCGCGTGGATCCACAGCAGTTCTCAATGCGGCCAATGAAATTGCCGTGGCTGCGTTTTTAGAACGTCGCATTCGTTTTGATCAAATTCACCATGTCAACCTGGCTTGCATCGAACAATTGCAGCCTGCCGTGCCAAATAATCTCGACGATTTGTTGGCGCTGGATGCCCAAGCCCGTGCGCAAGCGCAAGGCATTGTTCAGCGTTTGACCTCCGCATGACCGTTCTGGCCTTTTTGGGCGCTTTGGGCTTACTCATTGCTGTGCATGAGTGGGGCCATTACCGTGTGGCCGTGGCGTGTGGTGTGAAGGTGCTCACGTTCTCTGTCGGTTTTGGGCGCCCCTTGTTGCGTTGGCGATCGCGACAACCACATCCGGGGCAACACACGGAATTTGTCATTGGGCTGATTCCTCTGGGTGGCTACGTCAAGATGCTGGATGAGAACGAAGCGGATGTCCCCCCTGAGGACTTGGGCATGGCCTTCAATCGCCAACCCCTAAGGGTGCGTGCTGCCATTGTCTCTGCTGGGCCCCTGGCCAATTTGCTGCTTGCGGTGGTGTTGTACGCCGCCACATTTTGGGTGGGACAGTACGAAACCCGTGCACTGATGGCATCACCCATTGCCGGCTCACCAGCTGACATGGCCGGCTTGAAAAGTGGTGATTTGATTTTGCGTGCGGGTACATCCGCAGAGTCATTGCAAGAAATTGCCTCCCTTGAGGATTTGCGTTGGTGGTCTTTGCAGCAAGACTTGACGAATGAGCGTGTGTACCTGGAAGTTAAATCGTCGTCTGAAAGCCGTGTTCATTTGTTGACGTTGGCCTCGCTTGCTTCTGCGAATTCATCGTCATCCGCGGATTCAGGACTGCTTGCCTTGGGTTTAGGGGGCGCTTGGAGTCGGCCTGTATTGGGCGACTTGACGCCTCAGGGGGCCGCCGATCGCGCAGGCTTGCAACCCGGTGATGAAGTACTGCGCATCGATGACCGTGTGATCGTGGATGCTGCGGCGCTACGCGCCACAGTTCGCGAAAGTGGCGTGCACCAAGCACCTAGGTCGCAAATCTGGCATGTTCAGCGTGCCAATCAGGGCGTGCTGACCGTGGAGGTGACGCCAGAGTGGGTGAATGAAAACGCGCAGCCATTCGGTCGCATTGGTGCACGCGTGGGCGAAGCGCCTGCCAAGGACTGGGTGCAATACGGTTTGTTCGATGGGCTGTTGCGTGCCATTACACGAACGCGCGAGATGGTTGAGATGACCGTCACCATGTTGGGGCGTTTGGTGGTGGGGCAGGCCTCGCTGGATCACCTCAGCGGCCCCTTGACGATGGCGGATTACGCTGGGCGCACAGCCAGCGTGGGCTTGGGGGCTTATTTGTCTTATTTGGCTTTGCTCAGTGTGAGCCTTGGCATTTTCAATCTCTTGCCTTTGCCGGTCCTCGATGGAGGGCACCTGTTGTATTATCTTTATGAAGCCTTCACAGGGCGCCCACCTGCACCTCAATGGCTTGAAGTCATGCAGCGTCTGGGATTCGCTTTCTTGGTCGCCCTGATGGCTTTTTCTCTTTTCAACGACGTGGTTCGCCTGGGTTGGCTGAGTTAAGACCACGACCAATCAACCCAAAGGCTCTGAAGTTTTCTGTTCATGAACAAGCAACTTTCCCGATTTCGTCGCACCACTTTGTCTCACGTCGCTGCCTTGATGGTGGGGACAAGCATGGCTTTTCATGCGTGGGCTGCCGACCCGTTCACAGTACGTGACATTCGCGTCGAGGGTCTTCAACGCGTGGAGCCCGGCACTGTGTTTGCTTCGATCCCATTTCGTGTGGGCGATGACTACAACGAAGAAAAAGGCGCAGCCGCCATTCGCAGTTTGTTTGCGCTTGGCCTTTTCAAAGATGTGCGCATCGAAGTCAACGGTGATGAGCTGGTGTTGATTGTTGAAGAGCGCCCCAATATCGCGACAGTGGATTTCATCGGGACCAAAGAGTTTGACAAAGACGTCTTGCGCAAAGCCTTGCGCGACATTGGTTTGGCTGAAGGTCGGCCGTTTGATAAAGCCTTGGCCGACCGCGCAGAGCAAGAGCTCAAGCGCCAGTATGTCAACCGCAGTTTGTATGGTGCAGAAATCATCACCACCATCACGCCCACAGACCGTAACCGTGTGAACTTGTCGTTCACCGTGGTTGAGGGCGACTTGGCCAAGATCAAAGAAATTCGTGTGATCGGTGCCAAAGCCTTCGATGAGTCCAAGCTGTTGGACCAGTTCGATCAAGGCACAGGCAACTGGTTGAGCTGGTACACCAAGTCCGACCGTTATTCCCGCACCAAACTGAATGCCGATTTGGAAACCTTGCGCGCTTGGTACATGTCGCGCGGCTACTTGGAGTTCCGAGTGGACTCCACCCAAGTGGCTATTTCGCCGAACAAACAAGACATCAGCATCACCATCAACATCACTGAGGGTGATCGTTTTGTGGTGTCTGAAGTGGCTTTGGATGGTTACTACTTGGGCAAAGACGATGAGTTCAAGTCGTTGATCGAAATCAAAGCGGGCAAGCCCTACAACGCCGATGACGTTGCCAAAACCACCAAGGCGTTCAACGAGTATTTTGGTAATTTTGGTTTTGCATTTGCCCGCACCGAAGTTCGCCCAGAGATCGATCGTGCAACCAACCGTGTGAAGTTGGTGTTGGTGGCTGACCCTGCGCGCCGTGCTTACGTTCGCCGCATCAACATCGTGGGTAACAACCGCACGCGTGACCAAATCGTGCGACGCGAGTTCCGTCAAATGGAGTCCTCTTGGTACGACGGCGAGAAAATTCGCCTCTCGCGCGACCGTGTGAATCGTTTGGGTTATTTCAAAGATGTTGAGGTGGACACCCAAGAGGTGGCAGCATCACAAGATCAAGTTGATTTGAATGTGAACGTGGTCGAAAAACCCACGGGTATGTTGACGTTGGGTGCTGGTTTTTCAAGCGCTGAAAAAGTAACCTTCACCTTTGGCATTCAACAAGACAACGTCTTTGGTTCAGGACAAAACTTGGGGCTGCAAGTCAGTACCAGCAAGTTCAATCAGTACTACGTGATCAACACCACCAACCCGTACTTCACGGATGACGGCGTGTCTCGTACCTTTGAGTATTACCACCGTTCGAGCAAGCCGTACGTGGAGCAGGGCGGTGATTACCGTTTGGTCACTTCGGGTACCGGTGTGCGTTTTGGTGTTCCGTTCAGCGAATTGGACCGTGTGTTCATCGGTGCCTCGCTGGAGCAAACTGAAATTGTTCCTGGTACCAACTTGCCCGCCTCTTATTTGGCCTATGCCAACCATTTTGGCTACACAACCAAAACTGTTCCTATGACCTTGGGTTGGGCCCGCGATGGACGCGACAGTTACCTCAATCCCACCTCAGGCAAGTTCATTCGCTTGAACAGCGAAACCGGTGTGGCGGGCGATACCCGCTACATCAAGATGGGAACGCAATATCAACAGTATTTCCCGTTGAGCAAACAGTACACCTTTGCTTTCAACGCTGACTTTGGCTTAGGTAAAGGTTTGCAAGGTCAACCTTATCCTGTATTTAAAAATTACTACTCGGGTGGTTTGGGTTCTGTGCGTGGTTTCGAGCAAGGCACCTTGGGTCCTCGCGATGTTTCCGGCATGGTGGTGGGCGGCCCTAAAAAGGTCACCATCAACACAGAATTCTTGATGCCATTTCCAGGTGCTGGTAACGACCGCAGCTTGCGCTTGTACGGTTTCTACGACATGGGTAATGTGTACGGCGAATATGACAAGATTCAACTCAACCAGCTTCGCAGTTCTTACGGCGTTGGCTTGAGCTGGGTATCGCCCATGGGCCCTCTGAGATTCGCTTGGGCACGTCCTGCGCGATCGTTCACAGGCGATAGAATCCAGAGATTGCAATTCCAGATCGGGACATCCTTCTGATGAACACTTTTTTTCGTAATGTTTCGTTGACCCTTGTGTTGGGTGTTTCGGCTTTGTGCGCACAAGCGGATGAAATTCGCATCGGTTTTATCAACACCGATCGCATTTTTAAAGAGGCCAACACGGCCAAGCAAGCCCAAGCCAAGTTGGAGCAAGAGTTCTCCAAGCGCGACAAAGATTTGAACGATTCAGGCAGTTCTTTGAAAGCAGCTGTTGAAAAGTTTGAGCGTGAAGCGCCGACCTTGTCTGAGTCGCAGCGCGTGTCGCGCCAAAAGCAATTGGGCGAACAAGACCGTGAATTTCAGCGCAAGCGTCGTGAATTTCAAGAAGAATTGAACGCACGCAAAAACGAAGAATTCCAGCTGGTGCTCGAGCGTGCCAACCGCGTGATCAAACAAGTGGCTGAAGCCGAGAAGTACGACCTCGTTTTGCAAGAAGCTGTCTACATCAGCCCCAAGCACGACATCACTGACAAAGTGCTCAAGGTCATCAACGCTGCCAAATAATTAGCCGTGGCACTGCGTCTCGGCCAAATCATTGAAAGTCTCGGGGGCAGCCTGCATGGCGATCCCGAGACCGTGATTCAAAAACTCAGCCCGCTTGACACTGCGCAAGCCGACGCGCTGAGCTTTTTAAGTAACCCCCAATACCAATCGCAACTCGCCACCTCTTTGGCGGGGTGTGTCATTGTTTCTCCGGCCATGGAAGCGATCGCACGTGCACGCGGCGCTTGCATCGTGGCTGCCAATCCCTACCATTACTTTGCCAAAGTCACGCAGCTGTGGCGTCAGCATCTTGCACAGGATGATGAGCCTTTGATCCACCCCAGTGCGGTCATCCACGTCAGTGCCACCGTGCATCCCAGTGCGCGCATTGGTCCTTTGTGTGTGGTGGAACGAGGCGCCTCTGTGGGGGCGAATACTTGGCTGAAATCGCGTGTGACATTGGGTGAGGACTGCCACATCGGCGAGCGTGGCATCGTGCACGCTGGCGTTGTGATCGGGGCGGATGGGTTTGGCTTCGCCCTGTTTGAAGGACGCTGGGAAAAAATTGAGCAACTCGGTGCAGTGCGAATTGGCAACGATGTTGAGATAGGTGCGAATACCTGCATTGACCGTGGCGCTTTGGATGACACGGTCATCGAAGACGGTGTCAAACTCGATAACTTGGTCCAAATTGGCCACAACGTGCATGTCGGTGCGAACACGGCCATGGCCGGTTGTGCCGGTGTGGCGGGCAGCGCGCGCATTGGTGCCAATTGCACCGTGGGTGGTGGTGCGGTGGTCTTGGGTCATTTGCAGCTTGCCGATGGGGTTCACATCTCTGCCGCCTCGGTGGTGATGCGGTCTATCCGTCAGCCGGGTCAATACAGCGGCGTGTTTCCCATCGACGACAATGCGTCATGGGAAAAAAATGCAGCGACTTTGCGTCAGTTGCACCGCTTGCGTGACCGCATCAAATCTCTTGAATCAGCTTTTGAAAGTCAAAAAAAATGAGCATGGATATCCACCAAATCTTGAAGCAATTGCCACACCGCTATCCTTTCTTGTTAGTGGATCGCGTGTTGGAGATTGAAAAAGGCAAAAGCATCAAGGCGCTCAAAAATGTGACCATGAACGAGCCATTTTTCGGCGGCCATTTCCCGCATCACCCGGTCATGCCTGGTGTGTTGATTTTGGAAGCCCTGGCACAAGCCGCCGCTTTGTTGGCGTTTGACACCCTGGGTGCAGCGCCCGATGACAAGACGGTGTATTACTTTGCTGGCATTGATGGGGCACGATTCAAACGTCCCGTCGAACCCGGCGACCAGCTGACCTTGGAAGTTGAGTTGGACCGCATGAAAGCGGGCATTTTCAAATTCAAAGCGCGCGCCAAAGTGGGTGATGTCGTCGCCACAGAGGCTGACTTGATGTGCACCATGCGCTCCATTGCCTGATCAGACCAGCAAACGACCTAGACGATGAGCCTCATTCACGCCGCCGCCATTGTGGACCCCAAGGCTGAGCTCGATAGCTCGGTGCAGGTGGGGCCTTACACCATCATTGGACCCAACGTGCGCATTGGTGCGGGCACCACAGTGGGCCCACATTGCGTGATCGAGGGCCACACCACGATTGGCAATGACAACCGCATTTTTCAGTTCAACTCGCTCGGCGCGATCCCGCAAGACAAGAAGTACGCCGGTGAGCCCTGCGAGCTGATCATTGGCGACCGCAACACCATTCGCGAGTTTTGTACGTTCAACATTGGTTCACCCGGTGATGCGGGTGTGACCAAAGTGGGCAACGACAACTGGATCATGGCTTACGTGCACTTGGCGCACGATTGCATCGTGGGCAATCACACCATCTTCGCCAACAGTGCGCAGTTGGCAGGCCATGTGCATGTCGGCGACTGGGTCATCTTGGGTGGCTTCACGGTTGTGCATCAGTTTGTGCGGATCGGTGCGCACAGCTTCTCGGCCATGCATTCGCTGTTGTTTGCCGATGTACCTCCTTTTGTGATGTGCCAAGGTCAACCGGCTGAACCGCGCTCCATGAATTTCGAGGGTTTGCGTCGCCGTGGTTTTTCACCCGAGCGCATCAGCGCTGTCAAGGCCATGCACAAAGCCTTGTACCGCGATGATTTGACGCTGGAGCAAGCCAAAGAGCGCATCGCCGCTCTGACACAAGAGAAGCCACAAGCCGCACCCGATGTGGCCATGATGCTGGACTTCTTGAATCACACCTCGCCGCAACGCGGCATCATTCGCTAAACCGTATGGCCGAGGCCCTGTCTTTCTCGCTGGTTGCAGGCGAGGCCTCGGGCGATTTGCTGGCCGGCCTTTTGTTGGGCGGCATGCGTGGCAAGTGGCCAGACATGCGCAGTGCAGGCATTGGCGGTCCGCGCATGGCAGCCCAAGGTTTCGAGCCTTGGTGGCCTTACGAAAAACTCGCAGTGCGCGGCTATGTCGAAGTGCTGCGGCATTACCGCGAAATTGTGGGCATTCGCAATCAACTCCGCGAACGCTTGTTGGCCAATCCACCCAGCGCCTTCATCGGTGTCGATGCACCCGACTTCAACCTCGACTTAGAACGCGACCTCAAAGCCCAAGGTATTCCCACGATTCACTTTGTGTGTCCCTCGATTTGGGCATGGCGCGCAGACCGTGTAGAAAAAATTCGCCAAAGCGTCGACCACGTGTTGTGCATTTTCCCGTTCGAAACAGATTTGCTGGCTCAGCACGGCATCGAAGCCACCTATGTGGGCCACCCGCTGGCCAAAAACATTCCGGATGTGCCAGACCGTGCTGCGGCACGTACCGCTCTTGGGTTGCCGCAAGACGCGACCGTGGTGGCTCTGCTGCCCGGCAGCCGCAGTTCTGAAATTGAGTATCTGGCGCACCGCTTTTTGCAGGCCGCCCAGCGTATGGCCAAGCAGCAACCCGGTTTGCATTTTGTCTTGCCCGCGATGCCTGCATTGCGGCCGCGCATCGAAGCCATCGTGAGAGAAGTGGGCGAGGTGCCCAATCTGCTGGTGCTCAATGGCCAATCACACGCCGCGCTGGCTGCTTGCGATGTCACGCTCATTGCCAGCGGCACGGCCACTTTAGAGGCGGCGCTGTTCAAGCGTCCCATGGTGATTGCCTACAACATGAATTGGCTCAGCTGGCAAATCATGCGTCGTAAAAAGTTGCAGCCTTGGGTGGGCTTGCCCAATATTCTTTGTCAAGATTTTGTCGTGCCCGAACTCTTGCAAGACGCTGCCACGCCTGACGCCTTGGCGCACGAGGTCTTGCAATGGCTGGCTCAGCCTGCGGCGTCGGCTTCTGTTCAACAACGCTTTGCGACGCTGCACGACACGCTGCGCCGCGATACACCCGCACTGGCGGCTCATGCGATCGAAAAAGTTCTTGCGCGCTGAACAAGCTGCGCTCATTTGGGATGCTCCAGGCTTGATTGCTGGGGTGGATGAGGCAGGCCGTGGCCCCTTGGCGGGCCCCGTCGTCGCGGCGGCGGTCATCTTGGATGACATGAATCCCATCGCCGGTCTGGCGGACTCCAAAAAACTCACCGCTTTGAAGCGCGAGCGCCTGTATGACGAGATCCGTGCCAAAGCCTTGTGCTGTTCAATTGCTGAGGCCACGGTGGAAGAGATCGACACCTTGAATATTTTGCAAGCTACCTTGCTCGCCATGCGCCGTGCGGTGGAGGGATTACGACTCAAACCGAACAAGGTGTTGGTCGACGGTAACCGCTTGCCCGTGCTGGACGTCCTGGCTGAAGCCATCGTCAAAGGCGACAGCAAGGTCCAAGCTATTTCAGCGGCGTCGATCTTGGCCAAAGTGCACCGTGATCGTTGGTGCCAAGAACTGCATGCGCAGTACCCGCAATATGGTTTTGATGGCCACAAAGGCTATGGCACGGCGGCGCACCTGCAAGCCCTCAAAGAATATGGCGCGACGCCTTGGCACCGCAAATCGTTCTCCCCCGTGGCAGAGGTCTTGAAATGAACGTGATCACCTCGCGCGACAACCCCTTGGTCAAAGACCTGCGCCGCTTGTCACAAGACAGCACGGCCTACCGCAAACTGGGCCGTGTCTGGCTAGAAGGCGATCATCTGTGCCGCGCCGCGCTCACGCGTGGCGTGAAGCCCGAGCATGCGGTGTTTGCTGAATCGTTGTGGGCGGCCGCCCCACGTGAATGGACGCAAGCGGCTGAGCGCAACACCGTGTTACCCGATGCGCTGTTTGCCGAAATCAGCAGCCTGGAGTCGCCGGCCAAGATGGGGTTTATTTTGGCTTCGCCCAGCACTTTAGAGGTGCAAGCCAGCACGCCCACCGTGGTGCTGGATCGCGTCCAAGACGCGGGCAATGTGGGCTCTATTTTGCGCAGCGCGTCGGCATTTGGTTTCAAGCAAGTGTTGGCGATCAAAGGCTCCGCCGCTTTGTGGTCACCCAAGGTCTTGCGTGCCGGTATGGGCGCGCATTTTGGGTTGCACTTGGTCGAAGGGTTGAGTGCCGACGATTTGAGCGCCTTGGACATGCCTTGGGTTGCCACCAGCTCCCATCAAGGGCCGTTTTTGCACACGTTGTTGGCCGAAGCCAAGCTGCCCATGCCTTGCGCTTGGTTGATGGGGCATGAAGGGCAGGGCGTATCGCCTGAGTTGGCCGCTCGTGCGGCCGTGCATGTCCGCATTGCCCAGCCGGGTGGTGAAGAGTCTTTGAATGTCGCTTCTGCTGCAGCCATTTGTTTGCATGCCAGCGCGACCTGTGGCTTGGCCTAATTCGCAGCCATTCACTGGGGAAAACCAGTGCCTCGGATATAATGAGAGGCTTTCCCGCATCAACCTGTACGCCCCAGCTCAAACCTAGGCAAATTCCTCGAACAAAGCAGCTAAAGAGACACGTTCTCTTGTGAGCGCTGAGGCGTACCCGAACTATTCCGGAGAACCCAGTGCTTTTGTCTCTTCAGGGAACCTTCCCGCCCGCCATCTTGGCGCTCGCAGACGGCACGGTCTTTATCGGCAACTCGATCGGAGCCTCTGGCTCTACCGTCGGCGAAGTGGTGTTCAACACCTCACTCACCGGCTACCAGGAAATCCTCACTGACCCCAGCTACTGCCAGCAGATCGTCACCTTGACGTACCCGCACATCGGTAACTACGGCGTCAACGTGGAAGACATCGAAGCTGACAAAGTCCATGCTGCTGGTTTGATCATCAAAGACTTGCCATTGGTTGCAAGCAACTTCCGATCTAACCAAACCTTGTCGGCCTATTTGACCGATGCAGGCACCGTGGCCATTGCCAACATCGACACACGTCAGCTCACACGCATCTTGCGCACCAAGGGTGCCCAAAACGGTGCCATCGTGGGCTTGGCCAAAGGCCAAGAAGTCACACAAGCGTTGATCGACCAAGCCGTGGCAGCAGCCAAAGGCGCGCCCAATATGGCCGGCCTCGATTTGGCGCAAAAGGTCACTGTGTCCAAGTCTTATGAGTGGACACAAACCGAGTGGAAACTTGGCGAGGGTTACGGCAACTTGACCGCGCCTAAATTCCATGTGGTCGCATATGACTTTGGCGTGAAGAAAAACATCTTGCGAATGCTGGCTGAGCGTGGCTGCAAAGTCACGGTGGTGCCAGCGAAGACTCCGGCGGCAGACGTGCTCAAGCACAAGCCAGATGGCATCTTCTTGTCCAACGGTCCTGGCGACCCTCAGCCTTGCGACTACGCGATTGCTGCGGCTGCTGAGTTGATTGAAACCGGCATCCCTACGTTCGGCATTTGCTTGGGTCACCAAATCATGGCCTTGGCCAGTGGCGCGAAAACTTTCAAGATGAAGTTTGGCCACCACGGTGCCAACCATCCTGTGAAAGACCTCGACTCAGGTCGTGTGTCCATCACCAGCCAAAACCACGGTTTTGCAGTGGACGAAAAGTCATTGCCTGCCAACTTGCGTGCCACGCACGTGTCTTTGTTTGACGGCACATTGCAGGGCTTGGCCCGCACCGACAAACCCGCGTTTTGCTTCCAAGGCCACCCCGAAGCATCGCCCGGCCCGCACGACATTGCTTACCTCTTTGACCGCTTCATCAAACTGATGGAGGCGAAATAATCATGCCAAAGCGCACCGACCTCAAAAGCATTCTCATCATTGGCGCAGGCCCGATCATCATTGGTCAGGCCTGTGAGTTCGATTACTCTGGCGTGCAAGCTTGTAAAGCTTTGCGTGAAGAGGGCTACAAAGTCATCTTGATCAACAGCAACCCTGCCACGATCATGACTGACCCTGCCACGGCAGACGTCACCTACATCGAACCCATCACCTGGCAAACGGTCGAGAAGATCATTGCCAAAGAGCGTCCAGACGCCATCCTGCCCACCATGGGCGGCCAAACAGCGCTCAACTGCGCCTTGGATTTGTGGCACCACGGCGTGTTGGCCAAGTACAAGGTTGAGCTGATTGGCGCGACGCCTGAGGCCATCGACAAAGCCGAAGACCGCTTGAAGTTCAAAGACGCCATGACCAAGATTGGTTTGGGGTCAGCGCGCTCGGGTATTGCTCACAGCATGGAAGAAGCCTGGGATGTGCAAAAGCGCGTGGGTTTCCCCACCGTCATTCGCCCCAGCTTCACGCTGGGTGGCACAGGCGGCGGTATCGCCTACAACCCTGAAGAATTCGAGATCATCTGTAAGCGCGGCTTGGAAGCTTCGCCCACCAACGAGTTGTTGATTGAAGAATCCTTGCTCGGTTGGAAAGAGTATGAGATGGAAGTGGTGCGCGACAAGGCGGACAACTGCATCATCATCTGCTCGATCGAAAACTTAGACCCCATGGGCGTGCACACCGGTGACTCCATCACCGTGGCCCCTGCACAAACCTTGACCGACAAGGAATACCAAATTTTGCGTAACGCCTCTTTGGCTGTGTTGCGCGAAATTGGTGTGGACACGGGCGGCTCGAACGTTCAGTTCTCGATCAACCCCAAAGACGGTCGCATGGTCGTCATTGAGATGAACCCACGCGTGTCGCGTTCATCTGCGTTGGCCTCCAAAGCCACGGGTTTCCCGATCGCCAAAGTGGCTGCGAAGCTGGCTGTGGGCTACACACTCGATGAGCTGCGCAACGAAATCACAGGCGGTGCAACGCCTGCGTCGTTCGAGCCTTCGATCGACTACGTGGTCACCAAGATCCCACGTTTTGCGTTTGAAAAATTCCCAACCGCTGACAGCCGCTTGACCACCCAAATGAAATCGGTGGGCGAGGTGATGGCCATGGGTCGTACCTTCCAAGAGTCCTTCCAAAAAGCCCTGCGTGGTTTGGAAGTGGGCGTTGACGGCATGAACGAAAAAACCCAAGACCGCGAAGTGCTCGAGAAAGAACTGGGCGAGCCAGGCCCCGAGCGCATTTGGTACGTGGGCGATGCCTTCGCCATGGGCTTGAGCGTGGACGAGGTGTTTGCCTTGACCAAGATCGACCCTTGGTTCCTGGTGCAAATCGAAGAGATCGTGAAGATTGAGTTGGATGTGGAGAAGACCACGCTGGATGCCATCACGCCCGAAGAGTTGCGCGCCTTGAAGAAGAAGGGCTTCTCAGACCGTCGTTTGGCCAAGTTGCTCAAAACCACCGAACACGTGGTGCGCGCACGTCGCCATGAACTCAACATTCGACCTGTTTACAAGCGCGTGGATACGTGCGCTGCTGAGTTCTCGACTGACACGGCCTACATGTACTCATGCTACGAAGGTCATGGCAACACCTTCGGCGTGGGCGACGCTGAGTGTGAAGCTGAACCCACCAACAACAAAAAAATCATGGTGCTTGGCGGTGGTCCTAACCGCATCGGCCAAGGTATTGAGTTTGACTACTGCTGCGTTCACGCTGCGCTCGCCATGCGCGAAGACGGCTATGAAACCATCATGGTCAACTGCAACCCAGAAACCGTGTCGACCGATTACGACACCTCTGACCGTTTGTACTTCGAACCATTGACGCTCGAAGACGTGCTTGAAATCGTCGACAAAGAAAAACCAACCGGCGTGATCGTTCAATACGGTGGTCAAACACCTTTGAAATTGGCGCTCGGTTTGGAAGCGGCTGGCGTGCCCATCATCGGTACCAGCCCAGACATGATTGACGCGGCGGAAGACCGTGAGCGTTTCCAAAAGTTGTTGCAAGACCTCGGTCTGCGTCAACCGCCCAACGCCACAGCGCGTACCGAGCCAGAGGCTTTAGAAAAAGCAGCGGCTTTGGGCTACCCCTTGGTCGTTCGCCCCAGCTATGTGCTGGGTGGTCGCGCCATGGAAATCGTGCACGAGCAACGCGACCTCGAGCGTTACATGCGTGAAGCCGTTAAGGTGTCGCACGACTCGCCTGTGTTGCTGGACCGCTTCTTGAACGACGCGATTGAGTGTGATGTGGATTGCTTGCGCGACCCCGAAGGCAAGACCTTCATCGGCGGCGTGATGGAACACATCGAACAAGCGGGCGTGCACAGCGGTGACTCAGCTTGCTCGTTGCCACCTTATTCGTTGTCGGCTGAAACTGTGGCCGAACTCAAACGCCAATCCGCTGCGATGGCCGGTGCTTTGAATGTGGTCGGCTTGATGAACGTGCAGTTCGCGATTCAACACGTGGACGGCAAAGACGTCATCTACGTGCTCGAAGTCAACCCACGTGCGTCACGCACGGTGCCCTATGTGTCCAAAGCCACGGGCATTCAGTTGGCCAAGGTTGCGGCACGTTGTATGGCGGGCCAAACTTTGGCTTCGCAAGGTATCACGAAAGAAGTCACACCCCCTTATTTCAGCGTGAAAGAAGCGGTGTTCCCCTTTGTGAAGTTCCCAGGCGTGGACACCATCCTCGGCCCAGAGATGAAGTCCACCGGCGAAGTCATGGGTGTGGGCAAAACATTCGGCGAGGCTTTTGTGAAGAGCCAATTGGGCGCAGGCACCAAGTTGCCACGTCCACGTGATGCCGATGGCAAGCCCACAGGCAAGGTGTTCATCTCTGTGAAGAACAACGACAAGCCGCGTGCCATTGAAGTTGCACGTCAACTCGAAGCCTTGGGCTTTGAGTTGATCGCGACCAAAGGTACCGCCTCCGCCATCAACGCTGCTGGCGTGGCTTGCGAAATCGTGAACAAAGTGACAGAAGGCCGCCCACACATTGTGGACAGCATCAAGAACAACGAAGTGGTGTTGGTCATCAACACCGTGGAAGAGCGTCGCAATGCGATTGCCGATTCACGCCACATTCGCACCTCGGCATTGCTCAACCGTGTGACCACGTTCACGACCATTGCCGGTGCCGAAGCGGCTGTGGAAGGCATGAAGTACATGGACAAGTTGGATGTCATTTCTGTGCAGGAAATGCACGCCCAATTGACAGCCTAAGGACACACGATGAGTACAGTTCCCATCACCAAACGCGGCGCAGAAAAGCTCAAGGAAGAGTTGCACAAACTCAAGACCGTGGAGCGTCCCAACGTCATTGCGGCGATTGCCGAAGCACGCGCACAAGGCGACTTGAGCGAGAACGCCGAGTACGACGCCGCCAAAGACCGCCAGGGTTTCATCGAAGGTCGCATTCAAGAAATTGAAGGCAAGTTGTCGGTGGCTCAAGTCATTGACCCTGCGGCGCTGGACGCAGGGGGCCGCGTGGTCTTCGGTGCGACCGTGGCATTGGAAGACGAAGACACGGGCGACGCCGTGACCTATCAAATCGTGGGCGAAGACGAAGCCGATTTGAAACTCGGCCTCATCAACATCAGCAGCCCCATTGCCCGCGCCTTGATTGGCAAGGAAGAGGGCGATGTGGCCGAAGTGCAAGCGCCAGGTGGCGTGCGTCACTACGAAGTGGTCAAGGTCTCTTACCTGTAAACCTCAGGCATGGCGCGGCTACAAGTCTTTTTGGCTGCGCTGTGGTGGGGTAGCCTCACCACAGTTGGCTTCATGGTGGTGCCGATGCTGTTCATGCATTTGGAAACAGCGGCAATCGCCGGTCAAATGGCTGCCAAATTATTCAGTGCCCAAACCGCGCTGGCATTGGCTTGTGGTGTTTTGTTGTTATTGGCAGCCAAGCGCGAAAACTTAGACCAAGTCCATACACCTTCACCTTGGGTGATTGCGGGGATGTTGTTGGCTTTGTTGATAGAGCTTGCCGTGAAGCCCCACATCGTGGCGCGAGACAACATGGCTTTGTGGCACAACCTAGGCTCTGCGTTTTATGTGTTGCAGTGGTTGTGTGCTGGCAAGGTGCTGTGGGCGCGATGCCTTGCGAAACCAGAGCCTGCCATTGCAGCAGACCCTGCGACCATCGATTAACCCAGGGTGCGTTTTTTGACCGAAATCTTTTTCGGTTTGGCGCGTTTGACTTGACCACCTGAGGTCAGGCGTTGGTTGCCCAGCACGCGCAAGGTTTTGACTTCAGGACGCTGACCACCACGGCTGCTGTATTTCAACACTTTGACATCGCGAGGGCCGGGCATGCGGTCTTCATCGACTTCACGCACTTTCTCGGGCTGTGGGCGCCACAGCACAAACAGTTTGCCGATGTGTTGGATCGGTGCGGCATTGAGCTGATCCGCCAATGCGACAAACATCGCTTCGCGTGCTTGGCGGTCATCGCCCAACACACGAATTTTGATGAGGCCGTGGGCATTGAGTGCCATTTCGGCTTCTTTGAGCACAGCAGGGGTGAGACCGTCGTTGCCAATCATCACGACAGGGTCGAGATGATGCGCTTCGGCGCGGTGAATTTTGCGTTGTGCAGGGGTAAGTTGAATTGCAGACATACGGGTATTATCCCCGCTCGCCGGTATCGACGGCTGAAGGGTTGAATTGAAAGTTAAAACGCAAAGTAAAAAGGTCAACAAGTCTTGGCTGAATGACCACGTCAATGATCCTTACGTCAAGATGGCGCAAAAGGAGGGCTACCGTGCGCGCGCAGCCTTCAAACTCAAAGAAATTGACGAGCAACTGGGATTGATCAAACCCGGCAACGTGGTGGTGGACTTGGGCTGCGCCCCCGGCGCTTGGAGTCAGTATGTGCGTCGTCGTCTCTCACCTGATGGTGCAGCTGTGGGCGATTTGAACGGCACCATCATTGGCTTAGATCTTTTGCACATGGAGCCGGTGGAGGGCGTGACCTTCTTGCGTGGTGACTTCCGGGAGGCCGAAGTTTTAGAGCAGCTGGAAGAGGCCTTGCAGGGCCGCATCGTGGACGTTGTGGTCTCAGACATGGCGCCCAATTTGTCGGGCATTGAATCAACCGATGCTGCACGTATTTCGCATTTGGTGGAGCTGGCCGTGGAGTTTGCACAAAAGCATCTCAAAACCGATGGCGCGTTGGTGGTCAAAGTTTTTCACGGCAGCAGCTACAGTCCGCTGACCAAATTGTTCAAAGACACCTTTCAGGTGGTCAAACCTTTCAAACCTAAAGCCAGTCGCGACAAGTCAAGTGAAACCTTTTTGATTGGTATGGGCCTCAAACACCGCCATATTTCAAATCCTTAACGGTCAAGGGGCCGATTCAAGCGAATAAAGCTTTGCGCACGCTTGAAAGGCCTAAAATCAAGCCCATCTAGGTACAACTCGTACTCTCTTTTTCTCGGAGCCCACATTGAACAATCAATGGTTCTCAAAAGTCGCTGTTTGGTTGGTGATCGCCTTGGTGCTGTTCACCGTGTTCAAACAATTTGAAACACGTCCCGGCGCAGGCAATGGCTATGTGGGTTATTCGGACTTTCTCGAAGAAGTTCGTGCCAAACGCATCAAAACTGCCACCATCCAAGAAGGTCAGGGCGGCACAGAAATTGTGGCGGTCACCAATGACGACCGCAAACTGCGCACCACAGCGACTTACCTCGACCGTGGTTTGGTGGGTGATTTGATCGCCAACGGCGTCAAGTTCGACGTCAAGCCCCGCGAAGAAGGCTCACTCCTGATGACCTTGTTGGTCAGCTGGGGCCCCATGTTGTTGTTGATTGGTGTGTGGGTTTACTTCATGCGCCAGATGCAAGGCGGCGGCAAAGGTGGTGCTTTCAGTTTCGGTAAAAGCAAAGCCCGCATGCTCGACGAGAACAACAACCAAGTCACGTTTGCCGATGTAGCAGGTTGCGACGAAGCCAAAGAAGAAGTTAAAGAAGTGGTTGACTTCTTGAAAGACCCCCAAAAATTCCAAAAGCTAGGCGGCCGCATTCCTCGTGGTTTGCTGTTGGTGGGCCCTCCTGGTACCGGTAAAACCTTGCTGGCCAAAGGCATTGCGGGTGAAGCCAAAGTGCCGTTCTTCAGCATCTCGGGTTCTGACTTTGTGGAAATGTTTGTCGGCGTGGGCGCAGCCCGCGTGCGCGACATGTTTGAGAACGCCAAGAAAAATGCACCTTGCATCATCTTCATTGACGAGATCGATGCCGTGGGTCGCCAGCGTGGCGCAGGCTTGGGTGGTGGCAATGACGAGCGCGAACAAACATTGAACCAAATGTTGGTGGAGATGGATGGCTTCGAAACCAACCTCGGCGTGATCGTGGTGGCGGCGACCAACCGTCCTGATATTTTGGACGCTGCGTTGTTGCGTCCTGGTCGTTTTGACCGCCAGGTCTATGTGACCTTGCCCGACATCCGTGGCCGTGAACAAATTTTGAACGTGCACATGCGCAAAGTGCCGATCGGTCAAGACGTCAACGCCAGCATCATTGCCCGTGGCACACCTGGCATGAGCGGTGCCGATTTGGCCAACTTGTGCAACGAAGCCGCTTTGATGGCCGCCCGTCGCAATGCACGTGTGGTTGAAATGGTCGACTTCGAAAAAGCCAAAGACAAAATCTTAATGGGCCCTGAGCGCAAGAGCATGGTCATGCCTGAAGAGGAGCGTCGTAACACGGCGTATCACGAATCGGGCCATGCCTTGATTGGCAAGTTGTTGCCCAAGTGCGATCCCGTGCACAAAGTCACCATCATCCCCCGTGGCCGCGCTTTGGGTGTGACCATGAGCTTGCCCGCACAAGACCGCTACAGCTATGACCGCGAATACATGTTGAATCAAATCAGCATGTTGTTCGGTGGCCGTATCGCCGAAGAAGTGTTCATGAACCAAATGACCACGGGTGCTAGCAACGACTTTGAGCGTGCCACCTCGATCGCCCGTGACATGGTCATGCGCTATGGCATGACACAAGCCTTAGGTCCGATGGTCTATGCAGAAAACGAGGGCGAAGTGTTCTTGGGCCGTTCTGTGACCAAGACCACCAACATGTCCGAAGCCACCATGCAAAAGGTGGACATGGAAGTGCGCAGCATCATCGATACCCAATACAACTTGGCGCGTCGTTTGATTGAAGAAAACTCAGACAAGATGCACGCCATGGCCAAAGCCTTGTTGGAGTGGGAAACCATCGATACCGAACAGTTGGATGACATCATGGCTGGCCGCGAGCCTCGTCCACCGAAAGACTGGACCCCCCGTACACCTCCCTCTGGTGGCGACGCAGGCGGTACACCCGCTGTTCAACCAGACGCAGCAGCGCCAACAGCTGCTTGATGCATCTGTTGACTTTTTAAAACGGGGCGTGAGCCCCGTTTTTATTGGATGAATGAATGTTTTGGAAAACCACCCGTTTTACCCTTGATCTCTCAAGCCCCCAGGTGATGGGCATCGTCAATGTCACGCCGGACTCATTTTCCGATGGGGGTCATCACGACACCTTGCATGCAGCGCTCAGTCACTGCGAGAAGCTCATCCAAGATGGCGCGCATATCTTGGATATCGGCGGCGAATCGACCCGTCCTGGCGCTCCTGTGGTGTCGCTGGAAGATGAGTTAGCCCGTGTGTTGCCTCTGGTGCGCGAAGCCTTGCGTTTCGGTGTGCCGATTTCGGTGGATACCTACAAACCGCAAGTCATGCAAGCGGTGTTGGATGCGGGGGCCGACATCATCAACGACATTTGGGCATTGCGACAGCCTGGTGCGCAAGCCGTGGTCGCCGCGCATCCCACGTGTGGTGTGTGTTTGATGCACATGCACGGCGAGCCGCAAACCATGCAAACCTTGCCCATGGTGGGCGATGCCTTGCCTGCCGTCATCGATTTTTTACAGGAATCGGCCGATGATTTGCGCGCACACGGTGTGGCTGCAGAACGCATCGTGCTCGACCCCGGCGTGGGCTTTGGCAAAACCGTGGCGCAAAACTTTGAACTTCTGTCGGGGCAGGTACCTTTGTTGGCACTGGGTTATCCGCTGTTGGTCGGATGGTCGCGTAAATCGTCTTTGGGCGCGGTCACGGGCTGCGAGGTGGGCGAGCGGCTGGTCCCCAGCGTCGCCGCCGCTTTGTTGGCGGTTGAGCGCGGTGCCCGTGTGGTACGGGTGCATGATGTGGCACAAACGGTTCAAGCGCTGAAAGTTTGGCAAGCCGCCGGCTGATTTTCAGCGCGGGCTTTGCGACAATCTATTCCTATCAAGACAACAACAAACGAGAACAACGAGATGACACGCAAATACTTTGGCACCGATGGCATTCGCGGCACCGTGGGTCAAGTGCCCATCACCCCCGATTTTGTGTTGCGCTTGGCGCATGCCGTGGGTCGTGTGCTCAAACAAACAGAAGCGCATCCCACCGTGTTGATTGGCAAAGACACCCGCATTTCTGGCTACATGTTGGAGTCGGCCTTGGAGTCAGGTTTCAACTCTGCAGGCGTCAACGTGGTGTTGCTGGGGCCCTTGCCAACGCCGGGTGTCGCCTACCTCACGCGTGCGCAACGCGCCAGTTTGGGCGTGGTCATCAGTGCAAGCCACAACCCCTTTGCGGACAACGGCATCAAGTTCTTCAGTGCACAAGGCACCAAGCTGAGTGATGCGTGGGAGTTGGCCGTGGAGGCTGCCCTCGATCAAGATCCGGTGTGGGCTGACTCTGCAAACTTGGGGAAGACACGACGTTTAGACGACGCGGCAGGCCGCTACATTGAATTTTGTAAGAGCACATTCTCCAATGACCTCACCCTCAAAGGCCTGAAGATCGTGGTCGATGCTGCACACGGTGCGGCGTATCACATCGCACCCAAAGTTTTCCATGAGTTGGGTGCCGATGTCATCTCGATCGGTTGCAGCCCTGACGGACTCAACATCAACCACGAAGTTGGTGCCACACACCCTGAGGCCTTGGTGCGCTCGGTCAAAGCCAACCACGCCGACTTCGGTGTCGCGCTGGATGGCGATGCAGACCGTTTGCAAATGGTGGATGCCGATGGACGTCTCTTCAACGGCGATGAGTTGTTGTATTTGATGGCCGACGATCGCTTGGCCAATGATGAGGTGGTGCCAGGTGTTGTGGGCACATTGATGACCAACATGGCCGTGGAAGTCGCCTTGAAAAAACGCGGCGTGCAATTTGTGCGCGCCAAGGTGGGCGACCGCTACGTGCTCGAAGAGCTGGCCAAGCACCAATGGATTTTGGGAGGCGAGGGCTCAGGGCATTTGTTGGCTTTGGACAAACACACCACGGGCGATGGCTTGGTCAGTGCATTGCAAATTTTGCAAACCTGTGTGCGAAGCGGTCGCTCCATGGGCGACTTGCTGCAAGACGTCACGCTCTTTCCGCAAACACTGATCAATGTGCGCTTGCGGCCTGGTCAAGAATGGCAATCGAATGCAGCCATGCAAGAAGAGACGAAAAAAGTGGAAGCCGAATTGGGCGATAGCGGTCGTGTTCTGATTCGAGCCAGCGGCACGGAACCTTTGGTGCGTGTGATGGTCGAAGCGCGCGATGCCACCCAAGCGCAAGACTGTGCGCAACGCATAGCCAACACCTTGGCCGACTGACTGTATGAAACAAGCCTTGGTCGGTGTAGCTTGCTTGGCGGCGTGTTGCTGGGTGCAAGCCCAAGATCAACAACCGCACTACAAACTCACCACGGGTCTGTACGCCTTGTCGGGGGCTGGACAGGCCAACAGCCATGGGCTTGATATGAATTTGCGCCGCATATCCGATGCGGGCGATCTGTGGGCCGCTTGGTACCGATCGCCTGAGCAAAACGTGTCGCAACCCCGCTTGGGTTGGGACAACAACTACAGCGTCTCGACTTGGCGTGTGCAGCCATCTGTTCAGATGGCCTCCGGCGGTTTTTGGGGTGGCAGCCTGGGCGTTGAAACAGGCGACAGTTGGTTTGTGGGGGTGGGTTTGGGACGTACCAATTTGCACCCGTACACCAATCTGAACTTTGACCCCAACGATGCATGGATGGCTTCGGGTGGTTACCGTTGGTCGTCTGTGCAATCCATCGGATTTCAAGTGGTGCGGGACAACCGTCAGAACCCAGACCAGCAACACGTGCATGCTGTCTACCGCATGGGAATGCCCAATGGTCAACGCCTGACCTTGGATGTGCTGTTCAAAAGTGGGTTGGTGGAAGAGCAATTCACCCGTCGCACGGGCTTGAGCGTGACCTACGATTGGCCGCAGTTCTTTACCCGTGTGGCTTACGACCCCATCATCAACTTCACGCCGCAAACCATGTGGCGTGTGTCAGTGGGCACCCGGTTTTAAGCGCCGCCCTTGCGCGTCCACCACCGCTTCGCCATCTTCTTTGCTGAACGCCGCTTGCTGTGCTTGCGGCAGTAAATCCAGCACCAGCTCTGATGGGCGACACAGTTTGGTGCCCAAAGGCGTGACCACAATCGGACGATTGAGCAAGATGGGATGCGCCAACATCTGATCAATCAGCGCATCGTCTGTCCATCTGGCATTGTCCAAGTCGAGTTCGCTGTAAATGGATTCTTTGCGACGCATGATGTCACGCACAGGTTGACCCATGGCTGCGATCAGTGACACGAGTTTGTCCCGTGTCGGTGGTGTGTCGAGATAAAGAATGACCTCGGGTTCTTCACCACTGTTGCGAATCATCGCCAGGGTGTTGCGCGAGGTGCCGCATTTGGGGTTGTGATAAATCGTGATGTTGAACATGCTTGCCTCCTGTGAGGGTTTTTAAAAATTGAAAGCAATCAACGGCGCTCGTACCAGCGCTTGCTGCGGTTGACAACTTGGACCACCAACAGCATCACGGGTACTTCAATCAACACACCGACCACCGTGGCCAAGGCCGCGCCTGACTCAAAGCCGAAGAGACTGATGGCGGCAGCCACCGCCAGCTCGAAGAAGTTGGAGGCGCCAATCAAGGCCGAAGGACAGGCCACACGGTGTGACTCCCCCAATGCCCGGTTGAGCACATAGGCCAGTCCTGAATTGAACAAGACCTGAATCAAGATCGGAACGGCGAGCAGGGCGATCACCAAGGGTTGCTTCAAGATCGCTTGACCTTGGAATGCAAACAGCAAGACCAAGGTGGCCAACAAGGCCGTGATGGACCAAGGGCCTATCTGTGCCATCACGGCTTCAAATTTGGCTTCTCCTTTTGCCAGCAAGGCTTGACGCCAAAGTTGCGCCAAGAGCACGGGGATGATGATGTACAACACCACCGAGGTCAGCAAGGTATCCCAAGGCACGATGATGGCTGACAGGCCCAATAAAAATGCCACCAGCGGCGCAAAGGCCACGACCATGATGGCGTCATTCAGTGCCACCTGCGACAGCGTGAACAAGGGATGCCCATTGGTGAGACGACTCCACACAAACACCATCGCTGTGCAAGGGGCGGCCGCTAACAAAATCAACCCCGCGATATAGCTGTCGATTTGCTCCGCAGGCAACCACGGCGCAAACAAATAGCGGATGAAAAACCAACCCAACACAGCCATGGAAAAGGGTTTGACCAACCAGTTCACAAACAAGGTCACCCCAATGCCTTTGATGTGCTGTCGCACTTCGTGCAACGCTTTGAAGTCGACCTTCACCAGCATCGGAATGATCATCACCCAAATCAGCAAGCCTACGGGCAAATTGACTTGTGCATATTCCAACTGGCCAATGGCTTGAAAAAATGCAGGCTGCCATTGACCCAAGGCGATACCGACGACGATGCACAGGGCAACCCAGGCGGTGAGATAGCGTTCAAAGAAATTCATGCGTTGCCCTGACTCAATTCGTGTGCTGCGTGTTGCAGCCAAGTTGCTGCGTGCCGCGTTGTGCGTACAAAAAAAGAATGTTGAGTGTGGTCATGACGAATCTCTGTGAGGATTGAATCAGCAGCAGCCGCCACCGGGCGTGCAGCACACGTCCATGGCCAAACAGGCGGTGTGCTTGGCGCCTGTGGCGAGCGTGAGGGTCTGGCCATCGCTGCTGCCAGAGAGCACCGGGTATTGCGACACCACGCCTGCTTCGTGCTCAATCTCTACGGGCAAGTCGAGCGAAGGCAGCACATCCCCCGCGATGCGCAAGATGTTGGCGAGCTTGCTGGTTTCTAAGCGGTGGTTGACATCGCTGTGCACCCAGGTTTGCAGCAAACAGCTTTCAGTTTTACGGAACGTGCCGCCGCAGTCCATGAAGTTCTTGGCTAGATGGCCGACTTCGGTGATGTGAAAGTGCGGTGCAATCGTTTCTCCGTTGGGAAGCACGATGGACAGGGTTTGATGGGGGTTGGCTTCAAGCAAGGCCAAAAATTGATCGACGTTCATGGTGTTTATGTCTTGCTTCAGCAACAGGTTTTCGAGGTCTCGGGTACCACCGCACATGATTGGCCTTGACAGCAGTCTTGGGTGAGGTAGGTCAACAAATCATTCATGCGGTTGAATTCAGCGCGGTATATCAAATTGCGCCCGCTGGCTTGGGCGCTGACCAAGCCAGCATGGCTCAACGCTTTCAGATGAAATGACAAAGCGCTGGGTGCTAAGTCGAGGAGTGCACCCAGGGCGCCGGGCGTCAGGCCTTCTGCGCCTGCTACGACCAGGGCGCGAAAAGCCCGCAAACGTTGGCTTTGCGCCAAAGCAGCCAGTGCTTCAACCACATGCGTTTCTGGTATTTTTTGCTTTTTCATGTTTCAATAATACTTGAAATATTGAATCATCCAAGCGTCATATTTGTCACAGAAACGTCACAATGGCTAGCTAAAGTCACAACTGTTCTTACCAACTGAAGGAATCTCATGAACACGAAGCGCACTTTCATCAAATCTGTGGCTGCCGCTGCTATGGCAACGTTGGCGATGGGCTCGGCCTTCGCTGCGGACATCACAGGCGCGGGCGCGACCTTTCCATTTCCTATTTATGCCAAGTGGGCTGAAGGCTACAAAGCTGCCACTGGCAATGGCTTGAACTACCAATCGATTGGTTCTTCAGGCGGTATCCGTCAAATCAAAGCCAAAACCGTGACCTTCGGTGCAACCGATGCGCCCATGTCTGGTGAAGACCTTGACAAAGAAGGCTTGGTGCAATTTCCCGCCATCATCGGTGGCACCGTGCCCGTTGTGAACTTGGAAGGCTTCAAGCCTGGTGAACTGCGCGTCACGGGTGTTGTGTTGGCAGAGATGTTCTTGGGCAAGATTGCCAACTGGAACGATCCCAAGATTGCTGCTTTGAACCCAGGCAAAAAATTGCCAGACCAAGCCATCACCGTGGTGCACCGTGCAGATGGTTCGGGTACCACCTTCAACTTCACAGACTATTTGACTTCTGTGAGCAAAGACTGGTCTAGCACAGTGGGCAAGGGCGCTGCCGTCAAGTGGCCTGCACCAACCTCGGTGGGTGGCAAGGGTAACGAAGGCGTTGCTGCGAACGTGAACCGTGTCAAAGGCTCGTTGGGTTACGTGGAATATGCCTACGTTAAAAAGAACAACATGACCTTCATGCAGTTGCAAAACGCAGACGGTAAATATGTTGCCCCCGATGATTTGACATTCGCTGCTGCAGCCGCAGGTGCCGATTGGATGAGCGTGCCAGGTATGGGTGTGTCTATGGTGAACGCCAAAGGTGCCAACAGCTGGCCAATCAGCACCGCCTCATTCATCTTGATGTACAAGCAACCCGCTGACAAAGCTGCTGCTGCGGAAGCGATCAAGTTTTTTGACTGGGCATTTACAAACGGCAAGAAGATGGCGCAAGACCTCGACTACGTGGCTTTGCCTGATAGCTTGACAACCCAGATTCGCGCCAAGGTGTGGACGCAAATTCAAAAGTAATTTTGAATTGAAAGAAAAAATCTCCGTCGGTCTTCCCAAGAAGTTCCGACGGATTTTTGGTTTTAAAGAGTAGGGTGTTTCAATGAGTCTAGGGTCTGTCATGAGCTCAAACATTAGGTCGTTTCAAGAGTCCGATCAAGTCGTCAGCAAAGACATGATTGCCACTGCAAAAAAGCAGCGCGTTCAAGACTTCTTTTTTCACCGTGTCACACAAGCGTTTTCCTTGTTGGTCTTGGTGGCCTTGTTGGGCATCATCGTTTCGCTGTTCGTCAATGCTTGGCCCACATTCCAAAAATTTGGCCTTCATTTTCTAACCCATATTGAATGGGACATCGTCAATGAAGATTTTGGTGCCGCAATTGCCATCGTGGGTACCGTTGCGAGTGCGACGATTGCGTTGCTGATCGCCGTGCCTTTGGCCTTCGGCGTCGCGGTGTTTTTGACGGAGACCTGCCCGGTTTGGTTGCGCCGTCCTTTGGGTACATCCATTGAGTTGTTGGCGGCCGTGCCATCGATCATCTACGGCATGTTTGGTTTGTTTGTGTTTGCGCCCTTGTTTGCAGATTACATCCAAGTGCCATTGCAAAAAATATTAGGCGGCATGCCTTTGGTTGGTTTCTTGTTCGGTGGCGCCACCAACGGCATGGGCATCTTGGCGGCAGGCATTGTGCTGGCTTTCATGGTGTTGCCTTTTGTGGCGGCTGTTATGCGTGATGTGTTTGAAATCACGCCCCCTATCCTGCGTGAGTCTGCCTATGGTTTGGGCTGCACAACTTGGGAGGTGGTGCGCCAAGTCGTTCTGCCTTACACGCAAAAAGGTGTGATTGGCGGCATCATGCTCGGTCTTGGACGTGCTTTGGGTGAAACCATGGCGGTGACTTTCGTCATCGGTAACGCCAACCGCATGCCTACCTCTTTGTTTTCGCCTGGTACCTCCATTGCATCGGTGCTGGCCAATGAATTTGGCGAGGCAGAAGCCTTGCATTTCTCTACGTTGTTCGCGCTCGGCTTCTTGCTGTTCGTCATCACCTTTGTGGTGTTGGCGATGGCCAAGGTCATGATCTTGCGTGCCGAAAAAGCCAAAGGCAACTAAGGAGTTTTCCATGGAAATGAATAAACAGCTTTATATGAAACGTCGTATCACCAGCATGCTGGGCTTGGCGTTTTCGATGACGGCCATGGCAGCTGGCCTTGCCGTGTTGCTCTGGATTTTGTACGTGCTGTTCTCCAATGGCTTGTCGGCCTTGGATGGGCATTTGCTCACCAGTGACACGCCTGCACCTGGTACCGAAGGTGGTGGTTTGCGCAATGCGATTGTCGGTAGCTTGATGATTGTGGGCTTGACCGTGTTGGTCGCCACCCCCGTGGGTATCTTGGCGGGTATTTATTTGACCGAGTATGGCGATGAAAGCAAGACCGCTGAACTGACACGTTTTGTGACGGACATCATGTTGTCAGCGCCGTCGATTGTGTTGGGTCTCTTTGTCTATGCGATTGCGGTCGCCACGGTGGGCAACTTCTCAGGCTATGCCGGCAGTTTGGCTTTGTCGTTGATCGCCGTGCCTGTCATCATGCGAACCACCGAGAACATGTTGCGTTTGGTGCCGGGCAGTTTGCGTGAAGCTGCCTTTGCCTTGGGTGCGCCACGTTGGAAAGTGTCAACCTTCATCACCTTGCGTGCCGCTAAGAGCGGCGTGATGACCGGTTTACTTTTGGCGGTAGCTCGCATCAGCGGTGAAACAGCACCTTTGTTGTTCACGGCTTTGAACAACCAATTCTTCAGCACCAACATGGGAGCGCCTATGGCGAACCTGCCCGTGGTGATTTTCCAATTCGCGATGAGCCCCTATGACAACTGGGTTCGTTTGGCTTGGGCGGGTGCTTTGTTGATTACCTTGACTGTGTTGTTGTTGAACATCTTGGCGCGTGTTTTCTTTCGCGAAAAAGTGAGCGCTTGATTTTTGCCTGTAGGTACGTTTAACCCACATTGGATTTTAAAAATGTCTGAAAACAAACTTGAAACTAAAAACGCGATTGAAGTCCGTGATCTGAACTTCTTCTACGGCAAGTTCCAAGGCTTGCGCAATGTCACCATGGACATTGCTGAACGGAAAGTGACCGCCTTCATTGGCCCTTCGGGTTGCGGTAAGTCAACGCTGTTGCGTACCTTGAACCGCATGTACAGCTTGTACCCCGGTCAACGTGCAGAAGGTGAAATCAATTTCTATGGCCAAAATATTTTGGACCCCGGTCAAGACCTGAACTTGCTGCGTGCCCGCATTGGCATGGTGTTTCAAAAACCAACACCATTTCCTATGACGATTTACGACAACATCGCATTTGGTGTGCGTCTGTATGAAAACCTCAGCAGCAGCGAGATGGATGACCGTGTGGAGTGGGCTTTGACCAAAGCGGCGTTGTGGACTGAAGTCAAAGACAAATTAGGTCAAAACGGTTTGTCACTCTCGGGCGGCCAACAACAGCGTTTGTGTATTGCACGCAGTGTGGCGGTGAAGCCTTCGGTGTTGTTGTTGGATGAGCCCACCTCTGCGCTGGACCCCATTTCAACTGGCAAGGTGGAAGAGTTGGTGCATGAATTGAAAGCCGACTACACCATCGCCATCGTGACGCACAACATGCAGCAAGCTGCACGATGCAGCGACTACACCGCCTACATGTATTTGGGTGAATTGGTGGAGTTCGGAGAGACTGAACAAATCTTCTTCAAACCCAACAAAACAGCCACCGAAGACTACATCACCGGCCGCTTTGGCTAAATCGAAAGAGAACCATGCCTGATAAACACCTATCTTCCCAATTCGATTCAGACCTCAACAACATCTCCTCACATGTGATGGAGTTAGGTGGTTTGGTGGAGTCGCAAATTCGTCAAGCGGTTTATGCCTTGTCGCAATTCAACCCTGAAGCGGCTGAGGACGTGATCGTCACTGAGAACCGTGTCAACAGTCTGGAAGTTGAAATTGACCGTGAGATCGCTTCGATCATCGGTCGTCGCCAACCCACGGCACGCGACTTGCGCTTGTTGATGGCGATGTCGAAGACCACAGCCAACTTGGAGCGTGTGGGCGACGAGGCAGCCAAGATTGCACGCATGGTCAAGTCCATCATCGATAACGCTGCGCCTCGTTCGTTGCCTTCTAGCGATTTGCGTTTGTCTGCTGACTTGGCCTCTGGCTTGCTGCGCAAAGCCTTGGACGCCTTTGCACGCTTGGATATCCCCATGGCGGTCAGCATCTTGCGTGAAGACAATGAGATCGACAAAGAGTTTGATGGTTTCGTGCGCAAGCTCATCACCTACATGATGGAAGATCCACGCACGATCTCTGCCAGTTTGGATTTGCTGTTCATTGCCAAAGCCATTGAGCGCATTGGTGATCACTCTAAAAATATTGCGGAATTCATCATCTATATCGTCAAGGGTGAGGACGTGCGTCACACACCTTTGGCGGATGTTGAATCGTCCATGGGTTAACTGAGAAGTTTTTGCTAATGAAAATTCCACGCGTTTTGGTCGTCGAAGATGAGCCCAGCATTGCGGAGCTGATTGGTGTGAATTTGCGTCATCACGGCATGTTGGCCGTGTTGGCTGGCGATGGTGAAGCTGCGCAAAAAGAGATTGACGAGGTTTTGCCCGATGTGATTTTGTTGGATTGGATGTTGCCTGGCCAAAGTGGCTTGGTCTTGGCCCGTCGTTGGCGCAATGATCCACGCACCAAGACCACCCCGATCTTGATGTTGACAGCGCGTGGCGATGAGCCGGACAAAGTGGCTGGCTTGGATGCAGGTGCTGACGACTACATCACCAAACCCTTCTCGACTCAAGAGTTGCTGGCTCGCATCCGTGCGGTGCTGCGTCGTCGTGCCCCCGAGCAAGCGAGTGATGTGGTGCAGCTGGGGCAGTTGCAATTGGATGGTGCAACCCATCGTGTCAGCTTCAACGAGCAACCCATTAAGTTGGGCCCCACAGAGTTCAAGCTCTTGAACTATTTGATGCACCATGCCGAACGTGTACACAGTCGCAGTCAATTGCTTGACCGTGTATGGGGTGACCATGTGTTCATTGAAGAGCGTACAGTCGATGTACACGTCAAACGCCTGCGCGAAGCTTTGGGTGAAGCAGGTGCGATGGTGGAGACCGTTCGCGGCGTAGGTTATCGTTTGACAGCTGCCGCACTCACTACCCGTTAAGGCGAATATTTTGGTCTGGCGTTTCTTTAGTCTTGTCTTGTTGTTGCTGCTTGGCAGCGTCATCGGGTTCTTTTGGAATTTTCTGAAGAACATCGAGGCTGTCTGGGTGTGCACGTTGTCAGGGGCCTTGATCGCAGGACTGTTGTGGTGGACCTTGGATGCTGTGCGTGGCTTACGCGTTGTGACTTGGTTGCGCTCTGGCGATTTGGGCATGGCACCACAAATGATGGGTTTGTGGGGTGAGGTGGTGGAGCGTGCAAGGCGCTTGCTGCGCGAGCGTGAACGCGCGATTGATGCCAGCGAGCAGAGCTTGAAAGACTTTTTGTCTGCCATTCAAGCGTCGCCCAATGGGGTGGTGTTGCTGGATGCACAAACTCAAATTGAATGGTGCAACCAAACGGCAGCGGACCAATTGGGGATTGATTCCAAACGCGATCACATGCAGCGCATTGGTAACTTATTGCGTGATCCCGTTTTTACTGCTTACATGGCGCAGAGCGACACAAGTCTGTCGGCCGTGATGGAAGGCCGCGGCAGTCGAAGCGATCGCCCCGTGCGAATTTCCGTTCAGCGTCACCGTTATGGCGATGGCAAACAGCTGTTGTTGACACGTGATGTCACGCTGATGGAACAGGCAGAGGCCATGCGACGTGATTTTGTGGCGAATGTGTCCCATGAAATTCGCACACCACTGACGGTGTTGTCCGGTTTTGTGGAAACAATGCAAACCCTGGATTTGGCAGGGGACGATCGTCAACGCTATTTGTCACTGATGGCAACACAAGCCCATCGTATGCAAACCTTGGTGGACGATTTGCTAACGCTCTCACGCTTAGAGGGCAGTCCAGTCCCCGGCTTTCACCATGAGTTGCCTTTGACCCGTTTGATGAAAGCGTGCGAACAAGAAGCGCAAGGCTTGTCTGCGTCGTTGTCTGCTGACGGTCATGTGCAAACCATTGCCTTTGTGATCGATGAGGCTTTGGGCCATAGCGTTTTGTTGGGCGAAACACGCGAGCTCCAAAGTGCCCTGTCTAATTTGGTGAGCAATGCTGTGCGCTACACCCCCGCGGATGGTCGCATCCAAGTCTCTGCACAACGTAGCGCTGATGGGGGCTTGCAAATTGAAGTGCAAGACTCTGGCGCTGGCATTGCAGCAGAACATTTGCCACGGCTGACTGAGCGCTTTTACCGTGTAGACCGAAGCCGCTCACGTGAATCAGGTGGTACAGGCCTGGGGCTGGCCATTGTCAAACATGTGATGCAGCGCCATGGCGGCTCTTTGGCTATTTCCAGTGTGTTGGGGCAGGGCTCAAGCTTTCGGTTGTTGTTTCCCGCTGCGCGTTGGCGTGTTTGAATAACGCCAACGCCAAATGCATCACACCACCCCGCTGTCAAGCGGGGTTTTGTTTGATGGGCTTGCACTCACCGCAGAAAAACAAATTCGTATTCAGATAGCGTTTGAAACTGCCTTTGCTGCGCAGCTTGTGCAAGCCACATTTCATGCAACTCATTGTCTCTCCCGTTCGTCCCATGCCTTGAAAGGGTGAGCCGGCTTGTTTGGTCGTGTAGCGCAGACCATCTTCGGCGATCACTGTTTGTGTGTCCTTGTAGTTGTCCATATGCGTGCGTGTCGTGAAGAATAAAAAAAGCCACAGTTGTGTGGCTTAAAAGGTGAGGACCTTGGAGAGAGATTTAAAGGTCTTGAAGTCAACCCGGAGGGCAAACTTCAAGACCTGATAACGCTTAGAAGTCGTAGCGCATGCCCAAAGAAATGCCAGTGGCGTCTTTGCCCGAACTTCCTGGAACAAGAGCAGCACTGGTGGAGCGACCTTCCACCCAGGGTGTAACTGTGGCGGATGTGCCATTGCTCACAACAGCGTAATTTGCATAAAAGCGTAACTCTTTGCTGATGATGCGATCAACACCAATAGCCGTCATTTTCGAGTCGTAGCCAGCTCTGTTGGCCTTGCGATCCATCACGTGGGCGCGTAGTACGGTGTGATTTGGGATGATCTGGTATTCAGCACCAAAACCAGTCACTTTGCTGCCGTTGTCGGTTGTTCCGCTCATGTATTTGGCATCTTGGTAGAAACCGACCAATTTCAAATGGCTGTTGAGCTTGTACGACAAAGCCATACGTGTCGCATCACGCTGGCCGCCTGTTGCGTCTTTTTCGTAACCTTCGTAGGCCAAGGCTGCTGATACATCACCTGCGTTGTAAGAGATTGAGGCACTGCCCATAGCGTTGTTCGTTTCCACGCCCGTTGTTCCATTTGTTACGGCAGTTGCACCTTCGTGCGGAGCGTAAGCGACAGTTAAACGCAGGCCGCTCATTTCGGGTGATTGATATTGAATGATGTTGTTTGGACGTTCGTCAAACTTAGCGACGGCACGAGTGATGTTACGCATGTCGCCCAATTGATCGCCAAACAAGTTAGCGGCTTCGCGTGCTACTTTAAAGGGCGTGTCAAATTTACCAAATTTCACGGTGCCAAAGCTACCTTCGACGCCACCAAACGTATCACGACCTGCCAAGTAGTTGGTCTTTGTGCCAGAGTTGTCGCTAGCGTTGTTGGTGAAAAGAATTTCGGATTCAATTTGCCAAATGCCTTTGAGATCGCCAAAGTTCTTGTCGCCACGAAAGCCCACGCGTGATGAGTTGCTTGACACGTTAACGCGGTTGTATTTATTGCCATCATCCAATTTGTCGATGGACATGTGCGCACGGCCATAGAACTCCCAGTTGCCTGAAGTCTTCAGGGTATTGGATTGTGCGGATGCAGCCAAGGCGGCCGTGGCCATTGCTGCGGCCAAAACGATGTTGCGTTTCTTCATGAGTAAAACTCCCTTTTTGTTGAAAACAGAGAGAGTGTTACTTTTCACAATGACAAGGCAATGAAGAAGAGATGAAATATTTAAGACCGTTATTTTTATAAGTTGATAACGGTCATGTGAACGATGGCTCATGCACCGAGCTTGATCAATTGATCCACTTGAAGCGGAGCGGTTTTACTTTCTATCCATGAAAGAAGGCGACGTTGCCATTGAAATGGCGCTCGCAACAAGGTGTACTCCATGCGCGGTAGGCCACCACGTTTGCGTTTGAAATCTCCTGCGCCTGAACTGTAGTTCAGCAGCAGTTGCTGTGTTTGCGTGTATTGATGAATTGCAGCAAACAACAAACGGTACAAGCCATCGATGTCGGCTTCTGTGTCATAGCCTAAGGCGGGAACAGTCAAGGTGTCGCCTTGTCGGTAGAGCATGGCGAATGCCATGATGGTGCCTTCCCTGTTTTCCAATACCAAGGCTTGCATCAATTGTGACTGAACCATGTCTGCAAAAAACTGTGTTGTGTATTGCGCATTCAGCATGCTATGTTTTTGGATGTAGATTGCTTGGTACAACTCACGCATACGCGATGCTTGCACATTTGAAATTTCGCTCTTGATGTGTATCGCTAAGTTTGACTTCGCCAAGGCAGATCGGTCACGCATCAGATGCGATGGCTTGGATTTCAAACCTTCTCGCAAATCAAATTCATAGACCACGCGTGCGGGCAATGCATGGAATCCTTGTGTGCGTAATGCATGCATCATCGAGGCATTTTTTTCTTTTTGTAGATTACGAATGCCTACAAAGTGCGTGGCATGTGCTCGGACAGTGTCTAGGCAAGCTTCGGTCAACGCATGGTGCGTGTCGAGCGGCCATGCATTGGTTGACACCGGAAAGTTGCCAACCAAAATCAATCGATCGAACCCCATGCAGCGTGCCACTTGACCGGCCAGTCGAACGCCAGAGGCGGCGAGTTTTTGATCGCCTAACTCCTGTGCTGCGTAATCAAACCAGCCACTGCGCAATGAAGTTATGTAGCTGGTATCCGGCAATCGCGCAGGATACGCATGGGTGATGGGGATGGAGAGGTCGCCGTGCCAATGCAAATCGGCACCAGCGTTTTGCATCCAAATATCAAGTGACTCTTGGGGCCATCCGTGTGGCATCAAGCTTGCAGTCTGTAGAGATGAAAGGCACCATAAATGCCTGATCGGTCTTGTGGTCCGAGGGCCTCAGAGCGTGCATCATCACGTGCCCACTTTCCCTGAAGTGGACCTGTGAAGCAAGCATCTACGGGGGATAGCGTGCCAGCTGTCCTGAAAATCACGCGTGCGCCAGGTTTTGCCGCACGTGTGATTTCTGTCCAAAGCGCCGTGATTTCTTCGTTCGACATCCAGTCCTGTGCATCCAACAAGACCACAGCATCCACAGACTGAAGTGGCATGGATGCGATCGCGTCGCGTATGTTTGATTGTTCGACGCTGAGCTTGCCGATATTGGCTTTGAGTTGCGCATAGTTGCTGCGCATCAAATAAGGCGGCAGTGCGCTTTGTTCGGTGGGGTCGTAGCGGCGACTGAATGCTTGCCACGCAAAGTAGTTGTCTTTGATCGGTGCAACGGTTGCCAATTTACGTGCACGCTCTTTCAGAACTTGCGCCATGTTCTCGGGTTGCTGATCACACAGCGCGTGGTGTTGGCTGGGCGGGATTCCGAGGTTGTAAAGAGCGAAAGGACTGCTGCAAATTTTGGCCATCAGCTTGGAATCAAAAATCTTTGCAACTTTTTGATCAAACCAAATTTCTTGATCTTTCTGGGTCGGTTGTTGAATCAACTCCTTGAGATTCACGCCATGCAATTTGGCACCCCAATGAATGATGCCAATCAATTGCCCTAGCAATCCGTAGTTGTAGAAACATTTGGCGTACATACGGATGCGACGAAAGCCAATGGGGCCGCCTTCCCAGTAATGACGGCTGTCTGCATCCAGTTGGGGGGCGATCACGCTTTTGTACAAACGCACATTGCTGGAGGCATTGGCAATACCAAAGAAATTGAAAAACTCGTCGTAATTGCTCAATGCGCGCAACCCTGCCATCTTGAGCCTGACCAAGGAAACATGTGCGTGGTTCAAATCGACCGCTGTCACTTTGGCTGGATTGGCAAGTAAATAAGACAAAGCATTGCATCCGCCTGAGGCAATGGTGACTACGTGATCGTTTGCATCCAGGTTTAAAGCCTTCATGTCCACCACGGGATCTTCCCAAATTTGGGTATAGACCAACTGGCGAAACCACATGGCAAAAAGACGTTCTTTCAGCGTCGCTTTTGATTTATGACCGTAGACCGCATTGCTCAGCAGTTCTTTGGATCGGTCCGCATTGGCGTGTGGGGCTGGTAATGTGGATGTGAATTCCATGGCGTTCCTTTGTGCAGATGCGCCGCATCATGCCCCTCATGCGTGAAATGCCGGTGAAGCATTTGCGTCAATTCAATGACGATGGTGTGTGACAAGGTTTGTCACACAACTGACGCACAATCACTCGGTATGAGAGTCTTTCACATCAGTTCCCATGCCGTTTCCGAGTCGAATGTGCTTCCGCACGAACTCACGGAGGACGGATTCATTTGGATGGCTTTTGCGCGGCGTGAGTTTGAAGTTTTTCAGTCAGACATTCAGTCCACGTTAGAGCGTTTATGCGGCGCTCAAATCGTGGACCTGCACATCTCTGATGTGCTTAACAACCAATTGCCCTCACATTACGATTACACGTCAGACTACAACTTGATGGTGTTTCGTCGCTTGGCAGCGGGACAAAACGAGTCTGACTTGTCGCGTCCGGGGGAAATTTTGCATCGCTCCCGGGATAAAGGTGGGCCTCCCGTGCTGCATCGCATTGACACAAGTCCTGTGGCTTTCGTGGTGTTTGACCGCTTGGTGTTGACCGTCCATCCCACCGATTGCAGCATCCGTGACAGCTTTGCTTCGCGCTTGCTGGCTGCAGGACGCGCGACGTCCAACCAACAGGCGTACCGCATGCCCTTGAATCCACCCGATTTGATGTTGCGTGTCATCAGTCAAATGGTGGATGGCTATTTGAATTTAAGGCGAGAACTCACGCGTCAGTTGGACCATTGGCAAAGCGAACTGATCAATCCCAACACCCGTTTCAACAACTGGAGTGCCTTGTTGGATGCACGTTTGTCGTTGCATCATTTGGATGAAATTTGCGAAGACCAACGTGCCGCGATTCAAGATTGGATTGATGCCCTGAACACGGCCGCTGAACCCCATGCATCCCAGCCCCGGGCCTTGGAATTGCTCAAGGTGCGCAGTCGTGACGTGTTGGAACACATCGAGCGCGTGGTCCACCATGTGCGCCGCTTAGAGCAGAGCGCAGAGACGGCGGTGCAAATGCATTTCAATGCGCAGAGCAATCGAACCAATGACATCATGCGCACGCTGACAGTATTAACAGCGATCTTTTTGCCATTGAATCTGATCACCGGATTCTTTGGCATGAACTTCGAAAACTTTCCCGTACTCCATGATGAAAATGGCTTGGTATGGACCTTGATCAGCATGGGGTTGCTCGGCGCTGTGTTGGTGATCTTCTTTTGGCGCAAGCGTTATTTAGGGGGCTCACACTGAGCCCTTGATCAGTACTTCTCAGGCACCACCATGTCATCCGGGACGGGACTGCGCAGGTAGTCAGGGTTGCGAACTCGCGCAGGCAATTGAATTTCATCGTGAGGAATTTCGTGGTAGTTGAAATGCCCCAATAAATGGTCGATGCAATTGAGCCGTGCCCGTTTCTTATCGACCGCTTGTACAACCCACCACGGCGCTTCTGGAATATGCGTCCGCTCGATCATGGTTTCTTTCGCGCGTGTGTAGTCTTCCCAGCGACGACGACTTTCTAAATCCATCGGGCTCAGTTTCCACTGTTTGAGGGGGTCATGAATGCGACCCAAAAACCGTGCGTGTTGTTCGTCATCGGTGATCGAGAACCAATATTTGATCAACGTGATACCGCTGCGAGCCAACATTTTTTCAAACTCTGGCACTGTGCGGAAAAACTCTTCATATTCATCATCGCTGCAAAAACCCATCACGCGTTCCACGCCTGCGCGGTTGTACCAGCTGCGGTCAAACAAAACAATTTCACCTGCAGCAGGCAGGTGTGCCACATACCGTTGAAAGTACCACTGGGTGCGTTCGCGATCGTTGGGGGCGGGGAGTGCGGCCACGCGGCAAACACGAGGGTTCAGACGTTGAGTAATGCGTTTGATGACGCCACCTTTGCCCGCAGCATCACGGCCTTCAAACAAAATGACCACACGCTGTTTGGTTGCCACCACCCAGTCTTGCAACTTGACCAATTCACCTTGCAAGCTCAACAACTCGCGGAAGTAGTGCGCACGATCCACCTTGTCTTGTTCTGTGACCGCGGTGCGTTCATCGAATCCGTCTTCCCATGACATTTCGAGTTCTTCATCTAGGGAATCCAAAATATCTTCGCGTAGACGGCGTACTTGTTCGTCGTCCAAATGTTGTGGTGCTTGCTGCTGCATGGTGCGATCCTTTCGTGAGCATCATGAAACTTTTGTGTGGCAGGCGTATGACAGTTCTGTCACCAGATCTTCACAATTGCTCACTACAGTGCAGGCCAGTTTCATCGCCCAGTGGGCATTGAGGGGCACTTATTTTTAGGCGTTATTTTTATTATTTGAGCGTGTGCGTGCTGGTGCAGAGTTTGACTGCGTGTGCAATCAAACCTTATGTGATGGAACAGACGGCCGCAACGCTATCAAACCAAGCGAATGCCCCGGAAGACGATGTGTTGCTTGCGCGTGAAGCCAGTGCTTTCTATCTGAAGTTTTCAGAGTCTTTGTTGCGTGAGATGCCGCAGCACCAACAATTGGCAGAAACCGTTGCTGCGGGTTTTTCCCAGTATGCGTATGCATTTGTTGCTTTTGAAGCTGACAAGACCGAGCCACACGATGCCAAGGCGGCACAAAAAATCCGTGTTCGTGCGGCACATCTGTATGCACGTGCGCATGGCCATGCCATGCGTGCGCTCGAGTTGGCTTCTCCAGGATTTGCCAAGGCGTTGAGTGACTCCGATCCTGCCAAGCTTGCGCGTTTGAATCCATCACAGGTCGGGCTTGCATATTGGGCAGCAGCGTCATGGGGTGGATTGATTTCTCTGTCCAAAGATGAACCAGAACAAGTGGCTGATTTGCCTCAAGTGATCCGCTTGGCGCGTATGGCTTGGCAAATCAATCCTGATTTTGGCGACGGCGCATTGTCTAGTTTGATGGGAACCTTAGAAGCGGCTCGTCCCGGGGGATCGCGTCAACATGCGGCAGCATTTTTTGAGCAAGCCATGAAAGCCAGTCGCGCACAAAACGCTGGACCTTGGGTTGCCAAGGCAGAGAGTCTGGCATTGCCCGAACAAGACCGCGAAGCGTTTGAGCGTTTGTTGCGTCAAGCCTTAGCGATCAGTGCCAAGCACCGTCATTTGCAAAACGAAGTCATGCGTGAGCGCGCTGAATGGTTGCTAGAAATGGCAGATGATTTATTTTGAAAGCAAAGAACATGTGGAAGTTATCAGCATTTTGTGTCTCCATTTGTGTGGGTTTGTTCGCCGTGACGTGGGGCGGTCTGTTGCACGCTGCAGAAAAATCTTTGCGCATTGGAACCTTGGCGCCTAAAAATTCGTTGTACCACCGTCAATTGTTGGAAGTTGGTGAGGCCTGGCGCACTGCACAAGGTGGCAATGCCAAGTACGTGGTCTACCCCGATGGCAGCCAGGGAGGAGAAACCGAATTGGCAAGACGCATGCGGATTGGCCAGTTACAGGGTGCGTTGCTTTCAGTTGTGGGCTTGCATGAAATTGAGCCTTCCATCAGCGCCTTGCAAGCGATGCCTTTGTTGTTCAAGAGTTGGGACGAGGTGGACTATGTGCGAGAAAAAATGCGCCCAGCGATGGAGAAAAAATTTCTAGACAAAGGGTTCGTTGTTTTGGCGTGGGGTGATGCAGGATGGGTGCGCTTCTTTTCTAAAGATCAAGCCCTGCGTCCGGAGGACTATAAAAAAATGAAATTCTTCGCTTGGGGAGGCGAAGCGGATCAACAAGAAATCATGAAAAGTTTGGGTTACACCCCGGTGCCATTGGAGACCAGTGACATCTTGCCCTCGATTCAAACGGGGATGATCAATGTGGTGCCATCCACGCCTTATTTCGCACTGGCGAGCCAGGTCTACACCATGGCGCCTCATATGTTGGAAATCAATTGGGCACCTATTGTGGGAGCCTTGGTTATCACCAAAAAAGCATGGGATGACATGCCGCCAGCAACGCAAGATGCGGTGCGCGTTGCGGGCGACAAGGCCGGTGCACAAATTCGTACCAAGGCGCGTCAAGAAGTCGAGGAAGCCGTCGAGGCGATGAAAAAACGCGGTTTGCATGTGAACCGCCCCAATGCCGAACAAATGCGAGAGTGGCAGGAGCTGGCCGATAAGCTCTATCCGCGCATTCGTGGGACCTTGGTGCCCGCAGAGACTTTTGATGAGGTGTTTCGCCACCTGAAGGCCTACCGCGCAACAAAGGCGAAGTGATGCGACGGTTGCACAGATTCGATGAGGTCTTGGCCTCGACCGCGTTGGCCTTGATGGCGCTGATTCCTTTGGTGGAGATTTTGTCGCGTCCTATGTTGGGCAAAGGCATTGATAACGCTCCTGTGCTTGTTCAGCACTTGGGCTTGGTCATGGCCATGTGGGGTGCTATCGCCGCTGAGCGCCATGGACATCTCACCAGCCTGGGGCGCATCTTGCCCGGTTTGCAAGGTGTGGCCAACGCTTGTGCCGCTTTGATTTGTGGTGTGTTGGCATGGGCCAGTTGGCAATTTGTTGCCAGCGAAATGACGGCGCATCAACCTTTGGCATATGGCGTGCCTGTGTGGTGGGTCCAGGCTTGCATGCCTTTGGGCTTTGCATTGTTGGGCGCCAAGCTAGCGGCTCGTTGTGCGGGTGTTTGGTTTGTCAAATGGCTGTGTGCCGTGGTGATTCCCCTTGAGGGGATGGCTTTGGGCTATTGCTTGGATGGCATCAGCTTGGTGCTGTGGCCGGTTGCCGTAGGGCTGCTGCTGCTCTTGCTGTGCGGTGCACCTATTTTTGCGGTGCTGGGTGGTTTGGCTTTGGCACTATTTTGGCAAGATGGTTTGCCCTTGGCTTCGGTGGCGTTGTCACATTATCAAATCACGGTGAACCCTTCATTGCCTGCGCTGCCACTGTTCACTTTGGCTGGATTGATTTTTGCACGCACAGGGGCAGCCCAACGTTTGGGCGCGGTTTTCATGACACTCTTTGGTGGCGGTGTCTCAGGCACCGTGATTGCCGCGACGGTGTTGTGCTCTTGCTTTACGGCTTTCACTGGCGGAAGTGGCGTCACCATTTTGGCCTTGGGTGGTTTGCTTTTGCCTTTGTTGCGTCAAGCCGGCTACCCCGAGCAGCGCAGCATCAGTTTGGTCACGAGTGCCAGTGCCTTGGGCGTCTTGTTGGCACCATCGGTGCCTTTGATCATGTACGCCATCATTGCGCGTGTGCCCATCAACACCATGTTTTTAGCTGGACTGGTCCCCGCTGTGGTGATGGTGTTGTGCTTGCTTGTATTTGGGGGATACCTCAAACGCCTGCCCATGGCTGTGGCGCCTGCTGCTTTGGACCAACGCACTAAGGAACAACGCACTACGGAACGACTGCGCACGGTTTTATGGCGCGCTAAATGGGAAATGATGGCGCCATGGGTGGCCATTGGGTCGCTGGTGAGTGGATGGGCAACGCCAACGGAAAGTGCTGCATTGACCGTCATTTATGCGGTGTTGACCCAGTCTCTGGTGCATCGCGAGTTGACGGGACGCATGTTGATGACATGCTTGTCGCATTGTGCGCAAGTCATTGGCGGGGTGATGCTCATCTTGGGCATGGCCTTGGGGTTGACGAATTATTTGGTGGATGCCGGGATTCCAGACCTTGCGATCGAGGCTGTGCAGGGCCTGACACAGAACAAGTATGTGTTCTTGCTGGCACTCAATGTGTTCTTGTTTGCAGCCGGCGCTTTGATGGAAATCTACGCCGCGATTGTGGTGCTCGTTCCCTTGTTGCTGCCGTTGGCAACGAGCTACGGCATTGATCCCGTTCACTTTGGCATCATTTTTTTAGCCAATATGGAGATGGGATTTTTATGCCCACCTGCCGGGATGAATATTTACTTTGCCTCGGCGGTGTTTGGGCAACCTCTGCGTGCTGTGGCCACATCGGTTTTGCCTGCGCTATTGGCTATTTTCGTGGGGACCTTGCTGATTTCATGGTTGCCATTGTTGGCTACGGCGCTGCCAACGTGGATGGCGCAGGGCTGGTAACCAATTGCTCAAGTTGTAGGCAGACACTGCGATGAGATAAATGCGCCAAGGTTCGGCGTGAATGTCCTTCGGGTGAAATGCTAGTCCCCAGATGCACATCAACGGTGATCACTTGGGCGGTCATGATGCGGTGTAGCGATGCGACAAATCCCATATCGCCGACAAATGCAGCGGTCAGGCACAAGTCGCCCGTGTCCTCATCTATGTAACGCAGCGCAATTGGCTGCACATCGACTTGGCGATGAATCGCTGCTTCAAATAGATTGGCATGAAACAAACTGACGCTGTGGCCTTCGCTGCTGGTCCCTTCAGGGAAACCTGCCACACGATAGCCATGGTGCAAGGCGTTGGCGACATCGTCGACCATTTTCTTCGCGGAACTGGGCGACCCACGATCGACAAAAACGACACCACAGGCCTTGGCAATGGCACCAACCACTGGCCATTGGCCGACTTCTCTTTTGGCCACAAAGACGCTGGGGTGTAGCGATTGAATCACTAAGACATCCAACCACGACACATGGTTTGCGACGAGCAAGTGGGGGACGTCTTCGATCTTGTGCGTCGATACCACACGAACCGCCACGCCCATCAATCGCAACGTGTGATCGGACCAGGTTCGAATGGCTTGGAGTTTTTGTTCTCGGCTGTAGCGTGGGAACTTCACCCAAAGAATATAAAAAGCCTGGATAAAGGCGCGGATAAGACGTGCGTATTTGATCAACATAACTGATGTATCAGCTTATGCGCACTGTGTGACAGGTTGATGACCAATCGCCTGTGCATGTCACCAAAATTTCATGATTTCTTCTTCGTCCTGTCATCAGATGTTTTAAGAATCTATGCATCGCTTAAGTCAATGCATCACGTCAAACCAAAGGACTGAACATGAAAGAATTACCGAACCCCACGATGCCACTGTCGTTGATCGATGTTCCACGGGGGTCACTTCATCGACACGATCCTGAAACTCAAAAAAATGCTGTCACGCCGCAAAACGCCAAAGGCGGTGCGGGCTTAATCGTTGAGTGGGCGAAGCACCAAGACCAAGTGCGCGAAGCCCAACGTCTGCGATACGACGTATTTGCCAACGAGATGGGTGCACGCTTGAAAGACAGCATTCCAGGGCATGACATTGATTTGTTTGATGACTTCTGTGAGCATCTCATCATCCGTGATGACGTGACTGAGCAAGTGATTGGTACCTACCGTGTCCTCACGCCTGCGCAGGCCAAACGCATTGGCAGTACCTATTCTGATTTGGAGTTTGATCTGACCCGCTTACGTCAGTATCGCGAACGCATGGTCGAACTCGGGCGCAGTTGTGTCCATCGCGACCATCGTCATGGTGGTGTGATCATGGCTTTGTGGGGCGCATTGGCAGAATTCATGGTCCGCAACAAGCTGGATGTCATGATCGGCTGTGCAAGCATTCCCATGTTGCATCAGGGAGTTGTGAGCGGTGAGGTTGCTGCCAGTATTTGGCACCAACTCAAACAAACACATTTGGCCGGTGTGGAAAATCAAGTCACCCCTCGGTTGGCTTTGCCTGTTGAGCAATGGGAAGTCAACCACGCGTTTGAACCCCCCGCTTTGATCAAAGGCTACTTGCGTTTGGGCGCGAAAGTATTGGGTGCTCCTGCTTGGGATCCTGACTTCAACACGGCTGATTTGCCCATGTTGATGAAGATCAACGACATGCCACCTCGTTACCGCAAGCATTTTTTGGGTGCCTGATGCACTACCGGGCCATCTTCATCTCTGATTTGCATTTGGGAACACCCGGATGCCAAGCCGATGCCTTGCTCGATTTTTTAAAAGAGCACACCAGTGACTACTTGTATTTGGTGGGTGACATCGTGGATGGTTGGCAGTTGCGTCGTAAGTGGTATTGGCCACAAGCACACAACGACGTAGTACAGAAAATGTTACGCAAAGCACGCAAAGGTTGCCGCGTGATTTATGTTCCGGGTAACCACGATGAATTTGCGCGTGGATTTTTAGACCATCAGTTTGGTGGCATTGAAGTGGTGGAGGAGGCGGTTCACTTGACCGCCGATGGCCGTCAGTTGTGGGTGATTCACGGTGATTATTTTGATGCCGTGGTACAGCAAGCCAAATGGCTGGCGTATGTTGGTGATTATTTGTATGAGTTCACACTCAAGCTCAATCGCTATTTGAACAATTTACGAGGTCGCTTGGGATTGCCTTATTGGTCCTTGTCGGCCTACCTCAAACACAAAGTTAAAAAAGCGTTGAACTATGTGACTGATTTCGAAAATGCTGTGGCACATGAAGCGGCAAAGCATGGCTATCAGGGGGTGGTGTGTGGACACATCCATCGCGCTGAAATTCGAGAGGTCAATGGGGTGCTTTATTGCAACGATGGTGATTGGGTCGAGAGCCGCAGCGCCTTGGTTGAACATGTCGATGGGCGCTTGGAGCTGAGTTACTGGAAGCCTGAGGCATCCGGTGTTCAAAAACCTGTTTTGGTCAAAGCCGCATGAAGATTGCACTCATCACCGACGCTTGGCGTCCACAGATCAATGGTGTGGTCACGACCTTGGTGGAGTTGGTTGACCAACTCAACGCCCAGGGGCATATGGTGGAGGTGTTTCATCCAGGCCTCTTTCCAACGCGCCCCTGTCCAGGCTATGCCGGGATCGATTTGGCAGTGCGCCCTTTTTCACAATTGCAAAAGCAGTTGCAAGCGTTTCAACCCCAGGCGATTCACATTGCCACAGAAGGGCCTTTGGGTTGGGCTGCTCGCAAATATTGCTTGCGTCATCAGTTGCCATTCACCACGGCTTTTCATACGCGATTCCCAGAAATTCTGAAGGCGGCGTTGCGCGTGCCGTTGTCGATAGGTTACGCCTTGTTTCGTCACTTTCACCGACCTTCATCGGGTGTGATGGTGCCGACACAAGGGGTCATGCGTTTATTGGATGGCAAAGGATTCAAAAATCTACGAAGCTGGACACATGGCGTTGACATGCGCTTGTTCAAATATGCGGCAGAGGTCCAACACCACCCTTCGTTGGCAGATTTACCTCGCCCCATTGCCCTGTACGTGGGACGCGTGTCGTACGAAAAAAACATCGAGAGTTTCTTGGCCATGCCTTGGCATGGCAGCAAAGTGGTGTGTGGTGTCGGACCGCTAGAGGCGCAACTCAAAGCCCGCTTTCATGATGTACGTTGGTTGGGGGTACTGCCACGTGATGAATTGGCCGAGGTCTATGCCAGCGCCGATGTGTTTACTTTTCCAAGCCGCAACGAAACATTTGGATTGGTCATGCTCGAAGCCATGGCATGCGGGACGCCGGTTGCGGCCTATCCTGTGGATGGCCCTTTAGAGGTGCTGCGACCCGATGACGCGTATCCCCATGCACGCAAAGGGGGTGTGCTGGAAGAGGACTTGGCGCAAGCCAGTTTGAAAGCCTTGCGTATCCCCCGTTGCGAGGCACGCGCCCAAGCGCTGATGTTCAGCTGGGATGAGGCGACTCGTTTGTTTGAAACGCATTTGGCGCCTTTGCCTGCGACTGCAGATTAAGTGCCTTGTCGCACAGTCGTCATGGTTTTGTCATACCAATGACACATTGCTTGGTAACACTTAGAAGCATTGATTACCGATGCTCCTATGACTGTTTCAGCTGCTAAAGATAAAGCCAACACGCAATTCACACCCGTGGAGTGGCTAGACCGCGACCTGAGCTTATTGGCGTTCAACGCACGTGTTTTGGATTGGGCCAAGCGTCCCGAGGTCCCTTTGCTTGAGCGCTTGCGGTATTTGTGCATCGTGTCATCCAATTTGGATGAGTTCTTTGAAGTGCGTGCAGCCTTGTACTCCAGCATTGAACATCCCAAAGCCGCCTTGGATGCCAAAGGCAGACATGCACAGCATTCATTGAGTGAAGTGGCCCACGCCTTGGTGGCCGAGCAATACGCGCTCTACAACGATGTGCTCACCCCCGCATTTGCCAAGGAAGGGGTGCGCATCTTGTCGCATGGTGAGCGCACGCTGGCTCAACATCGTTGGGTGAAAACGTTTTTTGAAAACGAAGTTCGCCCCCTCTTGTTGCCTGTGGTGTTGGACCCCGCCCACCCGTTTCCACAAGTGGCAAACAAGTCGTTGAACTTCATCGTGCGTTTGTCAGGCAATGATGCGTTTGGTCGAGACAACGAAATTGCCATTGTCAAAGTGCCACGCAGCTTGCCGCGACTGATTCGTTTGCCTGAAAAATTATCAGGTAAACGCACGTTGTTCGTGTCTATTTCCAGTGTGATCCGTGCGCATTTGAAAGACTTGTTTCCTGGGCGTGTGGTGGGCGACTTCTCACAGTTCCGAGTAACGCGCCATTCAGACTTGGCTGTGGATGAAGAGGATGTGAAAAATTTACGAACCGCATTGCGCAAAGGCTTGGTGCATCGCAACTATGGACAAGCTGTGCGTTTGGAGGTTTCGGCGGGATGCTCTGAGCATTTGTCTAATTTTTTACGTCATCAGTTTGAATTGCCCGAGTCCGCCCTGTACCGCGTGCATGGGCCTGTGAATTTGGTGCGTCTGAATCAATTGATTGATTTGGTGGACAACCCGAAATGGCTGTTTCCCAGCTATGTGGCGTCTTTTCCACATCAGATGACAGCGAACACGCCTATCTTTGATCAACTCAAAGCTGGGGATGTTTTGATTCATCAACCCTATGAAAGTTTCGACGGCGTGCTGGCGTTCTTGCGTGAGGCCGTGCGCGATCCGAATGTGTTGGCGATCAAGCAAACAATTTACAGAACCGGTGCTGATTCGGTTTTGATGGAGTTGCTGCGTGAAGCGGTGCAACGCGGTAAAGAAGTCACCGTGGTGGTGGAGCTCAAGGCGCGCTTTGATGAAGAGGCGAACATCAATTGGGCTGAAAAGCTGGAGTACATCGGTGCACAGGTGGTCTACGGTGTGGTGGGTTTGAAAACCCACGCCAAGATGCTGCTGGTGTCACGTCGCGAAGGGCGTCTGATTAGGCGCTATGCCCATTTGTCAACCGGAAACTACAACCCACGTACTGCCAAACTTTATACAGACTTGAGCCATCTCACATGTGATGTGAAGCTGACGCAAGACATTGAAAACGTCTTCAATTTGTTGGCCAATCAAAGCAAAATTCCTCGCTTGAACAAGCTCATGATTGCGCCATTTCATTTACAGCGCAATTTGATTGATTGGGTCGATAAAGTCGCTGCAGCGGCAGCGCGCGGTGTGGCGGGGCGCATCATCTTGAAGATGAACACGCTCACGGATGAGAAGCTGATGGAGGCTTTGGTTCGTGCAGGGCAAGCGGGTGTAGAGATTGACTTGATCATTCGTGGTGCTTGCATGCTGCCTGCGCAACGCCCAGGTGTGACGGGCAACATTCGCGTGCGTTCCATCATTGGTCGTTTTCTTGAGCACTCTCGCGTGTTTTATTTCCGCACTGGCGAGGAAGAGACGGTTTATCTGTCCAGTGCCGATTGGATGAATCGCAATATGTTGCGCCGCGTGGAATTGGCTTGGCCGGTGGATGACCCCGTGTTGCGCCAGCGCGTGGTGGATGAATGTTTGGTCGCCTACCTTCACGACAACGTCGATGCGTGGGTGTTGAACTCAGACGGGCATTACACACGTGCTGTGGTGGCCAAGAGCCGATCAAGCAAGCCTAGGGTTGCGCATGGCGCACAAGCAGCATTGATGGACTTATACGCAAGCAAAGTCTAAGGAGAGGGCGATGGATTTGATCTTGTGGCGCCATGCAGAAGCTGACATGGCGCAAGATGGTTGTGATGACTTGTCCCGACCGTTGACGTCTAAAGGCGAGCGGCAAGCCGCACGCATGGCGTTTTGGTTAGATCGACATTTGCCCGAGGGGACCCGCGTGCTGGTGAGCCCTGCAAGACGCACAGAACAAACCGTGCAACCGCTGGGGCGCAAATATAAATTACGCGATGAGTTGGTGCCTGAGAGCAGTGCTGACGATGTGTTGAGCTTGGTGAAATGGGATCCGCTCAATGGCCCTCAAAGCAAGGGTTCTTTTTTATTGGTGGGGCATCAGCCTTACATCGGCGACATTGTGTCGCGCTTGTTGGGTATGAATGAAGCCTCTTGTCCGGTGCGCAAAGGTTCTGTGTGGTGGCTCAGAACACGTGTGCGTGACGGTCAGGTGCAAACGATTTTGATGACAGTGGCCAATCCAGAGCTTGTCTCACGCGGGTGGGATGCAAGCTAACGTTCATTCACGATGGAATCTTATGAATACTTCTAAACAACTTTCGCGCCGTCATTTGTTACAAATTTTGAGCGGTGCGCCTATGCTGCCTTTGGGGGCTTTGAGTGGTTTGGCCCAAGCTTCGGATCAGGTACCTGCAAGCGCAGGCAAATTGCGCAGCGTGTCGTTCGGATCGATGCCGGCCCCCTCGTTGGCGAATCCTGCCGAAATGACAACCATGCAAGTGGGCTCCACATTGAAGGCCACATTTGCAGATGGCCATGTGCGTGAATTTGCGTTGTCTTATCAACCTTTTTTTGTATCCGGCGACAAGGTCTCCGATGGGCAAGGTGGTCAGGTGCTTTCCGGTGGTTACTTTGACATTCATAACCAACCCATCATCGACAAAACAGTGCCAGGTCAAGAGCGTCAATTCTTCTCAGACGGCCCCGATGGCACTTCATTGCTGAGTGTTCCCAAGGCCAAAGTGTCGGGTGTCAAAGGGCATCCTGTTTTTGCGGTGGTTCAGTTTGAATACACCTCGCGGGCGCAAGATGGTGTGACGCCCATGTATGGGCGCCTGCCGTCACCGATTGCTGTGCTCACGTTGGATCAACATCCGACAACCGGCCATTTGCGTTTGGTCAAGTATCACAACGTCGACACCAGCAAAGCGCATGGCTTATGGATTACCTGCGGAGCCAGTTTGTCGCCTTGGGGCACACATTTATCCAGTGAAGAATACGAACCCAATGCGTTTGTCGCTGCTGGCGATGCACAGTTCAAAGCCTTCAGTCACAACTTATATGGCGACGAAAAACGCGCCAATCCTTATCACTATGGCCATTTGCCAGAAGTTACCGTGCATCCCGACGGAACGGGCTCGATCAAGAAACATTTTTGCCTAGGTCGCATATCACACGAATTGGTGCAAGTGATGCCTGACAACCGCACGGTGTTCATGGGTGATGATGCAACCAATAGCGGCTACTTCGTGTTCATTGCGGACAAGGAAAAAGACTTATCGTCTGGCACCTTGTATGTCGCTCAAGTGGGTGAAGGGTTCAGCATTGAGCCTGGTACTCCCGCGGCATCTTTGAAGTGGATCAAGTTAGGCTCTGCCACGAGTCAAGAGATTGAACAACTGGCCCATCGTTTGAAAGCCATAGACATTTTTGAACTGAAAAATTCTGACCCGCAGGACGATCGTTTCACTCGCATTGTTGCCAACGGCAAGGTCGAATGGCTCAAACTCAAGCCGGGGATGGAAAAGGCAGCTGCCTTTTTAGAGACGCATCGTTATGCCGCCTTGGTGGGTGCATCGATGGGCTTTTCAAAAATGGAGGGGACAACCGTCAATATCAAGGATAAGGTGGCTTATTCAGCGTTGCAAAATTGCATCGCGTCGATGGTGGTTGGTCATCCAGCGCATGTGCCTGCGCATGGCATTTCGATTCCCAAGGCATTGAATGCAGGGGCTGTGATGGCATTGAATCTCAAAGGTGGACTGCGGGATACCCAGGGGGGTGCCATTCGCAGCGAATGGATGCCTGCTGATACACGTGCATTGATTGCTGGCAAAGATATCGCTTCAGACGCTCTGGGGAATACGGCAGATCCTGAAATGATTGCGAATCCAGATAACTTGAAGTTTTCAGAAAAAATGCGGACCTTGTTCATTGGCGAAGATAGCAATCAACATGTGAACAATTTCTTGTGGGCGTACAACGTGGACACGCACGTGTTGTCGCGCGTTTTATCTGTGCCGTCAGGCGGTGAATCTACAGGTTTGCATGCTGTGGATGAGCTCAATGGGTGGACGTACATCATGAGCAATTTCCAACACGCAGGGGATTGGTTGCCTATTCATAACCATGTGAAAGCAACACTTGATCCACTGATCAACGCGAACTTCAAAAACAAGTCGGGTGCAGCCGTGGGGTATTTAACCTCCGTGCCAATTCAAGTCAAATTGAGCTGAGGCGATTGGCCAAAGAGCAGCATAGAGATCACCGCAGTCGCGATCGAGAGGCTCAATCCGATGGCGATTTTGTGGCCATAGCTTTTTCCTCCACTGACGTAGGCGAGGAAGATCTTGGATGTCATGCTTGAAGCCAAGATGGCCACGATGCCCCAACTTGCATGTGTCAGTGAAACAGGTTCTGACTGACTCAATTGCGAAATGCTGACGGCTGCTGCGTGTATTTCTGCCAATGCCACGATGACCGATGTTGCCAAGGTTCCTGAGTCGCCAAAAACTTCCCGTAACCATGCGGCGCAAAGCGTCACGGCGCTGATCGTTGCAGCAATGAAGAGTGCGTGCGATGCTTTGAATGCATGGCGCGATGCCGGTAGCTCAAAGGCACGGGTCACATTTGCGTGACGAAGGTAATAAAGACCCATCACAGCCAGGCTTGTGCCCGTCGCTGCAAGTGGCGCGCTTGCGGCGTACATTAAATTTTCCGAGCTTGCCCCGAGAACGAGTGTGAACAGCAGGAGTGACGACAAAACCGAAAACATGGCTGCTGCACTTGCAAGCAATGCGTGTTCTGGTTTTTCTTTGGTGTTGCGCCCAAACTCGGCAACGGCTGCGGTCGAGGAGATGAAACCCGTAAAAAATCCTGCGAGCGGCAGTCCCCAGCGAACGCCAGAAACGCGTATCAGAATATGCCCCACCATGCCCACGCCCATGATGAGGACCACAATTTTCCACATGCCATAAGGCTTGAGGACATGCCATCGGTCAATGGCTTCTGTGGGCAAGAGCGGTAAGACGACCAACGCTGAGGCGCATAGCATCAAGGCATCTTCCAATTCCCTTTCTGTGAGCATTTCTTGGCTGAATCTTCGCAGTGGTTTTTTGACAAAGACCAGACAAGCGACCACCACGCCCATGGCTGCTGACAACGAGGCGTCCGACACGGCAAGTGCTGACAACACAAGTGTGAAGAGCAGTGTGAACTCTCCGGTCATTCCTGGGTCTTCAGGGGCTGATTGGCGGTAGCCCATGGCAATCATGAATCCTGTGACCAGCAGCACGGCAATAAAAATAGGCGCGCCCATGCTGTACGACACGGCACCCAGCATGGCCACAATCGCATGCGTTCTGACGCCTGCTGTGGTCACGCCGGGTTTATGCAGCCGCTCTCTGACGGTTCCAATCAACAAACCGATGCCTAGCGCGGTGAGTAGGCTGATGAGCGAGGCATCCCAATTCATAAGTCAGCGTGCCATGTCGCCACTTTGGATGGCATGCATGGATCTTTCGTGTGAGTTGATCATCGAGAAATTATCAGCTTTGCGAGAGACCATAGAAAAGAAAAAGCCCCAGCAAATGCATGCCAGGGCTTTTATTTATCCGTGCAAATTTATTTGGCGCGGGTCGGGCGACCTGTTTTGATGGTCGGCACATTGCTCAGGGCCGCTTTGAATTGAATGTCGCTCATGGCAGCCAAGGCTTTGATGCCAGCGCGCAGCAGCTCACTCTTTTTAACGGCTTGACCCAGTTTTCCACCGCGCAGCTTGAGACTGTCAATCACCACATATTCGTCTTTGGGCATGGTGAAGCTGTCGCGCACCAGCTTAGGCTTTTTCACCTTGCTGGGTTTGCTGGCTTGTGCAGGCTTGGTCGCTGTTGTGTTGGGGTTCGGTGTCGCAGGTTTGACCGCTTTGCGTGGGGCTGCCTTTTTAACGGTTGTTTTTGCTTGTGCAGCCGTCTTCACAGGGGCTTTGGCCGCAGTTTTTGTGGACGCTTTTTTAGCAGCAGTTTTGACGGCGGTTTTGCTTGTGACCATGTTTGATTCCTGATGAGTTGAAAGATGTAAACAGTATATATCGTTTACATCTTTTTGCGCGTCATTAAACTGTCATGAAATTGAAACTCCACGTGGACTTTTGCCATGCCAAACTTTCTTGACGCAGCAGGTGTACCGACTGGGGGTAACGCACCATCCAATAAGCGTCAGACGAAAGCGTGAAGCTTTGTTTGCTTTTGCTTTGGGTCAACTGCAAGCCTTTGTGATCGGGGTCTTTGCGCGCATGGCACAAGATCACAGCCAGTCGCAATGCAAGCAGAAGTGGCGCAAATTCGGGTTCGTCAAACTCAGCTTCTAGTTTTTTGAGCTTGCCCCGATGACCCAATACCAAAAGCCCTAAGCGATGGAGCTCTTCCATGCTGAAGCCCAGCATGTCTGCGTTGTCCAAAATATAAGCGCCATGCTTGTGGTAGTCGCTGTGGGAAATGGCCATGCCGACTTCATGCAGGTGAGCCGCCCAGCCCAACTTTCGTTTGAGGCGTGCCAGTTTTTGAATCTCTTCTGGATCGCTTGACGGAATGATTTTTTCCAGCAAATGCTCGGCGACTTTGCGCACGCGCTGACCTTGGGTCAGGTCCACCCCAAATTTTTGAGCCAAACGTTGCACTGAAACGTCTCGGGCATCGGAATCATGATCTTCTCGCTCCACCATTTCAAAGAGGACGCCATGACGCAATGCGCCTTGCGCGACGTGCAGGGTTTGAATTTGTAACAAATCCATCAACGCGCGCAAGACGCTGATGCCACCTCCAATGACGGCGCGGCGATCTTCTTTCAAGCCTTCCAGTCGAATGTTGCTGGCGTTGCCTGCACGCAAAAGACATTTGACCAACCAGTCCAAGCCTTCACGACTGATTTCACCTTCTGGCCAGCCTGATAAAGCCAAGATATCTGCCACGGCACCGACGGTGCCGGAGGCTCCATAGGCAGTGTCCCATTCGTCACGGGGATAGGTGGTGATGGCTTCTTCGAGCACCGCCTGTGCGGCAATTTCTGCGCGATAAAACGTTTGTTCGGTGAATTCCCCTTTGGGAAAGTAAGCCATGGACCATGCCACGCTGCCCACGCGAAATGATGCTGTTTCTGTCGCATGCATGCCGCGCCCGAGCACCAGCTCGGTCGAGCGCCCGCCAATGTCAATCACCAACCTCCGTTCATCGCTGTGTGGCAGCAGGTGTGACACACCTTGGTAAATCAATCGCGCTTCTTCTGTGCCTGGGATGACCTCAATGGGGAAACCCAATATGTCGCAGCCGCGTTGGATGAAGACGTCTCTGTTTTTAGCCTCGCGCAAGGTTTGTGTTGCCACGGCACGAACCTGTGCTTTTTTGAAGCCTGCGATGCGTTCGGCAAAACGGGCCAAGCATTCCCAGCCACGCGTCATGGCTTCTAGGGAGAGGTTACGGTCTTCGTCAAAGCCATTGCCTTGTCGAACGGTTTCTTTCAAATATTCGACGCGTTGAATTTGTCCGTGGTCATAGCGACCAATTTCAAGCCTAAAGCTGTTGGAGCCTAAATCAATGGCTGCCAGAAGAGTGCCGTGGTTCATGGAAAACAATATTATCTTTTTTGTATGACAGATTCATGTCATTTGCGTGAATCCTTGCTTCGTGTCTGTGCGTCATGTCACAGAGCTGTCATGGCGGTGATCTACAGTTTCAGCGATCTCAGCGTGTTCTGAAGCTGGGTGATGGGGAAAAGTGGGGAGGTGTGACGCCTACCTACAATCTCTGAATTCCTTTTTTCTTCGTTTTTAAATACGTTAGCTTTTTATGCGTTTGTCTCATGTGAGTCGTTGGCTGATCGGTGTTGTCTGTGGTGTCGCAGCGGCAAACGGCTGGGCGCAAGCGTCTGAGACCGAAGACACCTCTGCGCGCTACCAGCTGACCTACAACTGGCAGCGGCATGGCGCTTTCAATGCCGCCTACAACGGAACAAACAGCATCTTGCCAACGGCAGAGAAGATGTACACCTTGAGCGCGACTGCGCATTGGGGCTTTCGCCCTTGGCAAGATGGTGAGCTGTATTTCAATCCCGAGATCACCCAAGGCATGCCGTTTTCTGGCAACTTGGTGGGTTTGGGGGGCTTCACCAATGGTGAGATCACCCGTGCGGGTGGGACCAATCCCAAGTTGTATCGCCAGCGTTTGTTTGTGCGTCAAACCTGGAACCACGGTGGCGACAAAGAAGCGGTGGCATCCGATTTCAACCAAATGGCTGGCTTGGTGGATAAAAACCGTTTTGTGTTGACGGCCGGTAATTTTTCCACCCTCGACGTGTTTGACGACAACGCCTATGCCAAAGACCCGCGCACACAGTTCATGAACTGGGGCAACTGGACTTATGCGGCGTATGACTATGCGGCGGATGCCCGCGGCTTTGGTTGGGGATTTGCGGGGGAGTGGTACCAAGATGAGTGGGTGCTGCGTTTCGGTCGGATGACCGGTCCAACCGAACCTAATGCCTTGCCCACAGACTTTGCGTTAGGGCGCCACTATGGCGACCAAGTGGAGCTGGAGCGTGCCCACGTGTTAGCGGGGCAGCCAGGCAAGCTGCGCGTGTTGGCTTGGCGCAATCGAGCGGTCTTGGCCAGCTTCAACGATGCCACCCAATGGGTTCAAACCTATGGGTATCGCAATGGTCCTGATGCCTTGATTGCCACGCGCAACGGCGAAAAAATCAAATATGGGTTGGGTTTCAACGTCGAGCAAGCCATCGATTCCAACATCGGTTTTTTCTTGCGCACGATGAAGACCGACGGTCGCACAGAGACCTACGCCTTCACCGAGGTGGATGGGTCGTTGTCGACGGGTTTGGTGTTCAAAGGCGGGTTATGGGGACGTGAAGACGATGCGGTGGGCGTAGCCTTCATGCGCAACACCTTGTCGGGCGACCGTCAGCGCTTTTTGCGTGCGGGCGGGGTGTCGTATTTCATTGGTGACAGCAACGGCTCAGGCAATGCATTCACCTACCGTCCTGAGCAAATTTTGGAAGCCTTTTACAGCTACCAACTTGCACGTGGGACTTGGTTGACCGCGGATTACCAGCGGATTCAAAACCCGGCCTACAACGCAGACCGTGGTCCCATTCACGTGTACGCAGCACGCTTCCACGCCGAGTTTTAAACCCGAATCTGTTTTTGGTAGGACGCGTGCCACAGCACGGGTAACAACAACCCTGCAGTGACACACAAGGCCAAGCTGCTGGTTTGCCAAAACGCGATGGGCGACTGCGTGGTCAGCCAAGACAGGGCCTGCACGTCGACGCGCTCATAGGCAATGGCGTAGCCACCGGCCAACCCCACGCCCCACAGCAACACCGTGTAACTCATCAGTGGCAGCAAGGTGATGCGGTAGCTGCGCAAGGCAAATACACAAAACACTTGGATGGCGTCGGCAAAGTGATAAAGCGTGAGCCAGAGCAGCAACGCACTGGCCAAGGCCGCGACCTCAGGCGATTGGGTATAGAGCGCTGCAATGGCATCGCGCGCCATCCACATGGCCGTGGATAAACACAGGCTGAGCATGAGGACCAAACCCAAGCCTGTGCGCAACACTTGGCGTGCGCGTTGTGGTTGGCCTGCGCCCAACCAATAGCTCAAGCGTGCGCTGCTGGCAATCGACAAGGCCAGCGGCACCATGTAGAGCACCGCGGCCATGTTGGCCACGATTTGATGGCTGGCTGAGGCCACCACACCTAAGCGCGCGATGAACAGCGACATCAACGTGAACGAGGTCACTTCCACGCCAATCGCCAAACCGCTGGGCAAACCCAAACGCACAAAGCGCATCAACACCGACCAGTCGGGGGCTTCCATCGGGGCCCAGATGCGGTACGGACGGTAGAAATCTTGTGTGCGCAGCAGCCACAGTGCCAATCCGAGCATGAGGTAGTTCACGGCCAAGGTGGCCCAGGCGCAACCAGCCAAGCCCAGGGGCGGCAACACGCCAGGAATGCCCAACACCAACACAATCGAGAGTGGAATCTTGACAGCCAACGCACCCACTTGCACCCACGTCACGAGCTTGGGTTTGCCCAAGCTTTGATTGAGTGTGCTGTACATGCGAAACATCAAAGAGGCGGGAATGCCCAAAGCGACGATCAACAAGTACGTGCGCACCTCGGCCTGCAAGGCTTCTGGCACCTGTGTCCAGTTCAGCAAAGACCCCGGAAACGCCAGTGCCGTCATGCCGATCAAGGCCGTGAGCATGCACAAATAGAGCGCTTGCCGAACCGATTGCCCCACAGCCGCGTTTTTATTCGCACCATGCAATTCGGCCCACACAGGCAACAGCGCCTGGAGCATGCCCATGAGAGAAATATGAACCGTGATGTAAGTCGCTGAGCCCACCGACAACGCGGCCAAGGCGGTGTCTGCAAATCGACTCGCCACCACGGTGTCGGTGATGCCAAAGGCCATCACAGCCAGTTGCCCCACCAAGACCGTGCCCGCATGGCGCACGATGGTGCCGCGTTCGGTACTCATCACAGCAGACTCACGGTTGGCGACGGCGGTACAAGGTCACGTCTTCGTCGTTGTCAGAGGGACGGCGGATGGTTTGAATGCGCTTCCATTCGTTGACGCGTGCCACTTGTGGCAGGTCAGGACGCAAGTCGTTGTCGACCAACAACCATTCGCAAGCTGCATGCTGCGGGGCTTGGGCGCTGTCCAGCGGTTTGATGTCAAAGCCGCCGTGGTAGTGGAAGGCGGTCATTTGACCCACATCCAAGCCATAACTCATCATGCAAGTGGGGGCCGATGCGCTGTGTTGCGCCATGATGGTTTTGATTTGTTGGACCCAAGGCGCGTAGCTGCGCGCAAAGTCGAGCAATGGCAGCCACAGCGTCAGCAGCAAGAGCCAACACAGGGCAGCCCCGCCAGCGGGCAGCACCACGCTTTTCCACAAGGCATGGCGATGTTTGCCCACCCGCCAAACGACCAACCAGCCCCAAGCCACAGTGGCAGCCAGGGCCACGATGAACGCGATCCAACCAAAACTGGGGTTGAAGCCCGGTGCCAAGCGCGCCACGTTGGCGGCGGGTTGCGCGGGCCAGCCCGTTTGCATGGCGATCCATACCACCCACACAATGAAGGCGCAGCCAGAGAAAAAGAGCAGGGTGAACCAATCGATGAAGGCCGCCACGCTGCGTCGCAAAGTGGGCAGCGCAAAAGCCGCCAACGTGGCCAGTGGTGGCAAAGCCAACAACAGGGTGCGATCGGCAGATGCGGTCACCATGGCGGTGACAACGGCCAAACCCGAGAACCACATGGGCAGCACCAAATGGCGGCTCCAATGCAAAGAGGTCCATTGGCGACGCCAGCGCCAGAGCGTCCAAGCGGCCAAGGGCCACACAGGCCAGGTGAACCACACCAACAAGCGTCCCAAGCTGCGCCATTCGGCCACGTCGTTGTGCAAGGGCATCAAACGCCAGTGCCAGACGTCCAATGCCGTGGCCAACATTGCCACAGCCAAGCCAATGGCCAATAAGCCCAATGCATGTTGGCGGCCTGTTTGGGGTGAGGTGCTTTCACGGTCGAGCAAGCACAGCAAGCCACTGCCCACGGCCATCAAGACTGCAAAGCTCGGCGCGCCGCTCATGCAAAGACCGATCAAGCCAACGCCAAGCGCACTCAAGCTATAGCGCGGGTGGTAGGGCAGCGCGGCAACCCCAAAGAATGCGCAGCCTACAAATGCGAGTTGGGCCAAGATCGGACTGGCTTCATGCGACAGCAAGGCCAAGCCCAAGCTCGCAATCAGGGCGAGCACGGCACCGTCCGCGATGGTGCGCGCGTAGTCTTTGGGTTTGGCTTCGCCACCAAATGCAAAGGCCACAGGCTGAGCCTGTGGGCTCAGCGCGAGGTAATAAGCGCCATACCAAGTGCTGGCCAAAGTCACGCCCAACAGCAGGGCGAACGGGAGGCGTGAGGCAAAGCCCGCAGACACCCAGCTGGGTGCGATTTGAATCGCCCATGCGCCCAGCCAATAAGGCAGCAGCGCGTCTAAATCAGGCGCTTGACCCCAAACCAAAGGATGGAGCCAGCTGCTGCTACCTTCGGCCAAGGCCAGCATTTGTGCAAATGCGGTGAATTCATTGCCTTTCCATGGCTCGCGGCCAATCAGGCCTGGCAACACATAGGCGGCGCAAAACAGCCACAAGGCCACGCGGGGCAGGCGGCGTACGGCACTTTGGGCAACGATGGCGGGGGTGGGTTCAGTCACAGAATGAGAGTTTGACACGAGTCAAGCGCATGGGGCAAAAAAAAGGCAGCTCCGTTTGACGGGCTGCCCTTTGGGAGTGAGCGAAACGCTTACTTGGCGATTGTTTTGCCGTATTTGTTGCGGAAGCGCTCCACGCGACCACCCATGTTGTCCACAGATTTCTGTGTACCGGTGTAGAAGGGGTGCGATTCGCTGGTGGTATCCAGCTTGAACAAAGGCAACTCGCGGCCGTCTTCCATCTTCACCATTTCTTTGGTGTTGGCGCATGAACGGGTCACAAATTTGAAACCGTTCGACATGTCCATGAAACACACTTCGCGGTAGTTGGGGTGAATGCCTTCTTTCATAGTCTTTCCTTTTCAGCTGCGGTAGCCACGCCGACCTATTTCGACACACTTTCCGCAAAACGCGCTATTGTGCCACAAATAAAGGCAGCTTCAACGCAAAACGCCCAGTGCAAACGGCAAGCTGAGCATGCCCATGAGGGTGGACAGCGTCACCAAGCCGGCAACATACGCGCCGTTGTAACCCATGCGGTTGGCCAAGACATAACAGCTGGACGCGGTGGGCAAGGCCGCAAACGCCAGCAAAACGCTGGTTTGCACGGGGTCGAGCGAGAAGCCGCGCGCCAAAGCCCAGGCAAAAAGCGGAGCAATGAAGTGACGAATGGTGAGCACGCCCACCGCCAGTGTTTTGGCTTTGGCCAGGTGTCCAAATTGCATGCCCGCACCTGCCGCCATCAAGCCCAAAGCCAGTGAGGCTGCACCGATGCGCTGCAAGGTGGGTTCTGTCCAGCTTGGGATGTGCAGTCCCAACAGGTTGGCCAACAAACCCGAGCCCGTGGCAATGATGAGTGGGTTGCGCGCCAGCTCGCGCCAAAAGCCGCGTTGGCCATGACGTGCCATGGGCCAAACGGCAGCCACGTTGAAAAGGGGGACGCACACGCCAATCAACACCGCGATCAGCAGCAGCGCTTGCGGGCCCGCAATGCGGTCGGCCAAGGCCAAGGCAATGAATGAATTGAATCGAAAGCCCACTTGCGCACTGCCTGCATGCAAACGGGTGTCAATGTGTTTGCCGATCCAAGGCAAAAACGGCAGGGCATAGGTCACACCGATGGTGCCCAAACCCAGCAGCAATCCGGCCATGATCAGGTGTGAGGCGGCTTGCAAGTCCAAGGGCGTGCGCACGATGGAGTGAAACAGCAGGACTGGGAAAAGGAAAAAGTACACCAAGCTCTCGACTTGTTCCCACACCGTTCGGTTGAGAGCGGTGTATCGGCACACCAAATAGCCACAGAGAATGAGCGAAAAATCGGGGAAAAGGAGTTGAGCGTAATTCACGTGACAGAGAATAACCGGAGTTGAAATCTATGGCACGGTGGTTGCGTATACGATCACTGTTTTGGCCCATCACCATTTGAATTGGACAAGGAGTATGTATATGCAACGTCGTCATTGGTTTGCGCTCACGCTGGTCGCTGCAGCTGGCTCAGCTTTCGCTCAGGCTTACCCCAACAAAGCCATTCAATTGCAGGTGCCGTTTGCACCAGGTGGGACCACAGACATCATTGCACGCACCATTGCAGAGCCTTTGGGCAAGGCTTTGGGGCAAACCGTGGTGGTGGTCAACAAAGCGGGCGGTGGCGGTGTGGTGGGGGCCAACGAAACTGCCAAAGCGGCGCCTGATGGGTATTCGCTGGGTTTGGCAACGGTGTCGACCACGGCGGCCAACCCCGCGATCAACACCAAAATTCCCTACAACCCGTTGACGGATTTTTCGCCCATCATCAACGTGGCGGCGACACCCAACATCATTGCGGTGCATCCTTCGTTCCCCGCCAAAGATTACAAAACTTTCATTGCCGAGGTGAAGCGCTCGCCCGGCAAGTATTCCTATTCGTCGTCTGGTACGGGTGGCATTGGCCACTTGCAAATGGAGTTGTACAAAAACTTGAGCGGCACCTTTGTGACGCACATTCCCTACCGCGGTGCAGGCCCTGCCTTGAACGACACCGTGGCAGGCCAAGTGCCCATGATTTTTGACAACCTGCCTTCGGCCTTGCCGTTCATCAAAGACAACCGTTTGGTGCCTATCGTGGTGGCGGCACCGCAGCGCTTGGCTGTGCTGCCCAATGTGCCGACGTTCAAAGAAGTGGGCTTGGAGCCTGTGAACCGCATGGCGTATTACGGCATTTACGGCCCCAAAGGGTTGCCCAAAGAGATCGTCGACAAGATCAATGCCGGCGTGCGCAAAGCCTTGGAAGATCCCGCGGCTCGCAAACGCATTGAAGACACCGGCTCCTTGATCGTGGCGAACACGCCAGAGCAATTTGCAGCGCAAATCAAAGCCGAGTTTGAGGTGTACAAGCGCGTGGTGAACGAGCAAAAACTCACCTTGGATTGAGCGTTTGGCAACCCGAGCTCTCTCTGCCGCATCTGCAGATGCCAACGTGGATGTTTTCATTGACGCGCTGTGGCTAGAAGAGGGCTTATCGGCCAACACCTTGGCTGCTTACCGTCGTGACTTGAATTTGCTTGCGCAGTGGTTGGCTGAGCGCCACACAGCGTTGTTGAGCATTCAAGAGTCCGATTTGCATGACTACTTTGCCCATCGTCATGCCGATACCAAAGCAACGTCGGCCAACCGTCGCTTGACCGTGTTCAAACGCTTTTACCGCTGGGCATTGCGTGAACGCATGATCACGGCAGATCCCACGCTCAAATTGATGGCGGCCAAACAGGCTTTGCGTGTTCCCAAGACCTTGACGGAGCCACAAGTCGAGCGCTTGTTGAACGCGCCCGACGTGGCGACAGCCTTGGGGATGCGTGACAAAACCATGTTGGAGCTCATTTATGCGAGTGGCTTGCGTGTGAGCGAATTGGTGGGGCTCAAAACCTTGCATGTGAGCTTGAATGAGGGCATCTTGCGGGTCATGGGCAAGGGCAGCAAAGAGCGTTTGGTGCCTTTTGGTGAGGTGGCCCGTGACTGGTTACAACGCTATTTGACCGAGGGGCGACCCACCTTGCTCAAGGGGCACCAAACCGATGCCTTGTTCGTGACCGTGCGCGGCAAACACGTGGGTGAGTCGATGACGCGTGCCATGTTTTGGCAGCTCATCAAACGCTACGCGGTGTTGGCAGACATCCATGTGCCCATCTCACCGCATACCTTGCGTCATGCGTTTGCGACGCACTTGTTGAATCACGGGGCCGATTTGCGTGCGGTTCAAATGCTGTTGGGACACGCGGATATTTCCACCACCACCATCTACACCCACATCGCACGCGAGCGTTTGAAAACACTGCACGCCACGCATCATCCGCGTGGGTAATGCGCAAGCTCAGCCCAGCAGGTAACTCAGTTCAACGTCGGTGAATCCGGCTTTTTTGCGTGCGGCTGTGTTGAAGGGGGGCTTGAGTTTGGGGGCGTCATAGCGTTGAACCAACTCGCCATACAGACGGACAGGGTCTAGGCCGCGCTGATCGCACAGATAGCGGTACCAGTGGTTGCCGATCGCCACATGACCCACTTCGTCGCGCAAGATGATGTCCAAAATCTCTACCGCGCGCAGGGCTCCTGGGCTGGCTGCTTTGCGCAGCTTGGTTTGAATCAGCGGGGTGGCGTCTAGCCCTCGGGCTTCTAAGGTGCGTGGCACCAATGCCATGCGGGCGAGCACATCGGTGGCCGTTTTCTCGCACATGCGCCACAGGCCATCATGGGCATCAAAGTCACCATACCGGTAGCCCAAGCTTTGCAGGTGGGTGTGCAATAAGTCAAAGTGCTGCGACTCTTCAAACGCGACGCGCAACCAATCCTCGTAAAAAGCATCAGGCATGGCGTTGAAACGCCATACCGCATCCAAGGCCAAGTTGATGGCATTGAACTCAATGTGGCAGACCGCATGCAGCAAGGCGGCCAGCCCTTCGGTGGTGAAAGGTGTGCGCGAAGGCACTTGCGTGGCCGCAATCAAGCGGGGTAGCGCCGGACGACCGGGCAGGGGCAGCTCCGGCGCAGGATGGAGAACCTGCTGCGTATCCAGCTTGAATTGCGTGCGTTGGCCCCAAAGTGCTTGCGTGGCCTCTACCTTTTGGGCGGGGTCAGACAGGCAGAGGGCGTAGAGGGCGTGAGGTCGAAGCTGCATCCCTACAATTGTAGAAATACCGTAGCTCTTGAAGGAATTTTCATGGCCGTTTACGAATTAGACATTCATACCCCCCAGATTGATGACTCCGCCTGGGTGGCTGACAACGCTCAAGTCATGGGCGAAGTGGAGATGGCTGCGCACAGCAGCGTGTGGTTCAGTGCCGTGGTGCGTGGCGACTCGGCCAAGATCACGATTGGTGAAGGCTCCAACGTGCAAGACGGCAGCGTGTTGCACGCTGACACGGGCATGCCACTGGTGATTGGCAAACGCGTGACCGTGGGGCATTTGGTGCAGTTGCATGGTTGCACCATCGGCGATGAGTCCCTGATTGGCATTGGTGCCATCGTGCTCAATGGCGCCAAGATTGGTAAAAACTGCTTGGTCGGTGCAGGGGCGCTGGTGACTGAGGGCAAAGAATTCCCTGATGGTTCGATGATTTTGGGCAGCCCCGCAAAGGCGGTGCGCGAACTCACCCCAGAACAAATTGAAGGTCTGCGCCGCAGTGCGCAGCACTATGTTGACAATGCCGAACGCTTTAAAGCGGGTTTGAAGAAAATTGCTTGATGTCTCAGTTGCATAAATTTTTGTTTGATGGTTTGCCCGTTCGTGGCATGTTGGTGCAACTCACCGATGTGTGGCAAGAGGTGCTCAAGCGCCGCGAAGCCAACTTAGAAACGGGAGCGTATCCAGAACCCGTGCGCCACTTGCTGGGCGAAATGACCGCCGCAGCGGTGTTGATGCAGTCCAACATCAAGTTCAATGGCGCATTGGTGATGCAAATTTTTGGGGATGGCCCGTTGAAGCTTGCTGTGGTGGAAGTTCAACCTGATTTGAGCTTGCGCGCCACCGCCAAAGTGGTGGGTGACCTTGGGGAGGCCAGCACTTTGTCTGACATGGTGAACGTCAACAACGAGGGCCGTTGTGCCATCACCTTAGATCCCAAAACAAAACTCCCAGGCCAACAGCCGTACCAAGGCGTCGTGCCTTTGTTTGACGATCAACGCAACAAACTCGACAAATTCAGTGATGTGTTGCAGCACTACATGTTGCAAAGCGAGCAACTAGACACCACCTTGGTCTTGGCGGCCAATGACACCACCGCCGCAGGCTTGCTGATTCAACGCTTGCCCATCAAAGGGGAAGGCAACTTGGCGGCCAAAGCCAGCATGGAAGACGAAGACGAAATTGGTCGCAACGAAGACTACAACCGCATTGCCATCTTGGCGGCCAGCTTGACGCGCGATGAGCTGTTGAACCTCGACGCTGAAACGATTCTGCGCCGCCTGTTTTGGGAAGAAAGTCTGGTTCGCTTTGAGCCCTTGACGCCCAGTTTTTCTTGCTCATGCAGCCGCGAACGTGTGAGCAACATGATCCGAGGTTTGGGCGTGGCCGAAGCCGAAAGCATCTTGGCGGAGCGTGGCGAAATAGAAGTCGGCTGCGACTTTTGCGGCAAGCAATACCGCTACGACCCGGTGGATGCCGCGCATATCTTTGCCCCACCCACGCAGCAAGCCCCGTCCTCTGACGCGATTCACTGACCCTTGGCGAGCAATTGGCTGAACAGCCGATGCTCGCAGTCGCCATCCCCACAGCTGTCGCAGGGCCCCGTCCAACGCACGGCGGGGGGCTGTCGAATTTGGGATGCGAGCTGCTCTAAACCTCTGGACCGCGCCTCTTGCGCCAGTCCAAACAAAGCGTTTTTCACACGAGCGAGGCCTTCGCCGTAGACCACCTGAAAGCTCAATGATTGGGCGAGCAGGTTTTGCCGAATGACTTGGTCAGCTCGCACTTGCACCGCGCTGGCGACACCGAGGTCTAAGCCACAAAGCAATAGGAAAGCGTTTGGATCGAGTGTTTGCCACGGCGCATCATCTGTGACGGTGGCTGCAACGCCCTGAGCATTCAGAGCTTGAATCAAAGCGCGTGAGAGTTGGGTTTTGCCCGTCTGGGGCGCGCCAAGAATGGCGACTTGCATCGGTCTGTCTAGCGTGCGATTTGCACGAAGATTTCATTCGGCTTGACCATGCCGATTTCAGCGCGGGCACGCTCTTCCACCATTTCCAAGCCGTCTTTGAGGTCATGCAACTCTGCGCTCAAGCGGTCGTTGGCCAGTTGTGCCGCCGCGTTTTGTTGCTTTTGCTCTTTGAGCGCTTGGCGCAAGCGCATCACATCAGGCAAGCTGCCGCGACCAAACCACAGCTGGCCCTGCAGCACGAGCAGCAGGGCAATCAGCACCATGTGGAGTGGACGCAGCATGAGCAGCGATTAGCGCAGGTTGTAGAAAGCAGCGCGGCCTGGGTACACCGCCACGTCGCCCAAGTCTTCTTCGATGCGCAAGAGTTGGTTGTACTTGGCCATGCGGTCAGAACGGCTCATCGAACCGGTTTTGATTTGACCGGCGTTCAAGCCCACGGCGATGTCAGCGATGGTGCTGTCTTCGGTTTCACCCGAACGGTGGCTGATCACGGCGGTGTAGCCCGCACGCTTGGCCATTTCGATGGCTTCGAACGTTTCGGTCAAGGTGCCAATTTGGTTGATCTTGATGAGGATCGAATTGGCGATGCCTTTGTCGATGCCTTCTTTGAAGATCTTGGTGTTGGTCACGAACAAGTCGTCACCTACGATTTGCACTTTCTTGGCCAAGCGGTCGGTCAACACTTTCCAGCCGTCCCAGTCGTTTTCGGCCATGCCGTCTTCGATGCTGATGATGGGGTACTTGTCGCACCAAGTGGCCAACATGTCAGTCCACTGTTGGGCTGTCAATTGCAAGCCTTCGCCAGACAAGTGGTATTTGCCGTCTTTGTAGAACTCGCTCGCAGCGCAGTCCAAACCGATGGCGATTTGCTCACCTGCGGTGTAGCCGGCGGCAGCAATCGCGTCCAAGATCATTTGGATGGCCGCTTCGTGGCTGGTGACGTTTGGGGCAAAGCCACCTTCGTCACCCACGGCAATGCTCATGCCCTTGTCGTGAATGATTTTCTTCAGTGCGTGGAACACTTCCGCGCCGTAACGCACAGCTTCGCGGAAGGTAGGTGCGCCCACGGGGATGATCATGAACTCTTGCAAGTCCAAGTTGTTGTTGGCGTGTGCGCCGCCGTTGATGACGTTCATCATCGGCACAGGCAATTGGTTGCCATTCATGCCACCAAAGTAACGGTACAAAGGCAAGCCAGACTCTTCAGCTGCAGCGCGGGCCACGGCCATGGACACAGCCAACAAAGCGTTGGCGCCCAAGCGGCTCTTGTTGTCGGTGCCGTCGAGGTCGATCAAGGTTTTGTCGAGGAAGGCTTGCTCAGAAGCGTCCAAGCCCAACACGGCTTCGGAGATTTCGGTGTTGATGTGCTCAACCGCTTTCAACACGCCTTTGCCGAGGTAGCGGCTTTTGTCACCGTCGCGCAGCTCAATGGCTTCGCGGCTGCCCGTGGAGGCGCCAGATGGCACTGCGGCACGGCCCATGGTGCCGGACTCCAACAACACATCACATTCCACGGTGGGATTGCCGCGGCTGTCCAAAATTTCGCGGGCGACGATGTCAACGATTGCGCTCATTTTTCTTCCTAGTTTCAAGTTTAAAAATCAAACACCTTCAACGGCGATCAAACGCATGATGGCTGCGCCTTCGCGGGCGGCACGTGCTTTGCCGTATTCGGGAGAGTGGTAGAAGGCCTTGGCTGCTTCGAAGCTTTTGAACTTCAAGACCACCACACGTTCAGGAACCCAATCGCCTTCGAGCACTTCCACCTGTCCACCGCGCACGCAGGGTTCTGCGTCATGGGCTTTGAAAGCGGCGGTCGACCACTTGCGGTACTCCTCGTACTGCTCAGGATTGGTGACGCGAACGTTGGCGATGATGTAACCCGAGGCCATGGCAGCTCCTTGTGAATGCGTGTTTAAGCGCTGAAGTCATTTTCGAGAAAGGGGTTCTTTTTGGTGACAGCATCGAGCTGCACCAAGGTCTCTAGCAAAGCCTTCATCTTGCCCAAGGGCACCGCGTTCGGGCCATCAGACCAAGCCTCTGAGGGGCAAGGGTGTGTTTCCATGAACAAGCCAGCGACACCTGCCGCCACACCAGCACGGGCCAGCACGGGCACCATTTCGCGGGCGCCACCACTGCTGGTGCCTTGACCGCCAGGTTTTTGCACCGAATGGGTCACATCAAACACCACGGGCGCGCCGGACTTGCGCATTTCAGCCAAGCTGGTCATGTCGGCCACGAGGTTGTTGTAGCCAAAGCTCACGCCGCGTTCGCAGGCCAAGAAGTTGTCTTCGGGCAGGCCGGCTTCGCGTGCAGCGTCGCGGGCTTTGTCAATGACGTTTTTCATATCCCAAGGGGCCAAGAACTGGCCCTTCTTGATGTTCACCGGCTTACCCGATTGCGCCACGGCACGGATGAAGTCGGTTTGGCGGCACAAGAAGGCGGGGGTTTGCAACACATCGACCACGCTGGCCACAGTTTTGACTTGCGACTCGTCATGCACATCGGTGAGGATGGGTAAATGCAATTGGCGGCGCACTTCGTCGAGGATCTTCAAACCTGCATCCATGCCCACACCGCGTTTGGTATTACCAGACGAGCGGTTGGCTTTGTCGAATGAGCCTTTGTAGATCAACGGGATGCCCAAGCTCGTGCAGATTTCTTTGAGTTGGCCGGCCACGTCAATGGACATTTCCAAGCCTTCGATCGAGCAAGTGCCCGCGATCAAAAAGAAAGGTTGGTTCAGGCCAACGTCAAATCCGCAAAGTTTCATGGGGGGTGTCCTGTGTTCTGAAAGTTAGGCTTTGGCTGAGGCTTTGTGATCCAACGCCGCTTTGACGAAGGCGTTAAACAACGGATGGCCATCCCATGGTGTGGATTTGAACTCGGGGTGGAATTGAACGCCCATGTACCAAGGGTGGACAGTTTGTGGCAATTCAACGATCTCGGTCAATTGCTCGCGCTGGGTCAAAGCCGAAATCACCAAGCCTGCTTTGCGCAGCGTGTCGAGGTAGTTCACGTTGGCTTCGTAGCGGTGGCGGTGACGCTCGGTCACCACATCGCCGTAAATCTTGTGAGCCAAGGTGCCGGGCGCCACGTCTGAGCTTTGCGCTCCCAAGCGCATGGTGCCGCCGAGGTTGGAGTTGGCCGTGCGCGTTTGGATGCTGCCGTCCGCATCTTTCCACTCGTTGATGAGGGCGATCACGGGGTTAGGGCCATCGGGCACAAACTCGGTGCTGTTGGCGTCTTTCAAGCCAGCCATGTGGCGGGCGTATTCGATGGTCGCCACTTGCATGCCGAGGCAGATGCCGAGGTAAGGCACTTTGTTTTCACGGGCAAATTGGGCAGACGAAATCTTGCCTTCCACGCCGCGAATGCCAAAGCCGCCAGGCACCAAGACCGCATCGAATTTGCTGAGCTGGTTGACGTTCTCAGGCGTGATGAATTCAGAGTCGATGTACTCAATCTTCACGCGTGCATGGTTCTTCATGCCGGCGTGGCGCAGGGCTTCATTGAGTGATTTGTAGCTGTCGGACAGGTCGACGTACTTGCCCACCATGGCGATGCTGACTTCTTCTTTGGGGTTGGCCACTTCGTGGACCAAGTCGTCCCAGCGCTGCAAGTTGGCGGGTTGCGCGTTGATGCGCAACTTCTCGCACACCAAGCGGTCCAGGCCTTGCTCGTGCAACATGCGTGGCACTTTGTAGATGGTGTCCACGTCCCACATGGAGATGACGCCCCACTCAGGCACGTTGGAGAAGAGGCTGATTTTTTGGCGCTCTTCTTCAGGAATTGGACGGTCTGCGCGGCACAACAGGGCGTCGGCTTGGATACCGATTTCGCGCAACTTTTGAGCGGTGTGTTGGGTCGGCTTGGTTTTGAGTTCGCCAGCGGCAGCAATCCAAGGCACATAGCTCAGGTGCACAAACGCGGTGTTGTGTGGGCCGAGTTTCAAGCTCATTTGGCGAGCTGCTTCGAGGAAGGGCAGGGACTCGATGTCGCCCACGGTGCCACCGATTTCAACGATGGCCACATCCACCGCTTCAGGGGTGCCATAGGCTGCACCACGTTTCACGAACTCTTGAATTTCGTTGGTGATGTGTGGGATGACTTGTACCGTCTTACCCAGATAGTCACCGCGACGCTCTTTGTCGAGCACGCTTTGGTAAATCTGGCCGGTGGTGAAGTTGTTGGCTTTCTTCATGCGCGTCGTGATGAAGCGCTCGTAGTGGCCCAAATCGAGGTCGGTTTCTGCGCCGTCTTCGGTGACGAACACCTCGCCGTGCTGGAACGGCGACATGGTGCCTGGGTCTACGTTGATGTAGGGGTCCAGCTTGATGAGGGTGACTTTGAGGCCGCGCGACTCAAGGATGGCGGCGAGTGAGGCGGCTGCAATTCCCTTGCCGAGGGAAGAGACGACACCGCCGGTGACGAATACAAATTGGGTCATGCCAGATCGGGAGGCTGTCTCCCGGTAGGTGGAAATCGAAATTATAGGCGCTCTGCTACATTGCGAGCCATGTCTGATCTGTCAAATAAACATATCGTTTTGGGTTTGAGCGGTGGCATTGCCTGCTACAAAGCGGCGGAGCTCTGCCGTGCTTTGGTCAAAGCCGGGGCCACGGTTCAAGTGGTCATGACCGAGGCCGCCGCCCAGTTCATCACCCCTGTCACGCTCCAAGCCTTGTCCAACAGGCCGGTGTATGTCTCGCAATGGGACGCACGCGAACCCAACAACATGGCGCACATCAATTTGAGCCGCGAGGCTGATGCGATTCTGGTTGCCCCCGCCAGTGCCGACTTCATGGCCAAACTGCTCCATGGTCGTGCCGATGATTTGCTGAGTTTGATGTGCTTGGCTCGTCCGATCGAACGCGTGCCCTTGATTTTGGCCCCTGCGATGAACCGCGAGATGTGGCAACACCCTGCGACCCAGCGCAACATGGCGCAACTCACAGCGGATGGCGCCTATGTGCTGGACGTGGGGCAGGGCGAACAAGCCTGTGGCGAAACGGGCGATGGCCGCATGTTGGAGCCCGAAGAGATTTTGGAAGACTTGATGGCGTTCTTCCAGTCCAAAGTTTTGGCAGGCCAGCATCTGCTCGTCACGGCAGGCCCGACGTATGAGGCGATGGACCCAGTGCGCGGCATCACCAATTTGTCCAGCGGCAAGATGGGCTTTTCCATTGCCCGTGCTGCGCGTGAAGCGGGCGCGGAGGTGACGTTGGTGGCGGGTCCCGTGCATTTGCCTACGCCGCGCGGCGTAAGGCGTGTGGATGTGCGCTCTGCCTTGGATATGCAAGCGGCAGTGGTCCAGCATGTGGATGCCGCTTCTGTGTTTGTGGCGACCGCCGCTGTGGCGGATTGGCGTGTGGCTGATGTGGCAGGGCAAAAAATTAAAAAAGATGGTTCCGGTCAACTGCCGCAACTCAACTTTGTCGAAAACCCAGACATCTTGGCGGGTGTGGCCCAGTCCGCCCGAGCTCAAAGCGGCGCTTTGTATTGCGTAGGCTTTGCGGCAGAAAGCCACGATTTGCTCAAACACGCCACGGCCAAGCGCGAGCGCAAAGGCGTGCCGCTGTTGGTGGGCAACATTGGTCCTGCGACCTTTGGTTTAGACGACAACGCCTTGCTCTTGGTTGACGCCCAAGGCAGTCAAGAATTACCACACGCCAGCAAGCTCACGCTCGCGCGTCAGTTGGTGGCGGAGATTGCGCGGCGCTTGAAGGCTCATGCTTAAATTTTCAACATCCATTTATTGCCTCTGATCAAACAATGAAACTCGACGTCAAAATTCTCGATCCCCGCATGGCTGACCAACTGCCGCAATACGCCACGCCTGGCAGCGCAGGCCTGGATTTACGCGCATGCCTGGATGCCCCCATTACCTTAGAGCCCAACGCTTGGCAGCTGGTGCCCACGGGCATTGCCATCCATTTGGCGGATCCGGCCTATGCTGCGCTGATCTTGCCGCGCTCTGGCTTGGGCCACAAACATGGCATCGTGCTGGGCAACTTGGTGGGCTTGATTGACAGCGATTACCAAGGCCAGCTGATGGTCAGCGCTTGGAACCGCAGTGATGTGGCGTTCACCTTAGAGCCCATGGAACGTTTGGCTCAGTTGGTCATCGTGCCTGTGGTGCAAGCCCAGTTCAACGTGGTGAATGAGTTTGCCGCCCCCACCGAGCGCGGTGAAGGGGGCTACGGCTCAACAGGCAAGAAGTAACTCAGTGCAACAAATCGTTGCCAGGTGCTTGGGTTTCAATTTTGAAAAAACCGGTACCCAAGGTGCCGCGCTCTTGTTCTTCTTGCGTGGCTTCGCGTACCGATTGCACTTCTAAATGAATGCGAATCGCAATGCCCGCCAGGGGGTGGTTGCCGTCCAAGACTACGTGTTCGGGATACAAATCCGTCACGGTGTAGAGCAGGTCTTGGGGTGCATCAGGGTTGCAGCCAGTGGGCAGGGCGTGGCCCTCCACCGTGTGACCTTCTTCCAGCTCTTTGGGAAAACGCGAACGGGCTTCTAGGAACACCAAGTTTTCGTCGTAATCGCCGAAGGCTTCTTCGGGCTCCAGGTGCAAGTCGATTTGTGCACCCACGTGGTGGCCCTGCAAGGCTTCTTCGATCTTGGCGAGTAAGTCATCGCCACCGACCAAAAACTCGATCGGACTGTCCAATTCATCGAGCACCTCGCCCAAGGTGTCTTTCAAGGTCCAAGTTAAGCCGACCACGCAGTGTTGAGTAATTTCCATAGGGCAAAATTGTCGCACGATGAATGTAAAACTCCCTTTGACCCTGCTCGGCGGCATCTCTCCCGCTGAATTCATGCAACGCTATTGGCAACGCAAGCCTTTGCTGGTACGCCAAGCTATCCCTGCGTTTTCGCCTTTGCTCAGCCGATCGGAGCTGTTTGATCTCGCGGCGCAGCCGGAGGTTGAGTCCCGCTTGGTGATGGGCGCGAACGGTGGGCAACGCGATTGGGACATGCAACGCGGCCCGTTCAAACGTCGTGCCCTTCCTAAATTGACGGAGCGCGATTGGACGTTGTTGGTGCAAGGGGTTGATTTGCACGACGACCGTGTGGCCGCTTTGATGCAGCAATTTCGTTTTGTGCCAGACGCGCGTTTGGACGATGTGATGATCAGTTACGCCACAGACAGCGGTGGCGTGGGACCACACTTTGACAGCTATGACGTGTTCTTGCTGCAAGCCCACGGACAACGCCGCTGGCGCATTGGTCGACAAAAAGACTTGTCTTTGGTCCCCGACATGCCCTTGAAAATTCTGGCCAATTTCGAGCCTGAATACGACTATGTGCTCAACCCCGGGGACATGCTGTATTTGCCCCCTCGCTACGCCCATGATGGGGTGGCGGTGGGTGAGTGCATGACCTATTCCGTGGGCTTTCGCGTACCGCAAGCCGGTGATGTGGCCCGTGAAATGCTGATGCGCCTGAGTGAAGGCGCTGACGAAACGGCCGGATCCGATCTGTACAAAGATGCCACGCAGCCAGCCGTTGCCAAGGCCGCGGCCATTCCCGAGGCCATGGTGGAATTTGCCAAATCGGCCATGCAGCGTGCGCTCAAAGATCCTTTGGCATTGCCACGCGCCTTGGGCGAATATGTGACCGAACCCAAAGCCAATGTCTGGTTCGAGGCAAGCAGTGCACCTCGTAAGCTCAAGTCCGTTCGGCTGGACCGCCGCAGTCGCATGATGTATGACCGCCACCATGTCTTTTTAAACGGGGAAAGCTGGCGCGCTGCGGGGCAAGACGCTGCGTTGATGCGTCAATTGGCGGATCAGCGGATGCTGACAACACAAGATTTGGCGGGCGCCAGCGCCGGTGCGCTAGCCCTGTTGATGGATTGGTGCGATGACGGTTGGCTGCATGCAAATTCGTAGGTTTGAAATCAATTGACGCTCAGCTGACAGTCCTGTTTGTTTTGCATAGGATTTACCCTATAATTAGCGGCTGAGTTAGAAGGGCTCGAGTCCATCAGCTCGGTCATGGTGCAAACCGTGACAATTTCCGGAAATTGTTTTCATCCCCCCACAAAGGAAAATTAACATGAAAAAATCGCTCCTGTTGGCGACCCTCCTGGCTGCTGCCGCTCTCGTTGCTTGCGGTAAAAAAGAAGCTCCTGCTGTTGAAGCCGCTCCTGCTGCTCCTGCTGCCGCTGAAGTTGCTTCGGCACCTGCTGCTGACGCATCTGCACCTGCTGCTGACGCTGCAAGCAAGTAATCAGGCCTCGCGCTGATTCAAAAAGCCACCTTCGGGTGGCTTTTTTTATGTCACACCGTGAACCAAGGTGTGCCGTTGATCGGACTGGCGACTTCGATGTCTGAAGCTGCGCATGCCAGAACCTGACTCAGACTGTTGCGTGCCAGTTCGGGCGTGTTATTGCGTTCACTCAAATGTGCTGCAACAACATGTTTCAGTTCTGCATGCATCACTTGCTGCAGCAAATCGGCCGACGCTTCATTGGCCAGGTGTCCCCAGGATCCTCCAACGCGCTGTTTGAGAAAGTTCGGATAAGCCGATCGTTTCAACAGCTCCGTGTCGTGATTGGTTTCAAGCTGCAGCGCATGGCAACCCTGCAGGGCTGACACCACATGCGGTGTGACGTGGCCTAAGTCGGTGACGATTCCCAAGGTGCGGTCGCCATCACTGCAGCGCAACTGCAAAGGCTCTCGTGCATCGTGAGGGACAGTGAAAGGCATCGCCTGTAGGTTGCCCCATTCCAAGGATTGCCCATCTCTCGCCAGATGGATCATATTTTGGAAAGGCTCCCACTGTGGGGATTGCAATGCAAGCCAGGTGCCTTGGCTCATCCAAATGGGGATCGGGTAGCGTTTGAGCAAGCTGCGTGCGCAGCCAATGTGGTCGCCATGCTCATGGGTGATGAAGATGGCATCGAGTGCGGAGCTGGCGGTGCCTGCTGCTTCAAGCCGAATTTCTAAATCACCCAACTTCAAGCCGCAGTCGATCAATACGCGGGTGGTGTGCAGGCCACTCTTGGCCTCGACCAAGGTGGCATTGCCTGAGCTGCCGCTGCCCAGGTTTTTAAAGCGCAGCACAGCGCAACGGAATCACGTTCGGTTCAGCGCAGATCGTCAGCCAAGAGCTTCAAGATCTGTTGTGTGATCGGGCTGTTCTCCGTTTGACCCGCTGCATTTTGCACGCTGACCTCGGACTTGCCATCCACCGTGCTCAGCTTGACGCGGTACTTGACCGGGCCTGTCTCTGTGGGAGAGCTGCTGAACATCTTGCTGAAGAAGCCTTTTTCCTCGGTGCTGGTATTCACATAACGGACGAAGTAAATGCCTTGTGCGCGGTCGCGGTCTTCTACTGTGAAGCCTGTGCGATCCAGGGCCAAGCCCACGCGTCGCCATGCCACATCAAACGAGTCAGACACAAGCAGCACATTGCCGTTTGTGCGCGCAACCACGGCTGCATTGGTCTGAGGTGTTGCAGTTTGGGTGATGCTGGCTTTGGCTTGTTCGGTCGACACGCCAAGCTTGATCATCAAGCGAGTGAGGAACTCGGCCTCTAACTCTTTGTCATTGGGGCGGGGCTGCCAAATGGTGCGAGTCTTGGTTTGATCTGCGTACTCTTCGCTCATGCCGCGGTGCGTGACAAAAATGTCGACACCACCGGTGCTGTTGCGTTCAATGCGCGTGCGGAACTTGTCGCGCTCACCCGATGAATAAAGGCTGTTCAAGACTTTGCCCAAGGTGCGGCGGATGAAGTCTTGTGGAATTTTGGCGCGGTTTTCAGCCCATTCGGTTTCTAGCAAGCCGAGCTGTTGTTGGTCGACCACGTACTCAAAGCCGTTTTCTTTCCAGAACGCGTGCACGATGGGCCACACGTCTTCGGCAGAGCGGTTGACCACCAGCCAGCGCTGTTGTCCATCACGTTCAATGCGTGCTGCATTGACCTGCTTGGCGGCGGTACTTGCTACTTCAGCTGTGGGACGTACGCCCATGCTGCTTGCTGTCACGGAGCCACCCGGCACGGAATAACGCGTGTCGCGTGTGAGCTGGGTCAAGTCGGGGGGGATGTCGAGAGCGACTGTTTTCGCGCCGCCATCAGTTTTGTAGTTGACTTTGTCACTGTCCATCAAAGAGCCGCAAGCACTCAGCAGGCCCAGCAAAGACAGCGCGACAGACAGACGCGTAAATGAGAAAGAGAACGTCACAGCGATGGCCTTTGTCGAGATCAGATCAAACCCGCAGCGCGCAAAGCGCCTTCAACCACGGGTTCGTTGGCGGAGGTCAGTTCGGTCATGGGCAGACGCAAGGTCGGACCGCACAGGCCCATGCGGTGCATGGCCCACTTCACGGGGATGGGGTTGGCTTCCACAAACAGGTGTTTGTGCACAGGCATCAACTTGAACTGAATTTCCATGGCGCGTTTGACGTCGCCGGCAATTGCCGCAACGCACAGTTCGTGCATCAGGCGAGGCGCCACGTTGGCTGTGACGCTGATGTTGCCTTGACCACCGCACAGCATCAAGGCGACAGCCGTGGGGTCATCACCGGAGTAAATGGCAAAGCCTTTGGGCACATCGCGGATCAGCCATTGGGCACGTTCGATGTTGCCCGTGGCTTCTTTCATGCCCACGATGCCTGGCACTTGGGCCAAGCGCAGCACCGTGTCGTGTGCCATATCGGCCACTGAGCGGCCGGGCACGTTGTACAAAATCACTGGCAAGTCCACCGCTTCGGCGATGGCTTTGAAGTGCAGGTACTGGCCTTCTTGCGTGGGCTTGTTGTAGTAGGGCACCACTTGCAGTTGGCAATGCGCGCCGACCTTCTTGGCGAATTTGGCCAGCTCAATCGCTTCAGCGGTCGAGTTAGCGCCGCAGCCAGCCATGATGGGCACGTGACGTTCGGTGTGTTTGGCCGCTTGTTCAACGGAGACGCGAATGATTTCACAGTGCTCTTCCACGTTGACGGTGGGCGACTCGCCTGTGGTTCCCACGACGCCGATGCAATCGGTGCCTTCGGCAATGTGCCAGTCGATGAGCTTGCGCAGGTTAGGGTAGTCGACGCTGCCGTCTTCATGCATGGGGGTGGTCAAAGCCACGATGCTGCCGGTGATGGGTGTCATATCCGCTGATTGGGTCGAGGGAAAGAAGACCATTCTAACGAGTGTGATGTGCCAATTTGGCGTATCACAGGGCGTAACGAATGGGGCTTGTTGAATGGGCGTGAGGCCGTGCAGCCACGATGCGTTGCACAAAACGATCGGGGGAGGCTAAAAAACCTTCTTCAAAGGCGACGATGCGCAAATCACGGCAGACCTCAAGCAGCTCGCCGGGACGCAGTAAAAAGTCAGGGCGTGATGGTTTGCCCACGGTTTCATTGCCTGAGGCGAAGGTTTCGTAAATCAACACACCACCCTCCGCGAGGCTGCTCACAATCTCAGGCCATAAGGCACGCCACAAATAATGGGTGACCACGATGCCCCCAAATGTGCGGCCCGCGAGAGGCCAAGGCGCGTTTTCAAGATCGGCGCACAAGGTTTCGCCAAAGCCGGCGCAGCTGGCAAGCGCTTGTGTGTTTTGGTCAACGCCCAATACGCTGTGGCCCAAGTCCGCCAAATGACGCATGTGGCGGCCATGACCACAGGCCAAATCCAAGACTTGGCTTTGGGGGGCGAACAAATGTGCCCATCGTTGAACCCAAGGCGATGCGACAAGTGTGCTGTGTGAGGTGGCGGCAGTCATGGTTATGGGTGAGGGGTTTTCAAGGCAGCCCAGGCCATTTTGTCGACCCAACTGGGGGCGATCAATTTCATCCAACGGCCGACTTTGCCTTGCCACGTCATCACGACATCACGTTCGCGGCGCTCCATGCCTTGGAGGATCAGCGCTGCACATTCGGCCACAGGCATGGCTTTGTCTTCTTTCAGGCCACTCGATCCCGCAGTTTGCCCTTTGGCATTGAGACCGTTGACGCGGATTTGTGTGTCGACCACACCTGGATAGGCGGTGGTCACGCTCACGCCAGAGCCTCGCAACTCGGTGCGCAGCGCCTCAAAAAAGCCTGTCATGGCGTATTTCGATGCGCTGTAAGCGGTTCGCCCAGGCACCCCGACCAAGCCTGCCAGCGATGACACCGCCACGATGCGACCTTGGCGTTCCCGCAAATAAGGCAGGGCTGCGTGTGTGCACCACACGCTGCTCCAAAAGTTCACCCGCATCAGCGACTCATACCAACCCAAATCATCCGCATGAACTTCGGCCAGCATGGCGTGTGCCGAGACACCTGCGTTGTTGATCAACACATCAATGCCACCGCATTGGGCGACAGTCATGGCGACCAATTGCCGGCATTGCTGTGGATCGCTGACATCGGTGCGAATGACGCTGGTGCGTGCCCCCAAGGCTTGGCAAGACGACGCGACGCGTTGAAGCAGGGGTTCTTGGCGCGCAGCCAACACCAAATGCACGTCCGAACGTAACTGCCCAGCGAGCTGGCGGGCCAGTTCTGCTCCAATGCCATCCGATGCGCCGGTGATGATGATGGTTTGCATCTTAGAAACAACTCCACATTTGATTGGCCAAGGTCATCAAAAACGTGGGTTGCAGATACATCGACATGACGCCCATCAGCACCAGCGTGCAGAGCACGCCAATGAGCCATATACGCCAATTTCGCATCAAGCGGCTGCCGTTGTGTGACCGCGTGCAATCGCGTTTTCACGCACGGGCAAATTGACGCCCGCAGCAAAGACACCCAGCGCGATGGAGATGTACCAAACAATGTCGTAGCTGCCGGTTTTGTCGTACAGATAGCCGCCCAGCCAAACGCCCATGAAGCTGCCAATTTGGTGGCTGAAAAACACGAAGCCACCCAGCATGGATAAATGCGCTACGCCGAAAATTTGGGCCACCACTGCATTGGTGGGCGGCACGGTAGAGAGCCACAACAAGCCCATCACGCTAGAGAAGATGTACACGCTCATGGGGGTGAGCGGAACGAGCAAAAACACCACAATCGCTACCGAGCGTGAGAAGTAGATGAACGACAAAATTTTGCGCTTGGCCAATCGCTGCCCCAAACTGCCAGCGATGTAAGTGCCAAACACGTTGAACAACCCAATCAAGGCCAGCGCAATGCTGGCGACCTCGGGCGACATGTTGTGGTCTTTCAAGTAACTGGGCATGTGCACGCCAATGAAGACGACCTGAAAGCCGCACACAAAGTAGCCGGCCATCAACAGCTGAAAGCTTGGATACGTGAAGGCTTCACGCAGTGCATGCAAGATGGACTGGTCGCGATGCGGTGTGGCGCCTCCCGCAAAGCCAGGTTCACGCAAACCAAAGGCAAGTGGAATCACCATCAGCGCGGCCAAGCCCAGCCACACCAAAGCCTGTTGCCAGCCAAAGGTGCTGATCAAGAAACCTTCTGTCGGAACCATCAAAAACTGACCGAATGACCCCGCTGCTGCGGCGACACCCATGGCCCAGGAGCGTTTTTCGGCACTCACGTTGCGGCCAATCACGCCGTAAATCACGGCGTAGGTTGTTCCCGCTTGGGCAATGCCAATCAAGACCCCGGCGGTGGCCGTGAACATGGCCGGCGTATCGGAATACGCCATGCCGACCAAACCCAGCGCGTACAAGACAGCGCAGGTCACGATCACGCGAAACGCGCCAAATCGGTCAGCCAACATGCCCGAGAAGATGCCTGCGAAACCCCAAGTCAGGTTTTGGATGGCAATCGCCATGGCGAAGTTCTCGCGCGTCCAATCTTGGGCTTGGGTAATTGGTTGCAGCCACAGCCCAAAGCCGTGGCGAACCCCCATGGATAAAGTAACGATGGCGGCCCCGCAGGCCAGCACTTGCCACATAGGCAATGTTTTGTTGTGATGCGTCATAACAAGGACTGTACCTAATACGCCAAAGATCGGTTGTCACCAGGGTTTGAGCAGGTGATCCCTGTGAATTAAATCGTGGCTGTGGTTTCATCCAGTGGTCTGTTTGAATCTGTCTACAATCCCGGCCCATGGCAACCAAGCAACCCACCACACCGCCCCAGTACTCGGAAGGCTCGATTCGCGTCCTCAAAGGACTCGAACCCGTCAAGCAGCGTCCGGGCATGTACACCCGCACCGACAACCCGTTGCACATCATTCAAGAAGTGCTGGACAACGCGGCTGACGAGGCCTTGGCCGGACACGGCAAGAAAATTGGCGTCACGCTGCACAGCGATGGCTCGGTCAGCATCGAAGACGATGGCCGTGGCATTCCGTTTGGCATGCACCCCGAAGAAAAAGCGCCCGTCATTGAACTGGTGTTCACCCGCTTACACGCGGGCGGCAAGTTTGACAAAGGCTCAGGTGGCGCATACAGCTTCTCCGGCGGTTTGCACGGCGTGGGCGTGAGCGTGACCAACGCGCTGGCCAAACGCATGGAAGCCACCTCCCACCGCGAAGGCCAAGTAGCCCGCTTGGTGTTCTCAGGCGGCGACGTGGTGGAAAAACTCACCACCCGCAAACAAGAATCAGGCGACCGCAAACAAGGCACCACCGTGCGTGTGTGGCCCGATGCCAAATACTTTGAATCCTCGGCTTTGCCGATGAATGAGCTGGTGCACTTGCTGCGCAGCAAAGCCGTGCTCATGCCCGGCGTGAGCGTGACGCTCATCAACGAAAAAACCAAAGACACGCAAAACTGGCTCTACAAAGGCGGCCTGCGTGACTATTTGATGCAGACCCTGCATGGCGACCCTGTCATTCCTTTGTTTGAAGGCGATGGCTATGCCGACAGTAACCACGACAGCTTTGCCGAAGGCGAGGGCGCAGCATGGGCTGTTGCTTTCACCGAAGACGGCCAGCCTGTACGTGAAAGCTATGTCAACCTGATTCCCACCAGCGCGGGCGGCACGCACGACAGCGGCTTGCGCGATGGTTTGTTCAATGCGGTCAAGAGCTTTATTGAGTTGCATGCCTTGCTACCCAAGGGCGTGAAGCTCTTGCCCGAAGACGTGTTTGCCCGAGCTAGCTATGTGCTGAGCGCCAAGGTGCTTGACCCTCAATTCCAAGGTCAAATCAAAGAACGCCTCAACTCACGCGATGCCGTGCGACTGGTGTCGAGCTATGTGCGACCCACCATGGAACTCTGGCTCAACCAGCACGTTGAGTACGGCAAAAAGCTGGCCGAGCTGGCCATCAAGGCCGCACAAACGCGCCAAAAAGCTGGCCAAAAAGTTGAGAAGCGCAAAGGCTCAGGCGTGGCCGTGTTGCCGGGCAAGCTGACCGATTGCGAAAGCAAAGACATTGCGCACAACGAAGTGTTCTTGGTCGAGGGTGACTCTGCGGGCGGCAGCGCCAAGATGGGCCGCGACAAAGAAAGCCAAGCCATCCTTCCGCTGCGCGGCAAGGTGCTCAACACGTGGGAAGTCGAGCGCGACCGCTTGTTTGCCAACAACGAAATTCACGACATTTCAGTGGCCATTGGTGTGGATCCACACGGCCCGAATGACTCGCCTGATTTGAGCGGGTTGCGCTACGGCAAGGTGTGTATCTTGTCGGATGCGGACGTTGACGGCTCGCACATTCAAGTGTTGTTGCTCACGCTGTTCTTCCGTCATTTTCCCAAGCTCATTGAAGCGGGTCATGTGTTTGTGGCGCGCCCACCGCTGTTTCGTGTGGACGCACCGGCGCGTGGCAAAAAGCCAGCCACCAAGGTGTACGCCTTGGACGAGGGCGAGCTCACCGCCATCCTCGACAAACTGCGCAAAGACGGCGTGGCCGAGGGCAAGTGGAGCATCAGCCGCTTCAAAGGCTTGGGCGAGATGAGCGCCGAGCAACTGTGGGACACCACCCTCAACCCCGACACCCGTCGCCTCATGCCCGTGCAACTGGGCTTGCTGGACTTTGCAACCACCGAAGGTTTGATCACACAACTCATGGGCAAAGGCGAAGCCGCCGCACGCCGTGAGCTGATGGAACTGCATGGCGATTCGATTGAGATTGACGTATGACCGATTTGTTCACCCCCGAGTTGACCGCTGCCCCCGAGGCCGACGACGACCAAAGCTTGGGCCGCTACGCCCAACGCGCCTACCTTGAATACGCGCTCAGCGTGGTCAAAGGCCGCGCCTTGCCCGACGTGTGCGATGGCCAAAAGCCGGTACAACGCCGCATTCTGTATTCGATGTCGCGCATGGGCCTCGGCTTCAGCGGTAACTCAGGCGCCAAGCCCGTCAAGTGCGCCCGCGTGGTCGGTGACGTGCTGGGTCGCTATCACCCCCACGGTGACAGCGCAGCCTACGAAGCCCTCGTGCGCATGGCGCAAGACTTTGCGCAACGCTACCCACTGATCGACGGCCAAGGTAACTTTGGTTCACGCGACGGCGATGGCGCTGCGGCCATGCGATACACCGAAGCCCGCTTGGCCAAAATCACCACGCTGTTGCTGGACGAGATTGACGAAGGCACGGTGGACTTTCAACCCAACTACGACGGCTCTACCGAAGAGCCCAAGCAGTTGCCCGCGCGTTTGCCCTTTGCGTTGCTCAACGGCGCGAGCGGCATTGCGGTGGGTATGGCCACTGAAATCCCCAGCCACAACCTGCGCGAAGTGGCCGATGCGTGTGTGGCACTCATCAAGTCGCCCAAACTCAGCGATGAAGAGCTGTTGCAAATCTTGCCCGGCCCCGACTACCCCGGTGGCGGCCAAATCATCAGCAGCGCATCAGACATTGCCGATGCGTACCGCACAGGCCGTGGCTCGCTCAAAGTGCGCGCACGTTGGGTGATTGAAGACTTGGCCCGCGGCCAATGGCAGTTGGTGGTCAACGAACTGCCACCCGGTGTGAGCAGCCAACGCGTGTTGGAAGAGATTGAAGAGCTCACCAACCCCAAGGTCAAAACAGGCAAGAAGGCGCTGAGCGCCGAACAAACCCAACTCAAGGCAACCATCTTGGCTGTGTTGGACGTCGTGCGCGATGAGTCGAGCAAAGACGCGCCTGTGCGTTTGGTGTTCGAGCCCAAGACCCGCACCATTGAGCAACAAGAACTCATCACCACCTTGCTGGCGCATACCAGCTTAGAAACCTCGTCGTCCATCAACCTCACCATGGTGGGCATTGATGGTCGCCCTGTGCCTAAGTCCTTGCGCGAGATGCTGACCGAGTGGATTGAGTTCCGCTCGGCCACTGTTCTAAGACGTTCGCAGCACCGCTTGAACAAAGTGCTGGACCGCATCCATATCTTGGAAGGTCGTCAGTTGGTGTTGCTCAACATCGACGAGGTGATTGCCATCATCCGTCAGAGCGACGAGCCCAAGCAGGCGCTGATGGAGCGCTTCCGCTTGAGCGAACGCCAAGCCGAAGACATTTTAGAAATTCGCCTGCGTCAGCTGGCGCGTTTGGAAGCCATCAAGATTGAGCAAGAGCTCAAAGAGCTGCGTGACGAACAAGCCAAACTCGAAGACATCGTGCGCAACCCCTCGGCGCTGCGCCGCTTGATGGTGAAAGAAATTGAAGCCGACGCCAAAACGTTTGCCGACCCTCGCCGCACGCTGATTCAAGAAGAGAAAAAAGCCGTGGCCGAAGTCAAGGTCATTGACGAGCCTGTGACCGTGGTGGTCTCTGAAAAAGGCTGGGTGCGTGCGCGTACGGGCCACGGCCACGAAGCCAGTGCCTTTGCCTTTAAGTCGGGCGACGGCTTGTACGGTACCTTTGAGTGCCGCACGGTGGACACCTTCATCGCGTTTGGATCGAACGGCCGCATCTACTCGGTGCCCGTGTCGGCCTTGCCCGGTGCGCGTGGCGACGGCCAACCCGTGACCACGTTGATTGACTTAGAAGCAGGCACCCAGCTGCTGCACTACGTGGCTGGCCCTGCAGGTGCCACGTACTTGCTCAGTAGCTCGGGCGGCTATGGCTTCATGGCCAACATCGAACACATGATTTCGCGCAACAAAGGCGGCAAAGCCTTCATCACCGTGGGTGAGGGCGAAACCGTGTGCCGTCCATCGCCAGCCAGTGGTGGTTCGGGTGCGCAGCCTTTGGCTCCCGCCACGCATGTGGCTTGCGCCTCCACAGGCGGCCGCTTCTTGACCTTTGAGTTGTCAGAACTCAAAGCCATGGAAAAGGGCGGTCGCGGCTTGATGCTGATCGACCTAGAAGCCAAAGACACCTTGGCCGGTGCGGCTGCGTACACACGCAGCGTGCGCATCGAAGGCATTGGCCGAGGCGGCAAAGTGCGCGAAGAAACGCTAGAAATTCGCAGCTTGAACAACGCCAAAGCCGCACGCGCCAAGAAGGGCAAAGTCGCCGACTTGGGCTTTAAGCCGAATGCGGTGGTGAGGGTTGAGTAAGGTCACGCACTAGCTACCAAAACAGAAACGGCCCTTGCTTGCAAGGGCCGTTTTCAATTGCTAGTTTGTTTGAGGCAATAAAAAAGCGGCTCAACGAGCCGCTTTTTGTTGCGCCAAGAATTAAGCTTTGGCTTTTTCTTTGGTGGCTGCCGCTGGGGTCGCGCCGTCTGCAGGTGCAGCCTCTTTCTTGGGTGGGCTGCAGTCAAAGCACACAAACATGGATGAACCCAAGATGCGTTTGAATGAACCGTTGTTACGGGGTTTGTGAACGCCGCACTTGATGCAGCTCATGGTGTCTCCGGTACGACCCAGGCCTTCGAAAGGCGAACCGCCCTTTTTAGACTTGTAGCGCAAACCGTCATTGGAAATTTCTGTTTTTTCTGGGCGTGACATCGTTTTTGTTTTCTTAGACAAAATCGTATTTTCGCAAATTTATCAACCGTCTTCCGAAAAGACCGCAAAAAGCCTCAAAAACTATCGAAAAAAACGTTTTGTGAAGCGTAAAACCGTGGGGCCAAAGCGTTTGGAGAGGGTTTGACGGTGTTTGGCGAACAAGACATAGCCCGGTTGCAAGACCGGTTGGAGCCAAGATCTGGACAAAAGCCATGCCAATTTGTGCAGTTTTGCCAGTTTGTAGGCCTGTGCAAAGACAGGAACCCCCACCAAATAGTCACCATTTGCCAAACGCCCGTGTATTTGAGCCATGGCTGCGTCACATGAAATTTGGTGCGCGTTGGCATCAAATCCTGCTTGCGTGACATCGACAAAGCCTAACCGTCCCTCGGTGTTACGGGTTTGCAAAAACTCAATTTCCGCTTGGCACAGCGGGCACTGGCCATCGTAGTAAAGCGTGAGTTCGGGTGCGCTCGGCATGACAGGTGGGGCTTTCAAAGCAAACAATAATGTGAGGCATTGAGGCTAGCACATGAGGAAAAACCTATGCATCCCACGTCTTTGATGGCGCGCATTGCGCAGTTACAAAACGGCGAAACATCGTCTGAACAACTGGTTCATGAAGCGCTGCAAAACGCGCAAGCGGCGGCCGCTGAGCATGTGTTCACCCATTTGTTTGCCGACGCGGCCCTCGAGCAAGCGCGCCTTGCAGATGCCCAACGCCGAGCCTTAGCGTCGGGTTCTCAACTGGGTGCCATGCACGGGTTGCCCATCACGATCAAAGACAACTTCGACGTGCTCGGCCACACCACGATGGCGGGCACGGTGGTGTGCGAGGGGGAGGCGGTCGCTACACAAGACGCACCTTCTGTCGCACGTCTGCGTCAAGCCGGGGCCGTCTTTTTGGGTAAAACCAATATGAGCGAGTTTGCGTTCTCGGGCGTGGGCATCAACCCGCATTACGGAACACCACGCAACCCGTCAGACGCCGCCGTGGCGCGTGCTCCGGGCGGCTCGTCTGCGGGGGCTGCGGTCTCCGTGGCCTTGGGTTTGGCGGTGGCAGGACTGGGCTCCGACACCGGTGGCTCGATCCGTATTCCAGCAGCTTTGTGCGGATTGGCCGGGTTCAAAGGGTCTCAGTCGCGCATTCCCCTGCAAGGTGTGATGGAGCTGTCGCGTTCGCTCGATACAGCAGGGGCCATCACACGCACAGTGCCCGATAGTTTGTGGATTGAGGGTGTGATGTCGCAACAGCCGCTGCGTGCGTCAACGGCTCACTTGCGCGGAATGCGTTTTGCCGTCCCACAGACCTTGGTGTTGGATGAATTGGAGCCTGCCGTTGCGCAAGCATTTGAGCGGGCCTTGTCGCGCATTTCTGCTGCAGGTGCCGAGCTGGTGGATATCCCTTTCACGGAATTGGCCGACATCGGTCCGCGCAGCCTACCCGGTGGTTTTTCACCGGTGGAAGGTTATGCCGCGCACCATGCGCGCATTGCGCGAGCACCGAACCGAATCGACCATCGCGTGGCTGCACGCATGGCCTTGGGCCAAGGGGTGAGCGCACTGGATTACATCGGTTTGATCGATCGACGCCGTGCGTGGATTGCTCAAGCACAGGCGGTGCTGCAAGGCTTTGATGCCATGCTTTGTCCCACGGTACCTTTGGTGGCGCCAGAGTTGGCCCCGCTACTCGCCAGCGATGATGCGTTCTTCAAAGCCAACCGTTTGCTGCTGCGCAACCCCTCGATGATCAATTACATGGATGGTTGTTCGTTCAGCTTGCCCTGTCACCAAGAGGGTGACTTGCCCGTGGGCTTGATGGTGTCGTCTGTGAATGGACAAGATGCGCATCTGGCCAGTATTGCCTTGGCTTTAGAGCCGTTGATCTCTCCTTGATCACTGCAAGACCGTGAGCACATGCGTCAGGTCCGGCCCCGTGAACGTCGGGCGTGGCCCTAGGGTTTCAAACGGCAAGTTTTGACGGTTGACCCAAAAGGTCTGAAAGCCAAACCAAGTCGCCCCCAGCACATCCCAACCGTTGCTCGAGACAAACAAGATGTCATCGTTTTCGAAGCCAAAGCGCTGTTGCACCAGGGCGTAGCTTTGCGGTGAGGTTTTGAATTGACGCACTTCGTCGACTGAAATCACATGGTCTAAATAGGCGCGCATGCCTGCGCTTTCGACCGCGCTTTGCAACATGTCAGGGTTGCCGTTTGACAAAATGGCACAGGGGATTCCACGGGCTTGGAGAGTCTGCAGAACGCCTAAATTTTCTGGGTATGCTTGCAGGTGTGCGTATTGGGCCAGCAGTTGTTGCCGTGCGTCGGCGCTGAGCAGGAGCTTCAATCGTTCGCAGGCGTATTGCAGCGCCAAATCGGTGATGCTCCAAAACGATTGGTAATGCTTGCTGCCGTGTGGGTTACAAGGATCGCTCAGCGAGATGAGTCGGCTGTATTCAATTTGCTTGTCGCGCCACAGCACCGACAACGCGGCGCCTTGCCCGGGAAACAGTTGCTCGGCCAAGGCGCCGACCGAGTACACATCAAATAAGGTGCCATAGGCATCAAACACAATTGCTTTTGTCATGGATCAACTTTACCTCTCTGCTATGGATCATTGGACGTCCCTGGGGGACAATTGAACACATCTTGTGGGGGTCTCTATGCACATCACTTCTAAATTACGCAGCTTGAGTTTGGGCTTGCTGTTGCTGGCTTGTTTGCCGCTGTCGCATGCCCACGGTCCTCGCGGTTACGGCTATATCGGCTATCGCCACGGTTGGGGCCCAGACCCTTGGTTGGCGCCTTTGGTGGTCGGTACCGCCGTAGTGGGCACCAGCATTTATTTATCGCGCCCTGTGCAGCCGTCGACGGTGATCATCACCAGCCCGCCCGCCGTGGTGGTCAATGGGCTGCCTCAACAGCAGGGGAGTTGGGTCACGGCGGCACCTGCGCCTTTGCCAGTGGCTGAAGCCTACTTTTGCCGTGACTCCGGTCAATACTTTCCCATCGCGCAAACTTGCCCCACACCTTGGTTGGTCGTAAATACTCGGTAAAGCGTGTCATCCGAGCGTGATGGACTCGCGTTGTAGAAGTGACCGTGAGGTCATTGATTGCAACTTTTCCAAAGTGAGTCCGCTATGAAACGTGTTTCAACCCTCTTTGCCTGTTTGTTGGCCTGTGCTGTTGTACTGCCTGCCCAAGCGCATGGCGGTGGTGGACATGGCGGCGGATACGGTGGCTGGCATGGCGGTGGCGGTTATCGCCATGACTACTACCGTGGTTCATGGGGCAACAATTGGGTGGCACCTGTCTTGGGTGCAGCCCTGGTCGGTAGCGTTTTGTATGCTGCCAGCACACCGAGCTATGTGGTGCAAGCGCCCCCTGTGGTCGTGATGCCCCAGCAAACCATGCCTCCTGCCCGTGTGGCGTATTTCTGCAGCGCTTCGCAGCAGTATTACCCTCAAGTGCCCAGCTGCCCTGTGCCTTGGCAGCTGGTGAACTACTGAGTCTGAGGGCTCAAAGGGTCACAACTTCCTTGTGACCTTCGCGGGTGGAGTAACGCACTTTTCCCCCCAATGACTCCACTTCGACACGTGCATTGCGTTCGCCGTAGACACGGTGTTTGAGCCAAGACAGCTCTTCTTTGAGCTCTTTGTCACCCGACACCACGCGACTCCAGCAGCGCAACTCAGCCGACCAGCGGTAGTTGCGTGCTTTGAGCATGTCTTTGGTTTCGAAGGGTGACCCCAGGGCATACACCTTTTGCTGGGCTTGATTCAAGGTTTCGAGCAAAGCCAACAACGCCGTTTGTTGACTTTGTGGAAGCACTTGGTTCAACAACTCCAGCAGGGCCCAGCAGTCTGTTTCGGCGCGGTGTGCCTCGTAGAAAAAACCTTGGGTGCTGAGCAGGTACTCGAGCTTGGCTGAACCAAACCCTTCTTCACGCCAGTCAATGTCTTTGATGCTGCAAGCCCAGTTGAGGTTTTCAAACAAGGGCCATCGTGTCTCGACAAATGGGCGGTCAAACGCGGCATTGTGTGCAATCACGACATCCACATTCTTCATCAGCTCTGCCACGCGCGCATCATCAATGCGATGCCCTTGCACCATGGCGTCCGTGATGTGGTGCACGGCCATGGAGGCTGGAGGAATCGCAAAGCCGGGGTCTTCAAGTTCATCGAACACATCGGTCACTTGGTAAATCACACCGGTGATTGGATCAAACTCAAACACCAACATACCCAGCTCAATCACGCGGTCATTGACGGCATCAAAACCCGTGGTTTCGGTGTCGAGCACCACGCCTTTGCACAAACGCTGGCCTGGGGCGGGTGTGTTGAACACCTGACGTGGGACCAAGCGGCGTAAGACGCGGTAGTCGGGGTGTTGCTCGAGTTGTTGTGCCAGTTGTTCGATGTTTTGTGTCATGTCGAGAAAACAAAATAAGGGTTACGCATGATCGGCTTGTGTGGCGTTGCGTCGTGCAATGGCCTTGGCAAAGTAAAGGCCCAAACCTACGACAAACAAGGCCACCGCACCCATCACAGAGCCAGAGGAAAAATGGGTCATCCATTGAGCCAGGGACAGCACACCTAGCGATTGACCTAAAAACAAAAATCCGGCAAACAAGGTCACACCGGTGGCACGTGCGGTCGGCACCATTTGTGTGGCTTTGGCCTGCATGGTGTTGTGAAACATGGCGAAGCTAAAGCCCGCAACAAAGCAGGCTGGGATCGCCAGTGGCCACCAAGGGCTGAAGGCTATCACCACAAAGCTGCTGCCAACCCCGATGCCGCCGAAGCGTGCCAGGCCCACTTCGCCAAGGCGCCGAATAGCAATTTTTGCAGAGGCCATGTAGGCCATGCCGCCTAGGCCAAACAAAGCCGTGGTGCTACCCGCCAGCGTCAATGACATGCCGTGTGTTTGGTGCAGATGGGACGCCGTGATGGCGAGCAAGCCAAAGATGGATGCACCTTCGAGCAAGGCCACACTCAAAAGTGTGCGTGCCCATCCGTCTTTGCCAACTTGTTGCAACTGCTTGAAAAAACCAGCCGGTGCATGGCCATGATGGGGCGGGGCGTCTAAATGCCCTTCATGCCGCCAGAGAAAAAAACTCACCGCGCTGAACACCAAGGCCATCAACACAAAGGCCCAGCGCCAGCCCAAGGTGTCGGTCAGCAAGCCGCCAAACAACTGGCCGGCAGTGATCCCGAGCATGGTGCCCAAGCCCACGCGGGCCAGGGTCTCTTGTCGCTGTTGGTAATGCACCGTATCGCCGACCCATGCCAGGGACAAGGGAATGACGGCTGCCGCTGCCAGCGCCGTGCCAATGCGCGCTGCCACGAGAAACTCCAAACTCCCGCTTAACGCAGACAGCACGCAGCCCACACTGCATCCCAGCGTGGCGAGGATCACCACGCGGTACTTGCCCCAGCGGTCCCCGACCGGGCCGTAAAAAAGCTGCATCAGTCCGTAGACGATGGCAAACATGGAAATGACTTGTGCGGCCTCGCTGATGGGGGCATTGAACACCTTGGAGAGCTCGGGCAGCATGGGGTCGCAAATGCGTTGCACCGCCATGCTGGCGAATGTGCCCAAAGACAACAGAAAAATCGCCCGACGTGTGGCGGGTGACAGGTCATGCGAGGTGTGGGAGGGTGTGTGATGTGACGTCAAAGCCACGCGACTTTACTACGAGCCTTGACCGGTCAAGGTCTGAAGGTCTTGAAATTGACATTGAAAATTAATTGATGAAATCAACTGATAAATCGTCAAAAACAATAAATATTGTTTTTGACGATTAGCATTCCATCATGAAGAAAAGATGGTCTGTTGGTGCCTTGGTCTTTGGCGTGTTGTTGTTTCAAGCCCTGAGTGTCCTGCGCGGCGGTGATTTGTTGGGCGTGGCGCATGCCAACCCTGGCGCTGGCGCCCATGTGGAAGTCTTGGGCGTTTACTTTTCACCGCCTGCAGGTTCTGCTGCTGCGATTGTGAAAGCGGTGGATGCAAGTCAGCATGAGGTCTTGGTTCAGGCCTACAGCTTTACCCATAACGCGATCGCGCAAGCGGTCTTGCGTGCGCATGCACGCGGTGTGACTGTGCGTGTGTTGCTCGACCAAAAGAGCGAGCAAACCAACCGTTACGTTCTGGAGCTGCTGCGCCATGCGCATGTGCCCTTGCGCGGTGATGGCCAACACGCCATCGCTCATAACAAGGTGATGGTGATCGACGGCTCGGTGGTCATCACGGGCAGTTTCAATTTCACCAACGCCGCCGAGACCCGCAATGCAGAGAACTTTTTGATCTTGAAGTCGCCTGACTTAGCCCGCATTTACAAGTCCGAATGGGAAAAGCACTGGGCACATGGCGCGGATTAAGTACCTTGACTCAGGATTTAGTCTGTCACCTCTAAAAGCGCACCTTTTTGGTTCAAAACGCTTGCCAAGCCTGGGTTTGTTCTTAAAATTCACACCATGCTGCACTGCAACATAACGCAGCCCACAGGGGCAGGTTCAGAGCAGTTCCATTGACCTTTTATTATTTTTGGAGATTTGAAATGAACCTGACACCTGAACAAGTGATTGCTGCCAACAAAGCTAATTTGGAAACTCTGGTTGGTTTGACCAACAAGGCCTTCTCTGGCGTTGAGCAACTCATCGAATTGAACTTGGCTGCTGCGAAGTCGACCTTGGCTGATTCACAAAAGCAAGCTTCTGCTGTGTTGAGCGTGAAAGACGCCCAAGAGCTGTTGGCTTTGCAAGCCAGCCTGTTCCAGCCTTTGGCCGAAAAAGCTGTCGCTTACAACCGTCACCTGTATGAAATCGCGACAGGTACAGGTTCGCACTTCACCGGTAGCTTGGAAGACAAAGTAGCTGAAGCTCAAAAAGCCTTCCACGCCATGGTCGACAACGCCGCTAAAAATGCACCTGCTGGTTCTGAAGCCGCTGTCGCCGCTTTCAAAACAGCTGTTTCCGCTGGCAACAACGCATTGGAATCTGTGCAAAAAGCTGTCAAACAAGCCACTGAAGTTGCTGAAGCCAACTACAAAACATTGGCTGCCAATGCACTGAACGCTGGCAAGCCAGCCGCCAAAAAGCGTTGATTCAACGCTGACGCTTTCAGGTTTTCCAAGACCTAGAAACGGCACCTTCGGGTGCCGTTTTTTTTCGTCGGTGGATGAATGCTCCTAGTTTTGGTTCTAATACAGGGCATTGAAACGAGGAGATCGACTTTGGACAAAGTCAACGGTGTGGTGATTGGCGCGGGTGTGGTGGGTTTGGCCGTGGCGCGAGCCCTGATACAAGCTGCCCCAGAGGATGCCCGCGAGTGGCTGGTGTTGGAGGCGGCAGACGCCATTGGTACGGGCACCAGCTCACGCAACAGCGAAGTCATCCACGCCGGCATTTACTATCCTCAAGGATCGCTCAAAGCGCAGTTGTGCGTGCAAGGGCGGGACATGTTGTACGCCTATGCGGCAGAGCGTGGCATCGGCCATCAGCGCTGCGGCAAATTGATTGTGGCAACGCATGCGTCACAAGTACCGGCCTTGCAGGCGATCATCCAAAAAGCCCATGCCAACGGCGTCACCGACTTGGTGATGCTCGATGCCGCGACTGCCCAAGCTATGGAGCCCGCCCTGTCATGCGTGGCGGCGGTTCACTCGCCCAGCACGGGCATTGTGGACAGTCATGGCTTGATGCTCAGCTTGCAGGGCGATTTTGAAAATGGCGGTGGCATTGTCGCCGTCGGTTCAGCGGTTGTCGGGGCGATGTGCTTGGCAGAGGGCATTTTGCTCCAGATGGCCGATGGCACCGAGTTGCTGGCTGAAACCGTGGTGAACGCCTCAGGGCTCACCGCGCCTTGGCTGGCCAAAAAGTTCCAAGGTTTGGACCCCAAGCATGTACCGCAGGCGTACTTTGCCAAGGGCAACTATTTCACGCTCTCAGGCAAGTCGCCTTTTTCTCGCTTGATTTATCCCGTCCCCGAAGCCGCGGGCTTGGGCGTGCATTTGACCTTGGACTTGGGCGGGCAAGCCAAGTTTGGACCCGATGTGCAGTGGGTCGATCGCCCCGATGACTTGGTGGTCTCTCCTGCGCATGAGCAAGTGTTCTACACCGAGGTGCGCAAATATTGGCCTGCTCTGAATGATGGGGCCTTGCAAGCGGGCTATGCAGGGATTCGCCCCAAGATCTCAGGACCTCACGAAGCTGCGGCAGACTTTTGCATCCAAGGCCCTGCCGTGCATGGCGTGAAGGGCTTGGTGAATTTATTTGGCATTGAGTCGCCGGGGCTGACCAGTTCTTTGGCCATCGGACAGGCCGTTGTCCAGGCCTTGCGCTAAGGCACTGAGGCACGCGATGCACAAGCGCTTATTTCTGAGTGGCTGCCTGATGCCTGTGTTGTTTGGCTGCTCCAGCACGCCAAACAAATCCATTGTGGACGCCGGTAGCGCTGACCCTTACCCCAACCAGCCGCTCAAACGTCAAGACGTGGTCATGCAAGCCATGGCCATGCTGGACCGCAACTATGTTTACGGCGGTAAAAAGCTCCACACCGGCTTTGATTGCTCTGGCTTGGTGAGCTTTGTGTACAAGGAGTCTGCAGGCATTGCCTTGCGTGGCAGTTCGGTGCAAATTGCCAACACCACCAAACCCATTGAAGCCCGCGATGCACACCCCGCAGACCTGGTCTTCTTCAACACCTTAGGCAGCGCCTTCTCACATGTGGGCATCTACATTGGCTCGGGCAAATTCATCCATGCTGCGAATGAAAAAACCGGCGTCAGGGTCGAGCGCTTGGACCATGTGTATTGGTCCAAGCGTTTTGAAGGTTATCGAACGATTTTTTCCTGAGTGTTTGCGCGATCAGGCGTGATCGCGAATGGCCAAAGCGGCCTCTTTCACCAACGCGGGGCCTTTGTAAATCAGACCGGTGTAAATCTGCACCACGTCCGCACCCGCTTTGATTTTGGCCACGGCATCAGCGCCACTCAAAATGCCGCCTACGCCGATGATGGGGAAGTTGGGGCCCATCGCCGCACGCAGCTGGCGAATGACTTCATTGCTTTTCTTGAACACGGGTGCGCCTGAGAGACCGCCGGTTTCTTCGGCGTGTGCCATGCCTTTGACCGCATCGCGTGCGATGGTGGTGTTGGTGGCAATCACGCCCCACGATGGCGTGCCCTCGTGCACACAGTGGCGCTTCAAGGTGGCTGCAATCACCGCGATTTGATCGCTGTCCAAATCTGGCGCAATTTTGATGAACACAGGCACTTGCTTGTTGTGCTGTTGGGCCAACTCAGCACGGCGTTTGGCGAGTGTGCCGATCAGCGCGTCCAGCGCTTCGTCGCTTTGCAGCTCGCGCAGGTTTTTGGTGTTGGGGCTGGAGATGTTCACCGTCACGTAGTCGGCGTGCGGGTACACGCCGTCGAGGCAAATCAGGTAGTCGTCCGCCGCGTTCTCGATGGGCGTGGCGGCGTTCTTGCCGATGTTCAGACCCAGCAGCATGGGCGTGCCGCCTTGCTGGGTCGCGTTGCTGCGGAACTTCGCCAGCTTCACGTTCGCCAAGAAAGCATCCAAGCCTTCGTTGTTAAAGCCAAGGCGGTTGATCAGGGCATTGGCTTGCGGCAAGCGGAACATGCGCGGCTTTGGGTTACCGGGCTGACCTTTGGGTGTGACCGTGCCCACTTCGACAAAGCCAAAACCCATCGCGGCCAAACCGTCGATGCAGTGGGCGTTTTTGTCCAAGCCTGCGGCCAAGCCCAGGCGGTTGGGGAAGGTCAAGCCAGCCAGTTGCACGGGGTCTTGCACGCGGGTTTGGCAGTACGCCCAAGCCAGCGGCGTGTTTTGTGTGCGGGCCAGCATGGCCAGCGTGTGCTCATGGGCGGTCTCGGCATCCATGGCAAAGAGAAATGGGCGGGCAAGTGAATAAGGCAACAACGACATGGATAATCTCAAGCTTTGGTCAATACAACTCGGATTTTCGCCCATGAGCACCCCACAAAACGCCGCCCCTCTGACACAAGATGAATTGAAGACTTTGGTGGGCCAAGCCGCCTTGCAATACGTGGTGCCTGGCGAGGTGGTGGGCGTGGGCACAGGCTCAACGGTGAACAAGTTCATCGACGCGCTGGCCACCATGAAAGACCAAATCAAAGGCGCGGTGTCTAGCTCAGTAGCGTCGACCGAACGCTTGCAAGCCTTGGGCATCCAGGTGTTTGAAGCTGCGGACGTGGAAAGCCTGTCGGTCTACATCGACGGTGCAGACGAAATCGATCACCAAGGCCACATGGTCAAGGGCGGCGGCGCTGCCTTGACCCGCGAAAAAATTGTGGCGGCCCAATCCAAAATGTTTGTGTGCATTGCCGACGAAAGCAAGCTGGTGGATGCGCTGGGTGCGTTCCCGTTGCCCGTGGAAGTCATCCCGATGGCGACCGCACGCGTGATGCGCCAGTTCGCTGCGATGGGTGGCAGCGCCAAGGTGCGTTTGAAAGACGGTCAGCCATTGGTCACCGACAACGGCCAACACATCGTGGACGTGACGGGCTTGAAAATCAGCGACCCCCTGCAGTTTGAAACCGAGGTCAGCCAATGGCCGGGCGTGGTGACGGTGGGCGTGTTTGCGCATCAAAAAGCGCAGGTGTGTTTGCTGGGTACATCCACCGGCGTGAAAACGCTGAAGTTTTAAGTCCCGACGAGGCGAGCCCGCACAAGGCTCGTGAGCTGAAAAGAAAGGGCCCCGCAGGGCCCTTTCTTCATGGCAATTCGAGTTTCTGCATTCAGTTGCTCATGCCCTGATGGCGCAGCAGCGCATCCAGCTTAGGCTCGCGACCTCGGAACGCTTTGAATGACTCCATGGCCGGGCGGCTGCCACCCACTTCCAAAATCGCTTCGCGGTAGCGGCGGCCCGTTTCAATGCTGGGTTCGCCATCGGCACCTGCGGTTTCTTCAAACGCAGCGTAGGCGTCAGCGCTCAGCACCTCGGCCCACTTGTAGCTGTAGTAGCCCGCGGCATAGCCGCCTGCAAAGATGTGGCTGAAGGTGTGGAGCGTGCGGCCCCATGCAGGGCTATGCAACACGGCCACTTCGGCGCGCACATCGCGCAGCACTTGCATGAAGTCTTGCGCTTTGTCGCCTTCGGTGTGCAAGCGCATATCGACGAGCGAGAACTCAATTTGGCGCAGCGTTTGCAAACCGCTTTGGAAGTTTTTGGCGGCCAGCATTTTGTCGAACAACGCGCGTGGCAGCGGCTCGCCGGTCTCGACGTGCGCGGTCATGTGGCGCAACACGGACCACTCCCAGCAGAAGTTTTCCATGAATTGGCTGGGCAGCTCAACGGCGTCCCATTCCACGCCGCTGATGCCCGACACGTCGCGCTCGTTCACTTGCGTGAGCATGTGGTGCAAGCCGTGGCCGCATTCGTGGAAGAGGGTGATGACGTCGTCGTGCGTCAGCAGCGGTGGCTTGTTGCCCACGCTTTCCGCGAAGTTGCACACAAGGTGTGCCACGGGGGTTTGCAATGCACCTGTGTCGGGGCGCAGCCAACGGGCGCGTACATCGTCCATCCAAGCACCGCCGCGTTTGCCCGCGCGCGCACCGGGGTCGAGGTAGAACTGGCCGACCAGCACCGGTGGCAGGCCACGTGCGCGGGTTTCTTCGGTGTGGCGCTCAATCCGGTAGAACTCCACGGCGGGATGCCACACGGGCGCTTGATCGCGGCGAATGCTCACCTCGAACAAGGTTTCCACAATCTTGAACAAACCGGCCAACACCTTAGGCGCTGTGAAGTACGGTTTGACTTCTTGTTCGCTGAAGGCGTAGCGCGCTTCTTTGAGCTTCTCGCCGATGTACGGCCAATCCCAAGGTTGTGGGTCTTGCAAGTTCAAGTGTTCGGCAGCAAAGGCGCGCATCTCGGCCACGTCTTTTTCAGCGTAGGGGCGAGCGCGTTTGGCGAGATCACGCAAGAAAGCCATCACCTCAGCGGGCGACTGCGCCATCTTGGCAGCCAGCGAGACTTCGGCGTAGTTGGCATAGCCCAACAGCTGCGCTTCTTCTTGACGCAGCGCCAAGATTTCTTTCACCCAAGGCGTGTTGTCTTGCTCGGTTTTACCTGCTTGCACGGCTTGCGATTGGTCCGAGGCGCGCGTGGCATAAGCGCGGTACAGCTTTTCGCGCAAGGCCGAGCTGTGGGCGAACTGCATGATGGGCAGGTAGCACGGCATTTTCAAATTCAGCTTGTGGCCTGCCACGCCATCTTTTTCAGCAGCGGCGCGCGTGGTTTGCACCACGTCGTCTGGCACACCGGCCAACTCTTCGGTGGTCACGATGGCCGACCATTGGTCGGTCGCATCCAGTACGTTCTCGCTGAACTTTTGGCTCACCTCTGCTTGGCGCTCTTGAATGGCTGCAAAGCGTTCTTTGGCTGTACCCACCAACTCTGCACCCGACAGCACAAAGTTGCGCATGGCCAAGGTGTGCGCATGTTTTTGCTCGGCGTTCAAGCTGGTCACATCGATGGCTTTGTATTTGGCATACAAGCGCTCGTCTGCACCAAGTCGGGTGTAGAACTCGGTCACGCGCGGCAGTGCTTCGGTGTAGGCGGCGCGAAGTTCTGGGGTGTCGGCCACCGAATGCAAATGGCTGATCGCGCCCCAAGCACGGCTGAGCTTTTCGGTGGCCACGTCCAGCACCGCAGCAATCGCACGCCACTCGGCAGGGAAGTCGGCGGCGGTGACTTGCTCTAAGGCCGCGTCGGCTGCGGGCAAGAGTTGGTCAAGCGCTGGCGCGATGTGTGCGGGTTGGATGACATCGAACAGCGGGTGGTCGCTGAAGTCGAGAAGGGGGTTAGCGTGTGGGGTGTTGGATGTCATCGTCTGGACTCGTTAAGCGGGTTGCTTCTCAGATAAGGCACGTTGCGCCGATTCCAAGGTGTTGACCAACAACATGGTGATGGTCATCGGGCCCACGCCGCCAGGCACGGGGGTGATGTAGCCGGCGACTTCTTTCACGCCATCAAAGTCCACATCGCCGCACAGCTTGCCTTCATCGTTGCGGTTCATGCCCACGTCCAACACCACGGCGCCGGGTTTGACCATGTCCGCTGTCAGTACATTGCGCTTGCCGACGGCAGCCACGATCACGTCGGCCTGCAGGGTGAGGGCTTTGAGGTTTTGGGTGCGCGAATGCGCCACCGTCACGGTGGCATCTTTTTGCAAAAGCATCAAGGCCATGGGTTTGCCCACGATGTTGCTGCGGCCAATGACCACCGCGTGTTTGCCTTTGAGTTCGTAGCCAATGCTCTCCAACATCTTCATACAGCCGTAGGGCGTGCAAGGCCAGAAACCGGGCATGCCCGTCATGAGCGCACCCGCGCTGGCGATGTGGAAACCGTCCACGTCTTTGGCGGGGCTGATGGCTTCGATCACCTTTTGTGCATCAATGTGCGCAGGCAAGGGCAGTTGCACCAAGATGCCGTGAATGCTGTCATCGTGGTTGAGTGCTTCCACGCGGGCCAGCAAGTCAGCTTCGGTCATGCTGGCTTCGTACTTTTCGAGCACCGAATGCAGGCCTGCGTCTTCGCACGCTTTCACTTTGTTGCGCACATACACCTGGCTGGCCTGGTTGTCGCCCACCAGCACCACGGCCAAGCCGGGGGTGAGGCCTTGCGCTTTGAGCTTGGCCGTGTCTGCTGCGACTTGAGCGCGCAGTTGTTTGGAGAGGGCGTTGCCGTCAATGAGTTGTGCAGTCATGGTGTGTATACAGGTGGATGGTGGAATTGAAAACGCCCGTGATGAACGGGCGTTGCTTGCAAGCGTATCGCGTCAAGAGACTCAGCGCGACATGTGTGGTTTTTTAAGCCTTGGGGGCGTTTTGTCCGAGTGCTGTTTTGAGCAAGTCGGCCACGGTGTTGGCGTTGAGCTTTTCCATGATGTTGGCGCGATGCGCCTCCACGGTTTTGATGCTGATGCCCAAGTCGTCGGCGATTTGCTTGTTCAAACGGCCCGCCACGATGCGCTCTAACACTTGAGCTTCACGGGTGGTGAGTTTGGCCATCAGTGCGTCACGGCTGGCGGCTTGTTGGTATTCGGCAAATGCATCTTTGGCATGTTCGAGCATGCGCTCGACCAAGCTGACCAAGGCGTCTTCTTCAAAAGGCTTTTGGATGAAATCCATGGCGCCTTTTTTCATGGTGTTGACGGCCATGGGCACATCGCCGTGTCCGGTGATGAACACGATAGGCAAAGGCGATTTGCGTTCGATCAGCTTGTCTTGCAGTTCTAAACCCGTCATGCCGCCCATGCGGATGTCTACGATCAAGCAGGCCACTTCACGTGCGTCGTAACGGCTGAGAAATGTTTCTGCAGAATCAAAGCAGCGGACGCGGTAGTCCTTACCCTCTAGCAACCATTGCAGCGAATCGCGAACGGCTTCGTCATCATCAACAACGTAGACCGTACCTTTTTTGGGAATCAAGCTCATCAAAAAAACTCCAACCTTATCGGGCCGGTATCCAGAAGGAAAAGCGACAGCCCGTGATTTCATCGGCATTGTAGATGTTCTCAGCCTTCATTCGACCCTGGTGAGATTCCACAATACTCCGGCATAAATTAAGGCCAATTCCCATGCCTTCAGGCTTGGTGGAGAAGAACGCTTCAAACAAACGTTCCAACACCTCCGGGGCCAAACCTCGGCCTGTGTCGCTGACGGTGAACTCCACCACGGGTTGACCTTCTTCTGTACGCGGCACAACTTTGAGCTCCACATGACGGCGGCTTGAAGGGCGTTCTGCCATGTCAATCGACTCGGCAGCGTTTTTCATCAAGTTCACCAACACCTGCTCAATCAAGATCGGGTCGACATGCAGCTTGGGTAAGCGTTGTGCCAGCACTTGGCTCAGACGCACTTGGCGTCGCCGCAGTTCAATGCCGGCTAATTCCACCGCTTCGGCCACCATGGGGGCTACTTCTGCCATGGTGCGGTTGGGTTCACTGCGTTTCACAAAGCTGCGGATGCGCTGAATGATTTGTCCTGCGCGTTGGGCTTGGTGGGCAGTTTTTTCCAGTGCTGTGAGCAAGTCGGTTTCGCTCAGATTGTTGGACTTGATGCGCGACACCATGCCATTGCAATAGTTGTTGATGGCGGTGAGGGGTTGGTTGAGCTCATGCGCCACGCTGGAGGCCATCTCACCCATGGTGATCAAGCGGCTGGCCGATTGCGCGCGTTCTGCTTGTGCTTGCGATTGCTCTTCTGCTTGGCGCCGCGGCGTGATGTCGGTGGCAATCACCATTTGAGCCAAACGCCCATCGACCCAGTTGAGGTAACGCGAACGCACTTCCAACCATTTGCCCAGTTGCGGGACAAAAATCTCGGCGTTCTCGCTCGGAGCAGGGGCCGTTGTGGCGATCTCGTCACTTGGAAAACCGGCCAAGGAATCATCCGCGTCTTCACGCGCATCGATGGCGCCTTCGGAGACCGTGGTTTGAGTCGAGGTCCGTGGCAAGCCTGCCTGCGCGACCAAGCTCAGATGGCCTTCCGTGGTGGTGGTGAACCATTGGCGATACAGCTTGTTGGCAAAGAGCAGTTCTTGGCTACCCAATGGCGCCACTGAAACAGAGGCATCCAGGCCTTCCAACACGGTGGTGAAGCGGTCATGTGAGGCCGAGAGTTGCTCTCGGATCCGATTGGGTTCGGTGATGTCGGTCATCGACGTCATCCAACCGGTTTGTTGACCCCGTGCATCGATCAACGGCGAGACGTACAAGCGTGCATCGAATATTTGGCCGTCTTTGCGTTTGACGCGCACTTGAAAGCCGCTTGCTGTGGTGTGGCCTTGTAATTCTTGCTGTAATTTTTCCTGCAAACTTTGACGATCTTCATCAGGCCAATAAGGGAATGGGGGCTCGCGTCCCACCAATTCGTCTTCACGCCAGCCCGTCATCTGACAAAACGCCGTGTTCACATAAGTGATGCGGCCTTTCAAATCCATGGCGCGCATGCCAGTCAACACGGAGTTTTCCATGGCGCGCCTGAAGTTGGTTTCTGCAATCAAAGCTTGTTGCGCCTGCACGCGTCGGCGGGTGTGTTGCCAAGTGCCAATCAGCATCCATGCGGTCATGGCGCTGAGCAAGGCCACCAACCAAAACATGCCGTTGCCGATCAATCCCTGTGAGGTGCGGTAGGTTTGTGCGTGCAATGACAAGGCATATCCCACAGGGGTGATGGGAACCTCGTATTCATTGGTTTTGAGCAACCAAGGCAAAACCTCTGTCACACGTGGACGGGCTTTGTTCGCTTGACCAGCCAGCACCGTGTTGTTCACGTCACGCAAAGACACCGCGTATTTACTGGCAATTTCATCGGGGACTGCGTAGCGCAAGATGCCGTCCATGGTGTATTCGGCCATCACCACACCTTCAAATTTGGCGTGATTCATGATCGGTACTTGCACCTGCAGCTGCGTGATCGACGCTTGGCTGGCGTGTGCATACGTGATGGGTTGCGAGTACACGGGTTGTCGCAAATCGCGTGCTAAATCAAAAGTGCTTTTGATTTCGCTCTGAATCAATGAGTCCCCGGGTTGATGAATCGCACTGGGGCTTGCACTCGCGCTGGCGTAGTTGGCACGTACGCGGTTGTTGGCGTCGACCCAAGTGAGGCTGCTGAGTTCAGGCGTTTGATTGAGCAGGTTTTGTGCATCGCGCATAAAGCCTGAGTGGTTGGTCTCGTGATTGGCAATGTCGCGAGCGATGCGCATGACTTGCTCTTGTTTGTCCAGCAGGCGCAAACGCAAACGCTGTTGTGCATATTCCACATCCCGTCGGACCACCTCTTGCTCGCGTTCCAGTTCTTCGTATTTCAAATACCAAAAAGCACTGGTGATCGCGGCCATAAACAGCACCACAGCGGCCAAAGGCGCAATAAAGGCGTAACGGTCTTGGCGGCTAGGTGTCTGCATCCGCCACCACTGACGCCAGTGATGAATCAAGGGATACAAGAGGGACGTTGAGCGTGTTTTGTTCATTGAAAGCGATTATGGTTTGGGTTTGAATTTCATAATAAGAAATCAATAGTCGCTATTTGAAATTTCGAAAAAATGTGCGAAACTTCGCTACATTCGAGTCATAACAAGTGCAACACATAGGAGACAAGCATGTCCGCACAACCGAACGATTTGCGCACCTTTGCCGCAAAGGATGTAGATAGCCAAGAAACCCGTGAATGGATGGACGCTTTGTCCGCCGTGATCAACGCGGAGGGCCCAGAGCGCGCCCACTTCTTGTTGGAACAACTTCTGGAACACGCCCGCGAGAGCAGCATCGACATGCCGTTCTCTGCCAACACTGGCTATGTGAACACGATCGAACCCGATCAAGAAGCCCATTGCCCTGGCAACATCGAAATTGAAGAACGTCTGCGCGCCTACATGCGCTGGAACGCGATGGCGATGGTGGTCAAAGCCAACCGCCACAACCCAGAAGACGGTGGCGACCTCGGCGGTCACATTGGTTCATTCGCTTCATTGGCCCACATGTTTGGTGCCGGCTTCAACCATTTCTGGCATGCCGAGAGCGAAAACCATGGCGGCGACTGCTTGTACATCCAAGGCCACGTGTCTCCCGGCGTTTATGCCCGTGCTTACCTGGAAGGCCGCTTGACCGAAGAGCAGTTGCTCAACTTCCGTCAAGAAGTGGACGGCAAAGGCTTGTCCAGCTACCCCCACCCCAAACTCATGCCTGAGTTCTGGCAGTTCCCTACGGTGTCGATGGGCTTGGGCCCATTGATGGCGATCTACCAGGCGCGCTTCTTGAAGTACTTGCACGCCCGTGGCATTGCCAATACCGAAAACCGCAAGGTCTGGGTGTTCTGCGGCGACGGCGAGATGGACGAAGTCGAATCTTTGGGTGCGATCGGTTTGGCCGCTCGGGAAAAACTCGACAACTTGATCTTCGTGGTCAACTGCAACCTGCAACGTTTGGACGGCCCAGTGCGCGGCAACGGCAAGATCGTGCAAGAGTTAGAGGGCGAATTCCGTGGCTCAGGCTGGAACGTCATCAAGCTCTTGTGGGGCAGCGAGTGGGACAAGCTCTTGGCCCGCGACAAAGACGGCGCATTGCGCAAGATCATGATGGACACTTTGGACGGCGACTTCCAAGCGTTCAAAGCCAACGACGGCGCCTATGTGCGCAAGCACTTCTTCGGTCGCGATCCACGCACGCTCGAAATGGTCGCGCACATGAGCGACGACGAAATTTGGGCTTTGAAGCGTGGCGGCCACGACCCACAAAAGGTCTATGCAGCTTACGACGCAGCCGTGAAGCACAAAGACCAACCCACTGTGTTGCTCATCAAAACCGTCAAAGGTTTTGGCATGGGCAAAGCAGGCGAGGGCAAGAACAACGTTCACCAAACGAAGAAGCTCACGGATGAAGACATCAAGTACATGCGTGACCGCTTCAACATTCCTGTGCCAGACAGCGAATTGGCCAACGTGCCGTTCTACAAGCCAGCAGATGACACGCCAGAAATGAAGTACCTGCACGAGCGCCGCAAGGCCTTGGGCGGCTACTTGCCACACCGTCGCACGAAAGCTGAAGAAAGCTTCACCGTGCCGTCGTTGGACATCTTCAAATCGGTGATGGAGCCCACAGCCGAAGGCCGTGAAATCTCGACCACTCAAGCCTATGTGCGCTTCCTCACGCAGCTTTTGCGTGACCAAGCCTTGGGCCCACGCGTGGTGCCAATTTTGGTGGACGAAGCCCGTACCTTTGGTATGGAAGGTTTGTTCCGTCAAATCGGTATTTACAACCCAGCAGGTCAGCAATACACACCGGTCGATAAAGACCAAGTGATGTATTACAAAGAAGACAAAGCTGGCCAAATCTTGCAAGAAGGCATCAACGAAGCCGGCGGTATGTCGAGCTGGATTGCGGCTGCCACCAGCTACTCGACCAGCAACCGCATCATGGTGCCGTTCTACGTGTACTACTCGATGTTCGGCTTCCAGCGCATTGGCGACTTGGCCTGGGCGGCTGGCGACATGCAAGCACGTGGCTTCTTGTTGGGCGGCACATCGGGCCGTACCACTTTGAACGGCGAAGGCTTGCAGCACGAAGACGGTCACAGCCACATCATGGCCAACACCATCCCGAACTGCGTGTCTTATGACCCCACCTTCGCACACGAAGTCGGCGTCATCTTGCACCACGGTTTGAAGCGTATGGTTGAGAAGCAAGACAACGTCTTCTACTACCTCACTTTGTTGAACGAAAACTACGCCATGCCTGGCCTCAAGGCTGGCACGGAAGAGCAAATCATCAAAGGCATGTACTTGCTGCAACAAGGCGAGGGCAAGAAAACTGCACCACGCGTGAACTTGTTGGGCTCGGGCACGATCTTGCGCGAATCCATCGCTGCACGCGATTTGCTCGCTGCCGATTGGGGCGTTGCTGCCAACGTGTGGAGCTGCCCAAGCTTCAACGAACTCACACGCGACGGCCAAGACGCAGAGCGTTACAACCTGTTGCACCCCACCGACAAGCCAAAAGTGCCGTTTGTCTCTGCACAGTTAGACCCCTACGTCGGCCCCGTGGTTGCATCGACCGACTACATGAAAGCCTACGCCGAACAGATTCGTCCGTTCATCCCCAAAGGCCGCACCTACAAGGTGTTGGGCACTGACGGTTTTGGTCGTTCCGACTTCCGCAGCAAGCTGCGTGAGCACTTTGAAGTCAACCGTCACTACATCGTGGTGGCTGCGCTCAAGGCCCTCAGCGAAGAAGGCACCGTGCCAGTGGCGCAAGTGGCTGAAGCCATCAAAAAGTACGGCATCAAAGTCGACAAGATCAACCCGCTGTACGCATAAAAATTCGGGAGACACAACATGGCATTGGTAGAAGTAAAAGTACCGGATATTGGCGACTTCGACGAAGTCGCAGTCATTGAGTTGCTGGTCAAAGTGGGCGACACCGTCAAAGCGGAACAGTCGCTCATCACCGTCGAATCAGACAAAGCCTCGATGGAAATTCCATCGAGCACCGCAGGTGTGGTCAAAGAGCTCAAAGTAGCTTTGGGCGACAAAGTCAAAGAAGGCTCTGTGGTGTTGGTGGTGGAAGCCGCTGGTGCTGCTGCCGCAGCTCCGGCTGCCGCGCCTGCAGCAGCTGCTCCTGTCGCCGCCGCTGCGCCTGCACCCGTTGCAGCCGCCGCTTCATCGGCATCGGGCCCCATCGAAATTCACGTGCCAGACATTGGTGACTTCAAAGACGTGGCCGTCATCGAAGTGTTTGTGAAACCTGGCGACAGCATCAAGGTGGAGCAATCGCTCATCACCGTTGAGTCTGACAAAGCGTCGATGGAAATTCCATCCTCTCACGCTGGCGTGCTCAAAGAGCTGAAAGTCAAAGTGGGCGATACCGTCAACATCGGTGACTTGCTGGCCATTTTGGAAGGCACAGTGTCTGCCGCTGCTGCACCTGTGGCTGCTGCCGCTTCTGCAGTTGCCGTTGCTGTGCCAGCCGCAGTCGCTGCAACCACTGCAGTCGCTTCAGCAGTGGCTGCCGTGGCAGCACCCGCACATGCACCAGGTGCACCCACATTGGGTTTGCCACACGCATCACCTTCTGTGCGCAAGTTCGCACGCGAACTCGGTGTGCCGTTGGAAGAGCTCAAAGGCTCTGGCGTTAAGGGCCGCATCACGCAAGACGACGTGCAAGCTTTCACCAAGGCCGTCATGTCGGGCGCGACACAAACAAAGGCTCAAGCAGCCAAGGGTGGCGCATCTGCCGGTGGTGATGGTGCAGCCTTGGGTCTCATCCCATGGCCGAAGGTCGACTTCGCAAAGTTTGGCCCCATCGAGCGCAAAGAAATGGGGCGCATCAAGAAGATCAGCGGTGCCAACTTGCTTCGCAACGCCATCATGATTCCTGCGGTCACCAACCACGACGATGCAGACATCACTGAGTTGGAAGCCTTCCGCGTCTCGACCAACAAAGAGAACGAGAAGAGCGGTGTGAAGGTGACGATGCTGGCGTTCTTGATCAAGGCTTGCGTGGCCGCGCTCAAGAAATACCCAGAGTTCAACAGCTCGCTCGACGGCGATGCACTGGTCTACAAAAACTATTGGCACATCGGCTTTGCCGCTGACACGCCCAATGGCTTGATGGTTCCGGTCATCCGCGATTGCGACAAAAAAGGCGTGCTGCAAATCAGCGCCGAAATGTCAGAGCTGGCCAAGAAAGCCCGCGACGGAAAACTCGGCCCCGCCGAAATGACAGGCGCAACCTTCACCATCTCTAGCCTCGGCGGCATTGGTGGCAAGTACTTCACGCCCATCATCAACGCGCCCGAAGTGGCCATCCTCGGTGTGTGTAAGAGCACCATGGAACCCGTGTGGAACGGCAAAGAGTTTGTGCCACGTTTGATGTTGCCTTTGAGCTTGACGTGGGATCACCGCGTCATCGACGGTGCAGCAGCGGCACGCTTCAATGCGTACCTCGGTCAAATCCTCAGCGACTTCCGTCGCGTACTTCTCTAAGGATTTGATATGGCAATGATTGATATCAAAGTTCCAGACATCGGCGACTTCGACGAAGTGGCCGTGATCGAGTTGCTCGTTAAAGTGGGTGACACCGTCCGCGCAGAGCAATCACTCATCACTGTGGAGTCCGACAAAGCGTCGATGGAAATTCCATCGTCACACGCGGGCGTGGTGAAAGAGTTGAAGATCAAGCTGGGCGACAAAGTCAAAGAAGGCTCGGTTGTGTTGGTGTTGGATGCAGAGGGTGCTGTTAGTGCTCCAGCTGCGCCAGCTCCTGCATCGGCTCCAGCCGCAGCAGCACCCGCTGCCCCAGTGGCATCAGCCCCTGCACCCACAGCCTCATCCTTCGGCGGTTCAGCCGACCTCGAGTGCGATGTGCTCGTGTTGGGCGGTGGCCCTGGCGGTTACTCGGCTGCGTTCCGTGCGGCCGACCTCGGCTTGAACGTGGTCATCGTCGAGCGCTACGCTACCTTGGGCGGCGTGTGTTTGAACGTGGGTTGCATTCCATCCAAAGCCTTGCTGCACGTCGCAGCGGTGATGGATGAAGTGGCTCACATGGCTGACCTCGGTGTGGACTTCGGTACACCCGCTGTCAACATCGACAAGCTGCGCGGCCACAAAGAAAAAGTCATTGGCAAACTCACAGGCGGCTTGGCTGCCATGGCCAAGATGCGCAAGGTCACCACCGTGCGCGGCTTGGGCCAATTCGTGGGTGCGAACCACCTCGAAGTGTCTGAGACCACCGGCACTGCACAAGAGCAAAACGGCAGCAAAAAAGTGATCGCGTTCAAACGCGCCATCATCGCTGCAGGCTCGCAAGCTGTGCGTTTACCTTTCATGCCCAACGACCCACGCGTGGTCGACAGCACAGGTGCGTTGGAACTTAAAGAAGTGCCCAAGCGCATGCTGATTTTGGGTGGCGGCATCATCGGCCTAGAGATGGGCACCGTTTACAGCACGCTGGGCGCACGCCTGGACGTGGTGGAAATGATGGACGGCCTCATGCAAGGCGCTGACCGCGACTTGGTCAAGATCTGGCAAAAGATGAACGCCAAACGCTTTGACAACATCATGCTCAAGACCAAGACCGTGTCCGCACGCGCCTTGCCCGAAGGCATTGAAGTCACGTTTGCACCGGCAGAAGAGGGCGGCACAGCCCCCGCGCCGCAGGTGTACGACCTGGTGTTGCAAGCCGTGGGCCGCACACCCAATGGCAAAAAGCTCGCCGCTGAAAAAGCAGGCGTGGCTGTGACCGACCGCGGCTTTATTAACGTCGACATTCAAATGCGCACCAACGTGCCGCACATCTTTGCCATTGGCGACATCGTGGGCCAGCCCATGTTGGCGCACAAGGCGGTGCACGAAGCACACGTGGCGGCTGAAGTGATTGCGGGCGAACTGCAAGGCAACAAAGAGCTGGCAGCCGCTGCGTTCAACGCACGCGTCATCCCTAGCGTGGCCTACACCGACCCCGAAGTGGCATGGGTGGGCTTGACCGAAGACCAAGCCAAAGCGCAAGGCATCAAGGTGAAAAAGGGCTTGTTCCCTTGGACGGCTTCTGGCCGCGCCATTGCCAACGGCCGCGACGAAGGCGTGACCAAACTGCTGTTTGACGATTCACCCGAGGCCCACGGCCACGGCAAGATCTTGGGCGGCGGCATGGTGGGCACGCACGCGGGCGACATGATTGGCGAAATCGCCTTGGCGATTGAAATGGGCGCAGACGCTGTGGACATCGGCAAAACCATCCACCCACACCCCACGCTGGGCGAAAGCATCGGCATGGCGGCAGAGGTGGCACACGGCAGCTGCACGGACTTGCCGCCTAGCAAGAAGTAAACGCTTCGCGCACCAAATGAATAAGCCGCCAACCTGAAAGGGTTGGCGGCTTTTTTACGTTCTGCTAGCTCAGTGGCTATTGATTTTTTGCATGAGCAATAGCCTCATTCAAACCTTGCTTGATGCTGCCAAATGCATCAACCGGCATTGATCGAATTTCATAACTCGTACTACGCCCACTCGCCTCAGACCGCATCAACACCCCACGCTCCAGCAGCTCGTTGATGTCGCGCAGTGCGGTGTCTTGCGAGCATTTGGCAATCGCGGCCCACTTGCTGGTGGTGAGCTTGCCGTCAAAGCCATCTAGCAGTTTGTTGAGCAGTTTGATTTGTCGCTCGTTCATGGGTGTGTCGGCCCATTGCCGCCAGAAGTTGGCTTTGCCCAGCACGGCAGACAGCGTGCCTTGTGCGCCTTGCACGGCGCGCAGCAGACAACCCAAAAAACACTCTAGCCAATCGGTCACGTCTAGCGTGCCTTTTTGGGTGCGTTCGAGTTGGTCGTAATAGTCTTTGCGTTCGCGCTGGATTTGCGCCGACAGGCTGTAGTAGCGCTGCGCAGTGCCTTCGGCACGGGCCAGTGCCAAGTCGCCCACGGCGCGGCCCATGCGCCCATTGCCATCGTCCATCGGGTGCACGGTGACAAACCACAAGTGGGCTAGGCCAGCTTTGATCAGCGGGTCGTCTTGGCTGGCGGTGTTGAACCAATTTAGGAACAGCGCCATTTCAGCGTTTAGCGTATTCGCAGGCGGGGCTTGGTAGTGCACGCGTGGGCGGTGCAGCGGGCCAGACACCACTTGCATGGGGCCTTGTGCGTCGTTGCGCCATGCACCTACGCGGATGGGCGTCATGCCGCTGTAGCCAGTGGGGAAGAGGGCGGCGTGCCAGCCGCATAGGCGCTGCACCGTCAGTGCTTGGTCGTGCTGTTGGGTGGCGTCTAGCACCATGTCCACCACGCCGTCCACATGGCGGTCTGTGGGTGCCAGTGCGCCAATGTCCACACCTAAGCGGCGGGCGATGGACGAGCGCACCGACTCGGGGTTGAGCATTTCGCCCTCGATCTCGCTGGTCTTGATCACGTCTTCGGTCAGCACGCGCAGGGTGGCTTGGTCGCGTTGCTCTAGGCCAATGTCGTGCATGCGGCCCAGCAGCAGCCCTTGTGCGTGGTGCACTTGCGCCAGTAGTGGGGCCAAGCGCGTATGCGCGTAGGTCCACTTGGGCCAAGTGTCTTGCTGCCAGATATAAAGTTTATCGCCGCTATTCATGCGGTGATTATGCGGTGAATACGCCTCATGTGCAAGATATTCGGTGCATATTTTACGGTGATTATGTGGTTTTATCACCGCAGGCTTGCTTTTTAGCTTGTCTTTTCTAGGCCAAAGCCTGCTCCGTGCAACTGGAGGCGCTGCTACGGAAATATGTAGTTTGGATAAGTGCCTCGGGTAAACTGATGTCAATCAAAAGATAACATGAGCAAAACCGAAGCACAAACCAGATCGGACCTGATCGACCAGCATCTCGCGCAAGCAGGCTGGAATGTCAAAGACCCTTCACAGGTCGTTGAAGAGTTCGATATCTTGACCGCTTTACCCGAGGGTGTGGCCGAAGCCCGCACGCCTTACGAAGGGCATCAGTTCAGCGACTACGTGCTGCTGGGCAAAGACCGCAAGCCACTGGCTGTGATTGAAGCCAAAAAAACCAGCCGCGACGCCGCCGTGGGGCGCGAGCAAGCCAAACAGTACTGCTACAACATCCAAAAGCAACTCGGCGGCGAGTTACCGTTTTGCTTCTATACCAACGGCCACGAGCTGTACTTTTGGGATTTAGAAAACGCGCCACCTCGCAAAGTTGTTGGCTATCCCAGCCGCGACGACCTAGAGCGCTTGGCTTACATCCGCCGCAACCGTAAGCCGCTCACGCAAGAGTTCATCAACACGTCGATTGCTGGGCGCGACTATCAAATTCGCGCCATTCGTTCGGTGCTTGAAGCCATCGAAAAAAAGAAACGCGATTTCTTGCTCGTTATGGCCACAGGCACTGGCAAAACGCGCACTTGTATTGCCATGGTCGATGCGCTCATGCGTGCAGGCCATGCCGAGCGCGTGCTGTTTTTGGTGGACCGCATCGCCTTGCGCGACCAAGCGCTGGAAGCCTTCAAAGAACACATGCCCAACGAGCCGCGCTGGCCTAACGTGGGTGACAAAGCTCTGGCCACCGACCGCCGTGTGTATGTGGCTACCTATCCCACGATGCTCAACATCATTCGGGATCAAGCGCAAAACCTGTCGCCACATTTCTTTGACTTCATCGTGGTCGATGAAAGCCACCGCTCCATCTACAACACCTTTGGCGAGGTGCTGAACTATTTCAAAACCCTCACATTGGGTTTGACGGCCACACCGACGGACATCATCGACCACAACACTTTTCAGTTGTTCCACTGCGAAGACGGCTTGCCCACCTTTGCATACACCTACGAAGAAGCCGTCAACAACGTGCCGCCTTATCTGTGCAACTTCCAGGTCATGAAGGTTCAGACCAAGTTTCAGATGGAAGGCATCAGCAAGCGCACCATCTCGTTGGAAGACCAGAAGAAACTCATTCTGCAAGGTAAAGAAGTTGAAGACATCAACTTCGAAGGCACACAGCTCGAAAAGCAAGTCATCAACAAGGGAACCAACACCCTGATCGTGCGCGAGTTCATGGAAGAGTCCATCAAAGACGCCAACGGCGTCTTGCCCGGCAAAACCATCTTCTTTTGCGCCACCAAAGCTCACGCCCGTCGCATTGAAGAAACCTTTGACAAGCTCTACCCAGAACACGCGGGTGAGCTGGCCAAGGTCTTGGTGTCAGACGACCCACGTGTTTACGGCAAAGGCGGCTTACTCGATCAGTTCACCAACAACGACATGCCACGCATCGCCATCAGTGTGGACATGCTCGACACCGGCATTGATGTGCGTGAAATCGTCAACCTCGTATTTGCCAAACCGGTTTACTCGTACACCAAGTTTTGGCAAATGGTGGGGCGCGGCACGCGCTTGCTTGAAACCAGCAAGCCCAAGCCTTGGTGCTTGGAAAAAGACGTGTTCCTCATCATCGATTGCTGGGACAACTTCGAATACTTCAAGCTCAACCCCAAAGGCAAAGAGCTGAAAGCTCAGTTGCCGCTACCCGTCAAGCTGGTGGGCCTGCGCCTCGACAAAATCGAAAAAGCCAACGACAGCGGCAATGCCGACATTGCCCAGCGCGAAGTGGCCAAACTCCGCTTGCAAATTGCGGCGCTGCCCCAAGAGTCCATCGTCATCAAAGAAGCTGCCGCTGCACTGGCACGGCTGGAAGATGACAACTTCTGGATCAGCCTCAACCACGACCGCATTGAGTTTTTGCGCAACGAAATCAAGCCCCTGTTTCGCACCGTGTCTGAGGCTGATTTCAAAGCCATGCGCTTTGAGCGTGACTTGCTTGAATACTCGCTGGCCGTGCTGAGCGAAGAAAAAGAACTGGCCGAAACACTCAAAGAAGGCATCGTGCTGCAAATCAGCGAGCTGCCTTTATCGGTTGGCTTTGTGAAGCAGGAAGAAGAGCTGATTCGCGCCACACAAACCATTCAGTATTGGGCCAAAGCTGACGAAGACGCGTTTGATGCCATCGTGGCCAAACTGGGGCCGCTCATGAAGTTCCGCGAAACCAGCACCGGCACAGAACAAACCCATCTCGACCTAGCCGACGAACTGCACAAAAAAGAGCGGGTTGAGTTTGGCCCGCAAAATGAAGCTGTCAGCGTCACCCGCTACCGCGAAATGGTGGAGAGCCTGATTGCTGAATTGACCGAGCACAACCTTGTGCTGCAAAAGCTCAAAAACGGCGAAGCCGTGACCGAGGCCGAAGCCAATGAGCTGGCCGAGCTGCTGCACGAAGAGCACCCGCACATCACCGAAGGCCTGCTGCGCCAGGTGTATAAAAACCGCAAGGCTCGTTTTATTCAGTTCATTCGCCACATCTTGGGGCTCGAAGTGCTCAAGAGTTTTCCTGACGAGGTGAGCGCCGCGTTTGACCAATTCATACGCGCCCACACCACACTCAGCAGCCAGCAAATGGAGTTTTTGAACCTATTGAAAAACTTCATCATCGAGCGCGAAAAGGTCGAAAAGAAAGACCTCATCCACGCACCGTTCACAGTCATCCACCCGCAAGGCATCCGTGGCGTATTTGGCCCTGCCGAAATCAATGAAGTCCTGCAGCTCACCGAACGGTTGGCTGCGTGATGGCAACGTGTTGTAGGAGAGCGCCATGAAATCTCAAGCCGTCCAACTTTTGAAGCAACGTTTTGATGATTTGAGTCAAACCGTTCCCGATGACGCTGTGGAGTTTTGGTTTGCGCGCGATTTGATGGAGCCGCTGGGCTACGCTCGCTGGGAAAACTTTCAAACCGCCATTCAGCGGGCGATTGAGTCATGCGAAACCACGGGGTATCTCGCTGAGGATCATTTTCGTGGCGTCACGAAAATGATCGAGATTGGCAAGGGTGGCCAGCGACCTATTGAAGATTTCATGCTCACGCGCTACGCCTGTTATTTGATTGCGCAAAACGGCGACCCACGCAAAGAGCCAATCGCCTTTGCGCAAAGCTACTTTGCCATTCAGACCCGCAAGCAAGAGCTGATTGAAGACAGGATGCGTTTGCAAGCCCGTTTGGATGCACGCGATCGGCTGCGTGAATCAGAAAAAACCTTGTCGCAAAACATCTACGAGCGTGGTGTGGATGATGACGGATTTGGGCGTATTCGCTCCAGAGGTGATGCCGCTTTGTTTGGTGGGCACTCCACCCAAGCCATGAAAGGCCGCCTTGGCATCACGCCAGCACGGCCTTTGGCAGACTTCTTGCCCACGCTGACCATTGCCGCCAAAAACTTGGCGACCGAAATGACCAACCACAACGTCAGCCAAGATGACTTGCAAGGTGAACGCGCCATTACGCGCGAGCATGAGCAAAACAACCAAAGCGTGCGGGGTATGCTGGGGGAACGCGGCATCAAGCCCGAACAACTGCCGCCAGAAGAAGACATTAAAAAGCTAGAGCGTCGCGTCAAGTCAGAAGAAAAAAAGCTCGTCAAGCAAGCCGGCAAACTGCCCGAACCTAAAACTAAGAAATAAACACCAGACCATGCTCCAAAGCAACCCCGAACTCAAAAGCAAGATAGACCAGCTTTGGCAAAAATTCTGGAGCGGCGGCATCAGCAACCCACTGACCGCCATTGAGCAAATCACCTATTTGCTGTTTATCAAACGGCTCGACGAGCTGGACCTCAAACGCCAAGCCGATGCCGAATGGACGGGCGAGGCCTACGCGTCGAAGTTTGTGGGCCAATGGATTCCACCCGAATACCGCAATCAACCAGAGCCAGAAAAGTTCGCCATCGACAAACGCACCCTGCGCTGGAGCGAGTTCAAACACATGCAGGCCGAAGACATGCTGCAGCATGTGCAGGGCAAGGTGTTTCCGTTCCTCAAAGACCTCAATGGCGCGGAAAGCAACTTCACGTACCACATGCGCAATGCGGTGTTCATCATCCCCAAGCCCGCGCTGTTGGTAGAGGCCGTCAAAACCATTGACGACATCTTTGAAGTGATGGAGCGCGACTCACGCGAGAACGGCCAAGCCTTTCAAGACATTCAAGGCGACGTGTATGAAATGCTGCTGTCTGAAATTGCCAGCGCGGGCAAGAACGGGCAGTTCCGCACACCGCGCCACATCATCAAGCTCATGGCCGACATGGTGCAGCCGCAACTGGGCCACAAAATTGCCGACCCGGCCTGTGGCTCGGGCGGCTTTTTGCTGGGGGCTTATCAATACATCGTCACACAGCTGGCTATCAAGGCGGGCAGCAAAGACCTGGTGGCCGACGAAGACGGCTTTGTGCGCACCTCGGTGGCTGCTGCGTTGACCGAAAAAGCCCAAAACATTTTGGGCGCGTCGCTGTGGGGCTATGACATTGACCAAACCATGGTGCGCTTGGGGCTGATGAACCTCATGATGCACGGCATTGACGAGCCGCACATTGACTACAAAGACACCCTGAGCAAAAGCTACACCGAAGAGGGCGAATACGACGTGGTGCTGGCCAACCCACCCTTTACCGGCAGCATCGACAAAGGCGACATCAACGAAAACCTGCAACTGGGCACTACTAAGACTGAGCTGCTGTTTGTAGAGAACATTTACCGCCTGCTCAAGAAGGGTGGCACGGCCTGTGTCATCGTGCCGCAAGGCGTGTTGTTTGGCTCGGGCGGTGCGTTTAAAGCGCTGCGCCAGTTGCTGGTGGAGCGTTGCGACCTGAAAGCCGTGGTCACGCTGCCCAGCGGTGTGTTTAAACCGTATGCGGGCGTGAGCACAGCCATCTTACTGTTCACCAAAGTGTGGGGCGCTAAAGACAAAGTGGCCCAGCCTGCCACCGAGCATGTGTGGTTTTACGAAATAGCCGCCGACGGCTACAGCCTGGACGACAAACGCACCAAGCAAGAAGGCCACGGCGACCTGCAAGACATCGTGGCCAAGTACCACTCCCGCAATCCAGCGGCTGACAACGACCGCACCGCCAAGTGCTTTAGTGTTCCGCGCAGCGAAATAGAAGGCGAGGGCTACGACCTGTCACTGTCGCGCTATAAAACGGATGTGTTTGAAGAAGTGCACTACGACGCCCCCAGCGTGATACTGGACCGACTGATTGCAGCCGAAGTAGGCGATGTGAGCGAAGCCGATCTGGCCAAGGTGCAAAGCGGCATCGTGCGGGAGTTGTTGGAGTTGAAGGGGATGGTGGGATGAGCTTAATGAAGCGAGTTCCGCTGTCTCAACTTACGTCTGTTTCGGCTGGACAAAGTGCACCCAAGGACCATGACTTTTCTGATGCTGGTATACCGTTTGTCCGTGCAGGTAGTCTGGACGCGCTGCTTTCAGGTAAGAGCGAAGCTGACCTGGAACTGGTAAGTCCTGAAACTGCCAAGCGGCTAAAGCTGAAGACATATCCAAAGGGAACCATTCTCTTTGCCAAGAGTGGCATGTCTGCTACTAAAGACAGGATTTATGTCTTGAAGAATCCGGCGCATGTCGTCAGCCATTTGGCAACTTTGATTCCTAAAGAAGGGATGCATTCAGATTATTTGCGCCTTGCATTAAAACGGTTTCCACCATCGGCATTGATCAAAGACCCTGCATATCCAGCTATCAGTCTTGGAGAAATTGAAGGCTTTGAAATCCCAGTACCAGACGACTATGCAGACCAAATCCGCATTGCTCATCTACTCGGCAAAGTCGAATCCCTGATCGCCCAACGGAAACAAAACCTGCAACACCTCGACGACTTGCTCAAGAGCGTGTTTCTGGAAATGTTTGGTGATCCAGTACAGAATGAAAAAGGCTGGGAGAAAAAGACAGCCATCGACTTCGCGGAATGTATTGTTCCTGGTCGTGATAAACCTAAATCATTTAGCGGCGGAACTCCTTGGGTTACAACAGGGGATTTGATGCATTTGGGATATACGGAAAAATCGCGTACTGGAATCGGGCTGTCTGAGTACGAAATTAAGGAAGTTCGTGCAAGAGTAGTACCGAAGTCGAGCGTGTTAATGACTTGCGTCGGCGACTTAGGCGTTGTGAGTATCTGTAACTCGGATATGGTGATCAACCAACAGCTTCACGCTTTTCAGGTGTCAGATGAAATGAGTGCAGAGTTTTTTATGTACTCGTTGTCATTTCAAAAAAAGTACATGTATCAGAACGCATCGAAAACAACGCTTCCGTACATGAATAAGACAGTTTGCAATAAGACGCCGATGGTTTGTCCACCAACAGATCTTCAAATGAAATTTTCGGAACTAGTCCAGAAAGTCTTTCATATCAAATCCAAATATCACCAAATTCTTCTTGATCTCGAAGCGCTCTATGGTGCTTTGAGTCAGCAGGCATTCAAAGGCGAATTAGATTTGTCTCGCGTTGTATTGGTTGACGTCTAAAGCGAAGAAGTGACTGTTTGAACTAATGCGCCCCAAGGTAACACCCCTCAGCCCGCTCCCCATCTGCCTCATCACCTTCTTCGCTGCACAGCGCCGCAATCAAGGCTTGGTCCACGACTTGGCCGGGTAGTAGCAGCTCTTCATTGGTCCAGCGTTTGACCAAGTGACCATTGGCCACGCCGCCGGTGTGTGGGGCTTGGTAGGCGCGGCGGTGTTGCATGGTTAGCCGGCTGTTGGCGTTGGCAATGAAGCGGCTTTCGCCCAAGGCCCAGGGTTCAAAGTAGGCGTTGGCCGCGGCGTCCACTTGGCGGAAGTAGCTGCGTGCGCCTTCGGCGTTGAGCTTTTTGCGCACGGTGCGCGTGATGAGGCCTTGCAAGTGGTCGAGCGCGGCATCGTCCATTTGGCTGATGGTTGCTGGGCTCATGTCAAGTCCGGCCAGCGCGGGCGTGGCGGCCAATTCGGCGGGCAGCACTTGCACCATGGCTTTGACCACATCGTGGTGCGGTGCCACAGCGGTGGCCACGCCGCGTGTTTGCGGCTGGATGGGGCAGCGAATTTCTACAAAGCGGGGTTTGACAGGGCCTGTGCAGCCGTCGTGGTGGTAGTACTCGCCTTGGCTCAGCCGCCCTTTGCTGGAGCGCCCGCGCACGTCGCGGTAGGTGGGGTGCTGGGTGTGCACATTCAGGCAGACCACCAAGCCCGTGGCATCGACCAGTTGGTAAAAGGCTTCGCGCCATTCGGGCAAGAGCAACTTGTCATGCAGATAGTCGGTGGGCGCTGTGGCTTCGTGGCCCACTTCGCCTTCGATCACCAGCACAAAAGGCCGGGGTCTGCGCACGCGCCACTGGGTGTTGGCAAAGTTCAGCACCGAGGTGGTGGTTTCAGAGGGTGTATTGGCGCTGAGGCCCATGGCTTCGGACATGGTGAATTTGGGTTGAGGTTGGGCTCGAACAGCGAGCTCAGGAACGACGCCAATTTTAGGGCTGGTGTGTCGCGCATGTTTCAGTGATTAGGGCGAACCGCCTTGGCGAGATATTTTTTTAATGTCCAAATAAAACGAGATTCAAAAAAGAGATCAACGCAGCGTCATTTCACTTCTTTATTCACCCCTGAGGAGACAAGCATGTTCAATCAATCTTTTTCCAAGCGAACCTTCACCAAGCTTGCCGTCGCGCTCAGCGCAGCGGCGGTGTTTTTGCCCTCACACGCGCAACAGGGCCCGATCAAAATTGGTTTGAGCACAGCCGTGCAATTGCAAGTGGGTAGAGATACACAAGAGGCCGCAAAAATTGCGATTGACGAAATCAATAACAAGGGCGGCGTCATGGGGCGCAAGCTGTCGTTTGTCGTGGCAGATGAAACCGAGAACCCCGAGGTGGGCATCAACGCCATCAAGAAGCTGACGGCCGATGAAAAGGTCGATGTGATTGTGGGCGGCTACACCAGCGGCGTCACGCTCGCACAGTTGCCGCACATTGCCTCTGCCAAAACCATTTACCTCGGCGTGGGTGCGGCATCACCGGCCATCACCGCCAAGGTCAAGCAAGACTACGAAAACTACAAATACATCTTCCGTTCCGGCCCTATCAATGCCGTGCACCAAGCCCGGGGCTTGGTGGATTGGATTTCGGGTCATCTGATTGGTGAACTCGGCCTCAAGCGAATTGCCATCATTGGCGAGAACGCCAAGTGGGTGCAAGACTTGGTGCCTGTGCTGCGCAAAGGCGCCGTCGATGTGGGGGCCGATGTGAAGATGGTCGAGTTCTTTGACACGACCACCTCAGACTTCTCGCCCTTGCTCTCCAAAATCAAAAGCTCGGACGCCCAATTCTTAGTGGTGGTGCTGTCGCATGCATCGAGCGACGTGTTTGCCAAGCAATGGTATGACGCGCGCTTCCCGATTCCCTACGGTGGCATCGACGTGAAATCGCAAGACGGTGACTTCTTTGACCGCGTGGGGGGCAAATCGCTGAGCGAAGTGGCTGTGAACTTCGCCGTGCGTGCCCCCTTGACGCCTAAGACGATTCCCTTCTTTGATGAGTTCAAAAAGCGCACAGGTCGTGTGCCGGTTTACACCGCATTCGGAACCTACGACTCAGTGCATGCCTATGCACAAGCCATTGAACGCGCCAAGAGTTTTGACACCAACGCCATCATCAAAGAGCTCGAAAAAACCAGCATGCCAGGCATCGCGGGTTTGTTGGAGTTTGATGAGTCCCACGACGTGAAAGCCGGCGGCAAATACATGAACCTGTTGTTCGCGCAATGGCAAGCCAAAGGCGAACGCGTGGTGCTCTGGCCCAAGAGTTTGCGCAGCGGCAGCATGATCATGCCGCCATGGTTGGCCAAGTAATCTGACCCTCGTTATCTCAATTTGCTTTTTGCAAAGGGGCGCGTGTGCTTGAAATACTGATCTTCGGTGCTGTGACCAGTGCCATCTACGCCATGTTGGCGGTGGGTTTCACGTTGATTTTTGGCGTGGCGCGCATCCTGAACCTGGCACATGGCTCCTTCTATGCACTGGGTGCTTACGGCGCTTATGTGTTGACCACTATTTTCAAGGTGCCGCTGCTTGTGGCGGCACCCTTGGTGGTCTTGGGGGTGGCGTTGTTTGGCATGTTGGTGGAGCGGGTCTTGATCCGCCCCATGCGCAAGTCGCAACTCGCGGTGCTGATGATCAGTCTGGCGGTGTCCCTGGTTGTCGAGCAGGCGCTGTTCTTGATCTTTGGTTCTGAGTACCGCAACGTGCCCAGCTTCATCGATCAGAAATACGTGATTGGTGGCGTTGACGTGGCCGGGCAGCGTTTGCTGACCCTGCTGGTTGCGGTGGTGTCGATTGGCGGCCTGTACATGTTCATTCAGAGAACCCGTTTGGGCAGTGCCATTTTGGCCATCTCGCAGGACCCCGAGGCTGCGCAGTACATGGGCATTCCGAGTGATCGTATTTTTGGCGTGGTGATGGCCATGTCCGCTGGTTTGGCGGCCTTGGCCGGCATCATGGCCGGCCCCTTTTTGAGTGTTCAACCTTCCATGCATTTGTTGCCCATCGTCAAAGCGTTTGCGATTGTGGTGGTCGGCGGCTTGGGCTCAATCCCCGGCAGCATCGTGGCGGCTTTGATGCTGGGCTATGCCGAAACCTTGGTGGCGTATGGCATTTCCACCTCGTGGACGGAGATTGTCTCGGTGGCTGCGACTCTGCTGATGCTGGTGCTCAGGCCCGCAGGCTTCTTTGGCAAGCGCGCTGCTTTCTGACATTAGGAACCTCTATGCAACTGAAAAACATAGACCGAGGTGGCGCCTTGGTGGCGATTGTGGTGATGGCAGGTTTGCCGCTGGTGTTTGACAGCCGCTATCTCATGGGCGTGCTCACAGTGGCGGCCATTTACGGTATTTGGTCGGTGAGTTGGGACTTCATGTCTGGCTTGACGGGGCGCGAGAATTTCGGCCACTCGCTGTTCATCGGCGTGGGGGCTTACGCCGCAGGATTCTTGAACACCACCTGGGGCGCCAATGCGTGGTGGAGCTTGCCAGCCGGCATGCTCGCCGCGGTGGTCTTTGCTTTGATCATGGGCATTCCGACTTTGCGTTTGAAAGGCCCTTACTTTGCGTTGGCCATGCTGTCAGGTGCCGTCATCATGCAGCGCTTGATGCTGATTTTTTGGGAGCACACCGGCGGCGAAGAGGGCATCAATGGCATTGAGCCGCTGATTCGCTCACCTTTGCATTTCTATTGGTTTGTGCTGGGCATGTTGGTGTTGACCGCGGCGTTGCTTGGTGGCATCGCGCGTTCTCGCTGGGGCTTGATTTTGAAAGCCATTCGCGGCGATGAGGCCACCTGTCAAGCCGCAGGTCTGAACGTCACGTATTACAAAATTGCGTCCTTGGTCATCAGCGCTGCGTTTGCAGGCATGGGCGGCGCCTTGTATGCGCATTACCAGTTGCAGGTCAGCCCGCAACTGTTTGCCGTTGTCACGTCCATCACCATCATCACCATGGTGTATGTGGGCGGCATGTCCACCATTTACGGCGCGATCGGGGGCGCTCTGCTCCTCACCTTGATGACCGAACTGCTGCGCAATTTTGGCGAGTGGCGGTTGATGGTTTACAGCGTGGCCTTGATCTTGATCTTGTTCTTTTTGCCCCAAGGTTTGGTCGCTCCGACCTGGGCAAAGATTCGCCAACGTCTGGCAGGGGGACAGCCATGAGTTTGCTTAGCGTTCGCCATCTCGACAAGCGCTTCGGCGGTCTGCATGCGGTGAAAGATGTCAGCCTGGAAGTTCAGCAGGGCGACATCCTGGGCATCTTGGGGCCCAACGGCGCGGGCAAAACGACGCTGTACAACCTGCTCACCGGTTTCATCAAACCCGACAACGGCGAGGTGCTGCTCGATGGGCAGTCGCTGCTCGGCATTCCTACCCACAAGGTGGTCGGCTTGGGCATTGCCCGCACCTTCCAGCTGTGTCGTCCCTTTGTGGGCTTGACCGTGCTGGAAAACGTCATGGTGGGCAGCCTGGGGCCACGCGTGCCAGACGTGGACCTCGAAAAACGCGCTTACAAATTGCTCGATCAGGTGGGCCTTGCGGGCAAAGAAGGTTCACCGTCAGAGCTCCTGTCTTATGGCGATCAGCGGCGGCTTGAAATTGCCCGTGCATTGGCCACCGAGCCTCGGTTGCTGCTGTTGGACGAGCCCTTTGCAGGGCTGGGATCGGGCGAAATTGCGGCCTTGTCTACCTTGATTCGGGACCTGCACAGCCAACAAGGGTTGACCATCATGTTGATCGAGCACAAGTTGCGCGAGTTCATGCAATTGGTGTCACAGGTGGTGGCGATCGACTTCGGTCAGGTGATTGCCACGGGCGCGCCGCAAGACATCGTGAAAGAACCGAAAGTGATCGAGGCCTACATCGGAAAACAGGATGCCGAATATGCTGCTTGACATTGAAAAAATGAGCGCTTCCTATGGCAAAGCCTTGGCCTTGGAAGACGTCAGCCTCAATATCGCGCCCGGAGAGTTTGTGGCCGTGCTGGGGCCCAACGGTGCGGGTAAATCTACCTTGCTCAAATGCATCTCACGCATGCTGGACGCGAGCGGAAAACTCGAATTTGATGGCGTGTCGCTGCACCCCTATGCGGCGCATGAGGTGGTCGGTCGCGGCATTTGTCATTGCCCGGAAGGGCGTCGACTGTTTCCTGAGTTGACGGTGCTCAAAAACCTGATGTTGGGTGCTTATTTGCGCGACGATGCGGACGCGGTCGCCAAAGACCTGGAGCGTGTGTACGCCTTGTTTCCAATTCTGCGTGATCGTGCAGGCCAGATGGTGAGCACCTTGTCGGGAGGTCAACAGCAAATGGTCGCGATCGGAAGGGCCTTGATGGGCGCACCCAAGTTGCTCTTGCTGGACGAGCCCTCCGTTGGGATTGCCCACCGCCTGAAGCACGAGATTTTTGATGCCATTCGGCAGATTCGGGATGGCGGGGTTGCGATTTTGATGGCCGAGCAAGATGCGCTGAGTGCGTTGCGCATCGCTGATCGTGCCTATGTTTTAGAGCATGGCCATGTCGCGCGTCACGGCCCGGTGGCAGAGCTCAGTCAAGACGATCACATCCGACAAATTTACCTGGGTGTTGCTTGAGCCTTCAGGGCTGCAGAAAACGCTCCGTGCTGCAGCTCAAAGTCCCAACGCATCCCACACCCGATAAGCCGCATACGCATCGTTGGCGGCATACACCAACTGTGATTCGCTCAATCGTTCGCTGGCCCAATTGCTGGTGGCTGCTTTCTTTGACTTTTGAAACCGTTGGTTGAACAGCACCGCAACAGCGCCTTTGACGCCCATGTCTTTGCGATAGCCCTGCGCACGAAACACGGCATTCAATTCCAAGATCTCGGCGGGCTCGACGCCCAATTTCTCGATGATGCGTTTGCGGTCATCGCCCAAACCAAAGCCTGCTTTGGCCATCCCTTGTCGTGACAACAAGTCGGCTGCCACCGCGCGGCACTCGGGGTCGTGCAACTGAAACACCCATGCACGCTCGTGGGTGGACAGCTGCAACACATGTGGCCCATCGGATCGCTCGCCCACCTTGAAGGTCGGCTTGGACTCTGTGTCAAAACCCCAGGCCCGTGCGGCGATCAAGGCATCATGCGCGCGCTGGGCTTGCTTGCCAGTGTTAACCAAGGTGATGCGGTCCAGGCCCAGACGCTCGAAGGGTGGGAGCAGGGCGATCGCCTCCTTGTCGGGCGTTTCGCGATGGGTGACTGGGGGTGTGTTCACTTGCGTGGTTTTTTCTTGGGTTTGTTTTGCTCGATCGCTTCTTTGCGCACGGCGCGCTCGGCGTCGGCCTTTTTACCTTCGGCCAACCACTGTGCAAACTCTTCAGGGGTTTCGAGTGTCAAGCGTCCCAAGGCGGCAGAACGGAAATCATGGATGACGATGTGGGCGGCCTTGGTGGTGTTGATGCGTCCACCGCTTTGCACTGCACCACGTTGGCGACCAATGGCGTCGAGCATCTGTTCGTCGGTGTGGTTCGCGACGTCGTCTATGTTGTAACGCGCCTGGAGAACTTGGGGGTAGTGAGGGATGAGGTAGTTCAGCAATTCCAGCGCAACCTCTTCTTCGTCAAACGCGTTCACACCGATCGCGCCACTGGCCGCCAGGTTGTAGCCACTCTGCGCCACGATGATGCGTGGCCACAGCACGCCGGGGGTGTCGTACAAATAAAAGTCATCGGCGAGTGCAATGCGTTGCTCTAGCTTGGTCACCCCCGCTTCATCGCCGGTCTTTGCGGCGCGCTTGCCTTTGAGTGTGTTGATGAGGGTGGATTTGCCCACGTTGGGGATGCCGCAAATCAGCACGCGCATGGGTTTGACCATGCCACCGCGGTGGGGGGCGAGGTGTTGGCAGGCCTCGATCAGCGCTTTCGCGGGCGATGTCATGCTGGTGTCTAAGCCGATGGCGCGCACGCCGGGCATGGCGTTGTAATGGGCCAACCAAAGTGCTGTCCGTGTTGGATCGGCCAAGTCTTGCTTGCTCAGCACTTTGAGTGCGGGTTTGCCTTTGATCAACTCGGCCAACATCGGATTGGCGCTAGAGCCAGGCAAGCGGGCGTCGAGCATTTCGATGACGACGTCAATCTCTTTGATGCGCTCCCCAATCGCTTTGCGCGTGAGGTGCATGTGTCCGGGAAACCATTGAATCGCCATAAAGAGCTGCTGAAGACGGAGTGCTGAAAGCACCGATTGTCGGGCACGACGGACACGTTGGTTTTCTGCCGCCTTGATGCGTCTTTGTTGGCCTGCTGAAGGCTAGGGCACAAGCTCGCGCAAACGCTGGTGCACCGCATCGTCCACATCGACCGGCAGCTGTTGTTTGGCTTTGAGGTAGCGATGGGTGTAGACATCCAAGTATGCGTCGAGGGTGCTTGCGGCAAGTGGCTCGTGGGCCAGGTCCAGGCACATGGCCCCGACTTCTGCGGTGCACAGGTGGGCTTCATGTTGGGCCCGTCGCAATCGGTAGCGCGAAAGGTGTTCGGGGTGCAAGCTCAGCACAGGAAAGCGCTGCAGGTAGGGGCTTTTACGAAACATCTTGCGCGCCTCGTCCCACGTACCGTCGAGCAAGATGAACAGCGGGCGCTTGTCGGCGGGCATGTTCGAGACATCATTGACCACCCGTGCCGGCTCTGCAAACTCACTGGGAAACACCACATAAGGCTGCCATTGCGCGTCGTCTAACAAGGCCAGCAACGCAGGGTCTACCTCGGTGCGCGCCCACCCAAAGGCAAAAGTGTCGCTCACCACATCGGCAATCAGCCAACCGGTGTTGCTGGGCTTGAGGGGTTCAATGTCGGCCATCAGCAAACACACGCCTGCGTGTGTGGCGATCGATGGTCGCAACGCGCACATGCAATGACTGGGCACCAAGCGACAGCCTGCACAACGCGCGCCTTTGGGCCCGCCTCGGGCCAGGAAAGGTTTGATGCTTCGGGCTAAACGAGCGGAGCGGAGGCGGGCGACGGCATGGGACATGGCGACATCCTAGAATGAATTCTTCCAACCTTTGAGGACTTGTGGCATGACTCTTCCCGCAGCATCCGTGATTGGCGCCACCCAGGCCGCTTCGGCGCGAATGGCCGATCGCCACACCCCGTTTGTGTTTGACGATTGGTATGTGGCCGCTTTCGCGGATGAGCTTGGCCCTCAGTTATTGGCCAGAACCCTGCTCGGTCGCGGCATCGTGATGTACCGCACTGCCCAAGGGCAGGTGGTGGCCATGGAAGACCGTTGTCCCCATCGTTCCATGCCGCTGTCGGCTGGTGAACTCAAAGACGACCACATCGTTTGCGCCTACCACGGCATGCGGTTCAACACGCAAGGCGATTGCGTCCATGTCCCATCGCAAGCCACGTGTCCACGTTCCATGGGGGTGCGAACGTATGTCACGCTGGAGCGTGGTCCTGTGGTTTGGATTTGGATGGGCGACGTCGATACCGCCGATCTCAGCCGTTTGCCTCCTCAGCCTTGGTTGGAATCTGAGGCATGGGCAACCTCCAAAGGCTATCTGCACCTGAAGGCCAGCTATGTGCGCTTGCATGAGAACTTGCTGGACTTGACCCACCTGAGCTTTTTGCACGCCAAAAGTTTTGGCACCCCCGATTACGCCAGCGCCGCCTACGACACCGAAATTGGTGATGGCCATTTTGTGGTCATGCGCAACGTGGTACCGACCACGCTGCCGCCTGTTTGGGCGGAACCCACGGGCATCAAGGGCCAAGGCGAAGCGGCGCGCATTGTGCGGTCTGAATTTCGCAGCCCGGCCATGCACGAGGTGTCGGTGTCGTTCTACAACTGCACCTTGCCTGAGGAAGCGCGTGACACATTCCGCATTCGTACCGCGCATTTGCCCACGCCCGAGACTGCCACCAGCACCCACTACTTTGTGGTGCATGGACGTGACTTCTCGCAGCAAGACAAAGCCATGACGACATTCATGCACGACCAACTCTTCGTCGCTTTCAACGAAGACGTGACAGGCTTGGCTTTGCAAGAAGAAGTCTTGGCCCGCACGCCTGAGGAAGCGTTGTATGAGTTCTCGGTCGGCGCCGATGGGCCCTCGGTGGCGATGCGGCGTTACTTGCTGTCGCGTGCCACGCCCAAAGCTGCAGGCTAAGCAGAGGTGACGTTACAGTCGCGGCGCAGCACGGCCAACGCGTCATGCAGTTTGTAATCGCGGTCGCTTTCTAACGTCGCTTGGGCGTCGGCCATGAACGACTCCCACACCCGCAGGTAGTCGCTTTGGTGCTGAACGGGTGCATGGTCCAGAATGAACGCCTTCGCCAACTCGGGTTGCAGGCCTGACTTGCGAATTTTGCGAATCAGCGTGGCCGCTGATTTTTCGCTCAGCAATGTTTTGCCTGCGCTGCCGGCTGCAAGGCACAAGAACAGGGTCAGCAAAGAGCTGTCGTCGTTGTGGCCACCCGTGGCTTTGTCCCAAGCGGCAGAGGTTTCACGGTCGAAGTGATCGACCTCGGCCAAGCCGTCTTCTACCCAGAAATAGCGGCCCACAAAAGCGGGCGTTTGGTTGAACAGCTTGTGTGGCGTGAGCTTGGCATCCAAAATTTTGGGCAAGTCGGCTTCCACGCTTTGGCGCACGGCCTCGACCGCAGCTTTGAATTCAACCGGCAACTTTTTGGGCAGCACCAAGCTGATGGTTTGGGTGGCGCTGGGTTTGCGCAAGATGGCCACCATTTTCTGGAAGCCCACCCAATCGGGCATTTGCGTTTGTCGGGTGGCTGCAGCGAGCAAGGCCGTGCGAATCACGGCTTCGGCATCGCAGCCAGCTTCTTCGAGTTCGTCGGCGTGCAAGTCGAGGGCATCGGCCATCCAAATGGCTGCGCCCATGACGTGTGCCACTTGTTGACGTTTGGCCCATTCAGCTTGGTACTCGGCCACGCTGCACAAGGACCATTTGGCCAACAGCGGGATGTGCTTGTCGGTGAAGCCCCCGTGCTCGTTCATGCCAAAGTGGGTGTTTTGCGGCATCACGATCAGGGCTTTGAGCATGTCGGATGACGCTTTAGAGCGCGACATGAACGAGTGATCGCGCAGCAGCTGCGCCGCTTCGCGTAAATCTCCACCACTGGTGATTTCTAAATTCAGGCTCACCAAATTGACGATGCGGTCTTTCGCCTTTTCTAACTCGGGCCGTAAAAACTCGCTGCCAAAGTAACGCGCAATTTGCACCATGCCTTTGGGTGCATCGGCTTGAATGGCCTCCAGCTTGGCACTGTCCAAGATGCCGTGCTGCACGCCAAACTTCAGCGCTTTTTCAAAGAAAGGGCGGCCGTCAAAAACGGCAATGCTGCTGGGTGCTGACGAAGAGGTGTTGGACATGGGCAATCAGATCGCTGACTCTTCGTCCGAATCACGCGCCACGGGCGTGGCTTGACCGCGATCGGTGGCGCTGGTTTCGACTTTGCCGTCGTCGTCTTCCTCGTCTTCTTCTGACAGGCCCGCATCAAAGGCGCGGGCTTTGGCGCGCAACACCAACAACATTTCAATGAAGAGGTCTGGAATTTTGTGACGCAGGATCCACGCCATTTGCATCCAGTCTTGGTCGGCGACTTCGTCTTCTTCCACGCGTGGACGCACATAGGCTGAGCCGCGCAAGGCGTGTTCGCTCAAGATGTCGCCGTCATCTTCGATGGTGTCAAAGGTGCCTGTGCGGGCGAAGGCTTCGATGCGGCTCCACTTCTCGGTGAAGTAGTCGGCCAATGCTTCGGCGCCACCTTCGAGGTCGCCAATGGCGGTCAGGAACTCGATCGGATCTGCATCTTCACGAAAGATGATGGAGTTCATCATGCCGCGCAAATGGGTGCGGGTGAGGTCTTTGTATTGTTTTTCAATCACCACCGCACGTGCGAACTGCTCGGGCGTGACCAGCAAATTGATGACCGACTCTTTGGACGTGTCGTACTCGCGAATCACGGCCAAGATGTCTTTGGGGGGCAGCTGGTCCAGCACCACCATCAAGGCATGGTCGCCTTCGTTGTCAGCCAATTCCACCAGCGCGGCTTCTGCGGCGACGATGTCCCCTGCGGCAATCAGGCTTTGGGTTTTTTGAATCAGGGCGAGTGCGTTCATGGTGTGTGTCTTGTTGTCCGTGTTCAGTCTTTGCTGTCAAAGCCTTGTTCGACCATCCAGGCGTTGCCGGCTTCTTCGCGGGCGAGGGCTTCTTTTTCTTCTTCGTCGAGTTCGGCGTCTGAGGCATCGGCCTCGTGGTCTTCGTCCTCGTCGGCTGCCGCTTGTGGAATCGCTTTGCCCAAAGGTTTGTGGTGCATGTATTCCAGGCCGGCGGCCACCGTCATGAACCATTCGCCCAGAGGCTCTTTGAGAATTTCCTGCACCATGGCATCGGCCCAGGGCTCGATCTGTAGCGCTTCAGACACCACGTCCCAAGGCAACAACTCGTCGGCGTCGTGGGTCAAGAAGTGGTCCATCACCGCGGGCTGCGTGAACCGAAAGCCTTGATGCAAGACCACCGCCACCATCTCGGGGCTGAGTTCAATCATCTTGACCAAAAAGCCCAGCTCTTGGCGCTTCTCGGCCAAACGTTTGCGCAACACGTCCTTGCCTTCGGAGTCGGACATCAAGTCGTCCAGCTCGGCTTGGTAGGCCGAACGCAGTTCATGAAAGAAGGGAGAAATGCTCATAAAAATTCAGTGCGTTGCATGGGCTGCGTCACAGCAGTTGGCCAAAGTAGGCTTGCCAAATGTCGCGCGCGGTTTGCGCGGGATCATCCAACAAGTTGCGGCGACGGTTGTCGTCATAGGCTTGGCGTTTGGTCTCATCGGACAGCACATCGTAGGCTTCTTGCGCGGCACGAAAACGCGCAGGCGCGTCTTCGTCGGTGTTGCGGTCGGGGTGAAACTGCGAGGCTTTTTGGCGGAATGCTTTTTTAATATCCGCCAAGCTGGCATCGCTTTTGAGCCCGAGTGCTGCGTAGTGCTCTGACACGTGTGTGGCCTTTGATGAATAAACGGGAGGTGGCTCAGAGCGGTTGCTTGAGGCGAATTTCTTCCACCTTCACCGGCCCCATCGGCACGGTCTTGGCGCTGGACATTTCGCGTTTGAAGCCGGCCAGCTCATGAAAACGCATGGCGCGGTCGTTGGCCAAGGGCACCCAGATCGAGACATGGGTGCAGCCTTCTTCTTGCAGGCCTTCGCGCGCGGCGTCCCACAAGGCCAGGCCCACGCCTTGGCTCCAATAGGCGGGAGTCACGTAGATATCCCAAATCTCGCCCATGGTGTTGGGCGTGCCTTTGTCGCGTGAACGGTCGTAGCCCACAAAGCCAATGATCTTGTCGCCATCCAAGGCCACTTGGACTTGGGGTTCGGCGTATTCAATGGCGTCGCGCCAGTAAGCGGTGTCTTTGTCTTCGGGCACTGGCGGCACAGAGGCGCCTGTTTGCATGGACTTCAAAGTCTCTTTCGCGGTGGATGCATAAAGTTCGGCGATTTTTCCCGCATCACGTGAGGTGGCAGGGCGGACTTGTAAAGTGGTCAGGCTAGACATGGGGGCAGACGATCTGAAGCAAAATTTAAAAAGGATACGGATTGTCTCCGCAAAACCCCTCGGCCTCGTGCGTGGCCCTGTCGATGACCACTTTGCTGTCACACTCAGGGCCTGCTGAAAATAAAAGATTCCCCGTCATGATCATTCTTGCCCCCATGGAGGGCTTACTCGATTTTGTGTTGCGCGATGTGTTGACCCGCATTGGCGGCGTGGACCGCTGCGTGTCCGAGTTCATCCGCGTGACCAGCACCTTGCTGCCCGAGCGCACTTTTTTGCGCATCGTTCCCGAGCTGCGCAATGGCGGACGCACCCTCGCCGGTGTGCCTGTGCGGCCCCAGTTGTTGGGCTCGGACCCGGCTTGTCTGGCTGACAACGCGGCCCGGGTGGCCGCCATGGGCTGCGATGGGGTGGACTTGAACTTTGGCTGTCCTGCCAAGCAGGTCAACCGCCACGGGGGTGGATCGGTGTTGCTGCAAGACCCCGAGTTGTTGTTTCGCATTGTTCAAGCTGTACGCCGCGCAGTGCCTGCCCATCAGGTGGTGACCGCCAAAATGCGTTTGGGCTTCAACGATGACCGCAGCGCCGAAGCTTGTGCCCTGGCCCTAGAGGCTGGCGGCGCGAGCGAAATCGTGGTCCACGCACGTACCAAGGCCGATGCCTATCGCCCACCTGCTTATTGGCCGCGCATTGACGACATCCGTGCGGTGGTCAAAACCCCCTTGGTGGCCAATGGCGAGATTTGGAATGTGTCGGACGCCTTGCAAGCCCGCGCCGATTCGGGCTGTCACGCCCTCATGCTCGGGCGTGGCATCGTCACCAACCCTGGCTTGGGCTTGGCCATTCAAGCGGTGGATGCCGGGCACAACCGTGCCGCGCTGAGCTGGCAAGAGCTGTTGCCGCATTTGGGTATTTTTTGGGGCCACATCGCACAGCATATTTCGCACCGCCATCAAGCGGGGCGCTTGAAGCAATGGCTGAACTTTTTGCGCAAACACTACCCAGAAGCTGAGATCGCGTATCAAGAACTGCGCACGCTCACCGAACCCCAGCGCATCGAAGACTGGCTGCGTGCCAGCACGGGGATGGTAGATTTTTCAACCGAACACCATGTTCACCGACCTGCGGCTCTCTGTGACTGAAGACAACCACCACGCCACCCCGATTCACGAACCACGTGTGTGGCAAGACGACGGCTGGACCGCCCGAGTGATCAAGAACGAAGACGACGATGGCTGGGCGGTGGCCATGTACAAAGACGGTGAGCCCGAACCCGCCTTGGTTGGCCCGTGGACCATGGGGCGCGACAAAAAGAATCCCAAACCGCTCGACGGCTCGGCCTTCATCACCTTGGTCAAAACCGCACACGAATTTGTGCGTCGTCATGAACAGCAGTTGCACGCCACCTTGCACCCACGCGTCGAGATCAGCACCGACGCGGGTTGGGTCAAGGTTTGTTTGGACATCGTGCCCGATGACGAACATCCCTACGCTGTGCTGAGCGCACAAGACGCAGGCGGCGACACGCTGGCCCAGATGCGTGTGCCCGCATCGTTCAAGCTGACCCCACGCAGCGCACAAGCGTGGGCTGAGACTGGATTTCAAACCCATGGTCGCTCCTACGACTAAAGCGTTGCAACCTTGGCAGGTCATCACTGGCGGCGTGTGCGGCTTGGTGTTGACGATCGGCCTGGCCCGCTTTGCCTACACCCCCTTGCTGCCAAGCTTGCAATCGCAAACTGGCTTGACGGACGCCGGGGCGGGGGCCTTGGCGGCGGTCAACTATGCCGGTTACATGAGCGGCGCTTTGGCCGCTGCGTGGATTGACGATGTGCGCTGGCGCCATCGCCTCTACAGCATGGGCTTGTGGATGGCCTTGCTCACCACCGCGGCGATGGCCTTGTCGACGTGGATGCCTGCTTGGGCCTTGTGGCGTTACATCGGCGGCTTGTGCGGTGCGACGGGCATGCTGTTGGGTTCGGGTTTGGTGCTGGGTTGGTTGATGCGTCATGGCCGCAGGCCCGAACTCGGGCTGCACTTCATTGGCATTGGGTTGGGGATTGTGGTGTCTGCCCTGGGCGTCTGGGGGCTGTCGCAAATCTGGCCGCTGTGGTCCTCGCAATGGTTGGCATTTGCGGTCTTGGGCTTGGTGTTTTTTGTGCCGGCTTGGGCCTGGCGTCCTCCCGTGCCGCCTCCCGTGGCCGCGACGCATGAGGCGCAAGCCAACAGCACGGTGTCGCGGCGATGGTTACTCACCATGGTGGGCAGCTACTTTGCGGCGGGCTGGGGCTTTGTGATCAGCGCCACGTTCACGGTGGCCATCGTCGAGCGTGAGCCTTTGTTGGCCGGGCAGGGGGCGCTGGCGTGGGCCTTGGTGGGGTTGGCCGCGATGCCTGCTGTGTTTGTGTGGGATCGCGTGGCCCGCCGTTTGGGTGACACACGGGCGCTGCTGCTGGCCTTTGGTTTGCAAACCTTGTCGGTGGTGCTGCCCGCCATGTCAGGATCGTTGGCTGCGGCCATGGCGGGGGCTGTGGGCTATGGCGCGACGTTCATTGGCATTGTCAGCCTCACGCTGGCCTTGGTGGGGCGACGCTCGCCGCACAACCCGGGCAAAGCCATGGCGCGTTTGACCCTGAGCTATGGCGTCGCCCAAATGCTGGCCCCTGTGGTGGCGGGCTACATGGCCCAGGCCACGGGTAGTTTTCGTGGGGCGTTGTGGCTCACCGCCGCCGTCATGGCGGCGGGCATGGCCCTGCTGGCCACCCTGCCAGACGAACACTGAGCACCGTCTTTGTGCACGCGACAATGCGCGTTGTCTTCATTTATTTGCAAAAGGTTTGCCGTGAGTTCACAAAGTTACATTCCCGGCAAAGACGCGCCGCTTGAGGCCACCATCAATACGCTGCAGACCAAGCTGCAAAGCATGGGCTTTCACATCGAGGAGAAGAGCTGGCTCAACCCCGTGGATGGCATTTGGTCGGTGCACATCCGTGATCGTGATTGCCCGCTTTTGTTCACCAATGGCAAAGGCGCCACACGCATGGCCTGCTTGGCCAGTGCCTTGGGCGAGTTCTTTGAACGTCTGTCGACCAACTACTTCTGGACCCACTACTACTTAGGCCCCGATGTGGCCGAGCAAGACTTTGTCCATTACCCGCAAGAGCGTTGGTTCGAGGTCACCGCCGACGGGACGTGGCCCCAAGCGCTGCTCAACCCCGAGCTGCATGCGTTCTACAACCCCGAAGGCAACATCGACAGCAGCCGCTTGGTCGAGTTCAACTCCGGCAATGTGGAGCGGGGCATTTGCGCCATTCCCTATGTGCGTCAGCGTGATGGCGCCACGGCCTACATTCCGGTCAACATCATGGGCAACTTGTATGTCAGCAACGGCATGGCCGCTGGCAACACCATGGCCGAGGCGCGCACGCAAGCCTTGTCTGAGATCTTCGAGCGCCACATCAAAGGCAAGATCATCAGCGAGGGTATTTGTTTGCCCGATGTGCCCGAGAGCGTCATCAATCGCTACCCCCGCATCGCGGCGGGCATTGCGGCTTTGCGTGCAGCCGGCTTTGGCATCTTGGTCAAAGACGCTTCTTTGGGCGGCAAGTACCCTGTGATGAACGTCACGCTGCTGCACCCCGAAGACCAAGGCTGCTTTGCCAGCTTCGGCGCACACCCACGTTTTGAAGTGGCGTTGGAACGCGCCTTGACCGAGCTGTTGCAAGGTCGCGCCTTGGATGCCTTGTCGGGCTTTCCATCACCGACTTTTGATTTGGAAGAAGCGGCCAGCGCGACCAACATTGAAATTCATTTTGTCGACTCCAGCGGCGTCATGCACTGGGAGTTCTTGGGCGAGATTCCAGACCATGTGTTTGTGGATTGGAACTTCGCATCGACCACCGCTGAAGACTACGCCTGGTCCGTCCAACGCATTCACGAGGAAGGCTTTGACATCTACATCGCCGACTTCGACCATTTGGGCGTGTACGCCTGTCGCGTCTTGGTGCCGGGCATGTCAGAGATTTATCCCGTGGACGACCTTGACTTCGAGAACAACAGCATTGCCAACGACATGCGCGAAGCGATGTTGAACTTGACCGAGTTGGACAACGAAGAGTGCGCCGATTTGCTGGCCAGCCTCCATGCATCCAGCCTTGCCGATGAGCGCCCCGTGGCGGCGGTGATTGGCATGGCGGCCGACGCGGGCAGCTTCTGGGCTGATCTGCGCGTGGGCGAGTTGAAAACCCTGTTGGCTTTGGCCTGTGGCGACGAAGAGGCGACTTTAGAGGGCTGCGAATGGGTGCGTCACTTTGACCAAATTTCGCCCCAGCGCCGTGCGGTCTATGCCTGCGTGGAGACCTTGATGCAGCTCACCGACTTTGGTGACACCGCGCCTTACTTGAGCGCTTTGCGTCAAATGTTTGGCGCCGGTGTGGTCGCACAGGCCCACGCTTTGATCATGCAGACCGATCGCTTCATGGGTATCTCAGCGCCCGGCTTGACGATGGACGGCTGCGAGATGCATCACAAACTGTGGGCGGCTTACGGCAAAGTTCAGGCCTACAAAAAGGCAGCGGCAGCGCGCCGCTGAAGCTTGGGACTGCTGAGCCCAAGCTTTGCGCTCAGAGCCCCAAGCTTTCAAGCTTGACCAAACCCTTTGGGGTTTGCAAGGTCGCCACCAGGTTGGCGGCGCCTTCTGTCACGGTGATGCCTTTGAGGTCGATGGCAGCGTAGGCCGCTTGCAGTTTTTCTGCGCTGGGATGCGTGACCTCCAGGCTTTGCAGCGTGACACCCGAGCGTGCCAAGGTGTTGCGGGGGTGCAGACGCAGCGGTTCGGTGGCCTCAGGCTTGCCCCATTGAATGACCGAGGGCAGGGCACCATTGAACAAGCGCTGGCCATCCGCACGCACGCTGATTTGCCAATTCAACACACCTTTGGAGATGCGGCGGTTCATGAAGACGGCTGGGCCGCGGTCTATGCCTTGCATGCGCAGGGCCATGCGGGCTTCTTTCAGGTCCGGCGTGCTGGCCACAAAGTGCACCAAACGCGGCTGCTTGGCAACGGCGGCTTGCAGTGTTTTGTCATCCATGTCGAACCAGCGGGTGGCCAGTAGTTTTTTAGGGCGCACGGCTTGAGGGTTGATGGCGATGATTTCTAAATAAGCCATCGGAAACTGAGGCGTAGCAATCTTGAACAAACGGTTGTGGGTGCCGTATTTTTCGTGTTCTCCGCCGATGCCGGGCGTCACGCCCAGGGTCTCTTCGCACCATTGCACGCCCGCTTCAAGGGTTGCGGCAAGGACGAGCAAATGATCAATCTGTGTATTCATGGCTTGACCTTACCATTCACGCTCTGCGCTTTTTGCAATTAGCCTTTAGAAAACACTTTTTATTCATGAATCCTCACACCTCTGAAGGCGAGCGCCTGTCCAAACGCGTCATGCAATTGCGGGGCTGTTCGCGTCGCGAGGCCGAGCAGTACATCGAAGGCGGTTTCGTGTCGGTGGACGGCGTGGTGGTGGAAGAGCCGCAATTTCGGGTCAGCACGCAAACGGTCACGCTCGACAGCCATGCCAGCGTGATGAATCTCAGCGCGATCACGATCATCGTCAACAAACCAGTGGGTTGGCTGGACGGTTTGCAAGAGGCCCCAGGCGGGCGCAAGCCCTCACCGCGCAATGTGCGCAGCTTGCTCGACCCCAAACATCACAGCGCACACGATGCCAGTGGTGTGCGCCAGCTCAAACGTCATTTCCATGCCTTGGAGGCCAGTGTGCCGCTTGAAAGCGGTGCGAGTGGGTTGGTGGTGTTCACGCAAGACTTTCGGACCCAACGCAAGTTGGTCGAAGACATGGCATTCATGGAACATGAGCTGGTGGTCGATGTGCGCGGTGAGGTGTTCCCCGACGATTTGCGCCCCATCGAACGTGCCTTGAAGGACGACCGCTTGCGTCTGCCCTTTGCCAAAGTGAGTGTGGGCAGTGCCACGCCTGAGCGCAGCAAGCTGCGCATGGCCATCAAGGGTGCGCATCCGGGCTTGGCTGCGTATTTGTGTGAGCTGGCCAAGTTTGAAATTTTGGCCTTGCGCCGTATTCGCCTAGGCCGCGTGAGTTTGTCGGATTTGGACGAAGGCACATGGCGCTATTTGGCGCCTGGCGAAAAGTTTTAAGCGCCGCTCAGTGGGCTTGTTGCAGCCGCAGGCGCAGCTCGGTCTTGAGCACTTTGCCGTAGTTGTTTTTGGGCAAGTCGGCCACGATGTCGTAGCGCTTGGGGCGTTTGAAACGGGCAATCTCTTGCAGGCAGTGGGCGTCTAAGTCTTGGGGCTTGAGGTCTGTGCCCGGCAGCGGCACCACAAAAGCGACGACCACCTCGCCCCATTCGGGGTCGGGGGCGCCCACCACCGCCACCTCTTGCACGCCAGGGGCGCGCAGCAACACTTCCTCGACCTCGCGTGGGTAGATGTTGGAGCCACCGCTGATGATCAAGTCTTTGCTGCGGTCCTTGAGGGTCAAGAAACCATCGGCGTCGAGCGCACCCATGTCACCCGTCCACAGCCATCCCTCGCGAATGGCCGATTCGGTGGCTTCGGGGTTGCGCCAATAGCCGGCCATCACGCTGTCGCCTTGGATCAGCACTTCGCCCACCTCGCCCAGCGGCATGTCATGGCCATCACGGTCGCTGACGCGAATGCGCACGGGGGTTTGTGCCACGCCCACCGAGGCCAGCCGTTCGGCGTAGCGCGGGTGCTGGGTGTCGCTCAGCTGTTGGCGTGACAAAGCGGTGCCCACCATCGGGCTTTCGCCTTGACCGTAAATTTGCACAAAGCGCGGGCCCATCACGCGTATGGCGCGCTGGATGTCGGCGGCGTACATGGGGGCGCCGCCATAAACCACGGTTTTGAAGGCTTCACCGCATTGCGCCACGCTGTGTTGGGACGTTTGCGCGTAGTCGACCAAGCGCTTGACGATGGTGGGGGCCGCAAACAGCGACAGGGGCCCCAGCGCTTGTCCCAGCGCAAACAACTCGGCGGGTTCAAAGCCACCAGAGGCGGGTACCACGTGTCGGGCCCCAGCCATCAGATGCGGAATTGCGTAAATGCCGGCGCCGTGCGACATGGGGGCCGCATACGCAATGGTGTCGTGTGTGGCGATGGGGTCTACATCGTTGAAGTAGGTCAAGCCCATGGTCATGAGGTTGCGATGGGTGATCATCACGCCCTTGGGGCGTCCCGTGGTGCCGCTGGTGTAGAACAGCCAGGCCAAATCGTTCGCTTGGCGCTGCACGATGGGCAGAGGCGGCGTGTCTTCGTTGATGGCCCACCAGGCGTCCGCTTCGGGAGACTCGATGTCGATCACGCGCTCCAAGCCTTGCAAGGTTTCGTGGGCGTCTTGCATGACGTCAGCGGTCACAAAGGCCCAGCGGGCTTGGGCGTTCTCGATGATCCATTGCGCTTCACGCACATGCAGCTTGGCGTTGATGGGCACCACCGCCAAGCCTGCCCACCAGGCGCCGAACATGACTTCCAAATAGCGCGGATGGTTGCGACAAAAAATCGCCACACGATCGCCCGGTTGCAGACCGGCGCGCTGGAATTGCAGTGCCAGGTGTTCGCATCGGCGGGCCCACTCACCGTAAGTGGCCACACAGTGGGTGCCATGGAAGAGGGCGGGTCTGTGGGCGTCTTGCTGCGCGATGCGAGGCAACAAGTGGGCGATGTTCATGAAAATTAATTCTTGCCGTTGTCGTTGCCGCCGGACGGTGGCACACGGCGTGCCCCTGTGAAACGACGCTCCCAATAGGCTTGGCGCATGTCGTCAACGCGCACTTGCTGACCAGGCTTGGGGGAATGGATGAATTTGTTGTCGCCCACGTAGATGCCAACGTGGCTGAAGGTTTGGCGCATGGTGTTGAAAAACACCAAGTCACCGGGCTTCAAGTCTTGCTTGTCGATTTTTTCTGTGGCGGCGGCTTGGTCGCGTGCGCGGCGGGGCAACACCATGCCCACGGTTTGTTCAAACATGGAGCGCACGAAGCCACTGCAATCAAAGCCGGTGTCGGCATCGGTGCCACCACGGCGGTAGGGCACGCCCAAAAAGCCCATGGCGTTGACGACCAAATCGGAGGCCGTTTCGCCCACGCTTTGGCGAATTTGTTCCATCTGAGCCAGCATGCCGCGCTCTGCCAAATAGCGCTCGATGTCATCGGCGGCATTGTTCGACGGTGCCGCATGGGCACTGGCGACGCAGCACAAGATGAGGAGGGCTCTTTTGATCATGGCCGGTATTCTAACCGATGAAACACGTAATTTTGATCAATATTTCACGCTAAGTTGTTGATTTATTTAGACTAAATCTAAAACGATGCCCTTGATGTGCAGATCGCCGATACTTGGTGCTGTTTCAAATTACCCGATTTTTAAGCATGTTGCTCGACGACCAAGACTCCCAACTCGTGCTGGTGGATTACCAAGCACGCCTGATGCCCGCCATTTTTGAAGGCGAATTGGTCTTGGCCAATGCCATGCGTTTGGCCCAGGCCGCCCACTGGATGGAAGTGCCCACCCTTGGCACCGAGCAAAACCCAGAAAAGCTGGGCCAAAACCCGGCGGCTTTGCGCGATTTGTGCCGTCGCACCATGTCCAAAATGAGTTTCAGCGCCTGTCCAGATGGTTTGATCGAGCTCCTCAAACCCGCCGCACGTGCGCCCTCAGGCAATGCCCGCAGCTTGCCCAAACATTTGCAAAAAGCGGTGCCCAAAGAGGCCAGCCGCAGCAGCATCGTCATTGCGGGTGTGGAAGCGCACATCTGTTTGTTGCAGACCGCGTTGGAGTTGCTGGAAGAAGAGTTCGATGTGTTTGTGGTGACCGACGCCTGTGGCTCGCGGACCGAGCGCAACCGTGACGCCGCCTTTGACCGCTTGGCAGGCGCGGGTGCCGAATTGGTCACGACAGAGATGGTGCTGTTCGAATGGCTGCGTACGGCAGAGGCCGATCCGTTCAAAGAAATTCAAGCGCTGATCAAGTGACGGATCGCTGATAAATACGTGGGCGGGTATTTACCCAGCCACGGAGTCAGCTTCTTGCAAGTCCGTGCTTCTCATAATTATGAATTCAGTACAAGTTCGTTTTTAGGAGAAGTAGATGGTTGCTTATGCAGATTTTCACCGCCGTTCCATTGAGGACCGCGACGCTTTTTGGTCTGAGCAGGCCAAATTGGTGGACTGGCAGACTCAGCCACAACAAATCTGCGATTACAGCAACCCTCCATTTGCCAAGTGGTTCGTGGGCGGCAAAACCAACCTGTGTCACAACGCAGTAGACCGTCACCTGAAAGATCGCGCGGACCAAGCCGCCTTGATCTTTGTGTCGACCGAGACCGACCAAGAAAAAACCTACACCTACCGTGACCTGCATGCCGAAGTGCAGCGCATGGCCGCCATCTTGAAAGACTTGGGCGTGGTCAAAGGCGATCGCGTGTTGATCTACATGCCGATGATTGCCGAAGCCGCATTTGCCATGTTGGCCTGTGCACGTTTGGGTGCTATTCACTCGGTGGTGTTTGGCGGTTTTGCATCGCACTCGCTGGCCACCCGCATCGAAGATGCATCGCCCAAAGTCATCATTAGCGCTGACGCTGGCTCACGCGGTGGCAAGGGTGTGCCTTACAAGCCGTTGCTTGACGAAGCCATCAAGCTGTCAGCCCACAAGCCTGCGCATGTGATCATGGTCGACCGCAAGTTGGCCGCTTTCACGCCCGTTGCAGGCCGCGATGTGGACTACGCCACAGAGCGCGCTAAACACATGGATGCCGTGGTGCCTTGCGAGTGGGTCGAATCCACACACCCCAGCTACACCTTGTATACCTCGGGCACCACAGGCAAGCCCAAGGGCGTGCAACGCGACACCGGTGGCTACACCGTGGCGCTGGCCTCCAGCATTCCCCATATTTACCAAGGTAAGCCCGGCGGCACCTTCTTTTGCACCAGCGACATCGGCTGGGTGGTGGGCCACAGCTACATCATTTACGGTCCACTGATTGGCGGCATGGCCACCATCATGTACGAAGGTCTGCCCATCCGTCCGGATGGCGGCATTTGGTGGAGCTTGGTCGAGAAGTACAAGGTCAACGTCATGTTCAGCGCGCCCACGGCCATCCGTGTGCTGAAAAAGCAAGACCCAGCGTTGCTGAGTAAATACGACCTGTCCAGCCTGCAAGCCCTGTTCTTGGCGGGTGAGCCTTTGGACGAGCCCACGGCCAAGTGGATTTCCGAAGGTTTGAATGGCAAGCCCATCATCGACAACTACTGGCAAACCGAAACCGGCTGGCCAATCTTGACGATCTGTAACGGTGTTGAAAAAGCACCTAGCAAGTTTGGCTCGCCCGGCAAAGCGGTCTATGGCTACAACGTCAAATTGGTCGACGACCAAACCGGCGAAGAGCTCACAGGCGCGAACCAAAAAGGCGTGTTAACCATCGAAGGGCCACTGCCTCCTGGCAACTTGCAGACCATTTGGGGCGACGACAAACGTTTCGTCAGCACCTACTGGAACACCGTGCCGAACAAACTCGTTTACAGCACCTTCGACTGGGCGGTGCGCGACGAAGACGGTTACTTCTTCATCTTGGGCCGCACCGATGACGTGATCAACGTCGCCGGTCACCGCCTCGGTACCCGCGAAATTGAGGAGAGCATCTCCAGCCACCCGAACATCGCTGAAGTGGCGGTGGTTGGTGTGGCCGATCAACTCAAGGGCCAAGTGGCCATGGCCTTTGCCATTGTCAAAGACACCTCAGGTCTGACCGACGACGCGGCGCGCTTGAAGCTCGAAGGCGAAGTCATGAAGGTGGTGGATTCGCAATTGGGCGCAGTGGCTCGCCCATCGCGGGTGCTGTTTGTGACGGCTTTGCCCAAGACCCGCAGCGGCAAGTTGCTGCGTCGTGCCATTCAAGCGGTGTGTGAAAAACGTGATCCGGGCGACCTGACCACGATCGACGATCCCACCGCCTTGAAGCAGATTCAGGACCAAATTTCCTGACACCCGACTGAATCCCCTAAAAATAAAGATCGCGGACACGTGTCCGATCGGTGGCACAATGCCGGATGTAACTAGGCCCTTCCCAGCCACAGTCGCATCCGCCAACCGGTTAAGCCGTGTCGCGGAAGGTTTTTTTCCAACCAGCTAATGTTCCCTGCAGGGGAACGGAGGTCAGCGCAATGAGTGAGACATCAGTCTTCAAAGCCTATTCAGGCAACACCTACCTGTTCGGTGGCAATGCTCCGTACGTCGAAGAGATGTACGAGAACTACTTGGCCAACCCCGGCAGCGTTCCCGATTCTTGGCGTGAGTATTTCGATGCATTGCAGCATGTGCCTGCCGTCGACGGTACCAATGCAAAAGACGTGCCCCATTTGCCCGTCATCAACGCCTTTGCAGAGCGCGCCAAAGCCGGCGGCACCAAGGTCGTCATGGCCAGCGAAAACGTCGAAATGGGGCGCAAGCGCACTGCGGTGCAACAACTCATTGCCGCCTACCGCAACGTCGGTCAGCGTTGGGCCGACTTGGACCCCTTGAAGCGCACCGAGCGCCCCAATATTCCTGATCTCGACCCCGCTTTCTACGGCTTCACCGATGCCGACCAGGAAACCGTGTTCGACACCAGCAACACTTTCTTCGGCAAGAACAACATGTCCTTGCGCGAGTTGCTCAATGCACTGCGCGAAACCTATTGCGGCACCTTGGGCGCCGAATACATGTACACCACCGAGCAAGCTGAAAAGCGCTGGTGGCAGCAAAAGTTGGAAAGCATCCGCAGCAAACCCAACTTCAACACAGACAAGAAAAAGCAAATCCTTGACCGCCTGACAGCAGCCGAGGGTTTGGAGCGTTATTTGCACACCAAATACGTGGGCCAAAAGCGTTTCTCGCTTGAAGGTGGCGAGAGCTTCATCGCATCGATGGACGAACTGATCCAAATGGCTGGCGCCAAAGGCGTGCAAGAAGTGGTGATCGGTATGGCTCACCGCGGACGTTTGAACGTGTTGGTCAACACCATGGGCAAATTGCCTGCTGACTTGTTCGCAGAGTTTGACCACACCGCCCCTGAAGATTTGCCTGCAGGTGACGTGAAGTACCACCAAGGTTTCAGCTCTGACGTGAGCACAGCCGGTGGTCCTGTTCACTTGTCGTTGGCTTTCAACCCATCGCATTTGGAAATCGTGAACCCTGTGGTCGAAGGCTCTGTGCGCGCACGCATGGACCGTCGCGATGACCCCACCGGTAGCCAAGTGCTGCCCGTGTTGGTCCACGGTGACTCCGCTTTCGGCGGTCAAGGCGTGAACCAAGAAACTTTGGCTCTGGCCCAGACCCGTGGTTACACCACAGGCGGCACGGTGCACATCATCATCAACAACCAGATCGGCTTCACCACCTCTGACCCACGTGACATGCGCTCTAGCGTGTTCTGTACCGACATCGTCAAGATGGTCGAGGCACCTGTGTTACACGTGAACTCGGACGATCCTGAGACCGTGGTGTTGGCCACGCAGTTGGCACTCGAATACCGCATGACCTTCCGCAAGGACGTGGTGCTGGACATCGTGTGTTTCCGCAAACTCGGCCACAACGAGCAAGACACCCCAGCGCTGACTCAGCCGCTGATGTACAAAAAAATCGCGGCACATCCTGGCACCCGTAAATTGTTTGCCGACAAACTGGCCACCCAAGGTTTGGGCGAAGGCTTGGGCGACGAGATGGTCAAGGCCTATCGCGCCGCGTTGGACGCAGGCAAGAACACCTCTGAGCCTGTGTTGACCAACTTCAAAACCAAGTTCACGGTGGACTGGTCACCCTTCATGGGCAAGAAGTGGACAGACGCTGGCGACACCGCCATTCCCATGGCTGAGTGGAAGCGTTTGGCCGAAAGAGTCACCACGATTCCCGAGTCGGTCACACCGCACCAATTGGTCAAGAAGGTCTATGACGACCGCGCCGCCATGGGCCGTGGCGACATCCCCGTGGATTGGGGCATGGGCGAGCACATGGCTTTCGCATCCTTGGTGGCCAGCGGCTACCCCGTGCGTTTGTCGGGCGAAGATTGTGGCCGTGGCACGTTCACACACCGTCACGCCGTGATTCACGATCAAAAGCGTGAAAAGTGGGACACCGGTACTTATGTCGCGTTGCAAAACGTGGCCGACAAACAAGCACCTTTCGTTGTGATCGACTCGATCTTGTCGGAAGAGGCTGTGCTCGGTTTCGAATACGGCTACGCCTCCAACGATCCCAACACCTTGGTGATCTGGGAAGCCCAGTTCGGCGACTTCGCCAACGGTGCTCAAGTGGTGATTGACCAGTTCATCGCCTCGGGCGAAGTGAAGTGGGGCCGTGTGAACGGTTTGACGCTGATGCTGCCACACGGCTATGAAGGCCAAGGCCCAGAGCACAGCTCTGCACGCCTCGAGCGCTTCATGCAATTGGCTGCGGACACCAACATGCAGATCGTGCAGCCCACCACGGCCAGCCAGATCTTCCACGTGTTGCGTCGTCAAATGGTGCGCGACTTGCGCAAGCCATTGATCATCTTCACACCCAAGTCCTTGTTGCGTAACAAAGACGCGACATCGCCTGTGTCTGAGTTCACCAAAGGCTCGTTCCAAACCGTGATTCCTGAGAACAAAGCGCTCAAGGCTGACAAGGTCAAACGCGTGTTGGTGTGCTCGGGCAAGGTCTATTACGACTTGGTCAAGAAGCGTGAAGAGTTGGGTGCTGATGACGTCGCTATTCTGCGCGCCGAACAGCTGTATCCCTTCCCACACAAGGCTTTCGGCGCTGAGCTCAAGAAGTACCCCAACGCCACTGAGTTGGTGTGGACGCAAGACGAGCCACAAAACCAAGGCGCATGGTTCTTCGTGCAGCACTACATCCACGAAAACATGTCGTCGGGTCAAAAGCTCGGTTACTCGGGTCGTGCCGCTTCTGCATCGCCTGCTGTGGGTTACTCACACCTGCACCAAGAGCAGCAAAAAGCACTGGTGGAAGGCGCGTTCGGCAAGCTCAAGGGCTTCGTGCTGACCAAATAAACCTCGTCCCCTTACACAGAAACACATACAGAAAGAATTCATATGGCTATCGTAGAAGTCAAAGTTCCTCAGTTGTCTGAGTCCGTGGCCGAGGCCACCATGTTGCAATGGAAAAAGAAAGTGGGCGAGTCTGTCGCTGCTGACGAAATCCTGATCGAAATCGAGACCGACAAAGTCGTGCTCGAAGTGCCCGCACCCGCCGCAGGCGTGTTGTCTGAGATCGTCGTTGCCGATGGCGGCACGGTGGCTGCTGAGCAACTCATCGCACGCATCGACACCGATGGCAAAGTTGGTGCCGCTGCGCCAGCCGCCGCGGCAGCACCTGCTGCAGCCGCACCCGCTGCGGCTCCTGCTGCCGCCGCCGCAGCGTCCAGCAGCAAAGCTGGCGTGGCCATGCCAGCTGCCGCCAAGTTGATGGCTGACAACAACTTGGCCGCTGGTTCTGTGTCCGGCACAGGCAAAGACGGTCGCGTCACCAAGGGTGATGTGTTGTCTGCTGTGGCTGGTGGCGTGCAATCCACTGCGGGCGTGATTCCCACAGGCGCACCGACCAAAGCCTTGCCACAAGTTGCTGCACCTGCTGCGGTGAACTTGGGTGATCGCCCTGAGCAACGCGTGCCCATGACACGTCTGCGTGCCCGCGTGGCCGAGCGTTTGTTGCAATCGCAATCGACCAACGCCATCTTGACCACCTTCAACGAAATCAACATGGCGCCCGTCATGGACATGCGCAAGCGCATGCAAGAGCGTTTCGAGAAGGAACACGGCGTCAAGCTCGGCTTCATGAGCTTCTTCGTCAAAGCGGCAGTGCACGCCCTGAAGAAATTCCCCGTGTTGAACGCTTCGGTCGACGGCAATGACATCGTCTACCACGGCTACTTCGACATCGGTATCGCGGTGGGTTCGCCACGCGGTTTGGTGGTGCCCATTTTACGCAACGCTGACCAAATGAGCTTTGCTGACATCGAGAAGAAGATTGCTGAATTCGGCGTGAAAGCGCGTGACGGCAAGTTGGGCATCGAAGAGATGACCGGCGGTACCTTCTCGATCTCCAACGGCGGCACCTTCGGCTCCATGATGTCGACACCGATCATCAACCCACCCCAATCTGCGATTCTTGGCGTGCACGCGACCAAAGACCGCGCCATGGTGGAAAACGGCCAAGTGGTGGTTCGCCCCATGAACTACTTTGCGATGTCGTATGACCACCGCATCATTGACGGCCGCGAAGCTGTCTTGGGTCTGGTGGCGATGAAAGAAGCGCTGGAAGATCCAGCTCGTCTGTTGTTTGATATCTGATTGAAGGATTCACATGTCTAAACAATTCGACGTCGTCGTCATTGGCGGTGGCCCCGGTGGCTATATCGCAGCCATTCGCGCTGCACAACTCGGTTTCCAAGTCGCTTGTATCGACGAGTGGAAAAACGCAGCCGGTGGCCCAGCGCCCGGCGGTACTTGCACCAACGTGGGTTGCATCCCGTCTAAGGCTTTGCTGCAGTCCAGCGAGCACTTTGACCATGCCAACCACCACTTCGCAGAGCACGGCATCTCCGCCAAAGACGTGAAGATGGACGTGGCCAAGATGATTGCCCGCAAGGACAACGTTGTGAAGCAAAACAACGATGGCATCTTGTACCTGTTCAAGAAAAACAAGGTCACGTTTTTCCACGGTCGCGGCAGCTTTGCTGGCAAGGCTGAAGGCGGCTACACCATCAACGTGGCTGGCAAAACCGAAGAGGCCATCACGGCCAAGCAAGTCATCATCGCCACAGGCTCTAACGCCCGTGCGTTGCCCGGCACACCGTTTGACGAAGTCAACGTGTTGTCCAACGATGGCGCTTTGCGCGTGGGCGCTGTGCCTAAGAAGCTGGCCTTGATCGGTTCAGGCGTGATTGGTTTGGAAATGGGTTCTGTCTGGCGTCGTCTCGGCGCTGACGTGACCATCCTCGAAGGTCTGCCGACTTTCCTCGGCGCTGTGGACGAGCAAATCGCCAAAGAAGCCAAGAAGGCGTTTGACAAGCAAGGCTTGAAGATCGAACTCGGCGTCAAAGTCGGCGAGATCGTCAACGGCAAGAAAGACGTCACTGTCAACTACACCAACGCCAAAGGCGAAGCCGTGAAGTTGGTGGCTGACAAACTCATCGTGTCAATTGGTCGCGTGCCCAACACCATTGGTTTGAATGCCGAAGCCATTGGCCTACAGCTCGACGAGCGCGGTGCGATCGTGGTGGACGGCGATTGCAAAACCAATGTGCCCGGCGTGTGGGCCGTGGGCGACGTGGTGCGTGGTCCGATGCTCGCGCACAAGGCGGAAGAAGAAGGCGTTGCCGTGGCTGAGCGCATTGCGGGCCAACACGGTCACGTCAACTTCAACACCATTCCTTGGGTCATCTACACCAGCCCCGAAATCGCTTGGGTGGGCCGCACAGAGCAGCAGCTCAAGGCCGACGGCGTGGCTTACAAGGCCGGCACCTTCCCGTTCCTCGCGAACGGCCGTGCACGCGCTTTGGGCGACACCACCGGCATGGTGAAGTTCTTAGCTGATGCCACCACCGACGAAATCTTGGGCGTGCACATCGTGGGACCTATGGCGTCTGAGTTGATCTCTGAAGCCGTCGTGGCGATGGAGTTCAAGGCCTCGGCCGAAGACATCGCCCGCATTTGCCACGCACATCCTTCGTTGTCAGAAGCCACGAAAGAGGCTGCTTTGGCTGTGGATAAGCGCACGTTGAACTTCTAAAAAATTTTCAACGCTGACATTGAAAAGCCCGCTGGTGACAGCGGGCTTTTTTCATCAGCAAGGCACAATAGACCCTGTATGTCAGTGCACCAAAACTACCTCAAAGAACTCGAAATTCGTGGCTTCCAAAGCGACCCCGCGCAGTTGCGCGCGATTGATGCGTTAGAGCGCTGCGCGAACGAGTGGGCCGCTTACAAAGAAAAGCGTTCGAACAAGCTCAAAAAGCTGGTGAACCGTCCGCCCATTCCGCGCGGTGTGTACATGTTTGGCGGCGTGGGCCGAGGCAAGAGCTTTTTGATGGACTGCTTTTTCGATGCAGTGCCAATTCAGCGCAAAACACGCTTGCATTTCCATGAGTTCATGCGTGAGGTGCACCGTGAGTTGCGTGAGTTACAAGGCAAGGCCAATCCTTTGGATATCTTGGGTCAGCAAATTGCCAAGCGCTACAAGCTGATTTGTTTTGACGAATTCCATGTGGCCGACATCACCGACGCGATGATCTTGCACCGCTTGCTCGACGCGTTGTTTGACAACGGGGTGGGCTTTGTGACCACCTCGAACTTCAAGCCCGACGATCTGTATCCGGGTGGCATGCACCGCGACCGTATCTTGCCCGCGATCGCCTTGCTGAACAAAGAGTTGGAAGTGATCAACGTTGACAACGGCACCGACTACCGCCGTCGCACCTTGGAGCAAGTCGAGTTGTATTTGCGTCCTCTGGGCCCCAAGGCCGATGCAGCCATGACCGATGCGTTCAACCGCTTGGCCGAGTGCCAAGATGAAGAGCCGGTGCTGCACATTGAGGCGCGCGAGATCAAAGCCCGTCGCCGTGCGGGGGGCGTGGTCTGGTTCAACTTCAAAGAGCTGTGCGGTGGGCCGCGTTCGCAAAACGATTATTTGGAAATCGCCACCCAATTCCACACGGTGTTGCTCAGCGATGTGCCGTTGATGCCGGTCAACCGATCCGCCGAAGCGCGTCGTTTCACCTGGCTGGTGGATGTGCTGTATGACCGCCGTGTCAAGTTGATGATGTCGGCAGAAGTTGAGCCTGAAGCGTTGTACACACAGGGGCCGATGTCGCATGAGTTTCCACGCACCGTGTCGCGTTTGAACGAAATGCAGTCGGCCGAATTTTTGGCGTTGGAGCGCCGCACGGTGGATACCGCACTCACATGAAACGAATTCTTCTTGCTTGGGTTTTGTTTGGCGTGTGCGCGTTGGCACAGGCGCAAGTGGCGACCCACGAAGAACCGACCGAGGCGGAGCGACAAGCGCAAAGCCAACGTTTGATCGAGCGTCGCAAGCAGCTTGAAGATGCCTACAAGCAAGACATGCAAATTTGTTATCAAAAATTTGATGTCGTCTCGTGCCGCAACGAAGCGCGTGAGCGTCGCATTCAAGCCAATTCGGTGTTACGTCAAGAGGAGCTGAAGTTCAATGCCTCCGAGCGCCAAATCAAGGCGGCAGAGGTTCAGCGCCGCATCGCTGAAAAACAAGCCGATGCCCAACGCGATGAGGCCCAAACACAACGCGCGGAATCGGTGCAACAAGCGAAAGACCGTGCCGAGCGCAATGCTGAGAAGCAAGTTGAGCACGCCAACAAAGGCGGCAGCCGCGAAGCCTATGAAGCCAAACAACGCGAGGCCGCAGAGCACCGTGCCAACCTTCAAAAGAAACTCCGCGAACGCGACAAACCACCCGCAGCTTCCTTGCCTGTGCCAGGAGCCTCCAAGTGAGTGTTGAGAACCTGCGTTCACCCGAGCGTCAATTGATCGAGCTGCGCATGGAGCATGCCGATTTAGACGCCAGCATCGACCGGCTCAGCCTGACCACGCCGGTGGACGAGTTGATGCTGCGCCGTTTGAAAAAACGCCGCTTGGGCTTGCGCGATCAAATTCAGCAGATCGAGCGCATGCTCGATCCCAAAGAGCCCGCCTGATGAGCCATCCGTTGCGTGCGATGGTGCAAGAAGCTTTTGCACCTTTGGGTGTGTTGGCCCGAGCCACCGAGCAATTTCAACCCCGTGAGGGCCAAACCGAAATGGCTTTGGCCGTGGCGGATGTGGTGTCGCACGGCGGCAGTTTGGTGGTGGAGGCGGGCACGGGCGTGGGCAAGACCTTTGCCTATTTGGTGCCGGCCTTGTTGAGCGGCGAGCGTGTGTTGTTGTCCACCGCCACCAAGGCTTTGCAAGACCAATTGTTTTCGCGCGACTTGCCCCGTCTGGTGCAGGCGTTGAACTTGCCTGTTCGCTTGGCCTTGCTCAAGGGGCGCAGCAGCTACTTGTGCACGCACCGCATGGAAATGGCCAGACGTGACACGACCATGCCTGATCGGCACACCGTGCATTTATTGTCACGGGTAGAGACCTGGTCGCTCAGCACCCGCACGGGAGATTTGGCCGAGCTGCCTGGGCTGGATGAGCGCTCACCCTTGATCCCGCTGATCACCTCCAACCGTGAAAACTGTTTGGGCTCGCAGTGCCCGAAATTCAAAACCTGTCACGTCAACGCCGCGCGCCGCGAAGCCTTGGGTGCAGACGTGGTGGTGATCAACCACCATTTGTTTTTCGCCGATATGGCGGTGCGTGAGACCGGCATGGCCGAGTTGCTGCCCAGCGTGCGCGTGGTGATTTTTGACGAAGCGCATCAGCTCAACGAAACCGGTGTGAATTTTCTGGGCCATCAACTCGGCACAGCACAGTTGTTGGATGTGACCCGCGACATCTTGGCCACGGGCTTGCAATTGGCACGTGGTTTGGCCGATTGGCAAGGCGTGTGTTCAGGCCTAGAGCGCGCGGCGCGAGAGCTGCGTTTGATCGGTGGCAAACGCCCCGGTGCCGTCAAATTACGTTGGACTGGTGATGCACCCGAGGGCATCCATCCCGGTGCGTGGGAGCAGTCGCTGCAAGACGTGGGCGCAGCTTGTGTGCAGGCCTTGCAAGCGCTCGATACCGTGAGCGAGATTGCCCCCGACTTCATGCGCTTGCACGACCGCGTGGCCGAAATTGCCAAACGCGTGGATGCTTTTCTCAACCCCTGTGCGTCGGATGCGGTGCGTTGGATGGACGTGAGCGCATCGCAAATGCGTTTGATGGAAGCCCCGTTGGACATTGCCCAAACCGTGCGCGATCGATTGATGAGCAAAGGCGGCGCGACGCCGGCTGATGACCTGTTGGCCGAAGAGCCGCCTTGGCAAGACGACGAGCAAGCCTTCAATGCCTTGGAGCCCAGCGTGCCACATCCGCCGCAAGACACGCGGCCGCGCAGTTGGATTTTCACTTCGGCCACCTTGGGCGACGACCCGCGTTTGCGCTGGTTCACCGAACCGTGTGGCTTGGAGTCTGCCCAGGTGTTGCGTGTGGGCAGCCCGTTTGACTATCCCTCGCAAGCCGCTTTGTATGTGCCACGCGACATCGTGCGGCCGAACGACCCTGCGCACAGTGCGCAAGTGGCCGCGCTTGCTGCCGATGCGGTGCGTCGGCTGGGTGGCCGCACCTTGGTGCTCACCACCACCTTGCGCGCCTTGCGTGCCATCGGCGATGTGATGAAGCAGCAACTCGAAGGCTCTGGCATTGAGGTGTTGGTGCAAGGCGAGTGGCCCAAGCGTCATTTGATGGAGCGCTTTCGCGAAGGGGCGAAAGCCGGCGAGGGTGGTTGCGTCTTGGTGGCTTCCGCCACGTTTTGGGAAGGGTTCGATGTGCCCGGCGATGCGCTGCAATTGGTGGTGATCGACAAGCTGCCGTTCCCCCCGCCCAACGACCCCTTGGTGGAGGCGCGCAGCAAGCGCTTGGAAGCGCAAGGCCGCAGCCCGTTCAATGATTACTTTGTGCCCGAGGCTGTGGTGGCTTTGAAGCAAGGTGCGGGGCGATTGATTCGCCGAGAAACCGACCAAGGGGTGTTGGTCTTGTGTGACAACCGCTTGGTCACCACCGGCTATGGCCGCCGTTTGATTGCGGCCTTACCCCCGATGCGTCAACTCCACAACGCGCAAGAGTTGGCACAAGCGATTGACGTCTTGCACCAAGACGCGATCACCAAAATTTCCACCACGACTTTTTAGGGGCAGCGCGCTCGGGGTAGAGGAAAGCGCTGTTGGGATAGGTGTTCTCCAACACGCGGCGTGTGTCGTCGCGCAATTGCTCCAAACCGAGTTTGTCGTAGCACTGGAAGAGGATGAACAAGGCTTCTTCCACCGCAGGCACGTCACGGTATTCCTGCACGGCGGCTTGTGCGCGGTTCACGGCCGCCACATACGCACCGCGTTGGAAGTAAAAGCGCGCCACATAGACATCGGAGCGGGCCAAGGAGTTCTTGATGAACGCCATGCGCAAGCGCGCATCGGCGGTGTATTTGGAGTTCGGGAAACGCTGGGCCAATTCACGGAAGGCTTCAAACGATTCTTTGGCTTGCTTGGGATCGCGCTCAGCCAAATCTTGTTCGGCCAAGGAGGAGAACAGACCTAAGTTGTCGTTGAAGTTGACCAAGCCTTTGAGGTACAGCGCATAGTCCATGGCTGGGCTGGCAGGGTGCAGCTTGATGAAGCGGTCCAAGGTGGCCACCGCTTGAATAGGTTCGTTGGTTTTGTACTGAGCCCACGCTTTGTCCAGCTGTGCTTGCTGTGCCAGCGGTGTGCCAGCGGCACGGCCTTCGAGCTTTTCGTACAGGCCAATTGCTTTGTCGTAGCCACCCGCCGCCATCTCGTCTTTGGCTTCGCTGTAGAGCTTGTCGATGCTCCAGTTGACGGTCGGATCGTAGTTGCTGGGAGCGCAGGCAGACAAAAGAATGGCTGCGGTCAGTCCCAAGGGCATCCACACCGTCGATAATTTGATACGTAACACCACAGGTCACCCTCTTGAAGCAAAGTCAAACCATTCTATCGGCTCAGTCACCCACTCACGTTCTTGTGGAGGACCCGACGTTGCCAGATGAGCACACCGACTTGGTGGACGGCCCCGAGGTGGAGTGGCGCGAGCTCGAGATCCCGACCACTTTGCACGGCGAACGCTTAGACCGCGCCTTGGCTTTGTTGTTGCCCGAGTTCTCGCGCAGCTTCTCGCAGCAGTTGCTCAGTGAGGGCTGCGTGAGTTGTTTGGCGCCCACGCCGCGTGTGATGGGCAAAGCGTCCGTCAAAGTGCGCATGGGCGAGCGTTACCACGTGGCGCTGCGCCCCACGCCGCAAAGCCAAGCGTTCAAAGCCGAAGACATTCCCTTGAATGTGCTCTACGAAGACGACGATTTGCGCATCTTGAACAAGCCGGCGGGCTTGGTGGTTCATCCGGCACCTGGCAACTGGAGCGGGACACTGCTCAACGGTTTGTTGGCCATGGACCCTCAGGCCGTCATGTTGCCCCGTGCGGGCATCGTGCACCGCTTAGACAAAGACACCAGCGGCTTGATGGTGGTGGCTCGCACCCGCCGTTGCATGGACGCCTTGGTCGAGATGATTGCCGCCCGCGACGTACACCGTGAATACCTGGCTGTGGCCTATCGCAAATGGAACGGCAGCAGCAACCGCGATGTGGTGGCCGCCATTGGCCGCGATTACCGCAACCGCCTGCGCATGGCCGTGGTCGACTTAGAGCGCGTCCCTGGCAAAGAAGCCCACACCACCTTTGATGCCTTGGACAGCCAAGAAGAAGCATGTTTGGTGCAATGCACCTTGCACACAGGGCGTACCCACCAGATTCGGGTCCACATGGCGCACATTGGCCACCCCTTGGTGGGCGACTCTTTGTATGCAGGTCCCATGACGTTTGGCATGGAGCGCCAAGCCTTGCACGCGTTTCGCCTGAGCTTTGAGCATCCCATCACCGGCCAAGCCTTGTCTTTCGAGGCCCCGTTGCCGGCCGATATGACCGATTTATTGGCTCGGTTAGAATTGTCGCGACGCTTGTGAAAGCGGTGAGCCCTTTGGCTCTGGCCTGCGAACGCTGAACACAGGTGGCCTTGTCCACCTAGCTTTGCCTTAAACCCGCCTCGAGATGAATTTCGGGGCCTTTCCCTCGACCCTTGACCCGGAACTCACACGATGAACACCGTGGATGCCAAGCGTGTCCTTGAGACCGCCCTGATTTGCTCACATCAGCCAATCCAAGTACGCGAACTGCGTGTGCTGTTCCAAGACGACTTGGGTGCAGACACCATCAAAACATTGCTCGAAGAGTTGCAACTCGACTGGGCACAGCGCGGCGTAGAGCTGGTGCAAGTGGCTTCTGGCTGGCGTTTTCAAAGCCGCCCGCAGATGCGTGAGTATTTGGATCGCTTGAACCCCGAAAAGCCGCCCAAATACACCCGTGCCGCCATGGAAACCTTGGCCATCATCGCGTATCGCCAACCGGTGACGCGCGGTGACATGGAAGACATTCGCGGCGTGACCATCAACTCGTTGGTGCTCAAGCAGCTCGAAGACCGTGGCTGGGTGGAGGTCATTGGGCACCGCGAAACCGTGGGCCGTCCTGGCCTGTACGCCACGACGCGTCAGTTCTTGGACGATCTGGGGTTGGCCTCGCTGGACCAACTGCCTGTGTACGACACCGCCCAGGCGCAAGCCAATGCCTTTGCCCGATTGGGTGAAGACGATCCGGCACCCCAACTGGCGCTGGACGGTGTCGACCTTGTGACGGACGACGCTGTCGCTGAACCGTTGCCACACGCTGACGTTGCCGTTGAAGACCATGTGCCAGAAGCCAGACCTGCGTTTGACCTTGTGTCAGACACGGCCCCCGAACAAAAAACTGAGAACGCCCCATCCGGCGATGAACCCCATGAATCCTGAAATTGAAGACATCGGGGGCACGCCAGAAGACGAGGCAGCTTTCGAATTTGCAGACGTTGTCTCGGGCGACTTTGACCTAGAGGCCACCCGCGAAGAAGACACGCTCGGCAAGCGCGTGCTCTTGCCACAGCCTGAATCGCCCAAGTTGCACAAAGTGCTGGCCCAGTCGGGCTTGGGCTCGCGCATTGAGATGGAGCGACTGATCGCGGAAGGCCGCGTGTCGGTCAACAACGAGCCCGCACACGTGGGCCAACGCATTCAGTTTGGCGACCAAATCAAGGTCAATGGCAAATTGCTCAAGGTGCGCATTGCCCCGCCACCGCCTCGCGTGATCGCGTACCACAAGCCAGCCGGCGAAGTGGTGACCAACGATGACCCGCAAAACCGTCCTACCGTGTTTCGTCGTTTGCCACGTTTGTACCAAGGCAAATGGCAGTCCGTTGGCCGTTTGGACTTGAACACCGAAGGCTTGTTGCTGTTCACCAGCTCGGGCGAATTGGCCAACCAGTTGATGCACCCACGCTTTGGTTTGCAGCGCGAATACGCCGTGCGCTCGCTGGGCAAGCTGAGCAAAGATCAAAAAGAACAACTCGTCACCGGCATTCAGCTCGACGATGGTCCGGCCCAATTTGGCTCGATCGAAGAGGGGGGCGGTGAAGGCTCCAACTGCTGGTACCGAGTGACCATTTCTGAAGGGCGCAACCGCGAAGTTCGTCGCATGTTCGAAGCGGTGGGTCATGCGGTGAGCCGCTTGATTCGTATTCGCTACGGCGCCATGGTGTTGCCACGCGGCTTGAAGCGTGGTGCATTTGTGGAGCTCGGTGAGCGCGACATCCGTGCATTGATGGAAGCGGCCGGTGCGGAAGCGCCGCTGCAAAGCGGTCCTTCGCGCAACGACCGCAACGAGCGCGCCAACAGCCGCCGCCGTGGCAACAGTGTGGGCCCACGTCCTTCCATGCCACGAGCCCCCGAAGAGCGTTCCAGCGGGCCCGAGCGTTTGGTTCGCACCGAACGCAAACGCGGTGGCAAGCCCGCGCCCGTGCGCGATGCACAACCCGACCCGATGCAAACTTCGGTGGGCTACATCGGTGCTGACAGTTACGCCATGGACCGCGAGCGCAAGCAAGCGGGTCAAAAGGCCTTCCGCGCTGGTTTGGTCGGTGGCCGCAAGCCTTCGGGTGACGGCAGTGCGCCCCCGCGGCGCGGCGGCAACGCCGGCGGTAGCTTTGGTGGCGGACGCTCAGGCGGCGGCACCGGCGGTGGCCGAGGGCGTGGCGGGCGATAAACGCACCAAAAACGCCTGCAAGTCCTAAGGAAATCCCTTAGAACGGTTAAAATAGTAGGCTTCGCGATTCACGAACAAAAGTTTCTAAAACCTCACAAGGAAAAATTCAAAATGGCAATCGAACGCACTCTCTCCATCATCAAGCCTGACGCAGTCGCTAAAAACGTCATCGGTCAAATCTACGCACGTTTCGAAGCTGCTGGCTTGAAAGTGATCGCTGCTCGCATGGCTCACCTGTCACGCGGCGAAGCTGAACAGTTCTACGCTGTGCACAAAGCACGTCCTTTCTTCAAAGATTTGGTCGACTTCATGGTCTCTGGCCCCGTCATGATCCAAGTGTTGGAAGGCGAAAACGCAATTTTGAAAAACCGTGACTTGATGGGCGCGACCAACCCCAAAGAAGCTGCTGCTGGCACCATCCGCGCTGACTTCGCTGACAGCATCGATGCCAACGCTGTGCACGGTTCTGACGCCGCTGAGACTGCCGCTGTTGAAATCGGCTTCTTCTTCGCTGGCATGAACGTTTACGGTCGTTAATAGCCAATCGACGCGGTGGGTAACCACTGCGTTGGCGAATAAAAATGACGGCCAACCTGCTTGATTTTGATCTCGACGGTTTGGCCGTTTTTTGTGAGCGCTTGGGCGAGAAACGCTTTCGCGCCACACAGCTGTTCCGGTGGATCCACCAAAAAGGCGCACAAGACTTTGATCAGATGTCTGATCTCGCCAAGTCGCTGCGCGAAAAGCTGAAGACCTCTGCACGGGTTCAGCCACTCACCCCCATTTCTAGACACGACTCTGCCGACGGCACCATTAAGTGGTTGTTCGACGTGGGCGACGGCAATGCCGTCGAAACCGTGTTCATTCCCGAAGACGATCGAGGCACTTTGTGCATCTCGTCACAAGCGGGTTGCGCCGTGGGTTGCCGCTTTTGCTCCACGGGCCATCAAGGTTTCAGCCGCAACCTCACCACAGGCGAAATTTTGTCGCAGCTGTGGTTTGCGGAACACACGCTGCGCAAGCAGTTCAACACGACCGAGCGCGTCATCTCCAACGTGGTGATGATGGGCATGGGCGAGCCGCTGCAAAACTACAGTGCCCTGGTGCCTGCCTTGCGCGCCATGTTGGACGATCACGGCTATGGGCTGTCGCGCCGCCGTGTGACAGTGTCGACCTCGGGCGTGGTGCCCATGATGGACCGTTTGGGTGAAGACTGCCCCGTGGCCCTGGCGGTGTCGCTGCATGCGCCCACCGATGCCTTGCGCGACAACTTGGTGCCGCTCAACCGCAAATACCCTTTGCACGAGTTGATGGACGCTTGTCGCCGTTACTTGGCACACGCGCCACGCGACTTCATCACCTTCGAATACTGCATGTTGGATGGCGTCAACGACCAACCCGAGCACGCGCAAGCTTTGATCGATTTGGTTCGTCCCAAGCGCGGTGCGGGTGAGGGCGTGTCGTGCAAGTTCAACCTGATTCCATTCAATCCTTTCCCGGCATCGGGTCTGACCCGCTCAGACAACGCCACGGTCAAAGCCTTTGCCGAGCAACTCAGTGCCGCAGGCATCATCACCACGGTGCGCAAAACACGTGGTGACGACATTGACGCCGCTTGCGGCCAACTGGCGGGCGATGTCAAAGACCGCACCCAGGTGGAAGCGCGCATGGCCAAACAACGGGTGATTCCGCTGACACAGGTGTCGTCATGAACGCGGCTTGGCATCGCGGCGCGGCATGCCTTGGCTGGGTGCTAGGTGCGTTGCTGCTGATCGCTGGTTGTGCGCAAACGCCAGCTTCGGTGCGCCTAGATACCTTGACCACACCCGAGCCAGATTCGGTTCGCCAACGTGCCGCGCGTCGCTTGGCTTTGGCGACCGCTTATTTCGAGCAAAACCAAAACACGGTGGCGCAACAAGAAGTGCGCGCCGCCTTGCAAATTGACGCCAACTATGCCGAGGCCTACAGCCTGCTGGGTCTGATCCATCAGCGTGACAACGCACCGGCCTTGGCCGAACAAAGTTTTGAGCAGGCTTTGCAACTTGCCTCCATGCCGCCCTTGCGCCCCAGCGAGTTGGCGTCGGTGCAACACAACTACGGTTGGTTTTTGTGCCAACAAAACAGCTTTGCCCAAGCGCAAACCCAATTTGCACGGGCGCTGTCACAAGCTGGCTACAACCAGGCGGGTAAAACTTGGATGACCAGTGCCTTGTGCCAACTGCGTGCAGGCCAGCGTGTCGAAGCGCGCAACAGTTTTCAGAATGCTTTGATGCTCGAGCCTCGCAACGCCCTGGTTCGCTACCAACTGGCGCAACTGGATTGGCAAGACGGCAATCCCAGGCGAGCTCAAACAGTGTTGTCCCCTTTGAACACCAGTGCACAAGCCAGCCCCGAAAGTCTGTGGCTGGGCATCCAATTGGCCCGCGCTTTGGCGCAGCAGCCTGAGATGCTGCAACTCGCGCAACAATTGACCCAACGCTATCCCCAATCAATACAAGCGCAGGCTTGGGTTGAAAGAAAATTTGAAGACAAATGACGAACGAAACTGTGTCTACCGCTGAATCTGCTGTACCCGAACAAACCACCGCACCGACCACCACTGCAGGCGCTGTGCTGCGTGGTTACCGCACCGATTTGGGCTTGAACATTGAGGTCTTGGCCGCTGCCATCCACGTGCCCGTTGCCAAGCTCCAAGCGCTCGAAGATGACCGACTGGATGTGCTGCCTGATGCTGTGTTTGCTCGCGCGCTCGCGCTGGCTGCGTGTCGCCAGCTCAAAACCGATCCAGCACCTGTGTTGGCCTTGTTGCCCAGCCAAGATGTGTCGCGCATTGCCCCCAAAAGCGAGCGTGGCATCGACTCACCGCTGCACCGTCCTTCTTTCTTGCCAGAGTCGAGCTTTTTGGCCGTTCAATCGTGGTTCACACCCATGCGCTTGGCTGCTCTGGCCGTGTTGGCTTTGGCGTTGTTCATCGCGGCTGGGCCCGAGTTTGAATTGAGCCTTTCCAGCGAAGACACGAATATTTCCAAAACAGCGGTGGAGCCCGTTGTGCCTTCAGCCCCGGTGTTGACGACAGTGGAAGCCCCCGTGGATGTGGCTTCCGTGCCCGCAGAGATGCCCGTGGTGACCGGCAAGATGGTGATCACCCCGGTGCAATCGGCCGCGATTGCTGCGCCTGCCATCACGCCTGCCGTGACTCCCGCAGTCGCAGCCAGCGCCACAGGAGGAACCCATGCCCGATAACGTTTCTTGCAATCCCCAAGGCATTGCACTGTCGCAGCCCAAGGCGCGACACAGTCTGCAAGCCCGCGTGGCGTGGGGTGACCATGTGGTCACGGTGGGTGGTGATGCGCCTGTGCGCGTGCAGTCCATGACCAACACCGACACGGTCGACGCGATTGGCACAGCCATTCAAATCAAAGAATTGGCTTTGGCCGGTTCAGAGCTGGTGCGCATCACGGTCAATACGCCTGAGGCTGCCGCAGCTGTGCCGCATGTGCGTGAGCAGCTCGACAAGATGGGCATCAACGTCCCGCTGATTGGCGACTTTCACTACAACGGCCACCGTTTGTTGACCGAGTTTCCTGACTGTGCGCAAGCGTTGTCGAAGTACCGCATCAACCCCGGCAACGTGGGCAAAGGCGACAAACACGACAAGCAATTCGGCCAAATGATTGAAGCGGCGATGCGCTACAACAAAGCCGTGCGCATTGGCGTGAACTGGGGCAGTTTGGACCAAGAGTTGCTCGCCAAGTTAATGGACGAAAACGCATTGCGTGCCCAGCCCTTCGAAGCCAAGCAAGTGATGTACGAAGCGCTGATCACCTCGGCCATTGACTCGGCCAAATTGGCACAGAGCATGGGCATGTCGGCCAACCAAATTTTGCTCAGCTGCAAAGTCAGTGGCGTGCAAGACCTGATCGCGGTGTATCGCGAGTTGGCGCAGCGCTGCAACTATCCGCTGCACTTAGGGCTCACCGAAGCAGGCATGGGGACGAAGGGCACGGTGGCTTCCGCTACGGCCTTGTCCATTTTGCTGCAAGAGGGCATTGGCGACACCATCCGAGTCTCGCTCACGCCTCAGCCCGGCGAAGCCCGCACGCAAGAGGTGGTGATTGCCTCTGAAATTTTGCAAGCCTTGGGCCTGCGCACTTTTGTGCCCAGCGTGACCGCGTGCCCTGGTTGCGGTCGCACCACCAGCACCACTTTCCAAGAAATGGCCAAGTCGATTGACGACTTCTTGCGCGCCCAAATGCCCGTGTGGCGCACCCTGTACCCTGGGGTTGAAAACCTCAAGGTGGCGGTGATGGGCTGCATCGTCAACGGGCCGGGTGAGAGCAAGCATGCCGACATCGGCATCAGCTTGCCTGGCAGTGGCGAAGCGCCTGCTGCGCCCGTGTTCATCGATGGCGAAAAAGCCATGACCTTGCGCGGTGACAACATCGCCCAAGAGTTCCACCAAATTGTCGAAAACTACATTGAAAAACGCTTTGGCTAAGCCCTCAGCGTGATGAAGACCTCTGGACCTCAACGTGACTTCTGAACTCACCCTCAACGGCGCAGCCAAGCCCGTGAAAACTGCCAAAGCCCAAGCCTTGACCGCAGTCAAAGGCATGAACGACTTGTTGCCCCCAGCCTCGGCCCAATGGGAGTGGCTCGAAGACAAAGTGCGCGGCTTGATGGCCCGTCACGCGTACCGCAACTTGCGCACGCCCATCGTCGAACCCACCGCTTTGTTTGTGCGTGGCTTGGGCGAGGTGACCGACATTGTGGAAAAGGAGATGTACTCCTTCGAAGACCGCTTGAACGGCGAGCAACTCACGCTGCGTCCCGAGGCCACTGCTGGTGTGGTCCGCGCGGTGGTTGAGCACAACATGCTGTACGACGGCGGCAAGCGCTTGTATTACATGGGCCCGATGTTTCGCCACGAGCGGCCACAACGCGGCCGCTATCGCCAGTTTCATCAAATCGGTGCGGAGGCTTTGGGCTTTCCGGGGGCGGAGGTGGATGCCGAACTCATTTTGTTGGCGGCGACGCTGTGGCAAGAGTTGGGTTTGCAAGACGTGCGTTTGGAACTCAACAGCTTGGGTCAGCCCAACGAGCGCGCCGCGCACCGCGCTGCCTTGATCACGCATTTGGAACAGCACCTCGATGTGCTGGACGAAGAAGCCAAGCGCCGCTTGCACAGCAACCCGCTGCGCATCTTGGACACCAAAAACCCAGCAATGCAAGCTGTGGTCGAAGCCGCGCCGAAACTGATGGACTTTTTGGGGGAGGCCTCGTTGGCCCACTTCAACGCCGTGCGCGCCATTTTGGATGCCAGCGGCGTGAGCTATCGCATCAACCCACGCTTGGTGCGTGGCATGGATTACTACAACCTCACGGTGTTTGAGTTCGTGACCGACCGTTTGGGCTCGCAAGGCACCATCTGCGGCGGTGGCCGTTACGACTACCTGATCGAGCAAGTGGGCGGCAAGCCTGCACCGGCCGTGGGCTGGGCTTTGGGGGTGGAGCGTGTGCTGGAGTTGCTCAAAGAGCAGGGCACATTGCCCGAGGCCGTGGGGCCTGACGTGTACGCCATCGTGCCTGACGCCTCCGCGTTGCCTGTGGTGTTCAAAACCATCCAAACCCTGCGCGCGCAAGGCATGTCGGTGCAAATGCATGCAGGGGCAGGCGAGGGCATGGGCAGCATGAAATCGCAGTTCAAAAAAGCCGATGGCAGTGGCGCTCGTTTCGCCCTGATTTTTGGGGGCGATGAGTTGGCCCGTGGCGAAGTCACCCTCAAAGCCTTGCGTGACGGCGTAGGCGCTCAGCAAGCTGTTGCATTGGTCGATGTGGCGACCAGCGTGGCGCAAAGCCTCGCACAGCCTCAAAGCGGGGCAGCTTAAGCCGTCACCCTACAATCCGCGTAACTTTTAGTAAGCATTCATCACTATGGCCTCGCACCTCGACCTCGAAGAACAAGAACAACTCGATGAGCTCAAGCACTTTTGGAAGCGCTGGGGCGACCTCATCACGTGGGTGCTGATTGTTGTGTTGGGCAGCTACGCCGCTTGGATGGGCTGGCAGTCGTACTCGGCCAAGCAAGCCACGCAATCGGCCGCTCTGTATGACACCGTCGAACGCGCGGCCGTCACAGGTGACATGGCTTTGTTGGACCGCTCGGTGGCGGACATCAAAGATAAATTTGCTTCGACCTCGTATGCGCAGCAAGCGGCGCTGCTGGCTGCGCGTCTGTACCAAATCAAATCACGTCCCAACGATGCCAAAGCCCAATTGACTTGGGTGATCGATCAATCGAGCGACGAAGGCTACCAATCTTTGGCGCGTTTGCGTTTGGCCGCTTTGTTGATCGAAGACAAAGCCTTTGACGAGGCGCGCAAGCAGCTCAGCGCCAAATCACCCGCCGCGTTTGCGCCCTTGATGGCCGATCGTTTGGGCGATGTGGACATGCTGCAAAACCAAACCGCAGAGGCCGTGAAGCATTACCAACAGGCTTGGAAAGGGTTTGAACCCAATGCCGAGTACCGTCGTTTGGTGGCCGTCAAATTGGCAGCTTTGGGGGCGGATCCCGAAGATGCTGCACAGGAGCCTAAAAAGTGAACACCCCTACCTTGAGCCTGGTGATCAAGCTCGCTTTGGTTGCGGCCACAGCGGGCCTCGTGGCTTGCGGCAGTTCGCGTCCTAAGCCTGTGGATGCAGTGCCTGTGCAGGTGCTGCAAGACATTCGCGCGTCGTGGTCCGCCTCGGTGGGTGAGGTGAATTTTCCTTTGGTGGTGTCTGCCCGTGACGACCGCGTGGCGCTGGCCAACAGCCGGGGCGTGGTGGCCGTGCTCAATGCCAAAACGGGACAAGACATTTGGCGCTTGAATTTGGACCAAGCCATCGCCGCCGGTGTCGGCAGCGATGGTCAGCAAGTGGCAGTCATCACGCGTCAAAACCAATTGGTGGTGATGCAAGACGGCAAAGTGCAATGGCAGCAAAGCTTGCCAGCGCAGTCTTTCACCGCGCCTTTGGTCGCAGGTGCACGTGTGTTTGTGTTGACCGCAGACCGATCGGTGCTGGGTTTTGACGGCGCAACCGGTCGCAAGTTGTGGACGCAGCAACGCCCGGGCGAGCCTTTGGTGCTCAAACAAGCGGGTGTGTTGCAGGCTTTCAAAAATACCTTGTTGGTGGGTTTGTCTGGTCGCTTGACAGGCATCGATCCCAGCACAGGATCCATCCGCTGGGAATCGGCCATCGCCACACCGCGTGGTACCAACGACATGGAACGCTTGGTTGACTTGGTCAGTCCCTCGGACCGATCGGGTGATGTGGTGTGCGTGCGCGCCTTCCAATCTCAAATCGGGTGTGTGAATGCCGAGCGCGGTCAAAGCATGTGGACGCGTGCTGCCAACGGTGAACGTGGCGTCAGCGGCAACGACAAGGTGCTGATTGCGGCCTTGTCCAACGGCGTGGTGCAAGCCTGGAATCGCAGCAACGGCGAACGTGTGTGGGAAACCGAACGTTTGAAATACCGCAACCTGAGCGCTCCGCTGGTCACCCCCCGTGGCGTGCTGGTGGCAGACAACAATGGTTGGCTCTATTTGTTATCGCTCGCCGACGGGGCGTTGCTCAATCGCGTCAAACTCGACGGCGATGAATTGGCGACAGCACCCGTGTTGGCGGGGGACCGCTATGTTTTAGTGACACGCGAAGGCCGCGTGACGGGACTCCAGATCCCGTGAATGCCTCTGTAAGGAATTAGCTTTGAAACCCGTATTGGCCCTGGTGGGCCGCCCCAACGTTGGCAAGTCCACGTTGTTCAATCGTTTGACCAAATCGCGTGATGCGATCGTGGCCGACTTCGCGGGTCTGACGCGTGACCGCCACTATGGCAATGCCAAGTTTGGCAAACAAGAGTTCATCGTCATCGACACCGGTGGTTTTGAGCCCGACGCACACTCCGGCATCTACAAAGAGATGGCCCGTCAAACCCAGCAAGCGGTGGCTGAGGCCGATGTGGTGGTGTTTGTGGTCGATGCGCGGGGTGGTATTTCTGCCCAAGACCACGACATTGCCAACTACCTGCGTCGCTTGGGCAAACCCACCTTGCTGGTGGCCAACAAAGCCGAAGGCATGAAAGAGGGCGCTCAGCTGGTGGAGTTCTATGAGCTGGGTCTCGGCGAGGTCTTGCCTGTCTCGGCTTCGCATGGCCAAGGCATTCGCAGCATGGTGGAAATGGCGTTTGCGCCTTTGCATTTGCCTGAGGTGGATGACGAAGACGAAGCGCTCAACGATGGCACCATCAAACTCGCTGTGGCCGGCAGGCCCAACGTGGGCAAATCGACCTTGATCAACACCTGGCTGGGTGAAGAACGCCTGGTGGCGTTTGACATGCCTGGCACCACGCGCGATGCGATCAGCGTTCCATTCGAACGCGATGGCCAAAAATTTGAACTCATCGACACCGCGGGCTTGCGCCGCAAAGGCAAGGTGTTTGAAGCGATTGAGAAGTTCTCGGTCGTGAAAACACTTCAGGCGATTGAGTCTGCTAACGTGGTGTTGCTGTTGCTTGACGCGACACAAGGCGTGACCGATCAAGATGCCCACATTGCGGGCTACATCTTGGAAAGCGGCCGAGCCGTGGTCTTGGCCATCAACAAATGGGATGCGGTCGACTCTTACCAGCGTGAATTGCTCATGCGTTCGGTCGAAACTCGCTTGGCATTCTTGAAGTTTGCCGCGATGCACTTTATTTCGGCCAAAAAGCGCCAAGGCTTGGGCCCTTTGTGGGGCGCCATTGCGCAAGCGCACAAAGCCGCCATGTGCAAGATGTCAACGCCGGTGCTCACACGTTTGTTGCTCGAGGCGATTCAGTTCCAGTCGCCCAAGCGCGCGGGCATGTTCCGTCCCAAAATGCGTTATGCCCATCAAGGTGGCATGAACCCACCGGTCATCGTGATTCACGGCAACTCCCTGGAACACGTGACCGACGCGTACAAGCGCTTTTTGGAAGGGCGTTTCCGCAAGGCGTTTTCTTTGGAAGGCACCCCCTTGCGAATTGAGATGAAGACCTCAAGTAACCCCTACGCCGACAAAGACGACTGATCCAAAAGCCTTCGGGCCTGTGGTAACGTGGGTTTTCTTTCAACTACACAGACACGGAGAATATCGTGAACACCGACAACTCAAAGAACAAAGGCCAACTGTTGCAAGACCCATTTTTGAACATCCTGCGCCGCGAGCATGTGCCCGTGTCCATCTACCTGGTCAACGGCATCAAGCTGCAAGGCCAAATCGAATCATTTGATCAATACGTGGTGCTTTTGCGCAACACGGTCACTCAAATGGTTTACAAACATGCCATCTCGACCATCGTGCCGGGGCGCGCTGTGAACTTCAACCCTGCCGATGGCACGGGCAGTTCGCCAGAAGTTTGAGCTGAATTGCTCTGAGAAAAGGGCTGTTCACAGCCCTTTTTTTATGCCTCACTATTTTTGATTGCCCCGTTGAACGACTCCCATCACACAACCGCAGCACCCACCATCTTGGTGGGGGTGGACTTTGGCTTGCCGCACTTTGACGGTGAACTCGAAGAGTTGGGCTTGCTGGCCCAAACCGCTGGCTTGAAGCCGGTCGCGCGCATCACCTGCAAACGCAAAGCGCCTGATGCTGCCTTGTTCGTGGGCAGCGGCAAAGCCGATGAAATCAAAGCGCTCGCCCTCATGCATGGCGCGACCGAGATTTTGTTTGACCAGTCGCTCAGTCCCGCGCAACAGCGCAATTTAGAGCGACACATGGGGCTGGCCGTCAACGACCGCACGCTCTTGATTCTGGAAATTTTCGCGCAGCGTGCCCGCAGCCATGAAGGCAAATTGCAGGTCGAGTTGGCACGTTTGCAATACCTGAGCACCCGCTTGGTCCGTCGCTGGTCGCACTTGGAGCGTCAAAGTGGCGGTATCGGTATGCGGGGAGGCCCGGGTGAAACCCAGATCGAGTTGGACCGTCGCATGATTGCCGAGTCCATCAAACGCACGCGTGAACGCCTCGAAAAGGTCAAGAAGCAGCGCAGCACCCAGCGCCGCCAACGCCAGCGTCGCGATGCGTTCACCATTTCACTGGTGGGCTACACCAACGCCGGTAAATCCACCTTGTTCAATGCCTTGGTCAAAGCACGCGCGTATGCGGCCGATCAATTGTTCGCCACGCTGGACACCACCACGCGCCAGCTCTACTTGGGCAACCAAGATGGCACGGGACGTTCGGTGTCTTTGTCTGACACCGTGGGCTTCATCCGTGACCTGCCGCACGGTTTGATCGATGCGTTTCAAGCCACGCTGCAAGAGGCCGCAGATGCCACTTTGCTGATGCACGTGGTCGACGCCTCCAACCCCAATTTTCCTGAGCAAATGGACGAAGTCCAAAAAGTATTGGCGGAAATTGGTGCCGCAGATGTGCCGCAAGTCTTGGTTTTCAACAAGCTCGATGCGTTGACAGATGACAAACGCCCGGTGCAGTTGAACGACCACTACACGGTCGATGGCAGAGCGGTCCCGAGGTTTTTTGTCAGCGCGCAATCGGGTGAGGGATTGCAGGCCTTGCGTGAGTTTTTGGCCCAAGAGGCCTTACAAGGTATGCCGGAAATAGACGATGCGTTACAAACGCTTGGTGATGAATGAACGCCTCGGCAATTAGGCACAATCAAGACTTCAGAGAAGAAACAACAATGCGTATGAACACCACTCACAAAACAGCGGGCCAAGCCACTTGGTTGGCACGACTGCTCGGCATGTTCAACCTCAATGACGGACGCTGGGGTCGAGACAAAGAGGGACACCCGACCTTTGACCCCAATGGCCAAGCGCCCTCGGATGACAAAAAGCCTGCAGCCCCCAACAACCGGCCCAGCAACGCCGGCGGCCCGCCTGATTTGGATGAGCTGTGGCGCGACTTCAACGCCAAGCTCACGGGTTTGTTTGGTGGACGCAAAGGCGGGGGCTCTGAGCCTCCGAGCAATGGCCAACCCAGCGGCCCCGACTTCAAGGCCGCGCGCTTTGGTGTGGGCGTGATTGCGGCGGTGGTGCTGGCCATTTGGTGCAGCACAGGTTTCTTCATCGTGCAAGAAGGTCAGCAAGCGGTGATCACCCAGTTTGGCCGTTACCACTCGACCGTGGGTGCGGGTTTCAATTGGCGTTTGCCTTATCCGTTCCAACGCCACGAGTTGGTGTTTGTGACCCAAATTCGCTCAGTCGATGTGGGCCGCGACAACATCATCAAATCCACCGGGTTGCGCGAATCGGCGATGTTGACCGAAGACGAAAACATTTTGGAAATCAAATTCGCCGTGCAATACCGTTTGACCGATGCACGCGCCTATTTGTTCGAAACCAAGAACCCGACCGACACCGTGGTGCAAGCTGCCGAAACAGCGGTGCGTGAAGTGGTGGGCAAGATGAAGATGGACTCGGCCATGTCCGAGGAGCGCGACCAAATCGGTCCACGCATTCGCACCCTGATGCAAACCATTTTGGATCGTTACAAAGTGGGCATCGAAGTGGTGGGCATCAACTTGCAGCAAGGTGGCGTGCGTCCCCCTGAGCAAGTGCAAGCCGCATTTGACGATGTGCTCAAAGCCGGTCAAGAGCGTGAACGCGCCAAGAACGAAGCCGAAGCCTATGCCAACGATGTGATCCCACGTGCAGTGGGTGCCGCCTCGCGTTTGAACCAAGAAGCCGATGGCTACAAAGCTCGCATCGTGGCGCAAGCGCAGGGTGATGCCCAGCGCTTCAAGTCGTTGGTGACGGAGTATCAAAAAGCACCACAAGTCACGCGTGACCGCTTGTACATCGATGCCATGCAGCAGATCTACAGCAACACCACCAAGGTGTTGGTGGATGCCAAGCAGGGCTCTAACTTGTTGTATTTGCCGTTGGACAAAATCATTCAACAAACCGCCCAGCCCACGGCACCTGCAGCCTCAGCTGACGCGTCAGGTGGCGCTGCCAATGCGGCAACAACGGGCAATGCACCCGCTTCAGACGTGCGTGCACGCGATGGTCGCTCACGCGATCGTGATGGCCGTTGATCAGGGGATAACAATGAATAACAAAATTGGTTTTTACATTTCCTCGGCCTTCGTGGCTTTGGCCCTGCTGAGCTCGACCTTGTTTGTGGTCGATCAACGTCAATTCGGCGTGGTCTATTCCTTCGGCCAGATCAAAAACGTGATCACCGAGCCTGGCTTGAACATCAAGTTGCCACCGCCTTTCCAAAACGTGAGCTACATCGACAAGCGTTTGCTCACCTTGGACAACGCCGACACCGAACCCATGCTGACCGCTGAAAAGCAGCGCGTGGTGATCGACTGGTATGCCCGTTGGCGCATCACCGATCCATCGCAATACATCCGCAACGTGGGCTTGGATGAGAACTCCGGCGCGCTGCAATTGGCCCGCGTGGTTCGCAATGCCTTTCAAGAAGAAATCAACAAACGCACCGTCAAAGAGCTGTTGTCGCTCAGACGCGAAGAGCTGCTCGAGAACGTCAAGCGTGAAGTGTTGGCCGCCGTCAAAGGTGCCAAGCCTTGGGGTGTAGACGTGATCGATGTGCGCATCACCCGTGCTGACTATGTGGACGCGATCACCGAGTCGGTGTACCGACGCATGGAAGCCGAGCGCAAGCGCGTGGCCAACGAGTTGCGTTCTACCGGTGCCGCCGAAGGTGAAAAGATCCGCGCCGATGCCGATCGTCAACGCGAAGTCACCGTCGCGAACGCTTACCGCGAAGCGCAAAAAATCAAAGGCGAGGGCGATGCCGAAGCCGCCCGCATTTATGCGGAGTCTTTTGGCCGCGATGCCAACTTTGCGCAGTTCTACCGCAGCTTGGAAGCCTACAAATCGACCTTCAACAAAAAAGGCGACTTGATGGTGCTGGATCCTTCCAGTGACTTTTTCAAAGCCATGCGCGGCAGTGGCGGCGGTTCAGCCCCCGCACCGGCTAAAAAGTAAGGGCGAGGCGTATGGCGTTGGACAGCGATGTGCTGTGGACCGCGGTTGCCCTGATGTTGGTGTTTGAAGGCATCTTTCCCTTCCTATCACCGGACGGATGGCGCAACAAAATGGCGCAAATTTTGGCCTTGCACGATGGCCAAATCCGCTTTTTCGGCTTGGCCTGCGTCTTGGTCGGACTTTTGATGCTGTGGTGGCTCGGCTGAGCCCGAGAACCCCGGTAAAATCTCTTTTTTAACAGCCTCCCACAATTCACATGTCTGCTTGGGTCCTGCCGGATCACATCGCTGATGTTTTGCCTTCCGAGGCCCGGCACATCGAAGAACTCCGCCGTCTATATCTCGACACAGCACGTGGCTATGGCTACGAGCTGGTCATGCCGCCGCTGCTTGAATACCTCGAATCCTTGTTGTCCGGCACCGGCCGTGCACTCGATTTGCAAACCTTCAAGCTGGTCGATCAACTCTCGGGCCGCACCTTGGGCTTGCGTGCGGACACCACGCCGCAGGTCGCACGCATCGATGCGCATTTGCTCAACCGCGCGGGTGTGACGCGCCTGTGCTATTGCGGTCCTGTGCTGCATACGCGCCCAGACCGTCCCTTTGCCACCCGCGAACCCTTGCAGTTCGGCGCTGAAATTTATGGCCACGCAGGCTTGGAAGCCGACCTCGAGGTCTTGCACCTCGCGCTCGACAGCTTGCAAGCCGTGGCCCTGCAAAACTTCTCGGTCGATCTGAGCGACGCGCGCATCGTGCCCGCTTTGCTCGAAGGTGTGGCCTTGAGTGCCGACGCCCGCGAAGCCTTGCACCGTGCCTTGGCGGCCAAAGACACCTCCGGTCTGAAAACCTTGACGCAATCCTTGCCCGCCCCGGTGCGTGAGGCCTTGATGACTTTGGTCGATTTATACGGCGACGTGCAGGTCTTGGCGCAAGCCGAAAAGGCTTTTGCTGCGTGGCCCAAAGTCATGCAGGCTGTGAGCGAGTTGCGCCACATCGCGGCTGATTTAGACGCTGTGCACACCACGTTCGACTTGGCTGATTTGCGTGGCTACGCCTACTACAGCGGCGTGCGTTTTGCGATCTATGTCAAAGGCGCGAGTGATGCCTTGGTGCGCGGCGGTCGTTACGACGAAGTCGGCGCCGTGTTTGGTCGCAAGCGTCCCGCCGTTGGCTTCAGCTTGGACCTCAAAGAATTGGTCAGCGTGGTGCCAGAACAAGCCCTCAAAGCCGCCATTCGTGCGCCTTGGGGCACGGCCAAAGGTCTGCGCGAAGCCATTGCCGCTTTGCGTGCCCATGGCGAAACCGTGGTCTGCGTGATGCCTGGCCATGAAAGCGAAGTCGATGAGTTTGACTGTGACCGCGAGCTGGTCGACGTGTCAGGCCAATGGGTCGTTCGGGCCCTCTGATTCATTTAAGAAACGATAGAAGTTGATATGAGCACATCCAAAGGACAAACCGTGACTGCAACCAAAGGCCGTAACGTCGTCGTGGTCGGCACCCAATGGGGTGACGAAGGCAAAGGCAAATTGGTCGATTGGTTGACCGAAACCGCCACCGGCGTGGTGCGCTTTCAAGGCGGTCACAACGCGGGCCACACCTTGGTCATCAACGGCGTGAAAACCGCTTTGCATTTGATCCCCAGCGGCATCATGCGCCCCGGCGTGAAGTGCTACATCGGCAACGGCGTGGTGTTGTCTGCCACCAAGCTGCTCGAAGAAATCGCGGGCTTGGAAAAAGCGGGCGTCGAAGTGCGTTCACGCTTGCGCATCAGCGAAGCTTGCCCGTTGATCTTGCCCTACCACGCAGCGATTGACATCGCCCGTGAAGCCGCCAAAGAGAAGGCGGGCACCGCCAAGATCGGCACCACAGGCCGCGGCATTGGCCCTGCGTACGAAGACAAAATTGCACGCCGCGCTTTGCGCGTGCAAGACCTGAAGCACCCCGAGCGCTTCGCCACCAAACTGCGCGAGAACCTCGAGCTGCACAACCATGTGTTGACCGACATCTTGCACGCCCCCGCTGTGGACTTTGACACCGTCTACAACGAAGCCATGGCTTACGCCAAAGAAATCTTGCCGATGGTGGCCGACGTCTCACGCGAGTTGAACGAAGCTCACCAAGCCGGTGCCAACTTGCTGTTTGAAGGCGCACAAGGCACCTTGCTCGACGTCGACCACGGCACTTACCCCTTCGTCACCTCTAGCAACTGCGTGGCTGGTAACGCTGCCGCAGGCGCTGGTGTGGGCCCCGGTTTGTTGCACTACATCTTGGGCATCACCAAGGCGTATTGCACACGCGTGGGCGGCGGTCCGTTCCCGACCGAGTTGGATTGGGAAACCCCAGGCAACCCTGGTTACCACATGTCCACCGTGGGCGCTGAAAAAGGCGTGACCACGGGCCGTTCGCGTCGCTGCGGCTGGTTTGATGCCGCGTTGCTCAAGCGCAGTGCGCAAGTCAACGGTTTGACTGGTTTGTGCATCACCAAGCTCGATGTGCTCGACGGCTTGACCGAATTGCTCTTGTGCGTGGGTTACGAATTGGACGGCCAGAAAATCGACATCTTGCCCATGGGCGCTGACGAAATCGCCCGTTGCAAGCCCATCTACGAAACCATCCCAGGCTGGACCGACAGCACCGTGGGCGTGACCGACTACGCGAAGCTGCCCAAGGCCGCACAGCATTACTTGAACCGCATCGCCGAAACCACAGGCGTGCCGATTCACATGGTGTCGACCAGCCCAGACCGTGACCACACGATTTTGCTGACCCACCCCTACATCGCTTAATTTTTTTAAAGGACTTGACCCATGTTGACCGAAGACGGCAAACACCTGTACGTGTCGTACGACGAGTACCACAACCTGATTGAAAAACTCGCCATCAAGATTCACCAATCCGGCTGGCAATTCGACACCATTCTTTGCCTGGCCCGTGGCGGCATGCGCCCAGGCGACATCTTGTCGCGCATCTTTGACAAGCCTTTGGCCATCATGTCGACCAGCTCGTACCGCGCTGACGCGGGTACGGTGCAAGGTCACTTGGACATTGCGCGCTTCATCACCACACCCAAAGGCGAAATCGCTGGCAAGGTCTTGTTGGTGGACGATTTGGCCGATACCGGCCACACACTGAAGGCGGTGGTGGACCAGCTCAAGAACAACTACGCGCCCATCACTGAGCTGCGTACGTCGGTGATTTGGACCAAAGGCGTGTCTTCATTCAAGCCCGATTACTCGGTGGACTACTTGCCCACCAACCCATGGATTCACCAACCCTTCGAGCCGTATGACAACATGCGTCCCGCAGCTTTGTTGGAGAAGTGGAAGGTTTGATCTTTCGCTTCGCACACGAACTCCGCTGTTTTCAGCGGAGTTTTTTTTTGCCTGTCGTAATATGCGTCCATGTCCCGCAGCACCGACCTCATCCACCATCCCTATCAGCCACCGGCTGAGTTTGAAGCACCCCAAGTCGGTGTGTTCAAAGCGTCTACCGTTATTTTTCCAAACGTGGCTGCGATGCGCACACGTGAGTGGTTGGACAAATCGGCCTACACCTATGGCTTGCACGGCACACCCACCACCTTCACCCTGGAAGAACGCATTGCCAGCTTAGAGGGCGGTACCCATTGCATCTTGGCACCCAGCGGCTTGGCCGCCATTGCGCACGTCGATTTTGCGCTGCTCAAAACAGGCGACGAGGTGTTGATTCCCGACAACGCCTACGCGCCCAACAAACTCTTGGCCGAGGGGGAGTTGGCCCGCTTTGGCATCACGCACCAGTTCTATGACGCGATGAACCCGCTGGACTTGGCCGCACGCATCACGCCACACACACGCTTGGTGTGGTTGGAGGCTGCAGGCTCGGTGACCATGGAGTTCCCAGACTTACCAGCGCTGGTGCGCATTTGTCGCGACCAGGGGGTGTTGTGCGCCTTAGACAACACCTGGGGGGCGGGCTTGGCGTTCAATGCTTTTGATTTGGAACCCGGTCAGGGCACAGCGCCTTTGGGCGTCGACTTGACCATCCACGCACTGACCAAATACCCCAGCGGTGGCGGCGATGTGTTGATGGGCAGCATCGTCACGCGCAGCGACGAACTTGCGCGTGTGTTGAAGCTCAGCCACATGCGCCTAGGCACAGGTGTGGCCGCCAATGATGCCGAGGCTGTGTTGCGCGCTTTGCCCAGCTTGCCCCTGCGTTACAAAGCACAAGACCAAGCCGCACGTCGTTTGGCGGCTTGGTGTGCGCTGCAAGCTCCATTCGCTCAGGTGCTGCATCCGGCATGGACCGATGCCCCCGGACATGACCATTGGAAAAACCTGTGTGTGCGTGCCGACGAGCCACAAGGTTTGGCCGCTGGCATTTTCAGTGTGGTGATGGACGAGCGCTTCACCGCGGCCCAAGTGGATGCGTTTTGCGATGCTCTGCAGCTGTTCAAAATTGGTTACAGCTGGGGTGGGCCCATGAGCTTGGTGGTGCCCTACAGCATGACGTCGAGTCGTGCCTTGGCCACGCCGCATTTGAAGTCAGGCCGCGTGGTGCGTTTGTGCATCGGGCTGGAAGACGTGAGTGATTTACAAAACGACATCGCCCGTGCGTTGCGCGTCGCAAATTTGCAAACCTGAAATCTGAAAGGGTTGAACATGCAGCAACTGGTACCCGACGAGGCACACGACCGCATTGAGATTCAGCCGATTCGATTCAGCGACCCGCTGCACTGGCTCTGGATGGGCTTGCGCGACATGGCATCGCAGCCGCTGATTTCGCTCTTTTATGGCGTGTGTTTTTGGCTCATGGCGCTGATCTTGTTGGCGGTGTTCAAAACCAATCCTGAGTACACCTTGTCGGCTGTGTCGGGTTGCTTGTTGGTGGGCCCTTTTTTGGCGATGGGTTTGTATGACGTGAGCATGCACATGGAGCGTGGCGAAGCGCCCAGCATGGGCAGCTCGCTCACCTGTTGGGAGTCACACATTCGCAGCATGGGCATGCTCGTGATGGTCATGGTGGTGATGGAGCTGCTGTGGGGGCGTGCGTCTTTGGTGGTGTTTGCGGTGTTCTTCAACACGGGAGGCATGCCCACCACGGCGACTGTTTTAGAGGCGGTGTTCAACCCCCAAAACTGGGAATTCATCGTGGCCTATCTGTGCGTCGGGGGCTTTTTTGCAGGGCTGGTGTTTGCCAGCATGATGGTGTCCATCCCCATGATTTTGGACCGTGACACCGATGCCATCACCGCATGCATCACCAGCTTGCGTGTGTTTGTGGACCACACGGCAGTGTCGTTGTGCTGGGCCGCGCTGATCGCCCTCTTGGTGGTGCTGGCCATGTGGCCCTCGGCAGCGGGCTTGTTGGTCGTTGGCCCGTGGTTGGGCTTTGCCAGTTGGCATGCGTACCGCTCGGCGGTGCGTGTCACGCCGCCCTCAGCGGCCTGAGGTTTTCGGGGTTCAGACTTCAGACGCCTGACACAAGGCCTGCGCCACCTTGCGCAAACTCTCAGGATGGCGGTTGTCAGCAACACAGGCGGTGGCTTGGTGCGTGTGTGTGAAATTGCGCACCATCGATGAGGCATAGGTCGGGTCGTAGTGCAGCACCAGCAAATCGCGCACCACGTCCTCGATGTGGCCGGTGTGGATTTGTTCTTTCCACGCCTCGACCACGGCTTTGCCACGGATGGCGATCAAGGCATCCAAACGGCGGCAGAACAGGTCTTGGTCATCGACGAAGAAGTTGTAGTCTTCCATCAACAACGCCACTCGCTCGTCCAAGCTGAGTTGCAACTCGAAACAAGGGCTATTGCGCATCGCCAGCATCAACGATTCTGGAATCGACAAGTTGCCCACTTTGCGGCTTTCCGATTCCACAAACACCGGGCGTGCGGGATCAAAGCTGCGCAAGGCTTGCCAGATCAAGGTGTCGAAGTGTTTTTGGCTGGGCTGCGGCTGCCCCGGAATGTGTCCCAGCACTGAGCTGCGGTGGGAGGCCAAGTCTTCCAGGTCCAGCACCTGCGCACCTTCGGCGGCCAAGGCATGCAACAAACGTGTTTTGCCCGAGCCTGTTGGGCCCGAAATGATCTTGAATTGCAAGGGCGCAACGCGTTGAGGAATGTCTTCGACCAAGGCGGCACGAAAGGCTTTGTAGCCTCCTTCGATCAAGTAAATCTTGAAGCCGATTTGCCCCAGCACCATGGACAGCGAACCACTGCGTTTGCCACCCCGCCAGCAATAGATCAGGGGCTGCCAAGTTTTGGGCAAGGTCAACACGTCGCGCTGGATGTGGCGCGCGATGTTGGCCGCGACCAAGGCCGCTCCGTGCTTTTGTGCTTCAAACGCACCCAATTGCTTGTACATGGTGCCGACAAAGATGCGTTCTTCGTCATTGAGTGATGGCCAGTTGATGGCGCCTGGCAAGTGATCGAGCGCGTATTCGCCCTCGCTGCGGGCATCAATGATGGTGCTGAATCCACCGGGTTGACCCAGGGGCGTGGCCATGCGGGCCATGGCGTCTTGCGCCGAAATGAGATGAACGCTCACGGTGTTGACAAATTCTTTTTGATTTCAGGCCACACATTGGCCAACATGCGCGGATGCGCTTCTTCGCGGGGGTGGATGCGATCGGGTTGAAACAACTCAGGCGCATTGGGCGCATCTGCAATGCCTTGCAGAAAAAATGGCACCAAGCCTGTTTGGTATTTCTTCGCTAAATTTTTAAACAGTGCGGCAAACCGACTGCTGTAATCAGGGCCGTAGTTGGGCGGAATTTGCATGCCCACCAGCACCACACGCGCGTTGACCGCACGGCAGGCTTTGATCATGGCTTGCAAATTGTCTTGCGTGCTGTCGAGGTCTAAACCGCGCAGCGCGTCATTGCCGCCGAGCTCAATCACCACCAACACCGGGCGCAGTTGGTTGAGCAAGTCAGGCAAACGCGAGCGACCGCCCGACGTGGTGTCGCCGCTGATGCTGGCATTGACCACGCGCACATCAGGACGTTCTGCTTTGAGTCGACCCGCCAACAACGTCACCCAGCCCTTGCCTCGGGCCAAACCGTACTCGGCGCTCAGCGAATCGCCCAAGACCAAAACGGTGGCAGCGGCCACGGTGCCCGGAGGTGGGGCAGAGCCGGGAGGCGGGACCTGGTTGGCCTGCGCTTGACCGCGTCGGCGATGTGGCAAGGTCGATGTGATCTCGCCTTCCAGCCCTTGTCCTGTGGACGTGATGACCTGTTGTTGTGCGTGGGCAGACGACGCGTTCAACCAAGCGGCCAGGCCACTCAATGGCCCCGCGAGTCCAGCGCCTAAGGCGCGCAAGTTAAAGTGTCGTCTCAACATCGGATGTTTCTTTTATGACCTTGATTTCAGTCTCGCATTTGTACAAATCGGTGCAAGACACAACCGGCACCCTCGACATTCTCCGCGATATCGACTTTGACTTGGACGCGCAGCAGTCCTTGGCCATCGTGGGCGCGTCGGGTTCAGGCAAAAGTACCTTGCTGTCCATCATGGCGGGGCTGGACACGCCCAGCCAGGGCACGGTCGTTTTGTCAGGCCAAGACCTGTTTGCCTTGGATGAAGACCAGCGCGCGGCTTGGCGCGCACGCCACATTGGCTTTGTGTTTCAAAGCTTTCAGCTGCTGGGAAACATGACCGCGCTGGAAAACGTCATGCTGCCGCTGGAGCTCGCTGGCTTGCCCAATCCCCGCAGCACGGCCAAAGACATGTTGGTGCGCGTGGGCCTGGGCGAGCGTTTGAGCCATTACCCCAAGGTCTTGTCCGGCGGCGAGCAACAGCGTGTGGCGCTGGCTCGCGCCTTTGTGGTGAAACCCTCGTTGCTGCTGGCCGATGAGCCCACGGGCAGCCTGGACCATGCCAGCGGCGAACGCATCATGGATTTGATGTTCAGCTTGAACCAAGAGCTGGGCACCACCCTGGTCCTGGTCACCCATGACCCCAAGCTGGCCGCACGTTGCGATCGGTCGATCACGATTGAAGCGGGGCGTGTCAAGGGATAATCCCCGCATGTCTACCCCCAAAGTTCTTTTCGGCTTCCACGCCGTGGGCGTGCGTCTGAAAACTGCGCCGCAATCCATCATCGAAATTTATTACGAGCCCACGCGTCGCGATGCACGCATGCGCCAGTTCCTAGAGCGGGCCAACGAAGCCGGCGCGCGTTTGATCGAGGCCGATGGCCTGCGTCTGTCCAAACTCGCAGGCAGCCATGGCCACCAAGGTGTCGCCGCGCGTGTGAACGAGGTGAAGATGGTCCACTCGCTGGACGAATTGCTCGAAGGTGTGGAGAAAGTCGAATCGCCTTTGATCTTGGTGCTCGACGGCGTGACCGATCCGCACAACCTCGGCGCCTGTCTGCGTGTGGCCGATGGTGCCGGTGCGCATGCCGTGATTGCCCCCAAAGACCACGCCGTGGGCATCAACGCCACGGTGGCCAAAGTGGCCAGCGGTGCGGCAGAGACCGTGCCGTATTTCATGGTGACCAATTTGGCGCGTACCTTGAATGAGCTGAAAGAACGCAACATCTGGATCATTGGCACCAGCGACGATGCCCCCAAAACCTTGTACCAGGTCGACCTCAAAGGCCCCACCGCCTTGGTGCTGGGTGCTGAAGGCGACGGCATGCGTCAACTCACACGCAAGACCTGCGATGAGTTGGTGAGCATTCCCATGAGCGGTGCCGTAGAAAGCTTGAACGTGTCGGTGGCCAGTGGCGTGTGCTTGTACGAGGCGCGTCGTCAGCGCAGCTAAGGACGCAATGGCCATGCAGCGCGTTGCTTTGTTGGCGTTCTTTGCGTTGAGTCATGTCGCGGCACACGCGGCTTGGTTGCACTTGAGTGACAACAACGGCAATTCCAACGAGTACTACGACTCGGCCATCGAGAGCCGCGGCAAGACCTCGGGCATCAAAACTTTCAATGCCTTGGCGGTCAAGGCCCAAGTGCCGCTCTACAACGCCAAAGCCAAACCCAAGGTGCAGTTGACCCGGTACTCTGCCGAGCTGTCCACCTATGAGTTCAATTGCAAAGAAAAAACCGTGCAGCTGATGAGCCGCACCTTTTATGCCGATGTGGATGGCAAGTTGCCCATCGTCACGCACAAAAGCAAAGACACGTTCATCCAAGAAAGCAACTCAGAGTTTGCCAACCAGTTCAAGCCCACGCCCGTGTATTCGGACAGCGACAAGAACACACGCTTGATGGGCTTGGCCTGCAAATAAGCGCAGGCACTGCGTCAAATCCAGCCCAAGCCCCCCAACAGCGCGCCCACGCCCAGCAGCACCAGTAGATGGGTTTTTGTTTTCCAAACCACCACGGTGGTCACGGCCGTTAAAGCCCACAAAGGCCAGTCTTGCGAGGGCTGCTCATGGCTGCCCGTGAGCAGCCAACCGGTGGCGATCAACAGCGCAATCACGATTGGGGCCATGCCGGCTTTGAAGGCCTTGACCGCTTGCAGTTCGCGGTTGCGATGCGCCCATTGCGTCGCCACAAAGGTGAGGGTGGCCGACGGAATCATGATGCCCACCATGGTCACCACAACGCCCAGCAAGGCCAAGCTCACGGCATGCCAACCGGCGGCCAAACCGCCCGCGGCATTGAGGCCCACGTTCCATCCCATCAAGGCGACAAACATCACATTCGGCCCAGGAGCGCCTTGTGCCAAGGCGATGGAGGAGGTGAATTGGGTGTCGGTCAACCAATGCTGTTCATCCACCAAGTAACGGTGAATGTCGGGCGCTGTGGTGATGGCCCCGCCCACGGCCAACAACGACAAAGACACGAAATGCAAAAACAGCGACCACCAATCGGCGAAGGTCATGACGATGTTCATGCCCGCTCCCCTTGGCCAATGCAGTGCCACGCCCAAATGCTGGCCAAAGGCCCCAAGCTCAGCAACACCCAAGCCAAGGGCAAACGCAACAAGGCGATGGCCGCAAAGGTGAGGGTGGCAATACCGATGCAGCTCAAGCGCCCCATGGGGTTGTTCTGCAAAGCCCCCATGAGCTTGATGCCCACCGCTGCAATCAAGCCAGCAGACACCGCACCCATGCCGCGCAACATGCCTTGTGCCACAGGCGTATCGGCCACACCAGCCACGGCGGCGGCCAGCAACAGCACCAACACGGTGGGGGCTAGCAGCAGCCCAGCCAATGCAGCCAAGGCGCCGGCCAAGCCAAAGGCGCGCCCGCCAATCATCAGCGAGAGGTTCACCACGTTGGGACCTGGCAAGATTTGCGCAACCGCCCAGTCTTCGACAAATTCATCCAGTGTGAGCCATTGTTTTTTGTCGACCAGTTCGCGTTGAACCACGGCCAACACGCCGCCAAAGCCTTGCAAGGCCAGCAGCGTGAACGACACAAACAAATCTGTTTTGCTGTGCGGTGCTTTGCGCACCGCGTGGTCTGACGCCCCAGCGCTGTCGTTCATACGGTCATGCCGCCTGAGACTTCCAACACCGCACCATTCACATACGCCGCTTCGTCACTGGCCAAGAAGGCATAGACGTTGGCAATGTCCTCTGCGCGGCCCAAGCGCTTCAAAGGCACGCGGCTCACCATGTCGTCGATGATTTTTTCGGGCATCGAATCCAAGATGGGGGTGGCAATGAAGCCCGGGGCCACCGCATTGACGCGGATGCCTTTGGGGCCCAGTTCGCGGCTCCATGTTTTGGTGAAACCAATCACGCCAAACTTGGTGGCGGCGTAGTTGGTTTGACCAAAGTTGCCGTAAATACCCACGACGGACGAGGCATTCAAAATCACGCCGCTGCCTTGCGCCACCATGCTGTCGGTGACAGCTTGTGCGCAATGGAAGACGCCGCGCAGGTTGACATCGATCACGCGGTCAAACTGCTCCAACGTCATTTTTTGCAAGCGTGCGTCTTGCGTGATACCCGCGTTGTTCACCAACACATCAATGCGGCCAAACTTGTCGAGCACCGCTTTGACCATGGCGTCCACCATGTCGCGCTGGGTCACGTCCACCACATAACCCACCGCTTGCGCGCCCAGCGCTTGGCATTGGGCAACGGCCGCATCGACCGCGGCTTGCTTGACGTCACAGGCCACGACGATGGCGCCCTCGACCGCAAATTTCAAAGCAGTCGCCAGGCCAATGCCTTGTGCTGAGCCTGTGATGATGCTGACTTTGCCCGTCAGACGTGGGTGTGAGCTAGGGTTTTGCATAGACCTGCAGTGTAATTTGTTGCAGCCTCGGTCTGTTGCGTTTAACCCGTGTTGCGCAAGCCCGCCGCAATGCCGTTGATCGAGATGTGAATGCCGCGTTGGGCCTTTTCATCTCGGTCTTGTGGGCGTTTGCCTTCGCGGTAGCGGCGAATCAACTCGACCTGCAAATGGTGCAGCGGGTCGATGTAGGGGAAGCGATGGCGCATGGAGCGCTCCAGCGCTGCGTTGTTCACCAAGCGTTGTTTGTCGCCCGTGACTTGTTTGAGCGCGTCAGAGGTGCGGTGCCACTCGGTTTCAATCAAGGCAAAGATTTTCTTGCGCAAGCGCGTGTCGCTGACCAGCTCGGCGTAGCGCGAGGCCAAGCCCAAATCGCTCTTGGCCAACACCATGTCGAGGTTGGAGAGCAATGACCTGAAAAACGGCCACTGACGTTGCATTTTTTGCAGCAAAGCCAGCGCGTCTTTGGGTTTGAGCGTGGGGTGGTGGTGGATGAACTGGTCCACCGCCGAGCCAAAGCCCAGCCAGCCGGGCAGCGTCAAACGGCATTGGCCCCAGCTGAAGCCCCAAGGAATGGCACGCAAGTCTTCAATGCGCGGCGAGGCGTTGCCGCTTTTCGGGCGTGCCGCAGGACGCGAGCCAATGTTCAGCTCGGCAATTTCGCGCAACGGCGTCGAGGCAAAGAAGTACTCGGTGAAGCCGGGGGTGTCGTACACCAAGCCACGGTAGGCCTTCATGCTCGCTTCGGACAACCATTGCGCGGCATCTAAAAAAGTTGACGGCGCGGGCTTGGTGGTTTGCAGCATCGTGGCTTCGAGCGTCGCCGCCACGAGGGTTTCTAAATTGCGGCGGCCAATTTCTGGGTTGGCGTATTTGGAGCCAATCACTTCGCCTTGTTCGGTCAGTCGAATTTGGCCACGCACGGTGCCCGGTGGTTGCGCCAAAATGGCTTGGTAGCTGGGGCCGCCGCCGCGACCCACGGTGCCACCTCGGCCGTGGAACATGCGCAAGGTGATGTCATGCTCTTTGAACAAGCCGTCGAACAAGGCGACCAAGGCAATTTCAGCGCGGTACAACTCCCAATTGCTGGTGAAAATGCCACCGTCTTTGTTGCTGTCCGAATAGCCCAACATGATGTCTTGTTCAGCACCGCTGCGTTTGACCAAGTCCGCCACGCCTGGCACGGCGTAGAAGCCGCCCATGATGTCGGCGGCACGGCGCAAGTCGTCGATGGTCTCGAACAAAGGCACCACCACCAAATCGCAGGTGGACGTTTTGTGGTCCAAGGTGCCACGCATCAAACCCGTTTCTTTTTGCAGCAACAGCACTTCCAGCAAGTCGCTCACGGTTTCGGTGTGGCTGATGATGTAGTGGCGAATGGCGTCAGCACCGAAGGCCGCGCGCATGTCGCGGGCGGTTTCGAAAATCGCCAGTTCTTTGCGGGCCAAGTCTGAGTAGGCCGCGCCCATCACACGCAAAGGGCGGGCGTCGCGCAGCAGCTGCGTGAGCACCGCTACGCGTTGCGCTTCGTTGAGCTTGGCGTAGTGCGCTTGCACGCCTGCAGTAGCAAGCAGTTCAGCGATGACCAACTCGTGTTGGTCAGAGCTTTGGCGCAGGTCCACCGTGGCGAGGTGAAAGCCAAACACCTCGACCGCACGCATGAGCGGTGTCAGGCGTTGCGCCATCAAAGCGCTGCCGTGTTGGGCTTGCAAGGAGTCAGCAATCACACGCAAGTCGTCCAAGAGGGCTTGGGCCGAGGTGTAGGCGTTTTGCGGTTCGATGGCATGACGCGCAGCGTCGCCCCCGGTCAAGTCTTTGAGCGTGGCGGCCAAGCGGGCATACATGCCTGTGAGCGCTCGGCGGTAGGGTTCGTCTTGTCGGTGTGCGTTGGTGTCGGGCGAGCGCTCGGCCAAGGCTTGCATCTCGGGCGTGACATCCACCAACATGGCTGACATGGACAACTCGGTGCCCAGGTAGTGCAACTCGGTCAGGTAGTGACGCAGCGCCACTTCACACTGACGGCGCAGCGCAAAGCGCAGGGTGTCTGCGTTGACGTTGGGGTTGCCATCGCGGTCGCCGCCAATCCATTGCCCCATGCGCAAGAAACTGTGCACGTGGGTATGACCCAGCTCGGCTTCAAGGTCGGCGTAGAGCTTGGGGATTTCGCTCAAAAACGTGGCTTCGTAGTAGCTCAGCGCGTTTTCAATTTCGTCCGACACCGTGAGTTTGGTGAAGCGCAACAAGCGGGTTTGCCAGAGCTGCAACACGCGGGCGCGAATTTGCATTTCGTTCGATGCCAACTCACGCAAGGCCAAGGCGTCGGGGGTGGCCTTGGCTTTGGAGGCGGTGTGCTGAACGGCCCGTGATTTGATGTCATCGCGCTGTGCCAACAACTGCGCAATGCCTCGCTCTGCATCCAAGATGCTTTTGCGTTGCACTTCGGTGGGGTGTGCGGTGAGGACGGGCGACACATGGCTATGCGCCAGCGTTTGCACAATGCTTTTGGGTGACAGGCCGGCTTCTTTGAGGCGACTCAACGCGACCGTCAAACTGCCTTCTTGGGTGTCACCGGCACGCTCGTGAATGGCGCGACGGCGAATGTGGTGGCGGTCTTCGGCCAAGTTGGCCAAGTGACTGAAATAGGTAAAGGCGCGAATCACGCTGACGGTGGCTTCGCCGCTGAGCGAGGCCAATAGTTTTTTCAGCGCTTTGTCGGCGTCGGCATCGGCATCGCGGCGAAAGGCCACGGAGAGCTTGCGCACTTGCTCGACCAGTTCATAGGCGTCGCGGCCTTCTTGCTCACGGATCACATCGCCCAAGAGGCGGCCCAGCAGCCGAATGTCCTCGACCAAAGGTCGTTCGTTGTCTTTGGCGATTTGGGTGGCGCGCGCAGACGCCGACAGTTTGGCTTTGGCGGACGTGGTTTTGTCGGTCATCTCTTTATCCCGCTTTTTGACGCGCGGCTTCTGCCGCTTCAATGTCTTTGGCCATTTTTTTACCGAGCTCTACGCCCCATTGGTCGTAGGCGTGAATGCCCCAAATGGCGGCTTGGCAGAACACTTTGTGCTCGTACAAGGCCATCAAGGCCCCCATGCTGCGTGGGGTCAAAGCGTCCACCCAAATGGTGGTGCTGGGCACGTTGCCCGGGTAGCTGCGGTGCGGGGCCAAGCGTTGCACCTCGGTTTCGTCCATGCCGTTGTCGCGCATTTCTTGCACGGTTTCTTCCAAGCTGCGGCCCATCGCCAAGGCTTGGGCTTGGGCTTGCATGTTGAGCAAGACCACGCGGTGGTGTTCGGCCGCGAAGGGCAAGGGGCTGCGTTCGGTGCGCAGGCCAATGAAGTCCATGGGCACCAAGTGTTGACCTTGATGGATCAATTGAAAGTAAGCGTGTTGACCGTCAATGCCCAAGCCGCCCCACAGCACAGGCGAGGTGCCGACTTCAACCGGACTGCCATCGATGTGGGTGCGCTTGCCGTTGGACTCCATGTCCATCTGCTGCAAGAACGAAGCGAACTTGCCCAAGGGCGATGCGTAGGGCGCAATGTTGTGTGTGGTGGCGCCCAAGAAGTTGCGGTTCCACACGCCCAGCAGTGCCATCAACAGCGGCAGGTTTTGCTCTTTGGGGGCGGTCATGAAGTGCTCGTCCATGGCGCGTGCGCCCAACAACATGTCTTGAAACGCAAACGCACCGATCGAGATGGCCAAAGGCAAACCAATGGCCGACCACACGGAATAACGCCCGCCTACCCAGTCCCAAAAACCGAAGGTGTGTTCCGGCGTGAAGCCTTGCGCCGCCGACAGTTTGGGGCTGGCCGTGACCGCCACCAAATGCTGGTGCAGTTGGTCGCTGGGGCAGCCCCCATCGCTGAGCCAACGCTTGGCCGAGGCGGCCAGCGTCATGGTTTCTTGCGTGGTGAAGGTTTTGCTTTGCACCACAAAAGCGGTGCGTGCGGGATTGAGGTGGGCGAGGGTGGTGTACAGGCTCCATGCGTCCACGTTGGACACGTAGTGCACGCGCACCTTGTTTTTGAAGCTGTCGCGCGTCAAGTGGCTGAGCGCTTCGGTGGTCATGCGCGGACCGAGGTCAGAGCCCCCAATGCCGAGGTTGACCACATCGGTGATGGACTCACCGCCAAAACCTTTCATTTGGCCTTCGCGCACTTTTTCGGCGAAGGTGCACACGCGGTGCAGTTCGTGCGCCACTTGCTTGGAAATGTCGCGCCCCCAGGGTGGGTTGGGCACATGGCTGCCGCGCAAGGCGACGTGCAAGACTGCGCGTTGTTCGGTGGCGTTGATGGGCTCGCCTTTGAACATGGCTTGCGCTTGTTGCATGACTTGCGATTCATCGGCCAAGGCCAAGAGTTGTTGCAACACGGCATCGTTGACGCGCTGGCGGTCGTATTCGATGGTGATGCCAGCGCCGCTGGCTTGCAGTTTCTCGTGGCGTTGCGGTGTTTTGAGCAAATCACGCAAATGGGGCAGCTGACTTTCAGACAGGGTTTGAAGAGCTTGCCAAGCTGCGCGATGTTGGGGCGGGACGAAGGTGGTCATGGGTCAATTTTCGTCAAATTAAGAGGGGTTCTGAAGCGAAGCCGCTGAAACTTCTTCAAGAGTTTTGAATTAATTGGCGCAAGACGCTGCGGCGTTGGTGGCTTCACGCGCCAAGCGGGTGATCTCGGCCCAATCGCCGCGCTCCACGACGTCGACGGGCGTGAGCCATGAGCCGCCGACCATCGCCACATTGGGCTGCTTCAAGAATTCGCCCATGTTGGCCAGCGACACGCCGCCCGTGGGGCAAAAACGCATGTCGCCCAACGGGCCGCCTAAGGCTTTGAGCATGGCCAAACCACCGGCTTGGGCCGCGGGAAAGAGCTTGACCAAGCCAAACCCATGGTCGCGTGCAGCCATCACTTCGCCGGGCGTCATCACGCCGGGCATGAAGGGCAGTTGGCACTGAATGGCGGCCTGCACGAGTGCATCGGTCATGCCGGGCGACAGCGCAAAGCTGGCACCAGCGGCTTGTACGCGGGCCATTTCTTCGGCACGGGTGACGGTGCCCGCGCCCACGTGCATGTGTGGCACATGCTTGGCGACTTGTTCAATGGCCGCTAAACCTGCGGCGTGACGCAAGGTGATTTCCATCACATCCACACCCCCTTCGAGCAGCGCATGCGCCATGGGCACGGCTTGGTCGGGGTGGGTGATGACGATGACGGGCACCACGCGTGATGTGAATGCAGGGCGGCTGAAGGCGGGGTTGGTGATGGTTGTCATGACTTTGATCGGGGTCGGGTTGAACGTCTGTTGAGCGTGGCTGATGGTCGAACTGAGGTCTTGCAAAAAAGCGTTTGAAGCCGTGCCTCAAGCAAGATGAGCCAACAAAGGCGACGCACCGTCTTCGGCATGTGCCGCGTTGTCGCGGAACAAGGCAAAGAGGTCGCGGCCCGTGCCGCGTTGGTAGGCGGACAGGTCGGGCATGACGGCGGTGCGGTTGGCCAATTCGGCCTCGCTGACTTCGAGGGTCAAGGTTTGGGCATCGCAATCGAGGCTGATGATGTCGCCGTTTTGCACCTTGGCAATGTTGCCGCCGTTCATGGCTTCGGGGCTGAGGTGAATGGCTGCTGGCACTTTGCCCGAGGCGCCGGACATGCGGCCATCGGTGACCAAGGCCACTTTGAAGCCTTTGTCTTGCAGCACGCCTAAAACGGGTGTGAGTTTGTGCAACTCGGGCATGCCGTTGGCTTGTGGGCCTTGGTTGCGCACCACGGCCACAAAGTCTCGCTCGAGCTTGCCTTCTTTGAAGAGTTGGGCCAATTCTTTTTGGTCGGTCACCACCACGGCGGCTGCACGCACTTGGCGGTGCTCAGGCTTCACGGCCGAGACTTTCACCACCGCACGGCCCAAGTTGCCTTGCATCAAGCGCAAGCCACCATCGGCGCTGAAAGGTTGTGTGTAAGGTCGCAGCACGGCTTCGTCGGCCGATTGCGCGGGCACATCGCGCCAATCCAATTGACCATTGTTGAGCCAAGGCTCCACGGTGTAGCGATGCAAGCCTTGGCCCATGATGGTTTGCACATCGTCGTGCAACAAGCCGGCACTGAGCAACTGGCTGATGAGGTAGCCCATGCCGCCTGCGGCTTGGAAGTGGTTCACATCGGCGCTGCCGTTGGGGTACACGCGAGCAAGCAAGGGCACCACGCCCGAGAGGTCAGAAAAGTCGTCCCAGTTGACGATCCAACCGGCGGCGCGCGCCATGGCGATCAAGTGCATGGTGTGGTTGGTCGAGCCGCCCGTGGCGAGCAAGCCGACGATGCCGTTCACCACCACCTTGGCGTTGATTTGGTAGCCCATGCCCGTTTCTTTGTCTTGCGACAACGCCACGGCCCGCTGCACGGCGGCGACGGTGAGCGCTTCGCGCAAAGGCGTGCCTGGGTTGACAAACGACGAGCCGGGCAGATGCAGGCCCATGATCTCCATCAACATTTGGTTGGAGTTGGCGGTGCCGTAAAAGGTGCAGGTACCGGCGCCGTGGTAGGCCGCTTGTTCGGCTTCGAGCAAGAGGTCGCGGCTGACCAGCCCTTGTGCATATTGCTGGCGGACCTTCGATTTGTCGTCGTTCGATAGACCTGAGGTCATGGGGCCTGCGGGGACAAACACGGCGGGCAAATGGCCAAACTGCAAGGCCCCCATGAACAGGCCGGGCACGATCTTGTCGCACACACCTAAGAACATGGCGGCATCAAACACGTTGTGCGACAGGCCCACGGCCGTGGCCAAGGCGATCACATCGCGTGAGAACAGCGACAACTCCATGCCGTCTTCACCTTGGGTGACGCCGTCGCACATGGCGGGCACGCCGCCGGCCACTTGTGCAGTGGCACCCGCAGCGCGTGCCGCTGCACGGATTTTTTCGGGGTAATGCTCATACGGCTGATGGGCCGAGAGCATGTCGTTGTAGGCCGTGATGACGCCAACGTTGGGTTGGCGCTCTTGGCGCAGCACCCATTTGTCGTTGGCGGGCATGGCCGCGTAGGCGTGGGCTGCATTCGCGCAGCCCATGCCGCCGCGATAGGGACCGGGCTTTTTGGCTTTGGCCAGCACATCCAAGTAGGCTTGGCGTGAGGCCACGCTGCGTTGTTCGATGCGCGAGGTGACGGCCGCCAACGTGGCGTGCAAAGGTGTGTGTGTGCTCATGTGGTCAACCAGACTGCGACAGGTGTTTGCGTTTGGTGCAACACGTAAGAGATGGGGGCGTGTTGTTGGCGCTCAGGCCAAGCTTGTTGCAAGGTGCGGAGCTTGTCTTCGCCCGCGATGGGCAACACGATGTGGCGGGCTGTCAAAAGCTGCGACAAGGTTTGTGTGATGCGTGCATACGGCGCGTTCGCAGGCGGATGAGCGAGCTCAATGGCGACACAGGCTTGTGGGTTGTGACGATCCAGCGCCTCCTCCAAATTGGGGGCTTCTGGAAACAGCGAGGCGGTGTGGCCATCGGCCCCCATGCCCAACACCAACACATCGGCGGTACCCGCTGCGCGCAAGGCAACGCCTGCCGCTTGGGCCTGGGCGACGGGCGCAGGCCAAGCTTGTGTGTCGCAATCCACCATGTCAACCAGTTGCGCGTGTGCAGCGGCGTCTTGCAACAAATGGGTGCGCACCAGCAAGGCATTGCTGTCGGGGTGGGTGCGGGGCACGCAACGTTCGTCGACCAAGGTCACACGCACTTTGTGCCAATCCAACGCTTGCACACGCAGGGCTTCAAACAAGGCGATGGGCGATTTGCCGCCTGACACGCTCAACACAGCCACACCACGGGCTGCCATGGCGTCACGCAAGCGTTGCGCGATGTCTTGCGCCAGCTTTAAGTTGAGGTCATTCGCTGTGAAGGCGTGCACGCTCACCTGCGGCAAGGGCTGTGCTTGCCAAAACGGCAGCGAGTTGTGAGCGCTGGTCGCATCCATGTGGGCCATCACGACTCCTCAAACCAAGACAGATCTTCCCGTGCCATCAAGGCGGATGAGGCGGCAGGGCCCCAGCTGCCGGCCGAGTATTCCTTGGGCTTGTCGTCTTGTGCGTTCCAAGCATCCAAGATGGGCTCCACCCACATCCATGCGGCTTCCAATTCGTCGCGACGCATGAAGTGTGTCAAACGACCTTTGATCACGTCCATCAGCAAACGCTCATACGCTTCGGCGCGGCGTTTGTCAGAGGACTGTTGCAAGTCCAATCCCAATTTGACGGGATGCAGGGTCATACCTGTGCCTGGCTCTTTGACCATCATGCCGAGCTGAATGGATTCCTCAGGTTGCAAGCTGATGATGAGGCGGTTGGGTTGGTGGTTGGCCGTGGTGCCAAAAATCGAAAACGGTTGATCGGCAAACTCGATGATGATTTCGGACTGGCGCTTTTGCATGCGCTTGCCCGTGCGCAAGAAGAAGGGCACGTTGGCCCAGCGTGCGTTGTTGATTTGTGCGCGCAAAGCCACGAAGGTTTCGGTGCGGCTGTCGGCAGGCACGTTGTCTTCTTCTTTGTAGCCTTTGACGGCGGCACCTTCGGATGCGCCCGCGGTGTATTGGCCGCGCACGGTGTCGCGCTTGATGTCGGTCGGATCCATCTTGCGCAGGGAGCGCAAGACTTTGAGTTTTTCGTCGCGCACATCGTCGGCGTCTAACGAGATAGGCGGCTCCATGGCCACGATGCACAGCAATTGCAGCAAGTGGTTTTGCACCATGTCACGCATGGCGCCTGCGCCGTCGTAAAAGCCCGCACGGCTACCCACGCCCACGGTTTCAGCCACGGTGATTTGCACGCTCTTGATGTAAGGCGCGCGCCACAGCGGTTCAAAAATCGCATTGCCAAAACGCAGCACCATCAGGTTTTGCACCGTCTCTTTGCCGAGGTAGTGGTCGATGCGGTAGATCTGTTGTTCGTCAAAGTAACGCGCCACGTCGGTGTTGATCGCGCGGGCCGAGGCCAGGTCGGTGCCCAGCGGTTTTTCCAGCACCACGCGGGCTTGTGCATCGACCAAGCCTGCGCCGGATAAATGGGCGCAAATTTGGGTGAACAAGCTCGGCGCCGTGGCCAAATAAAACACGCGCAAGGCAGGCGCAGCGCACACCGCTTTGAGCTTGGCATAGTCCGCGGGCGATGTGACATCCATGCTCACGTAGCTCAGGCGTGACAAAAAGCTTTGCCAGTCGCTGCAGCTGAACGCGTTCTTTTCGATGAAGGCCGGGGAGTGGTTGTCGATGAAGCTCAGGTATTCATCGCGCGTCCAATGCTGGCGGCCAATGGCGACGATGCGTGTGTCCGCGTCGAGCTTGTCATGCAAATGCGCCATGTACAACGCAGGCAGCAGTTTGCGAAAGGACAAATCGCCTGCGCCACCAAAAATCACGATGTCTTGAGAGCCAGTTTGAGCTTGGGGGGCGTTCATGTGTAGCGTTTGTTCAGAAGGTTGTGTTTCATGTTGCGCAGCAAGGGCTGCAACTGCGCACTGCCTAGGCGCAGCGCCACGGTGGTGGCCAACACGTCAATGATCATCAGGTGCAGCAAGCGCGACACCATGGGGCTGAAGCGTTCGTAACTCTCGGGGTGATCGGCCACGAGGTGGATCTGTCCGGTGCTCGACAAGGGCGAGCCCGACGCAGTGATGACCACCGTGGTGGCACCGTTTTTGCGCGCGATTTCGCACGCGTCGAGCAGGTCACGGGTGCGGCCTGAGTTGGAGATCACCACCAAACAGTCCCCAGGCCCTAGCAGCGAAGCGCTCATGATTTGCAAATGACCATCGCTGTGCGCGATGGTGTGAAAGCCGAGACGGAAAAATTTGTGCTGTGCGTCTTGCGCCACGATGCCCGAGTTGCCCACACCAAAAAATTCAAGGCGCTTGTTCTTTTTGTGAGCCAACGCGATCGCGTCCACCGCTTTGTCGATCGCTGTGGTGGAGGCGTCGTTGCGGTATTTCAAAAAGGCAGCCACCGTGTTGTCAATGACTTTGACCAACACATCGCTGGTGCTGTCGGTGCTGCCCACATTGCGGTGAATGAAGGGCACGCCTTCACTGATGCTGGCGGCCAGCTTGAGTTTGAAATCGCTCAAGCCTTCGTAACCCACACTGCGACAAAAACGCACCACCGTGGGTTTGCTCACCTCTGCGCGTTCGGCCAGTGCGACCACTGGCAAGCTGGCAAAAGCCCGTGGGTCGCTCAACAACAATTTACCGACCCGTTGTTCGGCGGGTGCCAATGAAGCTAAGGTGGATTTGATGCGCTCTAGCATGTGCTGAATGTAACTTAGTTTCATAATATATGCAATAAATAAACTTGTCTATTGCAATAAAAATGTAACTGAGTTACTTTTTTAATTTATTCAGCGTCTTGTTTTAGGAAGATGTCTTTGTCCGGAAAAAACTGCGCATGCAAGGGTAGTAAGGAGCCGCCCAGCGCACGTGCATGGCTGCCAACGCGGCCCGCCAAAATTTGCGGCTGATGAAGAATGCCGTCGAAACTGAAGTCGGCCAAATGCTGCTGAGTTTGTGTGATCAAGGCTTGCATGAGCAGCGGGTTGAGCGAGCCGTCGATCACCACCGCATCGAGGTCGAGCAGGGCGGCGGCACTGGTCACGGTCATGGCCAGTGCTTGGGCGGCTTGCGTGAGCCAGGGCTGGGTCCACGTTGCATAGGTGGCGTCCATGATGTGGTCTTGTTGCACCAGCAGCGGATCGTGGCCGGCGGCCATCAAGGTTTGTTCGAGTTGCCAACCCGAGGCGCGCTCTAGCAGTTGCGGGTGTTTGGCGCCATCGCCACGCGGCATGGGCAATGAGCCAATGGCGCCTGCGTTGCCACGCGGTCCGTTGACGATGTGGCCGTCCATCACCAAGCCGCCGCCGACGAAGGTGCCCACATACACGTACAAAAAGTTAGGCACATCGCGGCCCAAGCCTTGCACCAACTCAGCGACGCAGGCCGCGGTGGTGTCTTTGGCAAATTCAACGGGCAGGGTGGACAGGGCTTGCACTTCTTGCACCAAGTCGATGTGCTCCCAATCGACCATGGCTTTGCCCGCCTCGGGGCCCATCAAGTCCCCCCATTGATGCATGGCCAATGGCGCGCTCAAGCCAATGCCCACGGTGCGCGACCAAGCGTCTGCCCCCATGCGGCGTTGCATGAGCTTCAAACCTTCTTTGATTCTGGGCAGCACTTCAGCGGGGGAGGGGTAGGCATAACTTTGTCGCCACTGGTGGCGCATTTGCCCCACAAAGTCAGTCACCACGACTTCCAAGCTGCGTCGTCCGACTTGCAGGCCAATGCTGTAGGCCCCGTCTGGGTTGATCGACAGCGGCACCGAGGGCTGACCCATCTTGCCGCGAATGCGGTCTTGTTTGAGCAATAGCCCATCGTCGAGCAAACGGTTGACGATGATCGACACCGTTTGCGTGGACAACTGCGTGAGTCGTGCCAAATCGGCCTTGGGAATGGCTCCAGCATGCCGAATGGCGCGCAGCACCGTGCGCTCATTGAATTGGCGCATGCCCGTGTGGTTGGACCCACGCATGGTTTTCATCACAGGATCACGCCTTTGCAGAACATGGCGTTGCCGTACGCCGTGCCTTCGCCGGTTTGCACGATCAAACTGGCGCCTTTGATTTTTTCGTAAAACGCATAGCGTTCAACAGCTTGCACCTGCGCGTCGCTCAAACCTGCTTGAACGACCAAGCTGACCACGTCTTGTTGTGCGGCGGTGCGGTGGTTGTCGGCGCTGTGGCACACCTGCATGTAAGCCGCGGGTTGGGGCACATCTGTGGCCAACGGAAACACAGACAGCACGGCTTGGCTGACACGTGCCAAGCTCAAGCCGGGCAGGCGCACCACAGGTTTGCCGTGCGCCAAAAAGTCAGCGGTGAAGTTGGCGTCCACCACGGCCACCCATTCGCCGTGGCCCATGGCGCACAGGTGCATCAGCAGTTCTGGGGTGAGGATGGGGTCTATGCCTTTGAGCACGTTTTTTTCCTTAAATCGCTATTTTTGACAGTGTTGAGAGCATGCCTTCATTTTGAATGAGCGCAGCCTAGGGAATGTACTAACTAAACCAAGTTGATTTAGTTAGTTGACTTGTTTTACAGTTGCACCGCGGCGCAAAAAGCGCTGGCGATGTCCAACAAACCATCTGGAGACTGTATGAAATCAATTGCCCCCAAACTGATGCTGTCCGCTGTTGTGCTGGCTGCCACCAGCGCCTACGCCGCTGAACCCGTGATCGGCTTGATCACCAAAACCGAGACCAACCCTTTCTTCGTGAAGATGAAAGAGGGCGCACAAGCAGAAGCTAAGAAATTGGGCGCGAAGGTGTTGTCAGCCGCTGGCAAAGCCGATGGCGACAACGCAGGCCAAGTCACCGCCATGGAAAACATGATCGCTGCGGGTGCCAAAACCATTTTGATCACCCCCAGCGATTCCAAAGCCATCGTGCCCGCCATCAAGAAGGCGCAAGCACAAGGCGTGATGGTCATCGCCTTGGACAGCCCCACCGAACCCGCCAACGCCACGGACGCGTTGTTCGCCACCGACAACTACAAAGCCGGTGTGTTCATCGGCCAATACGCCAAGGCCGCATTGGGCGGCAAGAAGCCCGTCATCGCCACCCTTGATTTGTTCCCCGGCCACCCCGTGGGCGCACAACGCCACAACGGTTTCTTGCAAGGCTACGGTTTGACCTCCCTCGATGCCAAGAGCAACGAGTTGGCCAAGCCCGCTGAAGTGGTGTGTATGGCCGACAGCTTTGGCGACCGCGCCAAGGGCCAAACCGGCATGGAAAACTGCTTGCAAAAGAACCCCGACATCAACGTGGTCTACACCATCAACGAACCCGCTGCTGCCGGTGCTTACAACGCACTCAAAGCCGCTGGTAAAGAAAAGGGTGTGGTGATCGTGTCGGTGGACGGCGGCTGCGCAGGCATCAAAGATGTGGGCGCTGGCGTGATCGCCGCGACCTCACAGCAATACCCCTTGCGCATGGCCGCGATGGGCGTGGCTGCGGGCGTGGAATACGCCAAGACCGGCAAAAAAGTCAGCGGCTACACCGACACCGGCGTGACCCTGATTGCCGCCAAGGCCATGCCCGGCGTGGACAGCAAAGACGTGAAAACCGGCACAGACTTGTGCTGGGGCAACAAGTAAGGCGCGAGCGCCTCACTGAACAAGGGGGCCCTGTGCCCCCTTGGGTTTTATTTTTATCTTCGAAGATTTAGGCAAATCGTATGAACTCCTTCAAAGACAAGCTGCCCCCCTTGGGCACGCTGGGTCCCTTGATTGCGCTGGTGTTGGCGTGTGTGTTTTTCGCCAGCCAAAGCGACCGCTTTTTGAGCACCCAAAACTTCTCGCTGATCTTGGCGCAAGTCATGGTGGTGGGGGTGATTGCGATTGGCCAAACCCTCATCATCTTGACCGCGGGGATTGACTTGTCGTGTGGCATGGTCATGGCGCTGGGCGGCATTGTGATGACCAAATTTGCCGCCGACTTTGGCTTCTCCACCCCCGTGGCGATGGCCTGCGGTTTGTTGGTGACCACCGCATTTGGCTACTTGAATGGCGTGTTGGTGACGCGCATCAAACTGCCACCTTTTATCGTGACCTTGGGCACACTCAACATCGCCTTCGCGATCACGCAGCTGTACTCGGGCTCGCAAACCATCACCGACATTCCACCCGGCATGACGTGGTTGGGCAATACCTTCACTTTGAGCGGCGCGACCGTCAGCTACGGCGTGATGTTGATGCTGGGCTTGTACCTCTTCACTTGGTTTGCGCTGCGCGAAACCGCCGCAGGCCGCCACGTGTACGCCGTGGGCAACAGCCCTGAAGCCACCCGCTTGACCGGCATTCCGACCGAGAAGGTGTTGCTGGGCGTGTATGTGTTGGCAGGCTTGTGCTACGGCGTGGCCGCCATGTTGGGCGTGGCCCGCACGGGCGCCGGCGACCCCAATGCCGGACAAACCGAAAACTTAGACGCCATCACCGCCGTGGTGCTGGGCGGCACCAGCTTGTTTGGGGGCCGTGGCGTGGTGTTGGGCTCCTTGGTGGGCGCGTTGATCGTGGGCGTGTTCCGCAACGGCCTGACGCTGATGGGCGTGTCGTCGGTCTATCAAATTTTGGTCACAGGTATTTTGGTGATCTTGGCTGTGGCCACGGATCAACTCTCACGCAAGGGAGCGCGTTAATCATGAGCGATACACACAAAATCGTGATGCAGGCCAAGGGCTTGGTCAAACGCTATGGCCAAGTGACCGCATTAGACGGTGCCGACTTTGAGCTGCGCGCTGGCGAAATTTTGGCGGTCATTGGCGACAACGGTGCAGGCAAGTCCTCGCTCATCAAATGCTTGTCGGGTGCCACGGTGCCCGACGAAGGGCTGATCTCGTTGGACGGCACGCCCATCCACTTCAAATCCCCCATCGACGCACGACGTGCCGGTATTGAAACCGTGTACCAAGACTTGGCCGTTGCACCCGCGATGAGCATTGCTGAGAACTTGTTTTTGGGGCGCGAAATTCGCCGCGAAGGCTTTGCCGGTAGCGTGTTGCGCATGCTCGACAAAAAGAAAATGTTGGCGCAAAGCATTGAGCGCATGAACGACCTCAAAGTGGGCATTCGTTCCATGACGCAAGCGGTGGAAACCTTGTCGGGTGGTCAACGCCAATGCGTGGCCGTGTCGCGTGCGGCTGCGTTTGCGCAGCACGTGGTGATCATGGACGAGCCCACCGCCGCGCTCGGCGTGAAAGAGGGCAACATGGTGCTGGAGCTGATTCGCCGTGTGCGCGACAAAGGCTTGCCCGTGGTACTGATCTCGCACAATATGCCCCATGTGTTTGAAATTGCCGACCGCATTCATGTGGCCCGTTTGGGCAAACGTGCGGCCGTGCTGAACCCTAAAAAAATCAGCATGAGCGACACCGTGGCCGTGATGACCGGTGCGATGAAGCCTGAAGACATTCCGCAGGAGTGCTTGGCTTGACAGCCCCATCGCAAGCCGTGCCGGTTCAGGCGCACGTTCACTCACCTGTTTGGGTGCTGGGCGAGGCCTTGATGGACTGCATCTCTCAGCCCGATGGATCGCTGCAACCGTTGTTAGGCGGTAGCCCCTACAACTTGGCCTGCGCAGCTGCGTTGCAAGGCGCTGACGTGGGGTTTATCAATCCGTTTTCGACCGATGTGTTCGGGCAGTCTTTGCTAGACCATTTGGTGGCCAACAAGGCGCGTCCTTTGTTGCCACGCTCCGCTTTGCCAACCTCGCTGGCGGTGGTGCAGCTCAACCATGGGCAGCCCAGTTATGGGTTTTACCGAGAAGGCATTGCCGACCGCGATTACCAAGTGGCCGACGTGGTGGCGTTGCTGGAGGCTTCGCCGCCGGGCGTGTTGCACACGGGCTCGCTCATGGCCATGCCGCCAGAGCACCACAAGGTGTTGCATGTGGTGGCCGCGGCCAAACGCTTGGGCTGGGTCATCAGCGTGGATGTGAATTTGCGTCCGCGCGTCGCCACCGATGTGCCCGCCTATGTGAGCGCTGTGCGAGAGCTTGCGGCGCTGGCCGATTGGCTCAAGGCCAGCGATGAAGACTTAGAGCTGTTGGGCTTCAAAGACGTGCGCTTTGCCAATGCCTCTACCTTGGCCGCACATTGGATGCAGCAAGGCTGCTCGCGCGTGGCGTTGACCTTTGGCGCACAAGGTGCATTTGTGCAGGTGGGGGTGGCACAAGCCCAAGGCGCTGCACCCCAAGTGCAGGTGCTTGACACGGTGGGCGCTGGTGACACGTTTTGGGGTAACTGCTTGGCCGATTGGGTGTTGCACGGCTCGGTAGATCATCCTGAGGTGGCCGAGCAACGCGTCGCGACCACTTTGCAGCGCGCCTTAGAGGCTGCCGCGATCAATTGCAGCCGCAAAGGTTGTCAGCCACCCACCGCCGATGAGTTGAGCGCAGGTCTGCGCTGAAAAGTCTTGAGCGAGAATCGACGCCATGTCGAACGCCACGCCTGCTCATTCAAAACGCTTTGCCGATGCCATCGGTGTGTTTGACTCGGGCGTGGGCGGGCTTTCTGTGTTGCGCGCCATCCGTGCCGCGCTGCCTGAGGAAGACTTGGTCTACGTCTCCGACTCGGGGCATGCCCCTTATGGAGACCAAACCGAAGAACACATCACCCAACGCACACTCACCGTCGGCAACTGGTTGGCCGAGCAAGGTGTCAAAGCCATCACCATTGCTTGCAACACGGCGACCGTGGTGGCTGCGCGTACCTTGCGTGAGCAAACCCATTTGCCGGTGGTCGCGATTGAGCCCGCCATCAAACCCGCCGTGGCCTTGACACGCTCCGGCGTGGTGGGCGTGATGGCGACCCGTCAAACCGTGCAAAGCGACAGCGTGGCGCGTCTGTGCCAAGAGCATGGCGCAGGCAAACACATCTTGCTGCAAGCCTGTCCCGGTTGGGTGGAGTTGGTCGAGCAAGCCGATTTGCACAGCGCACAGACCGAAGCCTTGGTGCGGCAATTTGTCGAACCCTTGCGCGCACAAGGTGCCGACACCTTGGTGCTGGGCTGCACGCATTACCCGTTTTTAAGCGACGTCATTGCACGTGTGGCGGGTGAGGGGGTTCAGTTGATCGACCCTGCACAAGCCGTGGCGCGCGAGCTGGTGCGACGCTTGGGCGAGCAGCGCCGTCCCTCAGGCGCTCACACGGGGCAGACCCTGTTTTTCACCACGGGTGATGTGGCGCAAACCCAGCATGCGGTGACGCACTTGTGGGGCGCACCCGCCAGGGTTGAAGCATTGGCGTCAGGCTGATTCGGAATTTCCATTTACAGTGCTTGTTTTTCAATAAGACTGCCTGGAGACACCGTGCAACTTGGAATGATTGGTTTGGGCCGCATGGGCGGCAACATCGTGCGACGTTTGATGCGTCATGGCCACACCTCGGTGGTGTTTGATGCCAACCCCGACAGCGTGAAACAGCTGGCCCAAGAAGGTGCCACACCCAGCGACAGCTTGGCACATTTGGTGAGCCAACTTCAAGCACCACGTGCGGTGTGGGTCATGTTGCCTGCGGGCGACATCACAGCGTCCACCATCCAAGCTTTGAGCGCGTTGTTGGAACCCGGCGATATCTTGATCGACGGTGGCAACTCCAATTTCCAAGACGATGTGCGACACGCGCACATGTTGCAAACCAAAGGCATTCGTTACCTTGACGTCGGCACCAGCGGCGGCGTGTGGGGCTTGGAGCGTGGCTATTGCATGATGATTGGCGGCGACGCCACAGCCGCCACCCACTTGGATCCGATTTTCAAAACCTTGGCACCCGGGGTGGGCTCGATTCCTAAAACGCCGGGGCGTGAAGGCAAGAAGTCCACCGCCGAAGAAGGCTATCTCTACACTGGCCCCGCGGGCTCTGGCCATTTTGTGAAGATGATTCACAACGGCATCGAATACGGCTTGATGCAAGCTTTTGCCGAAGGCATGGACGTGCTCAAAGGCGTGGGCCAAGACAGCATTCCGGCAGACCGCCGTTACCAACTCGACTTGGCCGACATCACCGAACTCTGGCGTCGCGGCAGCGTGGTGTCGTCATGGTTGTTGGATTTGACGGCGATTTCCTTGGCCGAAGATCCTCAGCTCGACGCCTTCTCGGGCCATGTCCAAGATTCAGGCGAGGGCCGTTGGACCATCAATGCCGCCATCGAAGAAGCCGTGCCCGTGCCCGTGCTCTCGGCCGCGCTGTTTGCACGCTTCAGATCCCGCCAAGTCAGCACATTCGCCGACAAGGTGCTGTCGGCGATGCGCAAACAATTTGGCGGCCACCAAGAGCCCAAGAAGTCTTAAGCGCGATGCGCTGTCGATCAGCGGGCTTTGGCAGGTAACACCGTGCCCACGCATTCGCCAAAGCCAATGCGTGCGGCGCCGGTTTTTTCGCACCAACCGCGCAAGACCACGGCATCGCCGTCTTCCAGATAGACGCGTTGTTCGCCATTGGCAAACTGCAAGGGGTTCTTGCCGCCTTGGGTGAGTTCAATCAAGGCGCCGGCTTGGTCCAAGGTAGGGCCTGACAAGGTACCGCTGCCCAACAAATCACCCGCTTGCAAATTGCATCCGTTGACTGTGTGGTGTGTGACCATTTGGGCCACCGTCCAGTACGCATGGCGATAGCTGGTCTTGCACACCGTGGCCGCGGCTTGACCGGCTTCACGCATCTTGGGCGTGTGGATGCCGACTTCGAGTTGGATGTCGAACGCGCCTTGTTGGCGGTTGGCGTCTGAATCCAAATACGCCATCGGTTGTGGGTCTTCGGGCGGACGTGTGAACGGCACGCGGTAAGGTGCCAGGGCCTCCAGCGTCACGACCCACGGCGAAATGGTGGAGGCAAAGTTTTTGGCCAAAAACGGGCCCAAGGGTTGATATTCCCACGCTTGAATGTCGCGCGCGGACCAGTCATTGAGCAAGCACATACCAAACACATGGTCTTCGGCTTCGCCCATGCTGAGCGCGTCACCCAAGGCGTTGCCGCCGCCGATGAAGATGCCCAGTTCCAACTCAATGTCCATGCGTTTGCAGGGCCCCAACGAAGGTTCTGTGGCACCCGGCGCCATGGTTTGACCCACGGGGCGATGAAAGCGCTGGCCAGACACACCAATGCTCGAGGCGCGACCGTGGTAACCAATGGGCACCCATTTGTAGTTGGGCAACAAAGGATTGTCCGGACGGAACTGTTTGCCAATGTTGGTGGCGTGGTAGACCGAGGTGTAGAAGTCGGTGTAGTCACCAATGCGGGCCGGCACATCGTATTGCGCTTGCGCTTGTGGCACCAAGCAGGCTTGCAGGGCGGCTTGTTCAGGCGCGCCATCGCGCAAGGCGCGTGAAAGCGCCAAACGCAAGGCATGCCAAACCTGGGGCCCCATGGCCATCAAGGCGTTGAGCTTGTCTTGTGCGCCGGCTTGCACCGCAGAGGCGACTTCGCCGCTGAACACCGCGGATGAGGCTACTGCGGCCAAATCCAAAATTTGATCCCCGATGGCCACGCCGCCGCGAAAGGCTTCGTGGCTGCCTTGGCGACGAAATACCGCAAAAGGCAAGTTTTGAATCGGGAAATCACAGCCTGTGATGTTTGCTGAGCTGACCCAGCTGCGAAGCGCTGGGTTGTGGGTTTCGTTACATGCTTCCATCGTGCATCCATGCGGCGTGTTTAGGGGCGCGTTTGGTCTGTGACCATTCGTTGATCATGTCCCATTTGACCTCATCGAGCTTGCGCATCATCTCGGGCGTGCCGGTATTGGCTGCCAACTCGAGGCGGTGTCCATTGGGATCAAAGAAGTAAATGCTTTTGAAGATCGTGTGGTTGGTGGGGCCCACCACCTCAATGCCAGCGGCTTCGAGTTTGGCTTTGGTGGCGATCAAGGTGTCGACCGAGTCGACTTCCAAGGCCAAGTGCTGCACCCACGCAGGGGTGTTGCGGTCGCGGTCCATGGGCGGTTGGCTGGGTAACTCAAAGAAGGCCAAGACATTGCCGCCGCCTGCATCCAAAAAGATGTGCATGTAGGGATCGGCCGCTTTGGTGGAGGGGACTTCGTCTTCGGCAATGGCGAGCACGAATTTCATGTCAAGGTGTTTTTGGTACCACTCGACGGTTTCTTTGGCGTCGATGCAGCGGTAGGCCACGTGATGAACTTTTTGAACCAACATGGTGTGTTCTCCTCAATGAATTACAGATCTTGCAACGCCGCTTGCACGTGCGTTTGAAACACCTCGGCGCTGGCCAAGGCATTGGCGTTGAGCAAGGCGAGCTTCACTAAAAAAAGCGAAGCCTTGTCTTGGCCCGCTTGGTCAATGGCGGTGGCCAAGGTGTCGTACACGGTTTCCAGATCCGGGATGGTCAATGCGTGGACAGGGTGGGTCATGTGTGTTCTCCTTACTGGGGCAGGGCCGTGTTGAGGGCGGCTTGCAAACGTGTGGCGTCGAGCGTGAGCCAGCGTGCGCAAATGTGTTGATCGGGGCGCAGCAAATAAGCGCCACCGTTGGCCGGCACGCCATAGCGTTCACGCAGATGGCCATTGGCGTCGGCCAAGGTGGTGTCCGCGCCTGCGACGGCTTGTGCGCTGCCGACAGCAATCACGCGCAGCGGCATGCCTTTGGCGCGCGCTGCGGCAATGGCCTGTTGCAAGGGCTCAGGAATGGCGGGGGCGTCTGTGAAGTACAACAAGTCAAAGCCGCCGCCGAGGTGGTCGAGCAAAAAGTCGTTGGCGCCCAAGCGCACGTTTTGCGGCGGTGCGCCATGGGCGGGGCCCGCTTTGAACAAGCCGTTGTCGTCCCCCATGCTGTTGAGCATGGAGTGTGTGTATTCGTGTGGACGTGAGGTGCGCCAGTGGTAGAGCGGCCGCACAAACGCCTGCGTCAGCGAGAGCGACAACACCGCATCGCGCAACAACTGGAAACCCCCGGCGGGTGGCGTCATGAAGCGCGTGCTCTTGCCGGCTTCGTGGATGATTTCGCGGGCTGCACCCACACGCTCTGCGCTGTGATTGGCCAACAGCTTTGCGCTCGCCAAACCTTTGACCACGTAGGCCAGGTGCCAACCCAAGGACTGCGCGTCTTGGAAAGCGGTGTTGGCACCGCGCACGCCGAAGATCGGCAGCAAATGCGCAGCGTCGCCGGTGAAGATCACGCTGCCGTGCACAAAGTCGGGCAGGGTCAAGGTGCGGGCAGAGTAGACCGATGACCAGTCCATTTCCCACGTCGCACCCGCATGGCCGATCATGGCCAGTTGGGCATCGATGCGAGCCTTCAACGATTCGGGACGCAGGGCCTCTTCGGGCGTTTCGCCTTCTGGCAATTGGTAGTCCACGCGCCAAATGCCATTGGGCTCACGGTGCATCAAGATGGTGTTGCCCGGGTTCCACTCGGGATCGAAATACGCCAACCGTTCAGTGGGCAGTGGCAAGTCGATTTTGATGTCGGCAATCACGAAGAAGCCTTCGTAAGACGCGCCTTCCATCTGCAAATCCATGGCCGTGCGAATGGCTGAACGGCCGCCGTCGGCAGCTACCACCCAATCGCTTTCGAGCGTGTACAGCCCTTCGGGCGTGTCGACTTCGAGTTCGGCATAGCCTTCTTTTTGCGTGACTTTGTTGACCTTGTTGCCCCAGCGGAAATCGATCAAGGGGTTGGCTTTGCAGGCGTCGTGCAGGTATTCCTCCATGAACTGCTGCTGCACATTGATGATGGGGAAAAAACGGTCGTCGGGATCGTGCGGTGCTTCCATACGGAACACGCGTTGGCCTCGGTAGTACGAGTTGCCAAAGCGCCAAGGCAAGCCACCTTCGGTCATGCGATCGGCCACGCCGACTTGCTGCAGAATTTCCATCGAACGGCGGGTGAAGCAAATCGCACGGCTGCCTTGTGAGAACTGCAGTTCAGACGACAACACCACGCTGGCCACGCCATGGCGCGCCAACTCCAAGGCTGTCACCATGCCCGCAGGGCCAGAGCCCACGATCACAACGCGTTGACGGGCTTGTGGGCCATGCGCTGATGCCAGCCATGGCTTGAAAACTTCGTATTGGTAATAAATGGAAGGACGTGCTTCTGTGGTGGGGGTGTGCATGTTGAGGTTTCGTAAACGTTTCAGCGTGGGCGTGCATGCGCAATGAGGCGGTCGAACATGGCGCTCAAGGCGGCTTGTTCTTTGTCACTCAGGCAGCCAAAGATTTGTTCGTTGCGTTGAGCCACCATGTCCATGGACCGCTTGAACACTTTGCGTCCTGCCGAGGTCAGTGTTAAGACCACACCGCGGCCATCACCGGGGTGATCGGCTTTGAGCACCAAGCCTTGGTCGACCAAGGCTTGTGCAGCACGGCTGGCTTGGCCTTTGTTCAGGTTGGCTTTCTCAGCCAACTCTTTGACCGACAAGGGCTCAAAGGTGCCGATGGTGGTGAGGCATCGCCCATCGCTCATGGACAAGCCGGTGTGCTCGGGGTAGGCGGACTGGCTGTCTGCATCGGTCAGCTTGTGCAGCTGATGCAAACGGTATGTCAGCGTGCGGTCAAGTGGTGTGGCCATGGCTGCGCGTGATCAATCAGCTTTGATGCCGCTGGCCTTGATGATCGGGCCCCACTTGGCGCGCTCTTTGGCGGCGTAGTCGGCCATTTGCTTGGGTGAGCTTGGTGTGGCTTCGAGTCCCAAGACTTGCAAACGTGCTTTGACTTCGGTGGTGTTGAGTGCTGTCAACAAGGCTTTGTTGAGGGTGTTGATCGCTTCCGTCGGGGTGCCTGCTGGAACCACCAAGCCTTGCCATGCGTAGGCTTCAAAGTTCTTCAAGCCTTGTTCGTTGAGCGTTGGAATGGTTTCGAAATTCTTCACGCGCTTGGCGCTGGCCATGCCGATGGGGCGCAACTTGCCTGAGGTGATGAACTGGTAACCGCTGGCGGTGTCCACAAACATCATGGGCACTTGCCCTGCGACCACATCTTGCACGGCAGGAGCCGCACCGCGATAGGGCACATGCGACAGGTTGACGCCAGCCATTTCACGGAACAACTCGGTGGCCAAGTGATGCGGGCTGCCAGCGCCCGGTGTGGCATAGCTTACGCCATTGCTTTGGCTTTTGGCCCAAGCCAAGAGCTCTTTTAAGTTCTGTGCGGGCACATTGGGGTTGACGACCAAGATCATCGGAAAGCGCACGGTCAAACCCACGGGAGCGAAGTCTTTTTCAACGTTGTAGCTGAGCTTGCTGTAGATAAAGGGGTTGGCGGCCAAGGTACCGGTGTCGGCAGACATCAGCACATAACCATCGGCTTTGGCGCGGGCCACGTACTCGGCACCGATGTTGGTGGCGGCACCGGGTTTGTTGACGATCACCATGCTCTGGCCCAAGACCGTCCCCATGGCTTGTCCCAACGAACGGGCGACGGTGTCTGTGCCACCGCCTGCGGCGTAGGGCACCACCCATTCAATCGGATGGCTGGGATAGGTTTGCGCGGAGGTCAGCGCGCTGGTGGCGGCCAAACAGACGGTGAATACAAAACGCAGGCAATGCTTCAAAGGCGACATAAAGATCTCGATGAAAGAGGGGTGGATGGGATAACTTCCGCATTGTCTAATTTGGTTGCGTACGCAACCATTGGTGGAAACACCTAGTTGCGTGCGCAACCAAATGCTTCAATTCTGTGCTTTGGCGCCGTGCGTGGTTTTGTGGCGAGGCTCGGGCGCTTCGCTCGCACGTTGGCAGGCGCGGCGATAGGCTTGTAAACGCTTGTCAGCCAGGGCCAAGATGCTGCCAGGGGCATAGGCGCCGCCCGCGAGGGTATCGCTGCCAAAGGGGGTTCCCATCAACAGCTCGGCCCCTTCACTGGCATGCGCGAAGCAATAGATGTGAAAGCGCTCTTGTGCGACGGCTTGAACCACGGCGGCGTCGAGCATCAAATGGCGGCGGTTGAGCGCGGGAATCAACACACCTTGGTGGCCATCGAGTCCATGACGTTGGCAGGTTTTGAAATAGCCATTGATCTTTTCATTCACGCCCCCCACAGGCAAGACATAGCCGTTTTGGTTCACCGCTCCTGTGACCGCAAGGCCTTGCTTGATCGGCAGACCCGACAAGGAGGAAAACAAAGCGTAGAGCTCTGCGCAGGAAGCTGAGTCGCCTTCGATGCCCTGGTATTCCTGTTCAAAAACGACCGAGGCGGTCAGCGCCAATGGCGCGATGTGCGAGAACAAGGCGGACAAATAGCTTTGCAAGATCAACACACCTTTGTCGTGAATGGGCCCAGAAAGCGCCACCTCGCGTTCGATATTGAGCAAGCCATCTTCACCGGCATAGGTGCGTGCGGTGACGCGCACGGGCAATCCAAAGCAATGGTCGCCCAAGTCAATCACCGACAGTCCATTGAGCTGTCCGGTTTTTTCGCCTTGCAGGCTGATGAGACGCTCGCCTTCTGCAATGGCGTCTTGCAGCTGTTGCTCGGGATACCCGTTTCTGTAGTGGCGCGCAGCGAGGGCCGCCTCGATGTCTTGCGCTTGCACCAAGGGCGCCTGGCGGGCCACAGCATGTGCCGCGCTCTCCATGATCAGGGCTTCGGTGTGCGAAAAGATCGCACTTTGTCGAGTTTGATCGTCCACCTCGCGGTGTGATTGTTCTTGCAGACGTGCCACAGCATCGGCGGTGAAGTGCGGTAGACCTAAGCGGCGACAGGTGTGTGACACAAAGACCGCCGAGGCTCTTTGTGTCTCGGGCGTGCTGAGAAAACTCTCGGCAAAGTCCACCTTGCAAGCAAAGCGGCGGAAAAACTCAGGCGCACCTTCTTGCATAACAAAGTACTCCTGAACGGAACCGATCAACACAATCTTGACTTGCACGTCGACGGCTTGCGGCTCCAAAGACACCGCCGCGATGGGCGACAGGTGCACACCAAACTCGTCAATTTGCAAGCGGCCGCTGCGCATGAAGCGCGACAGTTTTTCCCACACCACCTCGTCTGACAGCAAATCGCGCACATGCAGCATCAAGAAGCCGCCGTGCGCTTTGAGCAAGCTGCCAGCCCGGATGCGAGAGAAATCGGTCATCAACACATCTTCGGCCGATTGGTATTCGATGCTGCCAAAGAGTGCGCGAAACACAGGGTTGTCTTCGATGATCACAGGCGCACCCGTGAGTCCGTGGTTGTCCACCACCACGTTGATGCGATAACGCGCCAAGACCGCGGTGAGCGCTTCGATGCGAACCGCTTCCTCGTCGTCGCCCGCTTGAAACAGCTCCACATGCTCCAACACGTCTTGCACCACACGTGCCAGGTGGTCGTTGAGCGTGGTCTCGTCAGCCATGGGTTTTTGCAGCGTGTTGTGAATTTCACGGACTTCACGTTCCAGCATCGGTTTGATGATTTGCCGACGCAATGCCGCCAAGCCCTCGTTTTTGACACGCTCCAACGGGCGGGTCTTGTCGAGAAAGCGGGCGATTTCGGCACGCAATTCGTCTTCGGCTTTGTCAATGGCTTGGCGACGCTCTTTGGACAACGCCAGGGCTTCGGTTTCTGTCAGCGCGTGGCCCTTGTCATCGCGCAAGGTAAACACCAAATGGCCGGACTCTTTGAACAATGAGAAGCTGCGTGCTTCGGCAAACGCATCGAGTTCGGCGTATGCACGGTCTTCCTCTTGTTTGTAGGCTTTTTCGATGTGTTCGCTCTCGACCTTGAAGTCTTGCGCTGCCAGCCTTTTGGGGATTTCCGCTTGCAAGGTCTTGGCCAGTTGCACCATGCATTGGCGCAGTTCACGTCCTTGGCCTGCAGACATGCGCAAGGCGCGCGGATGTTCAGGTTCGTCAAAGTTGTTGATGTAACAAAGGTCTGGCGGCACGGGCCGGGTGGCCGCGACGCTGTGCATCATTTGGCGCAACATGCTGGAGCGTCCGCTGCCGACCTCGCCCAAGACAAACAGGTTGTAGTTGGGTTGGTTCATGGTCAAGCCAAAGCGTGCGGCCATTTCGGCACGCTCTTGGCCAATCCAGCATGCGCCTTGTTCAAGCAGCTCTGAGGTGTCAGAGAAGCCCAAACTCTCAGGGGCGATGTGAAGTCGAAGTTCGGGGGCGGGGACGCGCTGTATGGGCATGGTGAGTCTCTTTCGGAGTTCACGATAGGTGCATCATCGTGCGAAAACCTTGATGTGTGTCATAGAAACCGCCCGCGCTGTGTGAATAGCCCTGCAAACCCAAGACAAAGGGCTAACCCGTACACTTGAGGGGCTCATGAATGCTTACGCCGACGTCTCTCTTTTCCCCCGCAATGCCAAGCCGCTGACCAGTTACCGCAAGTACTGGGCGGCCCGTTTTGGCACGGCCCCGTTTTTGCCGATGACCCGTGAGGAAATGACCCAACTGGGCTGGGACAGCTGCGACATCATCATCGTGACCGGCGACGCGTATGTGGACCATCCGAGCTTTGGCATGGCGGTGATTGGCCGCATGTTGGAGAACCAAGGTTTCCGTGTGGGCATCATTGCCCAGCCCGATTGGCAAAGTGCTGAGCCGTTCAAAGCACTGGGCAAACCGAACCTGTTCTTCGGCGTGACCGCCGGCAACATGGATTCGATGATCAACCGCTACACCGCGGACCGAAAAATTCGCAGCGACGACGCCTACACCCCCGGCGACGTGGGGGGCAAACGGCCCGACCGCGCAGCGCTGGTCTACAGCCAACGCTGCAAAGAAGCGTTCAACGATGTGCCCATTGTCTTGGGTGGCATTGAGGGATCACTGCGTCGCATCGCACATTACGACTACTGGTCAGACAAAGTACGTCGCTCCATCGTGGTGGACAGCAAATGTGATTTGCTGTTGTATGGCAACGCCGAGCGCGCGATTGTGGAAATCGCCCACCGACTGGCGGCCAAAGAGCCCGTGCAACAAATCACCGATGTGCGTGGCACGGCCTTTGTGCGTCGCGAAACGCCTGAGGGCTGGTTTGAGATTGACTCGTCCAGCATTGACATACCGGGCAGGGTCGAGGCCCACGTGAACCCGTATTTGATGGTCAGCGACCAAGCCAAGGCACAAGGTGAAACCTGCGCCCGCGAAGACGAGGCCAATGCGGTAGCGGATGCGGCCAACGCCGCAAGTGCGGGCAGCGCGCAAGGCTTCACCATTTCTCCGCTGAAGTTTGTCGATAACCCTGCGCTGCAGGGCAAAGGCAAACTCAAAGTGCCACCGCGTGAGCGCAGCGTGATTCGCTTGCCCGCGTATGAGCAAGTCAAGTCTGACCCTGTGCTCTACGCCCACGCCAACCGCGTGCTGCATTTAGAAACCAACCCCGGCAATGCCCGCGCCTTGGTGCAAGCCCACGGCGAAGGCCACACCGCTCGCGATGTGTGGGTCAATCCGCCCCCCATTCCGCTGACCACGGCTGAGATGGACTTGGTGTTTGACTTGCCCTACGCCCGCAGCCCGCACCCCGCGTATGCGGACGAGAATGGCAGCCACGACGGCGAGACCAAAATTCCCGCGTGGGAGATGATTCGTTTCAGCGTGAACATCATGCGCGGCTGCTTTGGCGGCTGCACGTTTTGCTCCATCACCGAGCACGAAGGCCGCATCATCCAAAGCCGCAGCGAAGACTCCATCATTCGCGAAATTGAAGACATCCGCGACAAAGTGCCGGGCTTCACAGGCGTTATTTCCGACCTCGGGGGCCCCACGGCCAATATGTACCGCATTGGCTGTAAGAGCCCCGAAATTGAGGCCGCTTGCCGTAAACCCAGCTGCGTGTACCCAGGCATTTGCCAAAACCTCAACACCGACCACAGCTCGCTGATTCACATGTACCGCCGTGCGCGCGAGTTAAAGGGCGTGAAGAAAATTCTGATTGGTTCAGGCCTGCGCTACGACTTGGCCGTCCAGTCGCCCGAGTACGTCAAAGAGTTGGTGCAGCACCATGTGGGCGGCTATCTCAAGATCGCGCCCGAGCACACCGAGGGCGGCCCGCTGTCCAAGATGATGAAGCCCGGCATTGGCAGCTACGACAAGTTCAAACAGATGTTTGACAAGTACAGCGCTGAGGTGGGCAAGAAGCAATTTCTCATCCCATACTTCATCGCGGCACACCCCGGCACCAGCGATGAAGACATGATGAACTTGGCCCTGTGGCTCAAGCGCAATGGCTTTCGCGCCGACCAAGTGCAAACCTTCTACCCGAGCCCCATGGCCAGCGCCACGGCCATGTACCACTCGGGCCGCAACCCTTTGGGTCGCGTGACGCGCAGCAGCGAAGTGGTGGACGTTGTGCGCGGCGAACGCCGTCGCCGCCTGCACAAAGCCTTCTTGCGCTACCACGATGCCAACAACTGGCCTTTGCTGCGCGAGGCTTTGAAAGCCATGGGCCGCGCCGATTTGATTGGCAACGGTAAGCAACATTTGATCCCCACCTACCAGCCGCAAACCGATGGGGCCTACGTCAGTGCGCGTCGCAAAAACAGCACGGTTACGCCCAAAGCAGGTGTTGCTAAAGCTGGTGTGGCGAAAACGACGATGCGCAATGAGCCCACCAAGGGCCGCATGCTCACGCAACACACCGGCTTACCCCCACGTGTGACGGGCGCAGTCAAGCCCAGCGCCAACGCGATCAAACGTAAAACCAACCGTTGATATAAAGCCTGAGCGAGAACCACTCAGGCTGCATCGTGTTCAGCGACTGCGCGACTTCATCGCGCGCTCGACCTCGCGTTTGCCTTCGCGGTCCTTGATGGTGTCGCGCTTGTCGTGCTCGGCCTTGCCTTTGGCCAGCGCGATTTCGCATTTGATCTTGCCGTTTTTCCAGTGCAGATTGATGGGCACCAGCGTGTAGCCTTTTTGCTCCACCTTGCCAATGAGCCGTTTGATCTCGTCTTTCTTCATCAACAGCTTTTTGGTACGCACCGCGTCAGGGCTGACGTGGGAGGACGCGGTGTGCAGTGGATTGATTTGGCAACCAATCACATAGAGCTCGCCGTCACGCACCACCACATAGCCGTCGGTGAGTTGCACCTTGCCTTCGCGCGCGGCTTTGACCTCCCAGCCTTGAAGCACCATGCCGGCCTCGAACTTTTCTTCGAAGAAATAGTTGTACGCCGCTTTTTTGTTGTCAGCGATGCGCGAGGGGGTTGCAGGTTTTTTGGTAGCCATTGAGTGGATATGGGGACGGTGGAGCTTCTTACAATGCGGACCATTCTATGAAAACAGTTCACAAGTCCGTTCTTATCTGGTTCAGTGCTGAAGAAATGTTTGCACTGGTGACCGATGTCGACCGTTATCCCGAGTTTTTGCCCTGGTGCGATCGCGCTGGTGTGCTGGAGCGCCACGCGGATGGCATGACCGCAGAGGTGGGCATGTCGCTGGGCGGCTTTCACAAAAGCTTCACCACGCGCAACGAGCACATCGAAGGTCGCCAAGTCAAATTAGCGCTGGTCGATGGCCCGTTCAAGCACTTGGATGGCACTTGGGACTTTCATCCCTTGCGCGACCCCAACACCCAAGAACCGCAGCGTGCATGTCGCATTGAGTTGACCTTGAACTATGCGTTCGAGAGCATGTTCGGCGCTTTGGTTGGCCCCGTGTTTGACAAGATTGCCTCCACCTTGGTGGATGCTTTTGTGAAGCGTGCAGAACAGGTGTACACCGCGTGAGCAATGCCTCCAACGACACGATGCTGCGCATCAGCGTGCTGTATTCACCGGCGCCGCGCGTGGTGCATGAGCGTTTGTTGAGCTTGCCTCAGGGCAGCACGGTTGAGCAAGCCATCGACGCCAGCGGCGTGTTGGTGGATTGCCCGGAAGTGCAACTGCAGGACACGCAAGCCTTTGTGGTCGGGGTTTGGGGACGTAAGACCACGCCAAATCACGTGTTGCGAGATTTGGATCGCATTGAGATTTATCGCCCTTTGACGGTTGACCCCAAAGTGGCGCGTCGTGAACGCTTTGAAAAACAAGGCACCAGCCGAGCGGGCTTGTTTTCCAAGCGCCGCCCAGGTGCCAAACCGGGTTATTGATTCATGTCCAACAATTTTTGGCCCACCTGCGGCTACAGCTTGCTCACGCAAAACGCAGCCGGGCATTTGGTCGTGACGGACGACTTTTTGCGTTTTCTTTTGGAGCGTCCCGAACTGGCACCCATCGAAAGCTCCTGTGCTGCAGAGATTGCGTTGCATCACCGTCTGATGGACGCACCGCGTGCAGACGTTTCTTCCGATGCGCTGGCTCAACTGCAAGACAAGGATGCGGCTGACAACTACGCCGTGTGGCTGCGCTTTCGTCAACGCATTTTGGCCTTGCCGACCTTAGAAGCCAGTTACATGGCGCTGTTCAAAGGGGTGGATGTGCCGCCCCTGTTGGTTCAGCATCTCACGCAAATTTTGTTGCGTCACGTGTTGGGTGAGGACGCCACAGCCATGCAAGCGCGTGCGGCCGAAATGCTGGTTTACGCCCAAAAAATTACGATCTTGGAAGACGGTGCGGTGATGGCGGCGGATGACGCCACGGTCGAGCGTCATGCCACGCAAGGCAGTTTTGGTTCGATTGGTGAATTGCTGCAACAAGGGGGCATCAAACTGCGCAGTGTGGATTTGGATGTGCTCAACGCCGACAACCAAGACGCGTATTGGCCCCGCAGTGAAACTTGTGATTGGGTGCTGAGTCTCAACCGTGGACAGCCTGGCTTAGACGCCTTGTGTGAAGTCATGGCCAAGTGGGTGCAGCATTTCTTGGGGGTCAAAGTCAGCATCCAAACCGAACGCGACATCGACGACGACCAGTGGGTGTGGCACGTGGGTTTGGATGCGCAAGCCAGTGGTGTGCTGAACGACCTGTACCAAGGCTTAGAAGTCGAGCCTCAGCGCATGGAGCGTTTGCTGTGCTTGTTCAAACTGTCATTTGACGAACCCAACGACATGCTGGCAGAGGTGCGCGGCAAGCCGGTTTACTTGGCGATGGCGGTCGATGAGAACCAACGTTTGAAGCTCAAGCCGCAGAACTTGTTGCTCAATTTGCCGTTGGCTCAGCGCTCATAAAGAACGCTCTATCGGTCCTGCAACAGACTTGTAGAGAAACACCGCACGGGTGATGTCGGTGACCCACACCAATCCGTCGCCAATTTGGCCAATTTGCGCAGTATGGACGATCAAATCCACGATGCTGTCGCAGACCTCGTCAGGTGCCACGATTTCAATTCGCACTTTGGGCGTGTAGTCGGTCAGCTCTTCTTTCACATTCGATGGGGTGTGCTTGCTCGTGGCAGAGCAGCCCTCTGCCTTGCTCACGGTCATGCCAGGAAAACCAGGCAGCGTGCGGAGTTTTTCGCGCAGCGTGGGCAGTTTGGAGGGACGAATGATGGCTTTGATTTCTTTCATAGGTGTTCTTCCTTCATTCAAGCTTCGGGTTCAGCTTCATCGAACCAGTGATAAATCGTGGGTACGACCACGAGGGTTAACAAGGTGCAGGTGATCAAACCACCAATCACGACGATGGCGAGAGGGCGCTGCACTTCTGATCCCGGGCCATCAGAGATCAAGAATGGAATCAAACCCAGCATGGCCACAGTCGCGGTCATCATCACTGGGCGAAAGCGTTGACGCGCGCCCTCTAGGACCGCCTCTTTGACCGACAGACCTCCTTCACGCAAGGTGCGTATGTAAGAGACCAGCACCACACCGTTGAGCACCGCAATACCCCATAGGGCGATGAATCCCACCGAGGCCGGGACAGACAAATACTCGCCAGAAATAAACAAACCGATGACACCGCCTATCGATGCAAAGGGCAGCACTGTGATGATGAGCGTGGCGAATTTGACAGAGTTAAACAGCAAGAACAGCAAAAAGAAAATCGCAGCCACTGTGATGGGGAGGATCACCTTCAAGTGCCCCAACGCACGTTCCATGTTTTGGAATTGCCCACCCCATTCGAGGTAGTAGCCGTCGGGCACTTTGATCTTGTCGTCAACCTTGGCTTGCAGCTCGGTCACAAAGCTGCCCAAATCTCGGTTTTTTACGTTGATACCGACCACGATGCGACGCTTGGCCATTTCGCGCGAAATTTGTGCGGGACCATCCAGCACTTGAATTTTCGCGACATCTGCCAAGCGCGCTTGTGCGCCGTTGGCTGAATTCAAAATGATGTTGGAGATGGCTTCAATGTTGTGCCGAAACCGTTCGGGCAAGCGCACCACCGCAGCAAAGCGGCGCTCGCCCTCGAACACTTCGGATGCGACTTTCCCGCCAATGGCTGTTTCAATCATGTCGTTGACGTTCGACACATTCAGACCCAAACGTGCGATGGCTTGGCGATCAATGTCAATTTGCAAATACTGTTGACCTGAAATTCGCTCGACACGCAAGTCTTGTGCACCTTGAATGCCCTGTGCCACTTTGGCAATTTGATTCGCCACGCGTTTGAGCTCATCCAAATCATCGCCAAAGACCTTGACCGCAATGTCGGAGCGAACCCCTGTCACCATTTCATCCACACGGTCAGAGATCGGTTGGGCCATGACGATTTGGACACCCGGCAATGCCTTAAGTTTGTCGCGCATGGCTTCAGCAATATCGGTTTGGTCCCAACCTGCTGGCCATTCGCTGCGAGGTTTCAAGCTGACGATCGGTGTCGATTCGTTAGGGCTTTGTGGGTCAGCGGGGGACTCACCACGGCCCAAGCCCGAGATGGCCGACTTCACACCGGGTACCGTCATGATGAGTTTCATGGCCTGCATCTCCATCTTGATGGATTCGTCCAATGAAATGTTGGGCACACGGTTGATGCCTGGCACCACCGAACCTTCTTTCATTTCAGGGATGAACGCCGTTCCCAAAAACGGCAAGACAACGACCGCCAACCCAAAAGATGCCAATGACAGTTGCACGGTCCGTTTTTGATTAGACATGGCCTTATCCAACAACACCAAATAGCGTTTTTTCAAGGCCTTGATCAAGGCTGTGTCGTGATCGCCATCGCCTTGTGGTGGTTTGAGCAAATAAGAGGAGAGGACCGGTGACAACGTCATGGAGAGCACAAGCGATACAGCGAGTGCAATGGCGATGGTGTAGGCGAGGGGGGCAAACATCTTGCCCTCCATGCCTTGCAAAGTCATCAACGGTAAAAACACCAAAATGATGATGCCGACGCCAAAAATCACAGGCGTCGCGACCTCTAGTACGGCATTCAAAATGCCACGCACTTTACTCTCACCCAGCTCGGCGGCACGCCCTAAGCGCGCATAAGCGTTTTCAACCACCACCACCGAGCCGTCCACCATCAGACCAATTGCAATGGCCAAGCCCCCTAGTGACATCAAGTTGGCGGAAATGCCCAGCTTGTTCATGGCCATGAACGTGAGCAAGGGTGTCAAGACTAAGGTTGCTACCACGATGAGCGAAGAACGCACATCCCCTAAAAACAAGAACAACACAATCACGACCAACACCACGCCTTCAATCAGCACTTTGGTCACGGTCCACAGTGCGGCATCTACCAACTCTGAGCGGTCGTAGTAGGGGACAACCTTGAGGTCGGCAGGCAACATGCCGCGGTCATTGATTTCCTTCACGCGCGCTTTGATGCGACTCACTACTTCTTTGGCGTTGCCGCCCGTCATCATCATGACGATGCCGCCGACAGCTTCGGTGGTGCCATTTTTGATCACCGCGCCTTGCCGAACATCGTGGCCGAGTTTGACTTCTGCGACATCGCGCATGTAGACCGGTGTGCCATTGACTTCTTTCAAAACAATTTGGCCGAGGTCGTTCACACCTTGAATCAGGCCTACACCGCGAATCAGGTATTGCTCCGCCGCCTGAGGCAGCACGCCCCCACCCGAATTGGCGTTGTTGCGGGATACAGCGTCATACACCTCAGAAAGACTGATTTTGTAGTGACGTAAACGTTCAGGATTCACCAACACGTGGTACTGCTTGACGTAACCGCCTTGCGAGTTAATTTCTGCCACGCCTGGGATCGAGCGCAGCAAAGGACGCAAGACCCAGTCTTGCACCACGCGGCGTTGCGTGAGCTCTTCTTCGCTCAGTGCACGTTTGCCGTCGCTGACATGCTCTAAGGTGTATTGGTAAACCTCACCCAAGCCCGATGACACAGGCCCCAGCACAGGCGTAATGCCTGTGGGTAACCGATGGCTTACCTCCATCAAGCGTTCCATCACCAGTTGGCGAGCGAAATACACATTGGTTGCATCTGTGAACACCAAGGTGATGAGCGAGAGTCCTGGCTTGTTGAGTGATCGCAACTCGGTCAGTCCGGGCAGACCCGTCATGGCAACTTCAATCGGTACCGTTGCAAAGCGTTCAACTTCTTCAGGGGATCGGCCTGGTGCTTCGGTGGCAATTTGCACTTGTACGTTGGTCACGTCGGGAAAGGCATCGACAGATAGTTTGGTGCTGGCGTTCAAACCAAAAAGCAGCAACATCACCGCAATGACGCAAATGACCAAGCGCTGCTTGAGCGCGGCACGCACGAGAGATTCCAGCATGGCTTAGCCTCCGCTTTCCATGTCTTTGAGGTTGCGATGGTTGTTCAAATGAAATGCCCCATCCGTCACGATTCGCATGCCAGGTTTGAGACCTTCGAGCACCACCCGCTGACCGTTTTGCTCTGCAGCCAATCGAACAGGCTTCAGGCGGAAATAACCATTGGACTCTTCGATGAACACATGATCTGCATCTTCTTCACGCACCACGGCAGTGATTGGCACAGCGACGTGTTTTTGAGGCGTTGATTGAATCAACATAGAGGCGAGCATGGATGGTTTGAGTCGGCCACTTTTGTTGTCAAGCTCGGTACGAACCAACACCGTGCGCGTTTCTGGACTCACGGTTTGACCCACGTAAATAAGCTTGCCAACAAGCTTTTCGTTTTCCAGAGCCGGAACTTCTATTTGGACGGATTGACCTACTTTGACTTGCGAGATTTGCTGTTCAGGTACTTGTGCCACAGCCCATACACGACTGAGATCCGCAACAGAGAACAGCACATCGGAGGGCTGGACCACTTGACCGGTTGCGATTTTGCGTTCGACCACAACGCCTTTGATGGTCGCCATGACGCTGGCGACCGAATCAATCGCACCTGTATTTGCCAAGCGTTCTATCGCCTTGGGACTCACGCCGAGAACGCGCAGTTGGTCTTGGGCCGCACGGGTTTCGGCTGAAGAAATTTCGTATTCGTTTTCACGGCGTTGTAATTCGGCAGCACTGATCACGTCTGCTTCAAACAATGTTTTGGCACGATCCACATTGCGACGGTGCAACTCTTTTTCTGAGCGTGCTCTCAAATAGGCCAGCTGCGAGCCCGAAAGTTCGCTGCTGTTGATGAGCGCCAAGGTATCACCCTTGTTGACCTGCGCCCCTAATTGCGCCTGTATTTGGGTGACACGGCCCGTCACGCTTGCGCCAATCCGTGTCAGGGCTTGTTCGTCAAAATCAATTTGGCCCGCAACACGCAGGGTGTCTGACAGCTCCACGCTCATGACCTCTGCGACTTGCAGTTGTGCCATCAAGGTCGGGCCAGCAAAGACCCGGGTCGTGTCTGGTGCGTTGTCATTGCTGTTTGAGGGCGTGGCTTTTTTACACGCTGACAAGGTCAAAACACCCATCAAACACAGAACCAGCAAATAACGAGAACGAATGCTTTTCATAGTAGATAAATTCAGTTGTTGTTTGCGCGTAAGCGTTCAATTTCGATCCATGCACTGGCCAATTCAAACTGGGCGGTGATCAGTTCGTTGCGCGCGGCGCGGTACACGCGTTGTGCATCCATGACTTCTAAGAAGCTTTTTTCACCGGCTTTGTAGGCAATCTCTGCGATGCGCAATGCGTCGGAGGCATGACGCACGATGCCGCCTTCGAGTGCGACCATCTGGGCGTTTGCAATGTCGTATTGCTGATAGGCCGCTTCGAGTGCATGGGAGAGAGAGAACACTTGATAGGCGAGGGCGTTGTCGGATTGCGACAGCTTGGCCGCAGCTTCACCAATCGGACCGCCACGCCAATCCCACAGGGGAACGCTCATGGCCAAACCGACACGTTTATGACGCCATTCGGAGTCTTGATCTTGGTCAACACGCAATGCGAACTTGGGAAAGCGCAGCGCCTTTTCTTCACTCAACTTCCGATCAAATTGTTGACGTTCTGCACGCGTGCGCTGCAACTCGGGGTTGCTTTTCAATATTTCCTGTTGCACTTCGCTCAGCGGAGAGGGGGCAGAGAACGTGTGTGCTTTTTCTTGAATCTCAAACGATTCGGGCAGCTCTGCGCCAACCAATGCGCGCAACGCGCCCCGTGCTTGTCGCACGCGCAAGCTGGCGGACTCTTGCATTTTTTGCGCGTTCAGCATTTCTGCATCGGCCTTCACAAGTTCGAAGCGTGCTTTCTCGCCAGTCTCAACTTGCAAAGCAATTCGTTTGCGAATGCCTTCCATCAACAACACGTCTTCGCGGGCGACTCGATTTTCAGCCGTGCGACGCACCAAGTCGTAATAACGCAAACGAAGTTGTGCACGCATGCCAGCTTTGAACGCTTGTTCGTTGGCTTGTGCAGCGGCCAATCCAGCCCTTGCAGCATCGACACGCGGAAAGCGATGCCAAGGCATGTCCAAATCCTGAGTCACACTGAGGGATTGGATTGGGCCCGATGCCGTGGTGTTGGACAAACGGGGGTTGCGTGTGCCGTTCATCACCTCAATTTGAGGGTTCGGAATCGTTTGTGCTGTGTCTACCCCGGCGCGGGCGGCATCGACCGCATAGGCCGCACTGCGCAGGGCGGGGCTCTGATTGAACATCATGTTCTCTAAATCAGGCAAACTGAATTTCATTGATTCAGCATGCACCGAATTGGCCGATATGGCGCCCATGCAAAACACTGCTGCGATGAGATGCTTTCGAAGTAGAGATAGCAATCGCTTCACCTTGGCCTTTAGAAAATAGAGATATGAAAAACAACGCAATTCATTGTCATTCATAGAGGAATGTCATCAAATTTTTTAAGGAATAACTGGCGCTAAACACCTGTATACAAGCTGTATTTACCCCTTGCGTAAAATGCTGTTTTTGGAGCCATTACCATGCGCCTTCTCGGCAAAGCCCTCACCTTCGACGATGTGTTGTTGGTGCCAGCCTTCTCCCAAGTCCTGCCCAAGGACACCTCTCTCGCGACCCAATTCACCCGCAACATCCGCCTGAACTTGCCCTTGGTCTCTGCAGCCATGGACACGGTGACAGAAGCGCGTTTGGCCATTGCCATCGCGCAAGAAGGCGGCATTGGCATCGTGCATAAAAACCTCACGGCGCAAGAACAAGCGGCCCAAGTGGCCAAGGTCAAGCGCTATGAATCTGGTGTGCTGCGTGACCCGGTTGTGATCACCCCTGAAACCACCGTGCGTCAAGTCATGGCCCTGTCGGAAGAGCTTGGCGTGTCTGGCTTTCCCGTGTGCGATGGCGGCAAAGTGGTGGGCATCGTCACCGGCCGCGATTTGCGTTTTGAAACGCGCTATGACCAGCGTGTGAGCGAAATCATGACCCCGCGCGAGCGTTTGGTCACCGTGCCCGAAGGCACCACGCCTGAGCAAGCCAAACATTTGTTGAACAAACACAAGCTCGAGCGCTTGTTGGTGGTCAATGATGCGTTTGAGCTCAAGGGCTTGATCACGGTCAAAGACATCACCAAACAACTCAACTTCCCCAACGCAGCGCGCGATGCCGCCGGCAAATTACGCGTAGGCGCTGCCGTGGGCGTGGGCGAGGGCACGGAAGAACGTGTGGAAGCGCTGGCACGTGCTGGTGTGGACGCCATCGTGGTGGACACCGCACACGGCCACAGCAAGGGCGTGATTGACCGTGTGCGCTGGGTCAAACAAAACTACCCACACATCGAAGTGATCGGCGGCAACATCGCTACCGGCGCTGCAGCTTTGGCTTTGGTGGAGGCAGGCGCTGATGGTGTGAAAGTGGGCATCGGCCCAGGCTCCATTTGCACCACCCGCATCGTGGCGGGCGTGGGCGTGCCGCAAATCATGGCGGTCGACTCTGTGGCCACCGCCCTCAAGGGCACAGGTGTGCCGCTCATTGCGGACGGTGGCATTCGCTACAGCGGTGACATTGCCAAAGCCATTGCGGCAGGCGCTGGCACCGTGATGATGGGCGGCATGTTCGCGGGCACCGAAGAAGCCCCGGGCGAAGTCATTCTGTTCCAAGGTCGCAGCTACAAGAGCTACCGCGGCATGGGCTCTATCGGTGCCATGCAGCAGGGCAGTGCAGACCGTTACTTTCAAGAGTCCAGCACCGGCAACCCCAATGCGGACAAGCTGGTGCCCGAAGGAATTGAAGGCCGCGTGCCCTACAAAGGTTCGGTCGTGGCCATCATTTACCAAATGGCGGGCGGCTTGCGTGCCAGCATGGGCTATTGCGGTTGCGCCACGATTGAGGCCATGCACAACGAGGCCCAGTTTGTGGAAATCACGGCTGCGGGTATTCGTGAAAGCCACGTGCATGACGTGCAAATCACCAAAGAAGCGCCGAACTATCGTGCGGAATAAGCGCTGAATAAGCTTTAAGTGTTCCACGGCAAGCCACCCCTCGGGGTGGCTTTGTTTTTTTGAGACAATACAAGGCTAGGCCACTTGAAGGCCCTTTTTTATTTATGTCGCACCAAAAAATCCTCATCCTTGATTTCGGCTCTCAAGTCACCCAACTCATCGCCCGCCGCGTGCGCGAGGCCCATGTGTTCTGTGAAGTTCATCCTTGCGACGTGACCAGCGACTGGGTGCGCGAATACGCCAAAGACGGCAACTTGAAGGGCATCATCCTCTCTGGCAGCCACGCCAGCGTGTACGAGGTGGACGACCGCGCGCCTGACGCCGTGTTTGAGTTGGGCCTGCCCGTGCTGGGCATTTGCTACGGCATGCAAACCATGGCCACCCAACTGGGCGGCAAGGTCGAGGCGGGCACCACGCGCGAGTTTGGCTATGCCGAAGTGCGGGCCCATGGCCACACCGAACTGCTCAAAGGTATTGAAGACTTCAATACTGCAGAGGGCCACGGCATGCTGAAAGTGTGGATGAGCCACGGCGACAAGGTCACGCAGTTGCCCGAAGGCTTCAAGGTCATGGCGTCTACGCCTGCTTGCCCCATTGCCGGCATGGCCGATGAAGTGCGCAAGTTTTACGCAGTGCAGTTCCACCCCGAAGTGACGCACACCGTGCAAGGCCAAGCCTTGTTGAACCGCTTTGTGCTTGATATTTGCGGCACACGCCCCGACTGGATCATGGGCGACTACATCGAAGAGGCGGTGGCCGCCATTCGCAAACAAGTAGGTGACGAAGAAGTCATCTTGGGCCTGTCGGGTGGTGTGGATTCATCCGTGGCCGCAGCTCTGATTCACCGCGCCATCGGCGACAAACTCACCTGCGTGTTTGTGGACCACGGTTTGTTGCGCCTCAACGAAGGTGACATGGTGATGGACATGTTTGTGGGCAAGTTGCACGCCCACGTGATTCGTGTGGACGCCAGCGACTTGTTCTTGGGCAAGCTGGCAGGCGTGAGCGAGCCAGAGGCCAAACGCAAAATCATCGGCGGCTTGTTTGTGGACGTGTTCAAGTCTGAAGCCGCCAAACTCAAGGCGGGTGACGGTGGCCACAAAGGCGCTACTTTCCTGGCCCAAGGCACGATCTATCCCGACGTCATCGAGAGTGGCGGCGCGAAGAGCAAAAAAGCCGTCACCATCAAGAGCCATCACAACGTGGGCGGCTTGCCCGAGCAATTGGGCTTGAAGTTGTTGGAGCCATTGCGCGAATTGTTCAAAGACGAAGTGCGTGAACTTGGCGTGGCTTTGGGCCTGCCACACGACATGGTGTACCGCCACCCGTTCCCAGGCCCAGGCTTGGGCGTGCGCATCTTGGGCGAAGTGAAAAAGGAATACGCCGACTTGCTGCGCCGTGCCGATGCGATCTTCATCGAAGAGTTGCACAACTTCAAAGACGAAGCCACTGGCAAATCTTGGTACGCCTTGACCAGCCAAGCCTTCACCGTGTTCTTGCCCGTCAAGAGCGTGGGCGTGATGGGCGATGGCCGGACCTACGACTACGTGGTGGCCTTGCGTGCGGTGCAAACCAGCGATTTCATGACCGCCGACTGGGCCGAGTTGCCTTATGCACTACTCAAGAAAGTGTCTGGCCGCATCATCAATGAAGTGCGTGGCATCAACCGTGTGACGTACGACGTTTCCAGCAAGCCACCAGCGACGATCGAGTGGGAATAATATTTTTATATTTAATATATGAAATATAGATACGAGGTCGACGGACTTCGGGCTGTTGCCGTATTACCGGTGATATTCTTCCACGCTGGGTTTAGCTTATTCAGCGGCGGTTATGTTGGTGTGGATGTTTTTTTTGTTATTAGCGGTTATTTGATAACAACCATCATATTGGAGGATGCTCAAGCGGGTGTCTTTTCAATCAAACGGTTTTATGAACGTAGGGCGAGAAGAATTTTGCCTGCGTTATTTTTCGTCATGCTTTCCTGCCTGCCTTTTGCATGGGCTTGGATGTATGTGACCGATATGGTTGATTTTGGGAAGGCGTTGGGCGCTGTATCAATTTTCTCATCTAACCTTCTTTACTTACGATTAAATGGTTATTTTGATTCTGCTGCCGAAATCAAACCATTGCTGCATACTTGGAGCTTAGCGGTTGAAGAGCAATTTTATTTTATATTCCCACTGTTGTTGATTTATCTAGTAAAGATTAAGAAAACTGTAGCATTCTCAATATTAATTCTACTGCTCTCGATCAGCTTCTTGTCAGCCGAATGGATTTACCCTAAAAATCAAGCTGCTGCATATTACCTGCTTCCTTTCCGGGGGTGGGAGCTTATTTCCGGTTCAATTGTTGCCTGGATTCTCTTTCAATCGAAAGACAAGACGCTTCAAAATAATATAAAGCATAATAAGTTTTATGGGTTGTTTGCTTGGCTGGGATTGTCATTGATCTTATATGCCTCTTTCTTTTACAGCAAAAACACACCCTATCCAAGCGTATACACATTAGCCCCTGTGTTTGGAAGCGTCTTGATATTGCTATTTGCAACGCCCGAACGCTTTGTTGGCCGTTTACTGGGCACTCCTGCTTTCGTTTCCATAGGTTTGGTTAGTTACAGCGCGTACCTGTGGCATCAACCAATTTTTGCATTTGCAAGGCTTAGAAGTCTGGATGAGCCGAGTCAATTTATTTTTATTCTGTTAACTTTGCTGATAATGCTTTTGGCTTATGTCAGTTGGCGTTTTGTTGAAGCCCCATTTAGAGCACATAAAATCTCTCGAAACTCTATTTTTTTACTTTCGTTGGTTGGCATTCTTGGGTTCTTATGTCTTGGGATTTATATTAAAAATAGCAACGGTGCTCCTGATCGTTTGCCTGCTATTTACAAGTCTCAATTTGCTCCAGAAAAATCAGAGGAAGCAAAAAACTGTATGCCTTTGAATAAGTCGGCGGAAAAATCAATCACGATTTGTGAGTTCGGTGATGTGACATCATCACGAACGCTGGTCCTTTATGGGGACTCTCATGCCGGCGCGCTGATGGGCTCTTTGGACACTGAGTTAAAAGCTAAAAAAGTACGTGGAATTCGCCTATTTGGATACGCTGGATGTAATGTCATACCAGGATTGATACAGGATGGCGCTTCTGAGGACTCCTTGGCAGCGCAGAAGGAATGCTTGCGTGGTCATCAAGAAACAATTGATTACATCAAATTAAATGCAGAATTTACAATCGTTTCTATTCGTTGGATGTATCACTTATATCCAATGCCAGGTATTTTGAATCGACTTGCCTATGACAATGGCGAAGGTGGTGTCGAATATGATGTCGCAATGTCTTTCAAAGCATTGTCACCAGATCGGCAACGGATGGTTTTTGACAAAGATGCGAAAGGTTATTGGGTTAATAACCTCATATCTTCTTTTGAAAATACTAAAAAACCATTCGCAATTGTTTATCCCATCCCAGAAGTAGGATGGAATGTTCCTAACTACAACTTCAAATACTTTCTGGAGCATGGTTCGCCTCCACAAAGCATTTCAACATCTTATGAAAAATTCAAAGAAAGAAATGCGTTCATTAATCAATTGATGGATGGTTATCAAGGCGGTGTTCATTTGATTCGTTTCAAGCCCGAAACTGTTCTCTGCAATACATACGTTTTGAAACGATGTGTTGCCCAATTTAATCAGCAGCCTCTCTACCATGATGATGACCATTTATCAAACCTAGGCGCAAGCTTGTTGATCCAACCTCTCTTGCGTGAAATGAAAATTTATTAGCATTTACAATATGAGGCTTACCCTAAGTTTGGGGTTCATTTTTATTAGAGAACACTGAGTACATGGCAAAAGAAGAAATGATCGAAATGAAGGGTGTCGTGACCGAGGTCTTGCCCGACTCTCGCTACCGCGTCACCCTGGAAAACGGTCACTCATTGATCGCATACACCGCCGGCAAAATGCGCCTGCACCGCATCCGCATTATTGAAGGCGATAAGGTCACGGTCGAACTGTCGCCTTACGACATGAACAAAGCTCGCGTGACGTTCCGTCACATCGAAGGCAAGGCCCCAGGCGGCCCCGCCGTCAAACGTCGTTTCTAAGCGGACCGCCACGCGGTCATTTGGCGTGTACCTGCCCCCGCAGTTCAAAGCCAAAGATGAGGCTCATGCGCTCGCTCTCATGCGAGCGCATCCGTTTGCAAACCTCATCAGTGTGGATGACGATGGTTTTCCAGCCGTCACACACATTCCCCTTCATTTGCGCGAAGTTGATGGCCAGCATGTCCTGCTGGGCCACTGTGCCAAAGCCAATCCCCAATGGCGCTATTTGCAAACGCGCCCCCAAGCACTGGTGACCTTCATGGGCCCTCATGCCTACATGTCACCCAAGGTCTACCCAGACCTGACACGCGTGCCCACTTGGAGCTACTTGGCTGTGCATGCCAAGGTCGAGGCGACGTTGGTCGACGAGGCGCAAGCCAAAGACCGCTTACTCAAACAACTCATTGCTGACCACGAGCCTCCTTACGCCGCGCAATGGCGTGGTTTGGCTGAGGACTACCAAAGCAAAATGCTCAACGCCATCGTGGCGTTTGAACTGCGTATCACCGAGCTGCAATGCAAGCTCAAACTTAATCAGCATCGGCCCGAATCACACGCGGCCATGCACGCAGCGTATGCACAAGGCTCACCCGATGAACAGGCCTTGGCCGAATGGATGGTCAAGCTACGGCTGGTTCAGCCATGACACAGGCGCATTCACCCGAAGATATTGGCTTTATGAACCAAGCCTTGCGCCAAGCGCAAGCCGCTGCTGATGCGGGCGAGGTGCCCGTGGGCGCAGTGGTCGTCAGGGCAGGGCAGGTGATTGCTTCAGGCCACAACGCACCCTTGGCCAGCCATGACCCCACAGCACATGCTGAAGTCAATGCCATGCGAGCCGCTGCAAACGCGCTAGGCAACTACCGACTGGACGACTGCACCTTGTACGTGACCTTAGAACCCTGCGCCATGTGCAGCGGGGCTGCATTGCATGCACGCTTCAAACGCGTGGTGTTTGGTGCGACCGAGCCCAAAACAGGCGCTGCAGGTTCGGTGCTCAACCTGTTTGCGCATGAACAAATCAACCACCAAACCCAAGTGACGGGCGGTGTGTTGGCGGACGAATGCGCGCAAGTCTTGCAAGACTTTTTTGAGCAGCGCCGTGCACAACAGCAACGCAACAAAGTGCCTTTGCGTGACGATGCACTCCGCACGCCAGAGAGCGCTTTCACAGGGCTCGATGTGCTCTTGGCCATGTCGCACTTCACGGCAGACTTGCCCGCTTTAGAAGGCTTGCGTTTGCATTGGTTTGACAACCGCCAAGACACCCAAGTTGCGCCCCATGTTTATTTGCATGGGATTGATGGCTGGAGCGCGCAATACGCCGCACAGCTTCAATCGGCAGCGCCTGTGATTGCCTTGGACTTGCCTGGCTTTGGCTTGTCCGATAAGCCTAAAAAAGTCACGATGCATCGCATCGCTTGGCATGCCCAAGTGCTGAGCGAGTTTTTGGCCCACATGCATCCCGCGCCTGTGGCCTTGTACGCACCGCGTGTGATGGCACCGTTGTTAGCCCAACTTGCTTTGCCTATCCATTGGGTTGAAGCGCCTGTGCTGCCTGCAAGCTTGCGCGATACGCCCTATCCAGACCGAGGCCACTTGGCTGGTCCCCGTGCCTTGAGCACCTTGTTGGCAGCCCCCACGCCACCGCCCAAACGAAGTTAAGCATGACAGCCCCAGCCACATCCCCTACCGGTTATGAAGTGAAGTTTCAGAGGGTGGGTGTCGGAGGTGGGGCAGATTTACAAATCCGTTCGCTGCTCGACAAACAACAGTTTTACGACCCCCTCGGGCTGGCACTGGATGCGGGTATTTCTTCAGCCACCTGGCCTTTGTTTGGCTTGGTCTGGCCCTCTGCGCAAAAGCTCGCGGACCTGATGCAAACATGGGACCTCAAGGCCAAACGTGTTTTGGAGGTGGGTTGCGGTTTGGCCCTGGCCAGTTTGGTGGTGCATCGACGCGAAGGCAACGTCATCGCCAGCGACTGCCACCCCTTGACTGAGACTTTCCTCAAAGCCAATTTGCTGTTGAACGACCTGCCGCCCCTGCATTACGAAACGGGCAACTGGGGTAGGGTGAACAAGGGCTTGGGCGCGTTTGATTTGTTGATTGCTAGCGACGTGCTGTACGAACGCAGTCACCCTGCGCAGTTGTCGAGCTTCATTCAAGCGCATGCGGCAGAGGGGGCGGAAGTGCTGATCGTTGATCCGAATCGCGGCAATCGCAGTGCATTTCATCGGGACATGGCCAAGATGGGGTTTTCGGTGACGGAGCTGATCATGAATGAACCTCTGCAAGATTTGAGTGCCTACCGAGGTCGTTTGCTGCATTACAAGCGCGACGCGTAGACGCAGGCTTTCACGTTGTCAATATGCCGCGACAATGGCGGCATGGCTCATATTTACATCTATTCCCCCAGTGGCGCGGTGCGCGACAAAGCAGCGTTCAAACGTGGTGTTGCCCGTCTGAAAAAACTCGGTCATGAAGTCGAACTCGATGCGGACGCGCTGAGCAGTTTCACGCGTTTTGCAGGCGATGACACCACCCGTCTCAACGCCATCCATCGCGCGGCCGCCAGTGGCGCCGACGTTGCCTTGATTTCACGTGGGGGCTACGGCCTCACCCGCATCCTGCCGCACATCAAATACAAAACTGTGGCCAAGGCCGTTGCTAAAGGCACGCAATTCGTCGGCTTGAGCGACTTCACCGCTTTCCAAAATGCCTTGTTGGCTCAGACTGGTGCGCTCTCTTGGGCTGGCCCCGCTTTGGGAGAGGACTTCGGCGCAGAGCAGCCGGACGACATTATGGAAGCTTGCTTTGATGACATGGTCAGCGGGCAGGGGGAGGGGGCAGGTTGGCGTCTGTCCACGCCGTGTGTGACCGCTTTGGCACAACGCCGTCCAGGCGTGTGGGCCCAAGATGCTGTGCTGTGGGGCGGCAATTTGGCGGTGCTGACCAGTTTGTTGGGCACGCCTTATTTTCCAAGCATCCAAGGCGGCGTGTTGTTTTTAGAAGATGTGGCAGAGCACCCGTACCGCATCGAACGCATGTTGACGCAGCTGCTGCACGCCGGCGTATTGGCCCAACAAAAAGCCGTTGTCTTGGGGCAGTTCACCAACTACAAACTCACTCCTCACGACAAAGGCTTCAAGCTTCAAAGCGTCGTGGATTGGTTGCGCACGCAGATCAAAGCCCCCGTGCTGACGGATCTGCCTTTTGGTCATGTGGCGACCAAACTGTGCTTGCCCGTGGGTCAAAAGGTGAGTCTCGTGGTGGAAGATCGCGACGCCCTGTTGCTTTGGGCGCATGACGGCCACTGATCAAGGTAAAACTGCACTTTATTTCCTGACCAATCGGTCGGGAAAGATGTAATATATTGCCAATTACCTCAAAGCATGGAGACGCACTTGAAACACTACAACGACCACTACATCAACGGCCAATGGGTCAAAGCCCAATCGGGCAAAAACTTCGAGGTACATGACTCGACCACCGAAGAAGTGTTTGCCACGGTTCCGCAAGGCACCCCAGCCGAGGCAGAGCAAGCTGTGTTGGCCGCGCGTGCCGCATTTGAAAGTTGGTCGCAATTGCCCGTTGAAACGCGTTGCGAATACATTGACAAAATCGTCCAGGGTTTGAAGGACCGCACCGACGAAATGGGCACCGCCATTGCACGTGAGGTGGGCATGCCCATCAAGCTCGCCAAGATGATTCAAGTCGGTGGCCCCGTGTTCAATTGGGGCAATGCAGCCAAAGTGGCACGCCGTTTTGTGTGGGAAGAAAAGGTTGGCAATTCACTCGTGGTGCGCGAGCCCATTGGCGTGGTGGGTTGCATCACACCTTGGAACTTCCCGTTGAACCAAATCACCTTGAAGGTCGCGCCGGCTTTGGCTGCAGGTTGCACCGTGGTGCTCAAGCCCAGCGAAATTGCGCCCATCAACGCAATGATCTTGACCGAAATCATCCACGCTGCAGGCCTGCCTGCAGGCGTTTTCAACCTCGTCAACGGCACAGGACCTGAAGTTGGCGAAGTCTTGGCAAGCCATCCTGAAGTTGACATGGTGAGCTTCACGGGCTCCACCCGTGCAGGCAAACGTGTCGGCGAACTCGCTGCGCACAGCGTCAAGCGTGTGGCTTTGGAGTTGGGCGGCAAATCGGCCAGCCTCATCTTGCCCGATGCTGATTTAGAAGCTGCCGTCAAAGGCAGTGTGTCTGCCTGTATGTTGAACAGCGGTCAAACCTGCTCGGCACACACCCGCATGTTGGTGTCCGAAAGCCAATACGAAGATGCCAAAAAGATCGCCCAAACAGCGATCGCGAAATTGACCCTGGGTCCTAGCTTGGACGAGTCCACACGCTTGGGCCCCTTGGTCAGCGCAGCACAACGCGACCGCGTGATTGGCTTCATCGAGCAAGGCATTCGTGAAGGCGCCGAAGTTGTGGCCGGTGGCCCTCAAAAGCCAGCGTTTGACAAAGGCTACTTTGTTCAGCCCACGATCTTGCGCGTGAAGGCCACAGACACCTTGGCCAAAGAAGAGATCTTTGGGCCCGTGTTGGTCATCATCACGTACAAAGACGAAGCCGAAGCCATCCGCATTGCCAACGACAGCATTTATGGTTTGGGTGGCGGTGTGTGGAGCAATGACGAGGTGCATGCGGTTGCTGTGGCTCGCCGCATTCGTACCGGTCAAGTCGATATCAACGGCGCACCGTTCAACAGCAACGCGCCGTTTGGTGGTTACAAACAATCTGGCAACGGCCGTGAAAACGGTAAGTTCGGCTTTGAAGAGTTCTTGGAATTCAAAGCCATGCAGTTCAAGCCTGCAGCCGCTTGATTCACGGCTTGAGAGCAGCGCATCTGAGGTGACTGAGATGCGCTGTTTGAATCTGTTTCAATTTAATACGATGTATATTATGTAAAGTAATTGAATCGTCAACGGCAACCATCTAGATGAGAACCGATCTCGTTTAGAATCAAATTTCATCAGATCTCTCCTTCGACTTGGTACCTACATGAATCTAGCTGAGGCTCCCCTCAAAACCACTTGGCGCATTCTGAAGGTACAACCCAGCGACGAACAAACTGAGTTGACGCAACAGCTCGAAGACATAGGCTTCTTACCTGGTGAGTTGGTGTCTGTGTTGGCACACGGCTATCCTGGCCATGACCCCCTCGTCATTCGCGTCGGTTTATCAACCTTCGCATTGCGCCGCGCGGAGGCCTTGGCCATTGAGCTTCAAGCGAAAGCTCCCCATGCGTGAGGTCAAAGTTCACCTGCACCCCGCGGGACCCTTGGTTGCGTTGGTTGGTAATCCCAATTGCGGCAAGACCGCGCTGTTCAATTTACTCACCGGCAGCCATCAAAAAGTCGCCAACTACGCGGGTGTGACGGTCGAACGCAAAGAAGGCAAAGTCATCCAGCCAAATGGCAAAACGCTGCGGTTACTGGATTTACCGGGCACCTACAGCCTCTATCCGCGTTCACAAGACGAGCGTGTGACTTGCAATGTGCTCATGGGCAATGCAGAAGGCGAAAAACGCCCCGATGTGGTGGTGTGCGTGGTGGATGCCACCAATTTACGCCGCAATCTGCGTCTGGTTTTGGCCGTAAAACGCCTGGGCTTGCCAGCGGTTTTGGTACTCAACATGTCAGATGTGGCCGAACGCCGCGGCCTAAAGATTGACCCGACCAAGCTCTCGGCGGAGTTGGGTTTACCCGTGGTGACCAGCGTTGGCGTGAAAGCTGGTGGCGACGAGGCCCTGCGCGCTTGGTTAGCGCAAGAGCCTTGGCGTCAACAAGCGCCAACGGCTGCGCAAACCTTTTCAGCCAGCCATGAGTCGACCCAAACCGCAGCAGATCATCAAGCGGTCCAAGCCATCTTGCAGCGCATGGGCTTGGATGAGCTGGTGCCCGATTTGCTCAGCGACCGTCTAGACCGTGTCTTCTTGCACCCCATCGTCGGTCAAGTCATATTGGCTGTGGTGCTGTTTTTGATCTTCCAGGCCGTGTTCAGCTGGGCAGAAGCGCCCATGGACATCATCAAGTCTTTGACCGAATGGAGCGCGATTCAAACACGTGCGTGGATCCCTGAGTCGTGGTTGCAAAGTCTGCTGGTTGACGGTGTGATTGCCGGTGTCGGCGGGGTGTTGGTGTTTTTGCCCCAAATTTTGATTCTGTTCTTCTTCATTCTGATTCTTGAAGAGTCGGGTTACCTGCCCCGTGCCGCGTTCTTGTTGGATCGGATCATGGGCTCGGTCGGCTTGTCTGGGCGATCTTTCATTCCCTTGTTGTCGAGCTTTGCATGCGCCATTCCCGGCATCATGGCCACACGCACCATTGCCAACACACGCGATCGCATGGTGACGATCTTGATCGCACCTCTGATGACCTGTTCAGCCCGCCTGCCTGTCTACACCTTGTTGATCTCGGCCTTCGTTCCCGCTCAACGTCTCCATGGTTTTGAACTTCAGGGTTTGGTCTTGTTTGCGCTTTACGTTGCGGGCATCGTGGGCGCCATGTGCGTGGCATGGGTGCTCAAAGTCATGACGCATACAGGCCGACAAGTTCGCCCATTGATGATGGAGCTGCCTAGCTACCATCTTCCAACGCTGCGTAACGTAGCAATTGGGCTGTGGCAACGCGTGCAGATTTTCATGCGCCGCGTGGGAGGCATCATTTTGATTCTGACCATCGCACTTTGGTTCTTGGCGAGCTTTCCAACGCCTCCGGAGGGCGCGACCCAACAAGCCATCGAATACAGCGTGGCAGGCTGGCTTGGTCATGCATTGGCAGTGGTCTTTGAGCCCATTGGCTTTAACTGGCAAATCAGTTTGGCATTGGTGCCCGGCATGGCCGCACGCGAAGTCGCCGTCAGCGCACTGGGAACGGTCTACGCCTTGTCATCCACAGGCGACAACACTTCTGAATTGTTAGCCCCCATCATTGCCCACGCTTGGAGCACTGCGACTGCACTGTCTTTGCTGGCCTGGTATGTTTTCGCTCCGCAATGCTTGTCCACGATCGCCACGATCAAACGCGAGACAGGGGGCTGGAAAATGCCCCTCATCGCCTTGACCTATCTTTTTGCGCTGGCTTACATGGCTGCGTTCGTCACCTACCGCGTTGCAGTTTGGGCCGGTTTGGGCTGATTGGGCTCAGTTGCTGCCCTGCTGAATTTCCCAAGACTCGATGAAAGCGCGCACGTAAAACGCGCTTTGTGCGCGATCCGCACTCAACGCAAAATCCAAGGCCGAGGCATTGACCTGATTCCTCAGCGTGGGGTCGGCCCCCTCCTCCAGCAGCAACTTCACCGCCAAGGGCGTGCCGTAATACGCCGCCATCATCAGGGGCGTTGTGCCATTGGGTGATTCGGCGTCGATGTAGGCGTTGTGTTCGAGCAGCAAACGCATCATCGCAATGTGACCTTTGGTGGCTGCATAGTGCAGCGGTGTCCAGCCTTTGCGGTTGACTTCAGCACCGCGTTCAATCAACTGATTGGCCAATTCCAATTGGTTGGTGATGGCGGCCAACATCAGCGGGGTTTCACCTGCTTCATTGACAACCTCAACCCGGGTTTGTGCCTGACTGGCCAAGTACATGGCCGATTTGGGCGAGCCTGACTTGATGGCCCACAGCAGCGCAGGAACGCCTTTTTCGTTCGGTGTGTTGGTGTCAAACCCGCGTGCGACGAGCTTTTGAATGTCTTCCGGGCGGTCGAAATGGATGGCTTTGAAAAAGTCATCGTAAGAACCTGCATTGGATGTTGAAAATCCAATAAAAACAAATAGATAAATGAAATACTTGAAGTAATTTATCATTTCAAAACAGCACTGAAAAGTTGATCGAAATTGCGGCTGGTGGCCTCTGCAACGGCGTCGACGGTGATGCCCTTGATCTGCGCAATTTGCTGCGCCACGAAGGGCACATACGATGGATTGTTGGTTTTGCCACGATGAGGAACAGGAGCCAAATACGGGCTATCGGTCTCAATCAAAATGCGATCCATCGGCACAAAACTCGCCACATCGCGCAAATCTTGGGCATTTTTGAACGTCAAAATGCCTGAAAACGAGATGTACAAGCCCAAATCCAGACCGGCACGCGCCACGTCGGCGGTTTCGGTGAAGCAATGAAACACACCACCGGCGCTGCCTGCCGATCCGTCTTCGCCCTGCTCTTTCAAAATTGCAACCGTGTCAGCCGACGAACTGCGGGTGTGAATCACCAAAGGCAATTGGGTCCGCTGTGCCGCTTGGATATGCACCCGAAACCGGTTGCGCTGCCACTCCATATCGGCCACGGTGCGGTCACCCAAACGGTAATAGTCCAAGCCTGTTTCGCCAATACCCACCACTTTGGGCAACTTAGCAAGGGTGAGCAAATCATCCAAAGTAGGCTCTTGCACGCCTTCGTTGTCAGGATGAACGCCCACGGTGGCCCAGAAGTTGTCGAACTGCGTGGCCAGACCGTGCACCTCGGGAAAGCGCTCCAAGGTGGTGCTGATCACCAAAGCCCGTGTGACTTGGGCCTTGGCCATGTCGTCGCGGATAGCGGTGATGTTTTCGGCCAGCTCTGGAAAATTCAGGTGACAGTGAGAATCGGTGAACATGAGGCAATCAAAAAAAGGGAAATTCAGTCTTTGGCGCGCAAAGCCGTCTGCGCACGTGCCACCAGGGCTTCAAACATCAGGCCCGCGTTGTACGGGTGTTCCGATGTGCGTGCACTCTCCATCAAATCTTTGGCCCATTGGGTGAGCGAAGCCACCGTGCCTGCGACAGGCAAGTCTTCAAGGGCAAAGAAACGAGGTTGAGCCCCCGTGCGTACTGCCAACAAGTCGTGACAGAGTTTTTGCAACATCACGATGGCTTGGGATGGCGTGGCGTCTGCCACAGCACTGACGTCGCCACGTAGCACGGCTTTGGGCAAGCTGGCCCAGTGGGCGGCTTTGAGGCCTTGGGTGGCCAAATTCAAGGCGTCTTCAGGTCGGCCCCCAGCGGCTCGCAACAAGGTGGCTGCATCGGCAGCGGGCACACCTTGGCTTTGCAGCCAATGCATGGATTCGGTGTCGCTGGGCCACACCATGGTGTGGGTTTGGCAACGGCTGCGAATGGTGGGCAGCAGCAAATGCGCGGCTTCGCTGGCCAATACAAAACGGCATTCGCCGGGAGGCTCTTCCAGTGTTTTCAAAATCGTGTTGGCAGTCACGTGGTTCATGCGCTCGGCGGGATACACGAACACCACCTTGGTTGAGCCACCGGAGCGGGTTTGCTGGCTGAAACTCACCATGTCGCGTGCAGCTTCCACGCGAATTTCCTTGCTGGGCTTGCGCTTTTTGTCGTCCAGATCTTTTTGAGTTTTTTCGTCCAATGGCCAGTTGAGCTCAAGGGCCAAGGTCTCGGGCATCAAGGTGCACAAATCGGCATGGGTACGCACATCGATGGCGTGGCAACTGCGACATTGGTAGCAAGCGCCGTGTGGGGTTGGGTGCTCACACAGCCAAGCGCGGGCGAGCTCCAGCCCCAAGGTGTATTGGCCCAAGCCTGAGGGGCCTTGCAGCAACCAGGCATGGCCGCGACGTGCCAACAGCGTGGTGAGTTGGCCTTGCAGCCAAGGGCTCAACACCGGCCGCTCTGCGGTTGAAGCCTCACTCATGTGGCGTTGTGGGTGGCGTCCGCCAACCATCCACGTTGCACAAAGTTTTGGTGCAACTGTTGCCACACCGCCTCACGCGTTTGCGCGGCATCGAGGCGAACAAAGCGTTGCGCGTCTGCCTGCGCGCGGCTGGCATAGCCATCAGAAACTTTCTGGAAGAAATCGACAGGCTGCGACTCGAACCGGTCTGGCAGCCGTGCCCCCGCCAAGCGCACAGCCGCGATCTTGGGATCGAGTTCAAACCAAACAGTCACATCGGGTTGACGCACACCGTGCGCAGACGAACTGCCCATGGGCATGGTTTGAACCCAGGCTTCGAGCTGTTTCAACACCACCAAATTAAAACCGCGTCCACTGCCTTGGTAAGCAAACGTGGCATCGGTGAATCGATCACACAGCACCACATCCCCACGCGCCAAGGCAGGTTCGATCACTTGTTGCAGGTGGTCACGACGGGCAGCAAAGATCAACAAGGCTTCGGTCAACGCGTCCATTGCGTCGTGCAGCACCATGTCGCGCAGCTTCTCAGCCAAGGGTGTGCCACCCGGTTCGCGCGTGAGGGTGACGTTGCGCCCCTGCGCTTTGAAGGCCGCGGCCAAGCCCTCAATGTGGGTGGATTTCCCCGCCCCATCGATGCCTTCAAAACTGATGAACAGACCTGTAGTTGCCATGACCGCCTAACCAAAAACTGCGTGTATGTGAACCGTCTATTTTGCCTGCGAAGCGGCACCACCCAAGCGGCGTTGGTAACGGTTCACGGCGGCGTTGTGCTCGTCGAGTGTGGTGCTGAAATAGCTGGTGCCATCGCCTTTGGCCACGAAATACAGCGCTGTGCTGCTGGCGGGTTGCACCGCCGCTTTGAGCGCGTTGCGCCCGGGCATGGCAATGGGCGTGGGGGGCAAGCCCTTGCGGGTGTAGGTGTTCCAAGGATGATCGGTGCGCAAGTCGATGCGACGCAAATTGCCGTCAAACGACTCACCCAGACCGTAAATCACAGTCGGGTCGGTTTGCAGGGGCATGCCAATGGCCAGGCGGTTATGAAACACCCGGCTGATGGTGGTTCGGTCACTTTCGCGGCCGGTTTCTTTTTCAACAATGCTGGCCAAAATCAAAGCGTCTTCAGGGGTTTTGATTTGGATGTCCGGCCCACGTTTGGCCCAAGCGGCCGCCAGTTGCTTGTTCATGGCTTTGGCGGCACGCTCCATCACATGCAGCTCGGAGGTGCCTTTGCCATAGGTGTAGGTGTCGGGGAAAAAGCGTCCTTCGGGGGCTACGCCTGTCAAGCCCAGTTGGGTCATCAGTGCATCGTCGCTGAGCCCTTGTGTGTCGTGCTTGAGGCCCTCGGCCTTGGCCAAGGCCGCGCGAAATTGGCGAAACGTCCAGCCGTCAATCAAGCTGATGGCTTTGAGGCTTTCTTCACCACGGCTCAATTTGCGCAACACATCAAGCGCGGTGCTGCCTTGGCTGAGTTCGTAGCTGCCCGCACGCAATTTGCGCGATTGGCCACTCAGACGAAAAAAAGCATACAAAACAGAGGGCTCGACTTGAACCCCGGCATCCACCACCGCTTGGGCAATGCCGCGCACAGGGGTTTGAGGCTCAATGGACACATCGACCGTCGAGCTCACCAAGGGCAAGGGGTGCAAGACCCACCAACACGACACAGCCGCCACCACCAAAGCCAGGCTGAGCAATGACCCAAAGATTTGCTTGAGGCGTCTCATCTCAACCCTGTTCCCATCACGTTTATGAAGCGGGGATGATAATTCAGACATGACTTTGAACGCTTTTTCCATTTCTGCTCCCTTGCACGGCGTGAGCCCCCTGCCCCACCTGGGCGTGATTCGGGCCATCGGCGCAGATGCCGCCAATTTCTTGCACAACCAACTCACCAACGATGTGCTGTTGATGAAAGAAGGTGAATGCCGCTTGGCCGCGTTTTGCAACGCCAAGGGCCGCATGCAAGCCAGCTTTGTGGTCTACAAGCGCGGGCCTGAAGAGGTGTTGTTGATTTGCCGACGTGACTTGATCGCACAAACCATCCGACGTTTGTCCATGTTTGTGTTGCGTGCCAAAGCCAAACTCAGCGATGCCACCCAAGAATTTCAGTTGCTCGGTTTGGCCGGTGATGCCGTGGCTCAAGCTTTGGGCGCGACACCTTCAGCCTCCTCCATCGCCCCCTGGCAGCGCCATGCCACAGGGGCTGCGGATGTGCTGACCCTCTACCCTGCCTTGGGTCAATCACGTGCTTTTTGGCTTGCCCCTCTCGACGCAGCGGCACCTGCAGGCCCAGCACTCGGCGCTGAGCTGTGGCAAGTGGGCGAAGTCCTGAGCGGCATTGCGTGGGTGGAATTCGCCACCTTTGAAGCCTTTGTGCCGCAAATGCTGAATTACGAATCGGTCGACGGTGTGAACTTCAAAAAAGGCTGCTATCCCGGCCAAGAGATCGTGGCACGCAGCCAATTTCGTGGCACCTTGAAACGACGCGCTTTCATTGTCCAAAGCGGCGCGCCTATGACCTCGGGTCAAGAGGTGTTTTCTAGCCTGGATGTCAGCCAACCCTGCGGCTTGATTGCACAAGCCGCCCACGATGGTTCACACCATGTGGCCATTGCTGAACTGCAACTCAGCGCAACAGAAAACAGCAGCTTGCATTTGGGCAGCGCCTCGGGCGAGACGCTGACGCTGCTGCCTTTGCCCTACGCGTTGCGCGAAGACATTTAAAGCCTCGTCGCGGGGGAATCACACCAAGCTGCGCCGCATCTCGATGTGTGCGATCCCCACTTCGTCAAAAGGCTGACCATGCGCCACAAAGCCTTGGCGCTTGTAAAAGCCTTCGGCACTGCGTTGGGCATGCAAGCGCACTTCGTGGTCGCCGCGTGCGCGTGCGGTTTGCACCAAGACCTCAAGCAGTTGGTGACCCAAACCTGAACCGCGCATCAAACGCGTGACCGCCATGCGACCGATCTGAGCGATCCCTGGCTGGGCTTGCAACAAGCGGGCGGTGCCCATGGGCACACCGTAACGGTTCGTCAACACGGCGTGTGTGGCTTGGGCATCGGCCTCATCCCATTCGTCTTCGGGGGCAATGCGTTGCTCTTGCACAAAAACCTCGGTGCGCACCGATTGAGCTGCAGCTTTCATCTGATCCCATGTGCCGACAGCGGACGTGGTGACCGATTCGCCAGCTTCGAAACCCAGCATGATGTCGCGCAAACTTTGCGGCACAGGCAAGGAGGTTTGTGTGGCCGGGTTGGCATAGACGTATAGCAACTCTCCGGTGATCAGCAATTGATCACCGCAAAAAATGGCGCCACTGAACTGAATCGATGAATTGCCGATGCGCTGACACTTCAGACCGACCTCGAGCTGGTCGTCGTAGCGTGCCGAAGCGTGGTATTCGACGGTGGCCTTCTTCACATACAAGTCGCCTCCTAGCGCATGCATGGTCTGCTCATACGGCAGCGCCAAGGCGCGCCAGTAATCGGCCATGGCCGTGTCGAAGTACATTAGGTAGTGGCCATTGAACACAATTTTTTGCATGTCCACTTCGGCCCAGCGCACGCGCAGTCGGTGGAACAGTCGAAAGTCTTGGCGGGTCACTGGTTTCTTCTCGGTCGGGGTATCTGGGTGTTTCGGCGGCATGGGCGCAATTTACCAGACGACTCTCTCGCGATTTAAGAAGCCAAGGTGTATTGCGTTGCCAGTTTCAAAAAGCCCTGCACATCGGGGTCGATTCCGGTTTCGGACTGCAAGATCTCAGCCACTGCAGGTGCGATTTGGGCGGCGCGTTGTGCGTCTAAAAACAACAACCGTGATCGGCGAGCCAACACATCTTCCACACGCAAGGCGTATTCATAGCGTGCAGCAAAACGCACCATCGCTTCGCTCAGACCGTGGGTGAGCCAGTGTTGAGATCCGGGCAAACGGTTGAGCACCTCTTGCTCGCTACCGTAGGAATGAGAGCCTTCGGGTTCGCAAATCGACACAGGGGTCGCCACATCAGAACCCACGAGCGCAAGATGCTCGGTCGAGGCAGGACTTTTAGCCGTGATCAACGCGTGGTCTAAACACTTTTGCAACACGTCTTCGGCCATTGCGCGGTAAGTGGTCCATTTGCCACCGGTGACCGTGACCATGCCTGAACGACTGATCAGCACCGTGTGTTCACGACTCAGAGCTTTGGTGTTATCGCCTTCGTCTTTGGGCGGTTTGACCAAGGGACGCAAGCCCACCCAAATGCTTTTCACATCGCTGCGCTGTGGGGCACGTTTCAAATACCGTGCAGACTCGTTCAAGATGAAGTCAATTTCTTCTTCAAAGGCCAAGGGCTCTTTGTCCAGATCGTCACGCGGTGTGTCGGTGGTGCCCAAAATGACACTGCCCAACCAAGGCACGGCAAACAGCACACGCCCGTCCGCTGTTTTGGGAATCATCAAGCCCGCGCGTCCGGGCAAGAACTTTTTATCCACCACGATGTGAACACCTTGGCTAGGCGCCACCATGGCTTGCTGGGTGCCATCTTGTTCGCGCAAGGCATCGACCCACACCCCCGTGGCGTTGACCACACAGCGTGCATGAATCTCATGCGCTTGGCCTGTGAGTGCATCTTCGCAATGCAGGCCAGAAATTTTTTCGTTCGTATAAAGCAGGCGTGTCGCCCGCATGTAGTTCAACAACAAGGCACCTTTGAGGGCTGCGCTTCGGGCCAGCGCCAAGGCTAATTTGGTGTCGTTGAATTGGCCATCCCAATACTTCACACCACCGCGTAAGCCGTTGACTTGCACGGAAGGTAAACACGTCACGGTTTCTTGACGCGACAAAAATGCAGTCGACCCGAGGCCCGATTTGCCCGCTAAGGCGTCGTACATCTTCAAGCCAAAGCCATAAAACGGCTTTTCCCACCAGGCGTAAGAAGGCATCACAAACGGCAAGGGTTGCGCAATGTGCGGCGCGTTGTGCAACAAGGTGCTGCGCTCGTGCAGCGCTTCGCGAACCAAGGCGATGTTGCCCTGTGCCAAATAACGCACACCACCATGCACCAGCTTGGTGGAGCGCGACGAGGTGCCTTTGGCAAAGTCATCCGACTCCACCAACACCACGCGATACCCCCGCAAAGCAGCGTCCAAAGCCAGACCTAAACCCGTTGCACCACCGCCCACAATGGCGATGTCATAGACCGTGTTCGGGTCAAGCTGAGCCACGAGATCTTCTCGGCGCGTCGGCAACGGCTGTGCATGAGTCGGCATAAAAACGAATGTTCCGGGAGTCTTCAATCAGGGAAATATGGCCGTGTGAATTCGCACCCACACGGCCACGAGGCTTAACGGACCTTGCCGTTTTTCCAAGCGTTCAACAACGAGTCGTACGCAATGGTTTCGCCTTTTGGCTTCTCATTGGCCAACTTCTTCCAAGGTGCGCCCTTGTCGCTCAACCACTTGTTGGGGTCCGATTTGGCGTTGAGTTTGGGAGGGCAAACGGCCATGCCGGAGCGCTCCAAACGTGCCATCACGTCATCCATTTCGTTGGCCAAGTTGTCCATCGCGGCTTGTGGTGTTTTCTCACCCGTCACAGCCACCGCCACGTTTTTCCACCACAACTGTGCGAGCTTGGGGTAGTCAGGCACGTTGGTGCCGGTGGGCGTCCAAGCCACGCGAGCGGGGCTGCGGTAGAACTCCACCAAACCACCCAACTTAGGTGCCATGTCAGTCATGGCTTTGGACTGGATGTCGGACTCACGAATTGGTGTCAAGCCGACGATGGTCTTTTTCAAGGACGTGGTTTTGGCCGTCACGAACTGTGCATACAGCCAAGCTGCGGCAGTTTTGCTTTCGTCATGGCCTTTGAAGAAGGTCCATGAGCCCACGTCTTGGTAGCCGTTTTGCATGCCTTGCTTCCAATACGGGCCGTTCGGGCCAGGGGCCATGCGCCACTTCGGTGTGCCGTCGGCATTCACCACGGGCAAACCGGGCTTGATCATGTCGGCCGTGAAGGCGGTGTACCAAAAAATTTGTTGCGCAATTTGACCTTGTGCTGGCACGGGGCCCGCTTCGCCAAAGGTCATGCCAATCGCTTCTTTCGGTGCGTACTGCTTCATCCAGTCGACGTACTTGGTGAGCGCGTACACGGCAGCGGGCGAGTTGGTGGCGCCACCGCGGGCAACCGATGCGCCTTGAGGTGTACAGCCGTCAGCCGAAGCGCGAATGCCCCACTCGTCCACGGGCTTGCCGTTGGGAATACCGATGTCAGCCGAGCCAGCCATCGACAACCACGCGTCGGTGAAACGCCAACCCAGAGATGGGTCTTTCTTGCCGTAGTCCATGTGGCCGTAAATGGCTTTGCCGTCGATGTTTTTCACATCGTTGCTGAAGAAGGCGGCGATGTCTTCGTAAGCACTCCAGTTCAACGGCACGCCCAACTCGTAACCGTACTTGGCTTTGAATTTGGCTTTCAATTCAGGCTTGGCAAACAAGTCGGCACGGAACCAATACAAGTTGGCAAACTGTTGGTCAGGCAACTGGTACAGCTTGCCGTCAGGGGCGGTGGTGAAGCTGGTGCCGATGAAGTCTTTGATGTCGATGCCGGGGTTGGTCCACTCTTTGCCGTTGCCACTCATGTAGTCGGTCAAGTTCATGATCTTGCCGTAGCGGTAGTGGGTACCGATCAAGTCAGAGTCGGTGATCCAGCCGTCGTAAATCGACTTGCCCGATTGCATGGAGGTTTGCAGCTTCTCCACCACATCGCCCTCGCCGATCAGGTCGTGTTTGACCTTGATGCCCGTGATCTCTTCAAAGGCCTTGGCCAAGGTTTTAGATTCGTATTCGTGGGTCGCGATGGTTTCTGACACCACCGAGATTTCCTTCACGCCTTTGGCTTGAAGTTTCTTGGCCGCATCGATGAACCATTTCATCTCGGCAGCTTGCTGGGTTTTACTCAAGGTCGAGGGCTGGAACTCGCTGTCAATCCACTTCTTGGCGGCGGCTTCATCCGCCCAACCTTGAGACGACAGTGAGCAGGCAACTGCCACTGCAACGACGCTGTAACGCAACTTCATATCTATCTCCTCATTTTTTGATACCCCTGTTTGAAAGGCACTTTCGGCTCCAGGGGAAAACAAGCCGCCCTTTTCTGAAAACGTGTGTCAGCCTTTGCGCATGATCCAAACCAACAACAGCATGGAGGCCACAAAGCTGAACCAAATGGAGGGGTCGCCGTCTAAGGCCAAGGCTTGACCTAGCCAGCCGCTGATGCCCACGAACGCCAAATTCACATAAGCCGCCGACAACAGGCCGATGAACAAGCGGTCGCCACGGGTGGTTGGCATGGGTAAAAAACCTTTGCGCATCACGGTGGGCGATTTGATTTCCCACACCGTCATGCCCGCGATCATCAACACGATGCAGCCAAAAAATACGGCCACAGGGGTGGTCCAAGCCATCCATTCAAACATTGCAGTTCTCCTCTTGAAGTCGCGTCACACGCGACCCATCGCAAAACCCTTGGCGATGTAGTTACGAACAAACCAAATCACGATGGCGCCGGGCACGATGGTCAGCACGCCTGCGGCGGCCAAGGTGGCCCAGTCCATGCCCGAGGCCGAGACGGTGCGCGTCATGGTGGCGGCAATGGGTTTGGCATTCACGCTGGTCAAGGTGCGTGCCAAGAGCAATTCCACCCAGCTGAACATGAAGCAAAAGAACGCCGCCACGCCCACACCGGCTTTGATCAAAGGCAAAAAGATTTGCACAAAAAACCGAGGGAACGAATACCCGTCGATGTAGGCCGTTTCGTCAATTTCGCGAGGAATGCCGCTCATGAAGCCTTCCAAAATCCACACGGCCAGCGGCACGTTGAACAGCAAATGCACCAGCGCCACGGCCAAGTGCGTGTCCATCAAACCGACCGAGCTGTAGAGCTGAAAGAACGGCAACAAAAACACAGCGGGTGGCGTCATGCGGTTGGTCAGCAGCCAAAAGAACACATGCTTGTCACCCAAGAAGCTGTAACGCGAAAACGCATAGGCAGCGGGCAAGGCCACCGTGAGTGACATGACGGTGTTCATGGCCACGTAAATCAAGCTGTTGATGTAGCCCGAGTACCAAGCCGGATCGGTCAAGATGGTTTCGTAGTTGGCCCAAGTGAAATGCTCGGGGAACAAGGTGAAGCCGGCCAAGATTTCGTTGTTCGTTTTGAACGACATGTTGACCATCCAGTAGATGGGCAACAAGGCAAACACAAGGTAGAAGCACAGAAAGAGGGTGCGTTTTTGGAATCGGGTGTTAGGCATGACCGCCCTCCTTGGGCTCTGTACCGACTTGTTGCATCCAGTTGTACAAAACAAAACAGAACAACAAAATGATGAGGAAATAAATCAACGAGAACGCAGCGGCAGGCCCTAAGTCAAACTGCCCCACCGCTTTTTGCGTCAAGAACTGCGACAAGAACGTGGTCGAGTTGCCAGGGCCACCGCCGGTCAGCACAAACGGCTCGGTGTAAATCATGAAGCTGTCCATGAAGCGCAGCAGCACCGCAATCACCAGCACGCCGCGCATCTTGGGCAATTGCACAAAACGAAACACGTCGAACTTGCTGGCCCCGTCGATGCTGGCGGCTTGGTAATACGCATCAGGAATAGAGCGCAAACCGGCGTAGCCCAGCAAAGCAACCAAGGGTGTCCAGTGCCACACATCCATCAGCAACACCGTCAGCCATGCGTGGCTGGCATTGCCTGTGTAGTTGTAGGCCAGCCCCAAGCCCTGTAGCGCGGCGCCCATCAAGCCAATGTCGGTGCGGCCAAAGATTTGCCAAATGGTGCCCACCACGTTCCAAGGAATCAGCAAGGACAAGGACACGATGACCAACACGGCGGACGATTTCCAGCCCGTGGCGGGCATGGACAGCGCCAACAAAATGCCCAAGGGCAACTCCACAGCCAACACCGAGAACGAGTAGATCAGTTGGCGCAACAAAGCGCCGTGCAATTCTTCGTCGCGCATGATGGCGGCGAACCATTCAGTGCCTACAAACACACGGCGGTCGGTGGAGATGATGTCTTGCACCGAGTAGTTGACGACCACCATCAACGGCAAGATGGCCGAAAACGCGACGCACAACAACACGGGCAATATCAAAAACCAGGCCTTCTGGTTGACGGGCTTGGTGGTCGTACTCATGCCACGATCTCCTCATTTTTGTAGAAGCAGGTGTGCGCTCCCAGCACCTGTAGCCAAACCGTTTGGCCCGCGTTGAGTTGTGTGGCATTCGCTGACAAACGCGCTTTCACCACTTGGGCGTTGTGACGCGCGGTGACGATGAAATGGGTGCCCACGTCTTGCACTTGCGACACCACCATCGGCAATGCGCCCGACGTTTGTGCATCTGCCAACGCCACATATTCAGGACGCACGCCCAACTTGATGTCGCCCAAAGGTAAGCGCATCGAAGCGGGCAAGGCCAGCACTTGAGCACCCACATGCACGCCATCGGGTTGAACCTGCGCGTGCATGAAGTTCATGCCGGGCGAGCCAATGAAGTTGCCCACAAAGGTGTGGCTGGGGCGTTCAAACAAATCGGCAGGTGAACCCACTTGCACTGCGCGGCCTCGGGTCATCACCACCACTTGATCGGCAAAGGTGAGCGCCTCGACTTGGTCATGGGTGACATAAATCAGGGTGAGCTTGAGTTCGTGGTGAATTTGCTTGAGCTTGCGTCGCAACTGCCATTTCAGGTGCGGGTCGATCACGGTCAAGGGCTCATCGAACAGCACGGCTGACACATCGGGGCGCACCAAGCCGCGTCCGAGCGAGATTTTTTGCTTGGCATCGGCCGACAGACCAGCTGCGCGTTGGTTGAGTTGGCCACTCATCTCGAGCATTTCGGCAATTTGGCCGACGCGTTGGTCCATCTTGTCTTTGGGCCAATGGCGGTTGCGCAACGGAAATGCCAAATTTTCGGCCACCGTCATGGTGTCGTAAATCACGGGGAACTGAAACACTTGGGCGATGTTGCGGGCTTGGGGCGAGGCATGGGTCACATCGCGGCCATCAAACAACACCGTGCCTTGCGAGGGGGTGAGCAGGCCTGACATCACGTTGAGCATGGTGGTTTTGCCGCAGCCTGAGGGGCCGAGCAACGCGTAGGCACCGCCATCGTCAAAGGTCATCTTCAAAGGCAGCAAGGCGTAATCGCTGTCTTGCTGCGGGTTGGCTTTGTAGGCGTGGGCCAGATCGAGGTCGATACGTGCCATCTCAATGCCCTCCCACACGCACGGGCGCGAGCAACAAAGGCCCTTGCGCATCAAACACATAGACCTGTGCGGGGTGTATGAACACCTGAATCTGGGCGCCCAAGTCAAAGTAATGCACACCCGTGAGCTGCGCCACCACGTTGCCGACTGAGGTGGCTACATGCACAAAGGTGTCTGAACCTGAAATTTCAGCCAATTCAACGCGCCCACTCAAGGCGATGTCGCCGTTTTGTGCATGCACGCGTACGGCACTGGCACGCAAGCCCACAGTCAACGCGGTGCAATTTGTGGGCGGCAGTTCAAGCACCAGCGGTGTGCCATCTGCCAACTGAACGCCTGTGACGGTGCGTGTGGCAGCCATTAAGTTCATGGGTGGGTCACTGAAAGCGCGCGCCACCCGCAACGACTTGGGGGTGTGAAACACCTCAGCCGTGGGGCCATATTGCAACAGTTCGCCTGCATCCATCACGGCCGTGTAGCCCCCCAAGAGCAGCGCTTCGCCAGGCTCGGTGGTGGCGTAAATCACGGTGGAGTCGCCGCTGGCAAACAAGGCGCCCAGTTCTTCGCGCAACTCTTCGCGCAGCTTGTAATCGAGGTTGACCAAGGGTTCGTCGAGCAGCATCAAGGGCGCACCTTTGGCCAGTGCACGGGCCAAGGCGACGCGTTGTTGTTGGCCACCGGAAAGCTCTGTGGGGTAACGGTCTAAAAACATGTCGATGTGCAGCTTTTCGGCCAGCGCTTGCACGCGTTTGGCCACGTCTTTGTCGCCACGCAACTTCATGGGTGAGCCGATGTTGTCACGCACTTTCATAGAGGGGTAGTTGATGAACTGTTGGTAGACCATGGCCACGTTGCGCTCCCGCACTGGAACGCCCACCACGTCTTGCCCATCGACCAGCACACGGCCCGAGCTCGGCACATCCAAACCCGCCATGATGCGCATGAGGCTGGTTTTGCCAGCTTGCGTGGCACCCAGCAACACCGTCACGTTGGCGCTGCGCGGGGCGAGGCTCATGTCGTAGAGCCAGGTTTGTGGCCCGACTTTTTTACTGACACCTTCGAGAGACAACTCCATCACACCACCTTTATTTGGATCAACGACGATGGCGATGAACCATCTTTTCGACCATGATTATTGTTCGTTGCTTTTCTTTTTAGCTCGGTATTTACCCTTTAAAGATTCGTTTTGGTTCGATTTAAAGTCATGAATCTTCGTTTATGCATGGAAAATGGGGCCTTATGAATTCCAATCCACGACAACTCACCTTGCTCAAAGTTGTGCAAGAACTCGGCTCAGTGACGGTGGAGCAATTGGCCGAAAGACTTGGCGTGACGCTGCAAACCGTGCGACGCGATGTGCAGCGCATGGCTGAGACTGGGCAGTTGACACGTTTTCACGGCGGTGTGCGTGTGCCGAGTTCGACCATAGAAAACATTGGTCACCAGCAGCGCGTCAACCTCAACTCTGATGCCAAAACGCGCATTGCCCGCAGCGTGGCGGCGGCTGTGCCCAACGATTGCTCGTTGATCTTGAACATCGGCACCACCACCGAAGCCATCGCGCGTGCGCTTTTGCGTCACAGCGGCTTGCGCGTGATCACCAACAACTTGAATGTGGCCAGCATCTTGAGCGCCAACCCCAACAGCGAAGTCATCGTGGTGGGGGGCGTGGTGCGTGGTCGAGACCAAGGCATCGTGGGCGAAGCTGCGGTGGACTTCATTCGCCAATTCAAAGTGGACATTGCTTTGATTGGCATTTCCGGCATCGAAGCCGATGGCTCGTTGCGTGATTACGACTACCGCGAAGTCAAGGTGTCACAAACCATCCTGACCCATGCGCGTGAGGTGTGGCTGGCCGCTGATCAGAGCAAGTTCAACCGCCCTGCCATGGTGGAGGTCGGCACCATGTCGCAAATTGACCGCTTGTTCACCGATGCGCCCCCACCCGCCCCTTTTGCGGCTCTGTTGGCTGAGGCGCAAGTCCAGCTGCACATCGCCGATTGACCGACTCCTGATCTGACCCAGCCCCCTCGTTCCACACCATGACCTACATCCTCGCTCTCGACCAAGGCACTTCCAGCTCGCGCAGCATTGTGTTCAACCCCCAAGGCCAAATCGTGTCTATGGCGCAGCAAGAGATCACGCAGATTTACCCCCAACCGGGTTGGGTGGAACACGATCCCTTGCAGATTTGGCAAACCCAACGGGCCACGGCTGTGGAGGCACTGGCCAAGGCGGGTATCAGTGCGCGCGAGGTGTCTGCGCTGGGCATCACCAACCAGCGCGAAACGAGTGTGGTGTGGCACAAAACCACGGGCCAGCCCATTTACAACGCCATCGTGTGGCAAGACCGCCGTGCCGAGCCCGCCTGCGTGGCATTGCGCGAGCAAGGGTTGACCGACACCATTCAAGCCAAAACGGGCCTGTTGGTTGACGCCTACTTTTCGGGCACTAAATTGCAATGGATCTTGGACAACGTGCCCAACGCCCGTGCCCAAGCCGAACGCGGCGAGTTGCTGTTTGGCACGGTCGACAGTTGGCTGATGTGGCAGCTCAGCGGTGGCGCGATACACGCCACGGATGTGAGCAATGCCTCGCGCACCATGTTGTTTAACATCCACACCAACCAATGGGATGCGGCGTTGCTGGCGGCGTTGCGCATTCCTGAATGCATGATGCCCAAGGTGCAGCCTTCCAGTGCGATGTTTGGCCAAGTGCGTGCGGATGTGTTGGGCCACGCCATCCCCATCGGTGGGGTGGCAGGCGACCAACAAAGTGCCCTGTTTGGTCAAGCGTGCTTCAGCGCCGGTATGGTCAAAAACACCTACGGCACAGGCTGCTTCATGCTCATGCACACGGGCGACGTGGCCATGCGCTCGCAAAACGGCCTCATCACCACCAGCGCAGCCCAAGCCAACACGCAACCGCAATTTGCGATGGAAGGCAGCGTGTTTGTGGGCGGTGCGGTGGTGCAGTGGCTGCGCGACGGCTTGGGTGCCATTCGCCACAGCAGCGAAGTGCAAGCCTTGGCCGAGACCGTGCCCGACTCGGGCGGCGTGATGGTGGTGCCGGCCTTCACCGGCCTAGGCGCGCCGTATTGGAAACCCGATGCACGCGGCTCTATCACCGGACTCACGCGTGGCAGCACGGTGGCACACATTGCACGCGCTGCGCTCGAGAGCATTGCCTTCCAAAGCGCGGCGTTGTTGCAAGCGATGGGCCGCGATCTGTCGTTGGCGGGTGTGGCCCAAGTACGGGAATTGCGGGTGGATGGTGGCGCGTGCGTCAACGACTTGCTCATGCAGTTTCAAGCCGATTTACTGGGCATTGACGTGGTACGTCCCGAAGTGGTGGAAACCACGGCACTGGGCGCGGCTTACTTGGCTGGACTGTCCACCGGCATTTACGCCAGCACCGAGGAGTTGAGCGCGCAGTGGCGCGTGGAGCGTCGCTTCAGCCCGCAGCGCCTGCCCGATTACGCCGTCGAGCAAATGGCGTTGTGGGAACACGCGGTGCGCAAAACCGTGTTGTAAGGCCCCAGCGCCAAGCCCTCAAAGGTTCAAGCAAACGCGTGGCGCAGCGCCCGAGCCGCATCGGCATGCGCCACCAAAGCCTCGGGAATGACGCGGCCCATTTGGATGAAGCTGTGTACCACGCCCTTGTAAATTTCTAAATCGACAGGCACACCGCACAGTCGCAGGTGGTCGGCATACGCCACACCTTCGTCGACCAGCGGGTCGCATTCGGCCAAGCCAACCCAAGCGGGTGCGACGCCGGACACATCGGCCAGCAACGGTGAAAAGCGCGGGTCGTGGCGGTCCGCTAGGTTCGGGACGTAGTGGTTGTAGAAGTACTCAATGCTGGCTTTCTCCAGCAAAAAGCCTTTCTCAAACGTGTGTGCCGAGGGCATGTACTCGGGCGAACAGCCGGGGTAGAACATGAGTTGCAGCTTCAAGGCAATGCCCGCATCACGGGCGGCAATCGCGGTGGCGGTGGTCAGCGTGCCGCCCGCACTGTCGCCGCCAATCGCCATGCGTGTCACGTCTAACCCGAGATTTGTGGCGTTGGCGGCCAGCCATTGCAGGGCATCAAATGCATCGTTGTGCGCGGTGGGAAATGTGTGTTCGGGGGCGAGCCGATAGTCCAGCGACACCACCGCGCATTGCGCCAGATGCGCCAAGTGTTTGCACAGCGCCTCATGGGTTTCGGGGCTGCCCACCGTAAAGCCGCCGCCATGAAAGTACAGCAGCACGGGCAAGTTGGGCGTTGCGTGCTCGGCCCAGAGCTTGGCGCGTAAAACAGCACCATCGCGCACCGGAATCTGCAGCGTGTCGTCGCGCGCCATCTTCTGGGCATTGACCTCCAACACCGCTGCGCCCAAGGCGTAGCCTTGTTTGGCTTGGGCAGCGCTCAGCATGGCAATGGGGGGACGACCGGCTTTGGCGATGGCATGCAGCACATCGCGCATGGCGGGGGTCAGCAGACTTTGTGGGTTACGTGGGTGACTCATCTCTATTTGCTTTTTGTGAGGGGGCTTTTATAGTGTGCCATGGCTCAAATTCTTTACCTCACCCACATCCAGATCGACTTTGGCGTGCTCAGCACTTTAGGTGCAGAGTGCGAAAAGGCCAACATCAAACGTCCCCTCATCGTGACAGACCAAGGCGTCAAAGCCGTGGGCATTTTGCAAAAAGCGCTCGATGCCCTACATGGCCTGCCGGTCGCTGTGTTTGACCAAACGCCGTCGAACCCGACCGAGTCTGCCGTGCGTGCTGCTGTGGCGGTGTACCACGCGCACCAGTGCGATGGCTTGATTGCGGTGGGTGGCGGCTCCTCCATCGACTGCGCCAAAGGCGTGGCCATTGCCGCCACGCACGAAGGCCCGCTCAAAACCTACGCCACCATCGAAGGCGGCTCCCTCAAAATCACGCCCGCTGTGTCGCCCTTGATCGCCGTGCCCACCACGGCAGGCACGGGCAGCGAAGTGGCACGCGGTGCCATCGTCATCGTGGACGATGGGCGCAAGCTGGGCTTTCACTCGTGGCACTTGGTGCCCAAAGCCGCCCTGCTCGACCCCGAACTCACCTTGGGCTTGCCCCCTGCCCTGACCGCCGCCACAGGCATGGACGCCATTGCGCACTGCATGGAAACCTTCATGGCGGCTCCCTTCAATCCACCTGCCGACGGCATTGCGCTAGACGGCTTAACCCGTGGCTGGGCGTACATCGAACGCGCCACCGCCAACGGCCAAGACCGCGATGCGCGCCTGAACATGATGAGCGCCTCCATGCAAGGCGCAATGGCGTTTCAAAAAGGCTTGGGCTGCGTGCACTCGCTCAGCCACAGCTTGGGTGGCGTGAACCCCCGCCTGCATCACGGCACCTTGAACGCCATGTTCTTACCCGCCGTGGTGCGTTTCAACGCCGCTGCCGAATCGGTGCAAAAAGAGCGCCGCATGGAACGCATGGCCTACGCCATGGGCTTGGGTGACATCGGTGGGGGCGTGGCCTCTGCTGCTGCATCAGCGCAAGCCGCAGAAGCCATCGCGCAAGCCATCACCGCCATGAACGCCCGTTTGAATTTGCCCAAAGGCTTGGCCGACATGGGCGTCACCCCCGATTGCTTTGACAAAGTGATTGCGGGCGCCATGGCCGACCATTGCCACAAAACCAACCCGCGCTTGGCAACGGAGCAGGAATACCGCGACATGCTGAACGCGGCGATGTAAGCCGCGGATCTTAGAGACGCTGCACAGCTGCCATGTCGGGCTTGGCCGACCAGTCTGAGAACTCTTGCGCCAATTGCTCACTGGCGCTCACGGCCTCAGTCCAAACCTTCACACGCCCTTCAAAATCCGAGGCGTAGCTCACAAAGTCACTGCGGTCTGGCAGCTTGCCATTGGGCAAGGTTTTGACCCACTCGGGGTTGGGGGCCAAGACGATGGTGTTGTCTAAAAACGGGGTGGACTTGTGCCGCCACGTCAGCGCTTTGTCTAGCCAGCCAGGCACCACGGCTTGTTGAAAATGTGGATAAAGCACCAAACCTTTGTAGTTGAGATGCAAGTGGTAGTCGGTGATGCCGCCATCCCAATACGCGCCCTTGGGCGCATCAGGAATGTCGTGCACGGCTTGCAGCACAAACGGGATGGAGCAACTGGCTTGCAACGCGGCCATGAAGTTGCGCTCGTTGAGCACCATGTGTTGGGTCGCAAAATCAGCCGCATCAAACGGCAGCTCGCCTCGGCTTGAAAACACTACGCGCTCTAACCATGCGCCCATGGCTTTGCGCTGCACAGCGTTGCACACATAAGCGCCTGCATAGCCCAAGGGCGTGAGCCATGGATGTTCTTGGTTCAAGATGTGTTTGCCATGCGAGGTCACCACATGCAGGCGATAGCGTGGGTTATTCAGCACTTCGCGGACGTGGCCGCCATAAAAAGCTTGCAAGGTGTGGCTGAACTCGTCACTCACTTGGCTTGCGCTGGGCCGCTTTTGTCCTTCGGGGACTTTGTAGTCCTGATGAATGTAATCGTGCTCTAGGCGCTCAAAGCTTTGTACGGCGTTGTCCAAGCACGCGGTGGCCATGCGCCATGCACCAATGGATGCCCCCACCAAGTCGATGGGCTGGGTGCTTTGGGACAACCACTCGCCAAACAAAAAGCGGTCCAGCGGCCCGAGTATCAAACCTTTGGGTCCACCCGCCGCAGCGGGAATGACACCGATGTGTTCAGGCTTCAAGCCGTTGGCTTCAATGTGAGCCCGCGCTTTGGGGCCAGCGTAGATGTGTAGTGCTTTCAAGGGATGCGATCTTATCCAAGTAGCGTGTATCAAGGTGACTGAGTATGGATGTTATGACGGCTACTTTTGAGGTTTTTCTTGAATCACCATCACCGAATCTGCCCCGCCCACAGTGACCTTCACCTGCAATGGGAAAGCACCAGCTGGCACTTCGTTTGCTGTGAAAGTTTTACTGCTGTTGTCGTAACGCAGCCAGCTTGGCAAAGGCTGTCCGTTCATTTGCGATACCTTGACCGGTGTGTCCACATTGGCGCCCGTCACCACATGCGGATCCAACTCAAAACTAAAGCTCTTGCCTGGCATGGCCATCTCTGACGACACGTTCACCTGAATCAAGCCTGTTTGTGAACTGCTGGGCGCACGATCCACGGCAACCGACACCGCCGCGCTGGCACCTGCTTGTGCGGCATTCGGCGCTGTTGTCGTTGCCGACGAAGTGGTTGATGGTGTTGTCGCTGCGGCTGCACCCGTGGCCAAGGGGGCGGCTGCTTTCACAGCAGTGCTGACCATGGTGGTTTCAGCGCGCACCATCAAAACGCCTGAGCTCACCGCGTTGAGCAATTGTGGGTGGTTGATCATGACCACACCGCCCTTGAAGTACAGCGCACCAAACCAAGAGTTTTTCGAATTAAACAGATCAATCTTCGCGCTGCCCGCATCAAAGTCCACATCTTTGGCGGCCTTCATCGGCCCAGATTGGATGATGTCAAAACCACCGCTGCTGGCTTTGAGCTTGCCATTGAATTCCGACAAGGTGCCCATGTCCAACACCCCATGGCTTTGCAAATCGGTGGTCAATCCGACCTTCACCACGCCCATGCGCAAAGGCCCACCCGCGGTCAGATTCAAGGCCTGTGGCGTCTCGGCCGACACACGGCCGCCAAAGCTGTTGGCGGCATCGGTCAAACGAATCGCTCCCGCTGCGGCCGTGATGGCGCTCGTGCCAGCCACGTTCAACGGACCGCTCTGCGTCACATCACCTGCATCGTTGGTCGCCACCAACTGGCCTGACAACGTGCTGGCACCCAACGTCAGCGCCGACGCCGTGTGCACGTTGGCGTTGACCGCATTCAGAACCACCGCTTGCGTCAAGGTATTGGCCAACTCCAGCACCACATCACCCTGCGTGGCATTGAAGGTGCTGGTGCCATTCACACGCAATAAGCCGCTTTGTGTGACATTGCCCGTCGTGGACGTCACATTCAAATTACCGCTCACTGTGCTGCTGCCCAAAGTAATGCCGCTGTTGCCCACCAAGGTCACGTTGTTGGCATTGAGGTTCACCGCTCCGATGAATTGATTGGGCAAATTAGGCAAGCTCACGTTGCCAGAACCCGCATTCAAGGTGCTGGTGCCCGTCACGTGCAAGGCTGAATTTGGCGTGGCCGTTTGAACAATGTTGCCACCATGGGTTTGGACCGACATGTTGCCAGTCACGTTAGCCGAGCCCAAGTCCACCTGCTGCCCTTGGGTTTGAGCGATCAAGTCACCGCTCACTGTGGCCTGGCCAAACGCCACCGTACCCAGCGTGCTGCTCAGGTTCAAACTGCCGCTGATATTGGCGCCACCCAGGCTCATGTTGTCACGGCTTTCCAAGGTCAAATCGCCGCCCGTGATGAAAGCCAAGCCCAAATTGATGGAGCCATTGGGCGCACGCAAGCTCATGGGCCCTGTGTTGGTCACGCTGGCCAGCACCAAATTACCGCTGGTGGCCACCGAGGTGGATTGACCTTGCAGCGCCAAGGTACCGCTGAAACTGTTCAGCGCATTGTCCAGCGTGATCGTGCCTGTGCCCGCCATCACCGAGGTGTTGCCGCTCACCACCATTTGACCGGTTTGCAGCACAGCACCGCCACCCGTTTGGGCTGTCAGATTGCCCGACACGATGGCGCTTCCCAGCGACATCGCACCGCCATGGCTGTTGAGCGTCAGATTGCCCGAGGCTGTGATGCTGCTGGTTGTCACCGCCCCCTGTGCTTGCACATTGACCGAGCCAGAGCTTTGCAGCGCATTCAACTGAAGCGGCCCACTGCTGGTCACCGACACATCGGCCCAAGATCCTTGGTTGCTTTGGGTCAAGCTCAGCAAACCTGCAAACAAGTTGTTTGTGGCGGTCAACGCGGCCACCTGTTGCGTCCCGGTGTCGGCAGTGAAGGTGCTGGTGCCGCCCACCTGGACACGCGTGCCTGTGGCTTGCTTCACCCCACCCGCCAGCGTGGTGCTGGAGAGGTTGCCAGCGATGTCCATTGAGCCCAGGGTCAATCTCGTCGCACTGCGCAAAGTCAGGTTGTACGAGGAAGGTCCATCCACGATGTTGGCAAAGTTCAATGTGCCTGCGGTCGATGCCAGTGTGGTGTTCGCACCCAGTGTGAGGGTGTCGCTGTAGGCTTGGGTGCCGGTGGTGGACACTTGGCCGCCGTAGATCACCGACGTGCCCACCACATTCAAATTGCCGGTGCCCGTGACGGCCTTGCCAAAGCTCACATCCAAAGCTGTCAACGTGGTGTCGCCATTCAAGCGCAGGGCTTGACCATAGCTCTGTGTGCCCGTGGTGGTGACGCTGCCACCATTCACCACCACGCTGCCGCCTGTGACAGCATCGATCGTCAGGCGGGTCAACGCCGTGCTGCCCCCCACAACGCCGCCGAAGGTGGTGACGCCGCCGGTGTTCACGGTTAAGGCATGGGCGCCATTGACGGTGTTGCCGAAATTCACGTCAGCTTGGCCCGCGGTGAGCACGGTGTCACGCATCAGTGTGATGGCTGAGCTGTAGTGTTGCGCGCCAGAGGTGTTGACCGTGCCTGCGTTCAACACCGCTTGGCCCACCACGCTGAGATTCCCTGCACTCATCACGGCCTGGTTGAAGGTCACGCTGCTGCCTGTCAGGGTGGTATTGCCGATCAAACTCACCATGTCGTGGAAGGTCTGGGTTCCCGTGGTCTGCACGGCGGCGGTGTCGATCAATACCATCCCGCCCGCATTGGTGGTCAGGCTGCGCAAAGGCATGGTGTCACCCACGGCCGCGTTAAAGCGCGTGGTGCCTGTGGTGTTCACCGTCAGACTGTGTGCACCATCGACAGTTCCGCCCAAGGTCACCGCGCTTGCACCAGCGTCCAACGTGGTGTCAGCCCCTAAGGTCATCGCTGCGGTGTAGTTTTGCGCCCCGGCGGTGGTGACGCTGCCACCGTTCATTGTGGACAAGCCCGACACGTGCAACGCGCCGGAACCCGTGACGGGAGCGTTGAATGTGATGGACGTGGCGTTGAGCGTGGTGTCACCCGCCATCTGCAGAGCGTCGTTATAAGTTTGTGTACCGCTGGTGGAGATGCGTCCACCCTGAATGACCACACGGTTACCAGCTGCAGTGGTTTGAATACCGCTGCCCGCGACGTCAGTTTGCAAGCTGGCTGCGTCCACGGTGCTCACCAAGGTGGTAACGCCTTCGCTGTTGATCGTCACATCACCCAAGGGCTTGGCTGGCGTCGAGAGCGTGGCCGCCTCACCCACGGCCGCGTTGAAGGTCACTGCGCCTGTGCCGGTTTGAATGGTCAGGTCTTGGGCCACCTGAGCTGCATTGGTCACAGCTGCATCAAAGATCAAGGCGCTGTTTTGTGTGTTCAACACGGTGGTGTGGCTGGCGTTGTCCAGCTGCACGGCTTCGGCATAGTGCTGCACACCGCTGGTGGAGATACGTCCGCCCTGAATCACCACACGGTTACCAGCGGCCGTGGTTTGAATACCGCTGCCCGCGACGTCAGTTTGCAAGCTGGCTGCGTCCACGGTGCTCACCAAGGTGGTCACGCCTTCGCTGTTGATCGTCACATCACCCAAGGGCTTCGCTGCTGTCGAGCCATTGGCCGCCTCACCCAAGGCTGCGTTGAAGGTCACAGCGCCTGTGCCGGTTTGAATGGTCAGGTCTTGGGCCACCTGGCCTGCATTGGTCACAGCTGCATCAAAGATCAAGGCGCTGTTTTGTGTGTTCAACACGGTGGTGTGGCTGGCGTTGTCCAGCTGCACGGCTTCGGCATAGTGCTGCACACCGCTGGTGGAGATACGTCCACCTTGAATAACCACACGGTTACCCGCTGCCGTGGTTTGAATACCGCTGCCCGCGACGTCAGTTTGCAAGCTGGTCGCGTCCACGGTGCTCACCAAGGTGGTCACGCCTTCGCTGTTGATCGTCACATCACCCAAGGGCTTGGCTGCTGTGGAGCCATTGGCCGCCTCACCCACGGCTGCGTTGAAGGTCACTGCGCCTGTGCCGGTTTGGACCGTCACATCGACCGCAGTGGCGGTGGCGTTCTTCACAGCGCCCAACACATTCACATCGCCGTCATGCGTGTTGATGCGCGTGGTCTGCAGCAGCTCCACCGGGTGCAAGGTTGAGCCCAGGTCAACTGCAGCATGTGCTTTGGTGCTCGTGAAGCCGCCCGCCAAGCGCACGCGGCTTGGGGCGGTGGCCACCCAACCAGCCACCAGGGTGAAGCTGTCGTCGGCACTGTCCCCCAGTTGCAAGCTGCCTGTGTGGTTGAAGGTGGTGGCTGTGGTGGTGTTGCTCACCGTGTTGATCGCGCCTGTCATCACCAGGTTGTAGCCATGAGGGCCGGTCGTCAACACCGAGGTGCTCAGATTGCCTTCGAAGGTGATGGTTTGCCCCGCCTCGGTGTTGTCCAACACCACGCTGGTGCCTGTGGTCACCGCACCGCTGAAGGTGGCGCCCTTGCTCTGAGCCAAGGTCAATGTTTTCAAGGACACGAGTCCACCCACCGCGCCATTCACACGCACCACACCTCGGCTGCCGGCGTTGAGCACGACGGATTCCGTATTCACCGCACTGCCGTTGATTGTTTTGTCGAAGGTGATGTTGGCGCCTGCCACAGGTGCATTGGCGTTGCCAGTGGTGTCAAACGTGGTGGTGTCCGAGGTGTCGGACGTCACCACCACATCGTTCATGAACCAGATCGACGACGGACCCTGGGTGCGTATCAAGCCGCCCTTGATCACGGTGCTACCCGTGGACTCGGTCTGCACATGCATCAGCGCTTGTGAACCGCCCACCGCACCGGCCAGTGTGGTGGTGCCACTGCCATGGACCACCAGGCTGTATGCGCCATCGAGTGTGTCGTCAAAACTCACATTCGTGCCTGTGAGCACCGCGTCATGGCCCAAAACCACGGCACCGTTGTAGCGTTGCGCATGGGCCATGGTGTTGACTGTGGGGGCGTTCAGATGCGTCACCGCAGTGATCATCAAGTCATGGTCGCCGCTGACTGCGCCGCCGAAGGTCACGCTGCTTGCGGTCAAGGTGGTCGGTGCACCCAGACTGATCGCTCCGCTGTAGCTTTGTGCAAAGCCTGCGGTGTTGACCGTGCCGTGGTTCAGGTTGGTGTCTCCCATCACGTCGAAGCTGTAGGGGCCGCTCACCGCGCCACCCAACGTCACGTTGCTGGCGGTCAAAGTGGTCGAAGCCCCTAAGCTGATGGCTCCGCTGTAGCTTTGTGCAAAGCCTGCGGTGTTGACTGTGCCGTGGTTCAAGTTGGTGTCGCCCACCACGCTGAAGTTGTACGGGCCGCTGACTGCGCCGCCCAGGGTCACGCTGCTGGCGGTCAAGGTGGTCGGTGCACCCAGACTGATCGCTCCGCTGTAGCTTTGTGCAAAGCCTGCGGTGTTGACTGTGCCGTGGTTCAAGATGGTGTCACCCACCACGTTGAAGCTGTACGGCCCGCTCACCGCACCACCCAGGGTCACGCTGCTGGCGGTCAAGGTGGTGGTGGCGGTGAGGTTCATGGCTCCGCTGTAGCTCTGCGCAAAGCCCGGGGTGCTGACCGATCCATTGCTGAACGTGGTGTTGCCGACCGTGGTGAAGCCGTGCGGTCCGCTCACTGTGCCACCCAAGGTCAAGCCACTGGATGACAAGCGTGTGGTGTCCAGCAAGTGGGTGGATGCAAAAGCCATCGTGGCTGTGGCGGCTGTGGTGCTCAGATCACCCGCCAGTTCCACCACGCTTGGTGCAGTGGCAACCAAACCGCCTGCAAACACAAAGCTGTCAGTCGCACTGTCGCCCAGCTGCACACGGCCTGTGTTGTTGAACGACGTCGCCACGCTGGCGTTGCTCACGGTGTTGCTGGCCCCTGTCATCACCAGGTTGAAGCCTTGTGCACCGACGCTCAGGATGGACGTTGTGACGTTCTTGGTGAACGTGATGTCTTGACCTGTTTGGGTGCCATCCAACACCACGCTGGTGCCCGTGGTCACCGGGGCTGTGAAAGTGGCACCGCTGCTGTTGGTCAGCGTCAGGGTCTTGAGTGGGGTCGTCGACCCGATGGCTGCGGTGACACTGACTGTGCCCGTGCTGCCCGCATCCAGCGTGAGCGATTGCATGTTCGCTGCGGTGCCGTTGACCGCGCCGTTGATGTTGAGCGTTGCGCCTGCGGTGTTGAGCACGGCATGGCCAGCCAGGGTCAGGGCTGTGTTGTTGTCACCCAGTGTCATGGGGGTGTTGCTGGTGTTGAGCGCGCCCGCCACGCTGAGGCTGCTTGGCGTGGTGACCACCAAACCCCCTGCAAAAGTGACGCTGTCTGTGGCGCTGCCCCCGAGTTTCAAAGCACCTGTGTGGTTGAAGGTTGTGGCGCTGCTCACGTTGCTGTTTGCGCCCGTCACCGTCAAGTTGTAGTTGTAGGCGCCGGTGCTCAGCACGGCTGTGTTGAGGTTGTTGGCAAACGTGATGGTCTTGCCCGTCATGGTGTTGCTCAACACCACGCTGGTGCCCGTGGTGACTGCGCCATTGAAGGTCGCGCCGTTGCTGTGGGTCAGCGTCAAGGTGCTCAGCGGATGGGTATTGCCCACTGCGCCCGTTACGCTCACCACACCACCCGTGCCTGGCGTGAGGGTGACCGATTGGCTGTTGTCTGTTGTGCCATTCAAGCTTTGAGCCAAGCTGATGTTGGCACCGCTGGGCGAGGCACCGCTGAGGGTGGTGTCCAACACAAAAATATTGCCAGCCCCTTGGACCACGACGTCACCGCCATACGTTTGTGTCCCTGCGGAGCTCACCAAGCTTCCCCCCAGGGTGGCATTGCCCGTCACAGCCAAGGTGCCCAAACTGCTCATCGCGCCGCCTGTGTTCAACGCCCCATTCACGGTCAAGTCGTAGTGGTTGGCTGAACCTGTCACGGTGGATGCAGTCGTCACCTGTGTGCCGCTCAACGTCGTGTGGGCGCCCAACACCAACAAGCCGTTGTAGGTTTGTCCCTTCGCGCTGGTGAACGTGCTGCCCGTCAAGGTGAAAGTGGTGCCATTGCCTGCCAGACCATTGAGTGTGATCAGGCCTGCATTGCTGGCGGTGGTTTGGCCGTAGTTCAAGGCGGTGTTCACATCAAACGCTGCAGCGGTGGTCGTGAGTACCAGCGATGAATTGGTGGGCAAGGTGGACGCGAAGACTGAACGGCTCGAGGTGCCGGCGATAGAACCCAGGGTGGTGTCCATCACTGTGTTGAGCCCGCTCATGGTGGTCTCGGCTGTGCGCAGCTGCGTCAGACCTTGCGTCACGCGGCCTAGGCCCACACCACTGCCGTCGATGACCAAGTTGTTGCCCGTCAACACCTGCGTGTCGCTGTAGGCCATGCCGACCACGGTGTTGCTGCCATTCAAGCGCAAGGTATGCGCGAGCTGGGTGCTGCTGTTGATCACCAGCCGGGCGTCGGCAAACAAGCCGCCACCGCTTGTGTTGGCGATCAGTTCATAGAAGTAGCCGTTCGCACCGGTGGACATGGTGCCGCCATTGAGCAAATACTGGTTGCCATACAGGCCCACTTGCGCACCCGCTGCGGCCGTGGTGCCATCGGCCAAATAGGCCACACCTTCAACTGCCTGCGGCGTGGCGCTGCCATAAATCGCTTTCAGGTACGGATACAAATGGGTACCCGTGCCCCAGGTGCTGCTGCTCCAGCTGGCATGTGGCAAGGCACTCTGCAAGTCCGCTGTGACCCAACCTGTGGCGGGCCCTGTGCCACCGCTTCCTGCGGCATCGGTGGTCATACCCGATGTGCTGCTGTCAAAGTACAGGTTGTTGCGAAGCACGTAAGAGGCCGTGGTGTTCAACGAACCAAATGCAGCACCCACATTCGACGTGCCCGTGATGTAACCCGTGGCATAGCCATTGGTGAACGTGCCACGTTCGGCACGACCCACCAGACCTCCCACATGATTCACGCCTTTGACCAAACCTGTGGCGTAAAAATCTTCGACGGTTCGCACGTTGTTATCGGCAAAGCCGATGAAGCCACCGGCATAGTCGCCCGAGGCCGTCACTGCCCCCGTGGCGTAGCTGGTGGACAAGCCGCCTGTGTAAGTCAGCGCACCGGCAAATCCACCCACATACGTGGTGCCGCTCACCGAGCCCGCTGCACGCGAGCTCGTGATGTTGCTCCAGGAATTGTCATTGCCGACAAACCCACCGGCATACGCGCCCGCGCTGGTCACATTGGCGTTGGCGTAAGACGTGGTGATGGTGCTTGAACCATTCATCGTGCCCACCAGGCCACCCACGTTGCTACCGCCCGTGACCGATCCCATGGAACCAGAGGACGTGACGGAGCCATAGCTCATCAGCCCCAGCAAACCGCCTACATCAGAGCCCCCACCAATCACCACCGTGTTGGCGCTCGTACCGCTCAAGGTGGCGTTGTAGACGTAACCGATCAAGCCGCCCACCTGGTTGCCCGTGCCCCTGACACCAAAATAAATCGTGTTGCCCGCGCTCACATAGGTGCCTGTCACGGTGTTCTTAGCGGTCGAATCCGAAATCGTGTTGTAAGAGTTGGTCACCGCACCAATCAAGCCGCCCACATCGCTCGCACCCGACACCCAGCCACTGGCCGTGGTGGCGGTGATGGTGTTGCTGTAAGTCGATTGACCCACCAGACCACCCACATAGCTGGAGGTACCTTGCACATTGCCTGAAGCGCTCGCATTGTTGATGCCGCCGTAGTAATACATGAAGCCCACCAGGCCACCCACGTTCGCATTGCCCGATACATTGCCGCTGGCATAGGCATACGAAACCACTGAATTGCCGCTGGCCTCAGCAAAACCCAGCAAGCCGCCCACTGAATCGCCGCCGCTCACTTTGCCTGAGGCATAGGTGGTGCTGCCCATAGTTGCCGATGTGCCAGTGATGCGCGAGTTGCTCCAACCCACCAAGCCGCCCACGCCCCAGCCATTGCTTTGCACCTCGCCTGTGCTGTACGAGTTGGTCAAATCCACGAAATTGCGACCGATCAAACCACCTGTGTTCGACCCACCTTTGACCAGGGGGCCGATGTAACGGTTCCAACTGCTGTTGACCTGCGACTGACCGATGACACCGCCCACGAATTCACCGCTGTAACCCGAAGCCACCCCCGTCACCGTGCCCGATACCGAGGTGTTGGTCACCGTGCCGTTGTAGGCATTGCCAATCAAACCGCCCACGTAACTGCCCGAGGCCTCCAAGTTGCTGGTCACAAACGTGCTGTAGGTGGGTGTGTTCGCCACCACTGTCACGCCGATCGTGCCTTCCGACTGGCCAATCAATCCGCCCACAAACGACACCCCTTTGACCAAGCCTGTGGTGTGCGAGCTGGTATTCAATGACGAGGAGGAATGCTCCAGATAGCCCACCAAACCACCGGTGTAGCTGCCCGTGGCAGTGACGGCATTGGTGGCGCTGGATCCTGTGAGCGAACCGTAGTATTGGCGCCCCACCAAACCACCCACAAAGTTCACCCCACTCACCGCACCCGACGCGGTGGAGTTGGTCAAGGTTCCTGTGTTCAAGCGCCCCACCAAGCCACCCACGTGCGAACCACCGCTGACCGTCACGCTGGATGTGGCTGAATCAAGGGCGTTGGTGGTGATGCTGGACGCATTGATCAGACCCACAATGCCGCCTGCGTTGCCATTGCCACTGTTTGAGCCGCTGCTGTAAATGGCGTCACCCGGATCCAGCTGATAAGCCAAATCTGCTCCCGTGACCGAACCGGAGGATGTGGCCAGGGTGATCGCGCGCAGGTAGGACGCGCCCACCTGGGTGCCCACATTCAACTTGCCCAGCACCGACGCATTGCTCATGGTCAGACCGGTCAACGCCTGTGTGGTGGTGCGGCCATTCAGGTAGCCAATGAAACCCAGGTTCGAGGTGTTCTGGCTCAAGCTCAGGTTGTTGATCGTCTTGCCATTGGGGTCGAAATAGCCCGACACATAAGGCACAAAGAGGCCGCTCTCCAGCGTGATGTCATTGGCCAGTTTGAATTTCAAGCTGGCCTGGTCGGCATAGCCCAAATAATCTTTCAGCTGTTGCACGGTGCTCAAGGCGTAATACCCATTGCCATCGGCCGATGCGAAATAGGTTTGCAGTCGGGTGGTGTCGGTCGTGGCCAAGCCGTCCAAGGCACCGTTGTGGAACCACACGTTGTACTGTGTGCCCCACAGCCCGCCCGAAGTCACCAACCCGCTCACAGTCACACGCGTGGCTGGGCTGGTGGGGGTCAAGCCGGTGATGGACACCGCCTCTAGGTTGTAGTGCGCATTCACCAGGCTGGCCCCTGGTGTCATGAAGCCGACCAAGCCCCCATAGTTCGCATCGGCGCTCACAGCGCCAGTGGCAAACGCGTTTTTCACCACGCCCGTGGTGTCCATGCGGCCCACCAGACCACCCACGTCGTTGCGCCCTGTCACGCTGCCTGCTGCATACGACACATCAGCCCCGTTGCCGCCATTGGTGGTGGGCAGTGCACCGATGTTGTCGCTGGCCTGAATCGTTCCAGCGAGCTTGCCCACCAAGCCGCCCACATAGTCATATGAAGCCACGACCGGACGCGTCGTGTACGAGCCCTTGATCACGGCGGCGCTGTTGGTCGCGCCAATCAAGCCACCGACGGCCGACATGCCAGTCACCGTGCCCGTGATGTAGCGTGAATCTGACACCACAAAGCTCTCTTGGTAACCCATCAAGCCACCCGTGTTGCTTGCGTTCGTGCCGGTCACCGTCACATTGCCCGACGCATAAGAATTGATCACGTTGCGGTAAGAATAGCCAGCCAAGCCCCCCACGTTATTCGCCGTACTTTGCACAGCGCCCGTGGCATAGGAATCGATGATGTGATACCCACTCGTGCCCACCAAACCACCCACGTTGGAGCCGCTCGATGTCACATCTCCGGTGGCATAGCTGGCGGTGATGCTGGTGCCATTGCCCTCACCGATCAAACCACCCACCGAGCCGCCGCCGGTCGCGGTGGCCAGCACATGGCCACTCGCCCACGAATTGCTGAGGGTGGCGCCACCGAAATAACCGATCAAGCCACCAACACGGTAGCCCCCAGTTTGAGTCACCAGGCCTGTCGCGCTCAAGCCGTCAAACGCCGACCCGCTGGCAACACCAATCAAACCGCCGACATGGGTGTTGGAGCCCGTCACCGCGCCAGAGGCCGACGCGTTGCTCAGCGCCAGCGTTGCCGTGCCATAAAACTCACCGATCAAACCACCCACTTGCGTGGCCCCGTTCACCGGCAGATCGCTGTTGAGGTTGGAACCTGTCACCCCCTCCATCCAGCCGGTCAGGCCACCCACCTTGTTCGTGCCTGCCACGCCACCTGTGGTCGCACTGGCACGCAAGGCCACATCACCTGACACCACGCTTTGTCCCACATAACCCGCAAAGCCACCCACGTAGTTCACACCATTGACCGTGGCAGACAAGCGCGCAGTGCTGTTGGTGATTGCCCCGCTGTACAGCGCACCCACCGCCGCGCCCACGTAGTCCAGGCCATTGACGCTTTGGGCCGTTTGCCCCGTGTAGGCCTGCGTGTTGACCCACAGATCGCTCAAGCTGCTCTTGTGCACCATGCCCAAGAAACCAATGCCCGAGGTTGGACGGTTGAACGAGAAGTTGTTCACCGCAAACGTGTTGCCTTTGAACGCCGTGGCGCCGAAATACGGCACATACGGCGTGCCTGTGCCCACCGTGGCCATGTCGATGTCATTCGCCAGCTTGAAGGTGTAGGCGTTCACGCCGCCGGCTGCGGTCGAGCTGACAAAGGCCAACATCTTGCTCAGGTCGGACTGATCGCCCGCCACCGTGCTGATGAGGTAGGTATTGCCGGTGGGGTCGCTGCCATCGGCTGACAGGTAATTGGCAATGTTCAGCGCCGCGCGCGACGACGGTGTCACCACCACACTGGCACCGCCTTGCGTGGCCCATGCGGTGTACTGGCCGGTGTAAACGCCACCGGGCGTCACCACTTTGTTGCTGTTGATCTTGCTGTTGTCAATGTCGTAGTAGCTGTTGCTGATCCAGGTGCCCGGAATCATGTAGCCCACCAACCCGCCAAAGTGGCTGGGCGTGGTGCCGCTGAGGGTGATGTTGCCCGTGTAGTAGGCATCCACAATTTTTCCGCCATTGGTGGAGCCACTCTGCCCCATATTGCCCAGCAAGCCCGCCACGTAGCTGCTGCCAGTGGTGCTGACATCGCTGTTCACATACATATTGCTGATGCTGGAAGACCAGTAGGCACTGCCCATCAAGCCACCCACGTAATTGCCTGTGGCACTGATGCCTGGGCTGTTCACATGGCCGTTGGACAAGGTGGCGGAGTACGCAAAGCCCGCCATACCCCCCACATACACGCTGGTGTTGCTGGCTCCCGTGCCGCTGATGGTGGTGCCATCTACGTACGAGTTGTTGGCATTCAGGTTGTAGGCATAGCCGACCAGTCCGCCCACATAGGCACCCGGGCCGCTCACCAACGCGCCTGTGACATGGGTGTCATTGAGGGTGGTGGTGGAATTCCACACGTTGGACCAGCCCACAACGCCGCCGACAAACGCGTTGTTGCCTGAAGACGTCGTGGCCACCACCTTGGCATTGACAGAAGGCGACACCGCCGCCCCATACGCCGCTGTGTTGCTGCCGTCGGACTGCACCGTCAGCCAGTTGCCGTTTCTGCCCACCATGCCACCCACCAAGTACGCGCCTTGAACCCCCGTGACGCCTGGGCTGTTCACATACGAGTTGCGGATATCGGTGGTGTCGTAGAGGTTGTCGCCCAACAAACCACCCACGCTGGGGCCCTGACTTGACACCCCTGCTCCGCTGTAGTTCGAACCGTAAATCGACACATTGCCAAACACCGCGCCCACCAAACCACCCACTTGGCCTGAGGTGTTGGTGCCGGTCACAGTCCCCTGGGCATAAGAGTTGGGGTTGATCGCCAGTGTGTAACGGCTATCGAAATACCCCAGCAAACCACCCACTTGGTGGGTGCCCTGGATGTTGCCGGTTGAACCCGAACCGTTGATTGTCAGATTCCCAGCGTTTTGGTAGCCCACCAAACCACCCACCTGGTTGGCTGTGCCGGTGACGATGTTGCTGACCGTGGATGTTGTGATCGTGTTGGTGCCTGTCGCATAGCCCACCAAACCACCCACCATCGAGACGCCGGTGATATCGCCTCCGCTGCTGGACGACGAGGTGATGGTGCTGCTGCCAAGGTAGCCCATCAAGCCGCCCACCGCCGAGCCCGTGCCCGCCACAGCGCCCACGTGGTGCACATTGGTCGCTGTCATGCTGCTACCACCCAGCACGCCTCCCACATAAGCGACGCCTGACACGGGGGTGTTCAGCACATAAATCGTGTTCAAGGTGCCCGTGCCCGCATTGCCCACCAACGCCCCCAGGTAGTTGCCTGTGCTGGAGATGGTGTTACTTGCCGCCACCGCATCCATCACCACATTGAGCATGCTCAACCCGCTGGCTGCGTTGGCCACCAGAGCGCCTGTGTTGGTGCCGCCCACCAGGGTGATACCACTCAAACGCAGGTCACGAATTTGCGCGGTGGACGCCGTTGCATTGAACAAACCCACATTGCTCGCACCCGACAGACTCAAGCCCGTCACCGAATGACCCAGCCCAGCCAAGATCCCAGCATAAGCGGTGTTGCTGTTGCCCAAGCCCCGCAGATTCGCGTACTTGCTGCCGCCTGCGGCTCCTGTGCTGGTGAATGTGCTGGCGTCAATGTTTTGAGCCAACGCAAAATTCAAACTGTTGCTGGCTGAACAATTGGCAGCGGTGGCGCAATACAAGGTGTTGCCCGATGCCCCGGTTGAAGTGAACGCATCGACCAAGATGTAGCTCTTGACCGCGTTGTTGTAGTTTTGCGTGGTGAACGTTGATGCCGTGTTGGCAAAGTTAATCGCGCCATGAAAGCTCGCTGCCAGCGTGGTACCCGAACCCGTGGCCGTCAAACCCAAGCTGTAGTCACCATTGCCATTGGCCTGGTTGTATTTCAGCGCAATGCCAGAAGCCGATGTGCTGCCGTTGACCGACATGCTGGCATTGATCAAGATGTTGCGTGATGCCGTGAACGTGCTGATGTTTTCACCACTGAAGCTCACCGGGCCATTGAAGGTGAGATCGCCATTTCCAGCGCCTGTGCCCGCGGTGGCGTTCAGTGCATAAACACCCCCGTTGACGCTATTCAGCGTGAGCCCTGGTGTGCTGATCACGCTGCTGTCACCCGTCAGCGTCAAGGGGCCCCACAAGGTGACGGGTGTTGCCGTCGAGTTGTAAACCACACCGCTTGAAGAAATCCCCGTACCAGACACAGACAGCCCGTTGAGCGCGTTGTAGCCATTCAAATCCAGGGCGCTACCGCTGGCCACCACCACATCGCCGGTACCCAAGGCCCCACTGGTAATAGAACCCACGCTGCCTACGGATGCAATACCCACTTTCAAGGTACCTGCGGCAAGGGTGGAGCCCCCCAAATACGTGTTAGCGCCCGACAAGGTCAGCGAGCCACTGCCCGACTTGGTGAAGCTTCCCGTGCCGGCCATCACACCCGCGTAGCTGATGCCACTGCTGGCCACGACGAAGGTGCCCCCGCCACTGTCCAGGGTGATACCGCGGTTGGCATTCAACGCCGTGGTGAACACGGGGTAGAAATACAAGCTGCCACCGTTGCCGATCACCAGTTGGTTGGTTTGTGCGCTGCTGGGGGCTGTGCCCAGGTTGGCGTCGCTGCTGATGCCCAGCGTGCCCGCACTGATGAAGGTCGCACCGGTGTAGCTGTTGGCCCCACTCAGCGTCAGCATGCCTGTGCCTTCTTGGCGCAACACGCCACTGCCTGTGATGACATCGGCCACACCAAAGTTGTCGGAACGCTGGTAAACCAAGGTGCCGTTGTTGGTGATGGTGCCTGTGCCCAAATTGCCTGCGGTTCCACCGACGCCGACTTGCAAGGTGCCTGCCGCGATGGTGGTGCCCCCTGTGTAGGCATTCCCGCCAGTGAAGACCAGCATGCCTGCACCTGCTTTGCGAAAGCCAGCCGAACCGTTCAACGCACCGGCCATGCTTTGTGTGACGCCGGATGCAATGTCCACCGACAAGGTGCTGGGCGTTGCGCCCACTTTGTTCACCGTCAAGGTGGTACCCGCAACGCTCTCGAACCCACCCAAGGTGGCATTGCCGGTCACGACCAACGCGCCGTTTTTGAGGTTCAGGTTGCTGGTCGCCACAGCACCTTGGTAGGTCAGCGAATCGAGCAATACCGTGCCTGTGTTGGCACTGCCGCTGATGCCGGATGGACTGTCGTCAAAACTCACCGCACTGCCTTGAGGCACCACCACGTTTTTGACGTTGTTCAAATCGGGCACCGCACCGGTGAGCGACGGATGGGTGGTGACAGCCCAATTCGCGGGGTTAAACCACTCGCCCGATGCACCGCCCACCCAGGTGACCGAGTTCTGGCGTGTCACATCCGCCGAGGTACTGCCTGTGCTGCCCACGGTGTAGTTGGACGCATCGTTGCCGCTCAGGCTCACGTTGTACACGCTGATGGGTTTGGCGCTGCCGATGTTCTTGTTGTCAAACGAGGCCGAACGAACCACGGTCACGTCATCCCCCGGCACAAAGCCATTGGGCGCTGTCAGGCTGGTGGTCACGGTGGCTGTGGTGCTGCCGTCGTAATCGCGGTTCACCCCGGTGTAGACCACCGTCAAGGGGCTGGGGATGATGCTGCCCGCACCTGTGGCACTGGTGGGCAAGCTGTAGTTGCTCAAGCTCGTGCCGTTGTTGGGGGTGAAGTGACTGCTGATCAGCGTGGCGGTCACGCTGTTGGCCAACAACACATTGCGATCGTTGAAGGTGCCTTGCGTTTGCGTGACGGTCGCGCCCTCGGTGACACCGTTCACGGTGACAAAACCACTCAGGCTGTAATTGCCTGCGCTGAGCGTGGACACCGCCATGCCGCCGTCATAGGTTTTTTGAATGCTGCCCACCAACACAGCGCTCAAGGGCTTGGCCGTGATGTCTGCGCTTGCGGTGCCTGTGGTGGTGACATGGCCGTTGCCATCCACCACTTTGTAGTTGGCCGCATCGGCACCCCCCAAGCTGATGCCTGTGACTTGAATGCCCACCCCCGTGCCCACGTTGTTGTTCACAAAGGTGGCACTGCGGTTGACGCTCAACACATCGCCGTCCACATAGCCATTTGCCACAGACAAGGTTCTTGCCGCATTGGGTGTACTCATGTCGTCGTACACCGTGGTCACGTTCGCAGGGGACAGACCGTCGTACACCTTGTTCACGCCCGTGAAAACAATCGTCAACGGTGCCGCTGTGATGTTGGCCTTAGGCACCGCGGTGGGGCTGAGCGAAATATTGCTCAAGCTGTAGTTGTTGGCGTCGGTGCTGCTCAAGCTCACACCGCTGATGGTGATGGCTTTGTTCGTGCCCACGTTTTTGTCCGCATAGCTGGCAGTCCAGTTGATGGTGAACACATCGTTAGGCACACGGTCATCGGCGGGGGTCACGGTGGCCACTGTGGAGCCGTCATACACGCGGTCCACCCCGGTGTAGTACACATTCAAGGTGCGCGGTGTGATGTTGGCTGTGGCCGTGCCCGTGCTGGCCACGGTGTAGTTGGTGGCATCGGTGCTGGTTGCACCCGTGGGGTTGCTCAAGCTCACCGCGCTCACACTGATGGGTTTGGCACCGCCCACGTTTTTGTCTGCGTAGCTGGCGGTCCAGTTGATGTTGAACACATCGCCCGTGACAAAACCATTGGCCACCGGGGTGGCCGTGGTCACCGTGGCGGTGTTGCCACCGTCGTACACCTTGTTCACACCGGTGAAGTCAATCGTCAGGGCGCGAGGCGTGATCTTGGCGGTCGTGCTGCCGGTCGCTGCGACGCTGTAGTTGGCGGCATCGGCCCCCGCCAACGACACACCCGTCACACTCACGGTTTTGCTGGTCACAGACCCGGCGTTGTCGTAAGCCACGTTCTTGTCGGCGAATGTATCGCTGTGGTTCACGCTCACATCATCGCCGCTGACAAAGCCGTTCTCCGTCGTCAAGCGGGTGGTCACGTTCGCAGGGGCCAGGCCGTCGTACACCTTGTCCACACCGCTGTAGATCACCGTCAAGGGACGCCGTGTGATTTGTCCTGTGCTGCCGCTTTGCGTGGTGATGGCGGTCGACGTCACGCCGTTGGTCAACACATAGTTGGCTGCATCTGCGCCCGCCAACACCAAGCTGCTCAGGTTGTAGTTTTTGTTGGCACCGGTGGACACGTTTTTGTCGGCATAGGTCCCCACGCCGTTGACAGTGACCGCATCAGTCGCAGCATTGCCATTCACAGTGGCTGTGACCAAGCCCACAGGCGTGAGCGTGAGGTTGCTCATGTTTGTGCTGCCGTCGTAGACCTTGCTCAAACCATCTGCCGTCACCGACAGCGACTTGGGCGTTATCTGAAGCGCACCGACCACTGTGATGTTGCCCGAAAAGTTCGCGGTGTTAGACAACGCCACATTGCTCGCCCCGAGCTGATAACCGCCTGCATTGAGCTTGCCCGTGGTGCTCACGCTGGCGTTCACAGCCACCAGGTCCAGCGTGCCCGTGGTGCCACCGGATGTGTCTGACAAGCTCACCGTGCCCGATGCCGACACGGTGGCCGAGCCGTTGGCAGCGTTGGTCAGCTCCACCGGTGTTGCACCACTGCTGAGGATGTAGCTCGCGCTGTTCAAGGTGTAAGTCGGCGTGGCACCGTACACCGCAGTGGTGTTGGCCATGCGAATCAACAACTCATTGGCGCCCACAATCGTGAAATTGCCGTTCACGTAACTGATGCTGTAATTGCCAGAGGCAGCGCCCGATGGCACCAAGTCACCGGGGTACCAACCTGCCGAACCCGCATTGCCCGAGCCACTGGTGCGCGTGATGGTTGGTGAGGTCGTCAAGTTGGCTGCGGTCTCACCTCCCACAAAGCCTGTGTAGGTGAAGCCATTGAAATTGACGGTGTCTGCGACGGTGACAAAACGCGCATCGTCATTGGCGGTAATGGTCAGTGGTGCCTGGGTGATGGTGCCGCTGCCGTTGCTCCACACCAGCCTGTAGTTGCCCGCACGTGAACCTGTGAGCTGCACCGAGCCCTGCGCAATCGCCGTGGTGGCCGATACGCCCGCGGTCACTACGCCTGCATTCGCACTTGCGAACACAGGCGTGCCCGTGAGGACCAATCCACCACTGATGCCTGTGTCTGCTGTCAATGCAGCCGCGTTCAATGCCACGCTCAAGCTGCCGTAGCCCGTGGCGCCACCGGACAACGCCGGACTGAGTGCCGTGGTGGCGTCGTACACCTTGGTCAAGCCTGTGCTGCCCGACAAGCTCACATCCAAAGGCGTGATGTTGCCGTAGGCAACAGACTGTCCCGTGATGGTGTAGTTGCGGTAATCGGCGCCACCGTACGTGCTGGTCAGCGCGACGGTTTTGCCTGTGCCCACGTTTTCGTTGCTGAACACGCCTGTGGCGCTGACCGTCACCACATCGCTGCCCACTAAGCCAGTCAGTGTGGGCGTTGTGCTGTCCACCGTCGCGGAGGTGCTGTTGTCGTAGACCTTGGGGCTCACCGTGATGCCACTGATGCTCAAAGCTGCGGGCGTGATCTTGGCCGTGCTGGTGGTCTGGCTGCTGTTGCCCACGCTGTAGTTGTTGTGATCTGCCCCGCCCAGAATCAGACTACCCAGCGTCACCGCTTTGCCTATGACGTTGTTTGACACGTCGTAAGCCACATGCTTGTCGGCAAACGTGCCTGTGGTGCTCACGGTCACCGTGTCGCCACTCACCAAGCCCGTGAGCAAGGCATTGCTGGTGGTCACAGTGGCGGCCGTGCTGCCGTCGTACACACGGTTATCAGCCACCAGGCCCGACACCGTCAATGCCTTGGCCGTGATGTTCGCCGTGGTCGTGGCTTGGTCCGTGATGCTGTAGTTGCCCAGCGACGCGCCGCCATAGGTGCTGCTGAGGGTGACGGTTTTGGTGGTGCCCACATTTTTGGCGGTGTTTGCCACGCCCCCCACATCGGCAAACGAGCCGGTGGCTGCCACCGTCAATACGTCGCTGTCCACGATGCCGTTGAAGGTGGCACCTGTCACATTCACTGTGGCGGCAGGGGTGCCGTCGTAGACCTTGTCATTGGCGGCAATGTTCGTGACGTAAATACTCTTGGGGTTGATGGTGGCCGTGGTGGTGGGGTTCGTTTCGATGGTGTAGTTACCGGAGAGGTTGCCCGACGCACCGGCCCCCAAGACCAAGGTGTTTGCTGCCACCGTCACAGCTTGGCTGGTCACTGCACCGCTGGCATAGGCCACGTTTTTGCTGGCAAAGCTGGCGGTGTAGCCCGAGGTGTTCAAGCTCACATAGCTGGCGTCAGCTGTGACAACGCCTGTCAGCGTACCAAAGCTGCTGATGGTTGCGGCGCTGCTGCCGTCATAGGGTTTGTCGTTGGCCGTCAGCCCTACCAACGTCAGTGACTTGGGCGTGATCTTGGCACTGGTGGTTTGCGTGCCGGTGTTGTAGCTGTAGTTGCCAGCATCTGCGCCACCCAAGGTGTTGGTGTAGCTCACGGTTTGTGCAATCACTGTGTTGCCAGCATTGCGCGCGACATTTGCACTGCCAAAGGTGCCGTTGGCGGTCACGCTCAAGGCATCGCCAGCCACCATGCCGTTGAACACTGCATTGCTCACGTTCATGGTGGCGCTGTCGGTGGCGTTGTACACCTTGTCGTTGGCCGCAATGCCGCTGAGGGTCAGAGCTTTTTGGATGATCGTGCCGTTGGCGGCCGTCATGCTTGTACCCGTGCTCAGGCTGTAGTTGGCTGCATCCCTCCCCGTGAGCGCCAGGTTCGTCAGCGTGTAGGTTTTGTTGATGCCTGCGTTTTTGTCGGCATAGCTGCCTGCGCCATTGAGCGTCACCACATCGCCCGTCACCACACCTGCGGGGGTACCCGACAAGGCGGCAATGCTGCTGCTGCCGTCGTACACCTTGCTGATGGAGGGCGCAGGCGTGATCGACTTGATCGTCACCGTTTCAGACCCGACCACCGTCACCGTGCCGCTGAAGTTGGTCGCGCCAGACAGCACCACATTGCTCGCACCCCATTGGTAGGTGCCCACGTTCAGCGCCCCTGAAGTGCTGTAGCTGCCACTGGCGGCTGTGGCGTTGAAAATGGCTGAAGTGCCGTTGGTGTCGGTCACACTCACCTGCCCTGCACTGCTGACCGTGGCGCTGGCCCCGGCCGCGCTGAGCAAATTGACCTGCGTGGAACCATCGGAGTTTTTGAGGTATTTGGCCTCGGTCACCGTGTAAGTGGGCGCGGTGCCGTACACCGTGCTGGCGTTGGCCAAACGCACCAGCAATTGGCCTGCGGGCACGATGGTGTAGTTGCCGTTTACATAGCTCAGAGCGTAGTTGGTGGCGCTGCCGCCTGTGGGCACCAACACGCCGGTGTAGCTGTCTGCATTTTGTGTGCTGCTGTTGCTGCGGCTGATGGTGGGCAATGTGGTGAGGTTGCTGGCCGACTCGCCGCTCACAAACCCTGTATAGCTCACACCGTTGTAGCCCGTGCTGTCGGTCAAGCCGTAGAACTTGGCATCGTTGTTGGCGGTGACGGTGAGCGCTTTTTGGGTGATGTTGCCCGTCAAGCTCAACGAGGCGGGCAAGCTGTAGTCGCCCTGCACACTGCCGTTGGTGGTGCTGCCTACGCTGAACGAATTGGCCACCGTCACGGCAATGCCGTTGGCCACATCTTTGCTCGCGTAGGTCCCTGTTTGCGTCAGCACCAAGGTATCACCCAACACACCACCACCGATCGAACCACCGCTGAGCGTGGCCGTCAGCGTGCCGTCGTACACACGGCTGGTCACGCTGGTGCCGTTGACCGACAAGGCTTTGGCGTTGATGGTCACTGGCGCATTGGCCGCGTTGAGTGTGGGCAAGGCGTAGTTGCTGGCCAAGCCTGTGGTGACGCCGGTACCACCATCGGTCAGCGCCATGGCACTGATGTACTTGCTTAGCGTGCCCACGTGCGCGTCGTTGGCGGCAGCGGCGGTATAGCCCAACACCTCGGTGTTACCACTGACCGTCACGGTGCCACCCACCGTCACATAGCCTGCAAGGCTGGTGTTTCCATCGTAGGTTTTGGAAGCCGACAGCGTCACGGTCTTAGGGGTGATGTGCGCGGTGGCTGGCGACTGCACGCTGAGTGTGTAGTTTCCAGCTTGTGCGCCCGTCAGAGATAGCCCTGAGAAAGTCACGTTGTTGGCCTCGGCCACGTTCTTGCTGTTGAACGTGCCATAAGCCGCCAAGCCAGGTGGGCCGGTGATAGACACCGTGTCACCCACATACCACTTACCGTCAATGTTGGTGCCTGTGCCTGCGGCCTCGCTGCCTGTGAGCGCTGCCGTGCCTGTGACTACCGCAGTGACGGTGCCGTTGTATACCTTGTCGTTGGCAGCAAGGCCTGACATGGTGAGCGCCTTGGGTCTGATGATGGCGCTCAAGCCCGTAGGCTGCGTGAGGGTGTAATTGCCAGCTTGTGGACCGGTGATGGCGTCAGCCGCCGTCACGCTCACCGCAGCAGGCACATTGCTCACCAAAGACACATTGGCGCTGGTGAAGCTACCGGCTTGGACCAGGTTCACCGTGTCGCCGTTGATCACGCCGTTCAAAGTGCCGCCGCTGAGTGTGGCGGTGGTGGTCCCGTCGTACACCTTGTCGGCGACGGTGGTGGTGCCTGCATTCACGGTCAGTGTTTTGGTGTTGACGGTGATCGTGCCGGGCGTGGCATACGTCACGCTGTAGCCTGAACGTGCCGTACCTGGTGTGATCGTCATTGCATAGGGCGTGCCACCATTTACCGAGGCCGTGGCCGCAAAGCCCGACGATGCCGCCGTGGGCAAGGCGCTGAACACATCGGTGAATGTGGGCAGCGTGTACACGCTAGAGCTGCCAGCCGTGCTGCTCAATCCCACCACGCTGGAACCGGTGACCACAGCGCCATAAGTTTTGCTCAGGCTGTTGGCCGTGACTGTGACCGATGGAATGCTGGCAAACACATAGCGATTGCCTGAGGCCGACACGGCAGACGGTGCTTGCGTTGCATAGGTTTGGCCCCACACCGGCGCGTTGGCGCTGTCGAGCGTGCCAAGCGTGTCGCCACCGGGGGCTGCGCTGTAGACCAGCCAACGCCCGTTGGCGGTGAGCGGAGTGCCCGTGGCACTGTTGACGAAGTTGCCTCCTGCGGCCAACGCCAAATAGCCGCTGGCTTGGGTGTCATTGACGGTGGCGCCTGAGCTGACGGTGATGTTGCCGCCCGTGAGCAATGTGGCGCTGTCTACAAAGGTGTTCGCGCCAGCGACGGTGATGTCACCTGCATCGGTAGCGCCTAAAACGACAGCGCTGAAACCATCTTTGAACACCGATGTACCCGTGAACCAACTCGATGGCAGCGACAAAGTACCCGAGCCCGAACCCACGCCGATCGAGGCCCCCAGGGTGAACGGCTTCAGGGTCAGCTTACCTGTGCCATACACACTGAAGGTTCCCGTCGCAAACGACAAGCTGTCCACGCTGAATGTCACATCACCTGAGGTGATGGTGCTGCCGTTTTTACCGACGTTGACCGTGCCACCGTTGTTCCAAATACCCGTAGAGCCGCTGGAACCAGAGCCTGTGAGGCCAATGGCGCCCGTGGTTGAGTAAACGTTGGCTGAGCCACCGTCAATGATGATGCCTGCGCGCAACCTGGCAGGTCCGGTACCTGCTGTGCCAGTGAGATTCAATGCGCCGTTGACTGTGCTCAGGTTGTGCGCCGAGCCATCGCTGTAAATGTTGATGCCCGCCGCGTGGCTGGTGCCATCGTTGTTCACACCACCGATACCGCTGATGCTGATGATGCCGCTGCCATTGGTTTGTATTTGGTTGCCCAAGCCACCGTAAGAGCTGAAAGAAACCACATCGACACCGATGGCGTAGTAGCCAACAGGCGCTGTGGCGCCCTTGCCTCGCACCACCACGTTGCCACCACCGGCATTGAGGCTGGTGCTGTGCAGCCAGACGCCTCGGTACTGGGGCGTCGTGCCATTGGCCAAGGCGCCCATGTTGGCGCCCACCGCATAGCCACTTCCCGTCACATCCCCACCGCCCAACGTGATGTTGCCGCCACTGGTGGTGATGGTGGTGCGGTCCAGCGCAATCTGGCCTGCGCCAGAGTTGTCGGTATCGCTGGCCAGCAACGCGTCACCGCCATTTGTGCTTAGCGTGAGATTAGGTGTGTTGGTGTAGATATTGCCGCTGGCCATCAACTTGATGCCCTGCCCAGCAGCTGTGCTGCTCAGGCCCGCATTCACGATGATGTTGCCTGCATAGATGTTGATGGGGCCTTTGATGCTGGTCGTACCGCCTATAGTCACTGTGTCAGTGTGGGCCGTATTGCCAAGGTCTTTACCAATCGTCAAACCACTCACGTCAGTACTAAGGTTCAAGTTACTCACAGGCCAAGACAATGCATTTGTGAAAGAGCTTGAACTTGGCTTCAACGTCAACGTGCCGCTGGTATGGGTGTTGACACCCGTGCTCGGCACCAAGGTATCACCTATCAGCGTGATGTTGGCGCTGGAAGCGGTGACCAAACTGTTGGTGCACGTTGCCACCGCACAGCGCCCCATGGGCGTGACTGCTAGCGAGTAACCGCCACCAATCCATGTGGCAAAAGAAATGCCCTTCACACCGCCATCCAACACAATCGGACCGCTGGCAGACAAGAAACCTGTTCCGTTGGTGCTGATGCCTTCCAAAGTACCGCCCACGCCCGTGATGCTGATGCCACCCGGTCCCGTGGCCTGTATGAGACTTCGCCCTTGGCTGGTCGTGTTGTTGTAATAACCCAGCAAAACGCCAAATCCCGTGCCTTGCCCATTGAAGCTAATGGCTGGTGTACTGGCACTGCCACCACCGGCAACGATAGACATGGCTGCAGTTTCGTTTAGGTCAAAACCATAACCGTTGCCAGCAATGCCCGATAAGTTAATCGTGCCAGCGCCAGCATTGAGCTGCATGCCTGAACCCCAAAAGCCCGAGGATGCTGTCGCTTTGCCGCGCATGACCATGTTGCCGCCACCCGAAAAAATGGAAGCCGTTTTCAAGTCAATGCCTGCAGAGCTAGTGGTGGTGGCGTAACCATCTGGAATACCGTCGCTGGCCGTTCCGCCGTTTGCACCATCATCCAAACCGCCAGCCAAAGTGATTTGGCCGCCGCCTGTGAGCGTAGTGCTTGCAGCGCTGACGCCAGCACGACCTGTGTTGGTCCGAGAGTCAATCACAGCCGCAGTGCCGACAGAGATGTAGCCGCTGCCGCCCGATGCACTGTTGGACCAGTAGGTAATGTCACCACCGTTGGTCTTGACGGTCGTGCTGTCCCCCTGCGTGATGTTGCCGGTGCCTTTGACCAAAATACCTGCGCCTGCTGCCGTTGAGGTCATCGATTGATTGATAGAAATATCCCCACCATATAAATTGATGGGGCCATTGGCAGTGATCGCTGTGCCAACGATGAGAGCGGCCGTGTTGCCAGACTTGCCGACTGTGAACCCACTCACCGTCTGCGAGTTTTGGTTAATCACAAACCAAGCTGAATAAGTAGTCATACCAAAGGATGTAGAGGCAGGTTTAACCTCCACCGTTCCAGTCGTAGCGAAATAAGGGTTGCTTCCCGATGCCCAGTCAAATCGATCCACAGCAATGCTGATGTTTGATGAACTTGTGGGGACCAGAGTTGCAGCTTTGGAACCCCAATAAGACAGTGGTCCGTACCAGTAACCATTACCTACACCGTCTGAATCGGCTTTTGAGGTCCATGTGATAGGACCACTGTTAGCCAACATATTCCAAGTACCTCGCATCACCGCTTCGTAAGAGCCTTTTTGTGATGTGTTCAACGTGATGCCGCCATTTGCTCCGGTGGCCAAGATGGACACCGTGCTGTCCTCTTGCTCCATACCCCAAGTGTCTCCTGAGGCACCTATTGCTTTGCCAATGATTTTGATGGCATTTACGGTGGTGTTAGCAGACTTGATCGTGATGGGATTGTTTGTATAGAAATACACACCTGAACCATAAGCGCTGCCAGAGGTTTGGCTGTAACCATCGATGTAAATTGTTCCCGTACCACTGTCGATCGTTCCACTGCTAGTCAAAGCATAAAAACCAACGCCCCAACCCGCCTCACCAGACGAAACAGCAACGTTGTATGACTTACCACGCATCACGATGCTGCCGTTGCCTGAGTTGAAGTTCGCAGTGCCGTTGATGCGAATGCCGTGGTAGTAACCTGCCGCGTTTTGACCCAAGGCATAACCTGAGCCGGTGGTATCACCGCCACCCAAAGTGATGTTGCCACCATTTGATGTGGCTGTGATGCCGTAGTCAAAACGCATACCGCCATTGATGGTGGATTCGCCATCTGTGGCGTCATCAACGTTGGAGGCCAACAAAATATTGCCACCGTTGGTGGTCAACGTGGTTGTGGTTGTTGTGTTGGTGATGTGCGTTTTTGCGCGAATGGTAATGCCCGCATTTAAAGCTTGGCTTCGCAAGCTGCTGTTCAAAACTAAAAGCCCGCCATCTACTGTGATAGGGCCATTGATATTGGCTGAATTGTTCAACGTGATGCCAGCCGTGTTGGTGGTTTTGCCAATCGTCAAACCTGTCGCACCCGAGTCCATCGTGAAAGTCGATGGCAAGGTTTGCGCAGAGCCAAAGCTGGCACTGCTGTCTAATGAATAAATGCCCACTGTGCCAGTGGTATTAATGGCCGTGGTGCCTAAGCTGATGTTGTCGCCCTTAAGCGTGACGATGCTGCTTGAAGTTGTGACATTGGTGGAACTCTTAAACCCCAAGGTCAGTGAACCAATGTTGATACCTAAATTCACACTGTCATTGGTACCCACGATGTTGATGGCACCTGACTTGGCCAAGATACTGCCACTCAAGTTGGTTGCGACATCCGTTGTAGCCGTTCCCGCACTACCCGTGAAGCTGATTCCACCCCCTGTGCCCGTAGCTTCCACCAGACCGTTGAAGTTGATGCCTAAGCTTGCAGAACCTGCAGTCACACCTGAAGCATCACCCACCACAGAAATAGCTTGTGCGGTAGTGTTGGCAGAACGCAGCGTAAAGCCCAAGCCGTAAATCGAAATACCTTGGGCATTGACGCTGCCAGAACCTGTGGCTTTACCCGTGATGGCAATTTTTCCAACGCCCGCGTCAATGATGGTGCCGCCACCCATGACGCCAAACGCCATGGCGCTGGCTGAGGTTGCGACGTTTTGGCCACGCAACGTGATGTCACCACCGCCTGAAGTGAGTGACGTGCCCGACTGCAAGTTCACCCCAGAGATGTAATAGGTATAGGTGGGTTCTGTCACTGTATCGCGTGTGGCCTCGCCGATGGCGTAGCCCGTGGTGATGACTGTACCGCCACCCAGTGTGATGGCACCGCCGCCGCTGGTGACGGATGAATTGGTCAACATCTGCACATAGCCGGTGCCATTGCCATCGCTGTCAGACCACAAGGTCACAGTACCGCCATTGGTGGTGATGCTTGTGCCACTGGCCAGCGAAATATTGCCTCGGCCTTTGAGCAACACCGCGCTAGCTGTGGCTGCTGTGGATGTGTTTAGGTTTTGGTTGACGGTAATTGCCCCGCCGTACACGCTGATCGGGCCGGCAATGCCAATGGCTGTGTTGAGTGTGATGTCAGTAGCGTTGGTACTACTGCCCAAGGTTACGCCTGTGAGCGTGTTGACAAACGAATAGTTAGCAACGACGGCATTGCTAAAAGTTGACCCACTGGTGGGCGCAATCGTGACCGTACCTGCGCCAGCAAAGCCACTTGTACTGGGTGCAGTGTTGTTTGCATAGGTGATGGCACTGCTGGTGACCGTGGTTAAGCCTGTATAACTGGCCACTCCCGTCAAGGTAATGCCACCAGAGCCTGCCACGTTGAGCGTGCCCGTTCCTGAATACGGTGCTGCGTAGCTCACATTGTTGGTGTGGTTAAAGATAAGTGCGCCATTGTTGGTAATGGTGCCTGTGGCGGTGGTTGAACCCAAAGTACCCGTCGCGCCGCCAGAGCCCACTTGCAAGGTACCTGCGCTGAGTGTGGTGCCACCTGAATAAGTGTTGTTCGCCGTGAAAGTGAACTTGCCGTCTGATGATGGGCTGGCAATGAAAGAGCCTGCGCCACCAATCACGCCACTGAATGTGGTGGCCAAACTGTTGAAAGCCAAGCTGTCTGATGCATTGAATGTTTGCAAGGTGTAGCCCGAAGCGGTACCGGTACCCGCAGTGACCGTACCACCCCTACTGGCTACACCGCCCAAGTAGCGCACCATCACCACACCCGAGCCACCGGCACCTGCGTAAGCCGCCACACCGTTGTAGGCCACGCCACCGCCACCGCCACCTGTATTTGCCGCACCACTGGTAGCCGTTCCACCCAAGCTAGCAGCGCCACCACCACCAAGACCACCTAGACCATAGCCTGCTGTGATGGCTGTATTGTTATTTGGAGCACCGCCACCGCCGCCGCCAAAATATTGCGTGGTACCCGTGATGTTGCTGGCCAAACCATCGCCGCCGTTACCCGGTCCAGAGGCACTTGTGGCTGCATTGCCCACACTGCCAGCACCGCCACCGCCACCGCCGCCACCGTTAGGGCTACAACAACCATTACCACCAGCATTGCCTTGGCCAGCCGTACCTGCTGCACCAGTAATTTTTGTTTCGCCTGAACCACCACCACCTGAGCCACCAGTTTTAGCGGCCGCTGTTGTCGCTGCGTCACCGGCAGCACCGCCACCACCACCGATGGCAACAGCCACTGCTCCTAGTGAAGAATTGGCACCGTTTTGACCCGGCAAATCGGAAGTGGCGCTGTTACCGGCAGCCCCCCCACCACCCACGGTGACTGCATATGAAGTACCAGTAAGGCTGCTAGAACCAGTCAACACACCGCCGCCGCCGCCGCCGCCGCCGTTGTCACCGCCACCACCGCCACCACCAGCCACAACGAGGTATTCCACATTGGTGTCATAAGCCACGGTAACCGCGCCGTTGAGCGTGATGTTGTTGCTCAGTCCGGTAATCGTGCGACCCAACAACAACGTGGTGTTGTTGGCCATAGTCAACGTGCCTGAGCTAATGGCCGACATGTTGTAAATACCCAAGGTCCCGCCATTGAGCGTGGTGGTGCCTGCGTAGGTGTTGGTGCCCATCAAAGAAATCTTGCCGCCCGTGGCGTTATTGACCATCGAGCCAGGACCACTAATGGTGCCACTCAGCATTACGTTCGCCGCATTGAGTGAAAGCGTTGCACCGCCTATGCTGGTGAAGGTGTGCAGCGTGTAGCCAGATGCAGTGCCAGAACCAGACGTCACCGTGCCACCAGTTCCTGCACTAGCACCGAGATAGCGCACCACCACAAGGCCTGTGCCACCCGCACCACCGAAGCTGTTAACTGTATTCAAACCGCCACCAGCACCGCCGCCACCGCCGCCTGTATTTGCTGTGCCACTTGAGGCAGTGACTGAGTAACTATTTGTAGTTGTGTTCAATGGCGTACCGTTACCACCACCACCCAGGCCACCTAAACCACCCAATGCACCTGTAAAGTCTTGATAGGGCGGCTCACCATGAATGCCACCACCGCCGCCGCCGCCGTAATAAGTAGTTGTTCCGGTAATGGATGAGGCCAACCCAATGCCGCCAGCGCCTCCCCTTGCGCCTGAAGTAACACCATTGGTTTGCGTACCGGCACTGCCTGCCGAACCTGCGCCGCCGCCGCCGCCGGCAACATAGGGGTCAGTTCCATTACCATTGCCACCAGAATACCCTTGGCCAACTGTGCCGGTGCCAGCTGCATAGGATGTGCCACCTCCACCGGATGACACGCCAGCTCCACCGCCGGCTGCCGATTGCCAAGTTGCGCCACGTCCTCCACCTAGGGCGGTAACGGTAGATAAACTCGTAGAAGATATCGATGAGCTACCACCATTTGAACCATAAGTTGAATAAGACGAAGATGAAGCTACGGTTGCGGCGCCTGCACCGCCATTGCCCACGTTGATAACCAGACGTGTGTCTGACAACAGGTCTGCGGTACTTGCAATTACTCCGCCTCCGCCTCCACCAGCCCCCACATGGGCACCACCACCACCACCACCGCCGACCACGAGGTAATCCACTGAGGTGTCAAGGTCAAACGTCACGCTGCCATTCAGCGTGACGTTGTTAGCGAAGTTGGTGACGTTGCGGCCAAACATCACCGTGGTGCCGCCAGCAGCAGTCAGGGCACCACTACCGATTGACGCGTTGTCGTAAATACCTAAAGTGCCCAGACTCAGCGTGGTGCCACCAGAGTAGGTGTTGGCATTGGTCAGGTTAAAGATACCTGTTCCGTTTTTGGTCAAACTTCCGGCGCCTGAAATCAAGCCGATGTAATTGGTGCTGGTGTTGTTTGCGCCTGTTGCTAATGCAAAAGCACCCAAACTTACTGTGCCTGCCCCAGCCAAAGAGCCGATATTTAAATTACCAAGCAACTGCAACTGTGTGCCCGCTGCATCGTTGATGGTGACGGCTGAGTTGTTACCCAATGCGTTGAGGTTGTTGGCTTGTACAACACCGCCTGCAACTGTGACGGCTCCGGTGTTGGTGTTGGCTCCCGTTAGCTGAATCGTGCCGCTTGTCGCATCAAGTGTCACAGCGTTGGCACCCGTCACAGTACCACTCAAGGTGACACTGGGTGTCCCCGTGAATACTGAGGTATCAATTTGAACCGTGGTCGATCCTGCCAATGCAATGTTGTTAGCAACGGTGGTGAGGCTACGACCTAGCTTCAAGGTCGTGTTTGCGCCCAACGAGACTGAGCCAGTTCCCATGGCGGTATTGGTGTTGGCCAGCAACGTGCCTGCGCTTAAGGTGGTACCACCGTTGTAGGTGTTGGCAGAATTCAGCGCCAGTGTGCCTGTGCCTTGCTTGATCAGCGAACCTGAGCCTAAGTTGACGATGCCCGACAGAACGCTTTGGCTACCACCCGTATTGATGGTGAGAGACGAGTTACCCGTTGTTTTGTAGCGCACAACCACAACGCCATCAGCGCCTGGCTGAAGTACGGAAGCTGCATGCTGATTGACACCGCCGCTGCCACTGCCTGTATTGGCTGCAGCTGCACTACCTGCACCACCATTGAATGAACCAGCACCGCCGACGCCATTGCTGCCACCGATACCCGAAGAAGCACCACCACCACCCGCAGCGTATGTTGTAGGTGAGCCCGAAATACTGAAAGTAATGCCACTACCACCGGTACCGTTAGGGCCGACAGTACCAGCAGTCAATGCGCCGCCGCCGCCGCCTCCGCCATCGGTGTTGGCCGTGTATTCACCGCCCGAGTTACCTTGCCCCAAAGCAGAGCTGTCGCTTTTAGGTGTCCCAATGCCGTAGGCACTGGCGTACCACGAACCACCACCACCAGAACCTCCAGATGAACTCGGAATCCGGTAACTCAATATGGCACCGCCGCCGCCGCCGCCGATAGCAGTCAAATTGCTACCGAAAACAGAGTTAAGGCCTGCATTCGATGAGGCCCCCAAATTAGGCACTTTGGCCCCACCCGCACCCACAGTCAGGCTGTAGCCTGTGCCTGCAGTGACCGCGTAGTTCGCGTTGTAGATGTAGCCACCTGCGCCACCGCCACCTGCCAAGCCCCAACCACCTGAGCCGCCACCTGCGACAACCAAAACCTCGACATCGCTCACACCCGTGGGCGCAGTCCATGTGGTGGACAGCGAGGAGCCTGCGGTGGAGGTGGTAAAGGTTTGAGCTGCGGTTGCAATGCTGTCAACAGTGCCTGTGACTATCACGTTGCCAGTGGTGGTCGTTAGCGCAAGGTTTTTGCGGATGAGTAAATCACCGTTGATAGTGATGTCACCTGTGGTGGTGGTTAAGTTACCGCCCAATGATGTCAAACCACCGCCTGACACTTTCGTAATGCCGGCGTTGGCTGTGATGTTGGTGTCATAAGCCGTGACAAATTTGCCACTGCTAGCCACCGACAAAGAGCCACTCACATTGACCGCTTGGTTGATTTGTACCGACCCTGCGTTGGCTTGGAAGTCCAAGCTCATGCCCGATGTCCCCGTGATGGGGGCATTGATGTAGATGTCTTTGGCGGCCTTGAGCGTGAGCGTTTTGTTACCAGTTGACGTCACAGCGCCGCCAATAAAAATATTACCCGTGCTGCCAGAGCCTGCCGAACAAGTCACCCCTGAACAAGAGATGGAAGCCCCCGTTGAATCAAGCGTCACGTTGCTTGAGTTCAAGGCACTGGAGAGGATTGAACTTGAAACACTGCCGTAGCTATCACCCACATAAATATCTAACGGGTCTAACAACCACAAGCCGTCGTTACCCGCTTGCACAGTGCCGAATACGGTCAGGACTGCACCTGATGTTTCGATGCGTCCGCCTTTTCCGGTGCCAGCGCCGAGGGTAAATAAGTTACCTGCTGTGTAGGTGAAGGAGTTGGCATTGCGCACATCACTCCACAACACCACCTTGCCGCCATCCCCGTTGTCGGTGGCACTGGCGTCAATGGTGCTGTCGGCACTCATGCTTACGGTGGTGGCTTGGCGCATCGTGCCGCTGCCTTGCCAGTCGCCGCCCACCAGCACGGTGCCGCCTCCGGTTGAGCCTTTGGCTTCAATCAAGGTGCCGGTGTTTAGGCTGATGTCGTCGCCCTCCACTTCCACGCGGCCGGCTTGGGCGCGTTGGCTGTTCACACGCATGACGGTGTTGTTGGCCATGGCCACCACGCCATGCACGGGCTGTGTGTTGTTGCCAGAGTCTGCGGGGGCGCCAGTGGCGTTGATGTACACGCGCCCAGCTCCATCGGGGCCGGAGGCGTCAAGCACCGCGCCGTCAAAGTCGATGCGGCGTGTGGCTTGCAGATTGATTTGCCCGCCGATGGCATTGCCCAAGACGTAGTTGGCGCTTTGGCCCGAACCCATGGTGCTGATGGCCAGAACCGAGCCGCTCATATAAATAGAGTCACTGACTTGCAGGGTGACGTTGCCAGACGAGGTGTTGAGGGCTGACACGTCCAACACGCCGCTGGCGGTTTGGGTGAACTGCTCGCCTTCAATGCTGATGTGGCCAAGATTTGCCGCGGTGTTGTTACCGCTGGTGTTGGCGCCGGCAAGGTTGGTGGCTGAAATCGTGCCGCTGTTTTCAATCAACGGGGCTTTGATTTGCACGTTGCCAGCAGGCGAGCCATCAGAACCAGCGTTGACGCTGAGCAACCCTGAGTTGAGTACTTTGGTAGTTGCCTCAAGCAAGATGCGCCCTGCCCGGCTCACCAAGCCGGTGGCTTCGATGCGCCCCGCGTTGCTGACCACGGCGCTTTGCATGCGGCTGGCGGCTTGGGCCGACATGATGACAAAACCGCCGGGAGCTTGAATAGCTTGTTTGTTTTCTACCAAGGTATTCAGTGTGGCGGGGGTGACGCGCACATTGCTGAGCGCCCCTTGGCCGTCAAACTGCAGTTCATAAGCATCGCCCGCAGCCAAAGCCACGGTGCCCAAGTTGGCAACGATGAGGCCTTGGTTGCGGACTTCGGGCGCGAGCAAGGCGATGTAGCCGCCGAGTGCGGCACGCAGTTCACCCTCATTGACCACCGCGCCAGTGGCGCCGTTGCGGTTGAACTTGAGCTGGCCTTTCATGTACTCGTCTGCAACAGCAGTGTGTGTCGTGGCTACTAAACCACCCACATCGACGCTGGATGTTTTACCAAAGTACACACCTTGTGGGTTGACGAGCACCACTTGGCCGGGCGCGACGATGCGGCCAAAGATTTGGCTGGGCTGCATGTCGCTCACACGGTTCAAGGTGGACGACTGGGCGTTGGGCTGCTGAAAGTTAACTTGGGCGTCTTTGCCGACGTTAAAGCTGTTCCAGTCAACCACAGCGCGTTGGCTGCTTTGGTTGACATTGAGTGTGTTGCCCGATTGGCTGATGTTGGCCTGCCCCGCACTGACTTGCCCGCCAGTGGGGAGCTGGGTGTTCGAAATCTGGCTATTGCTCGCAGGCGCCGGGCTGCTCTGAGCCCAAGCCGAGTTGACGCCACCCGTTGCAGCGATGCCAATCAGAACACCCACCACAACCGAACGGTACGGCAGTACAGACGTGCGTCGTCTCAGTCCCCTGGTGGGGCCTGTTTCAGATGGGCGCGTTTGTACAAATCGCAGCATGGCGATGACGAATCGGTTTGAGTTGGGAGTTCTTGAGCGGGTTGGTGTGAAGTGCTGTCGCTTTAGAACGGCACATTGAGCTGCAGCCAGTAACGGTTGCGGTCAAAGGATCCGTCTTGGTCTTTGCCGTTGACGGGGTTGGGATACGGGTTGTCGTCGCGGCGGCGGGCCCAGATGGCTTTCATGTTGATGCCGGAGGGCGTGGTGTAGCCGATGCTGGCGCCAAAGCCTTGGTAAACAAGTTGGTTCTTTTGTGGGCCACCAGGAAAGTTGGGGTCGTGTTGTTGCCAAACTTTGCCCCAGTCATAAAAGCCCGTCAGGGTGACGCCGTTGTCTAACTGGTGGCGCAGCTCCATCTGAACCAATTGGCCATCAGAGCCGGACCCCTCACCAGTGGGATAGGCGCGCACGCCGTTCATGCCACCGAGTTGGATTTTTTCAGATGAATCTAAGTTTTTGTTGGCAAGCTGACCTGTGTACGAAATGAACGCAGAGCTTTGATTGGTGAACGGTTGTTGCCAAGTGAGCGCTGTTTTGAATTTGCCAAAGCCGCCTTCGGTGCGGGCACCGCTGGCATCGGTGACCTGGCTGAGTGAACCATCAAGGTTGATATTGCCCTGCGAATACTGTACGAAATAAGTACCCGAACCGCCACCAGGCTCTAAGCTTCTATAAAAGCCTGCGACTTGCGTCGACAGAACTTTGGCTTCGTAGTCCGACATGAGCAGCCCTTGGGCTGACGTGTTTCTAAAGTGTTTGGCGTCAGCGTTGATGGTGACGGTGGCACTGGCTTCATTGCTGCGCAACAAAGGGTAAACCCATTCCAAGCCTTTGGTGACGGCATCACCCAAAGCGCCGACCATGCCAACGTCGCCAACGACGACTTTGTAGTTCATGAAAGACAGGTTGGCGCCCATGCGCCAGCCGTCCAGACCGATGGGTAGGCTGTAGGCGGACCGTAGGTATTCGCTGCCACGGGTCACAACACCAACTAAATTGAGAATGTCTTGCTTGTCCGTTGGGTTCAACAAGGTCAAGGTAGCCATCAGGCGCTCGGCACCGGTGGAGCGAGAACCTGCATTGTCAAAAGTGACATCGGCATCCCGGGTGCGGGTTTGGTACATCTTAAGAAGTAATTCGGTGTCCCCTGCTTGCTGGCCTTCTTTGAGTGAGGCCTGCACAGAAACGCCGGGCAGATCGTTGGCCAAGGCCAGGCCACGTTCCACCGATTGGGTGTTGAGGGGGCTTCCCACAGGCTGTTGTGCTTTGAGCAAAGCCAAAATGTGGTCTTCGGTATTAGGCAACTCGACGAGTTGCTCTTCGGCCTCAATTTTGGAAACCACGGATTCAATGACATCAAGCTCCAGAACACCGGAGCTCAAATCTTGTGGCGGCAAGATGACACGTGCCAGGTGGTTCTGCTGTCGGTAATACGACTCGACGGCCATGCCAATCTCGAGCATCTGCTCGTAATTCATGGAGATGTTGAGAAATTTAGCCACCACGGGCTGTAATTTCTGATCGGTCAACAGCGAGGTACCTTTGAAGCGGATGGCGGTCAGTGTGACGTTGAGCTTGCCTTCGGCCTGCTCTTTCTCCAAGAGTTGTTTTTCAGCCAACTCCTCTTGCATGATTTGCTCGATTTTTTTGCCAGAACGCGCATGAACACTGGGTTTGGAGAAGGTTGCGCCGGTGACAATTTCAGTCACAGCCTGTACCGCTTCGGTGATGGGAAGCTGGGTGGTTTCTTCAATTTGGCGCAGCACAGCGCCTGCCTTGGAGGGCATGGGTTGGTCGTACAACTCCAAGCCACCGAAAAGCAGGCCGATCAATGCAAGCGCAGAAAGAAGACGCGAGCGACTCATCTCAAATCAATAGTCGTTTTTTCATGAACTGCTATATCTGCAAGTTCTATGCCTTTGAGTGAGATCTACGTTCAAGGCCGTGCAGGCTGCAGCGTTTCGATGACTTGAATGGTCAAGACTTCGGTCGGCAAGGACTGCTTGGGAACATAAGCTTGGACCACCCATCCTGCATCCCGGTAGGTATGAACGACGGTGGCACACAAGCGGTCGAGATCGTTGGGGGTTAGGGCTTGGTTGGCAAAGCCTTGTGTGGCTTGCTCTAGCACCTCTGGCTTGAGGCGGCTCACGCCCGCAAATTTGAATTGACGTGCGGTGATGTGGGCCGAAGCATCCAACACCAAGGGCGGGGCCAACAGGTCACGGCTGGGCTGAATGCGCTGAGATCGCAAAGACTGCTCGGTTTGACGCATAAGGGCGCCAGCATCGGGCAAAGTTTGGCCCTGCACAGGCTGTATGGCAATAAAGCCTGAGGCGAGTGCAAGACCGGCAATCCATTGCCGTTCAATCGTGTGTTTCAGCATTCAAGTACTCCTGTTGTATGAGCAGCACAAAATATGCCCATGCCGGAGTCTTAAGGTCGTCGTGGCGACGCAGAACTTAATGTGTGGGAAGCGACTTTCGGCCTAATTTCTTGGCAAAGACTTCGGGATCGATGCATTCAGCCAACTCAGACTCCAACACCAGGTCGTGAGCGATGTATTCACCTCTCAATTTGAGATTGGTTTGCAAGCGTTGGTTGTAAATTTCTGAAAGATGTTTCACTGCCAAGCTGACGACGGTCATGGATTTTGGAGTTTTCAGACCCAGACGCTGATCGAGCTCTTTGTCGACCGCTTCAGACATGAGCATGTAATGGCTGGCTAGTTTTTCGTATTCCTGCGCAGGTTTGGCCTGCTTTTTACGCAGCAAGACAGACGAGACGTTCAGGTGCAAGGCTGCACAGCGCCTGTAAAGGTATGAGGCTTTGAGCAAGTCTTGGTTGTTGTCACGGTACTGCTGACGCACGAGCTCAAACGACGGTAACGCGTCTTGAGCTTGAGCCGCTAAACAAAAACAAGCAGACAGGGCAATGACTGAGAACTTGAGAGGTCTCATACTCACCCTTTTGTAGCGCTTTGTGACTCAGTGGACGTTGGCGAGGGAGCCTTCGGACAGGTAGCTGGAGTACGCATCGACCAAACCGGCTTGCACACGGACTGCCTCATCCAAGCGGTTGAGTTTTTGCAGCAACCAGCTGTAATTGAAAAGGACGGCACATTTGCTGGACTCGTTCGATGCTTGAGTAAGCCAATGTTTGTACATACCCAGAGCCTCTTCGTCTTTGCCCATTTGGCAAAGCTCTTCGGCCGAGTAGATCAGTTCGTTGGCAGACATCTTGGGGCTGTAATAGCTTTTGGGTTGACTGTTGGTCGTTGACATGTTTTCTCCGAAAAATTGACACTCGATCAAGTTAAGCACAAGTTGTGCCATCAATTAGTTCGGCTAGCTTTTCAACACCCCATCCGCAATGCGCGTATCTGCAACAGGTCTTTGAATTATTTTTTCAAGCCCTGCAACTTCGCAAATGCACTCGCCATGGCCGAGCCCGCCGCCGCTTGCGGTGGTGCGGTGTAGCCGCTGCTGTAGCTGCCGCCACCGCCTGACCCGCTTCTTTGACGGTTGTCACGGCCCGCATGTTCAAAGCGGTTGTCGCGTGGACCATCGCGCTTGGCAGGTGCGCCATCCATCTTCATGGTCAAGCTGATGCGCTTGCGGGCCACATCCACTTCGAGCACTTTGACCTTGATGATGTCACCCGTCTTCACCACTTCGCGGGCGTCGGTGATGAACTTGTTGCTGAGTTGGCTCACGTGAATCAAGCCGTCTTGGTGCACACCCAAATCGACAAACGCGCCAAAAGCAGCCACGTTGCTGACCGTGCCTTCAAGCACCATGTCGACCTTCAGGTCTTTGATGTCTTCCACGCCGTCTTGCAGCTTGGCCACTTTGAAGTCGGGGCGCGGGTCGCGGCCTGGCTTTTCGAGTTCGCTCAAGATGTCTTTGACGGTGATCACGCCCACGGTATCGTTGGCAAAGAGTTCAGGCTTTAAGGTTTTGAGCATGTCGGCGCGGCCCATCAGCTCAGCCACCGGCTTGCCGGTTTGCGCCATGATGCGCTCCACCACAGGGTAGGTTTCGGGGTGAACGGCGGTCATGTCCAGCGGGTTGTCGCCATCGCGGATGCGCAAGAAGCCCGCGCTTTGCTCAAACGTTTTGGCACCCAGGCCCGTGACCTTGAGCAACTGCTGGCGGTTGGCAAACGCACCATTGGCTTCGCGCCAACGCACCACGGCTTTGGCGGTGGTGGTGCTCAGGCCCGACACGCGGGTGAGCAGCGGCACGCTGGCGGTGTTGAGGTCCACGCCTACTTTGTTCACACAGTCTTCCACCACGGCTTCGAGGGTGCGGGCGAGTTCGCTTTGGTTCACATCGTGTTGGTACTGGCCCACGCCGATGGACTTGGGGTCGATCTTGACCAGCTCGGCCAAGGGGTCTTGCAAGCGGCGCGCAATGCTGGCTGCGCCGCGCAGGCTCACGTCCACATCGGGCATCTCTTGGCTGGCATATTCACTGGCGCTGTACACCGACGCACCGGCTTCGCTGACCACCACTTTGTCGATCACCTTGCTGGCATCGTGCTTGGCCATGAGTTTGATGAGTTCACCCGCCAGTTTGTCGGTCTCGCGGCTGGCTGTGCCGTTGCCAATGGCAATCAGGTTCACGCCATGTTTTTCGGCCAGCTTGGCCAAGGTGTAGAGCGAGCCGTCCCAATCTTTGCGGGGCTCGTGGGGGTACACGGTGGATGTTTCCACCAGCTTGCCTGTGGCATCGACCACGGCCACTTTCACACCGGTGCGAATGCCTGGGTCGAGGCCCATCACCACGCGTGGGCCAGCGGGCGCGGCCAGCAGCAAGTCGCGCAAGTTGTCGGCAAACACTTTGATGGCCACTTTCTCGGCCTCTTCACGCAGGCGGGTGAACAAGTCGCGCTCGGTGGAGAGGCTGAGCTTCACGCGCCACGTCCATGCCACGCATTTGCGAATCAGGTCGTCCCCTGCTCTGCTGGAATGGCTCCAGCCAAGGTGCAAAGCAATCTTGCCTTCGGCCAAGCTGGGCTTGCCGGGTTCGGGCTCAACGGGCAGCACCAGTTTGGCATCGAGCATTTCCAGCGCGCGGCCACGGAACACAGCCAAGGCGCGGTGCGATGGCACGCGGCCAATGGGTTCGTCGTAATCAAAGTAGTCGCGGAACTTCGCCACGTCAGGGTTGTTTTCGTCTTTGCCAGCAGCGAGCTTGCTGCGGAACAAGCCCTCGGCCCACAGCCACTCGCGCAAGCTTTGAATGAGCGCGGCATCTTCGGCCCAGCGCTCGCTCAACAAGTCGCGCACGCCGTCTAGCACTGCGGCAACCGTCGTGAAGTCGGCCCCTTCAATCTTTCCTGCGGGCAAGATGAAGGCTTCGGCTTCTACATTGGGGTTGAGCGTGGGGTCGGCAAACAGCTTGTCGGCCAGTGGCTCCAAACCTGCTTCTTTGGCAATCATGCCCTTGGTGCGGCGCTTGGGCTTGAACGGCAAGTAAATGTCTTCCAGCTCTTGTTTGGTGGGCGCAGCTTCGATGGCAGCCAGCAGTTCGGGCGTGAGCTTGCCTTGTTCTTGAATGCTCTTGATCACCGCTGCGCGGCGGTCTTCCAACTCGCGCAGGTAGCTCAGGCGCGCTTCGAGTTCGCGCAGTTGAATGTCGTCCAAACCGCCCGTGACCTCTTTGCGGTAACGCGCAATAAATGGCACCGTAGCACCACCGTCGAGTAGCTCAACGGCAGAGCGCACTTGGGCTTCGGAGATCTTGATTTCGTCCGCGAGTTGGCGGGTGATTTTTTGCATGTTTTCAGTCTGTCGAATTCGCTAAAGCGGGCGATTTTGCCTGATTCGGCAGAGCCAAACGCCAATTCAGCCCCTTCACGCAGCGCGCTCAAAACAAAGCCCCGCGAGAGCGAGGCTTTGGTTATTTTTTCTTCTCGATCAAGCCCGTAAATCGGCCTTGAGTTTGGCGCCTACATCAGGGCGCGCAGCAAACGGATCTGGGGGATTGTGTTGCTGCACGATGGCTTCCATGCGGCTTTGCACATTGCCCAGCGCTTGCGGATGGCTGTAGATGTAGAACTGGTCCGCGGCGATGGCATCAAACACCATCTGGGCGACGTCTGCGGCACTCACCTTGCCGCTGCCCACCGCTTTGTCGCTCATGGCTTGGCCGATGAGTTGGCTCTTGGTGGGCTTTTCCGCCTTCAATTCCGCAGGCCGGTTGCGGTGGCTCTGGCTGATGCCCGTGGGCACAAAGTACGGGCACAACACGCTGGCGCTGATTTGATCGTTGACCAACTTCAAATCTTGGTACAGCGTTTCGGTCAATGCGACCACCGCATGTTTGGTCACGTTGTAAATACCCATGTTGGGCGGCGTGAGCAGTCCCGCCATGCTGGCGGTGTTGACGATATGGCCTTGGAAATGAGGGTCTTTCGCTGCCGCGTCCAACATCATGGGGGTGAACAAACGCACGCCGTTCACCACGCCCCACAGGTTGACGCCCATCACCCATTCCCAATCAGCCAAACTGCTTTCCCACACCAAACCACCAGCCGCAACGCCTGCGTTGTTGAACACAAAGTGGGGGGCGCCAAAGGTGGCTTGCACATCGTTGGCCAAAGCCTGCATTTGGTTCGCGTCAGAGACGTTGACCAAACGCGCCATCACTTGCACGCCTGTGGCTTTGAGTTCGGCCTCAGCCGCATCGAGGGCGTCTTTTTGCACATCGACCAACACCAAGTTCATGCCAAGCTTGGCACCAATGCGTGCGCACTCCAAACCAAACCCAGAACCAGCGCCCGTCAAAACGGCTGTTTTGCCTTTGAAATTGGAAATCATCAGTCTGCCTTTTTCAAGATAAAGCCAACACGTGGAAAGTGCACATGCACCGTGCCTGCGCGCTCGTCGGTGCGACGGACGGTGTAGCGCGTGCGAGTCGCTGCCACCAGCTCGCCAGCGGTGGGCTCTAAGCCAAACGATTCGGCGGTGATCACCACTTGGCTCCCCAGCGCAATGCCATGGTGGTCAATGAAGGCTTCTTTGGAAACATCCGCAGGCGTGCTGTCGTGCGCGATTTGAATCGCTTGGGTGGACGAAATTTCGGTGTGCGTGCCATGACCGAACTTTTCCATGCGCAGCAACCAGTCACGCACATGGGGCGTCGCGTCCAAGATGCCGGCCAAGGGCTGCACTTGACGCAGGGTGTACCACGTGGGGTGATACGCCGAGAAGTCAGCCACCGACGGTGCGTCACCCATCAGAAACGGATGTTGCTCAAGCATGCTGGACAAACGCCGCAAGTAACTTTTGTACATGCCCACTGCATCCGCAGGCGGCATGCGAGGGGCACCCCCGCGCATGCTGGTGCGGTCTTGCACGAATACCTTCACGTCTTCGGGAGACCAACCTTGCAAGACGTGCGCGGCTCCTGCTGGCTGAAAGTTGTAGGCCATGGCCACTGGGAACAGCATGCTATCGGCCCAGTGCGACACGATGCGCGCTGCGCCTTTCACGGCTTCAGGATAGATCGTGGGCGTGGGAGCGAGATGCTCCAGCACATCACAAATCAAACTGGTGTCGCAGTAAATATCAGCGCCAATTTGCAAGAACGGTGTGCGGCGATGCCCACCAGTCAACGCCACCACATCGGGCTTGGGCATGTACATCGGAATGTTCACGCCTTGCCAGCTGAGTTTTTTGTAGCCCATGATGAGGCGCACTTTTTCAGCAAACGGCGACAAGGGGTAGTGATGCAGGATGAGGTTCGACATGGTGGGCCTTGTACTTTGTTTAGATCAGCTTGACCAATTGTTTGCCGAAGTTTTTGCCCTTGAGCAAACCCAAGAATGCCCCCGGTGCCGATTCCAACCCTTGCGCCACGGTCTCGCGTGGACGCAGCTTGCCGGCGGCGACCAAGTTGCCAAGCTCTTGCAGCGCTTCGGGCCACACTTCCATGTGCTCGCTGACGATGAAGCCTTCCACACGCATGCGGTTCACCAGAATCAGTGCGGGGTTGGTCATTGCAATGGGGGCGCCGTCGTAGCCTGCGATCATGCCGCACACCGCAATACGGGCAAAAGCGTTGGTGCGCAACATGACGGCGTCCAAGACCATGCCACCCACGTTCTCGAAGTGACCGTCAATGCCATTGGGACATGCTTCACGCAGCGCTTTAGACAAAGACACATAGTCTTTGTGTTCTTTGTAATCAATGCAGGCGTCGAAACCGAGTTCGTTCACCACGTAATCGCACTTGTCTTTGCCACCTGCAATGCCCACCACGCGGCAACCGCGTGCTTTGGCCAAGGCGCCATAGGCGCTGCCCACGGCCCCGCTGGCTGCGCTGACGGTGACGGTCTCGCCCGCTTTGGGGTTGATGATCTTCACCAAGCCATACCAAGCTGTGACGCCAGGCATACCCACCGCGCCTAGGTAGTAGCTCAAGGGCACATGGGTGGTGTCCACACGGCGCAGCATGCCCAAGGCGTTGCCATCGACCACGCTGTAGAGCTGCCAGCCGCCCATGCCCACGACTTTGTCGCCGGGGTTGAATTTGGGATGGCGACTTTCAACCACTTCACCCACGGTGCCGCCGATCATCACCTCGCCCAAGGGCTGAGGGACCGCGTAGCTTTTGCTCTCGTTCATGCGACCGCGCATGTAGGGATCCAAACTCAGGTAATGGTGGCGCACCAGCACTTGGTTGTCTTGCAACGCGGGCGTTGCGGTGGATACCAGCTTGAAATTGCTTTCGGTGGCCTCGCCGGAGGGACGGTTGTCGAGCACGAGTTGTTGGTTTTGTGGCATGGGGTTGTCTCTTGTGTTTTGATGTGTGAAGGAAAAAAATCAGTCGGTGGAAATTTCGTGCAGCTCGGGGCCTTTGGGGGCATCTGCTTCAGCGCGGTTGACGTACTTGAAGGTGCCCGTGGCGTGCGCGCAAGCGTTGCCCTCTGCATCGAACACGGTGCCTTCGGTGAATGCCATGCTGCGTGTGCGATGGATGATGCGGCCCTTGCCGGTCAGCGTGCCGCGTGCGGGGCGCATGAACGAGGTTTTCATCTCGATTGTCACCACGCCAACGGCTTTGTCCACACTGCGCGCGGCAGTGGCTAGCGTGACATCCAACAGCGTCATCACAGCGCCACCGTGGGTGACGTTGAAAGAGTTCAGGTGTTCTGGCGCGGGGGTGTAACGGATTTCAGATTGCCCATCTTCGAAAAACACCATCTCAAATCCGAGGTGGTCCACAAAGGGGATGTAAGCCCCAAAACTTTCTTGCATGGCAAATCCTTGTTTTTAAAAAGCGTCTTCGGGTGTTTGTGCGCAGGTCATGTCGCGCGACTCCACCACTTTGAGCCAAGCACCGATTTTCGGCAATTCGTAATTGAAGAAGAAGTGCGAGGCCGCACGTCGCCCTAAATGGGCCGCATCTTGACCTTGGCTGGCGAGCTCGACTTCGAGCCACATCCAAGCCAGCACGGTGTGGCCAAAGGCTTGCATATAAGGCACCGCATTGGCCAGCGCCTCGCTGGGAACGCCAGTGCTCCAGGCCATTTTGGTGGCGCGCCCCACACGTTGCAAGGCTTGTTCTAAATCGTCTGCATGCGCCAGGAGTTGTGTGTTGTTGTGTTCGTTGCCGTGCAGCACAGCGCGCCCAGCGGTGGCGTTGATGCGATCGGCCAGCAACCACAAACCACGTCCCTCCTCCATCAACACTTTGCGTCCCAACAAGTCCATGGCCTGAATGCCGTGCGTGCCTTCGTGAATCATGTTGAGGCGGTTGTCGCGCCAATATTGCTCCACGGGGTAGTCGCGGGTGTAGCCATAGCCACCATGAATTTGAATGGCGAGTGAGTTGGCTTCCAAACACCATTCGCTGGGCCAGCTCTTGGCGATGGGCGTGAGCACTTCGAGCAACAAGCGGGCTTGGTTGGCGCTCTCGGCGTCGCCCGTGTGCTGCTCGTCGACCAAGCGGGCGCAGTACAACTCCAGCGCCAAGGCGCCTTCGCCGTAAGCTTTTTGAGCCAGCAACATGCGTTTCACGTCGGCGTGTTCGATGATGCGCGCTTGTGGCGATGCCGCGTCTTTGCCAGCCGAGGTCATGGGGCGACCTTGTGGGCGGTTTTTGGCGTACTCGAGGGAGGCGTAATAGCCGGCCAAGCCCAGCATGGTGGCGGCCATGCCCACACCAATGCGTGCTTCATTCATCATGTGAAACATGCAGCGCAAGCCCTCGCCAGGTTTGCCGACCAAGTAACCAATGGCCCCAGCACCCTTGCCGTCCAGGCCTGCACCGCGAACGGGGTACTTGCCTTCGCCAAAGTTGAGCAGTGTGTTGACCGTGCCACGCCAGCCGCATTTGTGGTTCAAGCCCGCCAGCGCCACGTCGTTGCGTTCGCCCGTCAATGCGCCTTGCGCATCGACCAGTTTCTTGGGCACCACAAACAGCGAAATGCCTTTGACGCCGGGAATGGTTTTGCCATCCGGTCCTGGAATTTTGGCCAGCACCAAATGAACAATGTTTTCGGTGAGTTCGTGGTCGCCCGTTGAGATCCACATCTTGTTGCCTTTGAGGCGGTAGCGTGGGCCCAATGGGTCGGCATCGAACCCGTCGCCATCGGGCATGGCACGGGTGGCAATGTCGCTCAGCGATGAGCCCGCTTGGGGTTCAGACAAGCACATGGTGCCCGCCCAATCGCCTGCAAACTCTCTCAGGGCAAAGACTTCTTTTTGTTTCTCGGTGCCGTGCGCCATCAACAAATTGGCGTTGCCCACGGTCAACATGCCTGCGCCAATACTGACCGAGGCGCAAGCAAAAAAGGCGTTGGCTGCAGACTCCACCGTGTAGGGCAGCTGCATGCCACCGATGTCGTAATCTTGTGCGGCGCTCAACATGCCGGAGGCGGCATAGGCTTCGCGGGCATCGTAGGTGGCTTGGGGCAGCACCACATGCTCCCCGTCAAATTGGGGCTCTTCGATGTCAACGGTGCGGTTGAACGGTGCAAATTTGTCGCGGGCGATGCGCTCGCAGGTATCGAGGACCGCATCGAAGGTGTCGCGGGAGTGGTCAGCGAAGCGTTCGCGTTGGTTCAAATTGCTGACTTGCAGCCAGTCGTGAAGTAAAAAATCAACCGTGGAACGCAGAGACATAAAACACCACTCAGGCTTTAGAGAAAGAACAGGCCAAGGGCTTCACGCCACCCTTGGCCTTTGACAAAGTCTGGATTTACAAGACTTCGAAGATGCCGCAAGCACCCATGCCGCCACCGATACACATGGTCACCGCCACGCGCTTGGCGCCACGGCGTTTGCCTTCGATCAAGGCATGGCCGGTCAAACGTTGGCCACTCACGCCATAGGGATGACCCAAGGCAATCGCACCACCGTTGACGTTCAAGCGATCAGCAGGGATGCCCAGTTTGTCGCGGCAATACAGCACTTGCACGGCGAAGGCTTCGTTCAGCTCCCACAGATCAATGTCGTTGACGGTCAGGCCCAAGCGCTTCAACGCTTTGGGTACGGCGTAGACAGGGCCAATGCCCATTTCGTCGGGCTCACAACCGGCGACGGCAAAACCGAGGAAGCGACCCAGAGGCTTCAAGCCGCGTTTGCTGGCCAGCTCTTCGCTCATCACCACGCAAGCGCCGGCGCCGTCCGAGAACTGGCTGGCGTTGCCGGCGGTGACCAAGCCACCAGGAATGGCGGAGCGCAAGCCGCGAATGGCTTCCACAGTGGTGCCTTCGCGGGTGCCTTCGTCACGGCTGACGGTGACTTGTTTGGTCATCATGCCCATGACTTTGTCGATCACACCGGCTGTGACAGTGATGGGGGCAATTTCAGCGTCGAACAAACCTGCGGCTTGGGCGGCACAGGCCTTTTGCTGGCTCCCGGCACCGTACTCGTCCATGACGTCACGGCTGATGTTGTAGCGCTTGGCCACTTGCTCAGCGGTTTGCAGCATGTTCCAGTAGATCTCGGGCTTCTTCTTCATCAAGTTGACGTCGCCCAACATGTGTTGGTTCATCTCTTGCTGGACGCATGAAATGCTCTCTACTCCACCGGCCACATACACATCACCCTCACCCGCAATGATGCGTTGCGAGGCCAGTGCAATGGTTTGCAAACCAGACGAGCAGAAACGGTTGACGGTCACACCCGACACAGAAATGGGGCAATCGGCCATGAGCGCGATTTGACGTGCGATGTTGGCACCGGTGGCCCCTTCGGGGTTGGCGCAACCCATGATGACGTCTTCGACTTCACCAGCATCAATGCCAGCGCGCGCGATGGCGTGTTTCACGGCATGGCCACCCAATGTGGCACCGTGGGTCATGTTGAAAGCACCTTTCCAGCTCTTGGCGAGCGGGGTGCGAGCGGTAGAAACGATGACAGCGTTGGTCATAGGTAATCCTTAATTCGGTTTCAGTTGAAGGTCTTGCCTTCGGCGGCGAGCTTGGCCAGCAAGGGGGCTGGTTTCCAGAACTCGGCGTCATCGAGGGGGTTGGTGGCAAAGCGGTTCATCGCTTGCACCACGTTGAACAAGCCAACTTGGTCGGCGTACAGCATGGGACCACCGCGGTAAATCGGGAAGCCGTAGCCGGTGATGTAGACCATGTCGATGTCGCTGGCCTTGGAGGCAATGCCTTCTTCCAAGATGTGCGCAGCTTCGTTCACGAGCGAGAACACCAAGCGCTGCACGATTTCTTCGTCGCTGATCTTGCGGGGTGTGATGCCCAGATCGGCGCGGTGCTTGACGATCATGGCTTCCACCTCTTTGTTCGGGATGGCGTCACGTTTGCCGGCTTGGTAGTCGTACCAGCCAGCACCCGTTTTTTGACCAAAGCGGCCCATCTCGCACAACAAGTCAGCGGTTTTGCTGTACTTCATGTTGGGCTTTTCTTGGTAACGGCGCTTGCGAATGGCCCAGCCAATGTCGTTGCCAGCCAAGTCGCCCATGCGGAACGGGCCCATGGCGAAACCAAACTTCTCGATGGCTTTGTCCACTTGCTGTGGGGTACAGCCTTCTTCGAGCAAGAAGCCGCCTTGACGGCCGTACTGCTCGATCATGCGGTTGCCGATGAAACCATCGCACACGCCAGACACCACGGCAGTTTTCTTGATCTTCTTGGCCACAGCCATGACGGTGGCCAGCACATCTTTGGCCGTGGCCGCGCCACGCACCACTTCGAGCAACTTCATCACGTTGGCAGGGCTGAAGAAGTGCATGCCCACCACGTCTTGTGGACGCTTGGTGAAGTTGGCGATTTGGTTGACGTCGAGTGTGGAGGTGTTCGAGGCCAAGATGGCACCGGGCTTCATCACTTTGTCGAGTTGTTTGAAGACGGTTTCTTTGACGCCCATTTCTTCAAACACCGCTTCGATGACCATGTCGGCGTCTTTGATGTCGTCATAGCTCAAGGTGGTGGTCAGCAAAGCCATACGCTGCGCGTATTTGTCTTCTTTGAGCTTGCCCTTTTTGACTTGGGCTTCGTAGTTCTTCTTGATGGTGGCCACACCACGGTCCAAGGCTTCTTGCTTGGTTTCGAGCATCTTGACGGGAATGCCCGCGTTCAAGAAGTTCATGGTGATGCCGCCACCCATGGTGCCTGCACCGATCACAGCGACTTGTTGGATGTCGCGTGTGGGTGTGGTTTCTGGCACGTCTGGAATCTTCGATGCAGCGCGTTGCGAGGTGAACAAGTGGCGCAAGGCGCGGCACTCGGGTGTCCACATGAGGTTGATGAAGATCTCACGTTCGAAGACCATGCCGTCGTCAAACTTCTTCTTGGTCGCAGCTTGCACAGCATCCACGCACTTGGGCGGCGCAGGATAGTTTTTGGCCATGCCTTTGACCATGTTGCGCGTGAACTGGAAGTACGCGTCGCCTTGGGGGTGCTTGCAAGGCAAGTCACGCACGCGGGGCAAGGGGCGCACATCGGCCATGGAACGGGCGAAGGCCAAGGCTTCTTCCATCAAGGACTCTGGCGAGGCAGCCATCTGGTCGAACAATTTTTGGCCAGGCAACATGGCAAGCATTTCGCTCTTGATGGCTTCGCCGCTGACGATCATGTTCAGCGCGGCTTCGACGCCCAACACGCGTGGCAAACGCTGTGTACCGCCTGCACCGGGAATCAAACCGATCTTGACTTCGGGCAAAGCGATGCTGGCACCGGGTGCGGCAATGCGGTAGTGGCAACCGAGGGCCAATTCCAAACCACCGCCCATCGCCACAGAGTGAATGGCTGCCACCACGGGTTTGCTGCAGTTTTCGATCAACGAAATCACGCTCAGCAGATTGGGCTCTTGAATCGCTTTGGGAGATCCAAATTCGCGAATGTCTGCTCCGCCTGAAAAGGCTTTGCCCTGGCCGGTCACGACGATGGCCTTGACCGCGGCGTCAGCCACGGCCTTGTTGACGCCATCGGCAATGGCTTGACGTGTGGACAAACCCAGACCGTTGACCGGTGGGTTGTTCAATGAAATCACGGCCACGTCGCCGTGAACTTTGTAGTCTGCACTCATGCGGGTTCCTTGTTGGGGCAATGTAGGGACAAGAAAAAAGAACGATCGTTCTTTTTTGATTCTAGATCAAACTTCCAGCCATTCGCGTCGCGTATAGGCGTCGGCGCGTAATTCGGCAGGGGTGCCTGAAAACACAATGCTGCCGTGGCCCATGACCAACACGCGGTCAGAGATGTCCATGGCAATCGTGAGCTTTTGCTCAATCAGCAGCACCGAAATGCCACGTGCTTTGAGGGCTTGTAAATACTCTCCGACGAGCTCCACAATCTTGGGGGCTAACCCCTCTGTGGGCTCGTCGATGATGATCAGGTCAGGGTCGCCCATGAGGGTGCGACACAGGGTGAGCATTTGTTGTTCACCACCCGACATGACGCCTGCCTCGGTGTGCTGACGCTCTTTGAGGCGCGGGAACATGGCATACATGTCATCGAAAGACCAACGGCTGCCTTCGCCCTTGCCTTTTTGGCCCAGCAACAGGTTTTGATGCACCGTCAGCGTCGGGAAAATGTCGCGACTCTCAGGGACATAACCCAGCCCTAAATGGGCAATTTGGTAGGCCTTTTTATCGAGGATGGATTCACCCTTCCAGTCGATGTGGCCCTTGCAATCGACCAAGCCCATGATGCTGCGCGCCGTGGTGGAACGGCCTGAACCGTTGCGGCCCAGCAGCGACACAATTTCACCGGGCTGGATGTCGAACGACACACCATGTAAGACATGGCTCTTGCCGTAAAAGGCGTGAAGATTTTCTATGTGAAGCATGCGGTGTTTCTCGCGCTGTCTTGTTCGTCGGTCAGCCGTGGGCTTGAGATTCAGCCACGGCAGAGCCCAGATAAGCCTCTTGCACCTTGGCGTTGGCGCGAACTGCCTCGGGGGTGTCAAAGGCAATCACTTCGCCATAGACCACCACAGCGATCTTGTCGGCCAAACCAAACACCACCCCCATGTCGTGCTCCACCGTCAGCAAAGTCTTGCCCTCGGTAACTTCACGGATGAGTTGAATGAATCGCTTGGTTTCGCTTTTGCTCATACCTGCCGTGGGTTCGTCGAGCAAGATGACGTCTGCACCGCCGGCAATGGTGATGCCAATCTCCAGGGCGCGTTGCTCTGCGTAGGTGAGGTTCATGGCCAACACATCACGCTTCTTGTCGAGACGAATCTCTTCCATCAGTTTTTCAGCGGCATCGTTGGCATCTTCAAGATCAGCTAAGAATTTGAAGAAGGTGTACTTGTAGCCTAGCTTCCACAGCACGGCGCAACGCAGGTTTTCAAACACACTCAACTTCGGGAAGATGTTGGTGATTTGAAAACTGCGCGACAAGCCGAGGCGGTTAATCTCAAAAGGCTTTTTGTGGTCAATGCGGTGCTCACCCAGCCAAATCTCCCCGCTGCTGGGTTCAAGCCGTCCGCTGATCAGGTTGAACAGGGTCGATTTGCCAGCGCCGTTAGGGCCAATGATGCCCACGCGTTCGCCAGATTGCACCGCTAAATTCACGCCTCGGATGATTTCGGTCTTGCCGAAATTCTTGCGTACGTCTTTGAGTTCGAGGGCGATCACAGGGCCTCCCGGCGTTTGATTTCTTTTTCGATGAACACCTGCGTCTCATCCCAATCGTGGACATATTGGCGTCTGGCCAACTCAAACAGTCCCAAGCCGGTGAGCATGACAAATGCAGAACCAAACCAGCTGTTGAGCGAGTCAGCGTTGAGCTGCACCCCTGCAAACTTCAACTCAGGGCCGAGCGCTGCATTGAGTTGCAAGTGGTAAACCATTTCGATCATGGCCGCCGCACCTGCCAGCGCCATCAAGGCGGTGACAGCCAAACCGACGTAGGCCACCCACATTTGCCGCAATCGCCCAAAGGCTGCCAAGCGCAAATTCATCATCAACAAGCTGGCAATGCCGCCGGGTGCAAACATCACCATGAACAAGAAGACCAAGCCCAAATACAGCAGCCACGCTTTGGTGAACTCCGACAGCAGCACAAACGCCAGCACCATCAACACGGCACCGATGAGGGGACCAAAGAAGAAGGTTGCGCCGCCTAAGAAAGTAAACAACAGGTAAGCGCCAGAGCGCCCTGCACCCACGACCTCAGCGGTGACGATCTCAAAGTTCACAGAGGCCAAGCCACCGGCAATGCCTGCGAAAAAGCCGGCAATGATGAACGACAAGTAGCGCACATGTTGTGTGTTGTAGCCAATGAACTCAACACGTTCGGGGTTGTCACGCACGGCATTGAGAATGCGCCCCAAAGGCGTGCGTGTGAAGGCATACATCAAGGCCACACAGACCAGGGTGTAGGCCGCGGTGAGGTAATAGACCTGGACAGGCGGGCCGTAGGTGATGCCCCAAAACGCTTGACCCATCACGCGGTTGCCTGACACGCCGGCTTCACCGCCGAAGAACTCCGAGAACATCAGCGACATGGCAAACACCAATTCGCCCATGCCCATGGTGATCATGGCGAAGGTAGTACCCGACTTGCGCGTGGTCACGTAGCCGAACAAAACGGCGAAGAACATGCCGCCAATCCCGCCCACCAGTGGAATGAGGGTGACGGGAATGTTCAAACTGCCGCTGCTCACTGCATTCAACGCGTGCATGGCAATGTAAGAGCCGAGGCCTGTGTACACCGCATGGCCAAAACTGAGCATGCCGCCCTGCCCCAACAACATGTTGTAGGACAAGCAAGCAATCATGGCGACCCCCATTTGGGTCAGCATGGTGATGGACAAATTGCTGGTGAACACCAAGGGCGACACCACCAAGAGCAGCGTGAACAATCCCCAAATGACCCAACGGGCCACGTTGTAGGGCTTGAATTCGTAATGGGTTTTGGTCAAGGCCATGGCTCAAGTCTCCCGAGTGCCCAACAGACCCTTGGGTCGGAAGATCAAAATCAACACCAAAAACAAGTACGGCAAGATCGGAGCGATCTGTGACAACGTGAGTTTCAAGATCGAGTTGTTCTGCAAAGCGCTGCTCAGTTGCCAGCCAAAGCCTTGCATCAGCGACACCAACGAACTGTCAAACGCCACCGCAAAAGTTTGCACCACCCCAATCAGCACCGATGCCAAGAATGCACCGGCCAAAGAGCCCATGCCGCCAACGACGACAACCACGAAAATGACAGACCCCACCGTTGCAGCCATGGCGGGCTCGGTGACAAATGTGCTGCCGCCAATGACGCCGGCCAAACCTGCCAAGCCGGTCCCCACACCAAAGACCATCATGAACACTCGCGGCACGTTGTGCCCCAAGGCTTCGACAGCCTCCGGATGCGTCAGTGCCGCCTGAATGACCAAGCCCACACGGGTGCGCTTGAGCAATAGCCATAAGCCGACCATCATCATCAAGGCCACCAGCATCATGAAGCCGCGGGTGGCAGGAAATGGTGAGCACACCACCCGCACCGCCGCATCGGCAGCGCTGCACAACTCTGGCGCAGCAGCCCCCCATACCAAGGACAAGCCATTCAAGGAGTTTTGCACCAAGGTGAAGGCGGGGCCTTGCAAGGACGGTGGCGGCGCAAATTCAACGGCCGTACGACCCCATACCAGTTGCACCACCTCTAACACGATGTAGGAAAGACCAAAGGTCACCAGTAATTCAGGCACATGCCCGAACTTGTGAACGCGGCGCAAGCACAAACGCTCGAACATCGCGCCCAAGCCACCCACCAAAAACGGCGCCACGAACAAGGCCACCCAAAAGCCTAAAACGCTGTTGAGTGTGTAGCCAATGTAGGCACCGATCATGTAGAAACTGGCGTGTGCAAAGTTAAGCACACCCATCATGCTGAAAATCAGCGTCAAGCCTGAGCTGAGCATGAACAACAGCAAGCCGTAGCTCATGCCGTTGAGCATGGAGATGAAAAAAAACTCCATGGATGAACCTGTTCTCCCTAAACCTCACAAGACGGAGTGCCAAGCTGGCTTGGCGCTCCGTCACCGATGACCTCTTAGCCGGGTCGTTTCATTTGGCAACTTGTTGGTGTGCTGGCAACGTACGATTCAAACGTTTTCACCGGCGCCAAAGTCATGCCTGTGTTTTCTGGGCTGTAGGGGTACTTTTTGTCTGCCTTTTGCCATACCGCCAAGTACAGAGGTTGCTGCAATTGATGGTCGGTTTTACGCATTTCAACTTCACCATTGAAGCTGTTGAACTTCAGGCCTTCAAGTGCTGCAGCCACTTTGACTGGATCGGTCGATTTGGCTTTGGCCATTGACTGTCCCAGCGCGTTGAACACGTGTACCACGGCGTTGGTGTAGAAGTCGTCTTTGAACTTGGCATTGAATTCAGCCGCCCATTTGTCGTTCTGCCCCCCCATGTTGTAGTGGGCATAGCCAATTTGATAGACGCGTCCTTCGCCGCCCTTGCCCAGCGCCGTTGGGGTCCCTGTCACGCTGGTGTAGTAGGTGTAGAACTTGCCGTTGTATCCACCTTCGTTGGCAGCTTTGACCAACAAAGCCAAGTCTGAGCCCCAGTTACCTGTGATCACTGTGTCTGCGCCAGACGCTTTGATTTTGGCAATGTAGGGGGCGAAGTCGCGCACTTGAGCCAAGGGGTGCAGGTCTTCACCGACGATTTGCACATCAGGACGCTTGCGACTCAAATTCTCTTTGGCGAATTTGGCAACTTGGTGGCCGTGTGAGTAGTTCTGGTTGAGCAAGTAGACTTTTTTCACATCCTTTTGATCGGCCATGAAGGTGGTCAACGCTTCCATCTTCATGGAGGTGTCGGCATCAAAGCGGAAGTGCCAGTAGCTGCACTTGCTGTTGGTGAAGTCGGGGTCCACGGCGGCGTAGTTCAGGAACAAAATTTCCTTGCCAGGGTTGCGCTCGTTGTGTTTGTTGACCGCTTCGATCAAAGCACCGGCCACCGAGGAACCGTTGCCTTGCACGATGTAGCGCACGCCTTGGTCCATGGCGGCTTTGAGGGCGTTCAAGCTCTCCGCAGGGCTGAGCTTGTTGTCGAACGGCACCATTTCAAACTTCACCTTTGCGGGGTTGGTGGCGTTGAATTTTTCGGCGAAGAACTGGAAGGACTTGATTTGGTTGGAGCCAACCGGACCCATCAAACCAGAGAGCGGATCGATCCAGCCAATTTTGACGGTCTCGCCGGCCTGCGCAAAAGCTGAGACGCCAGCGGTCACCAAGACGGCAGTGGCGATGAGGTTGCGTGCAAATTTCATGGTTGTCTCCTTTGAAGTTTTAATGCAATGAAAGCGTACAAGGTTTGTATTAGTTAAAAGGGAGGGAATGCCCTAGACACTATCGCGCGAGCGACTGATGTTCTCCCTCACAAACTGGGGAGTTTGTAGTCTTTGAGTTGCTCGCGCAACTTGGTCTTGAGCATCTTTCCGGTGGCCCCTAGAGGGATGCTGTCGACAAACACCACGTCATCTGGAATTTGCCATTTGGCTGTCTTCCCTTCGTAAAACGCGAGCAGCTCTTCGCGGGTGACTTGCCCGTCTGGCTTTTTGACCACCGCCACGATCGGGCGCTCGTCCCACTTGGGATGCTTCACGCCAATGCAAGCAGCCATCAACACAGCGGGGTGTGCCACAGCGATGTTTTCAATGTCGATGGAGCTGATCCACTCACCGCCTGACTTGATCACGTCTTTGCTGCGGTCGGTGATTTGCATGTAGCCATCGGCATCGATGGTGGCCACGTCGCCCGTGGGGAACCAACTCAGCCCCTTGGCATCTTTCACCAAAGGACTCCCGCCCTCACCCTTGTAGTAATCGGACACCACCCAAGGGCCGCGAACCAGCAAGTCGCCGTAGGCCTTGCCGTCGTGGGGTTGTTCATGGCCTGCGTCATCCACGATCTTCATGTCGATGCCAAAAATCGCGCGACCTTGCTTCAAGCGAATCTTCATTTGCTCTTCAGCAGGCAATTGCAGGTGTTTGTTCTTCAGCGTACACAAAGTGCCCAATGGGCTCAGCTCGGTCATGCCCCAAGCGTGCAAAACGTCAACGCCATAGTCGTCACGGAAGGCGTCAATCATGGCGGGTGGGCAAGCGGAACCACCAATGACGGTGCGGTTGAGTGTCGAGAACTTCAAGTTCGCCGACTTCATGTGGGTCAACAACATTTGCCACACGGTAGGAACACCTGCCGCGTACGTCACGCCCTCGCCTTCAATCAATTCATAAATCGACTTGCCGTCCATGCCCGAACCTGGGAACACCAACTTGGCACCGGTCAGTGCGGCGCTGTATGGAATGCCCCAAGCGTTGACGTGGAACATGGGCACCACGGGCAAGATCGCATCACGGGCCGAAATACCCATCACGTCTGGCAGCGCCGCGGCATAGGCATGCATGATGGTGGAACGGTGGCTGTACAGAGCAGCCTTTGGATTGCCGGTGGTCCCGCTGGTGTAACACATGCTTGAAGCGGTGTTTTCATCGAACTCGGGCCATTCATAGGTCTTGCTCTGAGGGGCGATCCACGCTTCATAGCTCATCAAACCAGGAATGCCTGTATCGGCGGGTAAGCGATCGGTATCACACAGTGCGACCCAATGCTTGACGGTGCTGCACTTGCTGTGCACGGCTTGGATGATGGGCAAGAAGGTCATGTCAAAGCACAGGACTTGATCTTCCGCGTGGTTGGCAATCCAAGCAATTTGATCTGGATGCAAACGGGGGTTGATGGTGTGCAGCACACGACCGCTACCGCTGACGCCAAAGTAAAGCTCCAAATGGCGGTAGCCGTTCCACGCCAATGTCGCCACGCGGTCGCTGAAGCCGAGTTTGAGCCCATCCAAGGCATTGGCCACCTGGCGTGAACGTTGCGCCACACCCGACCAGTTGTAGTGGTGAATGTCACCTTCGACGCGTCGAGAGACCACTTCGCCATCACCATGGTGGCGATCGGCAAACTCGATCAACGACGAAATCAACAGTGGTTGGTTTTGCATCAAGCCCAGCATTTTTTATCCTCTGATTTGTATTTCCGCACGGTCGTGCTATTTCTTGTCGATGCATTGTGCCAATACTTTTTGGCGTTTTCGCGAAGCCCTCTTAAAAACAGGCCTATGGATTTCCCGAGACAATCTTTTGCATGACCTTTGCACAAGCTCCCACCACGCCACCATCGCTTCAACTGCCATGGCAAGAAGGCTTTGCGCAACTAGGCCGATCGTTTTACTCACCTTGCTTGCCCACACCTTTGCCCGCCCCGCACTGGGTGGGACGCAACGATGCATTCGCTCAGACCTTGGGTCTACCCGATCAATTTTGGGAACACCCAGAAGTCCTGCAAGCGCTGACGGGCAACTTGGTGTTGGCGGGCAGTGCCCCACGTGCCAGCGTGTACAGCGGCCATCAGTTTGGGGTGTGGGCAGGTCAATTGGGTGATGGCCGTGCGCTGAGCTTGGGCGAAATTCAAACCAACACCGGGCTTCAAGAAATCCAACTCAAAGGCGCAGGCCCCACCCCCTATTCACGGCAAGGGGATGGACGCGCCGTGCTGCGCTCAAGCATTCGTGAATTTTTGGCCAGCGAAGCCATGCATGGCCTGGGCATTCCAAGCACGCGGGCTTTGTGCGTGACAGGTTCACCCGGTCACGTGCGGCGCGAAGAGGTTGAAACCGCAGCGGTGGTCACCCGTGTCGCCCCAAGCTTTGTGCGCTTCGGCCACTTTGAACACTTTGCCTCTCAGGGCCAAATTGACGAACTGCGTGCACTGGCTGACCACGTGATCGCGCATCACATGCCGCATTTGCAAACGCTTGAAGGCGCACCTCGTTATGTGGCATTGCTGCAAGAAGTCACGCAGCGCACGGCGCAACTCATGGCGCAATGGCAAACGGTCGGTTTTTGTCACGGGGTGATGAACACCGACAACATGAGCGTGTTGGGGCTGACCTTGGACTATGGCCCGTTTCAATTTCTTGACGGCTTTGATCCAGGTCACATTTGCAACCACTCAGACCATCAAGGCCGCTATGCGTACGCCAGACAACCGCAAGTGGCTTACTGGAATTTGTTCTGCCTGGGCCAGGCATTGATGCCTTTGATCGATGAACAAGCGCCTGCGTTGGCGGCTTTGGAAACTTATAAAACGGCGTTCCCAGAGGCCCTCGATCAAGGCATGCGCGCCAAACTGGGGCTCACAGGTGCGCACGAAAAAGACCGCGCGTTGGTCGAAGGCCTGCTGCAGGCCATGCACAAAGATCACGTCGACTACACCGTGTTTTGGCGTCGCCTCAGCCATGCGGTGGCTGAATCAAAGCACGCACACCATGCGTTTGAGCCTGTGCGTGATTTGTTCTTGAATCGCGAGGCCTTTGATGCGTGGTGCAGCAGCTATTTGGCACGCTTAGACAGCGAGGCAGAGGGTGATGCACAGCACCGCGAGACGGCTGGCTTGAAGATGCTCCAAGTCAACCCCAAATTCATCTTGCGCAACCACTTGGGCGAACTGGCCATTCGCCAAGCCAAGAGCGGCGACTTTGAGATGGTGGGTGATTTGTTAACCGTGCTGCATGCCCCATGCGATGAGCATCCCCAATTTGAAAGCTGGGCAGGACTTGCGCCAGAATGGGCCGCATTTATTGAAATCAGTTGTTCCTCATGAAAATTCAAAAAACCGATGACCAGTGGCGTGAGCTGCTGCAGGCCAAGCACGCCGAGCCCGTGGCCTTTGATGTCACGCGCAAAGCCGCGACCGAACGTCCTTTCACGGGCAAGTACGAAGACCATTGGGCCCCTGGCAGCTACCACTGCATCTGTTGCGACGCCAAGCTCTTTGATGCCGACACCAAATTCGATGCCGGTTGCGGCTGGCCCAGCTTTCACACAGCCGCCGACGCGTCAGCAATTCAAGAAAATCGTGACACCAGCCACGGCATGGTGCGGGTCGAAACAGTGTGTGCCCAATGTGGCGCGCATTTAGGACACGTGTTCCCCGACGGTCCTGCTCCCACGGGCTTGCGTTATTGCATGAACTCCGCTTCGTTAGACTTCGTGCCCAACGATTGACGCACACCATGAAACTTCTTCTTGATTTCTTTCCCATTGCTTTGTTTTTCGCGACATTCAAAGCGTTTGGTATTTTTGCTGCGACCACCGTGGCCATTGTGGCCACGGTGGCCCAAATTGGCTGGCTCCGTCACAAAAATGGCGTGGTCGAACCCATGCAATGGGTCAGCTTGGTGGTGATCGTGATTTTTGGCGGTGCCACCCTGCTCACACAAGACGAAACCTTCATCAAATGGAAGCCCACTGTTTTGTACTGGCTCATGGGCAGTGCTTTGTGGATGGGCCATTTCGTGTTCAAACGCAATTTCTTGCGTCAACTCATGGGTGCCCAGTTGGAACTGCCAGAACACGCATGGATCGTTTTGCTTCACAGCTGGGCGAGCTTTTTTGCTCTGATGGGATGCGCCAATTTATGGGTCGCAGGCCACTTTGACACCGACACCTGGGTCAGCTTCAAGCTCTTTGGAGGTCTTGGCCTCATGCTGGTCTTCGTCTTGATTCAAGGCGTCTACATGAGCCGCTTCATCAAGGAAGAGCCTGAGGACAAACAACCATGAACATCACCGCCCAAGCCTTGAACGAACGCTTAACCGCACAGTTGAGTCCCAGTTTTTTAGAGGTCATCGACGAAAGTGCCGCGCATGCAGGTCACGTGGGCGCCAATGGCACGGGGGCAGGTACACATTTTCGGGTACGCATTGATTGCTCTCAATTCATCGGGAAGCCACGCGTGGCGCGCCATCGGCTTGTGTATGATGCGTTGCAAGATTTCATCGACCAAGGCTTGCACGCTTTGGCCATCGAAGTGACAGAAACCCCATCGAGAGCAATTTAATGAAAAAGCAAATGGTTTGGACAGCAGTTGCAGCCGCCGTGTTGGCAACTTTGAGCATTGGCGTATCGGCGCAAAACATCGCCATCGTGAATGGCAAGGCCGTGCCTAAGGCCCGCGCAGAAGCGTTGGCGCAGCAAGTGGCCCGCTCTGGCCGTCCCATCACACCCGATGTAGAAGCTCAAATCAAAGAAGAAGTCATCGCCCGCGAAATCTTCATGCAAGAAGCGCAAAAGCGCGGCTTGGATGCCACGGACGATTACAAATCCCAAATCGAATTGGCGCGCCAAACCATTCTGATTCGCGAGTTGTTCGCTGAATTCCAGAAATCAGCCGCTGTCACCGACGCCGATGTGCAAGCCGAATACGACAAGTTCGTGGCAGCCAACGGCGGCAAAGAATACCGTGCACGCCACATCTTGGTTGAGACAGAAGCCCAAGCCAATGCCATCTTGGCCAGCTTGAAAAAAGGCGGCAAGTTTGAAGACATCGCCAAGAAGCAATCCAAAGATCCTGGCTCAGGCGCAAACGGTGGCGACTTGGATTGGGCGGCCCCAGGCAATTTCGTCAAAGAATTCTCTGACGCCATGATCGCGTTGAAGAAAGGCGAAGTCACCCCAGCCGCTGTGAAGAGCCAATTTGGTTTCCACATCATCCGTTTGGATGACGTGCGTGAAGCCCAGTTGCCCAAGCTCGAAGACGTGAAACCTCAAATTTCGCAGCAACTGCAGCAGCAACGCATGGCCACCTTCCAGCAAGAGTTGCGTGCCAAAGCCAAGGTCGAGTAAATCACCTTTGCACCTTGCACACAGCGGCCTTCGGGCCGCTTTTGTTTTTCGGATAATCCGTCTATGTCCTTGCTCAACCACCAACTCGAACTGCTCGCCCCCGCGCGTGATGCCGACATTGGCATTGCCGCCATTCACCACGGCGCAGACGCGGTCTACATCGGAGCCCCCGCCTTTGGTGCGCGAGCCAGCGCGACCAACACGCTACAAGACATCGAACGCTTGTGCCAAGAAGCGCACCGCTTCAACAGCAAAATCTTCATCACCCTCAACACGATTTTGCGTGACGATGAATTAGAAGCCGCCCGCAACATGGCGTGGGACGTGTACCACGCAGGCGCCGATGTGCTGATCGTGCAAGACATGGGGTTGCTGGAGCTGGGTTTACCCCCCATTCAGCTGCATGCCAGCACCCAAACTGACATTCGCACCCCCGAGAAAGCCCGCTTCATGCAAGACGTGGGGTTCTCACAAATTGTGTTGGCGCGTGAGTTGACGCTGCCGCAAATCAAAGCCATCCACGATGTGCTTGATGCCGAGCGTTGCAAACTGGAGTTCTTTGTGCACGGCGCTTTGTGCGTGGCCTACAGCGGCCAATGCTTCATCAGCCATGCGCACACGGGGCGCAGCGCCAACCGGGGTGATTGCAGCCAAGCCTGTCGCTTGCCCTACCACGTCACCGATGCACAAGGTCGCTTCATCGCGCATGACAAACACGTGCTCTCGATGAAAGACAACAACCAAAGCGAGAACCTCGCGGCTTTGGTGGACGCCGGTGTGCGCAGCTTCAAAATCGAAGGCCGCTACAAAGACATGGCCTATGTGAAAAACATCACAGCCCACTACCGCGTGCTGATGGACGAGCTGATTGAAGCGCGCCAATACTCGGCAGACCCCGAGCGCCCACCGCTCAGCCGCGCATCCAGCGGCAACACCACGCTCTACTTCACACCCAACCCCGAGCAAAACTTCAACCGCGAATTCACCGACTACTTTGTGCAAGGCCGCAAAGAAGACATTGGCGCGTTTGACTCGCCCAAAAACCCGGGCATCGTGTTGGGTGAAGTCATGGGCACCGGCCCCAACTGGCTCGAAGTGCAACCCTATGACAAAGCTGCCGTGTTGCACAACGGCGACGGTTTGTGTTACTACGACCTGCAAAAAGAGCTGGTGGGTGTAGCCATCAACCGTGCTGAAACCACCGCCAAAAAAGGCGTCTGGCGCTTGTTCCCCAAAGACCCGATGGAAGGCTTCCGCGATTTACGCGCCGGCATGGTCATCAACCGCAACCGTGACATGGACTGGGTGCGTGGCTTAGAGAAAACCTCCAGCGAGCGCCGCATCGGCGTGTGGGTCGAGTTTGCCGAAACACCCCAAGGCTTTGCACTGAGTCTGACCGACGAAGACGGTCACACGGCAAAGGCCACCCTCGCCTGTCCAAAAGAACTCGCCAAAGATGCGGTGCGCAACGATGCCAGTCTGCGTGAGCATCTGAGTAAATTTGGCGCGACCGCTTTTGAAGTACTCAACCTGCAGCTCAACCTGAGCCAGGCTTGGTTTGTCCCCGCCTCTTCGCTGAACGCGCTGCGACGCGATGCCGTTGAACAGCTGGAACAAGCGCGCTTGGCCGCCTATCAACGGCCTCAACGTGCGGCAGCCGTTGAGCCGCCCGTGAACTACCCCGAAGATTCACTCACCTACTTGGCCAACGTGTTCAACCAAAAGGCGCACGACTTTTACGCCAAGCACGGCGTGAAAGTGATTGAAGCCGCGTATGAGAGCCACGAAGAGTTGGGCGAAGCCAGCTTGATGATCACCAAACACTGCGTGCGCTTCAGCATGAGCCTGTGCCCCAAACAAGCCAAAGGTGTCACGGGTGTCCAAGGCACCGTGAAAGCGGAGCCGCTGATGCTCATCAACGGCAGCGAAAAACTCACGCTACGCTTTGACTGCAAACCCTGCGAAATGCATGTGGTGGGCAAGATGAAAAAGTCGGTGCTCAACCAGCGTGTGAAAGAGATGACAGAGACGCCGATGACGTTTTACAAAACGCGGCCCCACTGAAACAACAGATCAGCGTGCGCGCCATCACCGATCAAGCCCGGTACAACAAATAGGCCAAGACAAGCAAGGCCAATAGCCATACGCTGACGATCAGAACAGCACCCCATACAAGACGGGGTTTCGCGGCTCCGCTGTCTAACCACGACTGCGCTTGAATTTGGCAATCGTTCCGAATGTGCAAAGGCAACAAACGAATCGCCAACCAAATCAGCACGGGAAGCAGCAGCACATCGTCCACGTAGCCCAAGACCGGGATGAAGTCAGGGATCAAGTCAATCGGGCTCAAGGCATAACCCACCACCAGCGCAATCAGCGCCTTGAGCCACCATGGCGTACGCCCATCACGCCAGGCAAACCACAAGGTCACCCCGTCAAGTTTGATGCGGTGCGCCCATTGCCGAAGCGACAAATCAACCCACCCACTTGCGCGCATTGCGCCACATGCGCATCCAAGGGCTGAACGCCTCGATGCCCCCCGTAGCAGCCAAGTCTGTCCAGCTCATTTGCACGTTGCGGAACACGCGCTCGGGGTGCGGCATCATGGCGGTGAAGCGGCCATCTGCTGTGGTGACAGCCGTCAGACCTGCCAAGCTGCCGTTGGGGTTGAACGGGTACTGCATCGTCGCTTGGCCGTGGTTGTCCACAAAACGCATAGCGCCAATGGCTTGGGAGGCGTTGCCACGTTGGCTGAAGTTGGCAAAGCCTTCACCGTGCGCCACAGCAATCGGCAAACGCGCACCGGCCATGCCTGCGAAGAACAACGAGGGGGACTCCAACACTTCCACCATGCTCAAACGCGCTTCAAAGCGCTCACTTTGGTTGGTGGTGAAGCGTGGCCAGTGTTCCGCGCCGGGGATGATGTCGGCCAGTTCAGCAAACATTTGGCAGCCGTTGCACACGCCCAAACCAAAGGTGTCGGTGCGGGCAAAGAACTGCTGCATTTGCTCAGACAACAGGGGGTTGAACGTGATGCTGCGTGCCCAGCCAATGCCAGCGCCCAAGGTGTCGCCGTAGCTAAAGCCGCCGCAGGCCACTAGACCTTTGAAGTCTTGCAGCTTGGCGCGACCGGTTTGCAGGTCGGTCATGTGCACGTCGTAGGCATCAAAACCGGCTTCGGCAAAGGCATACGCCATCTCGACGTGTGAGTTCACGCCCTGCTCGCGCAGCACGGCCACTTTAGGTTTGGTGGCCACGTTGATGAAGGGGGCTGCCACGTTGTCGGTGATACCGGCTGGCAAATGCACATGCATGCCAGGGTCGGTGGGGTTGCCAGCTGAGGCGTGTTCGGCATCCGCACACGCGGGGTTGTCGCGCTGTTGGCAAATCTTCCAACTCACGCTGTCCCACACTTGGTGCAGGTCGGCCAGTTTGGCCACGAACACTTCTTTGGTGTCGCGCCACACGCTGATTTCGCCCTTGCCCTTGTCAATCGTGGACGATTGGGGGCGTGTCTTGCCCACAAAGTGGCTGTGTTTCGAGAGGCCATGCTCGCGCAAGGTTTGCATCACCTCGTTGCGCTCAGCGGTGCGCACTTGCAGCACCACGCCCAACTCTTCATTGAACAAGGCTTGCAGCGTCAGCTCTTCGCGACGGGCGCTCACTTGGCTGGCCCAGTTTTTGGTGTCGCCATATTCGGCGCGGCTGTCGTTGATGCCATCGCCTTCGGTGATGAGCATGTCCACATTCAGCGCCACACCCACTTGGCCTGCGAAGGCCATTTCACACACGGCGGCCATCAAGCCGCCATCGCTGCGGTCGTGGTACGCCAAAATTTTTCCTTGCGCGCGCAAGGCGTTGACTGCATTGACGAGCTTGACCAAGTCTTGTGCGTCATCAAGGTCTGGCACTTGGTCGCCCGCCTGATTCAGCACTTGGCCCAAGATGCTGCCGGCCATGCGCCGCTTGCCCTCACCCAACTGCACCAAGACCAAGGTGGTGTCTTCGGTGTTGTTGAGCTGCGGCGTGAGCGTGCCGCGCACATCGGGGATGGATGCAAACGCGCTGATGATGAGGCTCACTGGTGAAGTGACTTTTTTCGTCTCGCCGTTCTCGCTCCATTGCGTGCGCATGGACAAACTGTCTTTGCCCACGGGGATGGAGATGCCCAAGGCTGGGCAAAGCTCTAGGCCCACAGCTTTGACGGTGTCGTACAGCGCAGCGTCTTCACCGGGCTCGCCGCAAGCGGCCATCCAGTTGGCGCTGAGCTTGACGCGAGGCAATTCAAACGGCGCAGCCAACAAGTTGGTGATGGCTTCAGCCACGGCCATGCGGCCTGAGGCCGGTGCGTCGAGTGATGCCAGTGGTGTGCGCTCGCCCATGCTCATGGCTTCACCGGCAAAGCTTTGGTAGTCGGCCAGGGTCACGGCCACATCGGCCACCGGCACTTGCCATGGGCCGACCATTTGGTCGCGGTGCGTCAGGCCCCCCACGGCGCGGTCGCCAATGGTGATGAGGAAGCGTTTGCTGGCCACGGTGGGGTGGCTCAACACGTTGATCACTGCCTCTTGCAAGCTCACGCCCGTCAAGTCCATCGGTGCGCTGGTGCGCTCCACACGCTTGACGTCGCGGTGCATCTTGGGTGGTTTGCCCAGCAGCACGTTCATGGGCATGTCCACGGCTGCACCCTCGCTCGCGCTTGCGTGATGGGCAACAGAGATATCTTCATTGGCAACAGTCAAGTGACGCTCTTCAGTCGCCACACCCACCACCGCAAACGGGCAACGCTCGCGCTCGCAGAAGGCTTTGAATTGCTCCAGCGACTCAGGCGCAATGGCCATCACATAGCGCTCTTGGCTTTCGTTCGACCAAATTTCTTTGGGGGCCAAGCCCGATTCTTCGAGCGGCACAGCACGCAAATCAAAGCGTGCGCCACGGCCTGCGTCGTTGGTGAGTTCTGGAAACGCGTTGGACAAACCGCCCGCGCCCACATCGTGAATGGCGAGGATGGGGTTGTTCTTGCCTTGCGCCCAGCAATGGTTGATCACCTCTTGCGCACGGCGCTCAATTTCGGGGTTGCCGCGCTGCACCGAGTCAAAGTCGAGCTCTGCCGCGTTGGTGCCGCTGGCCATTGAGCTGGCAGCACCGCCGCCCATGCCAATGCGCATGCCGGGGCCGCCCAGTTGAATGAGCAAAGTGCCTGCGGGGAACTCAATCTTCTTGGTTTGTTCGCTGTCAATCACGCCCAAACCGCCCGCAATCATGATGGGCTTGTGGTAGCCGCGTGTCACGCCAGCCACGTCTTGTTCGTACTCGCGGAAGTAGCCGGTCAAGTTGGGACGGCCAAACTCGTTGTTGAACGCCGCGCCCCCCAACGGGCCTTCGGTCATGATTTGCAAAGGGCTGGCCATGTGTGAGGGGCGGCCCAACTTGCTGTCCCACAGCTTAGACACCGTAAAGCCCGACATACCCGCCTTGGGCTTAGAGCCGCGGCCTGTTGCGCCCTCGTCGCGAATCTCGCCGCCGTTGCCTGTGGAGGCACCGGGGTATGGCGAAATGGCAGTGGGGTGGTTGTGGGTTTCGACCTTCATCAACACATGGTTGGTGGCCGACACTTTTTCGTACTGAGGCAGGTCTTTGCCATTGTTGGTGGCCAAAAAGCGCTCGACCTGGTGGCCTTCCATGATGGAGGCGTTGTCCGAATACGCCACCACCGTGTATTGCGGGCTGGTTTTTTCGGTGTGGCGAATCATGCCAAACAGGCTGTGTGATTGCGCTTCGCCGTCGATGGTGAACTCGGCATTGAAAATCTTGTGGCGGCAGTGCTCGCTGTTGGCCTGCGCGAACATCATCAGCTCTACATCGGTGGGGTTGCGTTTGAGCTGGGTGAAGGCGTTCACCAAATACGCAATCTCGTCCTCGGCCAAGGCCAAACCCCAACGGGTGTTGGCGTCGTGCAAAGCAGCCTCGCCGCCTTGGAGCACGTCCACTTGTTCCATCGGTGCGGGGTGCAGTTCGGTGAACAAGCCCAGTGCCTCGTCGCGTGTGCGCATGACAGACTCGGTCATGCGGTCGTGCAACACATCGGCCACGGCCATCAACTGCTCAGGTGTGAGCGTGGCTTTGCTCAGCAAGCCGTCTTTGAGCTGGATGTGGAACTCGGTGATGCGCTCAATGCGCTTGAGCTGCAAACCACAGTTGTGTGCAATGTCGGTAGCCTTCGATGCCCAAGGCGACACCGTGCCAAAACGGGGCGTGACCACCAGCAACGTGCCTTGTTGCGCACCGTGCGCAGGCTCGCCGTAGGTCAACAAGGCAGCCAATGTGTTTTGCTGTTCCGCACTCAAGGCCGCGTCACTGGCCGACACATGCACAAAACGTGCGCTCAGACATTTGATTTGGGGAGAAATGGCCGCCAAACGGGGCAAAAGCTGTTGAACACGGAAATCGCTGAGGGCGTTGCCGCCTTCGAAAATGCTGAGGTGCAGGGACACGAGGGAGCCTTGAGAAAAAGACGGAAATCGGTTCGAGCCGGGCCGCTGACTGGGGCTGGTCGGCAAAGGTTAGATTTTACGTGTCACCAGAGGAGGTTTTGTACACAAAATCTCTGTCAACAGCAGGTGTTTTGCCGTGAATGGGATAATCACCGCCATGACAATCTCCATCAAAGACGCCCAAGGCGCACAAGGCATGCGTATCGCGGGCAAACTGGCCTCCGAAGTTCTCGATTTCCTCACCCCGCACATCGTGCCAGGCGTGACGACCAACCAGCTCGATAAGCTGTGCTATGACTACATCACGCAAGTTCAACAGGCCATTCCTGCGCCGCTGAACTACGACCCCTCGGGCAACAACCCCTATCCCAAGTCCATCTGCACCTCCATCAACCACCAGGTGTGTCACGGCATTCCCAATGACAAACCGCTGAAAAAAGGCGACATCGTCAACGTCGACATCACGGTCATCAAAGACGGTTGGCATGGTGACACCAGCCGCATGTTCATCGTCGGCGAAGGCTCGATTGCAGCCAAGCGCCTGTGCAAGCTCACCTACGACGCGATGTGGCACGGCATCGTCAAGGTCAAGCCTGGCGCACGCTTGGGCGACATTGGCTTTGCCATCCAACGCTTTGCCGAGAGCAATGGCTTTTCGGTGGTGCGCGAGTTTTGCGGCCACGGCATTGGCCAGGTGTTTCATGAAGAGCCACAGGTGCTGCACTATGGCAAACCTGGCACGGGCGAAACCCTGCACGCGGGCATGACCTTCACGATCGAACCCATGATCAACGCGGGCCGCAAAGACATCAAAGAATTGGGTGATGGCTGGACCATCGTCACACGCGATCACTCTTTGTCGGCTCAGTGGGAGCACACCATCCTCGTGACTGAGACAGGCTACGAGGTATTGACTCTCTCCGACGGCAGTCCCGCCCTGCCCGACTTCGTGACCACCACCTGCTGTTAAGCCCCCTGCAATGAACGCCTTGGCCAACCTTTACCGAAAGGACAAGGCGGCATTGCTGCTTGACGCGTCCAATCGTCCCGCATCCACCCGCAGCGTGCGGGGTTTGTTGCACAAACTGTGTGGCCTCACCGACGACACCCTGCGCAAACTGTGGGACGCCGCAGGGTTTGACGCCAGCTTGTGTTTGGTCGCGGTGGGCGGTTATGGCCGTGGTGAGCTCTACCCCTACTCGGATGTGGACGTCTTGCTGTTGTTGCCCGAGGGCACCTCGCCTGAAGCCGACGAAACACTCAAAACCCAAATTGAGTCCTTCATTGGCAGCTGCTGGGACACAGGACTAGAGATTGGCTCCAGCGTGCGCAATGTGGACGAGTGCATTCACGAGTCATCGGCGGACATCACCGTTCAAACCTCGCTGTTGGAAGCGCGTTTGATCACGGGCAGCGTGAAGCTTTTCAAAACCTTCCAAAAGCGCTATGCCCAAGCCATGGACCCACAAGCGTTCTTTGTGGCCAAAACCTTGGAGATGAACCAGCGCCATACCAAGTTTGAAAACACGCCCTATTCACTGGAGCCCAACTGCAAAGAGTCCCCCGGTGGCTTGCGCGATTTGCAAGTCGTGTTGTGGGTGGCCAAAGCCGCTGGATTGGGACAAAGCTGGGAAGCCTTGGAACGCAAAGGCCTGGCCACAGCGTTTGAAGCCAAGCAACTCAAACGCAACGAAGACGCATTGGCGCTGATTCGCACCCGTTTGCACTTGGCGGCCAAACGCCGTGAAGACCGCTTGGTGTTTGACTTGCAACATGCCGTGGCTCAAAGCATGGGACTGGGCGTGCAAGAAGACGGCAGTTTGAATGCACGCGCAGCCAGCGAAGCGCTGATGAAACGCTATTACTGGTCAGCCAAAGCGGTGACGCAGCTGAACCAAATTTTGCTGCTCAACATTGAAGAACGTCTGAACACCACCAGCCAACCGCTGCACCCCATCAACGAACGTTTCGCCGATAAGGCGGGCATGCTGGAGGTGACCAGCGACGACGTTTATGTGCGCGAGCCGCATGCGATTTTGGAAACCTTCTGGTTGTATGAGTCGACGGTGGGCATCAAAGGTTTTTCCGCACGCACGCTGCGTGCGCTCTACAACGCGCGCGGCTTGATGGACGGCAAATTTCGCGCGGACCCAGCGAACCGTGAAATGTTCATGCGCATCTTGCAAGCCCCGCGTGGCATCACCCACGCGATGCGGTTGATGAATCAAACATCGGTGCTGGGTCGTTACTTGTGGGTGTTTAGGCGCATCGTGGGTCAGATGCAGCATGACCTGTTTCACGTCTACACCGTCGATCAACACATCTTGATGGTGTTGCGCAATGTGCGCCGTTTCTTCATGGCAGAGCACGCCCACGAGTACCCCTTTTGCTCGCAGCTAGCGGCGGGTTGGGACAAGCCCTGGATTTTGTATGCCGCCGCGTTGTTTCACGACATCGCCAAAGGCCGAGGCGGCGACCATTCGCAACTCGGTCGTGCGGAAGTGCGTAAGTTTTGCCGCGATCACAGCGTTGACAAAGACGACGCCAAGTTGATTGAGTTTTTGGTCGGTGAGCATCTGACCTTCAGCAACATCGCGCAAAAGCAAGACCTGAGTGATCCAGACATCATCCAAGCCTTTGCCAAACGCGTGGGCAACGAGCGCTATTTGACGGCCTTGTACCTGCTGACGGTGGCGGACATTCGTGGGACCAGCCCCAAAGTATGGAATGCCTGGAAGGGCAAACTGCTCGAAGATTTGTACCGCTACACAGCACGTGCTTTGGGGGGCCGGGCCCCGGATGCAGACGCCGAAGTCGAAGCACGCAAGCGTGAAGCACTCACCATGTTGGCGTTGTACGCCCTGCCCTTTGAAGCCCACAAAGATTTGTGGGCCACCTTGGATGTGGGGTACTTCATGCGTCACGATGCCGCAGACATTGCTTGGCACACACGCCAGCTCTCTCGGAGTTTGTTTGCAGCCAAAGCAAAAGACAGCGCCGTCGCTGTGACCGTACGCGCACGTTTGTCCCCGGTGGGCGAAGGTTTGCAGGTGATGGTGTATTCACCCGACCAAGCCGACTTGTTTGCACGCATCTGTGGTTACTTTGACCAAGCAGGCTTCAACATCTTGGATGCCAAGGTCCACACGGCGACCAATGGTTACGCCTTGGACACCTTCCAAATTTCAAGCTCGCACCTGGAAGCCCACTACCGCGAACTCATCAACATGGTGGAAGCGGGGTTGACCGAAACGATTGAGCAAGCCAAGCCCTTGCCAGCACCGGCACGCGGTCGTGTGTCACGTCGGGTGAAGAGTTTTCCGATTGCCCCGCGTGTGTCGCTGCAACCAGATGAACGCGCTCAAAAATGGCTGTTGAGCATCTCGGCCAGTGACCGTGTGGGCTTGCTCTACAGCGTGGCACGCGTGTTGGCCAACCACAAAGTCAACTTGCTCTTGGCCAAAATCAGCACCTTGGGCGAGCGCGTCGAGGACACCTTCTTGATCGATGGCGCAGTACTGCAACAAAACAAAGCGCAGCTAGAGATTGAAACGGAGTTATTGACTGCATTGCAGGCTTAACAACTTCAATCGTCGGCATCGTCCAAGCCCGGAAACAACACCTCGGTGTATCCAAAGCGTGAGAAGTCGCGCACGCGCATGGGGTACAACACCCCCAAAAGGTGATCGCACTCATGCTGAACCACACGTGCATGAAAACCCTCGACGGTGCGGTCAATCGGATGGCCTGCTTCGTCAAACCCTTGGTAGCGCAAACGCTTGAACCGCGGCACCACACCACGCAAACCGGGCACGGACAAGCAGCCTTCCCATCCCTCTTCTTCCTCGTCACTGAGCGGCGTGAGCACAGGGTTGATGAGCACCGTCCGAGGCACCACAGGGGCCTCTGGATAGCGTGGGTTGAGCTCCCCTGAGCCGAAGATCACCACTTGCAAGTCCACCCCAATTTGAGGGGCGGCCAAGCCAGCGCCATTGGCGGCGATCATGGTGTCTTCTAAATCTTTGACCAGTGCCTGCAGCGCATGCGTATGGAACTGCGTGACCGGTGCAGCGACTCGCAGCAAACGCGGATCACCCATCTTGAGAATTTCACGAATAGCCATGGTTCGAGCGGATGTGATCCGTGTAGTCAAAAAAAAGACGGCACAGAAAATACTGTGCCGAGCCAAGATTTTAGTGATGACAAGACGGATCTGTGATCTCTCTCCACGCAGTCGCTGTGGCGCCGGGTGTCTCATGCCGTGTCCACCATTGGGCGCTCCATGCCTTGTCGTTGTACCAAACCCGAGCACCTCCTTGGTACGCCGTGGTACCGCTCCACGCCACACACGCAGACTTGCTGGGGTCGGCCAACACGGGCAACCGCGCAAATTCAGCTTCTGGCGAATGTCCGGTTGCAGCACGCAGAAACTTCGTGTTGTGCTTGGTGAAGGTGTTGAAGAACCCGTCAATGCTCAAGAAGAACTGGTTGTCTTCAACATGACCGAAATAATCCAAACGCCTTCTTGATCTGCCTGTGGGGTCGGTTGTGAACGTGCCGCCCGTGAGCTCGTAGAGTTTGCCTGTGTCCGTACGCACCCATTGGTTGCCGTACATGACTTTGCGATTCAAGGCACCTTGGGTCTTGTCAAAATTCTCTAAGAACGAGTGGAATTTTTTGTACCACGTTGTGATGCCGGGACGGCGCAAGGTGGAGATGAAGATCCACTTGTTCACAACGGGGTCGTAAAAGTAAGTGCTGTAGTCGGTGTAGTGATCCGTCTCATTGGGTTTGATGCGGGTCAGAAACTTATAAGTCAGCCCTGCTTTCCATGGGTATTTGATATAGGTTTGGCCACCCGACCCTTCATGACCAAACTCACCCGAATAAGTGATCGGATTTTTAGCGATCACACGGATTTTTTGCGCTTCAGGAATCGTGGCGGGGTCATCTGTGGCAAACGGACTCCAGACTGAAAACAAGATACGACGCTCAGTCAATGAGTTGACTTGCATTCCTGAATAGCCCTCGGCAAAACCGTTCACCATGAAATAAGTCCCCACGGGGTCTGAGCCTACAGGGACGGTCACTTCGTTGTACGCCCACTCCACATTTTGCGTGCCGACTTTGCTCATGTCGTAGTTAAAGTGCGTAGAGGGACCTCGTTGGCCCCAGTAGAACTCGGAGGTCACGAAGTAATTGGAATCCCAACCTCCATTGGCATCTGCAGTCAGCGATGCAATGGCAGCAGGCCCACCGATGTTGATGGCGTCAATGTCAACCAAGACACTGCCTGATGACTCAATACCCTCGATTTCGATCTTGGTGTAACCCGCTTGCGAGATGTCAAATGTTCCAGCACTGACCTCTTGGTTGGCAGTGTCCTCAAATGTGACTTCTGATGACTGTCCATTGATCGTGACCTTCAGCACGGAGAAACCTGAAGGGGCCTTGCCGGTCAATGTCACAAGCAATGGCCCCGCGGAAGGAAGCCGCACATAGGTATCGATCGGGCCATCTTTGAGTGTCCATTTGCGAACACCGATGCCGTCCAACATGATGCGTTGATGTGCCGCCGGGTTGGTGTCACGCATGAAGGTGTTACCCACTGGCGGTATATGAACGGTGACGGGCCAGAGTGGTAGCCCACCGCGCCCCATGTCCACACTGTTTGCGGCAGACACGATGTCATAGGCAGACGTGTCTGGCGCTGTTTCGTCAATGGCCAGTTTGTCGGCGCATTGGCCAAACTCGGCTTCGCGTGCCTCACGCAGCGCCGGATCAGTGATGTCTTCTAACGTGCGCCCTAGATTTTCCAAACAGGTATCGACATCGCTCACGAGCACATCGGATCGCGCACTGGCTTCAATGACATCGGGCGAGACTTCGCTGACGGTGCTGTCTACGCCGCAAGCCCCAAGAAACAAACACACGACAAGACTTAGTTTGATCTTGATCTGTTGAGCTGATCTCATAAAGAATCCTTTGGTAGTAAAAGGATTCCATGCTCAATTAAAACAAGTCAGGACAAGATACTGAGCGTCACAAAAAACACAACCGTGAATGCATGACAACAGGAGACGCGCGCCTGCCAGGAGGTCATTACTGCGGCGTTGCTGCGTTGAGCAGACTCAACAAACCCGCTTCATCTAAAACGGTGAGGCCCAGAGCTTGTGCCTTTTCAAGCTTGCTTCCAGCCTCGCTACCCGCGACAACATAGTGCGTTTTCTTGCTCACACTGCCCGACACTTTTGCGCCCGCAGCTTCGAGCATGTCCTTGGCCTCGTCACGGCTGAGTGTGGGCAAGGTACCGGTCAGCACAAAGGTTTGGCCGGCCAGCGGCAAGCTCGCACCTGCGGTGGGCTCGCCCTCGGTCCACGTGACGCCACAGGCGCGCAGCTGCTCCACCACTTCGCGGTTGTGGGGCTGGTCAAAGAAAGTGCGCAGACTTTGCGCCACGATGGGTCCCACATCAGCCACTTGCAACAGTTGGTCCAAGGTGGCATCCATGATGGCGTCCATCTTGCCAAAGTGACGGGCCAACTCTTTGGCCGTGGCCTCGCCCACATGGCGAATACCTAGGCCAAACAAGAAGCGCGGCAGCGTGGTGTGTTTGGATTTTTCAATGCTGGCCAACACGTTGTTGGCCGATTTTTCAGCCATGCGTTCTAGCGTGACCAAGGCGGTAAAGCCCATGCGATACAGGTCGGGCAATGTTTTGACCACGCCTGCATCCACCAGTTGGTCCACCAGCTTGTCGCCCAGGTCTTCAATTTCAACGGCGCGGCGGTGTGCAAAGTGCAGGATGGCTTGCTTACGTTGTGCGCTGCAAAACAGGCCGCCGGTGCAGCGGTAATCGGCCTCGCCTTCTTCGCGCACAGCGGCACTGCCGCACACAGGACAGGTGTGAGGCATGGTGAAAATTTGCGATTCATGCAAACGCTTTTCAGCGATGACAGACACCACTTCTGGAATCACATCGCCCGCGCGGCGTACCACCACGGTGTCGCCCACCCGCACGTCTTTGCGGCGGGCTTCGTCTTCGTTGTGGAGCGTGGCATTGGTCACGGTCACGCCGCCCACAAACACGGGTGCGAGCTTGGCCACGGGCGTGAGTTTGCCCGTGCGGCCCACTTGCACCTCGATGGCTTGCACGGTGGTGAGTTGTTCTTGCGCAGGGTATTTGTGCGCCACGGCCCAGCGGGGTTCACGCGTGACAAAGCCCAACTGACGCTGTGCAGCCAAGCTGTTGACCTTGTAGACCACGCCATCAATGTCAAACGGCAGCGCATCACGCGCTTGGCCCATGCGTTGGTGAAAGTCCACCAAGCCTGCTGCACCTTGAACGCAGGCGGTTTGCTCGGCCACCGGAAAGCCCCACGCTTTGAGCTGCATCAGCAAGTCGTAGTGTGTGCTGAACGGCAAGTCAGAGGGCTCATTGGCTGGCGAGCCGCCATCTGCTGCGAACGAAATGGCGCCCAAGCCATACGCAAAGAAGCTCAAAGGCCGTTGTGCAGCAATGGTAGGGTCGAGCTGACGCACGGCACCGGCTGCGGCGTTGCGGGGGTTGACAAATGTTTTTTCGCCCTTCTCGCCTGCCGCAATGCGCTCGCGTTGGCGCTCGTTCAAGGCTTCAAAGTCACCACGGGCCATGTAGACCTCGCCGCGCACTTCCAGCACCTTGGGCGCGTCGCTAGACAGCCTCAAAGGGATTTGGCCAATGGTGCGGATGTTTTGTGTGACGTCTTCGCCGGTCTCACCATCGCCGCGCGTGGCGGCTTGCACCAGCACGCCGTTTTCATAGCGCAGACTCATGGCGAGGCCGTCAAACTTCAGCTCGGCCACGTAGTCCACCAACGGGTCGGTGTCGGTTAAGCCCAGCTCTTTGCGAATGCGTGTGTCAAAGGCCTCTGCGCCGCTGGCTTCGGTGTCGGTCTCGGTGCGGATGCTGAGCATGGGCACCACATGTTTGACGCTGGCAAAGCTGTCGAGGGCTTTGCCGCCCACGCGCTGCGTGGGTGAATCGGGGGTGAGGAGCTCGGGGTGTGCCGCTTCGAGCGCTTGCAGTTCTTTGAACAAGCGGTCGTATTCGGCATCAGGAATCGTGGGCGCGTCCAGCACGTAGTACTGGTGGGCGTGGTGGTGGAGTTGTTCGCGCAACGCAGCAGCGCTTTGCGCAAGACTTGATGCAGGCGTTGGGTCAGCAGCGAAATCGCTGTCAAACAAGTCAGCGGTCGTCATGCTGAAGCAACCAATTAACTGAACAAGCGGCGCGCTTGCGGCGAGCCTGCCGACAGATCGCGGGCATCCAGCGTGTTGTAGAGCGCCATCAAATCGCGGGCAATTGCGCCCACGGCAGCTTCTGACAAAGGTTGGCCGTTGTCGTCGGTCACAGCGCCATCCATCACGCGTGCGAGTTCGTGCGCGGTTTGAATCATGCGTGCAAACGGCTCTTCGTTGCGATCGACCTGAGGCACATCCAAGGACAAAGTGATTTCACGAATGGCCGATTGCGCTGGGTCTTCTGACATGGCGGCTTGGGTGTCAAACACCAAACCCAACACAGGAGGCAAGCCCACGGTTGGTGCGGGCACCACCATGCGACCGGGAATGACGCCAGCCACGAAGCCCAGACGGGCTGCGTTTTGTTGCACGTAGCCAGGGCTCCAAGCTGCTTTGACAGCTTTGAGTGTGAAGCTCAACTGTGCGTCGTGGGCGCTGGCGAACCCGTCGAGCTCGCGGGCGCGGGCGACCTCTTCCAGCATGTCTGGAAACTCGGGGGAACCGTTGACGGCATCGGCAAATGTTTGGGTCTTGAGCACAAACTCAGAGAACTCAATTTCATTCAGCGGGCCCATGCGATTGGCCAGCTGCACACCGGCTTGGAACGCGCTGTAGCGTTGGCTGCCGCGTGGGTATTCCCACAGGCCCGACTCGGCGTTCAAACCTTCCAAGTTGAAAAGCTTGCTGCCCACACGACGGGTGGTGGGCAAAGCGGTCAACACCGCTTCACCAGAGATGGGGTGTTCAATTTCGATCGAGGCAATCACATCGATCAGCGCATCGAGGTTCGGGCGCTTTTCGGGTTGTAACAACTCTGGGGAAGCGGCGCCGTCCATGACCTTCGCAATCATGGGCTCCAAACTGGGGCTCGGTGTTTGTGCGGTGTGCTGCGCGGCACGTGCGGCGTTTTGCTGTGCGGTACGCGCTTGATCGGCCGCAATGCGGGCGAGTTCAGCATCGTCTGGCACACGCTGGGCATGCAAGGTGGCTTCTTGCATCATGCTGCGGGCCAAATCATTGACGGGGTCGTGACTCAGCGGTGTGTCATCCAGCGCGGAGGAAGCCCCCGGCGTTGCGACAGGCGCGTGATCGAACGAGGGTTCCACGGGCAAATCAAACGAGGGCTCGTGTGCCACGCTGGTGGGATTCGACAAGGCCACGTCATCTTGAGGCAAAGGCTCAGCCTGGCGTGGTTTGTTTTTGCGCGAGGTCCAGGTGCTGTGCGCGACCACGCCCGCGAGCACAACGCCTCCGGCGATCGCTAAACCAATTTGAAGAGTGCTCATGTTGCTATTTTTGAAATCAAGCGGCGTCTGCCATCGAAACGGCAGACTCCATATCCACGGCAACGATGCGAGAAACACCTTGTTCTTGCATGGTCACACCAATGAGTTGTTCTGCCATTTCCATGGCGATCTTGTTGTGCGAAATAAAGAGGAATTGCGTTTCTTTGGACATGCTCGACACCAACTTGGCATAGCGCTCGGTGTTGGCATCGTCCAGCGGCGCATCCACCTCGTCCAGCAAACAAAACGGTGCGGGGTTGAGTTGAAAGATCGCAAACACCAAGGCAATCGCGGTCAGCGCTTTTTCGCCACCGGAGAGCAAGTGAATGGTTTGGTTTTTCTTGCCCGGAGGCTGAGCCAACACTTGAACACCGGCATCCAAAATTTCGTCGCCCGTCATGACCAAGCGCGCGTTGCCACCGCCGAACAGCTCGGGGAACATGCGGCCAAAGTGCTCGTTGACGATCTTGAAGGTGCCACCCAGCAGTTCGCGGGTTTCGCCATCGATCTTGCGAATCGCATCTTCCAAGGTGTTCATCGCATCGGTCAAATCGGCCGATTGGGAATCCAGGAACGTTTTGCGCTCTGTGGCACTGGCCAGTTCGTCCAAGGCGGCCAAGTTCACAGCGCCCAAGGCGGTGATCTCACGATGCAAGCGATCGATCTCGCCTTGCAAGCCGCCCAAGCGGACGTTGTTGTCTTGGATGGAGGCCGCCACCGCCTCGAGGTCGGCTTGGGCATCGGCCAGCAACTGTGTGTATTGCTCCAAGCCCAAACGAGCGGCTTGCTCTTTGAGTTGAAGGTCGGTGATGCGTTGACGCAAGGGATCTAGCTCGCGCTCCAACTGCAAGCGGCGTTCGTCACTGGCACGCAGTTTGGTGGTCAAGTCGTCGTATTCGCTGCGCTTGGCGCCCAAGGCGGCTTCGCGCTCCATCTTGACGTTCAGGGCGCTTTGCAGTCCGGCTTGTGCCGCAGCGTCGGTCAAGCGCGTGAGGTCTTCTTGCACGCGTTGCTCTTCCGTCGCCACCGATGCCGCTTGCTGGGTGGCGGTGTCGATGATGCGTTTGAGTTCGGCCTCGCGTGTGGCCAAGCTGCGCTGGGCGAACTGTGCTTCTTGGGCTTGACGCTCCAAGCTGCGTTGTTGTTCGCGGCTGTCGTTCAAACGACGTTCGGCATTGATGACGGCCTCGTCCAACTGCGCATGGCGTTCTTGGCTGTCGGCCAATTGCATGTCCAGTTCTTCGAAGCGCGCCTCAGCGGTCACGCGGCGCTCTTGCAGGTCGGCCAATTGAGCTTCGACTTCTGACAAGTCACCACTGATTTGCTCGCTGCGTGCGCGGGTTTGTTCTGCCAGCTGAGACAAGCGCAAAGTTTCGACTTGCAACTCATGCATGCGTGATTGCGCGGCGGTGGCTTCCACACGCACGCTGACCAAACGTTGGGATGACTCGCTGTAGGCAGCCTCTGCACGGACCAAGGTGTTGCGCGCTTCATCGCTGATGAAGGCTTGCGCTTTGGTGCTTTTGTCGAGGTTTTCAATTTCTTGTGCACGCGCCAACAAGCCCGATTGCTCGCTGTCTTGCGCGTAAAAACTCACGCTGTGTGCGCTGATGGCGTGGCCGCTCGGTACATAAATCACTTGACCGGGTTGCAAGCTGCTGCGCTTGGCCAAAGCCTCGTCCAAATTGGCCGCGGTGAAGCAGCCGCTGAGCCAATCGGTGAGCAAGGCTTTTTGACCGGCATCGTTCAAACGCAACAGGTCAGACAAGCGGGGCAAAGCGCCGTTGGCTTCGGGCGCTGCGGCGCTGGGTGCGGTGTAGAAGGCCAGCTTAGCGGGCGGTGCGTCGGTTTGGAAGGCGCGCACGATGTCCAAGCGGCTGACCTCGAGGGAGGCCATGCGCTCGCGCAAAGCGGCTTCCAGCGCATTTTCCCAACCCGCATCGATGTGAATGCGACTCCACAAGGCTTGCAATCCGTCCAAACCATGTTTGGCCAGCCAAGGCTTGAGCTTGTCGTCGGTTTGTACCTTTTCTTGCAAGGCTTTCAGCGCTTCCAAGCGGGCTGACAAATCGGCCTGCTTGGCTTGCTCAGCGTTGACCGCTTGCTGTGCCGTGCGACGCGCTTCGTCCAGCACGGGCACGTTGGCTTGGAGTTCTTCCAACTGAGCCGCGGTAATTTCAGCGCTCATTTGCGCTTCTTGCAGCTGCTCTTTCAAGTTGTTCAAACGCACTTCGTCGGGCGCGGCCAAGGCATTGCGATCGGCACTCAAGCGTTCTTGGCGTGCGGTCAGGCTACGGCTTTGTTCTTCGATGTTGCGCTGGTCTGCGGCCAACACCTGGATTTGTTGCTGCACTTGGGCCACGCTGCCACGTTGCTCGTTGCTGCGTTGTTGGGCCGTGCGCACGGCTTCTTCCAACTCGGGCAATTGCATCGCTTGCTCTTCCACTTGCGCGGCGAGCATGACGGCTTTCTCTTCGCCATCGATGGCGATGGATGCCAAGTTTTCAATCTCTTGATGAGCGGCTTCGGACTGTGCAGCCCAATGCGCTGTTTGTTCTTTGATTTGAATCAGGCGCGCTTCCGCGCGTTGACGGCCTTCGACCACAAAGCGAATTTCGGCTTCTAGACGGCCCACTTCAGCGCTGGCTTCGTACAAAGCGCCTTGCGCTTGGTTGACTTGATCGCCGGCGGCGTAATGCGCTTGACGCACGGTCTCAAGGTCAGCCTCAATGTGACGCAAGTCGGCAATGCGTGATTCCAAGTCGTTCAAGGCTTTGTCGGCTTGGGTTTTGATGCCAACTTGGTCTGCCTCGGCTTCTGCACGACGCAAGAACCAAAGTTGCTGCTGCTTCAACGTGACATCGGCTTGCAGACCGTGGTAGCGCTGGGCCACTTCGGCTTGTTTCTCCAACTTTTCAAGGTTGGCGTTCAACTCGCGCAAGATGTCTTCCACGCGGGTCAAGTTCTCGCGGGTGTCACTCAAGCGGTTTTCAGTTTCGCGACGACGCTCTTTGTATTTAGAAACGCCCGCAGCCTCTTCCAAGAACAAACGCAGTTCTTCGGGCTTGGATTCAATGATGCGGCTGATGGTGCCCTGACCAATGATCGCGTAGGCGCGTGGGCCCAAGCCTGTGCCCAAGAACACGTCTTGCACGTCACGGCGACGCACAGGTTGGTTGTTGATGTAGTAGCTAGAGCCGCCATCGCGGGTCAGCACGCGCTTGACGGCGATTTCTGTGAACTGGCTCCACTGGCCACCGGCACGGTGGTCGGCGTTGTCAAACACCAATTCCACGCTGGAGCGGCTGGCCGCTTTGCGGGTGGTGGTGCCATTGAAAATGACGTCCTGCATAGACTCGCCACGCAGCTCGCTGGCTTTGGACTCGCCCAGCACCCAGCGCACGGCATCCATGATGTTGGATTTGCCGCAACCGTTGGGGCCCACCACACCGACCAATTGGCCAGGCAGTAAGAAATTGGTGGGTTCCGCGAAGGACTTGAAACCCGATAACTTGATTGAATTCAGACGCACCGAAAAGCCTCTCTATGCAGAGGAAGAATCATAAAGGGCCGAGCCAGGTTCTCACCTCGGCCAGCAAGGTATTCAAACTAGGTACCAAAGCAGTAAATTCGGCGCCGGTGACCTCCAAAGCTTGGTTGCGGCTGCTTTGGTACAACGTGGTGACCGCTTGGGCCAAGGCCTCTCCCGTGAACAGGGGCATGAACCCTTTGAGTGCGTGCAGCGAATGTTCGACTTTCAAAGCGTCGTGGTGCGCCAAGCCGGCCTGAATCACCGCCATTTCTTGGGCCAAACTTTGCTCGAAGGTGGTGACCAATTCGCGCAACTGTTGCGGGTCTAGGGCGAATTCTTGGGCACGGGTCAGGTCAAGCAACATAAGTAAAAAATGAGTTCGTAGTCAGCAACAGAGCGCGGGGATAATAGCAGCCATGAATCCCCTTCTTTCGAGTCTGCAGCCCTATCCTTTTGAGCGGCTGAAGCAACTTTTTTCCACCGTCACCCCCAATCCTGCGTACGCGCCCATCAGCCTGGGGATTGGCGAGCCACGCCATGCCACGCCACAGCTTGTGCTCGATGCCTTGGCTCAGGCCACCGCTCAGCTTGCGGCCTACCCGGCAACCGCGGGTTTGCCAGCGCTGCGCACAGCATGTGCCAATTGGATACAGCGCCGTTACGGCTTGACGCTGGACGCAGCCACGCAAGTGTTGCCCGTCAACGGGTCGCGCGAGGCTTTGTTTGCATTTGCCCAAACAGTGATTGATCCAACACGAACTGGCGCAGACGGCAGCCACCAAGAAGCGGTGGTCGTCTGCCCCAACCCGTTCTACCAAATCTACGAAGGTGCAGCGCTGCTGGCGGGAGCCAAACCCTATTACGCGCCCAGCGATCCGGCGTTGAACTTCAACGTCGATTGGAACAAGGTGCCAGCCGACGTGTGGGCCAAAACCCAGCTGCTGTTCGTGTGTTCACCCGGTAACCCCACGGGCGCCGTGATGCCCATGGCCGATTGGGAAAAACTCTTTGCGTTGAGCGACCAATACGGCTTCGTCATTGCCAGCGACGAGTGCTACAGCGAAATCTATTTCCGCGAAGAAGCGCCTTTGGGGGGCTTAGAAGCCGCCGCCAAGCGGGGCCGCACCGACTTCAAAAACTTGGTGGCCTTCACCAGCCTGTCCAAGCGCAGCAATGTGCCCGGCATGCGCAGCGGTTTTGTGGCGGGCGACGCCAACATCCTCAAACAGTTTTTGCTCTACCGCACCTACCACGGCTCAGCCATGAGCGGCATGGTGCAAACCGCCAGCATCGCGGCGTGGGACGACGAGGCCCATGTGGTGGCCAACCGTGCGCTGTACCGTGAAAAGTTTGCGGCAGTTACGCCGTTGCTGGCCGAAGTGATGGATGTGCGCTTGCCCGATGCGGGCTTCTACCTCTGGGCCGCTGTACCCGGCGGCGATGACGTGGCCTTCGCCAGGGATTTGCTGGCTCAATACAATGTCACGGTTTTACCCGGCAGCTACTTGGCGCGTGAGGGCCATGGCTTGTGCGACACCAAGGGCTTCAACCCCGGCGCTGGTCGTATTCGCATGGCCTTGGTGGCCGAAACTGCCGAATGTTTAGAAGCGGCGCAACGCATCGTGGCGTTCGTTAAATCATCCAACCCTTAATTTCAACGACAAAGAGAAGACAACCATGGCTCAACATCAACTGCAACACATCATCGACAACGCTTGGGACAACCGCGCCAACATCAACGCCACCAATGCGTCGCACGAAGTGCGCGATGCCGTCGAACATGTGATCGCCGAACTCAACGCTGGCCGCTTGCGCGTGGCGAGCCGTGAATCTGTGGGCCAATGGACAGTGCACCAGTGGCTCAAGAAGGCCGTGTTGTTGTCTTTTCGTTTGAAAGATAACCAAATCATCAAAGCCGGTGACTTGGGCTTTTACGACAAAGTGGAAACCAAATTTGCTCACTTGAGCGAAGAAGAAATGAAAGAAAGTGGCGTGCGCGTGGTACCCCCCGCCGTGGCGCGCCGCGGCAGCTACATTGCGCCCGGCGCGATTTTGATGCCCTCTTACGTAAACATCGGCGCTTATGTCGATTCAGGCACCATGGTTGACACATGGGCCACCGTGGGTTCATGCGCACAAGTGGGCAAGAACGTGCACCTGTCTGGCGGCGTGGGCTTGGGCGGCGTGTTGGAGCCTTTGCAAGCCAACCCCACCATCATTGAAGACAACTGCTTCATCGGCGCACGTTCTGAAGTGGTCGAAGGCGTCATCGTCGAAGAAAACTCGGTGTTGGGCATGGGCGTGTACATCGGCCAAAGCACGCCGTTGTTCGACCGTGCCACTGGCGAAATCAGCTACGGTCGCGTGCCTAGCGGTTCCGTCGTGGTCAGCGGCAACATCCCTAAAGTGGCGGCCAATGGCGCGCCTTACAGCATGTACGCTGCGATCATTGTCAAACGCGTGGACGCACAGACCCGCTCGAAGACCAGCATCAACGACTTGTTGCGCGACTGATCTTTTAAATAGAACGCTTCGATGTCTCGCACCCTCCAGCTCACCGAGCAACTCATCTCGCGCCCTTCGGTTACGCCTGAGGACGCGGGCTGTTTGGACATCATCACCGCAAGGCTTGCGCCCATCGGTTTTGAATGCGAGCGCATCGACAGCGGGCCAGACACCTTTCGCGTGAGCAACCTGTGGGCCGTCAAACGCAGCGCACATGCAAATGCCAAGACACTGGTGTTCGCAGGCCACACCGATGTGGTGCCCACTGGTCCCATTGATCAATGGACCAGCGACCCCTTCACTCCCACCCACCGTGACGGCAAATTGTTTGGCCGTGGTGCCAGCGACATGAAAGCATCTTTGGCGGCGATGGTGGTGGCGTGTGAAGAGTTTGCAGTTGCGTGCAAAGACCCATCCATCAACATCGCCTTCTTGCTCACCAGCGATGAAGAAGGCCCGGCGTTAGATGGCACGGTGAAGGTTTGCGAAGCCTTGAAGGCCCGTGGCGAAAAACTCGACTGGTGCATCGTGGGCGAGCCCACTTCGGTTGAGCGCACCGGCGACATGATCAAAAACGGCCGACGCGGCACGATGAGCGGCAAGCTCACCGTCAAAGGCGTGCAAGGCCACATCGCCTACCCACAACTCGCCAAAAACCCCATCCATTTGCTCAGCCCTGCATTGGCAGAGTTGGTGGCGATTGAATGGGACCGAGGCAACGACTTCTTCCCACCCACCAGCTGGCAAGTGAGCAACATCCACGCTGGCACGGGTGCGAGCAACGTGATTCCCGGCGAATGCGTGGTGGACTTCAACTTCCGCTTTTGCACCGAATCTACGCCTGAGCAATTGCAACAGCGCCTCACCGCTGTGCTGCAAAAACACCACTTAGAGTTCGACCTCAAATGGACCATCGGCGGCCTGCCCTTCCTCACCACACCTGGTGACTTGGTCGGTGCCGTGCAACGCGCCATCCACGACGAAACCGGCCTTGACACCGAGCTGTCCACCACCGGCGGCACGAGCGACGGGCGCTTCATCGCGCAAGTCTGCCCGCAAGTCATCGAACTTGGCCCACCCAACGCCACCATCCACAAAATCAACGAATTTGTGGCCGTGGCTGACTTGGATCCCCTGAAAAACATTTACCGCCGTGTGCTGGAACAGCTGCACGGCTTGGCCTCACAGGCCAACACGTCCGCACAATGAACCCATCCATGACACTCAGCGCGCTCATTGCACAGAGCGCGCAGCAGCTTGATGCTGCCCACACCGCAGGCAAGTTGAGCTTTGGCCACGGCACCACCAACGCCGCCGACGAAGCCGCCTGGCTGGTGCTGTGGAAACTGGGTTTGCCACTCGACACCGATGTGTCGGACGAAGCACACAACCTCGAACTGCCCGCCACCCAAGTGGCCAGCGTGCAAGCTTTCATTGAGCACCGCATTGCCAGCCGCAAGCCTGCGGCTTACCTCACGCAAGAGGCTTGGCTGCAAGGTGTGTCGTTCTACATCGACGAACGCGCCATCGTGCCGCGCTCGCTCATTGCCGAAGTGTTGGCCGAAGGCAGCATTGACCCATGGCTCGACCCCAACACCACGCGCGTGCTCGACCTCTGCACCGGCAATGGCAGCCTTGGTATCTTGGCTGCGTTGGCCTATCCTGACATCACGGTACAGGGCTTAGACTTGTCCAAAGACGCATTGGCTGTGGCCCAAATCAACATCGAGCGCCACGGCCTTGAAGGCCGCATGACTCTGGCCGAATCGGATGGTTTGAAAAACGCCGATGGTGTGTTTGACCTCATTTTGTGCAACCCACCTTATGTGAACGCACAAAGCATGTCCGAACTTCCCGCTGAATTCAAAGCCGAGCCCGCGCTCGCTTTGGCCGGAGGTGACGATGGCATGGACTTTATTCGCCAATTGCTGCGCGACGCCCCAGCACACATGAGCGAACACGCGGTTCTGGTTTTAGAAATTGGCCACGAACGCGATTACTTTGAAGCAGCCTTTCCCCATTTAGATGTCGTGTGGCTATCGACCAGTGCTGGTGACGACCAGGTCTTACTCCTCACACGCCAGGCGATTGTCGAAGGCGCAAATAAAAAATGATCACGATTAAAAATGTCACCTTGCGCCGCAGTGCCAAGGTGTTGCTCGAAGGCGCCGCCGTCACCTTGAACCCCGGTGAAAAGGTAGGTTTGGTGGGCCGCAACGGTGCGGGTAAATCTTCGCTGTTTGCTTTACTCAACGGCAACTTGCAAGAAGACTCAGGCGAGTTCTACATCCCCACGCAATGGCGCATGGGCCAAGTGGCCCAGGACATGCCCGAGACCGAGCAAAGCGCGACCGAGTTCGTGATTGAAGGCGACACCGTGCTGAACGACGCACGTGCCGAAGTCAAAGCCGCAGAAGCCACCGAAGACGGCGAGCGTTTGGGTAATGCCTACATGGCGCTGTATGACGCGGGCGAGCACGATGCGCAGTCACGCGCACAAGCGCTCATCTTGGGTCTGGGCTTTAAAACCACCGAGCTCGACAACCCTGTGAATAGTTTCTCGGGTGGTTGGCGCATGCGTTTGCAATTGGCGCGTGCGCTGATGTGCCCGTCTGATTTGCTGCTGCTCGACGAACCGACCAACCACTTGGACTTGGACGCCTTGGTGTGGCTCGAAGCTTGGCTCAAGCGATACGAAGGCACGATGGTCGTCATCAGCCATGACCGAGAATTTTTGGATGCCGTGACCAACGTCACCCTGCACATCGACGCAGGCAAACTGGTGCGCTACGGCGGCAACTACAGCAAGTTTGAAGACATGCGAGCCGAGCAAATGGAGCTGCAACAAAATGCCTTTGCCAAGCAGCAAGACAAGATTGCGCATTTGCAAAAGTTCATTGCACGCTTCAAGGCCAAGGCCAGCAAGGCCAAGCAAGCGCAAAGTCGCGTCAAGGCTTTGGACCGCATGGAAAAAATTGCGCCGTTGTTGGCCGATGCCGACTTCAGCTTCGAATTCAAAGAACCCGCCAACTTGCCCAACCCCATGCTGAGCATGCAAGGCGTGAGCGTAGGCTACCCCGCCCCTGCCGACGCGCCTGCGGGCACGCCGCCCACGGTCATTGTGCAAAACGTCAGCCGTTCGGTGCTGGCGGGTCAGCGCATTGGCATCTTGGGTGCCAACGGCCAAGGTAAATCCACGCTGGTGAAAACCATTGCGCGTGATTTGCAAGCCATTGGCGGCGACATGACCGAAGGCAAGGGTCTGAACATCGGCTACTTTGCGCAGCAAGAACTCGATGTGCTGCACCCCGCCGACAACCCGCTGCAGCACATGATTGACCTGTGCAAAAAGCTCACGGCCGACGGCAAGCTCGCAGGCCAAGCCACACGCGAGCAAGACTTGCGCAGCTTCTTGGGCCAGTTCAACTTTGGTGGTGACATGGTCAAGCAAGCCGTGGGCAGCATGAGCGGTGGCGAAAAAGCCCGCCTCGTGCTGTGCATGTTGGTGTGGCAACGCCCCAACCTCTTGCTGATGGACGAGCCTACCAACCACTTGGACTTGGCGACACGCGAAGCGCTGAGCATGGCGCTCAACGAGTTTGAAGGCACCGTGATGCTGGTCAGCCACGACCGTGCGTTGTTGCGTGCGGTGTGTGACGAGTTCTGGATGGTGTCACGCGGTGGCGTCGAGCCCTTTGACGGCGACTTGGACGACTACCAACGCTACTTGCTCGAAGAAGGCAAACGCTTGCGTGCTGAAGCTGTGGCTGCGGCCAATGCAGCGGCGCTCAAACCAGCAGCGGCTACAACAACGGAGGTTGCAACAGCACCCGCTGTCGCTGCCCCCGTTGCTGAAAAAGCCCCTTCGATCGCTGCAAAGCCCGTCGCCTCTCGCGACCAACGCAAAGAAGACGCGCAGCTGCGCAAAGAAATCAACGAGAAAAAACGCCCGTTGAAAAAAGAGTTCGATGGCGTCGAGAAATCCATGGCCACGTTGGAGTCTGAAAAGACAGCGCTGCACGACAAACTCGCCACGCCCCTGCCCCCTGCAGACATTGCCGAAGCAGGCAAACGCCTCAAGGCGGTGGAAGACGAACTGGCTGCGCTAGAAGCTCGCTGGCTAGAGCTGACCGAAGCGATGGAAGCCCTAGAAGCTGCCATGGCCTAAACACCATCAAGCGCCTCACATCAGGTGCGCTTGACGGGGTGTCACAGACTCAACACGCGCGCACTGAACTGCGCGCTGCACCAAATGATGGCGGGGAACGAACACAGCCACGCCCAGAAGAATCGGTTCAATCCAAAGAACCAAAACACCAAGAAGTGAAAGAACGCCGCCACGGCGCAAAACACCACGGCCAAGCGTGGGTCAAGCAAGCTGAAGGGAAACAAAATTTCCCACACGATGAAGCCCCACGAGCCCATCATCGCGAGCCAGGTGTTACGTAGCGGGTGCGTGGCAGACAGTGGCCCATAAATAGCCCCGTTTAAAAAGATGGTCATGGCCGAACCATTGCGCCATTCGGGCCGCAGCAGCTTCACTGCCCCCGACATGAAGTACGAAGTGATGGCTTGAATGGCGATGTACCAAAAGCCCGCTTGCCAACCCAACTGCACATTGCCAAATGCGCCCACCACTTGCGAGATGAGCAAGCCCGTCAGCACCACGAGTGTCAAGAAGTCGCTGCCCCCATTGAACGCACCGCGCCAGCGGATGAGGATGAGCAAGTTGCCCACAAACAAAAAGCCAATCAGCGGCAGCGTAGCGCCCTGCACTACCAACACCGCGGCTGCACACAGGCGCAACACCAAATGCAGCTGATGCATGTGCGGCTTGAACAGCACATCCAACAAAGCACGTATGGGCGCATTGGGAATATCAGCTCGCTGGAGCTGCCAAGACCAAAACGCATCGTCCGCCGTGTATTTGCCCATACGCAAATACTCCAGCGTTTGAAGGGCCAAGCTCCAAGCAAACACCAACTCGGTGGCACGAATCGCCATGAGCATGGGCGCTTCCACACCAGCTTCTATCCAAGCTTGAATGAACGCAGCACTTAGCATGCAGCCTCCACGGGCGACGTCATCATCACCTGTGTGTCCACGTTCTGACTGGGGCCATCGAGCACCATGCGCAGCTCAAACTGGCGGTGCGTGAAGTTCACATCACGTGCGCGCAGCACTTGGTCGCTCAGGCGTTGCATCATCTTGTAGCTCACCAAACTGCGTGGGTCATCGCCTTCGGGCAGGTCATGCAAGTCGGCCCAAAAGTGGTCGACCATGTTTTGTTGCGCGAGGCCGATGTTGGTTTCAGGGTTGTGCACGAAGTGGCTCAAACGGCGCTCACGGCGCGGGTAAATCAGCACCCAGTCTGACCATTGCAACTCACCCGAAGCCAATGGCACGGCCGAACGTGCATAGAGATGCGGCACATAGCCCACCGCGTGAAAAAACTTCCAGTTTGGAAAAAACGCACGCAGCAGAAACAGCCACGGCCCTTTGATGATCGGCGTCTTGAGGATCAAGGACGCAATCAGCACCAAGAAATATGCGGCAAATAACAGCTCTGTCATAAGCCCAAAATTTTAGGCCAGGCCAGTGTTCTATCCATGCTCAGCGTTTGGGCGAAGTCATGGGCACGTATCGGAACGTACAAGTAGAAAAGCACTCAGTACTTTCATACTGAGTGCTTTCAAATTTTGGTGGGACCAGCGGGGGTCGAACCCACGACAAACGGATTAAAAGTCCGCTGCTCTACCAACTGAGCTATGGTCCCATCACGCATTGCAAACAGTTTGACTGTGTACCCTGCGAAGACATAGAGTATAGCGCTATTTTTGCGTTTTTACCAATGGGCGCGAAGAAATTTGTTCAATTATCCAACCTGCTGCGCATTGGCCAAATGTGGCCGTCACGCTGACCACAGAACCGTAGCCATGGCAGTTCAAGGAGCCGTCTCCTTCGATGGCGCAACTGGGGTCAGGTGGCGCCACGGATTCACGACTGAAGACGCATGTCACGCCCATTTTTTTACCGTCGCGGGCTGCGCCATGCTCTCGGCGCAAGCGGTAACGAAGCTGTGCGAGCAAAGGGTCATGTGTCGTGAGGGAAAGATCGTTGATGTCCACCTGATGGGCCTGACGTTTTCCGCCAGCAGCGCCAACGCTGATGAACAAGCTGCGCTGTTTCAGGGCCCAAGAGGCCATCGCTGTTTTGGCTTTGACTTGGTCACATGCATCGATCACCGCATCGACAGGGCTTGGCAGAATAGTTGGCCAGTTCGTTGGGTCGACAAAGTCTTCCACGCAAGTCACAACACACTCAGGGTTGATATGAGCGATGCGCTCACGCATGGCTTGCACCTTGGCCATGCCGACCGTGGTGTCAAGCGCATGAATTTGTCGATTGATGTTGGACTCGGCGATGTGGTCCAAGTCAATCAAGGTCAATTGCCCGACGCCACAGCGCGCCAAGGCTTCCACAGCCCAAGAACCGACACCACCGATACCCACCACCGCAATATGTGCTGCACGAATGCGGTTGGCACCGTCCACCCCGTACAGACGGTCCAGGCCGCCAAAACGACGCTGCAAATCGGCAGAATCAGACAAGTCAAATGTCCAGCAAGGCGGCCTGTCGGCGCAACGCCAGGACAGCGCCAAAAATGATGGCCGCAATCGCGACAAAGGCATTCAAGCTCAAGGTCGATACACCGCTTAAGCCTTGGCCAAATGTGCAGCCCATGGCGGTGACGCCCCCAACGCCCATCAGCACGCTGCCAATCAGGTGGTTGGCCAAATCATCCGTGCTGGCAAAACCTTCCCAGCGAAAACTTTGGCTGAACCATGCAGATAAAGCCGCACCACAAATAACGCCGGCAACAGAGACCACACCCACCGTCAGTACTTTGGATGTATCGCTAAAGAACATCAACCAGTCCAAACTGTGAGCGACCGGCGCGACAAAGGTCAAGGCTTCCATACGACCCGATGCGGTTGCCACATAAACAGATTCCAGCGTTTCTGGGTGTTCGGCCACAAAGCCCATGTGCCCACTCACCCACCACACGGTCACGATGATGACGCCTACGCCCATACCCGCCAACACGTTCTCAAGGCTCCAAAAGTCGGCATGGCGCAAGACAGCCACAATCAAGAAAGCACCCAAGCCATAACCCAGACCAATCGCGGCATCACCCGGCGTGGTTCCTAGGACAGAAGCGAACAAAGCCCCCAAATGCGCACCATGAGGCATGTTGAGCGCCAACGCATCTACGGTATTGACACGAACCACGGCCGTGATGCCCTTCAAGGTCGCAAAAGCACTGATGCCCATGACCACGAAGACCACCAACGATTTGAGGTTGCCGCCGCCAATGCGCACCAAAGTTTTATTGCCACAGCCCGATGCCATGACCATGCCGTAGCCGAACATCACGCCACCCACGATGGCGGAGAGCCACAGAAAGCGGGATCCAGCGTACAAAGTTTTGGATGCATCGATTTGCCCCGTGTGAGACAAAGCCGCAAAACCGACCATCGCCACACCGACCGCCAACATCCATTGGCGCGCACGGGTCCAGTCCCCCATATTCACCACATCAGAGACCGCACCCATGGTGCAAAAGTGGGTCCGTTGGCTGATGACGCCCAGAACCAAGGAGATCACGAAAAAAATCCCAAGCACTTGCTGGGTGAGCGCGGTCAGTTCATTCATTTGAGTTTCACCAATCGTTCACGAGCTGCAGCGGCAGCTTCTGATTGAGGGTAGGTTTTCGCAACGTCATCCAGTGTTTTGCGTGCAGATTTGAGGTCTTTGAGCTCGAGCTGGCAGTTGGCCACAGACAGCATCGAGTCAGGGGCTCGCGCATGGTTAGGCGATTTGGCCAATAACAAATTGAAATGCCGAATCGCTTCTTTGTAGTCACGATTGGCGTACTGCGCATTGCCTGCCCAGAACAAAGAAGGCACCACATAACCGCTGGACGGATAACGTTTGATCAAGTCCGTAAAAGCCACGCTCGCAGCCGCAAAGTCCCCTTTGCGAAACACCGCCAAGGCTTCGTCATAAGCTTTGGTTTCGACAGGATCTGCCAAAAACTCAACACCATCGATAACCACTTTTTTGGGCTCGAACTTGCGCAACCGTTCATCCACGCCCTGAGAAATGTCTTTTTGTCGACGCAGTTCTTGCATCAACTCTTCTTTTTCACCGCGCAAGCGCGCTGTTTCTGCACGCAAGGCTTCGAATTGATTTTGTTGCTCAATCAAGCTGCGTTGAAATTGTTGAATTTCTTCACCTTGGCGGTCCATGCGCTGGCGCAAGTCCAAGATGGCGCGGCGCGCTTCATCGTCTTCGAACAACGCGGCATGCGAGGTTGACACAAACAACAGCCCCAAGGCCAGGGCGATGGCATGCAGTGGGTGTGTTTTCATCGGTAGGTCATCTCCGCGCGACGGTTCTTGGCAAATGCCGATTCGTCAGCCCCTTGTGCAGCAGGCTTTTCCTTGCCGTAGCTCACAGCTTCCATTTGGCTGTCCGGCACACCCAACACGGCCAACGCACGACGCACGGCTTCAGAGCGCTTTTGTCCGAGGCTCAAGTTGTATTCACGTCCACCGCGTTCATCGGTGTGACCTTCAATGTTGACGCGACGTGTTTTGTCTGCCCGCAAGAAGCGCGCATGCGCATCCAACACGCTTTGAAATTCAGGTTTGACGCTGTAGCTGTCGTAATCAAAATAAATCACCGATGCCACGCCTGCAGGGCCGGGTTTGATGCCGTTCAAGCCGTTCAGGCCACGGGCGTCGAGACCGTTCACGCCTGCAGCACCGCCGGCGGCGCCGGCGCCAGAACGTTCGTCGACAGGGACGTCGTCGAGTTTCACGCCCGAGGCGCAGCCAGACAACAGGGCAATCAAAGAAAGAAGTAAGAGAAATTTTTTCATGGCGTTTGGTTTGTGAAAGATGTCAAAAGATTAAGGGAGCAATTTAGAGAACGGGCCCCAGTGTGGCTCTCGGATGTCGCCGCCCTGCCCTGACAAGCGCGCTTTGATACGGCCGTCTAAGGTGGTGGTCATCAAGGCCTCACGGCCATCTTGTTGGGTGGCGTACACGATCAAACGGCTGTTGGGCGCAAAGCTGGGACGCTCGTCAGCGCTGGTCTCAGTGATCGCCGTGGCGTTGCCGCTGGCCAAGTCCATCACATGCAATTTGAAGGCGCCGCCCATGCGAGACACATAAGCCAACCAACGACCATCAGGGCTCAAGGCTGGCGAAATGTTGTAGGTGCCATTGAACGTGACGCGATTGGCAGGGCCGCCCGATGCAGGCATGCGGTAAATCTGTGGCGCACCGCCACGGTCACTGACGAAATAAATGGCGGTGCCGTCGGGCGAGAAAACGGGCTCGGTATCGATGCCAGCCGATTGCGTCAAACGACGGGGCTCACCACCTTGGGCATCAATCACGAACAGCTGTGAACCACCATCGCGACTCAAGGTCACGGCCAAGCTGCGTCCATCGGGGGCCCAAGAAGGAGCGCTGTTGGAGCCGCGAAAGTTCGCGACCAAACGACGCTTGCCCGATGACACATCGTGCACATAAACCACTGGCTTGCGCGACTCAAACGACACATAAGCCAGCTGACCACCTTGTGGCGACCAGCTGGGCGAAATGATGGGCTCTGGGCTCGAGAGCGCGGACTGAGAATTCTCGCCGTCCGAATCTGCCACCCAGAGGTTGTAACGGCCACCGGCTTTGGTGACGTAGGCGATGCGGGTCGAAAAGACACCACGGTCACCGGTGAGCTTTTCGTACACAAAATCAGAAATACGGTGCGACGCCAGACGCAAATCGCTGGCAACCACGGTGTAGCTCATGGCGCCCAAGTCTTGGTTTCGCACCACATCCCACAAACGGATACGCACATCAAAACGGCCGTCGTTCATGCGGCTGACGCTGCCCGTCAACAAGGCATCGGCACCTTTTTGACGCAGCAGGCTGATGTCTGGCCGTTCGGTCTCATCAGACGTTTTGCCCGCAGCCAAGCCACGGAACTGTCCACTGCGCTCCAGATCTGACTGAACGATGCTGGCAATTTTTTGCGGAGACGATTCTTCACCTCGCAAGGGCGCGAAGGCGATCGGCACTTGAGTCAGGCCAACACCCGACACCTCGACGCGAAATTGCGCCCAAGCCGGCAAGGCGAAGACACAAGCAGTCAAAAGCCCAAGAGCCAAACGAAAACAAGAACGTGTCATGGTGAATTTGATAGAGCCGACGAAGCGCCGATTTTAGTGTGTGGATGAGTGGCGATAATGATCACTCTGCCTGACTTTTGAGCACCGATTTATGACCACTGCCACCCCATCCGCTGAGTCCGACGCTTTGTGGCAACGGCTACGACGCGTGGCGCCCTGGTTTTCAGGGCATCCGGGCGCATTAGCGCTTGGGATTGTTGGCATTTTGATTGGTTCCATCACGGAACCCGCCATCCCTGCTTTGATGAAACCGCTGCTTGACAGCGGATTCCACCAAGGAGCGCTGGATCTTTGGAAGGTTCCCGTCGTTTTGCTGCTCTTATTCGGCGTGCGTGGTTTTGCGGGGTTTATCGCGGCGTATTGTTTGGCACGGGTGACCAACGCCTCGATGGAGCGTATCCGTCAACGCTTGTTTGAAAAGCTTTTGCGGGCAGACCCACAGTTGTTTCAAAGTCAACACACGAGCGGTCTGACCAACAGCATGGTGTACGAGGTCAACAACGGCGCTTCTCTGCTGGTCTCGACCCTGCTGGCTTTGGCCAAAGACGCCATCACCCTGGTCGCGCTGATGGGCTATCTGCTGTTTTTGAATTGGAAGCTCACCTTGATCGTGTTTGCGATCTTTCCTCCCATTGCTTGGGTCGTGAAAAGTCTGTCACGCCGTCTCGATCGGGTTACCCGCGCCAGTCAAGACGCCACGGATGAATTGGCCTACGTGGTCGAAGAAAACGTACTGGCTTACCGCATGGTGCGTTTGCACAACGCACAAGCCGATCAAACACAAAAGTTTGCCTCTTTCAATCACAAACTTCGACAGCTGGCATTGAAGTCGGTCGTTGCGAACTCCACCATGACGCCCTTGATTCAGATGCTGGCCGCGCTTGCGCTATCAGGCGTCATCACCGTCGCGCTGTGGCAAAGCACCTCGAATGGCGGCAATCAAGCGGTGACGGTCGGCAGCTTTGCCTCCTTCATCACCGGCATGTTGATGTTGATTTCTCCCATCAAGCATTTGTCGGAAGTCGCGGGCACCTTGACGCGCGGTGTTACGTCATTAGAGCGTGGTCTGGATCTGTTGGACCGAATTCCTGATGAGTCTGAAGGCACACACGCCCATACAGACGTAAAGGGTGAGCTGCGCTTCGCGCACGTGCGTTTGCAATACCCGTCAGCCACACAGCCGGCGTTGAACGATGTCAACCTGATCATTCAACCTGGACAAACTGTGGCACTGGTCGGCCCCTCAGGCTCCGGTAAAACCACGTTGGCCAATCTGGTGCCAAGGTTTTTAGAACCCACCGAAGGAATCATCACCTTAGACGGCGTGCCACTGGGTAACTGGACGCTGAGCAGTTTGCGCAGCCACATTGCCTATGTCAGTCAAGATGTGGTGATGTTCAACGACTCCATCGCTCACAACATTGCACTGGGACAGGCTGTCGATAGCGTGCGCATTTGGAAAGCATTGGAAGCTGCGAACTTGGCAGAGTTTGTCCAAGGCTTGCCTCAGAGAGAAAACACCCTCGTCGGACACAACGCCACGCAACTCTCGGGCGGTCAGCGTCAGCGCTTGGCCATCGCCCGCGCACTCTACAAAGACGCGCCGATTTTGATTTTGGATGAAGCCACATCGGCACTGGACACGGCATCAGAACAGGCGGTTAAAAATGCCTTGAAGACCTTGATGCAAGGCCGCACCTCGTTGGTTATTGCACATCGTTTGTCAACCATTGAACACGCCGACGTGATTGTGGTGATGCAGGCGGGGCAGATTGTGGAGACGGGATCGCATGTGCAGCTGATCGCCTCTGGCGGTATGTACGCGCAACTCTACAAGTCTGCAGAGCACGGAATTATTGAGGATGGGCTCGGGCAATCAAACGCTTGAAGAGGGTTACAAACTCTGAGGCTTCATGCTTTAAGCTCAGCCGGGTTTGTAGGCTTTGAGCCGCAGCCTGACCTATACGATCGCAGGCAGCCGGGTCTTGGATCAAACGATCAATTGCCTGCCCCAGTGCGAGAGGATTGCCCACTTCAAAATGGATTCCGGTCTGTTCATGCTCCGTGAGCTCAATACCGCCCCCCACATTGCTGGTGATGACCGGCAAGCCAAACGACATGGCTTCAGCCATTGAGTTACCAATCCCTTCACCAGGCTGGAGCGTGGGTTGAATGTAGAGATGAGCGGCACGGAAAAAATCAGGCACATCGGATCGAAATCCATGCGCAACAACGTGCTGGCTGAGTTTGGGCGATTGGGCAATTCGGTTGCGAATCACATCGCCACACTGTCCAACAATATCAAGCTGCCAATTGCCCGATTCAACATAGCGCTCGACAGCGTCCAACAAAACAGCCAGTCCTTTGATGGGGCGGTCGTTGGCCACACACAGCAAGCGCGTTTTGTCAGTCACCTTGCGATCACGCACGGCAGGAAACTCATGCTCATCCATGAGCTGGCCGTACCCTGGATAAATCACCTCAAACGTCCCAGGGTGATGGGGGTACAAGCGATGCGCTTCAAGTTCTAACTTATTCGCAATCGCCTGAGACATGCAAGTCACAGCATCCAATGAAGGCGAGAGATAGGTAAACCAATCCTGAAGGTAAAAAGCGCTGACGCCACCAATAGCGCCACGAGACCCTACCACGGGGACCTTAAATTTGAATCGACGTCGGGCTGTCAATGCAACGGACAAAGCGCGACTGGTGTAACACAGACACACATCGGGTTTGAATTGAGCAACATTGTCGGCATAGCGCTGTGCAGCGTGTTTATCGAAACGCCCGTTGAGCTTGACCAATTCAACCACTGAAATTTCTGTTGACCAATCGCGAGACTTGGCACTACTCGGCGGTTCAATGACCACATGCACCGTATGCCCCATGCGCTCTAACTCTTGCAACATGTGCAAGGAATAACGATCTAAATCGCGACTGAAAACAAGAACAGAGAGCGGGTGCGTCATAGTTACAACAAAACAATATCGTATTGCTCTTGAGCCATCGCTGCCTCGCGACGCAGCGAAATCGGTTTGCCGATGAAGTCACTCAAGCCTGCCAAGTGCTGACTTTCTTCATCTAGCAATACATCAATCACAGCAGGTGATGCAATCACACGGAATTCACGCGGATTGAATTGCCGGGCTTCGCGCAAGATTTCACGCAAGATGTCATAGCTCACGGTGCGTGCGGTTTTGACACTGCCTTTGCCTTCACATATCGGACATGGCTCACACAACATGTGCGCCAGCGACTCGCGTGTGCGCTTGCGCGTCATCTCCACCAGCCCTAGTGCTGAAAAACCACTCACCATGGTTTTCACACGGTCGCGCGACAACTGCTTGCGAAACTCTGCCAATACCGCCTCACGGTGGTCTTCGCGAATCATGTCGATGAAGTCCGCGACGATGATCCCGCCTAAATTGCGCAAACGCAGTTGGCGCGCGATGGCACCGGCTGCTTCTAAATTGGTTTTGAAAATCGTCTCATCAAAATTACGTGCGCCCACATATCCGCCCGTGTTCACGTCCACGGTGGTCAATGCCTCGGTTTGATCGACGATCAAGTAGCCACCTGATTTCAAATCAACGCGGCGACCCAGTGCACGCGCGACTTCATCGTCAATGCCATACAAATCGAAGATGGGGCGTTCGCCCTTGTAGAGCTGCAGTTTTTCGGTGGCCGCTGGCATGAACTCTGCGCCAAATTCGCGAAGCTTTTGAAACTGTTCGCCAGAGTCAATGCGAATGGTTTGGGTGGTTTCGCCCACCAAGTCACGCAAGACCCGTTGCAACAAACTCAAGTCCTGGTGCAACAAGGACATGGGAGGCAAGCGCACCGATGCATCTTTGATGCGAGCCCATGTTTTACGCAAATAAGCAATGTCTTCGCTCAACTCTGCATCGCTGGAATCTTCGCCATTGGTTCGCAAAATAAACCCACCGGTTTGGCCATTCGGCGCGCCCTCTTCTGCCAATTTTTGCAAGCGACGACGCAAAGCTTCGCGCTGTTCCAATGGGATTTTCTGGGACACGCCAATGTGCTGATCTTGCGGCAAAAAAACCAACAAGCGACCCGCAATGCTGATCTGCGATGACAAGCGTGCGCCTTTGGTGCCGATCGGGTCTTTGATAACTTGCACCATCAAAGACTGGCCTTCAAACACTTGTTTCTCGATCGGAATCACAGCAGCTGGGGCATTGCCATCGCTCTCTGTGTGGCGTGCTGCCACACTGCTCATCAAATCGGCGACATGCAAAAACGCTGCACGTTCTAGGCCAATATCAATGAAGGCCGATTGCATGCCCGGCAGCACACGTGCGACACGGCCCAAATACACATTCCCCACCAAGCCACGCTCCAGCGTGCGTTCCACATGCAGCTCTTGGACGGCACCTGTTTCCACCACCGCCACGCGGGTTTCTTGAGGTGACCAATTGATCAAAATGTCTTGTTGCATGGCAGATAGAAAGGGTTAAACCTTGAAGCCGAATTGGCGCAACAGCTGCGCCGTTTCAAACATGGGCAATCCCATGATGCCAGAGTAACTGCCGCTGATGTGCTCGATGTAGGCTGCGGCCCTGCCCTGTACAGCGTAGGCCCCGGCTTTGCCCATGGGCTCGCCGCTGGCCACGTAGTTGCGTATTTGCGTGCCCGTCAAAGGTGCAAAGCGAACCTGCGAGATGCTCAACGCTTGTCTTTGTCGACGCGCTGTGCCCATGGCCACAGCGGTCAAGACCCGGTGGGTGTTGCCACTTAAATGCGTCAAGATTTCACGCGCATGGGCAGCATCATCGGGTTTGCCCAAAATGGTTGACCCCAAAGCCACCGTGGTGTCCGAGCAAAGGACAGGCGCCGCAGGTAAGCCGCGTTTCTTCATCCGCACCAAAGCGGCTTGAAGCTTCAACAAAGTCACGCGTTGCACATACGTTTTGGGAGCTTCACCCGCGTGGATGACCTCTAAGGCTTCTGCGTCCTCGGTGTCATCGGGCAACAGCAATTCGTAGGCAACGCCCAATTGCTCCAGCAGCTGACGTCGGCGCAGGCTTTGAGACGCCAAATACACAAAAGGTTGAGAAGACATACAGCAGACAGCGCGTTATTCGCGGTGATAAGGATGGTTGGCGTTGATCGACCAGGCGCGGTACAACTGTTCCACCAACAACACGCGCACCATGGCATGGGGCAAGGTCAAGTCAGACAAACGAATCCGCTCGTGAGCCGCTTGTTTGAAGGCTGGATCTAAACCGTCAGGACCACCAATCACCAACGCCACATCATCGGCTTCGAGTTGCCAATTTTTGAGCTTGCCCGCCAAAGCCACGGTGCTCAGGTGGGTTCCACGTTCATCCAAGGCTACGATGCGACATCCGCGAGGAATAGCGGCCTCAATACGTTCGCGCTCAGCGGCGTACAGGGTTTCTAAAGTCTTGGAGCCGCGTGGCTCCGTTTTGACCGCCTTGAGCTCAACCCGCAGCTCGGGCGGAAAGCGCTTGGCGTAATCATCCCAAGCGGTTTGCGCCCAGTCCGGCACACGTTGGCCGACTGCGACCACCCACAGCTTCATGCTTGACGTGGCGCTGTCTTTTTAGCAGGCGATTTTTTGGCCGCTGTCTTTGCGGCGGGCTTAGCGCGTGGCTTGCCCACCACTTTGATGGCGGGCTTGCTGGTGGGAGATTTCTTGGCAGCAGGCTTCTTGGCTGCGACAGGCGCCGTTTTAGCTGGCGCAGTTTTAGCGGATGCCGTTTTAAAGGCAGACGCTTTCTTGGCTGCTGGTTTCTTGGGTGCTGACTTTTTAGCCACGGGCTCTTTGGGTGCTGGTGCAGCAGGCTTGGGAGCACCGAACTTCAGTCGAACCGGCTTTTCGCCCCAAATTTCTTCCAGGTTGTAGTACTGGCGAATGTTGGGTTGCATGATGTGTGCGACCACGGCGCCGCAGTCAACGATGATCCACTCGCCGTTGTCTTCACCTTCGATACGTGGCTTTGGAAAACCGGCAGCACGCACCTTGTCGCGCACGCTGGCGGCCAGCGCTTTGGTTTGACGATTGGACGTACCAGAGGCAACGATCACACGTTCAAACAACGAAGAAAGGTGCTCGGTATCAAACACCACCAAGTCTTGAGCTTTCACATCTTCCAAAGCATCCACAACGGAGCGTTGGAGTTTTTGTACATCTTTTTTAGCGGTGGTTTCGGTCATCGGTCTAGAGCGTAAAGGCGGTGTTGGTCAATGTAGTGCTGCACAGAAGCTGGCAGCCATGAGGGGGTTTGCATGGCTTGAGCGAGGTGCGATCGAATCTCGGTTGCACTGATGGCCAAGCTGGGCATGTCCAAGTGTTGGACGTTCGGGGATACCGCATTGTGCCACTGTGCACCGCTGGGCGACTTGGGGCTCGGGTTGTCAATGGGGCGATCGGCCACCACCACGGTGGCCATTTTCAAAATATCTTGCCATCGGTGCCATGTTTGAAAAGCCTCCGCTTGGTCTGCACCGATGAACAAAAACAAAGCGGCCCCGGGAAATTCCGCCCCCAAAGACGCCAAGGTCTCTACGGTGTAGGTGGGGCCTTCGCGCTCTATTTCGCGAGGGTCTACCCACACCCGAGGTATATCGGCAAAGGCCAAACGGGTCATGGCCAATCTGTCAGGGCTGGGGGTCAGCGTCCGAGCTTTGTGCCATGCCTGCCCTGTGGGAATCACATGCAGACGGTCCAAGTTGAACTGTGTCAATGCACATTGCGCAAGCTGCACATGTGCCATGTGCGGCGGATCAAAGGCCCCCCCAAACACGCCCACACGCAATGGGTGTGTTGCGGGTGATGGGTTTGTGCCATTGCGACGCTGGACCATACGCGTTATGTCAACCAATCGCGAGGCACCAAGTACTCGTGGAGCAAAGCGTGTTCAGGCGAACCCGGCTCGGGCTGGTGTTGATAGGACCAGCTCACCAAAGGCGGCATCGACAGCAAGATCGACTCCGTGCGTCCGCCGGATTGCAAGCCAAAGTGCGTGCCACGATCCCACACCAAGTTGAATTCCACATAGCGTCCGCGGCGATACAACTGATGCGCACGTTCGCGCTCGCCGTAGGGCGTGTTCGCGCGTCGTTCAACGATGGGCATGTAGGCGCCTACAAAAGCATTACCCACGCTGCGCAGCATGTCAAAACTGCGCTCGAAGCCCAGCTCAGAAAAGTCGTCAAAGAAGATGCCACCAATGCCACGCTGCTCATTGCGGTGCTTGTTGCAGAAATAGTCGTCGCACCAGGTTTTGAAGCGGGGATACAGCCCATCGCCAAATGGTGCCAGCGCGTCGTGGCAGGCTTGGTGGAAATGCACGGCGTCTTCCGTGAAACCGTAATAAGGCGTCAAGTCCATGCCTCCCCCAAACCATGCCACGGTCTGACCGTTGGCCGGCGTGGCAGCAATCATGCGCACGTTCATGTGCACAGTGGGCACGTAGGGATTGCGCGGATGAAACACCAACGACACGCCCATGGCCTCGAACGGCGCGCCAGACAACTCTGGGCGATGTTGCGTGGCCGAGGGCGGCAACTTGGGGCCGCGCACATGCGAAAAACCACAGCCCGCACGCTCAAAGACCGCCCCGTTTTCTAAGATTTGTGTGATGCCATTCCCTTGCAGCTGTTCGCCGGGCCCCTTGTCCCACGTGTCCACCAAGAAGGAACCACCGTCTTTGGCCGCAATTGCATCGGTGATCTGACTTTGTAAACCAATCAAATAGTCGCGTGCCGCTGTGACGACGCGGGTGTGGGTGGAGTCAGATGAGGTCATGCGTTGTGTCGAAAATTAAAAAACAAAACAGGTCAGCGCTGCGTGCGCCACACCACTTTACGCCTTCGATGAGGGCAAGGGTTGAATCGGAGCGGCCTGCTGCGGATGAAAGCCTTGCACGCCTTGGTACACATTTGCAATGTGGGCGTAATCGGCGCTCACGTCACCGGTCAAGCGCATGAAGTCGGTGAACTTGGCAACTTTCTTGCCATAGTCGATGTGCAACATGCACAAAGGCACATCCGCGCCTAAAGCCAATTGGTAAAAACCGCTGCGCCAGCCTGGAGTCAACTTGCGTGTCCCTTCGGGGGACAGAGCAACCCATAAGAAACTGTCTTCTTGTTTGTGTCTTTTGAGCGTTTCGACCATGCCACCCACGACGCCTTTGGGCGAAGACCGGTCAATCGGTACAGCACCCAACCAGCGAATCCAAGTCCCGAATAAGGGAAGACGAAACAAGCTGTCTTTGGCAAAAAACTGAACAGGCAATCCCACCGCCCATTTGACCGGCATCATGGTCACAAAATCCCAATTGCTGGTGTGGGGGTAGCCAATGAGAACGCCTTGCTTGGCAGGCAAGCCATCAAACTCAATCGTCCACCCCATGAGTTTGACCAACAGCGCAGCCCAGCGCTTGGGCCGGAACTGCACGGGCATGTGTGTCGGGGAGAAATCTGACGTCATCAAGGTTTGAACGCCATGGGCTCAGCGCGCCATGGCGCGATACCCAATGTCTGTCCGGTATTGCACACCATCAAAGTGGATGCCCTTGGCAGTTTCGTAAGCCAATTGCTGTGCCAATTTGATGGTGCCACCCAACGCTGTCACGCACAACACACGTCCACCCGTGGTGCTGACCACGCCATCCGCCATTTGGGTGCCCGCGTGGAACACCACCGCATCGTCGTTGTCTTGGGGCAAGCCCGTGATCGTGTCGCCTTTGCGTGGGTTCATGGGATAGCCATGTGCGGCCATCACCACGCCCACAGCAGTGCGACGATCCCACTGCAATTCGAGGTCGTCCAAGCGGGTCTCCGCATCGGTGGCCGTCGCGGCCAGGAGCACGTCGACCAAATCGGTCTTCAAACGCATCATGATTGGCTGGGTTTCGGGGTCGCCCATGCGGCAGTTGAACTCCAAGGTTTTGACTTGGCCTTGTGGGTCAATCATCAAGCCCGCATACAAGAAACCGGTAAACGGAATGCCGTCTTTTTCCATGCCCTTGATGGTGGGCAAAATGATTTCGCGCATCGCACGGGCATGCACCTCAGGCGTGACGACGGGCGCGGGCGAATAGGCGCCCATGCCACCGGTGTTCGGGCCTTGGTCCGCATCGAGCAACCGCTTGTGGTCTTGGCTGGTGGCCAAAGGCAACACGGTTTTGCCATCACACATGACGATGAAACTGGCCTCTTCACCTTGTAAAAACTCTTCGATGACCACACGTGCACCACCTGCGTTGTGGCTCACGCCCAACTTGTTGTCGAGCAACATGAAGTCGATGGCTTCGTGGGCCTCCGCAGCGGTCATGGCCACCACCACACCCTTGCCAGCAGCCAAACCGTCGGCCTTCACCACAATGGGTGCGCCTTTGGCGTTGACGTAGTCGTGCGCGGCTTGTGCGTCGGTGAAGGTTTCGTATTCGGCCGTGGGGATGTTGTGGCGCTTCATGAACGCCTTGCTGAACGCCTTGGAACTTTCCAGCTGCGCAGCTGCCTTGGTGGGGCCAAAAATGCGCATATCGTGTGCACGGAACTCATCCACCACACCCGCGGCCAATGGCGTTTCAGGGCCCACCACGGTCAACTCAATGCCTTCGGCTTGCGCAAACTCGCGCAAGGCTTTGACATCGGTGATTGGCACATTGTGCAAACGCTTGTCACGTGCTGTGCCGCCGTTGCCGGGGGCCACAAACACTTTTTGCACTTTGTTCGATTGGGCTAATTTCCACGCCAAGGCGTGTTCGCGGCCACCGCCGCCAATGACTAAAACGTTCATAAAGCAGCGTTGTGATAAACCTCTTGCACATCGTCCAGGTCTTCCAGGACGTCGAGAATTTTTTGCATCTTGATGGCGTCATCGCCTTCGAGCTCAATGGTGTTGTCTGCACGGTAAGTCACTTCAGCCACCTCAGGCTTCAAGCCCGCTGCTTCCAAGGCGTTCTTCACCGCTTCGAAACTGGCAGGTGGCGTGAGCACTTCGATGGCACCGTCGTCATCCGTGATCACATCATCGGCGCCCGCTTCAAGTGCGATTTCCATGATTTGGTCTTCGCTACTGCCAGGCGCAAAAATGAGCTGGCCGCAATGCTTGAACTGAAACGCCACCGAACCTTCGGTGCCCAAATTACCGCCGTGTTTGCTGAACGCGTGGCGCACTTCAGCCACAGTGCGCACTTTGTTGTCGGTCATGGTGTCCACAATGATGGCCGCGCCACCAATGCCATACCCTTCGTAACGGATTTCCTCGTAGCTCACGCCTTCGAGGTTGCCCGTTGCTTTGTCAATGTTGCGCTTGATGTTGTCTGCAGGCATGTTGGCCGCTTTGGCCTTTTCGATAGCCAAACGCAAACGAGGATTGGTGTCTAGCTCACCACCACCCAAGCGGGCAGCCACCATGATTTCGCGAATCAAGCGCGTCCAGATGCGTCCGCGTTTTTCGTCTTGACGACCTTTGCGGTGTTGAATGTTTGCCCATTTGCTATGGCCGGCCATCAGAATTCCTCTTGAGTTGTATTAACCTTATCCGGTTATTTTACTTTTCAAGTGATGGAGAACTTTCGATGGCCGAACCAATGCTGATTGCACTGCACAAGACTACCGAATGCCACATGCTGCCCGCCTTGGCCAACCGCCACGGCCTCATCACCGGCGCCACGGGCACAGGCAAAACGGTCACGCTGCAAACGCTGGCCGAAGGCTTCTCCAAAATCGGCGTGCCTGTGTTCATGGCCGACGTCAAAGGCGACTTGGCTGGCATCAGCCAACCAGGCAACATCCCGCCCAAACTCGCAGCAGCCATCCAAGAACGCGGATTACCCACTCCAGAGCCCATCGGCTGCCCCACCACGCTGTGGGACGTGTTTGGCAAATCGGGCCACCCCGTGCGCGCCACCATCACCGACATGGGGCCGCTGCTGCTGGGCCGCATGCTGAATTTGAACGACACCCAAGCCGGTGTGCTCAACATGGTCTTCAAAATTGCAGATGACCAAGGCCTGTTGCTGCTCGATCTCAAAGACCTGCGCGCCATGCTGCAACACGTGGGAGAGCACGCCCGCGACTTCACCACCGAATACGGCAACGTCAGCGCCGCCAGCATTGGCGCAATTCAACGCGCTTTGCTGGAAATCGAGTCACAAGGCGGCGACTCGTTCTTTGGCGAGCCCATGCTCAACATCCAAGACTTCATGCAAACGGATTCACGCGGCATGGGCGTCATCAACCTCTTGGCCGCCGACAAGCTGATGAACGCCCCTCGCCTGTACGGCACGTTCTTGTTGTGGATGCTCTCAGAGATGTTTGAGCAATTGCCAGAAATTGGCGATGTCGAAAAGCCCAAGATGGTGTTCTTCTTTGACGAAGCACATTTGCTGTTCAACGAAGCACCCAAAGTGCTGCTGGAGCGCATCGAACAAATGGTGCGCCTCATTCGCTCGAAGGGCGTGGGCGTGTACTTTGTCACCCAAAACCCGCTGGACGTGCCTGACACCGTGCTGGGCCAACTGGGCAACCGCGTCCAGCACGCCTTGCGCGCCTTCACGCCACGCGACCAAAAAGCGGTCAAAGCCACGGCGCAAACCATGCGCGGCAAAGCGGGCCTCGACATTGAAAAAGCCATCACCGAGCTGGGCGTGGGCGAAGCCTTGGTTAGCCTGCTGGATGCCAAAGGCCGCCCCTCTGAGACCGAACAGGTCTATGTGCTGCTGCCAGGCAGCCAACTCGGGCCCATCACGCCTGAACAACGCCAAGCCTTGTTAGCCAACTCCTTGGTGGCTGGGGTGTACGAGCAAACCTTAGACCGCGAATCGGCTTATGAGCGCCTGAAAGGTACAGCCCCTGCAACGGGGAATGTGGCAAAGAATGAGGCAGGCAATGGCATGGCGGCGCCAGCCAACGCCCCCGCTGGCTCTGCGGGCCAAGCGCCAGCACAGCCCTCTGTCACCGACCAAGTGCTGTATGGCTTGGGTGAAGCCTTGTTCGGCTCTACGGGCCCACGCGGCGGCCAGCACCAAGGTTTGGCGCAAGTCATGGTCAAGTCTGCCGTACGCAACATCGGCTCGGCTGTGGGCCGCGAGATTGTGCGTGGCGTGATGGGTAGCATCTTGGGTGGTCGCAAGCGCTAAACACGCGAAAGCCTTTCAAAGCCCCATGAAAAAACGCCGCCTGTGGCAACACAGACGGCGTTTTGGTTGGAACGACTGAATGAACGCGGCTTAAAAACCGCAACCACTTTAGCTCGCCGCAGGCTCTTCAGAAGACGTATGCTCGCCCTTCGCGGCCTTTTCCTTCTTAGGCAAAGGCGTGATGTCGAGCAGCACTTCTTCTTTGTCGTCAATGTCCACGCTCAGGCGACCACCGTCGGTGAGGCGGCCAAACAGCAGCTCGTCGGCCAAGGCCTTGCGAATCGTGTCTTGGATGAGGCGTTGCATGGGGCGTGCGCCCATGAGCGGATCGAAACCCTTCTTGGCCAAGTGCTTGCGCAGCGCGTCGCTGAAGGTGACTTCGACTTTCTTCTCAGCCAACTGACCTTCGAGTTGCAGCAAGAACTTGTCGACCACGCGCATAATGACGTTTTCGTCCAGAGCCTTAAAGCCCACGATGGCATCCAAGCGGTTGCGGAACTCTGGCGTGAACAAGCGCTTGATGTCGCCCATTTCGTCCCCTGCAGCGCGAGGGTTGGTAAAGCCAATGGTGGCCTTGTTCATGGTCTCAGCGCCCGCGTTGGTCGTCATGATGAGGATGACGTTGCGGAAGTCTGCCTTGCGGCCGTTGTTGTCGGTCAGCGTGCCGTGGTCCATCACCTGCAACAGCACGTTGAAGATGTCGGGGTGCGCTTTTTCGATTTCGTCGAGCAACAGCACGCAATGCGGCTTCTTGGTCACAGCCTCGGTCAGCAAGCCGCCTTGGTCAAAACCCACGTAGCCCGGAGGCGCGCCAATCAGGCGGCTCACGGCGTGGCGCTCCATGTACTCGGACATGTCAAAGCGAATCAGGTCAATGCCCATGATGTAGGCCAACTGCTTGGCCGCTTCGGTCTTGCCCACGCCTGTGGGGCCGCTGAACAAGAAGGCGCCGATTGGCTTGTCAGCTTTACCGAGGCCTGAACGCGCCATCTTCACGGCAGACGCCAGCACTTCAAGGGCTTTGTCTTGGCCGAACACCACGCTCTTCAAATCACGCTCGATGGTTTGCAGCTTGCTGCGGTCGTCGTTAGACACGTTGGCGGGCGGAATGCGCGCAATCTTGGCCACGATGTCTTCAATCTCGGCCTTGCCAATGGTTTTCTTGCGCTTAGACGCCACCAAGATGCGTTGTGCCGCACCGGCTTCGTCAATCACGTCAATCGCCTTGTCTGGCAATTGGCGGTCGTTGATGTACTTGGCGCTCAGCTCGGCAGCGGCTTGCAGCGCAGCCACGGCGTACTTGACGTTGTGGTGCTCTTCAAAGCGCGACTTCAGGCCTTTGAGGATGTCCACGGTTTCAGAAACGGTGGGCTCGACCACATCCACCTTTTGGAAACGGCGGCTCAGGGCTGCGTCTTTTTCAAAGATGCCACGGTATTCGGTGAAGGTGGTGGCGCCAATGCACTTGAGCTGACCGCTCGACAAAGCAGGTTTGAGCAAGTTAGAGGCATCCAGCGTGCCGCCCGAAGCCGCACCCGCACCAATGAGCGTGTGGATTTCGTCGATGAACAAAATCGCGTTGGGCTTGCCCTGCAAGTTTTTGATCACGCCCTTCAAGCGCTGCTCAAAGTCACCACGGTATTTGGTTCCTGCCAGCAAAGCGCCCATGTCCAGCGAATACACGATGGCTTCAGACAAGATTTCGGGCACATCGCCTTGGGTGATGCGCCATGCCAGGCCTTCGGCAATTGCGGTTTTACCCACGCCCGCCTCGCCCACCAACAGCGGGTTGTTTTTGCGGCGGCGGCACAAGATTTGAATCGTGCGCTCGACCTCGTACTCGCGCCCAATCAGCGGGTCAATCTTGCCGTCTTTGGCGGCTTGGTTCAGGTTTTGGGTGAACTGCTCGAGGGGCGAAGCCTTCTCGTTCTTTTCAGATGCTGCGCCCTCTTCCTGCTCGCTAGGTGCGGCTTCGTTGCCTTTGACGGCCTCAGGTGGGTCGCTCTTTTTGATGCCGTGGGCAATGAAGTTCACCACGTCCAAGCGCGTCACGCCTTGTTGGTGGAGGTAATACACCGCGTGCGAGTCTTTCTCGCCAAAGATGGCCACCAGCACATTGGCGCCAGTGACTTCTTTTTTGCCATTGCCAGTGGACTGCACATGCATGATGGCGCGTTGAATCACACGCTGGAAGCCCAATGTAGGCTGCGTGTCGACCTCTTCGGTACCCGCGACTTGAGGCGTGTTGTCTTTGATGAAGTTCGAGAGCGATTTGCGCAAATCGTCGATGTTGGCCGAGCAGGCGCGCAACACTTCGGCGGCACTGGGGTTGTCGAGCAACGCCAACAACAGGTGTTCCACCGTGATGAATTCGTGACGTTGCTGACGGGCCTCGACAAAGGCCATGTGCAAGCTAACTTCAAGTTCTTGAGCGATCATGTTTTATTCCTTCATGCTTGCAACTGAGATTCAACTGTATATGGAAACGAAAGCCTTTTCTTCAATGGGCCCACTGAATGAATTTATGCAATGGGCTCACAGATGCATTGAAGGGGGTGGCCCGCTTTGCGGGCGGCGTCCAGAACTTGCTCAACCTTGGTCGCAGCCACATCTTTGCTGTAGACGCCACACACCCCTTTGCCGTCAAGATGGATCTTCAGCATGATTTGGGTGGCGCTTTCGCGGTCTTTGCTGAAAAACTCTTGCAGCACCATCACCACAAACTCCATGGGCGTGAAGTCGTCATTGAGCATCAACACCTGAAACATTTGAGGTGGCTTGGTGCGCTGGGCACGACGCTCCAAAACGACAGAGTTGCCATCGTCACGGTCAGGGATCTGAATTTTCGGGGTGGGATTCTTGGTTGCCATCGGTTCATTCTATCGGGCACCCAAAGAGAAAAGCCCCGCATTCGCGAGGCTTTTACTTCAGCATGGCCGCCTTTTGAGGGGCAACGCACGGGGCGACTTACATGTAGTCGATCATGACGTCACCAAAGCCCGAGCAACTCACCTGCGTGGCACCGTCCATCAAGCGGGCGAAGTCGTAAGTGACACGCTTGCTGGCAATGGCGTTTTCCATGGATTCAATGATGAGGTCTGCGGCCTCTTTCCAGCCGATGTGACGCAACATCATTTCGGCCGACAAGATCACAGACCCCGGGTTGACATAGTCTTTGCCCGCGTACTTGGGTGCTGTGCCATGGGTAGGCTCGAAACAAGCGACGCTGTCAGACAAGTTGGCCCCCGGAGCAATGCCAATGCCGCCCACCTGCGCAGCCACAGCGTCGGAGATGTAGTCACCGTTGAGGTTCAAGGTCGCCACCACGGAATACTCCACAGGACGCATCAAAATTTGTTGCAAGAAGGCATCCGCAATCACGTCTTTGATGATGATCGATTTGCCCGTTTTCGGATTTTTCACCCGGCACCAAGGGCCCCCGTCGATCAATTGAGCACCAAACTCTTTTTGCGCCAAGGCAAAGGCCCAATCACGGAATCCACCTTCAGTGAACTTCATGATGTTGCCCTTGTGCACGAGCGTGACACTGGGTTTGTCATGATCAATGGCGTATTGAATGGCTTTGCGAATAAACCGTTCCGTGCCTTCAATGGAAACAGGCTTGATGCCAATGGCCGAAGAATCAGGGAAACGAATTTGTTGCGTGCCCAATTCTTGGGTCAAGAAAGTCATCAGCTTTTTGGCGTTGTCGCTCTTGGCTTCGAATTCAATGCCTGCATAAATATCTTCTGAGTTCTCACGGAAGATGACCATGTTGGTCTTCTCTGGCTCTTTCAGAGGCGACGGCACACCTTTGAAATACTGCACAGGGCGCAAACACACAAACAAGTCCAGTTTTTGGCGCAAGGCCACGTTCAATGAACGGATGCCACCGCCCACAGGCGTATTCAGGGGGCCTTTGATCGACACCACATAGTCGCGCAGCACCTCAACGGTTTCTTCGGGCAGCCACACATCAGGGCCGTAAAGCTGCGTCGACTTGTCGCCGGCAAACACTTCCATCCATTGGATTTTTCGGGCGTCCCCGTAAACCTTCGCCACGGCGGCATTGACCACTTTGAGCATCACGGGCATCACGTCTTTGCCAACGCCATCCCCTTCAATGAAGGGAATGATCGGTTGATCGGGGACATTCAGCGACATGTCGGCATTGACGGTGATTTTTTGACCTTGGGCCGGCACTTGGATGTGCTGATAAGACATGAAAAAGGCTCCCGTGAGTGAGGTTGTTTGGCTGGATTCTAGAGGGCTCTGGAGCCTCAACCCCCTAGGTGTGCGATACAGTCAATGTGTCTTCTACCCCTCACCCTCTTGGCCTTGGTTTGAATCTATGAAACGCGCTCTGTTTTCCCTTGTTCTGGCATCGCTCGCTTTGGCGGTCAACGCACAAGACACACCACAAACCAACCTGCCACGCATCAAGCTGCAAGCAGGCATGTACCAAATTGACACTCAAGTTGCCCAAACACCTGAGCAACGCAGCATCGGTTTGATGTTTCGAACCGAAATGCCTGCACACGAAGGCATGCTGTTTGTGTTTGAGCAAGCTAGCACTCAGTGTTTCTGGATGAAAAACACCCTCTTACCGTTGACTGCCGCCTTCGTTGCGGACGATGGCACCATCGTGAATTTGGCGGATATGAAGCCACAAACCACCGACTCGCACTGCTCCGCCAAACCTGTGCGCTTTGTCCTTGAGATGAACCAGGGGTGGTTTGCAAAGAAGGGACTCAAAGCCGGTAGTCGTCTTGCTGGCGTGGCTTTCAAACCTTGAGCCGTCGATCAGGAATAGGCGCACAAGCCCCGCGCAGTCCAACTCGACCATAAAAAAAACCGCCTCGTGAGGCGGTTTTTTGACTTGTGCGGCGGGGTTTAACGCCCGCATCGAAAGTCTGAACTCAAGCGAAATTGGCTTCTGCAAACGACCAGTTCACCAGCTTGTCGAGGAAGGTCTCGACGAACTTAGGACGCATGTTGCGGTAGTCGATGTAGTAGGCGTGTTCCCACACGTCCACCGTCAACAAGGCTTTGTCAGCGGTCGTCAACGGTGTGCCTGCGGCGCCCGTGTTGACGATGTCCACAGAACCGTCAGCTTTTTTGACCAACCATGTCCAGCCAGAGCCAAAGTTGCCCACGGCGCTTTTGACGAAGGCTTCTTTGAAGGCTGCGTAGCTGCCGAATTTGGCGTTGATGGCCGCAGCCAAGGCGCCTGTGGGCTCACCGCCGCCCTGGGGCTTCATGCAGCTCCAGAAGAAGGTGTGGTTCCAGATTTGAGCGGCGTTGTTGTAGATGCCACCGCTGGACTTCTTGACAATTTCTTCGAGCGACATGGCTTCGAACTCGGTGCCCTTTTGCAAGTTGTTCAAGTTCACAACATAAGCGTTGTGGTGCTTGCCGTGGTGAAACTCGAGTGTCTCTTGCGAGTAGTGAGGGGCCAATGCATCAATGGCGTAAGGCAGTGCGGGGAGCGTGTGTTCCATGAAGTCCTCTTGTGTAAAAGTGTGGATTGTAAAAACTAAATTCAAATTCGATCAGCGACCTGCAAATCAACCACGCCATCAGCCAGGGTTGCTTGCACATGTTGACCGGCTTGGGTCTGGGTGACCGAGCTGATGGCGCTGCCGTTTGCATCGCTCAACCAGGCAAAACCGCGTTGCAGCACCAATTTGGGATCCAACAAATCCAAGCGTAGCGCTGCACGGTGCAGGCGTTCACGGGCCAAGGCCGGTGTTTGTTGGACACCGCGCGCAAGTCCGGCTGCTAGGGCAGACATTTCATGTCCACCCCGCTGCGTGCGTTGTTGCACAGACGCGCGCAAGCGCTGTTGCAAACCCAAAAGCTGTATTTTTTCGTGACCTAACCCTTCTGAAGGCCGCCCCAAACGTGCCTGGGCGCGATCCAAGCGCTGCTCTTGGGTGTCGAGATGGCGGTAGGCCAAGCTTTGCATGGCAGACACCCAATGCGCCAAATTGGCTTGCAAATCAGCGCGGGGCATGGCGCACATTTCGGCGGCTGCCGTCGGCGTGGGTGCACGCAAGTCGGCACAAAAATCGGCAATGGTGAAGTCGGTTTCGTGTCCGACGCCGCTGACCACGGGCACCGGACACGCCACGATGGCGCGGGCCAGGGCCTCGTCATTGAAGGCCCACAGGTCTTCCATCGAACCACCGCCGCGGACCAACAAAATCACGTCCATGTCGGGCACACGACTCAATGCCTGCAAGGCTTGAACCAGAGACGCCCCCGCCTGTTCGCCCTGGACCAAAGAAGGCGCCAAAACGACCGGAATATGTGGCACGCGACGCTGCAAGGCCGTGGCCACATCGTGCAAGGCCGCAGCCCCTAGCGAGGTCACCACCCCAATGCAGCGGGGCATGGCATCCAGCGAACGTTTGCGCTCGGGTGCAAACAAGCCTTCGGCTTCGAGTTTGGCTTTGCGCTGCAAAAAGGCCTCAAACCAAGCGCCTTGTCCTGCGCGACGCATGCTTTCGACAATCAATTGCAGTTCGCCACGGGGCTCGTACACACCCAATCGGCCACGCAACTCGACCAATTCACCATCTGCCGGAGAAAAATCCAACAACTGCGCAGCACGTTTGAACATGGCACAGCGCAATTGCCCCTGTGAATCCTTGAGTGTGAAGTAGCAATGCCCGCTGGATGCGCGTGTGAAGCCCGAAATCTCGCCGCGCACCGCCACAGGATTGAAACGCGCGTCCAAGGCGTCCGCTATGGCGCGGCATAAGGCACCAACAGACCATGTACGTGGCGTCAATCCTAGGGGTTCATTGGCTTGCATGGTTGGATTCATCCACAGTTGCGTCATGCATGCCCCAAATGTCTTTGGTATACAAAAACACCGAAGTTGCGGTACAAGCTGTTGATTTCATTAGGTTTTTCAGCGCTTAAAATTCAGTCAATGTGTTCAAACTCACGATTCATGCGACTTTGAAGCCCATCCACAAGAAGTTACCCACAAAGTTATCCACAGTAAATGTGCATGAATGCCTGGGCCATAATGAGCCGAAACTTGCTTTTTTGGAGTGTTGATTTGCTGTCGATCATACAAGCGGCTGGATGGCCGATTTGGCCCTTATTGGCGTGTTCCGTGGTAGCGCTGGCCTTGGTGATTGAGCGCCTTATGAGTTTGCGCGTTCATTTGGTGGCACCCGCAGGTTTGCTGGAACAAGCCATCACCGCGTCGCACAACGCATTGCCCTCGCAGGACGTCGTCGAGCAACTCAGCCATCACTCTTCGTTGGGCAAAGTGCTGGCCAGTGGCTGGCAAGCACTTAAAACCGAGCCGCACATCAGCGAAGCCGATCTACGCTCCAGCATGGAAGCCGCAGGTCGTCAGGCGGCACATGACTTGGACAAACATTTGGTGGCCTTGGCCACCATCGCCTCAGCCGCCCCCTTGCTCGGTTTGCTGGGCACAGTGATCGGCATGATCGATATTTTCGGATCACAAACCGCGCCTGGCACCAGCAACCCTGCACAGCTGGCGCAAGGTATTTCCATGGCGCTGTACAACACCGCCTTCGGTCTCATCGTGGCGATTCCTGCACTGATGTTTTGGCGTTATCTGCGCGCGCGTGTAGACGCCTACGTGCTGGGGCTCGAACTTGATGCCGAGCGTTTTGCGCGTCATCTGCTTGCGCTGCGCAGCAAATTGAAAGCTTGAGCCAGGCCATGAAGTTTCACCGCAGCCACAGCCCCGAACCAGAGATCAATCTGATCCCGTTCATCGACGTTTTGCTCGTGGTGCTGATTTTTCTGATGCTCTCGACCACCTACAGCAAATTCACTGAAATGCAGCTGAACTTGCCTGTTGCCGACATGGCACCGCAACAAGATCGGCCACGCGAAGTGGTCGTATCCATCAGCAGCGAAGGTCTCTACAGCGTTGCGCGCGCGGCCATACAAGGGCGCGATGTGCAAAGCCTCAGCCAGGCACTCAGTCAAGCCACACAAAATGTGGACAACCCCATGGTCATCATCAGCGCCGATGCGCAAGCCAGTCACCAATCGGTGATGTTGGTGATGGAGGCTGCGCGGCGTACCGGATTGAACCAAATCACCTTCGCCGCACAAGCCTCAGGCGGCAAAGCGGACTGAGCTTCACATGACTAGCCTGCGCCATGCGCTCACACGAGCTTGGCTCAACCGCGGCGTCTTGGCTTGCATCTTGTGGCCCGTCAGTGCCATCTATGGCGCCTTGGTGTGGCTGCGAAAAACACTTTACCGTCTCGGTTTTTTCCACACGCACCACCTCCCCGTGCCAGTGATCGTGGTGGGGAATGTGCTGGTAGGCGGCGTTGGGAAAACGCCGGTCACCATGGCGCTGGTGCAGCATTTGTCGCACCGCGGTCTGCGTGTAGGCGTGGTTTCACGCGGTTATGGGCGCGACACCCGGGATGTTCGTCCCGCCTTGCCCAACAGCCGCGCACAAGACGTGGGCGATGAGCCCTTGTTGATGACTCAAACCTGCAACGTCCCCGTCTGGGTGGGTTCAGACCGAGCCGCCGCTGGTTTGGCGTTGCTCGAGCAACATCCTGATGTGAACGTGATCGTGTGCGACGACGGCTTGCAACATTTGGCGCTGGCCCACGATTTGGCCTTGTGTGTGTTTGACGAACGCGCACAGGGCAACGGCTGGCTCTTGCCTGCTGGACCACTGCGCGAACCTTGGCCCCGCCCGACAACATGCCCGACGTGGGTCGTCAAAACCGCGGGACAAGCAGTGGCCAACGAATTTGTTGCACTCAGGCATCTGGCCAACTACGCACACCGCGCCGACGGCACCACGCGTGAATTACAGAGTTGGAACAAGCAGGCCGTGCAAGCGCTAGCCGGGATTGCCAAGCCCGAGGCCTTCTTTGACATGCTGAGAGCGCAAGGCATCACGTTGACACAAACCCACGCCTTGGCTGACCACGCGGACTTGAGCCACTTGCAGCTTGACCTTGGCAAGGGTGATGTGCTGTGCACCGAAAAGGATGCCGTCAAACTCTGGGCGACACATCCTCAGGCGTGGGCCGTGCCGCTCATCACCGAATTACCCACAGACTTGCTGGCAGCCGTGGACCAAGCACTCGACGCAAAGTTATCATCCCTGCATGGACTCCAAACTCATTGAACTCTTGGTCTGCCCTGTGACCAAAGGCCCCCTCGAATACAACCGCGAACATCAAGAACTCATCTCTCGCAGTGCGCGCTTGGCCTATCCCATTCGCGACGGCATTCCGATCTTGTTGGAAAACGAAGCCCGCCCCCTGAGCGACGCAGAACTCGAGGCCTGAATGTCATTTTGTGTGTTGATCCCGGCGCGCATGGCGTCATCGCGTCTGCCCGATAAACCTCTGGCTGACATTGCAGGGCTTCCCATGGTGGTGCGGGTGGCACAACGCTCGCTGCAATCGGGCGCCTCTCGCGTGGTCGTGGCGGCAGACGATGCACGCATCACGTCAGCGTGCGAAGCGCACCAAATTCAAGCCGTTCTGACCCGCAGCGATCACCCCTCCGGCAGCGACCGTTTGGCAGAAGCCTGCGATAAGCTGGGCTTGCAAGACGAGGACATCGTGGTCAACGTGCAAGGCGATGAGCCTTTGATTGATCCGGCTTCCATTGATGCGGTGGCGCAATTGCTGGCCAATCGCCCCGATTGCAGCATGAGCACCTTGGCCCATGCGATCGACTCAGTGGAAGACTTTAAAAATCCCAACGTGGTCAAAGTGGTGCTAGATGCACGCGACACTGCGTTGTACTTCAGCCGTGCCCCCATCGCTTGGTGGCGCGACGGCTTTACACAAGGCATCACCACGCTACCAAGCCCCGCGCCATTGCGTCATGTGGGTTTGTATGCCTATCGGGTCGGATTTTTGCGTCAGTTTCCCAAACTGTCGCAAGCGCCGTTGGAGATCACCGAGTCGCTCGAACAATTGCGTGCCATGTGGCACGGACACCGCATCGCCGTACACATCACGGACCACGCACCAGGACCTGGCGTCGACACGCCTGAGGATTTGGTACGGGTACGGGGTGTTTTCCAGCGCCCGGCGTAAGACTTTGCAAGGGGATCGCGTGCTATCCTCAGTCGAAAAATAACGTAGCTAATTCATCATTAGGACCAAGCATGAGACTCATTTTGTTGGGCGCCCCCGGTGCCGGTAAAGGCACACAGGCCACCTTCATTTGCCAAAAATACGGCATCCCACAAATTTCAACGGGCGACATGCTGCGCGCGGCTGTTAAAGCCGGAACCCCTTTGGGAATCGAAGCCAAAAAAGTGATGGATGCAGGTGGATTGGTCAGCGACGACCTCATCATCAACTTGGTCAAAGAACGCATCACCCAAGCAGATTGCGCGCAAGGTTTCTTGTTTGATGGATTCCCACGCACCATTCCTCAAGCAGATGCCATGAAGGCTGCAGGCGTCAAGCTTGATTACGTGCTCGAGATTGATGTGCCTTTTGACGCCATCATTGAACGCATGAGCGGTCGCCGTGCCCACGTCGCCAGCGGCCGCACCTACCATGTCAAGTTCAACCCACCCAAAGTTCAAGGCATCGACGACGTGACGGGCGAGCCACTGATTCAGCGGGACGACGACAAAGAAGAGACCGTGAAAAAGCGTTTGGACGTGTACAGCGCACAAACGCGTCCTTTGGTGGACTACTACTCCGGTTGGGCCAAAGCGGATGCAGCTGCAGCACCAAAGTACCGCGCCATCAGCGGCACAGGATCGGTGGAAGAGATCAAAGATCGCGCCTTCAAGGCTTTAGAAGCCTGATCGATCTGCGATTCACACAAAGGCCGCTTTTTGCGGCCTTTTTCAATTCAAGCGATCTTTTCTTTCATCAGTGACAAGAACAAGGCCACACGTGCCTTGGCGGGTGTCAACCCATGGGCCACGGGAAACAACTCGTCAGGCTGATCCTGAGCCTGCCCCAACGCACAACGCGATGTCCTGAGCACTTTGGCTCCGCGTGTTTGCGCGTCAAGCAATGCGGCTTCTAGATCGCGACTCACGCTGCCATTGCCGGTACCGGCCACGACCCACCCGGCGGGCGGATCTGAGGCAAGCAAAGCACGCACGATGCGCCCATCCGCGCCCGCGTAATTGACCACCCACTCCACGCGAGGCCAGTGCTGAGCAGCGCAAAACTCTTGCGCAGAAGGAACTGCCAGCGCTGGCGCAGATGAAGACACGGCGCGTAAACGTTGTAAACATCGGTCCGCCACGATGCCCCACGGTCCTGCGTCACCCGAGGTGAAGGCATTGAGTTGGTGGCTGTGAATTTTTTGCACGTCTTGTGCCGCATGAACCTGGCCAGCACACACCACACAAACGCCCTTCGCTTCTTGGCTTTGTGCAACCACAAAAGCATCTTGCAAATTGCCGGGACCATCGCTATCGCGGGCATTGGCGGGGCGCATCGCGCAGGTCAGGACCACGGGCTTGGTCGGCTGAAGCACGGCTTGCAGCAAATAAGCGCTTTCTTCGAGGGTGTCCGTCCCGTGCGTGATGACCACCGCTTGTACGTCGTCCTGTGCCAACCAGTGCGACACCCGGGACACCAAGGTTTGCCAAATGTCATAAGACATGTTTTTGCTATCGATCTGGGCCACTTGCTCGCTCACGAGCGTTGTGCTGTCAAGCTGGAGCCCTTTTAGCAATTGGCCAACACCGAGTTGTGCCGCTTTGTAGCGTTGGGGGGCCTCCACGTCATCGGCAAGCCCCGCAATCGTGCCCCCTGTCGCTAAAACAACAATTTTTTTAGTTTTTTTTGCATTCATCGCTTGCTAAACTCAAAAAGCTGGTTAAAAATACAGTTACTGGATATTCAAACAGGAATACCCGCTAGACACCATTGTGCAGGAGCCGCATTCATGATCGACACGCCCAAACTTACGCCCCGCCAGCAGCAGATTCTGGAGCTGATCCAATCGGCCATCGCCAACACCGGCTCGCCTCCTACACGCGCTGAAATTGCAACCGAGCTTGGTTTCAAATCGGCCAACGCCGCCGAAGAGCATTTGCAAGCGTTGGCACGCAAAGGCGCCATCGAATTGGTCAGCGGCACCTCACGCGGCATTCGACTCAAAGGTCAAAACCTGCGTGCAGAGCCTACACCCCAAGGCATGGCCCTGCCCCTGATCGGTCGTGTGGCGGCGGGTTCCCCCATCTTGGCGCAAGAACATGTCGATCAAACCTACTTTGTAGAAAGCAGCTTGTTCGAACGCAAACCGGACTACTTGCTGCGCGTACGCGGCATGTCCATGCGCGACGCCGGCATCATGGACGGCGATTTGCTGGCCGTGCAATCCACCCGTGACGCCAAAAACGGCCAAATCGTGGTGGCACGCCTTGGCGATGACGTGACTGTCAAACGCTACCGACGCCTTCCTGATCACATTGAATTGCTGCCCGAAAACCCCGACTACAAAACCATCGTGGTCGAACCCGGTGAGCCTTTTGAAATTGAGGGTCTGGCTGTAGGCCTGATCCGTAACACCATGTTGATGTAAAGAAAGAACGACCATGAGCCTCGCACTTTTTGGCGCTTATCGCCTGCTGAATCCATTGCAAACGGTTGTCCGTGGCTTCATGCCATCACAAGCTTTGCAAAGCACCTCTACTTGCCGCCCCCTGCCCTTGCGCGTGTCACGCGTGATGGAGGCGCAGCAAAGCCGTCAAACCGCCGGTCGCATGGTGATATCCGGCCGCATGGCCGATGTCTGTGCCGAACTTGACCGTTTGGCTGAGCTTGAAAACCGACATTGAAACTGCAGGTGGCCTGGGACTTGAATCATCCCAGGTAAGTCACCGCAGTCGTTTTAGGCGTTAGCGCCAAGCAAGAAGTCGGACTTTCCAACGTCGACGCCGTTGTGACGCAAGATCGCGTATGCGGTGGTGACGTGAAAAAACACATTGGGAATTGCCCAATGCTTCAGGTAATCCTCGCCCGTCATCGTGCGCGTTTTATCTTTGCCGACTGGAAACGTGATGCTTTTCGACTCCGTGCCATCCAGCGCGGACGCCGGTACGGTCTTCAGCCAATCCAACGTTTTCTCAATCCGCACCCTCAATTCATCCAGCGTGGATTCGGTGTCGTCAAATTTTGGGGCATCTAAACCCGACAGGCGCGCAACGCATAGCTTGGCCGCATCACACGCAATCAACACCTGACGCGTGAAAGGCAGCATATCGGGGGCCAAGCGGTATTGCGCCAACACCAACGAATCAAACTTCTTCGCCTGCGCATGCGCTTGCCCTTTAGCCAAGAGATGGCTGAGATTGCTCAACGCGGTTTGAAAAATCGGCAGACTTGCCGAGGACATAGAAATAGACATGAACAGCTCCTGGTTAACAGACCCACCCAAAGGGACAAGGCACAATTGGGGGATGAATATTGTCATCCTAGACGACTACCAAGATGTCGTCCGCAAACTTCCCTGTGCATCCAAACTAGAAGCTTATCCAGCCAAGGTTTACACCAACACCATCAAGGGCGTGGGCCAGCTGTCGGTTCGCCTCAAGGATGCTGAAATTCTGGTGCTGATTCGTGAGCGCACCCACATCACACGCCAGCTGATTGAAAAACTGCCCAAGCTCAAAATGATCTCCCAAACGGGCAAGATCGGCAGCCACATTGACATGACGGCCTGTACCGAGCGCGGCATTGTGGTCGCGGAGGGCTCAGGCTCCCCGATCGCCCCCGCCGAGCTGACTTGGGCCTTGATCATGGCCGCGATGCGTCGTTTGCCCCAATACATCAGCAATCTCAAACACGGTGCGTGGCAACAATCGGGTTTGAAATCTGGCTCTATGCCCAACAATTTTGGCTTGGGCCAAGTGTTGCGTGGCAAGACTTTAGGCATCTGGGGTTACGGCAAGATCGGCCAGCTGTTGGCAGGTTACGGCAAAGCCTTTGGCATGCGTGTGCTGCTGTGGGGCAGCGAGGCCTCTCGCGAACGCGCCACCAAAGACGGCCTCAATGTCGCCGCATCACGCGAAGAGTTTTTTGAGGAAGCCGACATCATCAGTTTGCACTTGCGCCTGGCCGATGAAACCCGTGGCATCGTGACCTTGGCCGATTTGCAGCGCATGAAACCCACTTCACTGTTGGTCAACACATCACGCGCCGAACTGATTGAGCCCGACGCCTTGATTGCAGGTTTAAACCGCGGACGACCTGGCATGGCCGCCATCGACGTGTTTGAGAGCGAACCGATTTTGCAAGGGCATGCGCTCTTGCGCCTAGAAAACTGCATTTGCACGCCGCACATTGGCTACGTTGAGCAAGACAGCTACGAGCTGTATTTCGGCACGGCTTTTGACAATGTGGTGAACTTCATCAAGGGCACGCCAACGAACATCGTCAATCCCGGCGCTTTGCAAGTTCGCCGTTGAGCGCTTGATGATGAACCGCGCCACCTCCGCTATTTTGTGGTGTTTCCTGTTCGGAAACTTCGTCATTGGCTTTGGTGTGCTCATGATTCCTGGCTCGCTCAACGACATCAGTCACGATCTGCAAATCTCGATTGCACAAGCTGGATTTTTGATCACCGCGGGTTCCGTGCTGATGTGCTTGAGCGCACCGGTATTTGCCACCGTGCTAGCCAAACATGACCGTCGCAAGCTGCTGACCTGGGTCATGGTTTGGTACGGGCTGAGCCATGCCTTGTGCGTGGTGATGCCAGGTTTTCAAGAAATTTTGTGGGTGCGTGTCTTGGCCATGGTGGCCCCCGCCATCTTCACACCGCAAGCGGCGGCCTGTATCGGGCAATTGGCGACGCCTGAGCGACGTGGCCGCGCCATCACCTTCGTGTTCTTAGGCTGGTCGGTCGCCTCGGTCTTAGGCATGCCCATCGCAGCATGGATGAGCGAGGTCTATGGTTGGCGCATGGTGTTTGGCACGCTGTCGGTGCTGTCATTCGTGAGCGCGGCTTGGGTCTGGTGGGTATTGCCCAAGGGCTTGTTGCCGCCGGTGATGTCGCTCGCAGCATGGCGACAAACATTTTTTTCTAAGCCCTTGATGTTCACCGTCTTTGTCACGGTGATCAGCGCGTCGGGGCAGTTTTTCCTGACTGCCTATTTCGCTCCCTATTTCAAACAAACCTTGTCGACCAGTCCCTCAGAGTTGAGCTTGTTGTTTGGCTGGTTTGGTGGCTGTGGTTTGTTGGGCAATATGTTGTTGTCACGACGTGTGGACCGAATGGGGGCTGACCGAGCCGTGAACCTCAGTTTGCTGCTGATTTCGGTGAGCATGCTCTGCTGGTCCATGGGCACCTCGCTGTGGCTGGCAGCACTGATCATCACGCCATGGGGTTTGGGCATGTTTGCCACCAACTCGGCCCAGCAAGCCCGCTTGATTCACATCGCGCCGGCGTTGGCGTCGGGCTCTGTCGCGCTGAACACATCCGCGATTTATTTAGGCCAAGCCATCGGGTCAGCTGGCGGTGGCTGGCTGATTGAACACGACGGCATGCGCCAACTCCACTGGTTTGGCTTGGCGGGCGTGGTGCTGGCGTTGTTGATGAGCTTGCTGGCAGCGCGCGCCACCCGACGCGCCCGCCGTCATACCAACGCTTAAGACTTCAGTTGCGCGTAGCGCGCAGCCATTTGCTCCGCACCAACTTTGCGGTCTGCATTGACCTTTTGGACCGATGCACGCTCAGCCATTTGTTTGCCGTACTCTTTGACAGGCAAGCCTGCCAATAAGTCTTCACCCAACACCATCTTCGAAGCCATAGAAGCCAAAGGCAAGTGAACGATGGCCGAACAATCGGCCAAGGTGAACTTATCGCCCGCCACAAAGGGCGCAAACTGAGCGAGTTTGGCAAACCCCTCCACCCCCTTGGTCAATTGCTTGCGAACGCGCTCTTGCGTGGCTTCGTCAACCTTGCCACCGAAAAACGCCTGTGGGTAGAGCTGACGCGCGACCAACTCGATGTGCAGCTCCAAGTAGCTGATCAACTCACGCACTTTGGCCGCAGCAAAGGGGTCGGAGGGCATCAACGGATGGTGGGGATATGCGTGCTCAATGTATTCGGCACACACGTTGGATTCAGAAATACAGCCTTGCGCCGTTTCTAAGAATGGCACTTTACCCATGGGCGAGCGTGTCAAGGTAGCGGGATCCACAGGGTTGACCCACACCACTTCCTCTTCAAAAGCGACTTCTTTTTCAAGCAGTTGAATTTTGAGCTTGTTGTAGTAGTTGCTGACGGCAAAGCCGCAAAGTTTGAGTGTCATAGGAGTTTCTTTCTGTGAATGAAATTTGAAATTATTCTGGCATGAGCCCTAAGCCCAGGGCCCTAGCCTTAACCCTGAAAGTGTCACGCAGGTGCAATGCAAAAACGCGGTGTCGCTCGGTCATAATCTTCGCCATGAAACCGACATACCAAATCGTAGGCGTTGTAGGCGCCGGGGCCATGGGCCGAGGCATTGCACAAATTGCGGCGCAAGCCGGCAGCACCGTCAAACTTTTTGATACCCAAGCCGCCGCGCTCGCACAAGCCATCTCGGCGATTGGCACGCAGTGGGACAAATTGGCCGAGAAAAACCGCATCACCGCAGAGCAAGCCACGCAGTACAAAGCCAACTTGCAAGGCGTCGCACAGCTCAGCGATTTAGCGGACTGCGACTTGGTGATCGAAGCCATCGTGGAACGCTTGGACGTCAAACGCTCGCTGTTCTCTGAACTCGAAACCATTGTCAAACCCACGGCGGTGCTGGCCACCAACACCTCGTCACTTTCCGTGACGGCCATTGCAGCTGCCCTTCAGCGCCCTGAGCAATTTGCGGGTTACCACTTCTTCAATCCCGTGCCCTTGATGAAGGTGGTCGAGGTCATTGCAGGGCTCAAAACCAACCCAACGATCTGCCAAGACTTGGCTGCTTACGCTGTGCAAATGGGCCACAAGGCTGTTCAAGCGCAAGACACACCGGGCTTCATCGTGAACCATGCAGGCCGGGGCTATGGCACGGAAGCGCTGCGCATCGTCTCGGAGGGCATTGCCGATTTCGCCACCATTGACCGCATTTTGAAAGACCAAGTGGGCTTCAAACTGGGCCCCTTCGAACTGATGGATTTGACAGCGTTGGACGTGTCACACCCCGTGATGGAATCGATCTACCAACAGTATTACGAAGAACCCCGCTATCGCCCCAGCGTGATCACCGCCCAACGTTTGGCCGGTGGTGTAGTGGGTAAAAAAGTTGGTGAAGGCTTTTACAAATACATCGATGGCAAAGCACAAATTGCGGCGGAACAAGCAATTCCCGTGGTCAACGAGATGCCACCCGTGTGGGTGTCGAGTCGCGCCGTACGTCGCGCAGAACTGCTGCAGTTGCTCAAAGACTTAGGCGCCAAGATCGAAACCGGCGCCTCGCCCTCTGCTCAAGCTTTGTCGATCGTTGCGCCCTTGGGCTTTGACGTGACGACTGTGGCCATCATTGAACGTTTGGACCCAGCCCGCACCATTGGCATTGACATGCTGATCGATGATCAACTCACCAAACGCCGCGTGTTGGCCACCAACCCCGCGACACGCGCAGACATGCGCGACGCAGCGCATGCCTTGTTTGCACGCGATGGCAAAGCCGTCAGCGTGATTCGTGACAGCGGCGGCTTTGTGACCCAACGTGTGGTCGCCACCATCATCAACATTGCCGCAGACATTTGCCAACAAGGCATTTGCAGCCCGCAAGATTTAGAAACCGCCGTCACCCTAGGCTTGGGCTACCCCATGGGCCCACTGACCATGGGCGACAAGTTTGGTCCTACCGAAATTTTGGAAGTCTTGTTCAACGTGCAAACCGTTTACGGTGATCCGCGCTATCGCCCAAGCCCTTGGCTGCGCCGTCGTGGTGCGATTGGCTTGAGCTTGAGCCACGTCGAGAGCTAACAACAGGAAACCGACAAGATGACTGCGCAACTCAAAAGCACCAGCCAAGGTCAAACCTTGATCTTGACCTTGTCCGATCCCTCGTTGCGCAATGCCTTGGGGCCCGAAATGTACGCCGCAGGCATCGAAGCTCTGAATGTGGCCGAGACCAATCCGGAAATTCGCAGCGTGATCATCACCGGCGAAGGTGCGAATTTTTGTGCCGGTGGAAATTTGAATCGACTGCTTGGTAATCGTGAAAAACCACCTGAAGTTCAAGCCCAAAGCATTGAAGGCTTGCACAGTTGGATCGAGGCCATTCGCACCTTTCCCAAACCCATCATTGCGGCCGTTGAAGGCGCTGCAGCAGGTGCAGGTTTCTCGCTGGTGTTGATGTGCGACATGATCGTTGCGGCACGCGACAGCGTCTTTGTCATGGCGTACAGCAGCATTGGCCTCTCCGCCGATGGCGGAGGCAGCTGGAGCCTGGCTCACGCACTGCCGCGTCAACTCGCGTCTGAACTGCTCATGCTGGGTGAGCGTATCGGTGCAGAACGTTTGCAAGAACTCGGCATCGTGAACCGTGTCGTGGATAGTGGCAGCGCCTTTGAGCAAGCTTTGCAACTTGCAGAGCGCATCAATGCTCGTGCGCCCAACGCGATGAGCAGCGTCAAAGAGTTGCTCAACGATGCCAGCACACACAACCTCACCACGCATTTGGCGCAAGAGCGTGATCACTTCGTGAAGAACTTGCACCATCCGAACGCAGGCATTGGCATTGCGGCTTTTTTAAACAAAGACAAACCCGTCTACAAATAATCAACTTGCGCTGCAGCCCGCATGACCTGCAGGTCTCCAGCGCGACAACTTTTCACATTCAGGTCACACAAAAGACAGGCTATGGACGATCCCATTCTTAATATCGAAGAACGCGAGGCAATCAACGCAGGGCGTTGGTTCTCTTCCCTTTCACCTTCACTACGACACGACATTCTTCGATGCGCTTACGTCAAACGATGCAAAGACGGCGACTTGATCGCGGCGCGCGGCGACGCGCCCGAAGAGTGGATGGCGTGCGCCAAGGGCGCGGTGCGTGTGAGCTCGACCTCGCTGTCGGGCAAACAAATCACCTTCACCTATGTGGAGCCTGGCATTTGGTTTGGCGACGTGGCGATCTTGGACGGAGACCGTCGCACACACGATGTGTACGCGCACGGCGACACCAGCATCTTGTGCGTGGCCAAAGCGGACTTTCAAAAAATTCTCAGCCAGCATGTGGAGTTCTACGAAGCCATGCTGCGCTTGCAAGCGCGTCGCATCCGTCAGCTGTTTGGTTTGGTGGAAGACCTCAACACCCTGCCCTTGCGTTCGCGCTTGGCCAAACAGCTGCTGCATTTGGCACGCAGCTACGGGGTGCAGAGTTTGACGCACGGCGAAGAAATTCGCATTGGTTTGCACTTGGCGCAAGAAGAGTTGGCGCAGCTGTTGGGAGCCTCACGCCAACGCGTGAACCAAGAACTCAAAGCCATGGAGCGCGAGGAAGCTATTCGCATCGAGCCAGGTGGCTTGGTGATTCGCAACCGAGAAGCCTTGCTGCACATCAGCGAAGCCGATCACTGACAGGAGCCCACGCATGAGCCGGGACGATAACTTTGTAGGAACCCGGCCCGTGAGTGAAGCACACAGCTTCGACGTCGCGGCGCTCGAAGCTTGGTTGGCCGCACACATGGCCAACTTCAAGGGGCCATTGACCGTCGAGATGTTCAAAGGCGGTCAATCCAACCCGACTTACAAACTCGTCACGCCGACGCAAAGCTATGTCATGCGGGCCAAGCCAGGTCCGGTGGCCAAGTTACTGCCCTCGGCCCATGCGGTAGAGCGTGAGTTCACCGTCATGCAAGGCCTGCAAGGCACCGATGTGCCCGTCGCCCAAATGCATGTGCTGTGCGAAGACGAATCCGTGATCGGCCGTGCTTTCTACGTCATGGAGTTTGTGCAAGGCCGCGTCATGTGGGACCAAACCTTGCCCGGCATGACCAATGCACAACGCGGCGCCATCTACGACGAAATGAACCGCGTCATTGCGGCCTTGCACACCGTGCCATTTGCAGAACGCGGTCTGGCCAATTACGGCAAACCTGGCAATTACTTCGAGCGTCAAATTGGGCGTTGGAGTAAACAGTACGTGGCCTCCGTCACTCAGCCGATTCCTGAGATGGACCACCTGATGCAATGGCTTCCAGCCAACATGCCAGCCAGTGCGTTAGATGCCAGCAAAGTCAGCATCGTGCATGGTGACTACCGTCTCGACAACTTGATGTTCCACCCCACCGAGCCACGCGTTTTGGCCGTGCTCGATTGGGAGCTGTCCACGATTGGTCACCCACTGGCCGATTTCAGTTACCACTGCATGGCCTGGCACATCCCGCCCGGTACGTTCCGTGGGATTGGCGGCGTGGATGTGGCATCCCTCGGTATTCCCACAGAGACCGACTACATCCACCGCTATTGCGATCGCACGGGCCTTGCCAATCCAAGCGATCTGAAAACGGACTGGAACTTCTACCTCGCCTACAACATGTTCCGCATCGCGGCCATCTTGCAAGGCATTGCCAAACGCGTCGAAGCCGGTACGGCCTCGAGTGCGCAAGCCAAAACATCAGGCGCGGGCGCACGCCCGATGGCCGAGTTGGCTTGGAAATTTGCCCAACTCGCTTAATTAATTACAACCCCCTCCAAGGAGCAATTCATGAATTTCGACTACACCGACAAAGTCAAGGGCATGCAAGCACGCCTCCTCGCCTTCATGGACGAGCACATTTACCCCAACGAAGGACGCTTCTTCGCGGAGATCGCAGAGAACCGCGCCAAAGGTAACGCGTGGATTCCCACCAAGATCGTGGAAGAACTCAAACCCAAAGCACGTGCCGCAGGTTTGTGGAATTTGTTCTTGCCACACAGCCCTCGCGCACCCGAAGGTTTAACCAACCTCGAATACGCCCCGCTGTGTGAAATCATGGGCCGCGTGCCTTTTGCGGCTGAAATCTTTAACTGCTCGGCACCCGACACGGGCAATATGGAAACCTTTGAGCGCTACGCCAGCGAAGAGCTCAAAGACCAGTGGCTCGAGCCTCTGCTGCGTGGGGAAATTCGCTCGGCCTTCTTGATGACCGAACCTGCCGTGGCCTCATCAGACGCCACCAACATCCAATGCAGCATCCAGCGCGATGGTGACCATTACGTCATCAACGGCACCAAGTGGTGGAGCTCGGGTGCCGGAGACCCTCGCTGTGCGGTGTACATCGTCATGGGCAAAACAGATCCGGATGCGCCCCGCCACTCGCAACAAAGCATGATCGTGGTGCCTGCCAACACCCCTGGCGTGAAAGTCATTCGCCCCTTGACTGTGTTTGGCTACGACGATGCCCCACACGGCCACATGGAAGTGGAATTGAAAAACGTGCGCGTGCCTGTCGGCAACTTATTGCTCGGCGAAGGCCGTGGCTTCGAAATCGCGCAAGGCCGCTTAGGCCCAGGACGTATTCACCATTGCATGCGCACGATTGGTGCTGCAGAACGTGCCATGGAGTTGATGTGCCGTCGCTTGAACAATCGCGTGGCATTTGGCAAGCCTGTGTCCGCACAAGGCGTGTGGCACGAACGCATTGCTGATGGACGCATCATGATTGAGCAAGCACGCTTGCTGACCCTCAAGGCCGCGTACATGATGGACACCGTTGGCAACAAAATTGCGCGCACTGAGATTGCGATGATCAAAGTGATCGCCCCCAACATGGCAACACAAATCATCGACTGGGCCATTCAAGCCCATGGCGCTGGCGGCGTGAGCGACGATTTCCCATTGGCCTACTCGTATGCCCATCAACGCACCTTGCGCTTGGCCGATGGTCCAGACGAAGTGCACCGCAATGCAATTGCCAAGCTCGAATTGGCACGTCACATTGCGTCTGCACCACAAGACGTGGAAATGCCCGTCACACGCGGCTGTTAAGGAGCGGACATGATTGACGTTTACTCTTGGCCTACGCCCAATGGGCACAAAGTGCACATCATGCTCGAAGAGTGTGGTTTGCGCCTTGGGCGTGACTGGTTGGCTCACCCGATCAACATTGGGCAAGGCGACCAGTTCAAGCCAGAGTTTTTGAAGATCAGTCCGAACAACAAAATACCGGCTTTGGTCGATCCGCATGGCCCCGATGGCAAACCCATCAGCGTGTTTGAGTCGGGCGCCATCTTGCTCTACTTGGCTTCTAAGACGGGCAAGTTTTTACCCAAAAGCGATCGTGCGAAATTTGAAGTCTTGCAGTGGCTGATGTTTCAAATGGGCGGCGTTGGTCCCATGTTGGGACAAGCACACCACTTCCGCATTTATGCGCCCGAAAAAGTAGAGTACGCGATCAACCGCTACACCAACGAAGCCAAGCGCTTATACGGTGTGATGGACAAGCAATTGCAAAAAACCAAGTTCATCGCTGGCAACAGCTACAGCATTGCCGATATCGCCATCTTCCCTTGGTTGCGCAGCTGGCAAAACCAAGGCATCGACTGGGCCGATTACCCACACCTCAAAGCGTGGTTTGATTTGATTTCTGAACGACCTGCAGTTCAGCGCGGCGTTCAGGTATTGGCTGATTTACGCAAACCCATCACGGATGACAAATCGCGTGAGGTGTTGTTTGGTAGTACGCAATACAAACAACGATAAATGGTCAAAGCTGCGTTTTCAAAATAAAACTCTCGCCGCCACTGGTGCACGGACCGTTACCGACATATAAGACACCGCCATTTATCGCTAGGCCAGTAGGCGCACACACACCATTCGCGTGGATTAAGAACGATGTAACAGTCAAGCCATCAGCAGAGACTTTCAAGACACGACCGCTCGTCGGATCACCTGGTGTTCCTGTGTTCGCCACATAAAAATCACCTGTGGCTGAATTAACGACAATGGCATTCGGTCTGTTGAACAAGGCTGAGCTTGCGAAATTCGTGACTTCTTGCGTATTTGCATTGATTTTTTTCACGCCCCATAAATCTGCCCCTGTACCAGTCACAGCATTGCGGGTGACATACACAGAAGAGTTTGCAGACAACAAGCCTGTGGGTGAGCCAATGAGTGCGATAGGTGTTGACCCAGCAGGCGTCATCAACACCTGTGAAGGTTGATTGACCGCATACAACACGGTACCAGCGAAAGTAATGCCGTAGTAATTGAGACTGGTCTGATTCACGACAGAGCTGTCGAGCGTAGGATGACCAGAACTCAAATTACGCACAGGATAAACACCAGGCAATCCCGATCCAGTGCTGACTGCACTTACATACATTTGACCTGCGATATTTGGATCGAATGCAATGCCCAACGGCAAATGCACCGGCACAGCCAAATCTGTTTGTACACCTGCTGAATCTATTTTCAGAATCTTGTCGTTCCCATTGCTCACGACATACAAATCTGGACCATAAAAGGCCATATGTACAGGCCCATTCAAAAGATTGCCCCGGCTGAATGAGATCACAGGATTGGTCACCGTACCGCCTGTATCCACGGTTGCATTGGATCCACCCCCACCCCCGCCACATCCCACCAAAGTAGCCAAGCCCAAGCACACAATAGCCAAGAATTTATTTTTCATATGTAGTGTTCATCGGTCTGTCCTCACTTTACTTGATCGTGAAGATGAAGTACGTTTGACTTGCTGATAAAGTTATCCCTGTTTCAACCGATTCTCTCAACACCATGTTTCACAAGCTTTGCCTGTCGACCTGCCTCCTGTTCTGTTTGTGGACAGGTGCGTTTGCGCAAGGCAAGCCTGAGTTGGTGCTCAAAGGTGGCAGCAGCGATGCCGTAGCCAGCAAGCCAGACGCCTCGCTGGCACCACGGGCCATATTGGCTCGACCTCCTCAGTCAGGCAAAGAACCCATGCTCTTGTTAGGCCCCAAAAACAGGCCTTACACCGAACAAATCAAGCACTCCGACAAGCTCGAATACTTTGACTGTGATGGCATTGTTGCCCCTTGGTTCCGTGAACTGCTGGTGGCCGAGATGAACTACTTCGCCGAATTGTCTGAGATGCCTTTTGTCAAAGGCGATGCCTGCGTTGTCAGCATTGGCACCACCAAGAGCCTCACGCCTGGTCGCATCAGCATTCACTTGTACACCAACACACAACGCCTCAAGGCCTGCATACACGACCAGCAATGCCCTGTGTTTCGCAGTGTGAGCCTGATTCCAAAGGGCCAAGTGCTGTATCGCTCATATTTCTTATCAGACATGTCGCGCAAACTGATCGCACAGCACTGCGTGACAGACAAAGGCAAGTTGCACAGCGACACCACGTGCTACACCGTCGATTGATACTTTTGAATGCCTGGCGTTAAAGCCTGAGCATTCGGTGCCGATCTTCTAGGCATAAGCCTGATTTGGTATGAAGATTTCCCCACGTTTTTTCTCGTCGCACCTCCTTTGCTCTGCCGTTGTTTTGGCAGGCATGTTTTGCTCGCCTGCGTTTTCCAGCGACGCCAAGAAGCCAGCAGCACCTGTGGTGGAAGAAAAGAAATTCAAATACGTCGAGGAAGAAGGCAATCCAGGTCGCAGTGGCTACGTTTACAAACGGGTCGCTCGCGAAACATTTGAAGAGCCCAAGCAGCTCCCCAAAGAAGAACCTAAACCCGCGCCCAAGCCAGAGCCCAAAGACAGTCACGGCAAACCCGATGCACATGGCGAAAAGAAGAAAGACGATGGTCATGGCGGCGGTGACCACAAAGAGCCTAAAAAAGAAGAAAAGAAAAAAGACGATAAAAAGAAAGATGACGGCCACGGTGGCGGACATGGCGGCGGTCATGGCAAAGCAGAAAAAAAGGCAGAACCGACGGTGAGTGCGGTGTATGACTCCGCAGTCATCAAACTAGACGGCAACAATCGCCCACTCACGCCCTCTGTGCAGACCAACACCTATGCGGACTACTTTTTGTGCCGCAAGACAATCAGCGAAAAATATAAAAAGACGGTATTGGACGAGATCAACACTTTCGCCGACCGCATGGGTTTACCTCGCGCGCAGGACACACCGTGCATGATCAAGGTGGCTAAACCCAAAACCAAGTTTCCAGGCGCTATTTATATTGAGTTTTATGTCGATGAAAAGGCAGCCAAAGAATGCATACGCTTGGGCGAATGCGGATCAACACGCGTGGTGATGCTGTTTCCCAAAGACAAAACAGGCCTCAAGAGCAAAGACGTTTATCGTTCGTATGTGCTGACCGATGAGCACAAGTATTTGAGAAGCTCGTTCTGTGTCTCGCCCGACGGCAAATTATTGGGCGAGAAGAATTGCTACGTCGCCTTGCATCCCGATTGGCTTTTTAACTAAGCGACGCTCTTTGTCTTGAACCGTGGTTTATTGCGGTTCAATCTTTGCATCTCGAATCGCCTTGGCCCATTTGGCGGTTTCTAATTGGTTACGTCGGCCCAAGGCGTCTGGCGTACCGGGCTCCACCGTGAAGCCAATGTGTGCGAACTTTTCTTGCAACTCTTTGCTTTGAGCCGCTGCATTGATGGCTTGGTTGAATTTATTCACGATCTCAGGTGGCGTGCCTGCTGGGGCATACATCGCAAAGTACGCAATCATTTCGTAGTCTTTGAGCCCCAAGGCTTCGTTGACGGTGGGCAATTCAGCAATGGCTTGTGAGCGTTTGGTGGACGTGACCGCCAAACCGCGAATCTTCCCTGCTTTGACTTGCGGCAGCATCACGGCAAAGTCTGCCGTGAACATCATCACTTGCCCCCCAATCAAGTCTGTCATTGCGGCAGGGCCGCTTTTGTAAGGCACGTTGGTCATCTCAATGCCGGCCATGCTGCCCAACACCTCGCTCGACACCAACTGTGAGGTACTGGCGCTTGCAAATGTCACATAGCCCGCTTTGGTTTTACCCAGGTTGACGAATTCACGCAGGGTCTTTGCAGGCACGTCATTGTTCACGGCGACCACCAAGGGAACAGAACCCAAATATCCCAAAGGCGCAAAGGCCGTGTCTTGGTCATAGGGGAGTTTTTTCATCAAACTCTTCAAGGCAGCGTTGGTGCTGTTGGTGCCAATCAAAATCGTATAGCCGTCGGCTGCGGACTTGGCCACGGCATCGGCACCGAGCATCCCGTTCACGCCGGCTTTGTTTTCAACCACGATGGTTTGCCCCAAGGTCTCAGACATCTTGCTTGCAAAAGCGCGGCCAATTTGATCGGTGGCGCTGCCTGGTGCAAACGGAACAATCGCCTTGATGGGTTTGTTCGGAAAGTTTTGCGCAAACACCGAAACGGCAGCGCTGGCAACGAGGGCTAAGGCCAGTTGTTTGATCTTCATAGTCATCCTTCTTCAACAGTTATTCTGATTCAAGTGGCTCGATGTTCATGCTCAACATGGCAGAGCTCAAGCACTTGCCATGCGCATCGAGCGCCAATGATCGCGTCACACCACCGCCTAACGCATCGTGCAGCACAAAATTCAACACACCCAAATGGGCCACCACATAGCGGTCAACGCGACCTTGAACGATGTCTTGGTAATGTGCTTTGACGCGATCGGCTGTGACAAATTTTTCAATCCGTGCAAAGTCCTTGAGATCGTATGCGATGACGGAAATGGTGGAACGATTTCCTTTGTCGCCTGCACGTGCGTGCGCAATTTCTCTGAGCAACATTCAAATCTCCAGGATCGAAACGGATGTTTCGACCCAATGACACGGCATCAAAATAGACGCAGCAGCAATCACTTCGCGCACAGCCTTGGTGACACCGCCACCACCCGCGGGGCCATTCAAATACAAGGCCTCCACCTCGTTGGCCACTTGCTCTGCTTCTTGTTTGCTGGACACGCGCATCGCGAGCCGCACGCGCACTTCATAAGGTTCATAGCCGGTGGACAGTTGCTCGCCATGAATGGCGTTCACGCCGATGAGTTCATAGCGGCTTTCACATGCGCTAAAGCCTGCTTCATTCAGTCGATGACGCAAGACATCCAAAGCCAACTGTCCACGTGCCTTTGCGCCTGGGCCCGCATACGAAATTTGGCCCTCACCAATGAAGCCATCTCGGTAACCAATCGTGACCTTCAAATCATCGGGACGGGGTCGCCCTGTGGCTCCGTCAACCCGCACGCGATCGACGTCCACTTGGGTCAATGTCACGCCAGAAAAGTCAGCCACCACATCGGGCTGCAAGTACTGACTTGGATCTTCAATTTCGTACAACAACTGCTCGGTGCAAGTGGCCACGGTGACGCATCCCCCAGAGTCCTCGACCTTGGTGATCACCGCAGAACCATCGGCTGAAACTTCGGCGATCGGAAACCCGAGCCGCGCCAAATCTGGCACGTCGCGATAGCCCGGGTCGGCAAAGTAACCCCCTGTGATTTGGCCCGCACACTCCAACAAATGCCCCGTCATAATGCCCTGCCCCATGCGTGGCCAATCGTCGAGTGACCAGCCAAATTCATGAATCAGCGGTGCCAAAAACAAGGCTGGATCCGCCACACGACCCGTGATGATGACATCCGCCCCCGTCTCCAACGCGCGCACCAACGGCTCGGCCCCCAAATAGGCGTTGGCAGAAATGACGCGGCCGTCCAGCGAGGCGAGCGATGCATTGTTCTCCATCAACGTGAAGTCGCACGCGCTCAGTTGTGACAACACATCATCGCCATGCACCACCGCCACCTTGAGCTTTGAGATCCCCAACTCACGTGCCACAGCCAACACTTCCTGTGCTGCCGCGTTTGGATGGGCCGCGCCCATGTTGGTGATGATCTTTATTTTTTGAGAGACGCAAGTTGGCAACACGGCACGCATGCGCTCGCGCAGCAGTGGATCAAAACCTAATGCGGGATTTTTGCTTCGCTCAAGCTGCGCCAACGCGATGGTTCGCTCGGCCAAGCATTCGAAGACCAAGTAATCGAGACGGCCTTTTTCAGCCAATTCCAACGCCGGTGGAATACGATCGCCGGAGTAGCCGGCGCCGGCGCCTATGCGAACAATTTTTTGAGAGTGATGTGCCATGTGACCAAAGAGTGTCACCTAAAAAATGGCATGCGTGAGTCAGATGTTTGCCCAATTGGCCTGCCCGGAGGGGATCGAACCCCCGACCCACAGCTTAGAAGGCTGTTGCTCTATCCAACTGAGCTACGAGCAGATGATGCAATGAAAAAAGGCCCCAAATGGGGCCTTTTTTACTCACTTGGTCGGGGCGATAGGATTCGAACCTACGACCCTCTGGTCCCAAACCAGATGCGCTACCAGACTGCGCTACGCCCCGAAGACCGTTATTCTAACCCAGAATTACCACGGGCAAACCATGATGCAATATATTGCCTAAATTGGTTAAAGTTGCAATTTAATGCAGGAGACAACGATGCAAGCCCACATTGAAATACCACGCAAGCACAACGCGGCACAAGCCCTGTTGGCGCGCAATGTACAGCGCGCCGACAAAGTCGCTTTCATCGATGCCGTCACAGGCGATCAGCTGACCTTTGGCCAGCTGACTGAACAAGCCTGGCGTTTCGCAAACGTGCTGCGCCAACAAGGCTTCGCACCGGAGAGCCGTGTGCTGCTGTGCATGCTCGACACGCCGCAATGGCCCGTCGTATTTTTGGGTTGCCTGCTGGCGGGTGTTGTGCCCGTGGCAACCAACACCTTACTCACTACCAAAGACTTTGAATACATGCTGCGTGACTCACGCGCACGTGGCCTGGTGGTGTCCAAAGCGCTTCTGCCTGCATTCAACGAGCTCATCGGCACGCTGCCTGACTTGAAAACAGTCATCGTCGCGGGCAGCACAGAGACAGCGCCCCACCTGTCCTTGGATGAACTCTTGGCGACAGCCGATGCCACGCGTGAATGTGCGGACACCTGCTCAGACGATATTTGTTTCTGGTTGTATTCAAGCGGTTCCACAGGCTCGCCCAAAGGCACCGTGCATTTGCACAGCCACTTGATTCAAACGGCTGAGTTGTATGGCCAAGGCGTCTTGGGCATTCGTGAATCGGATGTGGTTTACTCCGCCGCCAAGTTGTTTTTTGCTTATGGCTTGGGCAACGCTTTCACGTTCCCAATGAGTGTCGGAGCGACTACCGTCTTACTGCCCGCTCGCCCCACCACGGACGATGTGTTTGGCATTTTGAAAAAACATCAGCCAACGATTTTTTACGGTGTGCCCACCTTGTACGCATCTTTGTTGGCAGCGCCCAATCGCCCTGCCAAATCGGAGCTCAATTTGCGTGTGTGCACCAGCGCAGGTGAGGCACTTCCCGCAGAAATCGGTAAAAAATGGAATGCTGAATATGGCTGTGAAATTTTGGATGGCATCGGCTCCACCGAAATGTTGCACATCTTTTTGAGCAACCGTCCTGGTGAAGTGCGCTACGGCACCACCGGCAAAGCGGTGCCTGGCTATCAATTGCGCATCGTCAACGAAGACGGTAAAGAGTGCGAAGACGGCGAGATTGGCGAGCTACAAATCAACGGCCCCAGCGCCGCCTTGATGTACTGGAACAACCGCGAAAAAACAAAACATACGTTCGCAGGTGAATGGACACGCAGTGGCGACAAGTACACACGCGATGCCGACGGGTACTACACCTACGGCGGGCGCAGCGACGACATGCTCAAAGTCGGTGGCATTTATGTCTCCCCCTTCGAAGTCGAAGCCTCGCTCATGACCCACCCCAGCATCTTGGAGGCTGCGGTCGTGGGCATGGCAGACACCGATGGTTTGATCAAACCCAAAGCCTATGTGGTGCTCAAAGCCAATGAAAACATCACCACGGATGACTTAAAAGCACACGTGAAAAGCCAACTCGCGCCCTACAAATACCCACGCTGGATTGAGTTCGTCAAAGAGCTGCCTAAAACCGCTACCGGCAAAATTCAACGCTTCAAGTTACGCGCGTGAGCGCCCCCCTGCTGTGCCTTCGCAAGGCATCAGAGCAAGGCACGCAACTCTTGTGCGGCGCCTTGCAACAGGGGTAAAAACTTCTGCTGAATTTGCGGCTCATTCATCTCTGCAGAAGACAGCACCACGTTCAAAGCAGCCACAGTTTTGCCCTGGGCATTACGCAAAGGTACAGACATGGCGCTGACCCCCAATTCGTGTTCTTCACAACTGATGGCGAAGTCATCAATGTGAGCCTGCGCGATACGAGCACGCAATGTTTTGAGATCGGTCACGGTGTGGCCGGTCAAACGTGGCAAGACACGGCCCTTCAGCCACGCATTCAACGCCGTCTTGGTGTGAGCCGCCAACAGCACGCGTCCTGTGGACGTGGCGTGCGCTGGCAGACGTGCACCCAAGTGCAAGCCGTAGGCCATGACACGCGCCACATCGCTGCGCGCCACGATCACCACTTCTTCATCGTCAAGTACCACGGCAGAAAAAGAATGCGCCGATTGCAAAGCCAAGCGGTTCAAGGTGGGTTGCACCACGCGAGGCAAACGCGATGACGCCAAGTAACTGCCCGAAAAGCGCATCACCTTCGAGGCCAGCCAAAAGTAGCTGCCATCTGTTTCCAGATAGCCCAAGTGATTGAGTGTCAGCAGATGCCGACGCGCCGCTGCACGGGTGATGCCCGCACGCTGCGCGGCCAAGGTGGCGTTGAGCCGCTGGCGTTCGGTATCAAAACTTTCCAAAACAGCCATACCTTTGACTATTCCTTCAATCAAATCTGCTTTTGCAATCGCCATTTCGATCTCCACGATTTGCGCGATCATCGCGCATTCATGCCGATCATCGCACAAGGTTGCATCAAACAACGCACAGTTGACGCAGATCAAATCTATGCTTTGCCTACATCAATCAGGAGACACACATGCGGACACAAGTAGCCATCATCGGCGCAGGCCCCTCAGGACTTTTGCTGGGTGCACTGCTCAACAAAGCAGGCATCGACAACATCATCTTGGAGCGTCAAAGTGGCGAATATGTTTTAGGCCGTATTCGCGCCGGTGTGCTGGAACAAGTGACGGTCGACTTGTTGGACGAAGTGGGTGTCAGCAAGCGTCTGCACCAAGAAGGTTTGGTGCATGGCGGCTTTGAGCTTTTGTTTGCGGGGAAGCGCCACCGCATCGACATGAGCAAACTCACGGGCGGTAAAAACGTCGTGGTGTACGGACAAACCGAAGTCACACGTGATTTGATGGCAGACCGTGCCGACAAAGGACTGACCACCATCTACGAAGCAGACAACGTGTTGATCCATGACTTCGACAGCAAGAGTCCACGCGTGACCTACGACAAAGATGGCAAATCACACACGATTGAATGCGATTTCATTGCAGGCTGCGATGGCTTTCACGGCGTGTGCCGAGCCAGCGTGCCCAAAGGGGCCATCACCGAATACGAAAAGGTGTATCCCTTTGGTTGGTTAGGTATCTTGGCCGATGTGCCACCGGTTTCGCATGAGTTGATCTATGCCAATACCGACCGTGGCTTTGCTCTGTGCTCGATGCGCAGCGCCACACGCAGCCGCTACTACATCCAAGTGCCGTTGACAGACAAAGTCGAAGAATGGTCAGACGAACGTTTCTGGAAAGAGCTGAAAGAGCACCTGGACCCTGAGGCACGCGCCGCACTTGTCACTGGCCCATCGATTGAAAAAAGCATTGCACCGCTGCGCAGTTTCGTGGCCGAGCCCATGCGTTTTGGTCGCATGTTCTTGGCTGGCGATGCCGCACACATCGTGCCCCCCACAGGCGCCAAAGGTTTGAATTTAGCGGCTACCGATGTGAAGTATTTGGGCGACGCGATCACTGAGTTCTATGCAGAGAAAAGCGAGGCTGGCATTGACAACTACTCGCAACGTTGCCTGCGACGCATTTGGCGCGCTGAGCGCTTTTCATGGTGGTTCACCTCGCTGATGCATCAATTCCCAGACACCGGTGGCTTTGGTCAAAAGGTGCAAGAGGCTGAGCTGGACTATTTGATCCACAGCGCATCAGCCTCTCGCTCGCTGGCCGAGAACTATGTGGGTCTCCCCTTGAACTTTGGTGAGTGACACACAGAGCGAGGAAGTCGCCCACGGGCCGTCGATAATGCTGACATGACTGCTGCTACCTCCACACGCTCAAAAACGGCCCCCCTCAAGGGGGTGCGCGTTCTCACCCTCGCCTTGAACCTTCCCGGCCCAGCCGCTGTCATGCGGCTGCAGGCCATGGGTGCGCAATGCACCAAGCTCGAGCCATTGGCACCTGCTGGCGCGGATCAACATGCCACCTCAGATCCGATGGGCATCTACAAGCGCGCGGCCTACGACACCATGCACCAAGGTGTAAAGGTCTTGCAAGCTGACTTGAAATCTGAGCGCGGACAAGCGGCGCTGCACAAGCAACTCGCGAAAACAGATGTGTTGATCACCTCGTTTCGCCCCTCGGCTTTGAAGAAGCTGGGCCTTGAATGGAAAGACCTGCACAGCCGTTTTCCAGCCCTGTGCGTGATCAGCATCGTCGGTTCGCCTGGGGAACGTGCGGAAGAGCCAGGCCACGACTTGACCTATTTGGCCGAGAACAACTTGGTCAACGGCTTAGAAATGCCACCCAGTTTGTATGCGGACATGGGTGGTTCTTTGTTCACGACGGAAGCCGTGCTGCAAGCTTTGCTGTTGCGTCAACGTCCAGGACGGCAACAGGGCAAAGGCATGTTCCAAGAGATCGCGCTGAGCGATGCAGCGGCTTACCTGGCCCTGCCACGCACCTGGGGATTGACCACACCTGACGGAGACGTGGGCGGTGCCCATGCAGGTTATCGGGTCTACCCCTGCAAAAACGGCCGCGTGGCCGTTGCTGCACTCGAGCCGCACTTCGCCGCACGTTTGTGTGAAGCCGCAGGCCTCAAACCCATCGCTGCTTCACAGATGAACAAACGCAGCACACACACGGCAATTGCGGCTTTTTTATCAACGCAAACCCAACAGCAACTCGATCGTTTGGCCAGGGACAAAGACATTCCGCTGCACACCCTGCCACGTTAAGCAGGAAATCGAATTGCAAAAAAACGCCCCTGCGAGAGGAGCGTTTTGCGCTTAAACCAAATGCCGCAGTGGATGCGCAACAGCAGGCCACGGGCTCACAAAGAACGGCAACACCATCTCTGGCGTGATGTCTTCGATGCGTGCAGGTTCCCATTTGGGTTGACGGTCTTTGTCGACCGCCAAGGCGCGAATGCCCTCCACCGTCTCGGTGCGAGCTCCTCGACGCGACAAGTGGTCTGTGTGAAAACAGTGACGCACCAGATCACGCTCCATCCGCAGGTCATCTGCCAAGCTCATGTGACGACCTCTGCGCACTTGCTCCAAGGTGACATGCAGCATCAAGGGCGAACGATGACGCAAGGCACTCAAGGTATGGGCTGCCCAGCTTTCAGCGCCTTGTGCATCGCTCAAGGCTTGCAACGCCAACACCATGTCTTTCAGGGTGGGCAAACCAAAAACAGCATCCAAACTGGGATTCAACCATTCAGGCACGCTTGCTTTGGCATGGGCTGTACTGGTTTGCGTTTGTTCGCGCAACCACGTCAGCACAGCATCGCCATCTTCAAAGCGGCGCTGCGTCAATTCATGCCACAACATCGGCAATTGTTCTGAGGGCACGAAAGCATCGGCCAAACCCACGGACAGGGATTCACCGCCACGCAACAGCTGCCCCGTCAACGCCAAGTACTCGCCCACCGCGCCAGAACAACGGCTCAGGAAATAGCCTCCCCCCACATCGGGGAACAGACCAATGTGCGTTTCAGGCATCGCCATTTGAGTGCGCTCAGTCACCACGCGCAGCGCAGCGCCTTGACTCACGCCCATGCCGCCGCCCATGACGATGCCATCCATCAAAGCCACATAAGGTTTGGGGTAGTACTGAATCAAATGGTTGAGGTTGTATTCCTCGGTGAAGAAGTCTTCCAGCGTCGTGTCGCCCGCAAGCGCCGCTTGATGAAAGTAACGGATATCCCCGCCCGCACAGAAAGCGCCAAACGGCCCTTCTTTGTTGCTGCCGCGAATCACCACCGCATGAACTTGCGGATCGTTCTGCCACATCAACAGCACCTGGGTGAGTTCACGCACCATAGCCAATGACAAAGCATTCAGCGCTTTAGGACGGTTGAGTGTGATCAGGCCTAAGTGATTCACACACTCGGCATGCACATCATTCGTGAAAATTGGTTTCATGATTTATCTCCTGAACGGGACCGCTCGGCCCACCATACGTTAAGCAACAGTGCCAGCAGCACCAAGGTGCCCCCTATGAGCACACGAGCACTCGGTTCTTCACCCGCACCCAACCAAGCGAACAGCGTGCCAAACAAAACTTCCAGCAACGCCAACAAAGAAATTTCAGCCGCAGGCAAGACGCGTGCGCACAAGACCAGCAATGCACAGGGAATCGCCAACTGCACCAAGCCCAACAAGGCAAGCCATGCAACATCTTGTGGGCTCGCTTGAAACGGTAAGGCAAAAGGCAAGGTGCACAGCGCCGAAACAACAGCCCCCACCAATACAGCAGGAATCATGTCGAGCGATTCACCTCGCGCTTGGCCGTGACGCACCACGCTCCAATTCACAGCGGCTGCGGTGGGTACGCACAGTGCAATGCACACACCCCAAGGAAATTTTTCAGCTTGCATCGGCTCTGCAAACATCCACACCATGCCCAGACCCGCAACGCCAATCGCAAGCCACGTCGCCGCGGCGATGCGTTGTTTGAAAAACACCCGCGCAATCAACGCACTCAACAAAGGCCCGACGGCCATGGTCACCAACACCTCAGCCACACGCGCCAGGGTCAGTGCCACCATGAAGGCGGTGAACATCACCGCCCAGCAGAGACCGCTGAGCCAGACCACGCGAGGCGCATAAAAAAGCCGAGAGATAAACCCTCGGCCTTGATACATCGGCAAGATCACCAGCAATGACAGCACAGTGAACAAGCTGCGCCAAAAAGTCACTTCGAAACTTTGGGCGCTTGCCAATTGGCGCGTGACCACGCCAGCAATGGACCACATGGCAGTCACAGCCACCATGGTCCACACGGCACGGGCATGCGTCCAACGCATGACGATTACTTGTTGCGCTTGCGCTCGTGCTCTTTCAAGAAGCGCTTACGCAGACGCACGCTCTTGGGCGTGATTTCGACCAACTCGTCGTCTTCGATGAATTCCACACCGTATTCGAGTGTGAGATCGATCGGAGGCGTGATTTTGATCGCGTCTTCTTTGCCGGACACGCGGAAGTTGGTCAGCTGCTTGGTACGTGTGGCGTTGACCACCAAGTCGTTGTCACGGCTGTGGATACCCACAATCATGCCTTCGTACACAGGGTCGTTCGCCTTGACGAACATGCGACCACGGTCGTCCAACTTGCCCAAGGCGTAGGTGAAGATTTCACCGTCGTCCATGGAGATCAACACACCGTTCTTGCGGCCGCCGATGTCACCTTTGTGTGGCTCGTAGCTGTCGAAGATGTTGGAGATCAAACCGGAACCACGGGTCAAGTTCAAGAACTCGTTGGTGAAACCAATCAAACCACGGGCGGGGATGCGGTATTCCAAACGCACACGACCACGGCCATCGGGTTCCATGTTCACGAGTTCGCCTTTGCGCTCACCCAAGGCTTGCATGACGCCGCCTTGATGGGTTTCTTCGATGTCAGCCGTCACCAATTCGATCGGCTCATGGCGCACACCGTCGATGTCGCGGTACACCACGCGTGGCTTAGACACAGCCAACTCGTAGCCTTCACGGCGCATGTTTTCCAACAAAATGGTCAAGTGCAATTCACCGCGACCCGCGACGTCAAACACGCCTTCTTCGTCGGTTTCTTTCACACGCAACGCCACGTTGTGTTGCAGTTCTTTTTGCAAACGGTCCCAGATTTGACGGCTGGTGACGTACTTGCCTTCACGACCGGCCAAGGGGCTGGTGTTCACGCAGAAGTTCATGGTCAGCGTTGGCTCGTCAATCTTGAGCATCGGCAATGGTGCAGGATTGGTGGGGTCAGTCACGGTCACGCCAATGTTCAGATCTGCAATACCGTTGATCAACACGATGTCGCCAGGACCGGCTTCCGTGGCTTGCACGCGGTCCAAGCCTTGGAACTTCAACACTTGGTTGATGCGACCCTTGATCGCTGTGCCATCTGGACCTTCCATGACCAACACATCCATCATGGGTTTGATGGTGCCTTGGCTGATGCGGCCCACACCGATACGACCCACAAAGGTCGAGAAGTCGAGCGCAGAAATCTGCAACTGCAAAGGTGCGGCAGGATCACCTTGTTGGGGTGGCACATGCTTCAAGACCGTGTTGAACAAAGCCGACATGTCTGGGCCCCACTGTTCACCAGGTGCACCTTCTTCGAGCGATGTCCAGCCGTTGATACCGGAGGCATACACGACGGGGAAATCAAGTTGTTCGTCGGTCGCGCCGAGTTTGTCGAACAAGTCAAATGCAGCGTTCACCACTTTGTCTGGGTTTGCACCAGGCTTGTCCACTTTGTTCACAACCACGATGGGCTTCAAACCCAAGGCCAACGCCTTCTTGGTCACGAAGCGGGTTTGAGGCATGGGGCCTTCTTGCGCATCGATCAACAACACCACGCCGTCGACCATGGACAAGGCACGTTCCACTTCACCGCCAAAGTCCGCGTGACCGGGGGTGTCGACGATGTTGATGTGTGTGCCTTCCCAGCTCACGGCGCAGTTTTTGGCCAAGATGGTGATGCCACGCTCACGTTCGATGGCGTTGTTGTCCATCACGGTGTCCACCACTTTTTCGTGTTCGGCAAAGGTGCCAGATTGACGCAGCAACTGGTCAACCATGGTGGTTTTACCGTGGTCAACGTGGGCGATGATGGCGATGTTGCGAATTTGCTTACTCATGCTTCTCTCTTCCTTTATGCCTGCTGAGCCAGCAGGGGCTGGTTGACAGGCGATTTTTCCAAAATTTGTTGAATTTCAAGGGGACTCAACAATCGTCCCGGAATCAATTCCCCCGCTTTGACATGGGCGCTGCCCAGCAAAGCACGTGGGTTTTCTCCAAACACAGACACACGGTCATGGTCAGGCCAAGTACCGCGACGGCGCACGCCGCTCAAGAAGCGACCTGCGTTTTCAGCATCCAAGGTAATGGCTGCGTGATCTGACAACAAGCATTCCACAGGCATCAAACGCGCTTCACGTTGTGGCTCATCCATGGCCGTCAAATCTTCCAAGGTCACACAGTCCGCTTCAGCAAAAGGACCTGTTGCCACGCGACGCAATGCGCTCAAGTGACCACCACAACCCAAAGCTTCGGCAATGTCTTCACCCAAGGTGCGGATGTAAGTGCCTTTGCTGCACGTCACGCGCAAACGCAAAAAGGGCGTGTCGCCCTCCAATTGCATCTCCAGCAACTCCAGGTCATGAATCACGACATGGCGAGGTTCGCGTTCGACAGTTTCACCCGCACGCGCGTATTCGTACAAGGCTTTGCCATCTTTCTTCAAAGCGCTGTGCATAGGTGGCACTTGCGCAATCGGCCCCATGAAACGATCGAGCACCTCGACCACTTGGCCGACAGTGCATGTGACAGGACGCTGTGCAATGACTTCACCTTCGGCATCGGCCGTGCTGGTTTTCAGCCCTAAGCGCACTGTCGTTTCGTAGGTTTTGTCGGCATCCAAATGCAACTGACTGAATTTGGTGGCGGCACCAAAACACAAAGGCAACACGCCTGTGGCCAATGGGTCCAGCGTGCCGGTATGCCCTGCTTTTTCAGCGCGCAGCAACCACTTCGCCTTTTGCAAGGCGTCGTTGCTCGAAAGTCCGTAGGGTTTATCCAGCAACAACACCCCGTGCACAGGGCGTCGCTGCACCCTGGTGCGCGGCGCGTTCATGCTCAATCGTCCTTTGCGCGCGAAGAAACCGCCTTGGCGATCAAGGCGTTCATGTCCGAAGCACGCTCAGGCGTGCGGTCGTACACAAAATGCAAAGTCGGCACTGTGTGAATGTGCAAACGTTTGAACAAGCCGTTGCGCAAAAAGCCGGCGGCTTGGTTCAAGCCTTCGGCGGTTTGCAAAGGGTCGCCATTGAGCACACTGAAGTGCACTTTGGCGTGCGCGTAATCGGGTGTGACCTCAACCCCTTGCAGCGTGACCATGCCCACGCGCGGGTCTTTCAACTCGCGTGCGATCAACTCCGCCAGATCGCGTTGGATCTGGTCAGCCACTTTGAAGCTGCGATTGGGGGTGCTGCTGGGTTTGCGTGCCATACCGAATGCGCTTTACAGCGTACGTGCAACCTCTTTGATTTCGAAGAATTCCAACACGTCGCCTTCGACGATGTCGTTGTAGTTCTTGATCGTCAAACCGCACTCGAAGTTTTCTTTGACTTCTTTGGCGTCGTCTTTGAAACGCTTCAAGCTGTCGAGTTCGCCGGTAAAGATCACCACGTTGTTGCGCAACAAACGCAACTTGGCGCTGCGACGCACCAGACCCGAGGTGACCATACAACCCGCGATCGCACCAATCTTGCTGACGCGCAGCACTTGGCGGATTTCGGCAGTACCGATGACTTCTTCTTTCTTGTCTGGCGTGAGCATGCCGGACATGGCCGCTTTGAGCTCGTCCACAGCGTCATAAATGATGTTGTAGTAACGGATCTCAACGCCATTGCCCTCAGCCAATTTGCGCGCACCGGCGTCCGCACGGGTGTTGAAGCCGATGATGACGGCCTTGGACGCAATCGCCAAGTTCACATCACTCTCACTGATGCCACCGACGGCGGCATACACGAGTTGAACTTTGACTTCATCAGTGGACAACTTGAGCAACGAAGCAGCCAAAGCTTCTTGCGAACCTTGCACGTCGGCTTTGACAATGATGGGCAACATCTTGACGTCACCAGAAGTCATGTCCGAGAACATGTTCTCCAGCTTGGACGCCTGTTGCTTGGCCAGCTTGGTGTTGCGCACCTTGCCTGCACGGTAGGTAGCGATTTCACGCGCACGACGTTCATCGGTCATGACCATGAATTCATCACCGGCTTGCGGCACTTCGGTCAGACCTTGCACTTCCACCGGAATCGATGGGCCTGCGGATTTGATCGGCTTGCCGTTCTCATCCAACATGGCACGTACACGGCCAAATGTTTGACCTGCCAAGATCACATCGCCTGTATTGAGCGTGCCTGATTGGACCAACACGGTAGCCACAGGACCACGACCTTTGTCCAAACGCGCTTCGATCACCAAGCCTTTGGCCATGGCATCGACAGGTGCTTTGAGTTCCAGCACTTCGGCTTGCAACAACACTTGCTCCAGCAATTCATCAATACCTGCGCCGGTCTTTGCCGACACCAAGACGAACGGTGAATCACCGCCGAACTCTTCAGGCACGACCTCTTCGGCCACCAATTCGCCTTTGACGCGCTCTGGGTTGGCACCGGGTTTGTCGATCTTGTTGACCGCGACCACCAAGGGCACACCAGCCGCTTTGGCGTGTTTGATCGCTTCTTTGGTTTGCGGCATCACGCCGTCATCCGCAGCCACAACCAAGATCACGATGTCGGTGGCTTTGGCGCCGCGCGCACGCATGGCCGTGAAGGCCTCGTGACCAGGAGTGTCCAAGAACGAAATCATGCCGCGTGGTGTTTCCACGTGGTACGCACCAATGTGTTGGGTAATGCCACCGGCTTCGCCCGACGCGACTTTGGCGCGACGGATGTAGTCCAGCAACGATGTTTTACCGTGGTCCACGTGGCCCATGACCGTGACCACTGGGGCGCGGGTGATGGACTCTGCGTGGTGAGCCGAGGCTTCTTCTTCGGTGAACGCTTCTGGATCGTCCAGCGCAGCAATCACCGCTTTGTGGCCCATTTCTTCCACCAAAATCATGGCGGTGTCTTGGTCCAAGGGCTGGTTGATGGTGGCCATTTGCCCCAGCTTCATCAGCTGTTTGATCACTTCAGAGGCCTTCACAGCCATCTTGTGCGCCAGTTCGGCGACCGTGATGGTTTCTGGCACGTGGACTTCAATCACGCGTGCTTCGACCGGTGCGGCTTGGCTGTGATCATCGTCACGGCCACCGCGTTCGCGACGGCCTCGAGGACCACCACGCCAGCTGTTACGTCCCACGCCACCGCTCGTGTCACCACGGGTTTTGATGGCCTTCTTCTTGGCTTGTTCATCGGCCCAGCTGGAGGACAGCTTGGCGCTCTTGACTTCTTTGTTACCCGCTGCGCCCGGTGCAGCAGGTGCAGCTGCGGTGCCTGGACGCGCAGCAGCCCCAGGACTGCCTGCGGGTTTGTGCAAGGTTCCTTTGATGGCTTTGGCATCGGGTGCAGGCTCTGGCTTTTTGGCCACCAACACTTTTTGCGGCGTGCTCATCATGGCGCGGATGGCTTCGGCTTCCGCCAAAGCTTTGCGACGACGGGCATCCAAATCTTTGGCGCGAGCGGCGTCTTCGTCGGCGCGAGCTTGCGAAGCAGCAGCGACTTCAGCGCGCGCAGCTTCTTCAACTTGAGCTTTTTCTTGTGCTTTGGCTTGCGCTTCAGCTTCGATCTTGGCCTTGCTCTCGGGCTGCACGGGTTCAGCGAACACGCGAGCGCCGACTTGTGGCTTGGCTTCAGCCGCTTTCGCAGCCTTTGCAGCTTGTGCATCGGCCGCCGCTTTGGCTTCTTCAACCTTGGCGCGGTCGCTGGCTTCTTGTTCTTCGCGTGCACGGCGCTTTTCGGCCAGCTCTTCTTCTTGGCGACGAATCAGCTCGGCTTGACGACGCGCTTCTTCTTCGCGGCGCGCCAATTCAGCGTGATCAATCGTGGGGACAGCAAGCTCCTCAACCGCCTCAGCCACAGGGGCCGCAGAAGTTTCGGTCACTTCATCGTCGCGTTTGACGAAGGTGCGTTTTTTACGCACTTCCACCTGAATGGTGCGGGCCTTGCCAGTGGCGTCGGCTTGTTTGATCTCACTGGTCGACTTCTTCACCAAAGTGATTTTTTTACGCTCAGCCGAAGCTGTGCCGTGGCTGGCTTGCAAGTGGCTCAACAGCATTTGCTTATCGCCCTCGGTCAGCGCATCGCTTGCCGAAGACTTGGCCACGCCTGCCGCTTTGAGTTGCTCAAGCAGGGTGTCAGTTGGTTTTTTGAGTTCGTTCGCGAACTCGGCTACTGTCGTACTGGACATATGTCGTATTCCTTCCCATGACCGTTACTCTTGACCCGCGAACCAGTGTTCGCGTGCCTTCAAGATCAGGGCTTTGGCCTCTTCTTCGCTTTGGCCGGTGATGGCTGTGAGCTCGTCTACGGCCAAATCGGCCAAATCGTCACGGGTGTGAACGCCGTTCTCCGCCAATTTGGCGATGAGCTCAACAGTCAGGCCCTCGAGGTCACGCAAATCTTGCGAAACTTCTTCGACACTCTCTTCACGTGCAATTTCCATGGTCAGCAACGCATCTTTGGCACGTGTGCGCAGCTCATTGACGGTGTCTTCATCGAAGCTCTCGATTTCGAGCATCTCTTGCAGCGGCACATAAGCCACTTCTTCGAGGCTGGTGAAGCCTTCTTCGATCAGGATGTCAGCCACTTCTTGGTCAACGTCGAGTTTTGCCATGAACAACTCACGCATGCTGTGTGTTTCGTCGGCTTGTTTTTGCGCCGATTCAGCCGCGTCCATGATGTTGATCTTCCAACCGGTCAGGTCAGAGGCCAGGCGGACGTTTTGACCGCCACGACCAATCGCAATGGCCAAGTTTTCTTCATCGACCACCACATCCATGGCGTGCTTTTCTTCGTCAACCACGATGGAGCTGACGTTGGCCGGCGCCAAAGCACCAATCACGAACTGGGCGGGGTCTTCGCTCCACAAGACTATGTCGACACGCTCGCCAGCGAGTTCAGTGGTCACCGCATTGACGCGTGTACCACGCACACCCACACAGGTACCAATAGGGTCGACACGTTTGTCATGCGAAATCACAGCGATCTTGGCGCGTGAACCGGGGTCACGGGCGCAAGATTTGATTTCCAACAAGCCTTGTTCGATTTCAGGTACTTCGTGACGGAACAGCTCGACCATGAACTCGGGCGCAGAGCGCGACAAGATGATGGGCGCACCGCGCAAAGTCAGGTCCACTTCCATGATCATGGCGCGCACGCGGTCGCCATTGCGGAGGTTTTCCTTGGGGATCATTTCGCTGCGACGCAGACGACCTTCGACACGACCGGCTTCGACAATGATGTCGCCTTTGTCCATGCGCTTGACGGTGCCTACAAAAATCTTGTCGCCACGGGCCATGAAGTCGTTGAGCAACATTTCGCGCTCAGCGTCACGGATCTTTTGCAAGATCACTTGCTTGGCCGCCATCGCGCCAATGCGACCAATCGGCAAAGACTCGATGGACTCTTCGATGTACTCACCCTCTTCCACATCAGGCACGCGCTCTTGGGCGTCCATCAGCAGCTCTTCGGCCTCTGGGTTTTGCAAACCAGCGGAGTCAGGCACGACCAACCAGCGACGGAAGGTTTCGTAGTCGCCGGTGTCACGGTCCATGGCCACGCGAATGTCCACATCCCCTTCGTACAGCTTTTTCGTGGCTTGCGCCAAGGCTGATTCAACGGCACCAAACACCACATCGCGCTCGACGTTTTTCTCGCGCGAGATGGCTTCAACCAACATCAACATTTCGCGGTTCATGACGACTACTCCTTCTCAAGACCTAAGTTCAACGGGGCTGTCTGCCCTTGAAATCCACAATCGGGGCCAGACGTGCTTCACGCAACTCGTCCAGCGTGAAACCCAACGCTTGCAGCGGGGCTTCGGCTCTTTTTTTACTGATTTTTTGACCGGGCTTCACATTGGGCAAATCACGCCAGGTGATTTGCCAACCTTGACCGTCTTCGGTGCGCTCCAAGGTGCCACGGAATTTTTTGCGATTGGCCGACACTTGGCCCGCAGCGGCCGCTCCCATGGGGGCTTTCAACGTGACATCGATCTCTGCACCGACAAAACGTTCGAAATCGGCTTGATGACGCAAAGGACGATCAATACCCGGCGAGGACACTTCCAAGCGCTTGTACTCTGCGCCATCGACTTCAAGTGCAAATTGCAATTGGCGCGTCACGCGCTCGCAGTCTTCCACGTTGACAAACTGATCGGGTGACTCTGCCGTCCACGGCAAGTCGATGGTGATGCGCAAAAGCCCACCGGCAGAGCGTTCAATCTCTACCAGGTCGTAACCTAAGCCGGTCACGGTTTGTTCCACTATTTGCTGCAAGCTCACGTCGACTAAACGCCTTCAAAATCAAAAGATCAAAAAACAATCGACCAAAAAAAACGGGCGGTAATTACCCGCCCGTTTGGTCGTGAAGCTGCCATTGTAGCGTCTAAATCCTTGATTTGCAAAGGATTAGCTCATTTTTTCTCATAAACGGCCTCGACCAACATCCGGGTGTACGGCTGCTGAGGGCGATTCAAAATTTGATCCACCGACCCCGACTCCACCACCCGCCCCGCTTGCATCACCAACACCTGATGAGCCATGGCTCGGATCACGGAAATGTCATGCGTGATCAGCAAATAGCTCAACCCGCGCTCACGCTGCAGCCGCTGCAAGAGCTGCAGGACCTGCTTTTGGGTCGACACATCCAAAGCGCTGGTCGGTTCATCGAGAACCAAGAGCTCTGGAGACAGCACCAAGGCCCTCGCGATCGCTAAGCGCTGACGTTGCCCCCCGGAAAACTCATGCGGATAACGCTGCAGCAAGCCGGGAAACTCCTGCTCGGTCAGTCCAACTGCCGCCAAAGTGATCAACACCTGGCGCAAACGCCCCAAATCATTCAGCTCCGGTGCATGCAACGCCAGCCCCTCTGCGACCAGTTCTTGCACGTTCATGCGGGGTGACAAGGAAGAAAACGGGTCCTGGAACACCACTTGAACCTGTCGACGCAGCGCCAAATCCTGGGCAGCATCGCCACGCCAAGGTTGGCCACTCACGCGCAAATGCCCTTGAGGCGGCAACAAACCCAAGGCGGCCAAAGCCAGGCTGGATTTGCCAGAGCCTGATTCGCCAATCACGCCCAAGGTTTGCCCCTGAGGCAAGACAAAGTCTGCGCCTTGCACGGCCACGAATTCGTGATGAGTGAACCAACCTAGCCAACCGGCACGCGGAACAGGAAACGTCACCCGCAAGCCTTGTGCTTCCATCAGAACCGGCGCCTCGGCTTGGACATCCAACACATCACGCACGGGGTGGCTATCGAGCAAGCGCTGGGTGTAGGGGTGTTGCGGACGGGTCAACACCTCATCGACAGCGCCCTCCTCAACCACTTGACCTTTTTCCATCACCAAGACGCGGTCGGCAAAGTGCTGAACAGCCTTCAAGTCGTGCGTGATCAGCAAGACCGCCATGCCGAAGCGTTGCTGCAAATCGTCCAACAAATCCAAAATTTGATTCCGAACCGACACATCCAATGCTGTCGTGGGCTCATCGGCCACCAGCAAACGTGGCCGACAAGCCAACGCCATGGCGATCACCACGCGCTGACGCTGGCCGCCTGAGAGTTGATGCGGATACACACTTGCGCGGCGAACAGGTTCGGGAATACCGGTGAGATTGAGCAACTCAATCGCTTCATGCCAGGCCTCTTGGGGCGTCATACCCCGCTTGAGCTCCAGTACCTCGGCGATCTGATCGCCCACCGTGAACAAAGGATTCAAGGCGGTCATGGGCTCTTGAAACACGTAGGCAATGTCTTGGCCACGAATGGCCGTTAACTCATGGGGTTTGGCCTTCACCAGATCCAAGGTGTGCGGCGCATCGGTTGCCGTAGGCAGCAGGGACTCGGCATCTTGCGGCGTCCACAAACAGCGTCCGCTCATGTGGGCGCCTTCGATCAAGCGCACCAAACTCAAAGCCATCACGCTTTTACCTGAGCCAGATTCACCGACCAGCGCAAGTTTTTCACCCAAGGCCAGGTTGAAGCTGACATCGCGCACCACATCACCCTGAGCGAACCCAATGTGCAGATTGCGAACTTGGAGCAAAGGCAGCTTCATGCTTGAACCTTTCTTGGATCCAGCGCATCGCGCAAGGCGTCCCCCATGAAGGTCAACAGCATCAAGGTCACCACCAACACGCCAAAGGTGGAGAGCGAGATCCACCAGGCATCGATGTTGTTTTTGCCTTGCGCCAACAACTCGCCCAAACTTGGCGTGCCCGGAGGAACGCCCAAGCCCAAGAAGTCAAGCGAGGTGAGCGCCAGGATGGAGGCACTCATGCGAAACGGCAAGAACGTCACCACAGGCGTCAGGCTGTTGGGCAGCACATGTCGCCAAATGATTTGTGAATTCGACAATCCCAACGCTCGGGCGGCGCGCACGTAGTCAAGTTGGCGGTTGCGCAAGAACTCAGCACGCACGTAATCGGACAGCCCCATCCAACCAAACAGCCCCAGCAACAGCAACAGCAAGGTGACGCTGGGATCAAACACTGCCGAAAAAATGATGAGCAAATACAGCTCAGGCATGGCACTCCAGATTTCGATAAAACGCTGCATGGCCAAATCTGTTTTGCCACCAAAGAAGCCCTGCACCGCGCCTGTCAGCACGCCCACCAAGGTGCCAAAGATCGTCAACGCCAAGGCAAACAACACCGACAAGCGAAAGCCATACAACAAACGCGCAACCACATCGCGGCCACGGTCGTCGGTCCCCAGCCAGTTGTCTGACGAAGGCGGCGCGGGGTTGGGTTGCTTCGCAAAGTAATTGAGCGTGCTGTGGTGATAGGGGTTGGGTGGGTACAAGGCCCAGTTGCCGGGCTGTGCAAATTGCGCTTGGATGAACGGATCCAAAAAATCGGTAGGCGTGGCAAAGTCACCGCCGAATGTGGTTTCAGGCAAGGTTTGAACCATGGGCACATACCAATGCCCTTGGTAGCGCGCGAGCAAAGGTTTGTCGTTGGACAAGACCTCTGCAAAAAGACTCAACCCGAACAACAGCGCAAACAGCACCAAGCTGCCAAAGCCCAAGCGATTGCGCCTAAAGCGCATCCAAGCACGACGGCCAGGGGAAAGAGATGCCTTAGTCGAACTTGACACGTGGATCCACCCAGACATAACAAAGGTCGCTGATGAGCTTGGTGAACAAACCAATCAGCGTGAACAAGTACAAAGTGCCCAACACCACGGGGTAGTCACGCCGCATGACGCTTTCAAAGCCCAACAAGCCCAGGCCATCGAGCGAGAACAAGGTTTCGATCAGCAAAGACCCTGTGAAAAAAGCACCGATGAACGCCCCCGGAAAACCGGTCACCAAAGGAATCAAGGCATTGCGAAAGACGTGACGCCACAAAACCCGGCGCTCAGACAAACCTTTGGCACGCGCCGTCAAAACGTATTGCTTGCGGATTTCTTCCAACATCGCGTTTTTGGTCAACATGGTGGTCACCGCAAACGCCCCCAGCACGCTGGCGGTCACAGGCAGCACGATGTGCCAGAGGTAGTCCACGATGCGCGCGCCCCAACTGAGCTGAGACCAATTCGCCGAAGTCAACCCACGCAAGGGAAACATTTGCAGTTGTCCACCAAAGATGACCAACAAGGCCACCCCCAACACAAAGCCCGGAATGGCATAGCCCGTGAGGACGATCAAGCTCGTCCAGGTATCAAAGCGAGACCCCGCACGCACCGCCTTCGCCACGCCCAAGGGCACAGAGATGAGATAGCTCAAGAAAAAGGTCCATAAGCCCAAGCTGATGGAGACGGGTAGTTTTTCTTTCACCAAGTCCCACACATCTTTGGGGTAGAAAAAGCTCTTTCCCAAATCAAAGCTTGCAAACTGTTTGATCATCAACCAAAAACGTTCAGGAGCAGGCTTGTCAAAGCCGTAAAGCGCTTTGATTTCGGCAATCCGCTCCGCATCCACGCCCTGTCGACCGCGATAGCCTGCGCCACTGGTGGCCGCTCCTTCACCGCCGCTGTCACGCCCTTGCAGCTGCGCAACCATTTGCTCCACCGGGCCTCCAGGCACAAATTGGATGACGGCAAAGGTCATCAACAACACGCCCAACAAGGTTGGGATCATGAGCAACAAACGTTTGATGATGTAGCTGGCCATGGCTCAGTGCTCCGCTCTTTTGGCTGCGGCCAGCGTGGCCCGGTTGTCCATCGAAGCCCACCATGCAGCCACAGCCCAGGAATCGGGTTGATAAAAACGCGGGGTGATGGCAGGTTGCTCAAAGCGTCCATTGCGCCACGCCACACGGTGTACGCCGCCGTACCAATGCGGCACCGCGTAATGGCCATGCCGCAACACGCGGTCTAACGCGCGCGCAGCGGTCACCAGTTGAGGACGCGTTTGAGCGGCATTCAATTGTTCGAGCAAGGCATCAACAGCAGGGTCACGCAAACCGATGAAGTTACCCGACCCCTCGGTCACAGCGGCTTTGGAGCCAAAGCGCTCTGTCAATTCGGTGCCAGGAGACTCGCTGCCCACCGTGCGATTGCTGATGATTTCAAAGTCAAACACATCCAAGCGTTTTTGCAGAATTGCAAAGTCAATGACTTTGTAATTCACCACAAAGCCGAGCTTTTCTAAGTTCTTGGCAAAAGGTGTGACCACGCGCCCCATGGCCCCCGAGTTGTCTAAGAACTCCAAAGAGAAAGCCTCGCCTTTGGCATTGCGCAGCGCGCCGTCGCGGTAAGTCCACCCAGCATCAGCCAACAAAGTTTTGGCGCGACGCAAATGGTCACGCAAGGTTTCACCAGATTCGGGATTGAGCTCCGTGCGCGGGGGCAGCGGCACAGCGTGTTGAAACACCGCAGGAGAAAGTTTGTCTTTGAGCGGTGTGAGCAAGGCCAGTTCCGCCGCACCGGGCAAGCCCGTGGCCTCAAAGTCACTGGCCACAAAGTAGCCACGCACACGTTGGTACGCGTTGTAAAAGAGCTGACGATTCATCCACTCAAAGTCCATCGCCAAACCAATGGCTTCTCGAACGCGTACATCTTGAAATTTCTCAAGCCGCGTGTTGAACAAAAAGCCTTGAAAGTCCCCGGCATTGCCGTGTTTGAGTTCTCGCTTGATCAGTTGCCCGCTGTTGAATTGCTTGCCCGTGTAACCCCTCGCCCACTCGCGCGCGATGAAGGATTGAATCAAATCAAACTCGCCAGCTTTGAAGCCTTCCAGCTGCGCGGTGTTGTCTTTGTACAAGCGGTAGGTGATGCGGTCAAAGTTGAACAAGCCTTTGCGCACATTCAAATCCTGGGCCCAGTAGTTGGGGTCACGCTCGTAACTGATGTCACGACCAAAGGCCACACGCCCCACGGTGTAAGGACCGCTGCCAATCGGAGGCTGCGTCACCACTTTGTCGAAAGCTGGGCGCACCCCATCTTCTTCACCCCAATGACGACTGAACACCGGCATGCCCCCCACGATCAAAGGCAATTCAGGGTTCGCACGCTTGAAGTCAAACCGCACCGTGCGGGCATCTAGCACCGTCACGCCATTGACCTCGGCGTACAAGGTTCTGTATTGAGGTGCTGCAGCTTTGCTGGTCAGCGTGTCAAACGCATGTTTCACATCGTCGGCCAAGACGGCATCGCCGTTGTTAAAACGTGCTTGAGGCCGCAAACGAAACGTGACCGACTTTTTGTCTTTGGCCACACTCACATCTTCAGCGAGCAAACCATAAGCCGTGGTGGGCTCATCCAAAGTCCCGGTGAGCAAGGACTCAAACATCAGCGCCCCCAAACCAGGTGCCGCATTGCCTTTGAGCGTGAACGGGTTGTACTTGTCAAAACTCGACTGGCGCGAAGGCGGCACCAACACCAATTCGCCGCCCTTGGGCGCCAAGGGGTTCACGTAATCGAAGTTTTTGAAGTTGGCGGGGTACTTGATGTCACCAAACTGCGCATAGGCATGACCGGCCCAAGACGGTACCGAACAAACCCAAGCTAACAAAAACAACAATCGACGCATGCGACAATTCTGCAAGATTTTTTTGGAGTGATTCACCATGAGTACGAAAACTGGCTTCCTGTCTGGCAAAAAACTGTTGATTACCGGCGTGTTGTCGAACCGTTCGATCGCCTATGGCATCGCCAAAGCTTGTCACGACCAAGGCGCAGAACTGGCCTTCAGCTACGTGGGTGAACGTTTCAAAGACCGCATCACCGAATTCGCAGCAGACTTTGACTCTAAGCTGATTTTTGACTGCGACGTGGGCAGCGACGAACAAATCGCACAATTGTTCAAAGATCTGTCGGCCCACTGGCCTACTTTTGACGGCTTTGTGCACAGCATTGGTTACGCACCACGCGAAGCCATCGCCGGGGACTTCCTCGATGGCTTGTCGCGCGAAGGCTTCCAAATTGCGCATGACATCAGTGCTTACAGCTTCCCTGCCATGGCCAAAGCGGCACTGCCTTATTTGAACGACAAGTCTGCGGTGCTGACCCTGTCCTACCTGGGTGCGATTCGCACGGTGCCCAACTACAACACCATGGGTTTGGCCAAAGCATCGCTCGAAGCTTCGGTCCGCTATTTGGCAGAGTCCTTGGGTGCGAAGGGTCGGAACTTGCGCGCCAACGGTATCAGTGCCGGCCCGATCAAAACCTTGGCAGCCAGCGGCATCAAAGGCTTTGGCAAGATTTTGAGTGTGGTGGCAGAAGCCTCGCCCATTCGTCGCAACGTGACCATCGAAGACGTGGGCAATGTGGCCGCGTTCTTGATGAGCGACTTGGCTGCTGGCGTGACTGCCGAAATCACCTACGTAGACGGCGGCTTTAGCCAAGTGGTGGGCGGCATTGCCGAACCCACGGAGGCTTGATTCAGTTCGAGCCCCATCAAAAAGGAGCGCTAAGCGCTCCTTTTTTTATGCCTTCACGCAGTCTGCGTAATAACGTTTGACGCCGTCGTCGCCCACCTCTTCCACCAATCCGTGGATGTCGGTTTCAAAGCCGGGGCACTGCAAGTTGAATTCGCGGGCGAACTTGAGGTAGTCCACGATCTTCTTGTTGAACACTTCACCAGGAATGAGCAACGGAATACCGGGTGGGTAGGGCGTGACCAAGCTGGTGGTGATGCGGCCCAACAAATCGTCCACAGGCACGCGTTCGGTGTTGCGATGCGCGATTTGCGCATAAGCATCGCTGGGCTTCATGGCCGGTGTCAAATCGCTCAAGTACATCTCGGTGGTCAAACGTGCGATGTCGTACTTGGCGTAGAGCGTGTGTACATGCTGGCACAAGTCGCGCAAGCCCATGCGCTCGTAAGCGCGGTGCTTTTGGCAAAACTCGGGCAGGATGCGCCACATGGGTTGGTTGCGGTCGTAGTCGTCTTTGAACTGCTGCAAGGCGGTGAGCAACGAGTTCCAGCGGCCCTTGGTGATGCCGATGGTGAACATGATGAAGAAGCTGTACAGCCCCGTCTTCTCAACAATCACACCATGCTCGGCCAAAAACTTGGTGACGATGCTGGCTGGGATACCTGTTTTGTCAAACTTGCCATTCAGGTCCAAACCAGGCGTGACGATGGTGGCTTTGATCGGGTCCAACATGTTGAAGCCATCGGCCAAATTGCCAAAGCCGTGCCACTTGGACGACTTGCCCTTGCCTTTGATGATCCAGCTTTCTGCGCGGCCAATGCCGTCGTCCACCAGTTCATCAGGGCCCCATACTTTGAACCACCAATCTTTGCCGTACTCTTCGTCCACCTTGCGCATGGCACGGCGGAAGTCCAAGGCTTCGGCAATGCTTTCTTCGACCAAGGCAGTGCCGCCGGGCGGCTCCATCATGGCGGCAGCCACGTCACAGCTGGCGATGATGCTGTATTGCGGGCTGGTGCTCGTGTGCATCAAATACGCTTCGTTGAACAGGTGACGGTCCAACTTGGTTTTTTGCGAGTCTTGCACCAACACATGGCTGGCTTGGCTGATACCCGCCAACAGCTTGTGAATCGACTGCGTGGCATACACCACGGAATGCATAGGACGTTCACGCTTTTTGCCCATGGCGTGGTAGGTGCCGTAGAACGGATTGAATGCAGCGTGAGGCAACCAAGCTTCGTCAAAGTGCAGGTTGGCAACGTAACCATCCAGCATCTTTTTGATGGTCTCGGTGTTGTAGAGCACGCCGTCATAGGTGGACTGCGTGAGGGTCAGCACGCGAGGCTTGACCTTTTTGGCGTCCACACCTTTGAGCAAGGGGTTGGCCTTGATCTTGGCTTGGATGTTGACGGGCTCAAATTCGCTTTGTGGGATCGGGCCAATGATGCCGTAGTGGTTGCGCGTGGGCTTCAAAAACACAGGCACAGCGCCCGTCATGATGATGGCGTGCAGTACCGACTTGTGGCAGTTGCGATCTACCACCACCACATCGTCAGGGGCCACGGTGTGGTGCCAAACGATTTTGTTGGAGGTGCTGGTGCCGTTGGTCACGAAGAAGCAGTGATCGGCGTTGAAGATACGCGCGGCATTGCGTTCGCTCTCGCCAATCGCGCCGTTGTGGTCCAGCAACTGGCCCAGCTCTTCCACCGCGTTACACACGTCGGCACGCAACATGTTTTCACCATAAAACTGGTGGTACATCTGGCCCACAGGGCTTTTCAAAAATGCCACGCCACCCGAGTGGCCTGGGCAATGCCATGAGTACGAACCGTCTTCGGCGTAATCGAGCAAGGCCTTGAAAAACGGCGGTTGCACACTCTCCAAGTAGCTCTTAGCTTCGCGGATGATGTGACGCGCCACAAACTCTGGCGTGTCTTCAAACATGTGAATGAAACCATGCAACTCGCGCAAGATGTCATTGGGCAAGTGGCGCGATGTTTTGGTTTCGCCGTACACGTAGATTGGCACGTCGGCGTTCTTGCGTCGCACTTCTTCGATGAAGTTGCGCAAGTTCAAAACCGCGGGGTCAAGGTCAGGACCGGGCGTGAACTCTTCGTCGTCAATCGACAAGATGAATGCACTGGCACGCGACTGCTGTTGCGCAAACTGGCTCAGGTCACCATAACTCGTGGCTCCCATGACCTCATAGCCCTCGCCTTCAATCGCTTCTGCGAGCGCGCGAATACCCAAGCCCGAGGTGTTTTCGGAACGAAAATCCTCGTCAATGATGACGATGGGAAAGCGAAATTTCATGCGGCACTCCAAGCGTTTCAAGCTTCAAACAAACAACAGCGCCGAAGTGTACTCGCCCGCTGTTACAATCTTTGGCTTCGGAGCGGTGGATGAGTGGTTTAAGTCGCACGCCTGGAAAGCGTGTGTGGGTTAATAGCCCACCGCGGGTTCGAATCCCGCCTGCTCCGCCAGAAAGTCAAAGCCCTTGCATGTGAATGCAAGGGCTTTTTTCATGTCTGCGGTTTACTGCAAAGGCGGTATTGAACTTCATCGCGAGGTCACGCACATTGAAGACTCCTACACACCACTTGGATTTAAGGAGTCACCGTCAATGAACGTTCAAGCCAAACCTCTATGGCATTTGTTGCAAGCCTGTGCATTGGTTGCCCTTAGCGCCAGTTTTGCGAATGCACAAACCACATCCAAAACAACAACCCCAACGCCGCCCGTGCAGGCGGCAAGTGGCACCGCCTCGTTGGCCGAGCCCACAGCCAAAAAACACAGCCCAACAGGACGATCTGGCAGGTACTTCACCCCAGGATGGTCACTCATGAGCGCAGAGGAACGCAAAGAACATCAAGAGCACATGAACAACATCAAGTCTGAAGACGAATGCAGAACCTACTTAGAACAGCATCACGAAAAGATGGCCGCGCGTGCCAAAGAAAAAAACGGCAAAGCATTGACCAAGCCCTGGCGTGATGCCTGTGGATCTTTCAAGAAGAAATAACGCAATCAACTCAAGGAAACACCATGAAAACAGACAAGCAATTGCAAGAAGATGTTTTGGCTGAACTGGCTTGGGAAGCCTCCGTCAATGCAGCCCATATTGGCGTAGAAGTGGATCAAGGCGTGGTCACCCTCACCGGGCATGTCGAGAGCTTTGGTGAAAAATGGGGCGCCGAACGCGCAGCCAAACGCGTCAACGGTGTGCGCGCCGTGGCAATTGAAATGGACGTCAAAGTCAAAGACGCAATGAAGAAAACCGATGCGGACATCGCTTTAGCGGCGCTCAACGCACTGCAATGGCTTTCCTCGATTCCAAAGAATACGATTCAGGTGTCGGTTGAGCACGGCACCATCACCCTCAGTGGTACGGTGAGCTGGGATTACCAACGCGAAGCTGCCGTTTCAGCTGTCAGAGGGCTGCTGGGCGTACGCGGAATCTTGAATCAAATCACCGTCAAACCCAAGGTCAATATCACTGCCGTGAAGAACGACATTGAGGCCGCCCTGAAACGCCGGGCATCTTTGGATGCTCAAGATATAGCGGTCAGCCTAGACGGTGATGCCATCACCTTGAGCGGTAAGGTGCACAGCTGGTCAGAAAAGAATTTGGCCATCAACTCCGCATGGAGCACGCCTGGTGTGCGTTCCGTGATCGATAAGCTCGTGTTTGCCTGAGCGCGAGGCCCAGCTGTAGGCAGCTTAAGCACTGCCTTCTTGGGCTTTGCGAATCACATTTTTGGCATCGCTGTTGCTGTTCGCAGCCAGTGCGCTGTTGGGGTTCTGAATCACCAATCCCAACAGACGCGCACCATGTTCAACGGCAATGGAGCCATAGGAAATATCGCCTTGGACCACCGAGTCTTTGTGAAACTCCACCCGTTCTGAAGCGTAAATATTGCCTTCAACTTTGCCGGCCACCATCACACGGTGAGCTGTGATGTCGCCTGACACCTCGCCGGTCAATCCAATGGCGACCGTGACCTTGTTGTCCTTGGTCGTCTCAATATTGCCCACGACTTTGCCATCGATGCGCACACTGTCGAGCAAAACCAAACGACCATAAATCTGCGTCGTACGACCAATGATGGTGTCAAAACGCTCCTGCGAGGGAGAAAGCGATTTGTCTTTGAGTTTTTCAAACATATGGCGCACTTTCAGTTCAATTCACATCGGCTTATTGCGCGTTGGCGCCGGTCTGCACGAGCATTTGCATGGGGTTGAGCACGCGGTCGTGACGCATCACTTCGTAATGCAAATGAGGTCCGGTGGATCTACCGGTGTTGCCCAGCTGAGCAATCACATCACCACGCTGAACCTTTTGACCGTCTTCGACCAAGCGTTTGCTCAAATGTGCATAGCGTGTGGTGAAGCCTTCAATATGGCTGATTTCGACAACGTTGCCGTAGGAGGCATCCCAACCCGAGCGGGTCACTGTGCCGGCAGCCGTTGCCACGATGGAAGAACCAACCTCAGCCACAAAATCCAAGCCTTCGTGCATGGCCAACTGACCTGTGAAGGGGTCGTTGCGAATACCAAACCCACTGGTCAAGCGGAAGTCTTTGCCAACCGGAATGCCGGTAGGCAGGGCATGCAGCCAACTCAGCTGCGCAGCCCAGCTTTGACTCAAGTTTTTCACAGCAGCCTCTGTTTGCGAAAACTCGTCCAGTGCGGCAGAAAAATCTTGGTTCAATGGCTGTGAGCTATTGCCTTGCAGACGTGGTGCAACCCAAGGCCCCCCTTTGGCATCGTCCTTTTTCGCCACACGGTCGCGTAAGTTAGACGGCGTGGCAATGTCCATGAAGCGGTTTTTCAATGCTTCCAACTGGCGGATCTCTTGCATCGTCGTGTTCATGCTTTGACGCAGCTTGTCCAAGCGTTCACGGTAGTTGGCTTCTACTTTTTGCTGCTCAGCCTCCGTGGTGACGCCCCCCAAACTGCGCGCCAAGCTCGGGCTCACCTCAATCGCGATGCGAAACCCAATGAAATGCAACAAAACGCCCAACAGCACCAAGAAGAAAGCGGACAAGCAGGCTCCCACCAACACCTTACGTGCTGTGATGGAAATGGTCCGCACAGAGGCGGTGGGCCCAGACACCCACATCAATTGCATAACTTGCTCCGAGAAATTTGTCTGTTTGTGAGCTCGCTCAGGCAGTCACAAAGCTGTCCATTGTAGGGAGTTCATTCTTAAAAATGAACTAAATTTTCCCACAACATTTCAACAATTAGTTACAAATATTTAAATAATCACGGTTTGTTAATTGAAAAAGGAACGCATTGAGCACTCAGTACACTGGAAATAATCTATGCGCACACCTCCCCCTATTCCGTGGATTGAAAGTCACAGCCCCCTGCCCGCGCCAGAAACTGCACAACCCAAAGGTACTGAATTAGAAGGCTTGGTGGCAGCGGGTGGTGGTTTGTCGGTGTCTCGCCTCTGTGAGGCCTACAGCCAAGGCATGTTTCCGTGGTTCAGCGAGGGTCAGCCTGAGCTTTGGTGGTCACCCGATCCACGCATGGTCTTGCAGGTCGATCAGTTCAAGCTGCACCGTTCTCTGCGCAAAACATTGCAGCAATTCATACGCAGCCCCCACGCTGAAATTCGAATTGACAGCGCGTTTGGACAAGTCATACGCCACTGCGCTGGCTTTTCACGCCCGGGCCAGAACGGAACTTGGATCGTGCAAGACATGGTCCAAGCCTACGAAGCACTGCATGCGGCAGGTTATGCGCACAGCGTCGAAACGTGGGTCGATGGGCAGTTGGTCGGAGGCTTGTATTGCGTCGCCATCGGGCAAGCTGTCTTCGGCGAGTCGATGTTTGCGCTACAAACCGATGCATCCAAAATTGCGTTGGCTGCTTTGGTCGCCTTTGCAAAAAAACACCAAATCGCATGGATTGATTGCCAGCAAAACACCAAGCATTTGGCCTCCTTGGGCGCTTTTGAGATTCCTCGGAGCCAATTGCTTGCAAACATCCGCGTCGCCCGACAAGAACCTGCATTGGCTTGGGAGTTCCAGTCGATATACTGGAATGAACTCATGCCGCCCAAGCACTCACCGTGACACATCTTCAGGATTTGCCGCCTCAAACCTTGCAGTTTTATGCAACGGCACCCTACCCTTGCAGCTACTTGTCGAATCGATCGGCCAGATCACAAGTTGCGACCCCGAGCCATCTGATACAGAACGACACCTATTCGGATCTGGTGCGTCAGGGTTTCAGACGAAGTGGCCTCTTCACCTACCGGCCTTACTGTGACAACTGTCAGGCTTGCGTCCCTCTGCGTGTGCTCACTGAAAGTTACAAGCCGAGTCGCAGTCAGCATCGGGCATGGAAACAACATGCGCATCTGCAAGCCCGCGTCTTGAATTTGGGCTACGTGCCCGAACATTACAACTTGTACCTGCGCTACCAAAACACACGACATGCGGGCGGAGGCATGGACGAAGACAGCATCGAGCAATACACCCAGTTCTTGCTTCAAAGCCGCGTCAACTCACGGATGGTGGAGTTCAGAGAACCCGTACCTGGTGATGACGTCGGCGCCTTGAAAATGGTGTCCATCATCGATGTTCTCAACGACGGCTTGTCAGCTGTCTACACCTTTTATGAGCCTGAAGCCCACGCAAGCTACGGGACTTACAACGTGATGTGGCAAATCGAACAAGCGCGCACCTTGGGCCTGCCTTATGCCTACTTGGGCTATTGGATTGAAGACAGCCAGAAGATGAATTACAAAGCCAACTTCAATCCCAATGAGCGCTTGATGAACGGTGATTGGATGCCCTCCGATTTCACCAAGTAAAATACCGGCATGCGTAAATCCACTGTTCCAGCAACGCCCAATATCCAAGTGATCGAGCGCATGTTTGCGCTCATTGACGTGCTCGCTTCGCGCGAAGATGCCATTTCGCTCAAAGAAATCAGCGAGCGTACAGGCTTGCACCCCTCGACGACGCACCGGATCTTGAATGATTTGGCCGTGGGTCGATTTGTCGATCGACCAGAGGCTGGTAGCTATCGTCTCGGCATGCGCTTGCTCGAACTGGGGAATTTGGTCAAAGACCGGCTGAACGTTCGAGACGTGGCATTCCAGCCCATGCGCGAGTTGCACAAGCTCATTCAGCAGCCCGTGAATTTGAGCGTGCGCCAAGGCGATGAAATTGTCTATGTTGAGCGCGCGTTCAGCGAACGCTCAGGCATGCAAGTGGTTCGCGCCATTGGTGGACGAGCCCCCTTGCATCTGACCTCGGTGGGCAAACTGTTTTTGGCCATGGACGATTCCCAGCGCGTCCGCGCCTACGCCACACGCACTGGTTTGAGTGGTCAAACGCGCAACAGCATCACACAACTGCCTGTTCTCGAGCGCGAATTGTCAAAAGCACGGCAGTACGGTGTGGCGCGCGACAACGAAGAGCTTGAGCTTGGCGTGCGTTGCATGGCCTCAGGTATCTACGACGACCAAGGCAAACTGGTGGCCGGCTTGTCGATTTCTGCACCGGCAGATCGACTGGATGAGGGTTGGCTCCCCAAACTGCAAGCGACCACGCAAGCGATTTCACACGCACTCGGCTACAAAGAAGCGCACTGAATAAAAAAGGGACCTCGCGGTCCCTTTTCATTTCGAACGCCTGAGCTCAAGTTTGCGGACGTGAGGCGTGATGCACTTCCACCCAACGGCGAACGCGTTCAGCATCGGCAATACGGCTGAGTTTGCCTGCCGAATCCAAGAACACCATGATCAGCTTGCGACCCGCAATCTTGGTTTGCATCACCAAGCATTGACCGGCTTCAGAGATGTAACCTGTCTTTTGCAGACCGATGTCCCAATTGGGGTTCTTCACCAAGCGGTTGGTGGTTCGGTATTGCAGCGTATGGTTCCCGACTTCGACGGCATAGCTGGGTGAGGTCGACAGTTCACGCAACATCGGATCGTGATAGGCCGTTCCGACCAACGTCGCCAAATCTTTGGCGCTGGATTGGTTTTTGCTCGACAAACCCGTGGGTTCGATGTAACGCGTATCGCGCATACCCAACTGACTGGCTTTGGCATTCATCAAACCGACAAATGCTTGCATACCACCTGGGTAGGTACGACCCAAGGCATGGGCTGCACGGTTCTCGCTGGCCATCAATGCCAAATGGAGCAATTCACCACGCGTCAAGGTAGTTCCAGGACGCAGACGCGAGCTGCTGCCCTTTTCAGTGTCCACATCGTCTTGGGTGATCGTGATGGATTCATCCAAGGACAACTTGGCTTCGCTGATGATCAAACCGGTCATCAACTTGGTGATCGAGGCGATGGGCAACACTGCTTGGTCGTTTTTACTCAACAAAACTTCGTGTGTGTCTTGATCGATGACATAGGCCACGCTTGATTTCAAGTTCAAGTCATCATGCGTACCTTGCAGTCCTGCCATCTGACCAAAAGACGGTTTGGTGGGCACCACCTTCACTGCTTGGCGACGCACGCTGGCTTTGACCACGCCATGTTTCGCTTTTTGAACGGTCGATTTATTGTTCGTAGCGGCCTGTGCGTTCACGGCGCAGAGCGATGTCAATAACCCCAAAGAAGCAGCGATGAGCAGTCGTTTCAAGTGGCGTTCCTTTTGCTTGAAAAATCTAATTGATCAGAGTTTAACAAAAATAAAAAATCACGCAAGATCAAAGACTTGCGTGATTTATTTGATAACACTGATAAACCGCAGGTTTAACCCTGAGCAGCCACCCGATCGGACTTGCTTTGCAACTTGTTCAAGGCGCTCAAATACGCTTTGGCTGAGGCCACCACGATGTCTGGATCTGACCCCACACCATTGACGACTCGCCCGCTGTTTTGCAACCGAACCGTGACTTCGCCTTGACTTTCGGTCGATCCGCTGATCGCGTTGACCGAATAGAGCACCATTTCAGCGCCACTCTTGACGTGCGACTCAATCGCTTTGAGCGAGGCGTCCACAGGGCCATTGCCATCTGAGTCACCCTTGACTTCTTTGCCAGCGACGGTAAACACCACACTCGCATGCGGACGCTCACCCGTTTCGCTGTGTTGCGACAGCGAGACAAACGAGAACTGTTCGCTGGCATTGGCCACGGACTCTTCGCTCACCAAAGCCAAGATATCTTCATCGAAGATTTCGCTCTTGCGGTCAGCCAATTCTTTGAACTTGGCAAATGCGGTGTTGATGTCGGCTTCGCTTTCCATCTGCACACCCAAATCTTCCAAACGTTGTTTGAAGGCGTTGCGACCGCTGAGTTTGCCCAACACAATTTTGTTGGCACTCCAGCCCACATCTTCTGCGCGCATGATTTCGTAGGTGTCGCGTGCCTTGAGCACACCATCTTGGTGAATACCAGAGGCGTGTGCGAAAGCGTTTGCCCCCACCACGGCCTTGTTGGGTTGCACAACAAACCCTGTCGTTTGACTGACCATTCGGCTAGCGGCCACGATTTGCTTGGTGTCGATGCTCAAATCGAGGTTGAAATAATCACGACGGGTTTTGACCGCCATCACGATTTCTTCCAACGAACAGTTACCAGCCCGTTCGCCCAAACCGTTGATCGTGCATTCGACCTGACGTGCGCCACCAATCTTCACACCGGCCAAGGAATTGGCCACCGCCATGCCCAAGTCGTTGTGACAATGGACAGACCAGATGGCCTTGTCACTGTTAGGCACCCGCTCACGCAACGTCTTGATGAAGTTGCCATAAAGCTCAGGAACGGCGTAACCCACGGTATCAGGCACGTTGATCGTTGTCGCGCCTTCGGCAATCACCGCCTCAATCACTCGACACAAAAAGTCCATCTCGCTGCGGTAGCCGTCTTCTGGACTGAACTCGATATCACCTACCAAGTTACGGGCAAAACGCACCGATTGTTTGGCTTGTTCTAAAACTTGCTCGGGCGACATGCGCAACTTCTTTTCCATGTGCAAAGGCGACGTGGCAATGAAGGTGTGGATGCGCGCACTGTTGGCGCCCTTGAGCGCTTCGGCAGCACGACTGATATCGCGATCATTCGCACGTGACAACGAGCAAATCGTGGAATCTTTGATCGCGTTGGCAATCGCTTGCACCGCCTCGAAGTCGCCGTTGGAGCTGGCAGCAAAGCCGGCTTCAATCACGTCCACTTTCAATCGCTCCAGCTGACGTGCAATGCGCAATTTCTCGTCGCGCGTCATCGAAGCGCCGGGCGATTGTTCGCCATCACGCAAAGTGGTGTCAAAAATGATGAGCTTATCGGTCATGGTCAGGACTCCTAGATTCCTAAAAAACTTGCAACGTTTGGTTCAGCCCCAAAGCAAAAGGCCCGCTGCAGGTGCATACGGGCCTTGTTTGGGTTTGCGCGTGCGCTACCAACTCCGCCCGTTGGGGGATAGAAGCAGTAGAGCCAGCGAAAAATTTTTCATGCATCGAATTTAGCACAAAGCCAAATGCTTTGCAGCGCGTGGTGTCTCATTTGTGCAAGCCTGCTTCATCTGGCTCATCGGTCGAAGTGCTGATCACGCTGGTTTGCAAACCTTTGGCACGACGCCATGCATACAAAGCGTAGCCACTTAAACCATAAATCATGAACAACGCAAACAAGACGATCGGAGGATGAATGTTGATCACCGCAATGACCAAGGCCAACAAGACAATCACAGCAAACGGCACACTTTGTTTCATTTGCACATCTTTGAAACTGTAGAACGGGACATTGGTCACCATCGTCAAGCCCGAATACAAGCACATGGCAAACATGGGCCAAGCCACATCAGGACCAGCAATACCCATCTCCGTCATCAACCACATGAACCCAATGACCAACGCTGCGGCCGCAGGAGAAGGCAAGCCTTGAAAGAAACGTTTATCGACCACGGTGGTGTTCACATTGAAACGGGCCAAACGCAGCGCCGCACACGAGATGTACACGAAGGCCGCCACCCATCCCCAACGACCCAAGCCTTTGAGCGCCCACTCATAAGAAATCAGCGCAGGTGCTGCGCCAAACGACACCATGTCGGCCAACGAATCCATTTGCTCGCCAAACGCACTTTGTGTGTTGGTCATGCGGGCCACACGGCCATCCAGGCTATCGAGCACCATGGCACAAAAAACGCCAATAGCTGCCATTTCGTAACGCTCATTCATCGCCATGACGATGGCGTAAAAGCCACCAAACAAGGCGGCCAGCGTGAATAAATTGGGCAAGACATAAATGCCTTTGCGCGGTTTGCGAGGCACGTATTCCTCGGCGTTATCGTGTAAATCTGACATAAGCCTGGCTCCGAAAAGTAGACGTTGAGTGTAAAGGCAGGAACACCCTGTCTCAGAACGACAAAGGCCACCGAAGTGGCCTTTGTCCATGCAACAAGCGAATGCTTAGTTGCGCGTTTGGTCAACCAATTTGTTCTTGGCAATCCAAGGCATCATGGCGCGCAGTTGGCCACCCACCACTTCGATCTGGTGATCGGCGGTGTTGCGACGGCGTGCCGTCATGCTTGGGTAGTTCAAGCGGCCTTCTTGGATGAACATCTTGGCGTATTCGCCGTCTTGAATGCGCTTCAAAGCGTTGCGCATGGCTTCACGGCTTTGTGCGTTGATCACTTCAGGACCGGTCACGTACTCGCCGTATTCGGCGTTGTTCGAGATCGAGTAGTTCATGTTGGCGATGCCGCCTTCATAGATCAAGTCAACAATCAGCTTCAGCTCGTGCAAGCACTCGAAGTAAGCCATTTCAGGGGCGTAGCCAGCTTCAACCAAAGTCTCAAAGCCCATCTTCACCAATTCAACAGCGCCACCGCACAACACGGCTTGCTCGCCGAACAAGTCGGTTTCAGTTTCTTCTTTGAAGTTGGTTTCAATGATCCCGGCCTTGCCGCCACCGTTGGCCATGGCGTAGCTCAAAGCCAAGTCGCGGGCCTTGCCGCTCTTGTCTTGGTGCACAGCCACGAGGTGAGGCACGCCGCCACCTTGGGTGTAAGTGTTGCGCACGGTGTGGCCAGGGGCCTTAGGCGCCACCATCCACACGTCCAAGTCAGCGCGTGGCACGACTTGGTTGTAGTGCACGTTGAAACCGTGGGCAAACGCCAAGGAAGCGCCTTGCTTGATGTGAGGAGCCACGTTGTTGGCATAAACCTCAGAGATCATTTCGTCGGGCAACAAGATCATGACCACGTCAGCAGCTTTCACTGCATCGTTCACTTCCATCACGGTCAAGCCGGCTTTGCCGACTTTGTCCCAAGATGCGCCACCCTTGCGCAGACCAACCACGACTTTGACGCCGCTGTCGTTCAAGTTTTGTGCGTGGGCGTGGCCTTGCGAGCCGTAGCCGATGATGGCAACAGTTTTGCCTTTGATCAGGCTCAGGTCACAGTCTTTGTCGTAATAAACCTTCATGGTCTCTCCTAAAAAATCTTTTGAAAGGGTGGGAAATTAAACGCGCAAGATGCGCTCACCGCGGCCAATGCCACAAGCGCCCGTGCGAACAGTTTCAAGAATTGCGCTGCGGTCAATCGCCTCCAAGAACGCATCGTTCTTGGACAGATCGCCCGTCAACTCAATGGTGTAGCTCTTCTCGGTCACATCAATGATGCGACCACGGAAGATATCGGCCATGCGCTTCATTTCTTCGCGCTCTTTGCCGACTGCACGGACCTTGACCATCATGAGCTCGCGCTCGGTGTAAGCACCTTCGGTCAAGTCAACCACTTTGACCACTTCGATGAGGCGGTTCAAGTGCTTGGTGATTTGCTCGATGACATCGTCCGAACCATGGGTTTGGATGGTCATGCGCGACAAACTGGCGTCTTCCGTGGGAGCCACGGTCAACGATTCAATGTTGTAGCCACGGGCCGAGAACAAACCCACCACACGCGACAGCGCACCGGGTTCGTTTTCGAGCATCAGGGAAATGATGTGTTTCATGTTGTCATCCTCCCTGTTCACAGGTCTTCGCTGCCAAGCAGCATTTCGGTAATGCCCTTGCCGGCCTTGACCATCGGGAACACGTTTTCGGTGGGATCGGTACGGAAGTCCATGAACACCGTACGGTCCTTGAGTTTGCGTGCTTCGCGCAGTGCGGGCTCGACATCCTCTGGACGCTCAATCAACATGCCCACATGGCCATAGGCCTCGGCCAATTTCACAAAGTTAGGCAGCGCATCCATGTAGCTGTGGCTGTAACGGCCCGAGTATTCGATCTCTTGCCACTGACGCACCATGCCAAGGTAACGGTTGTTCAGCGCCATGATTTTGATCGGCGTGTTGTATTGCAAACAGGTCGACAGTTCTTGGATGCACATTTGCACCGAACCTTCACCCGTCACGCAAAACACCTCGCTCTCCGGCTTGGCCAACTTGATGCCCATGGCGTAGGGGATGCCCACGCCCATGGTGCCCAGGCCGCCAGAATTGATCCAGCGACGTGGCTCATCAAAACCGTAGTACTGTGCCGCCCACATTTGGTGTTGACCCACGTCAGAGGTGATGTAGGTGTCCGTGCCCTTGGTCATTTGATGCAAGGTTTCGATCACGTACTGAGGCTTAATGACTTCCGTATTGCCACGGTCATACTTCAAGCAGTCACGTTTGCGCCACGCGTCAATGGTTTCCCACCAACCGCCCAAGGCAGTCGCATCAGGCTTGGTGCCTGACTCTTTGATCATCTCGATCATTTCTTGCAACACGTCTTTCACATCACCGACGATGGGAATGTCGACTTTCACGCGCTTAGAAATGCTGGATGGATCAATGTCGATGTGGATGATCTTGCGTTCGTTTTGTGCAAAGTGCTTGGGGTTTCCAATCACACGGTCATCAAAACGTGCGCCAACAGCCAGCAACACATCGCAGTTTTGCATCGCGTTGTTGGCTTCAATGGTGCCGTGCATGCCCAACATACCCAAGAATTTGGGATCGCTGGCGGGATAAGCACCTAAGCCCATCAGGGTGTTGGTACAGGGATAGCCCAGCATGTCCACCAAAGTGCGCAGCTCCTGTGAGGCATTGCCCAGCAACACGCCACCACCGGTGTAGATGTAAGGACGCTTGGCCGCCATCAGCAGCTGCAACGCCTTGCGAATTTGCCCCCCGTGGCCTTTGCGCACGGGGTTGTAAGAACGCATTTGGACGTCGGCTGGAGAACCTTCGTACACCGCCTTTTTGAAAGACACGTCCTTGGGGATATCCACCACCACAGGACCGGGACGACCGCTGCGGGCGATGTGGAACGCTTTTTTCAGCGTCATGGCCAAGTCGTTGACGTCTTTGACCAAGAAATTGTGTTTGACGATGGGACGCGTGATGCCCACGGTATCGCACTCTTGGAATGCGTCCAAACCGATCGCATGCGTGGGCACTTGACCTGTGATGATCACCATCGGGATGCTGTCCATGTACGCGGTCGCAATCCCTGTGACGGCATTGGTCGCACCGGGACCTGATGTGACCAACGCCACGCCCACATCACCTGTGGCACGCGCATAGCCATCGGCCGCGTGAACCGCAGCTTGCTCATGACGTACCAGCACGTGCTGAATGGTGTCTTGCTTGTAGAGCGCGTCGTAGATGTAGAGAACTGAACCGCCGGGATAGCCCCAAAGGTGCTTGACGTTTTCAGACTGCAGAACCTTCACGAGGATTTCTGCGCCCATCAGTTCTTGTGCTTGTCCGCTCGCAGCGGATGCGGAATGCGATTCCGACTTTGTAATTTCCATTTTTAAACCTTTTAACCTGAGTGAATTTCGTCAACGAAAAACCTTGGGTGCTTCTTTGCGAACCTTTGTGAGGCAGCATCGAAACTTTGGACCTTCAGCCATGGACGCATGAGTGATCGCGCCGGACCCAGACCCGTTTGCCTTTTTTTGTCGAATTGCAACGCGCATTATTGCATCAAGCGAAACCCTTCTTCACGCGACAGACACTTTAAACACGCGGCCAGTGCCATAATCGCGCCCGATTCAACCCAGATAACTCCTACGTGGCCTCCGAACAAGAACTCTCAGACTTCCTGCAAAGCGTGGAAAAACGAGCCTTCAAACGCTCGGTCTACCACGTGCGGGACGATGAGGCCGCGTTGGACATCGTGCAAGACAGCATGATGAAGTTGGCCGAACATTACGGCGACAAGCCCGCCAGCGAGTTGCCGATGCTGTTCCAGCGCATCCTCTCCAACACCACACTGGATTGGTTCCGACGCAACAAAACACGCAAAGCCCTGTTCAGTAATTTCAGTGACTTTGAATCTGCCTCAGAAGACGGGGACTTTGACCTCTTGGAGTCATTGACGCTGGACAACGCGTCCCAGCAAACACAAAGCGCTGAAGACATGTTTGCAAGTACCGCAAAAGTACACGACATTGAAGAAGAAATACAAAACTTGCCCGCACGTCAACGAGAAGCCTTCCTGCTGCGTTATTGGGAGGACTTAGACGTTGCTGAGACAGCTGCCGCTATGGGCTGTTCAGAAGGAAGTGTGAAAACCCACTGCTCTCGAGCCATTCAAGCACTACATAAAGCACTGACCGCCAAAGGGATACGACCATGACAACACAACAAACTCATCAGAATTTGCAAGACCAATTTGGTTTGCGTGTTGCTGCTCGCCTCAACGCCAACGCTTTAGAACTGCCTCACGACATCAGCGAGCGCTTGCGCGCCGCCCGTACCCGTGCTGTGGCAGCCCGCTTGGTCCCTCAAACGCGCTTACAAACCAGCTCCGGTATTGCCGTGCAAAACGGCGTCGGTATGCTGCATTTTGGCGACGAAGGCCTGAACTTGTGGAGTCGCTTGGCGGCCTTCTTGCCGTTGATCGCATTGATCGCAGGTTTGGCCTTGATTCAAAACATCATGGATGACGACCGCGCCAACGAACTGGCGGAGGTGGACTCTGCTTTGCTGATTGATGACCTCCCCCCTGCCGCTTATGCAGATCCAGGTTTTCTGCAGTTCCTGAAAACGCCAGCCTCCAGCGAACATCAAGACTGATACGCCCCATGCTTTTGTCTCGCCAGCCTTTCCTTTCTGTCATCTTGCACCTGCTGTGTGCAGGCTTGATGGTGCTGGCTCCTTGGGCAAGCGCGAATGCCCAAACGGCACATCCCGCACAAGCAGCCAGCGCGCCTTTGTCCAATCGCCCGCTGTGGAAAGACTTAACAGCCACACAGCAACAAGCCTTAGCGCCGTTGATGCAGTTGTGGCCCTCCATGACCGAGCCGCACAAGCGTAAATGGCTGGCGGTATCGCAAAACTTTTCTCAGCTCTCTGCCGACGAAAAGTCCACCCTGCAAGGTCGCATGCGTGAATGGGTGGCCTTAAGCCCACAACAACGAACCGCTGCCCGCCTGAACTTTGCGGGCGCGCAACAGCTTCCCCAAGAAGACAAACGCGCCAAATGGGAGGCATACCAAGCGTTGTCCCCAGAAGCCAAACAAAAATTGGCCGCACAGCAAGCCAAACCAGTGGTCGGGGCAGCACCCGCGGTCAAGCCTGTTGCCGCCGACAAGTTGACTGCGCCACCCACGGCCAGCAACAACAAGCCGCTGCCACGCATTGCCACCAACCAGACGGCGCCAGCGACCTTGCTGCCCACGCCTGCAGCAGCCACCAACACCACCACCGCGCCTGCAACTGAACCCACTGTCTCACCACAATGACTGTGATGACGACTGACATCGCGCCATCGGCGCTTGTAGCTCCTAGCTTGCGCCGACGCATGGCATGCTGGATTTATGAAGGCTTGCTGCTGTTTGGGGTGATGTTCATCTCAGGCTACCTGTTCAGCGCCCTCAGCCAAACGCGCCACGCACTGGACAACCGACACGGACTCCAAGCCTTTTTGTTTTTGATTTTTGCCATTTATTTCACGTGGTTCGGTCACAAAGGCCAAACATTGGCCATGAAAACCTGGCACATTCGACTGGTCGATGTGCAAGGCCAAGCCCTCACACAGGCACGCGCCTTGGTTCGTTATTTGTTGAGCTGGATTTGGTTCATCCCCCCACTCGCGCTGATCGCCCCCTTTTCGCTCTCGGGCGGTGAGACCCTGATGCTTTGCTTAGGCTGGGCTGCGGTTTGGGCCCTGTTAAGCCGCTTTCAAGCGCAGGGCCAGTTTTGGCACGATGTGTGGGCTGGTACACGCTTGGTGCAAGCTGAACCACTCAACCGTTAAAGTAACAGCATGGAAGTGAATGCACAAAAACAAAGAACCGGCTTGAATCGCGTCTGGCATGCGATGGGCTATTCGATTCAAGGCTTGCGCGCCGCGTGGTTCGAAAAAGCGTTTCGTCAAGAAGCCATTGCTGCCGTTTTTCTGATTCCATGCGCTTTGTGGCTGGGCAAAACCTGGATCGAAACTTCTCTGCTGATCAGCACGGTGTTAATGGTGATGGTGGTTGAGTTGCTCAATACCGGTATTGAGTCTGCCATTGACCGCATTGGCCCCGAATGGCACGCGCTGGCCAAGCGGGCCAAAGACATGGGCAGTGCCGCCGTTTTATTGACCCTCTTGGTTTGCGTCGGCGTGTGGTCTGCCGCCGTTTGGCACAACGTTTTATCTTGATGCAACTCACGCCTGCTTTTTCTGTCTGCGTGTATTGCGGCTCCCGCAACGGCGCATCCCCCGCCTATGTCGACGTCGCCAAAACAGTGGGCCAATGGATTGGCGCACACAACGGTCAATTGGTTTACGGCGGAGGCAACAACGGTTTGATGGGTGTTGTCGCACAAGCTGCCGCGGATGCAGGTGCTCGCGTGGTAGGCATCATTCCCAAGGCACTTCAGACCCAAGAAAACACCCGCACCGCCTGCACCGAACTGCATGTGGTTGACACCATGCATGAACGAAAGCGCATGATGGCCGAACGTGCCGACGCCTTCATCGCACTGCCCGGTGGCATTGGCACTTTCGAAGAATTTTTTGAAGTCTGGACATGGCGCCAATTGGGTTATCACGACAAACCCATTGGACTGCTCAACACCGAAGGCTATTACGACGGCCTGCTGAACTTCGCACAAAACAGTGTGCAACAAGGCTTTCTCAGCGACTGGCAAATGGGGCTCATTCGCAGCGGCAGCGATCCCATCGCACTGTTGAGCGAATTGGTACAAGCTGCAGGCTTCACCCCCGAGCCCAAACTCGCTGACATCTGAGTCTTAAATCGCCGTGTCGTCGAGCTCGCCTGTGCGGATACGGACCACACGCTCCACAGGCGTGATAAAGATCTTGCCGTCACCGATCTTGCCGGTGCGCGCTGCGCGCACGATGGCGTCCACACAATTGTCTAGATCAGCCGCTTTCACCACCACTTCAACTTTCACCTTCGGCAAAAAGTCGACCACATATTCGGCGCCACGGTAGAGCTCGGTATGGCCTTTTTGGCGACCAAAGCCTTTGACTTCCGTCACGGTCAAACCCGTCACACCGCATTCGGCCAATGCTTCACGCACTTCTTCGAGTTTGAATGGCTTGATAACGGCGGTGATTTGCTTCATGGTCGAGGTCCTTGTGTACAGAGAAATAAAACGTCAATCGCTTCATGCATCAAGCACGAAACTTGTTGGTAATAGGATAACGCCAATCTTTGCCAAAACTGCGGTGTGTCACACGAATGCCCACGGGCGACTGACGACGTTTGTATTCGTTGATCCGAATCAAACGTGTCACCTTCTCTACATCTGCAGCGGCAAAGCCCGCAGCGATGATCTCCGCCGAGCTTTGGTCGTTCTCCATGAATCGCGCTACGATCTCGTCCAACACCTCGTAGGGCGGCAGACTGTCTTGGTCTTTTTGATCAGGCCGCAACTCAGCACTCGGAGGCCGCGTGATGATGCGCTCAGGAATCGGCTGCTCGCCCGTGCCATACGGATCGTGGGCATTGCGCCAATTGGCAAGCTGGAACACCAAGGTCTTTGCCACGTCCTTGATGACCGCAAAGCCACCGGCCATGTCGCCATACAAGGTGCAATAACCCGTGGCCATTTCGCTCTTGTTGCCCGTGGTCAGCACAATCGATCCAAACTTGTTCGACAAGGCCATGAGCAGGGTGCCGCGAATGCGGGCCTGGATGTTTTCCTCGGTCGTGTCGATCTGCGTGCCTTCAAAGTCCGGCTTCAGCGAGCCCAAAAAGGCTTCAAACTCCGGCACGATGGACACTTCGTTGTAACGCACCCCCATGCGCTGCGCCATGTCACGGGCATCCATCCAGCTGATTTCGGCCGTGTAGGGCGACGGCATCATCACGGCGCGCACCTTGTCTGCGCCCAGCGCGTCGACCGCAATCGCCAGCACCAACGCAGAGTCGATCCCCCCAGACAAGCCGAGCAAAGCACCTGGAAAACCGTTTTTACCGATGTAGTCGCGCACGCCAAGCACCAAGGCATGCCAAAGATCGGCTTCCAACGAACCATCCGCCGCCACAGCGGCAGACAACTGAAGCCCTGACTGCGCAGCCTGAGCGCGGGTCACATGCACCGCAAACGAGGCGGCTTCAAAACTAGGCGCTCGACCGGCCACTGCCCCATCCGCACCGAGGGCAAACGAACGTCCCTCAAACACCACCTCGTCTTGTCCGCCGACCAAATGGGCATAGATCAAAGGCAAACCCGTTGCTTGCACACGCAAGCGCATGGCCTTCTCGCGCTCATCGCCTTTGCCGACATGGAATGGCGAGGCGTTGATCACGGCCAACAACTCGGCGCCCGAGGCCTTGGCGTCTTGTGCAGGTTGGTCAAACCAAGCGTCTTCACAAATCAGCAAACCCACCTTCACGCCATTCACCTCAAACACACACGGCTTGTTGCCCGGCAAGAAGTAACGGCGCTCATCAAACACTTGGTAATTGGGCAGTTCGCGTTTGGCATAGGAAGCCACGGTGCGGCCTTCACTGACCACACTGGCCATGTTGAAACGACGTTGCACAGACACCGAGCGTGTCCGCTCGTCTCCGCCCGAGGGATGTCCCACCACCACGTGCAAGCCCTTTAACCCGGCGAGCGCATCGGACACCGTTTTCAAGGCATCATCACAGGCCGCGATGAATGAGCGGCGCAAGAACAAGTCTTCCGCGGCATAGCCGCACAAAGATAACTCAGGCGTCAACACCAACCGTGCGCCGTCCTCGTAGGCTTGGGTGGCGCAATCAATGATTTTTTGCGCATTCCCAACCATGTCTCCAACGACAAAATTCAATTGAGCAACACAGATTTTGAGAGTCATGGCAGCAGGCACATCGTCCAAAGTAAAACAGGTCTAAAAAAGCAAATGGATTATGTCATTCGCGTGTTCGACAACCCGCTCGAGCTCCCCGCCCTCGCTTGGGACGCCCTGTGTGCCAAGCAAGACACGCCCTCGCCGTTCATGCAACACGCCTACCTGGCCGCCCTGCACAGCAGCGGTAGCGCCGCACCCGACACCGGCTGGACGCCTCGCTTTGTCACGCTTTGGCAAAACGAGGAGACCTTGGCGGCGGCCTGTGCGCTGTACGTGAAAGACCACTCCTACGGCGAATACGTGTTCGACTGGGCCTGGGCCAATGCCTATGGGGAGCACGGCCTCTCGTATTACCCCAAAGGACTGGTTGCTGTCCCGTTCACGCCCGTCCCTGGCTCACGTTTGCTCGCCACCGATGCCCCTGCACGACAAGCCCTGCTCGAAGCCGTCTTGCAAGTTTGCCAACAGCTCGAACTCTCTTCGTTGCACCTGCTCTTTGACAGCCCGGCAGACCGTGTGGCCTGCGAGGCGCTGGGGCTGATGCAGCGTCACACCGTGCAATTCCATTGGCACAACAGCGATCTGCAAGGCGAGCGCTTTGAAAGCTTCGACGCTTTTCTGACCAGCCTGGCCCAAGAAAAACGTAAAAAGATCAAACAAGAACGCCGACGCGTGAACGATGCGGGCGTGACATTCCGCACCTCGGCAGGCTCAGCCATCAGCAAGGACGACTGGGATTTTTTCTACCAATGCTACGAGCGCACCTACCTTGAACACGGCAACGCACCCTACCTCAGCCGCGCGTTCTTTCAGAGCATACAAGACCACATGGCCCAGCACTGGGTGCTGTTCGTGGCGGAACGCGACGGTCGCCCCATTGCCAGCAGTTTGATCGCTGTGCAGGGCGTCGGTACATCAGAAGCGGTGGCTTATGGACGTTATTGGGGCGCTTTAGAGCGGGTCGATTGCCTGCACTTCGAGGCTTGCTACTACCAGCCCCTGAGCTGGTGCATTGCCAACGGCATCGAGCGCTTTGAAGGCGGCGCACAAGGCGAACACAAAATGGCTCGAGCCCTGATGCCGGTCGCGACCTACAGCGCACATTGGTTGGCGCATCCGGCCTTTGCGGATGCGGTCGAACGGTTCTTAGCGCGTGAACGGGTGGGCATCGACAACTACCTCGACCATTTGGCCGAACGCAGTCCATTCAAACATCACGAGCCGCAATAAACAAAAAGCCCGCAAATGCGGGCTTTTGATGACTACAACAAAGGAATTACTTCTTGTTGTAATTGGCGATGCCGTCCATGATTTCTTTGGCGGCAGCTTCGATGCCTTCCCAGCCTTTGACCTTGACCCATTTGCCTTTTTCGAGGTCTTTGTAATGCTCAAAGAAGTGAGCGATTTGCTTGAGTTGCAGCTCGTGGATGTCATCCAATGACTTGATCTTGGCGTAGCTGGCCAAGATTTTTTCGGTGGGCACAGCCAACACTTTGCCGTCCATACCGCCTTCATCTTCCATCATCAAGATGCCCAACGCACGGCAAGGCACCACCACGCCAGGTGGCAAGGGGAAAGGCGTCATCACCAAAACGTCCACAGGGTCGCCATCACCCGCGATGGTTTGTGGCACATAGCCGTAGTTGGTGGGGTAATGCATGGCCGTACCCATGAAACGGTCCACAAACAAAGCACCAGACTCTTTATCGACTTCGTACTTCACGGGATCTGAGTTCATCGGAATTTCGATGATCACGTTGAATGCGTCTGGAACTTTGCTGCCGGGGGTGACTTTATTGAGGGACATGGTGTCTCGTTGAAAAAGTTAAAAAAGAAACGCTGAGGATTAGCCCCGATTTTACTTTCATGGGGCTTGCGTCTCAGCGTTGTCTTTGAAAGCTTATTCGTGGGTGCTTTTACCCGTCTCGTCCATCAGGCCCAAAAACACGCGCAAAAAGTAAATCGCCATGATGATGACAAACAAAATAACGGCCAAGCTCATCAGGCCGTAGTCGGTGGAAAAAAGATCGATCCATGCTTTCATGCTTTCACTCCTGTCAATTGCAACACCCACACTTTGCACGTTTAGAAGGGTCGACACACTGATCTACATCAAGGCTTAGGGGATTCTTTGCTCAGGCAAAATCTCCTTCATGTCTGAACGCGTCATTCCCCTCGTTGACCAACGCCTGCAAGCTTTGGCCGCGGTGGTTCCATCTCAAGCCATTGCAGCCAATGGTCTGCTCAGCGACAGCTTGGGTCGCCCATTGCACGATCTGCGCATCAGCGTGACGGACCGTTGCAACTTTCGTTGCAACTACTGCATGCCCAAAGAGGTGTTCAACAAAGACTACACCTATCTGCCGCACAGCGATTTGCTGAGCTTTGAAGAAATCACCCGCCTCGCCAAAGTGTTTGTGGCCCACGGTGTGCGCAAAATTCGACTCACCGGCGGCGAGCCGCTGCTGCGCAAGAACCTGGAAATTTTGGTCGATCAACTCGCTCACATTGCCACGCCCGATGGCACACCACTCGACATCACGCTCACCACCAATGGCTCGCTGCTGGCGCGCAAAGCCAAAGCGCTCAAAGAGGCGGGCTTGAACCGCGTCACCGTCAGCCTGGACGGACTAGACGACGCCGTGTTTCGTGCCATGAACGATGTGGACTTTCCGGTCGCTGATGTGCTCGAAGGCATCGCTGCGGCCAAAGACGCAGGCTTGGGCCTGGATGCTCAGGGCCAACTCACGGGACTCAAGGTCAACATGGTGGTCAAGCGCAGCACCAATGTGGAACAAATTCTGCCCATGGCGCGCCACTTCCGCGGCAGTGGCATCACCTTGCGTTTTATCGAATACATGGATGTAGGCGCCACCAATGGTTGGTGCATGGACGAGGTGATGCCCTCCGCCGAGGTGATTGCACGGTTGCAACACGAATTCCCAATCGTACAGCTCGAAGCCAGCGCCCCTGGCGAAACCGCACAGCGCTGGGGTTACGCCAACGCGGCGGGTCAGTATGACCCTGCCTTGGGTGAAGTCGGCGTCATCAGCAGCGTCACACAGGCGTTTTGCCGTGACTGCAACCGCGCACGCCTCTCCACCGAAGGCAAACTGTATTTGTGCCTTTTTGCGACCCAAGGCTATGACCTGCGCAAGCTCATGCGACAAGAAAGCACCACCCACGAACAACTGGCATCCGCCATCGGCCACATCTGGCATCACCGTGACGACCGCTACTCCGAATTGCGAGCCAGCCAACCCGCCGACAGTGCACCGACCGTGCGTCGTGTCGAGATGAGCTACATCGGCGGATAAAGACACCCCCTCACATGACCCACAGCATCGAACCTCAAGACATCACGGGCCTCATCCTGGCCGGCGGCCGTGGCAGCCGCATGGGCGGCGTCGACAAAGGCTTGCAAAACTTCAATGGCATTCCTCTGGCCCTGCACACCCTCATGCGCTTGGGTCCGCAGGTCCAAAGCGTGATGGTCAACGCCAACCGCAATCTATCGGCTTATGAGTCGTTTGGCGCTTCGGTCTGGCCCGATGCATCGGCTGACTTTGCTGGCCCCTTGTCGGGCTTCATGGTGGGCTTGGAACGGGCCGAAACGCCCTTTGTGCTCACCGTTCCGTGCGACACCCCTCGCCTGCCGCTTGACTTGGCTGAACGCTTGGCAGCAGCGTTGGTGCGCGACAGCGCCGACATCGCCATGGCCGCAGCCCCAGAGACCAATGCCCACGGTGTGACCGAGCTACGCACACAACCTGTGTTTTGCCTGCTCAAAATTGAACTGCTCGAAAGTCTGGTCAAGTTCACCCAAGCGGGCGGTCGAAAAATCGACGCCTGGACGGCACAACACCACACCGTGATCGTTGCGTTCGACACCTCCTCCGATGACCCACACGCATTTGCCAATGTGAACACCTTGCAAGAACTGCAAGCCTTGGAAATGCAAGCGACTTGAACCATGAAAAGCATTGACGACATCGCCGCCGCACTCCAAGGCTATGACCCACAAGCCCTGAGCGTTGAACAAGTCGGGAAATTTCTAAGTCAATTGGTCGAACCTGTTGCGGTCCAAGAATCCCAAAACGTGGCTTTGTTTGAAGCCTTGGGCCGCGTGCTGGCGCAAGACGTCATCTCGCCCCTGAGCGTGCCGCCACACAACAATTCGGCCATGGACGGCTTTGCCTTTGATGCCTCGCAATGCCAAGCCGATCAAGCCTTGCGACTTCGCGTCGTCGGCACCGCATTGGCAGGCAAAGCGTGGCAAGGTCAGGTCTATGCAGGTGAGTGCCTCAAGATCATGACTGGCGCCATCTTGCCCGATGGTTTGGACACGGTGGTGCCACAAGAACTCGCCGAAGTGCACAGCGACAACGACGTGACCACGGTCACCATCCCCCCTCATCTGTTGAAAGCTGGCGACAACCGCCGCTTGGCAGGGGAAGATTTGATGCAAGGTCAGCCAGCACTGCAAGCCGGGCAGCACCTCACCCCCGCCGCCTTGGGCTTGGTGGCCAGCCTGGGGCTGCCCGAAGTGCGTGTGCATCGTCGTTTGCGCGTGGCCTATTTTTCAACGGGCGATGAAATTCTGAGCTTGGGCGAGTCGCCTCGCGAAGGCGCGGTGTATGACAGCAACCGCTACACCGTGTTTGGCCTGCTCACGCGTCTGGGTTGTGAAGTGATCGACATGGGCGTGGTCCGCGACGACCCCGTTTTGTTAGAAGCTGCTTTTTTGCAAGCGGCTGAAAAAGCCGATGCCATCATCACCAGCGGTGGGGTGAGCGTGGGCGAAGCCGACTTCACCAAAGCCATGATGAAAAAACTCGGCGATGTGGCTTTCTGGAAAATCGCGATGCGTCCAGGCCGCCCCATGGCCGTAGGCCGCATTGGCAAATCGGTGCTGTTTGGTCTGCCTGGCAACCCAGTGGCCGTGATGGTCACCTTCCTCGCGTTTGTCCGTCCTGCCTTGCTGCGCATGATGGGCAGCACAGCCTCGGCGCCTGTGTTTCTGCGTGCCAAAAGCTTAGAGGCACTGCGCAAGAAATCAGGTCGAACCGAATACCAACGCGGATTTGTCAGCACCGCCGCAGACGGCAGCTTGCAAGTGCGTGCCGCAGGCAACCAAGGCTCCGGCGTGTTGCGCTCCATGGTGGAAGGCAATGGCCTGATCGTCTTGCATCACACCCAAGGCAACGTTGCCTTGGGGGATGAGGTGGATGTGATGATGTTCGAGGGCGTGATCTGACAAGCCCTCGAGGGTGGTGGCTTTAAGCCCCCACCTCATCGTCTTCGTGGCGAATCGTGATCGCACCCGGCACTTTGTTGCGTGCCAGCAAGGTGTACATGGTGGGCACCACAAAGATCGTGAGCAAGGTACCCAAGCTCATGCCACCCACAATCACCCAGCCAATTTGCTTGCGACTTTCAGCACCGGCGCCCGTGGCCAAGGCCAAGGGAATGGCACCCAGCACCATCGCACCGGTGGTCATCAAAATCGGACGCAAACGCAGCGTCGCTGACTTTGTCACCGCTGCAAAAAGCTCCATGCCCTCTTCACGCAATTGATTGGCAAACTCCACAATCAAAATGCCGTGCTTGGTGATGAGGCCCACCAGCGTGATCAGACCAATTTGACTGAACACGTTGAGCGTGCCGCCGCTGAACTGCAAGGCCAGCAAAGCGCCCACCATCGACAAAGGCACCGACAGCATGATGACCAAGGGGTCCACGAAACTCTCAAACTGCGCCGACAGCACCAAGAAGATGAACAACAAAGCCAAGACAAACACAATCGCCAAGGAGCCCGAGGATTTGACGAACTCACGTGACGTGCCATTCAAATCGGTGGCGTAGCCTGGCTTGAGGAGTTTTTGCGAAATGCCATTCATGAAGGTCAGCGCTTCACCCAACGAGTAGGTGGGCGCCAGGTTGGCGGTCAATGATGCACTGCGGCGTTGACTGAAGTGGTTCAACTCGCGTGGCACCACCACCTCTTTGATCTTCACCAAAGCCGACAAAGGAATCATGGCGTCGTTGCGACCGCGCACAAAAATGCGCTCAATGTCATCCGGCGTGTTGCGGCCTGATTCCGCGGTTTGGACAATCACATCGTATTGGTCACCCTCACGTTTGAAACGCGTGACTTGACGACCGCCCATCATGGTTTCGACGGAACGGGCGATGGCTTCCACAGGCACGCCCATGTCTGCGGCACGCTCACGGTCGACTTCCATGCTGATTTCGGGCTTGTTCAAACGCAAGTCCGTGTCCACGCTCACGATGCCCGGGTTCTTGGCCATTTCCTCTTGAAAACTACGCACCACTTGCGCCAAGTTTTGGTAGCTGTCCGAGGTCATGATCACAAAGTTCAAGGGGCGCTCGCGGAAAGCCTGCCCCAATGACGGCGGCGTGATCGGAAACGCCGTCACCCCAGGCAAACTGGACACCGAAGGTGTCATGTCACGGGCAATTTCAAGCGTGCTCTTTTTGCGAATTTCCCAAGGCAAGGCACGGTAAAACACGTTGCCTTGCGCCACCGTGGGGTTCCCCACCACGGTGAAGATGCGGTCGAATTCCGTGTATTTGTCGGCCATGCGTTCAATGGCTTGGGCATAACGGGTGGTGTAGTCCATCGTGGCGCCATCGGGGCCGTTGATCACGGTCAAGATCACCCCACGGTCTTCCAACGGAGCCAGCTCGCTCTTGGTCGACTTGAGCAACGTCCAAGTGCCCATCGCAGCCAACACCATCACAGCCACCACCAACCAACGACGCGACATCTCGTAGCCCAGCACGCGGCCACGTGACAGCGTCCAGCCCAGCAAGCGGCCATAGGCCGATGACAAGCGCTGCAACTGAACCTCCATGCCGCGGTCAAACCACGTGGGGTTGCTGACGTGCTTGAGCATGATGGAGCACATCATGGGGGTGAGCGTCAAAGCCACAAAACCAGACACAACCACCGAGCCGGCCAACGCCAATGCAAATTCGGTGAACAGCTTGCCGGTGCGGCCTGGCGTGAACGCCAGCGGCGCATACACCGCAGCCAACGTCATGGTCATGGCGACCACCGCAAAGCCCACTTCTTTGGCCCCTTTGATGGCCGCATGAAACGGTGACATGCCCTCTTCAATGTGTCGGTAGATGTTCTCCAACACAACGATCGCATCGTCCACCACCAAACCAATCGCCAACACCAGCGCCAACATGGTCAGCGTGTTGACCGTGAAACCACACAACGCCATCAGGGCAAAGGTACCAATCAAACACACAGGAATGGTCACCAGTGGAATGATGGACGCGCGGAAGGTGCGCAAGAACACAAAGATCACCAACGCCACCAACACCGCGGCTTCCAAAATGGTTTGATACACCGCTTTGATCGATCGGTCGATGAAGACCGAGTTGTCGTTGGCAATTTCAATCTCGATGCCGGGAGGCAAGTTCTCTTTGATCTTGGGGATCATGGCGCGCACCGCAGCGCTCAAATCCAGCGGGTTCGCTGTCGCGTTGCGAATCACCCCCAAAGTGATGGCCTCTTTGCCGTTCAAACGGGTTGAGGTGCGCTCCGACAAAGGCCCCTGCTCCACGCGTGCCACATCACCAATGCGCACGGGCATGCCGTTGACCGATTTGATGACCACGGCTCTGAATTCACTCGGCTTTTGCAAGTCCGTTGTGGCCGTCACGTTGAATTCACGCTGCTTGCTTTCGATGCGCCCCGCAGGGACCTCGACGTTGGAGCGACGCAAAGCGTCTTCCACATCTTGGGTGGTCAATTTATAAGCGGCCAGACGGTCAGGGTCTAACCAAATGCGCATCGCGTATTTGCGCTCGCCATACACACGCACATCCGACGCACCTGGCGCGGTTTGCATCATCGGTTTGGCAATGCGGTTGGCGTAATCGGTGAGCTGCAGCACATCCAAGTTATCGGCGCTGAACGACAACCAAATCACAGGGAACGCGTCGGCTTCGACCTTGGCAATCACAGGCTCATCAATGCCCTGCGGCAAGCGCTGGCGCACGCGGCTGACTTTGTCGCGCACATCGGCTGCTGCTGAGTCCGCGTCGCGCGACAACACAAAGTTGATGGTGATCTGACTTTGCTCTTGACGGCTGATGGAGGTGATGACGTCCACCCCCTCAATGCCGGAGAGCGAGTCTTCCAACACCTTGGTCACTTGGGACTCCACCACCGCGCTGGATGCGCCGGTGTACTTGGTTTCCACCGTCACCACGGGGTTGTCAATCTTGGGATATTCGCGCACGTTCAACCGCGTGAACGACACAAAGCCCACCAACAAAATCAGCAGTGAGAGCACGGTGGCGAACACCGGGCGGCGAATGGATATCTCAGGCAATTGCATGATGGTTGGTCTTCGCGTTCGGTTTAGCGGCTGGCCGCTGCTTGAGAGGCGCTGGCACTGCTCGCGGCTGCATCACTGCCTGACGCGGCGGCCGAAGCGGGGTTGGCAGCACCGCGTCCCAGCTGGATCACGCGCAAAGGTGAACCGTCTTTTTGCAAACGTTGCTGACCGGCCACCACCACCACATCGCCCTCTTCCAGGCCCTCCGTCACTTCCACTTGGCCTGCACGGCGAATGCCGAGTTTGACCTCGACACGGCGCGAAACCCACTCAGTGCCTGGCGGCAAGGCAGGTGCACTGGCGGCACTGGCGGCCGATGCGGGCAGATCTGCAGGTGCCACCGCACGAATCACGAACTGTTTGCCGCCTTGGGGCACGATGGCCTCTTCAGGCACCACCAAGGCATTGGGCTTGGTGGCGAACACCGCCGTCACGCGCGCAAACATACCGGGGCGCAAAGGTCCACCGCTGGCTCCGCCCGAAGCTTCACGCGCTTGGTTGAACATGCTGGGAGGGCATCCCATACTTTGAGGCGATGGCAAATTCAAGCTGCCGCCCACCACACGTGATTTGGCGGCTACAGGCGCAGCGGCTTGGACCACAGGTTTGGGTGCAACAGGGCCAGATGCAGCAGCGGCTGGCGCATCGGCCTTGCGTGCGCCCGCAGGTGCCATCACTTCGCCGGGACCGTTGGCCAACAAGGCGCGCACACCGATCGATCGACCATTGGCATCAATCAAAGGATCGAGCGCTTCCACCTTGGCTTTGAACAAACGACCCGGCAAAGCATCAAGCTTGATCTCCACCACTTGGCCAGGCTGAACTTTGGATTGGTAGCGCTCTGGCAAACGGTAGTCGACGTACAACAACCCAATGTCTTCGAGGTTGATCAGGTCTGCGCCGTCTTTCACATAGTCACCAATGTTGATGTTGCGAATACCCACCACACCACCAAAGGGCGCCACGATGCGCATGCGTTCCAAACGCGCACACGACAAACCGAGCTGTGCATCGGCCACTTGCAAAGCCGCGGCGCTTTCGTCCAAGGCGCGCTGGGCGATGAAGTTTTGAGCCACCAAATCTTGGTTGCGTTTGTAGTTGGCGCGTGCCACCGATGCCTGAGCCAACGACTGCTGCACTTCAGCACGCTGCAAGGTGTCGTCCAACTGGACCAGCACTTGTCCCGCACTCACACGGGCACCGTCTGCAAAACCCAAAGACAAAATACGACCCGCCACTTCGGGGCGAAGCATCACGTTTTGACGTGAGCGCAAAGTGCCCACCGCTTCCGCATCATCGCGAAGCAAGAGCTTTTGGACTTTGGTGACTTCCACGCCAACCATCTTGGCGCCACCTGGCGCACCACCTGCGGCTTGTGTGGCCTCTGGCGATCTGGGGCTGTTCTGGTACCACCATGCGAAGGTCGATGCACTCACAATGCCCACAACCGCGACCACGGAATAAATAACTTTTGAAGCCATGAATAATTTCTTTTTGAGTTGTATTTAGACCACCGTGCAATGTACCAGCGAGTCATGCCAAAAAACGTGGTTTACAACAGCTTCACACAAGCTGTCACCGAGAGGACAAGACCAGCTCCACACCTCGGTTAGCCAATCCGTCCGCACGCTCGTTGTCGACGTGTCCCGCATGGCCTTTGACCCAATGCCAATCGATGGCATGGTCGCCATCATTGACGAGTTCGTCCAGTTGCTGCCAAAGCTCGGCGTTTTTCACCGGCTGCTTGGCTGCGGTTCGCCAGCCCCGCGCTTTCCAGCCATGAATCCATTCGGTGATGCCTTTGCGCACATATTCGCTGTCTAAATAAAGTGCCACTTTGCAAGGCCGCTTCAAGATGCGCAAGGCTTCGATGACAGCGGTCAGCTCCATGCGGTTGTTGGTGGTTTCCAACTCACCACCAAAAATCTCTTTCTCTTGCCCTGAAGGGGAGCGCAGCAACGCTCCCCAACCACCGGGGCCGGGGTTGCCCTTGCAGGCACCGTCGGTGTAAATCTCAACCGTGTTCATTCCAATCCTTTTGGTCCTGTCCGCGAAGCGGTATGTGAGGCGGTGGTCACCACCGTGGCGGCTCTCGGCGCAGTGCGCTTCCAGGCCGGCGACATGAGCCGCATGCCATGCACGCGCTTGACCGCCACCATGCCGTAAACAGCCCCCAAGATGGGCCACCAGCGCACGCCTGCCTCGTCCATCCAATCCAGGCGACGCAACCAGCGCTCGGTTTTGACGGCAGGCCGATAACACCCAAAACTGGTGGACTCCACCTCAAAGCTCAGCAGTTGCAGCCAGTCCCGCAGACGGCGCTGGCCAATGAAATCGCCCACCTGCGAAAAACCACGTTTGCAGCTCTTGCTCAGGCCCCACAAACTGTTGGGGTTGAAGCCGCAAATCACCACACGCCCTTCCGGCACCAAGACGCGTTCCACTTCACGCAAGGTGGCGTGAGGGTCGTAGCTCAATTCCAGCGTGTGGGGCAGCACCAACAAATCCAAGCTGGCATCGGGGAAAGGCAAGGCCTCGTAATTGGTCAGCAACACGTCGCGCCCCAAAGGCCAGGGCTCTGGATGCACATCACAACCCAACCAACGGTGGGGGATGCGGTTGGCCTGCAAGGCATCCAACACTGGAAAACCCAATTGCAAGGCATGGAAACCAAACACATCGACCACGGCACGATCAAAATAGCTCTGTTCCCACGCGCGCAGGTACTCCCCAGCAGGAGTCGCGAGCCAGTCGGGCAAACTATCGTTTTTTAGAGATGTGGATGACATGAAACTGATTGCACTGCCTGCGTTTTCAGACAACTACCTGTGGTTGTGGCAACACAACCAACACGCCGTGGTGGTCGACCCGGGCGATGCCGCTCCTGTGTTGCAAGCGCTGGCCGACCATGGGCTGACGTTGGCCGCGATTCTAGTCACCCACCACCATGCCGACCACATCGGTGGCGTCCATGAGTTACACCAAGCCACAGGCGCCGAGGTGTTTGGTCCAGCACGCGAGGACATGCCCACCCCATTCACCCCTGTCATGCAGGGCGAGCACTTGGAGCTGCTTGGACAAACCGTGCAAGTGATCGACGTCCCAGGCCACACGGCGGGGCACGTGGCGTACTTTGTGCCTCACGCATCCCCCAACCCTGTGCTGTTCAGCGGCGACACCTTGTTTTCAGGCGGTTGCGGGCGGATTTTTGAAGGTACGCCCGCTCAAATGTTGGACTCGCTCGATCGCTTGGCTGCATTACCCCCTGACACACAGATTTGTTGCGCCCACGAGTACACTCTCTCCAACTTGCGATTCGCTCTCGCCGTAGAACCCCGCAACACCGACTTGCAGGCCTACATGGCGCACTGCCAACGACTGCGTGCAACAGGGCAACCCACCCTACCCGCCCAGCTCGGCACTGAATTGAAGATCAACCCGTTTTTACGGGCTCGACACACCGATGTGCGACATGCTGTCACACAACACGCAGGGCTTGCAGCCGCCGCACAAAGCAACGATGTGGCAGTGTTTGCCGCCTTGCGCGAATGGAAGAACAATTTCAAATGAAATTTTTAGTCAGTGCCTTCAGCCTTGTGTTGGTTTTGCTCAGCGGCTGCGCGAACTTAAACAACCCCACCCCGGCCGACGGCACCATCCCCGGCCTCAGCCCCATCCACAAGGGCAATGCCCACCGTGATGCGGTGACAACCTTGGCCCTGCCCAATGATTTGTGGGAGCGCATCCGCAAGGGCTACAGCATGCCCAACTTGGAGAGCGAGTTGGTCACCGACCGCACCCAGTGGTACGCCAACAAGCCCGACTACTTGCAACGCATGAGCGAGCGTTCCAGCAAATACCTGTTCCACATCGTTGAAGAATTAGAGCGTCGCCAGATGCCCACCGAATTGGCGCTGCTGCCTTTCATCGAAAGCGCCTTCAACCCGCAAGCGGTCTCCAGCGCGCGTGCCAGCGGCATGTGGCAGTTCATGCCGGCAACGGGTAAGAGCTTTGATTTGAAGCAAAACGCTTTCCGCGATGACCGACGCGATGTGCAAGCTTCCACCCGCGCGGCCTTGGACTATTTGGAACGTCTCTACAAAATGTTTGGTGACTGGCATCTCGCCTTGGCCGCCTACAACTGGGGCGAAGGCAACGTGGGCAAAGCCATTGCACGCAACCAGCGTGCGGGCCTGCCGACCACCTACGCAGATCTGAACATGCCGATGGAAACACGCATGTATGTGCCCAAACTGCAAGCCATGAAGAACATTGTGGGCAACCCACCGTCTTACAGCGTGGTGTTGCCCAGCATCCCTAACCACCCTTACTTTCAAAGCGTGCCTTTGCCACGCGATATGGATGTGAGCGTGGCTGCCAAGCTGGCCGAAATTTCGGTGGAAGATTTCAAAGCGCTGAACCCCTCCGCGCATCGTCCCGTGTTGCTGGCAGCGGGCATTCCATTCATCTTGCTGCCATGGGACAACGCCGAAGTTTTCCAACGCAATTACGAGGCCTCGTCCACAGGTCGCATGGCCACGTGGACCGCCTGGGTGGTTCCCACCACCATGAAGGTGGCGGATGCCGCCAAACATGCCGGCATGAGCGAGGCGGACTTTCGTGCCCTCAACAACATCCCACCTCGCATGCAAATCAAGGCAGGCTCAGCGTTGTTGATTCCACGCACCTCACACATGGGCGAAGACGTGACAGCTCGCGTGGCTGACAACGGCTTTTTAGATTTATCGCCCGAAGCAGTGGCAAAAAAGAAAGCCGCCAAGGGCAAGCACGGCAAAGACACCAAAGTCGCCAGCAAGAGCGACAAGCACAAAGACAAAACCGACAAAAAAGCCGTGGCTAGCAAAAAGCCGAGTCAAGACACTCGGTTGGCTAAAAAGTAACGCCCCGGGTCAAGCGCTGCGTCGATCTACCAGCGCATGGGCAATCGTGCCCAAATCCACATACTCAAGCTCGCTGCCCACCGGCACGCCACGGGCCAAGCGAGTCACTTGCACGCCACGCTTTTTGAGCGCTTCGCCCAGCACATGGGCCGTGGCTTCCCCCTCGGCCGTGAAATTGGTGGCCAAGATCACCTCACCCACCACGCCGTCGCTGGCGCGTTCGATCAGCTTTTGCAAGCCAATGTCTTTGGGGCCAAAGCCATCGAGCGGACTGATGCGCCCCATCAACACAAAGTACAAACCTTTGTAGGCTGCGGTGCGTTCAACCGCTGATTGATCCGCCGGGGTCTCCACCACACACAAACGCGTGGTGTCACGGCCCTCGTCCAAGCAGGTATCGCACACCGTTTGCGTGGTGAACGTGTGGCAACGCTCGCAATGCTGCACCTGGGAGGCCGCTTGGTGCAAGGCCTGAGAGATCAGCTCAGCCCCCTCTCGGTCATGCTGCAGCAAGTGGTACGCCATGCGCGAGGCCGACTTCACCCCCACGCCGGGCAAGCGGCGCAAGGCCTGAATCAGGCCTTCGAGCACAGACGTATCGCTCATTTAGAACGGCAGCTTCAAGCCAGGAGGCAAACCAGCCGTGAGCTTGCTCATCTTGGCTTCGCTGGTTTCAGCGGCTTTGCGCACAGCATCATTGAAGGCTGCGGCCACCAAGTCTTCCAACATGTCTTTGTCATCCGCCAGCAAGCTGGGGTCGATGGTGACGCGCTTGACGTCATGTTTGCAAGTCATCAACACCTTGACCAAGCCAGCGCCTGATTCGCCTGTGACTTCCACATGGCCCAGCTCTTCTTGGGCTTTTTTGAGGTTTTCTTGCATGGCCTGAGCTTGCTTCATCAGACCGGAGAGTTGTCCTTTGTTGAACATGGTTTCCCTTTTATAGAACTTGAAAAAACTTACGCAGGCTTGATGCTGCCGGGCACGATTTTCGCGCCGTAGTCACGCATCAAACTCTGCACATACGGATCGTTGAGGATGATGGCCTCTGCCCCTGCTTGACGCGCGGCAACTGCAGCCATGTTGCGTTTGGCTGGGCTGTCTTGCACACGACCGACTTCGACGGTCAAACGCACCGCATGACCCGCAGCGGCTAAAGCCGTTTGCAAACGTTCACGGCTCGTGGTGCTGTTGAGCGACTCGCGCTCGACACGCAGCATCCAGGTGTCGGTATCACGCGCAACCAGCTGCGACTGCAAGGCCAGCTCGCGCACCAAGGCATTGATGGTTTCGGCAGCCGCCATTTGCTGCACCAAGGCATGCCAAAAATCGCCTTCAGGCGTGGGCTCGACATGCGGCACTTCGGTCGTAGGCGCCAAACGATCGAGCATGGTGCTGGTGTCGGTTTGCTCGCGCACAGGAACAGCCACCATGGCCGCGTCGGAGTCGTGGTCAAACCCATGGTCTTGGGGTTCGACATGGGGGTCGTCTTCCCAGGGCGCCACATGGCTGTGTTGCGGCATCTCGCGCACAGGCAAAGCTTGGCCTTGAGGTGCCGCAGGTGTCGCCAGGGGCGTGGGCGCCGAGGGTGCAGGTGCAGGTGCAGGTGCAGGTGCAGCTTGGAGCGTTGGCTGTGGAGCCACAACTTGTGGCGCAGTCACAGGCGCGCGCGGCAACTCTGTGCGGGAGGCGTTAATTAGAGTTTTTTTTTCAGCCGATGCTGTGTGGTTTTGCGGCTTGAATGCCAGCAAGCGCAACAACACCATGGTCAGGGCTGCGTACTCGTCGGGGGCCAGACCCAGCTCTTGGCGGCCATGCAAGCACAGGCTGTAGAGCAATTGGGTTTCGTCAGCCGGCATCAGCTCGGCCAAGCGGGCCAGCTCAGAAGCTTCTGGATCTGCTGCATCGGTCTCGGCCATGCCAGGCACGGCTTGCAACACGGCCATGCGTTGCAGCACCATGGACATGTCTTCCAAGGTTGCGGCGGCGCTGAGGCCGTGTACGCGCAGCGCTTCGGATGTTTCCACCACCGATTTGCCGTCACCGTGTGTCAGCGCTTCAATCAAACGGAACACGTGTGAACGATCGGCACTGCCCAACATTTGACGGACCGCCGCTTCTTGCAGCTGACCGCCACCATAGGCAATGGCTTGATCGGTCAAGCTCAAGGCATCGCGCATGGAGCCGCGTGCAGCACGTGCGAGCAAACGCAAGGCTTGTGGCTCAGACGCAATCTGTTCTTGCGCCAACACATGACCCAAGTGCTCCAACACCGTTTCTGGCGCCATGGGCCGCAGGTTGAACTGCAAGCAGCGCGACAGCACCGTGACCGGCACCTTTTGCGGGTCGGTGGTGGCCAACACAAATTTCAAATATTCAGGCGGCTCTTCCAGGGTCTTCAACATCGCGTTGAACGCGGTGTTGGTGAGCATGTGCACTTCGTCAATCATGAAGACTTTGAAGCGGCCTTGCACAGGCTTGTAAACGGCTTGTTCCAACAAACTTTGCACTTCATCCACACCACGGTTGGACGCAGCGTCTAACTCGGTGTAGTCCACAAAGCGGCCCGCATCAATGTCAGTACAGGCTTGGCACACACCACAGGGTTCGGCGGTGATGCCACCGGTGCCGTCTAGACCTTGGCAATTGAGTGACTTGGCCAGCACGCGCGACACCGTGGTTTTACCCACGCCACGTGTGCCGGTGAACAAATACGCATGGTGCAAGCGTTGGGTCGTCAGCGCATTGGTCAACGCTTGAACCACGTGCTCTTGCCCCACCATCTCCGTGAAGGTTTTAGGACGATATTTGCGGGCGAGCACGAGGTAGGACATAAGCGCACGATTCTAAGTGACCTACAATTGCAAATGACGGGCCTTCCCACATGGGGAAGCAGCCAACCGGGTCAGGTGGGGAACCAAGCAGCCCTAACTGCCGAGCCAGTGCTGGGGTCAAGGTCCGTCACCCTCCCCCCCCAGTTTTTTATTCGGCTTGCTCTTTTTGAGCCCACCGCCGCCAGGCGAAGCCCACAAAGACCAGCGCATTCATCACCAACACCGCGATTGCAAAAGTTTGGTACCACTGAATGCGGGCATGATTTTTCCGCGCCTCGAGATCTGCCATCACCCGCTCGGTGCGCTCATGTGCTTGTGCACCTTGCTCACAAATCACACGCCCAGCGCCGTAGGGGGTGGCTTCTTTTTGCTCGTTGCGCTCGCAGTTGCCCATCAGCTTGTCGGTGCTTTGATGCAAATCTTTTTCACGCTCCAACGCGTGTTCCAGCGTGTCGATGTTCGCGTCGTAACGCCAATTGGCGATGAAATAAGCGGGCAAGCAGGTGAGCACGAAAACCATCAGGCTCAGCTTTTGTTGGTGCGTGAGCGTCATAATTTGGGCGCCAACAACGACAAAATTTCCACCTCGGTACGGGCATCGCCTTGGGCTGCATTCAAGCCATCACGCAAAGATTGCGGGCCTGCAGCATCGGCGACCAACTTGAGGTGTGCCACCAACAGTTTGAACTGCGCCACGGCCAACTCAGGATGTGCCTTGGCATCCAACACCACGCCGCCACTGATTTTGAGTTCTTGATCCGCGGCCTTGATCACAAAGTCGTACTCGGCCCTGGCCTCTTCCGTCAGGCGTTGAACTTCCTCGTGCGACAAATGCAAACGCTCGGCTTCGGCGGTGAGCAGTTCTTTTTCTTGCACATTCATGTCACCATCTTCAAACACCCGCATCAGGCGTTGTTTGAAGGCATCGCGGTCAATGCGCAACTGATCGGTAAAGGCCGATGCGAGCAAGCCCGCTGGAATGGCGAAGATGCCAATGCCCACCAGCGCCAACACCACGGTCAGCGCACGGCCCATGGGGGTGATGGGCGAAATATCGCCATACCCCACGGAAGCCAAGGTGATCACCGCCCAATAGATGGACTGTGGGATGTTTTCAAACTTATCGGGCTGCACAGGGTGCTCAAACAAATAGCCCAAACTGGCGGTCAAAATCACCATCAACATCATCACGAACACCGAGGCAAAAATAATTTGCCACTCACGCCGGACCACTTTGTAGAGCGTGTCCATGGCCGAGGTGTAACGCGTGAGCTTGAGCATGCGCATCAAGCGGAACACGCGCAAGAAACGCAAATCCAAGTGTTGCTTGAAGAAGCTTTCCAACAAGAACGGCAAGATCGCCAACAAATCAATGATGGCCTGCCCTGACTTGATGTGGGACCAACGGGGCATACGCAGCCCTTGGTAATCCGGGTTTTCAGGGGCTGCATACAGGCGCGCTGCATATTCAACGGTGAAGATGGAAAACGCCAACAAGTCGATCACATAGAACTCGCGCGCAAACAAAATATGCAGCGGCTCGACGGTTTCAAAAATCACGCAGCTGATCGACAAGGCCACCCAAAACACGATGAAGTTGTCAAAGTACACATGCAGCCGACCAGAGTGTCCGGTGGGCTCTAGCAGTGCAAACACTTTGGCGCGCACACTGCGTCCTGCATTGAGCGCTTGGAACTCATGCCACGCAGGAACCAATTGACGCGAGAGCTTGAACATCCGCATCAGTCGCATCAGTCGCAACACGCGCAGCATCTCCACATCCACGTCGACAAAGCGCGCAAAGTAAAACGGCGCAATCGCAATGAAGTCAATCAAGGCATAAAAACTGAAGGCGTAGCGCAAACGCGGAAAACGCGAAGTCGCAAATTCAGGATGCAAATGCGCTGTGGCAACACGCAGCACATACTCGACCGAGAAGATCGACACCGTGACCACATCGAACAGATGGAACCAGGACGCGTTGACGTCGTACAAGGCCGGCACATGCTCGAGCACCACCGCCAGCACGCTGACAATGATCAAGAAAGCAATGGACCGCTCCACGTTGCGATGAAGCCCCTCATCAAACGAATGATCGAACAGCCATTTATAAATAAAGGCCAACACACCGTTGGAGGATTTGTTGCTGGTTATCGTCGAAGTCATGCGCCAATTATGTTGGCTTCATGGAAATGATTACCTAAGTAATCAGATTCGGTTTATTGACCAAAATCAATGAAGCGCTTTTTTCGGTCGGCGCTCACGGCCCCGCGAATTTGCTGAATCAACAGACCCTTCACATCGTTTTGCAAGGCCTGCATGCGCAGCTCGATGTAACGACTCTTGGCTTGTGTCGTGTTGAGTTTCGATTCGGACATGGCTTGCAACCACAAGCCGTCGTGACGGACACCGTCTTCCAACTCTCGCATCACCAGTGATCGAACCATTTCAGAAGAAGCTTGCGACATAAGCGCTCCAGGGCATAGGGGTGGTTGGATTCTGCCAGCCCGCGATGAACTCATGTAAATTAGCGACACGCTCACCCGAATCAAAAAACCATGCCCGAACTGATTGGCTACGACGCCTACTCCCCCAAAGAAATCGCCCTCAAAGTAGAAACTGTGGGCGTGGCCAAAGCACACATGGCCACCCTGCCATTGGTCATGTTGGGGCTCTTGGCGGGTGCTTTCATCGGCCTGGGTGCGATGTTGTTCGTCATCGTGAAATCAGACCCGAGCTTGAGTTTTGCCGTCAGCCAACTGCTGGGCGGCTTTGTGTTTTGCCTTGGCCTTTTGCTGGTGGTGGTCGCGGGCGCAGAGCTGTTCACGGGCAACAACTTGCTCGCCATGGCATGGGCGGACAAAAAAATCACCAGCGCTGAAGTACTGCGCAATTGGCTCTGGGTATGCGCCGCCAACTGCGTGGGGGCCGCAGGCTTGGCTGTGCTGGTCTACTTCAGTGGCCACACGCACATGAACGGTGGCGGCATTGGTCAAACGGTGTTGCGCATCGCCGCTGCCAAACAAAACTTGGTTTGGCATGAGGCCTTTTTTCGAGGGGTTTTGTGCAACGTCTTGGTCTGCATGGCCGTGTGGATGGCCTTGGCCGGACGCAGCGTGGTTGACAAAGCCATCGCCATCATCTTTCCGATCACCGCTTTCGTGGCTGCGGGGTTTGAGCACAGCATCGCCAATATGTATTTCATGCAATTGGCCATGCTGATTCAGTACTTCGAGCCCGCGACAGCAGGCAACGTCATGATCACCTGGAGCGGCATGCTGGGCAATCTGGTGCCCGTGATTTTGGGCAATCTGATGGGCGGCAGTGTGTTGGTCGGGATGGTGTATTTCGTGATCTACCGCGCCAACGCTGCCCAAGATTAATCTTCTTCTTGCATGGCCTGGCGCATGGCTTCGAGCAAGCTCTCACTCTCGTGCGCGCCAGACACCCCAACTTTGCGGTTCATGATGAAGAACGGCACGCCGCTGATGCCCATTTCGCGCGCGGCCGAGTCGCTGTCAATGGTTTGACTGTGCAAGGCCGAGTTCTCCAGGTGCTGTTGCGCCACATCACGCGCCATGCCGGCTGACTCGGCGATCTCCAACAAATCACCGGCCTGAGTCAAGTCACGACCGTCTAAGAAATAGCCTTTGAACAAAGCCTCCACCATGCGGTCTTGCGCCTCCCCAGGTTCGGCCACGGCAATCAAGCTGTGTGCCACCACGGTGTTGGGTTGCCGTGCGATCCGGTCAAACTCAAATGCAATGCCGACCTCGGCACCCACCCCTTTGACACGGTCGTAAATGCTGTCGGCGCGATCGCCAAACTTGCTCATCACATAGACCTCGCGGTCAATGCCCTCTGCGGGCATGTCGGGGTTGAGCTGGAAAGTATGCCAACGCACATGAGGCGTCACATCGGGGTGGGCCTGGGCCAAAAGCGCCAAAGCCCCCTCTAAGCGGCGCTTGCCGACATAGCACCAGGGACAAACAACATCTGAGACAACATCAATGGTGAGCGTTTTCATGGGGGTACTTGGTTTCTGCCACAATGCCCCAACTGTAGCTGTATCAGCCAATTCACAGAGGAAACACCATGGCAAGCGATCTGATCAAACACATCACCGACACAACTTTCGAAGCGGACGTTCTGCAAGCAGACAAACCCGTCTTGGTTGATTATTGGGCTGAATGGTGTGGTCCTTGCAAAATGATTGCCCCCATCTTGGACGAAGTGTCGACGGCCTACGAAGGCAAATTGCAAATCGCCAAGATGAACGTGGACGAAAACCGCGACATCCCCGCCAAGTTCGGCATTCGCGGCATTCCCACCTTGATGTTGTTCAAAGGCGGCCAACTGGCAGCGACCAAAGTCGGCGCCATGAGCAAGGCGCAATTGACCGCCTTCATCGACCAACAACTCGCCTAATTCGCAACGCCCCACACAAGCCCGCTCGATTCTTCAATCAGCGGGCTTTTTTCCTGTCATAATCAAATCTGAATTCGCCAATTGCCCATGAGGCCGTTGGTTCCCCACCCGGGCTCGAATTCCGGTCCAGAAGCACTTCACGCTTCGCTCACGACCTCCCCCCAATTTTTTAACGAACTCCCTTTTTGGAGTCCTCTATGCACCTGAACGAACTCAAGGCACTGCACGTGTCTGAAGTGCTGAAACAAGCCGAAGAACTCGAAATCGAAAACACCGGCCGCATGCGCAAGCAAGAGCTGATGTTTGCCATCATCAAAAAGCGCGCCCGCGCTGGCGAACAAGTGTTCGCCGATGGCGTACTCGAGATCTTGCCCGACGGTTTTGGCTTCTTGCGCAGCCCCGACACCAGCTACACCGCCTCGACCGACGACATCTACATCAGCCCCAGCCAAGTGCGCCGCTTCAACCTGCACACCGGCGACATGATCGAAGGCGAAGTGCGCATCCCCAAAGACGGCGAGCGCTACTTTGCACTGACCAAGCTCGACAAGGTCAACGACGACCTGCCAGAGAACAACAAACACAAGGTCATGTTCGAGAACTTGACTCCGCTGTTCCCCCGCGAACAGATGAAGCTCGAACGCGACATCAAGGGCGAAGAAAACATCACCGGCCGCATCATCGACATCATTGCCCCCATCGGCAAAGGCCAACGCGCCTTGCTGGTCGCGCCGCCCAAGAGCGGTAAGACCGTGATGATGCAGCACATCGCCCACGCCATCGCGGCCAACTACCCCGACGCTCACATGATGGTGTTGCTGGTGGACGAACGCCCCGAAGAAGTGACCGAAATGCAACGCTCGGTCAAAGCCGAAGTGATTGCCTCCACCTTTGACGAACCTGCCGCACGCCACGTGCACGTGGCCGAAATGGTGATTGAACGCGCCAAGCGTTTGGTGGAACTGAAAAAAGATGTGGTCATCTTGCTCGACTCCATCACCCGCCTCGCCCGCGCCTACAACAACGTGGTGCCTTCATCGGGCAAAGTGTTGACCGGTGGTGTGGACTCCAACGCCCTGCAACGCCCCAAGCGCTTTTTTGGCGCGGCCCGTAAAGTGGAAGAAGGTGGCTCACTCACCATCATCGCCACCGCCTTGGTGGACACCGGCAGCCGCATGGACGAAGTGATCTTTGAAGAATTCAAAGGCACGGGCAACTGCGAAATTCACCTCGACCGCCGCTTGTACGAAAAGCGTGTGTTCCCAGCCATTCAACTCAACCGCAGCGGCACACGTCGCGAAGAGCTGTTGCTGCCGCCTGAAATCTTGCAAAAGACCCGCATCCTGCGTCAGTTCATGTACAACATGGACGAGATCGAGTCGATGGAGTTGATGTTGAAGAACATGAAGGCCACCAAGTCAAATGTGGACTTCTTTGACTTGATGCGTCGCGGCGGTTAACCCCCTTCGTTGCGATAAAAACAAAGGGCGTATGCGGCAATCGCATACGCCCTTTGTCATGGGTCGCTACAACTTTTCAGGACAAGTTGATCGAATGCATTGATCGCCGCCCCATCAATTCGGCACCAAAAACTCCCGACTGATGCTCGCGCCAATCTCATTCACGCGGTCCAAGAACTGCGTGAGGTAGGCATGCAAACCGTTGGCCAAAATTTCTTCGATGCGGCCAAACTCCATCTCGGCGCGCAGCTTGCCCGCGCGACGATAGCTGTCGATGGCAGGGTCATCCGACACCATGGCGATGTTGTTGACCACCTCGTTCAAGCAGGCATGCAGCGAACGCGGCATGTCAGCGCGCAAGATCAACAGCTCGGCCACACGCTCAGGCTGAATCACGTCGCGGTACACCTTGCGGTAAATCTCAAAGCCCGAGACGCTGCGCAAAATCGCGCTCCAGTGGTAGAAGTCGTGGTCTTGTTCTTTGGCCTGAACTTGACCATCGCCTTGACTTTGGCTTTGCCCAAAGAAGTCATGCGCCACCGCATGGAACTTCACATCCACCAAACGGGCGGTGTTATCGGCGCGCTCCAAGAAAGTGCCCAAGCGCATGAAGTGCAAGGCCTCGTCCATCAACATGGTGCCCACAGTCACACCACGTGACAGATGAGAGCGAAATTTCACCCACTCAAAGAACTGCCCAGGATCGCGTTCAAATGCGCCGCTCTTGAGCATGCGATTCAACTCCAACCAGGTTTGGTTTTGGGTTTCCCACACCTCGGTGGTCAAACTGCCTCGCACCGCACGTGCGTTCTCACGCGCGGCACGCAAACACGAAATGATGGAAGACGGGTTGTCCTCGTCTTTCACCATGAACTCCATCACACGATCTGGCGTGATGTCGCCATGGCGGGCTTGGTAAGAAGGCAGCAACTCGCTGATGGACAGCAAGCCTTGCCAGCCCATTTGGGCCACCTCAGCCGACTGCGGCAGCAGCGAGGTTTGGTAGTTCACGTCCAACAGGCGTGCGGTGTTCTCGGCCCGCTCGGTGTAGCGGGACATCCAAAACAAGTGGTCAGCGGTACGGCTCAGCATAGTTAAACCTCAAGAATCCATGTGTCTTTGGTGCCACCGCCTTGCGATGAGTTCACCACGAGCGAGCCTTCTTTCAGCGCCACGCGGGTCAAACCGCCAGGCACCATTTGCACGTGTTTGCCGCTCAGGACAAAGGGACGCAGGTCGATGTGGCGCGGTGCAATGCCGCTCTCCACGTAAGTCGGGCAACTCGACAAGCTCAAGGTGGGCTGCGAGATGTAGCCATCAGGCTTGGCGATCAGCACTTGGCGGAATTCTTCAATCTCGGCTTTGGTGGCAGCAGGCCCCACCAACATGCCGTAGCCGCCTGCTCCGTGCACTTCTTTGACCACCAGCTTGTCCAAGTTGGCCAAGGTGTACGCCAAGTCGTCCTTTTTGCGGCACTGAAAAGTGGGCACGTTGTTGAGGATGGGTTTCTCGCCCAAATAAAACTCAATCATTTGCGGTACATAGGGGTAGATCGACTTGTCGTCGGCAATGCCCGTTCCCACCGCGTTGCAAATGCTCACGTGGCCTGCGCGGTAAGCGTCCATCAAACCCGCACACCCCAGGGTGGAGCTTGGGCGGAACACGCGGGGGTCCAAGAAGTCGTCGTCCACACGGCGGTAAATCACATCCACGCGCTTGGGGCCGCGGGTGGTGCGCATGTAGACAAAACTGTCTTTCACAAACAGGTCTTGGCCCTCGACCAGCTCCACGCCCATTTGCTGCGCCAAGAAGGCGTGCTCAAAGTAGGCGCTGTTGTACATGCCGGGTGTCAGCACCACCACGGTGGGGTTGTCGGTGGTCGACGGACCGCTGGCACGCAAGGTCTCGAGCAACAAGTCGGGGTAATGCGCCACGGGGGCCACGCGGTGTTGGCTGAACAACTCGGGGAAGAGTCGCATCATCATCTTGCGGTCTTCGAGCATGTAGCTCACGCCACTGGGCACGCGCAGGTTGTCTTCGAGCACGTAGTACTCGCCCTCGCCTGCGGCATTAGGTGCGCGCACGATGTCGATGCCACTGATGTTGGAGTACACGCCGTTGGGTACATCGACACCCATCATCTCGGGTCGGAACTGGGCGTTGTTGAGCACCTGCTCCGATGGGATGAGGCCGGCCTTCAAAATCTCTTGGTCGTGGTAGACGTCGTGGATGAAGCGGTTCAGCGCCGTCACACGTTGCACCAAGCCTTTTTGCATGTCTTGCCACTCGTGGGCGGGGATGATGCGGGGAATCAAATCAAACGGAATCAGGCGCTCGGTGCCCGAGCCGTCTTCGTCCTTGTCGCCGTACACCGCAAAGGTGATGCCGACACGTCTGAAGATCATTTCTGCTTCTTCACGTCGACCATGCATGGTCTGAGGATCTTGGCGCTTGAGCCAATCCAAGTAGTTCCGGTAGTGGGGGCGAACCGCGCTGTCGACATACGGCAGCTGGGCATACATTTCATCGAACTTGTGCATTTGGGAACTCCTGTTCCTACCTTAGCAAATTAAATGCCATATCGTTAAAACGAATGGTGCCAGTAGCGTTTTTGTGTTTCTCGCTCACAACGCACCATTTCGGGTTGCTCACTTTGCCACGTTGATGCACCACAACGGGTTGTTTGCACCACTTGCACCCCCAATTGCGCATAACGCGCCATCACCTCGGCGCGGGGATGCCCAAAGCGGTTGCGGTAGCCCGCCTGAACCACCGCCACCCGTGGCTGCACCGCATGCAAAAACTCAGACGTCGACGACGTCGCGCTGCCGTGATGCGGCACCAACAACCACTGCGCTTGCAAAGGCGCACCGCTTTGCACCAAGGCCCGCTCTTGCGCGGCCTCAATATCGCCCACCAACAAGGCCGTCACCGCCTGGGGGGTGGTGATGCGCAACACACAACTCAGGGCGTTGGGCTTGTTCTTTTGGGCGTAGTCTTGGGTGCGGGGATGGAGCACGCTGAAGTGCACCCCATCCCAGGTCCACGACTGCCCGTGCTCGCAACGCTGCATGGGATGCACGGCCTGCAAGCGGTGCTCTGCGGGCATCGAGGTCAGCACCTGCGCTTGCGGCTGCATGGCCAACACAGCGGCTGCACCGCCGCTGTGATCGCTGTCTTGGTGACTGATGACCACGCGGTCCAAACGCTCGCCCCAGGCGCGCAGCAAAGGCACCAGCACGCGTTGGCCTGCATCGGTCTCGGCGGAATAGCGGGGCCCGGTGTCATACAACAAGGCATGGTGGGCCGTGCGCACCAGCACGGCATGGCCCTGGCCCATGTCGGCGCTGATCAACTCAAACTCACCCGGTGCAGGACGCGGCGTTTGCCAGCTCAACACCGGCCAAACCAACACCACGCCATAGCAGCGCAGCCAAGCGGGCAAGGGCAAGGCCCAGGTGGCCATGCCCAGCAAAGCGGCCAGCGCCGCCCAGGGCGCCGCCGCCGGGGCAGACCATTGCGCCCAAGGCAACTCAGCCATGCGCTGCAACACGCCCACCAACAGGTGCAGCGCCTCCCCCGCCCAGACCCACAACGGCGCCCACACCAACCCCAACACGCACAGCGGCGTGACCACCAGCGTGACCCACGGCACGGCCAACAAGTTGGCCACGATGCCGACCACCGACAGCTGATGGAACAACAGCAAACTCAAGGGCGCCAAACACACGCTCATCAGCCACTGTTCGCGCCATAGGCTGTGGGCCGTGCGCCACAGGGCTCTCGCCACACGCTGCCACCCAAGGCGTGCAGGGGATGGCGCTGCGCCCTCCGCCACTGGCGAACCTGACGCAAACAAAACACCCACGGCCACAAAGCTCAGCCAAAAGCCCGCTTGCAACAAAGCCCACGGGTCCACCGCCAGCACCACCGTGCAGACCCACAACCACACCTGGGGCCACGGCCAACGCTTGCCATGCCAACGCAGCACGGTCACCACCGCCAACATCCACACCGTGCGTTGTGCAGGCACGCCCCAACCCGTGAACACCGCATAAGCCAATGCCACCAAGAGCCCCACAAGACGGGCCGCTTGCGGCGTGGGCAGCCACAGGCTCCATGGGCGGTGTGATCGCCACACATCGCTGCGCCGCCACACGCTGGCCATGCACAGCGCCGCGAGCCAGGCCAAGCCGGTGATGTGCAGCCCCGAAATCGCCATCAAGTGCGCCACGCCTGTGGCGCGAAACACATCCCAATCGGCGCGATCAATCGCCGCTTGATCACCCACCAACAAAGCCGCCACGATGCCTGCGGTGGCGCGGTCGCTCACCTGTGCATCAATCGCGGCACGCGTTGCTTGTCGGGCCCGTTCCACCGGATGCTGCCAGCTGGTGGCCAGCCGCTGCGGGGCCACGTCTTTGGCCGTGTTGCGCACATAGCCCGTGGCTTGCAAGCCTTGCTCCCACAGCCACAGCTCGTAGTCAAAACCATGCGGGTTGATGTGACCATGGGGCGCCTTGAGTCGCACCTGAAAACGCCAACGGTCCCCCGCACGCAAGTCGCTCGAGGGCAAACGCTCGGGCGATACAGCCGCGTCATCTCCGACTCGAGGGCCATACCAACCCAGCAAGATCTGAGGCGGCAAACGCACCGGCTCGCCGCAAGGGCCCCAAGCAGACGCCACCTCGAAACGAAACCGCAGGCTGTCGTCCATGCGCTGAGGCATGTGCGACACGCTGCCCTCCACCTGCAGGGTGTGGCCTTCTAAGCCAGGGTCTATGGCCTGCGCCAGGTACCCACTGGCGCGCACACCGGCTTGCGCAAACGCCAAGCCCAAAGCGGCCACACACCAAGCGGTCCATCGCAGATGCATGGCCAGCCGGTCGCGCCGCGCAAGCACCCAAGCCCACACACACAGCGCCCCAATGCCCAGCCCTATATAGACGGCCAAGGGCCACAGCTGTGCTTGCTGCAGTTGCAAGGCCGTGCCAGCCAACCAGCCCAACGCCCAAGGGGTGATGAAAGAAACCATGGCCCCATCGTCATCGCTGCACGCAGGCCTGTGGCAAGGGGCCACTCACAAGTTAAAAAGCCGCCCCGGTCATCGGTGCGGCTCATGCATGAGGGGGAATGCGCTGGGTTAACCGGCCGCAGGCTTAGAGGCACAGACCTCTTTTTTCAGCGCAGACATGTAGGTGTTGGGGCGAATCGGGGCTTCGCGGTTGCGCCATTCCTGAAGGTCGTCCGACGCGACCTCTTTGCCCTTGCCCATGGACTTGTCGTAATAACTCACCGACAGGCGCACCACCATGTCGGTCTTGCAGTACATGCGCACGCGCATCATCATCGACTTGTAGCTCTCACCGTTGGGCGTTTTGTCGTTCTTGGGCAAATCGGTCAACACCCAGGCGTAGCGCGACACGTGCACGGGCTGCACCGCCTCTTTGTCGTAGTAGTACGACACGTCTTCGTCTTTGAGCAACTCGCTCCATTCTGCCGACGCAGGACCTGCCCAAACCATCAGGCTGGCAAGCACAAGAGCAACCACAGAGAAACGGCGTGAACGCATGATGAAATGAAAGATAAAGCTGACTTGTGAAGGGTATCGGCGCTGCCCGCCCAAACTTGAGCGCCAGATGCCAAAACAGCCGCGCCGTGCACCGCTTTGGCGCACCCGGCTTGGCGCGTGTCTTGCTAGACACAAGGCATGTCTATCCATGCCGCACTCCACCACGTCACCCATTACAGCTACGACCGCTTGGTTGAGTTAGGCCCGCAGGTCATCCGCTTGCGCCCCGCGCCCCACTGTCGCAGCAACATCATTTCGTATTCGCTCAAAGTCGAGCCCGCACACTTCATCAACTGGCAGCAAGACCCGTTTGCCAACTACCAAGCCCGCTTGGTGTTCCATGAAAAAACCACCGAATTCAAAGTCACCGTCGACTTGGTGGTCGAAATGGCGGTCTACAACCCATTTGACTTTTTCTTAGAACCTGCGGCGGAGAAGTTCCCCTTCAGCTACAGCGTGGCCGCCGGCGTCGAGCTGGCGCCCTACTTGGTCACACAACGCATCACGCCCAACTTCAAGTCGTACTGGAAGTCGCTGGACCTCAAGGCCTTGAAGCGCAAGCCCATCCGCACCATCGACTTCTTGGTGATGATCAACCAGAAGCTGCACCAAGACATTGCCTACACCATCCGCATGGAGCCTGGCGTGCAAACGCCCGAACAAACACTCACCCTGCGCAGCGGCTCGTGTCGCGACAGCGCTTGGCTGCTGGTGCAACTGCTGCGCCAATGCGGCTTGGCGGCACGCTTTGTGTCGGGCTATTTGATTCAGCTCGCGCCTGATGTGAAGTCGCTCGACGGCCCCAGCGGCACCGAGGTGGACTTCACCGACTTGCACGCTTGGTGTGAGGTGTATTTGCCCGGCGCAGGCTGGGTCGGCTTAGACCCCACCTCGGGCTTGCTGGCAGGTGAAGGCCACATTCCCTTGGCCTGTACGCCCCAGCCATCGAGTGCGGCGCCCATCGAAGGCTTGGTCGACGAAGCCGAAGTGACCTTTGGCCATGAGATGAAAGTCTCTCGCGTGCTCGAGTCACCCCGCGTCACCAAACCCTACACCGAAGACCAGTGGATGGAAGTGCTGGCCTTAGGCGACGAGGTGGACCGTCGTTTGGTCGAAGGCGATGTACGTCTGACCATGGGTGGCGAACCGACCTTCGTCGCGGTGAACGATCGCGACGCACCAGAATGGAACACCGACGCCTTAGGCCCCACCAAACGTGGCTTTGCCACCGAATTGGTGCACAAGCTGCGCGCCGAGTACGGCGATGGCGGTTTCTTGCATTTCGGCCAAGGCAAGTGGTACCCGGGCGAACAACTGCCACGCTGGGCGCTGGGCATTTACTGGCGCACCGACGGCCACCCCTGCTGGCACAACCCCGATTTGTTTGCCGACGAACGCGTCCCCAGCCACTACACCAGTGAGGATGCAAGCCGCTTCATCACCACCTTGTCGCAAAAACTCGGTGTGGGTGAACAACACATCACCCCCGGGTTTGAAGACACCTGGTACTACCTGTGGCGCGAGCGTCGCCTGCCCGTCAACGTCGACCCGTTTGATGCCAAGCTCAGCGACGAGATGGAACGTGTGCGCCTGCGCCGTGTGTTTGGCCAAGGTCTGGACAAAACCGTGGGCTATGTGTTGCCCCTCAAACCCAGCGAACACGGCATCGGCCCACGTTGGACCAGCGGCCCATGGTTCTTGCGCGACGAACGCATGTACCTCGTGCCGGGCGACTCGCCCATGGGCTTGCGTTTGCCGCTGGACTCTCTGCCTTGGGTCAGCGAAGCCGACTATCCCTACGCCATCGAGCAAGACCACTTTGCCGAACGCACCCCCCTGCCCCATGCAGCGGCCTTGCGCGCGCAGTATTCACACCATGCGCGTCACACGCATTACGACAGCCACCACATCAACACCCACGTGGCTGGAGGCGGCATCGCCCAAGGTGGCACCGTGGCTTTGCAAGCCGGCTTGGAAGACGGCATTCCAGAAGTCGGCCACCCCGTGCCCGACAAAAACCAATCGGCGCACTGGATCACCCGCACCGCGATTTGCGTCGAAGTGCGCGACCCATCGCGTGCCAACGGTCCCGCCGTGGAACTCAAAGCCTTGGACAAACCGCAAGGCGTGATCTATGTGTTCATGCCCCCGTTGGGCAAACTCGAAGACTACTTAGAGCTGCTCAGCGCCGTGGAAGCCACGGCCGAACACCTGGGCGTGCGCATCGTGTTGGAAGGCTATGGCCCACCCCGTGACGTGCGTCTGAAAGTGCTGCAAGTCACCCCCGACCCTGGCGTGATTGAGGTGAACATTCACCCCGCACACAACTGGCTCGAGATCGTCGAGCACACCGAGTTCTTGTACCAAACGGCGTTCGAGTCGCGCCTGTCCGCTGAAAAATTCATGACCGATGGCCGCCACACCGGCACCGGCGGCGGCAACCATGTGGTGATGGGCGGTGCCACGCCCTCAGACAGCCCGTTTTTGCGCAAGCCTGAATTGCTGGCCTCGCTGATCTTGTACTGGCACAACCACCCGTCTTTGAGCTATTTGTTCAGCGGCATGTTCATCGGCCCCACCAGCCAAGCACCGCGTGTGGACGAAGCCCGCAACGACCAAATTTACGAGCTCGAAATCGCGTTGGCCGAAATCAACCGCAACCGCGACAAATTTGGCGCCGACATGCCCCCGTGGATCGTCGACCGCACCTTGCGCAACTTGCTGATTGACGTCACGGGCAACACCCACCGCAGCGAGTTTTGTATTGACAAGCTGTACTCGCCCGATTCGTCCACCGGACGTTTGGGCCTGCTGGAGTTGCGTGCATTTGAGATGCCGCCGCACGCTCGCATGAGCGTGGTGCAGCAGCTGTTGCTGCGTGCCTTGGTGGCCCGCTTCTGGGAGAAACCTTACCAAGCCCCCGCCACGCGCTGGGGCACCGAGCTGCACGATCGCTTCTTGTTGCCGCACTTCATCAAAGCCGACTTTGACGATGTGCTCACCGAATTGGGCGACACCGGTTTTCAGTTCGACCCTGCGTGGTTTGCACCACACTTCGAGTTCCGCTTCCCACGCGTGGGCGACTTGCAAACGCTGGGCATCAACCTCACGCTGCGCAACGCGCTGGAGCCTTGGCACGTCATGGGCGAAGAAGGTTCGAGTGGCGGCACGGTGCGTTATGTGGATTCGTCACTCGAGCGCATTGAGGTGCATGTGACGGGGCTCAACCCCAGCCGCCACACCATCACCGTCAACGGCCGCCCCTTGCCTTTGCAACCCACAGGCACCGTGGGCGAATACGTGGCCGGTGTGCGCTACCGCGCATGGGCGCCCTCGTCTGCGCTGCATCCGACCATTGGCGTGCATGTGCCGCTGACCTTTGACATCGTGGACACCTGGATGAAGCGCTCGGTCGGCGGTTGTCAGTACCACGTGGCGCATCCGGGTGGCCGCAACTACGACAGCTTCCCCGTCAACGCCTACGAGGCCGAGAGCCGCCGCTTGGCGCGCTTCTTCCCGTTGGGTCACACGCCGGGCAAGTTGGATGTGCCGCAAGCCACCGTGGGGGTGCCTGCCAGCAAAGAGTTCCCCTTCACGCTGGATTTGCGACGCGACTGAACACACGGTTCAACACGCGATCCCAAGCACCACGCAACCATGGCACAAACCCAAGGCGGTGAGACAATGCAGCCACTGTGCAAAAGCCTTCTTCATCTCCCGCTGGGTCTGTTGCTTCACCGCGTTTGCTGGACGTGGTGAAAGGTCTCGCGCACCCCGCCGACAGCGGACACTTTGACGAGCTGCAGGGCAAGTGCGCGCCCGCGACTGCGGTGTTGGCGCAAACGCAGTCTCAAAGTCAAGGCCCAGCCTTGCAAGGCACCAAAGCCATGGCGCCGCTGGCAGCCATGGCGGGCATCGCGGCCTTGGCGCCCATCCCCGACATGGTCCAGCCAGAAACAAAGCCTGCGCCACAAGCTGAACCCGATTTATGCCCGCCCTGGCAAACCTTTTTTGACCAACTCGGCACCACCGGCCTCGACGACCTCGACCGCCGCACCCAAACCTTGGCGCGCCAAGTGCGCGACAACGGCATCACCTACAACGTGTACGCCAGCCAAGGTGGGCCGCAACGCCCTTGGGCCTTGGACTTATTTCCGCTCATCCTCACGCCCGACAGCTGGCAACAAATTGAAGTGGGCGTGAAGCAACGCGCACGTTTGCTCGAACGCGTGATGGCCGATGTGTATGGCCCGCAGCAGCTCATTCGCGAAGCCATGATTCCCCCCGCCTTGGTACAAGGCCACCCGGGCTACTTGCGCGCCATGCATGGCGTGGCCCCTGTGGGTGGCACACATTTGCACATTGCGGCGTTTGACTTGGCGCGTGGGCCCGATGGCCAGTGGGCCGTGGTGTCGCAGCGCACCCAAGCGCCTTCGGGCTTGGGCTATTTGCTGGAAAACCGCTTGCTCATTTCGCGCCAGTTCCCGCAAGCCTTTGAGGCCATGAACATCCAGCGCTTGGCCGCCACCTACCGCGTGTGGGTCGAATCCCTCAAAGCGCACAGCCCCGAAGGCGCCAATGCGCACGTGGCCTTGCTCACGCCCGGGCCCTACAACGAAACGTATTTTGAGCACGCCTACCTCGCGCGTTACCTCGGCCTCACATTGGTCGAAGGCCATGACCTGACCGTGCGCGACGAGCGCGTGTACCTGCGCACCCTGCGCGGTCTTGAGCCCGTGCATGTGCTGCTCAAACGTTTGGACGATGAATTTTTAGATCCGTTGGAGTTGCGCGCTGACTCCACCTTGGGCATCCCCGGTTTGTTGCAAGCCGTGCGCGCGGGCCACGTGGTGGTGGCCAATGCACCGGGCTCGGCGTTTTTAGAATCGCCCGCTTTGTTGGGCTTCTTGCCCGGCTTGAGCGAAAAGTTGCTGGGCGAAAAACTGCAATTGCCCGCACTCGACACCTGGTGGTGTGGCGAACGCGCAGCCTTGGCCTCGGTGTTGCCGCAACTCGAACACATGGCCATCAAGCCCACTTACCCGGGCTCACACGCCCACGGCACCTTTGACGCAGCGCTGGGTCGCACGCTCACACAAGCCCAGCGCGACGAATGGGTGGGCCGCATCACCCGTCAACCCGACCGCTACACCTTGCAGGCCTACACCCCGTTGTCGCAAATGCCGACGTGGAAAAACACCACCGAAGGTGTGGTGCAACGCTCAGTCATGTTGCGCGTGTTTGCGCTGCGCAATGGTGTGGGGGATGGCAATGATTCTTGGCGCGTGCTGCCCGGGGGCTTGGCACGCATTGCCGCACCCCATGCCGAAATTGCCTCCATGCAACGCGGCGGCAGCAGCGCCGATGTGTGGGTGCAAACCGAAGCCGATGTGGACCGCAGCAGCTTGCTGCCCAAGCACAGCGCGGCCTCTACCTTCACACACCGACAACGCTTGGTCACCAGCCGTGCCGCAGAAAACTTGTATTGGCTAGGCCGCTACACCGAGCGCAGCGAAAACATGGTGCGCTTGGTGCGCCTGTGCATCGAAGCCTTGAACGGCGAAGACCCCGCCTCGCGCAGCCTGTGGGCTTGGTTGCAGTTGCTCACCCAACGCCAAGGCTTGGTGCCTGCGGGTGTGCCTTCGGCGCATGCAGCCAGCGAAGACAAAGCCACCAGCACCCCCAGCATGGGTGCACGCCGCCGTGTGTTTGAACGCACACTGATTGCGTGCTTGGACCAAGACGAGCACAGCACCAGCGTGGGCTACAACTTGCGGGCCTTGCACCAAGCCGCGTCATCGCTGCGCGAGCGCTTGTCGCCTGAGCACTGGAACGCCATCGTGCATTGCGTGGACCAGTTCAGTGCGGATTGCGCCCTGACGGGCTCACAACGCGAATTCTCTGCGGTGCAAGCCCTGCAAGCCTTGGACGCCGCAAGCTCGGCACTCGCCGCGATCACCGGCGCACAAACCGACCGCATGACGCGTGACGACGGCTGGCAGTTGTTGAGCATTGGCCGCCATGTGGAGCGCTTGGGCTTTTTGTCGTCCGCCCTCGACTTGGCGGTCGAAGTGGGCGCATTTGAAAACACAGCAGACGAAGCGCACAGCGCCGACGAAAACAGCTCGCACTTTGCCGCGTTGTTGTCGCTGTTTGACAGCACCATCACCTTCCAAGCGCAGTACCAACAAAGCCGCGAACTCGCCCCACTCATTGAGCTGCTGGTGCAAGACAACGACAACCCACGCTCGCTCGCCTGGGTGGCTCGTACCTTGCGCGGACGTTTGTCCAAACTGGCCAAAACCCCCATGGGTGAACCCGACGCCCTGGCGCGCTTGGTGCCCGACCTGAAGCACACCGATTTGGAACAGCTGTGCACCCCCAATGCGGTGGGCCATCACCCCAACCTGCGTGCGTGTCTGACCGAATGCATGCAAGCGGCCTGGCAGGTGTCAGACGCGATCACGGCGCACTACTTCAGCCACACCGACGACGCCGACAGCGTGGGGGCCTAAGCCATGCTGCTCTACATCACCCACACCACCACCTACCACTATGTGCCGCAGGTCAACACCGCGCAACACATGGCGCACTTGCTGCCGCGCAGCGATGCCGCACAGACCGTGCAACACGCCGAACTGCACATCACGCCCACCCCGTCGGCCATCAGTACACACGTCGATGTGTTTGGCAACAACCGCACCTTTTTCTCACTGCCCGTGGTGCACGACACACTCAGCATCACCGCCAAGAGCACGGTCGAGACCCACTTCATGCCCTACCCGCCCGAGCAAGCGTTGAGCACGCCAGCGTGGGAAAACGTGCGGGCGCATTTTGTCTACCACTCGGGCGCCGCATGGGACGCCGCGACCGAATACGTGTTTGCCTCGCCCTATGTGCAGCCGCATCCCGACTTTGCCGACTATGCACGTGCGAGCTTTACGCCCGCCCGCCCGGTGTTGGCGGCCGCCTGCGATTTGATGACACGCATTCACCAAGAGTTCACCTACGAGACGGCCAGCACCGACATCAACACGCCTGCGCTGGAGGCGCTGCACAGCCGCAAAGGCGTGTGTCAAGACTTTGCCCACATCCTCATTGGTTGCTTGCGCACCCAAGGTTTGGCAGCGCGCTATGTGAGCGGCTATTTGGTCACCGAAGTGCCCGAGGGCCAAACCCGTTTGATTGGCAGCGATGCCTCGCACGCATGGGTGTCGGTCTACGTCCCCAACGACTTAGACGATGCAACGGAGACCGCCAAGACCGGCGCTCTCGCCACCCATGGCCAATGGTTTGATCTGGACCCGACCAACAACCGTTGGGGCCTCAGCTCCCCCGGTATCGACTACGTGACCTTGGCGATTGGCCGCGACTACGCCGATGTGTCGCCGGTGCGTGGTGTGATTCATGGCGGCGCGAGCCACACCCTGGACGTGGGGGTGACGGTACAACCTGCGTCAGAGCTGCAAGCGGCGGCGCAACCCTCAGTCGTGGAATGACGCGACCAGCTCGCGCTTGAGCACTTTGCCGCTGAGCGTCATCGGGAAAGCCTGCACCCAGCGGATGTGCGCAGGTCGTTTGTAAGGTGCGAGGTTCTCGGCCACATAGGCATTCAAAGCCGCCATGTCCAAAGGCGCATGGTTCTCGGTTTCGATGAACGCCAAAATTTCTTCGTTGCCATCGGACACCGCACGCCCCACCACCGCTGCACGTTGCACGCCCGGAAAGTGGCACAACACCGACTCCACCTCACCGGGGTACACATTGAAGCCCGAGCGAATGATCATCTCTTTCAAGCGCCCCACCACAAACAGCGAGCCGCCGGCGTCGAGGTAGCCCAAGTCACCGCTGGCATACCAGCCCCCGGGACGCATGACCTGCGCCGTGGCGGTGGGATCGCGGAAGTAGCCGGGCATCAAGCCCACGCCACGCATCCAAATTTCGCCGCGCTCGCCATTGGGCACGGGCTGACCTTGGGGGTCCATGATGCACAGCTCCGCGCCTTCCACCAAGTAACCCGCCGCGGTGTCGTCGCGCTGCACGCCCAATCGACCCAGGCACAAAGCGCCCGCATATTCGGACAAGCCATAGCCGTGATGCAGCGGTTTTTCAAAGCGTTGTTCGACCGCACGTTTGAGCGTGAGGTCCAAGGGTGCGGCACCGGTGTAGACGTAGCGCAAATCAGGACAGACCGGATGTGCCATGCCCTGGCTGTCCAACCACGCCAACAAGCGGGTGAACATGGCAGGTGGGCCTTGCAGCTGCGTCACGCCGCCAGTGGCCAAGGACGCAAACACATCCGCAGGGTCAAACGCGCTGCGCATCACCAAACCGGCGCTGGCATACAGCGACGCCATCAGCACCGTGCCTAAGCCAAAAATATGCGTCATGGGCAAATAGGCGTACGAACGGTCCGCCGCACTGAGTTGACGCGACTCAGTCGACACGCGGCCAAACTGCAACAAACCTTGGTGCGACACCAACACGCCCTTGGGTGTGCCTGTGGTGCCTGAGGTAAAGATGATGGCCGCCACACGCGACGCCAGCTCGCCCTGTTCGGCCACGGCCTGTGTACGCACCGCGCTGCGCGCCAAACCGGGCAACACCGAACTGCGCGCTTGGGCCTGTTGCGCATGGGCGCTGGCCGCCTCCGACACCCCATGGGTGAAATACACCACACGTGGATCGGCTTTCTCAATGAAGGCAGCCACCTCACCACGCGACATGCGTGCATTCACCCCACACGACCAAGCGCCTACGCGGCTGCACGCCAAGATCAGCGCCACATGCTCGGGGCAGTTTTCAGCCACGATCAACACGCGGTCGCCGGGCTGCACACCATCGGCTTGCAGCTCTTGCACCAAGGTGTCCACCAGCGCCCCCAAATCGGCCAAGGTCAGCGTGGCGTTGTGGGTGTATAAAAATTCTTGCGCAGGCGCCTTCGCCAAACGTGCATCAAAGAGTTGGTGGATGAACTGAAACGTCATGGTGGTCATTGAACTTGAATGCCCTTGGTCACCGTGCCCCACAAGGCCAACTCACGGGCAGCACGTTCGGTCACCAACTGGGGGGAGCCGGTCCAAATGTCATAGCCTTGTTCGATGAGTTTGTTTTTCAACTCCTCACCCGCCAAGGCTTTGCGCGTGGCTTCGTTCAAACGCGCCACCAAGTCTGCGGGCATTTTGGGTGGACCATACAAGGCGTACCAGCCGCCCACGTCGTAATCGGCAATGCCCACCTCACGCATGCTGGGCACATCGGGCATCGATGCATTGCGATCACGCGACGTCACCGCCACCGCACGCACGCGGTTCGAAGCCACGTAGTTGCGTGCGCTGCCAATGATGTCAAACATCATGTTGATCTGGCCGCCAATCACATCGGTCATCGCAGGTGCGTTGCCTTTGTAGGGCACGTGGTTGAGCGTGGTGCCGGTGCGCACCGCAAACAGCTCGCCACTCAAATGGTTGGAAGCGCCCATGCCCGCTGAGCCATAAGCCACCTTGCCCGGGTTGGCTTTGGCATAGGCCACCAGTTCGGGCACGGTTTTGAAAGGCTGGTCTTTGTTGACCACCAACACATTGGCGTAGCTCAAGATGGGGGCGATGGGCGTCACATCTTTGGCGGGGTCAAACGGCATGGCTTTCAACACATGCGGGCTGATGGTCATGGTGGGACTGGCGGCAAAGAACAACTGCAAACCATTCGGTGCTGCTTTGGCCACCATATCGCCGCCCATGGCGCCACCCGCGCCAGGTTTGTTTTCGACCACCACGGTTTGCCCTAACTCACGCCCAAGCGCTGGAGCAAACAAACGCGCTGCGGCATCCACCGGCCCGCCGGGTGCATAGCCCACGACCAAGCGAATGGTCTGACCCGAGGTTTGCGCCCACAGCGCCATGGGCGACAGCAACAAGAGCCCCACGACCCAAGCAGCAAGATGTGGACGGCGTGGGCTGCCCGAAGGTGTGAATGTACGCATGTGTTCGTCTCCTGGTGGTGGTCTGTGCATCATTGGTTCAGCTTGATGCCGGCTTCTTTGATGATGGTGGCGTAGACCTGGGCGTCGGACTTCATCACTTGGGCAAAGTCTTCCGGCTTGCCACCGCCCACGCCCAAACCAAAGCCTTCGATGCGCGCAATCACATCGGGCTGACGCAAGATGCGATTGGCCTCGTCAGAGTACTTGGCCACGATGGCTGCAGGCGTGTTGGCAGGCAACAGCATGCCAAACCAGCCCAGCGGCTCATACGAATGGAAACCCAGCTCTTTGAAGGTCGGCACATCGGGCAGCGCGGCCATGCGTTGGGTGCCGGTCACCGCCAAGGGTTTGAATGATTTGAGGTGCGCACGCGCAGAAGCCGAGTCGATGAAGGCCGAGGTCAGCTGACCGCCCACCATGTTGTTGACCAACGGCGCAGCGCCTTGAAACGGCACATGCACCATGTCGAGCTTGCCTTGCAGGTTCAACAACGAGCCTTGGATGTGCGATGAGGTGCCCGCACCGTACGTGCCGTAGTTGTACTTGCCTGGGTTGGCTTTGACCAAGGCAATGAAATCTTTCAAATTGTTGGCAGGTGAGCTGGGTGGCACCACAAACATGCTGGGGCTTTTGGCCACTTGCACCAAAGGCGTGAAGTCTTTCAGCGGGTCGTAGGGCAAGGCCATCAACGGGGGTTGTTGAATGATGGCGGTGATGGCCATCAAAATCGTATAGCCATCGGGTGCGGCCTTGGCGACCACGTTGTTGCCAATGGTGCCGCCCGCACCGGGTTTGTTTTCAACCAAGACCGAGACGTTCCATGCTTCACCCAACTTTTGCGCCATCATGCGCGCCAAGGCATCCGTGGCACCCCCTGCGGGGTAAGGCACGATCACTTTGATGGGTTGGCTCGGAAAAGCAGTTTGCGCCATCACTGGGGCCGTGACGGTCAGCGCGCTCAGCGCAGCCGCGGTCATCAACGTGCGGCGTGAAAGGGATGCGGTCATGGTTGTCTCCTTTTGTTTTTTGAATCAGCCCACGCTCAGCGTTTGGCTTCGCGCACCAGGTTGCGTGCAATCACAATTTGTTGAATCTGGCTGGTGCCTTCGTACAAGCGGAACAAGCGCACGTCGCGGTAGAAGCGCTCAATGCCGTATTCGCTCAAGTAGCCTGCGCCACCAAAAATTTGCACGGCACGGTCGGCCACACGACCGCACATCTCAGATGCAAACAATTTGCAGCATGATGCCTCGGTTGCCACAGGCAGACCTTCGTCACGCTTGCGGGCGGCGTCAATCACCATGCAACGTGCAGCATAAATTTCAGCTTGGCTGTCGGCCAGCATGGCTTGTACCAATTGAAATTCCGCAATCGATTGCCCAAACTGCTTGCGGTCAATCGCGTAGTGCAAGGCATCGCGCTGCATGCGCTCGGCCACGCCCACGCAAATGGCGGCAATGTGGATGCGGCCTTTCTCCAACACCTTCATCGCCGTCTTGAAGCCCTGACCTTCTTTGCCACCCATCAGCTGGCTGGCAGGCACGCGGCAGTTTTCAAAAATCACGTCGGCGGTGTGCGCGCCGCGTTGGCCCATTTTTTTGTCGATCTTGCCAATCGTGATGCCCGGCGTGTTGGCCTCGACGATGAAGGCGGACACACCGCCCGCCCCTTTGTCGGCTGGGTTGGTGCGCGCCATCAAGGTGAAGATGTCGGCATGGGGCGAGTTGGTGATGTAGCGCTTGGTGCCATTGACGATGTAGTGGTCGCCGTCTGCATCGGTGCCGCGAATGGCGGTGGTGCGCAGCGAGGCAGCGTCAGACCCTGCGTCGGGCTCGGTCAAGGCGAACGAGGCGATCAATTCACCCGTGGCGAGCTTGGGCAGGTACTTGGCTTTTTGCGCTTCGGTGCCGTCAAACAAAATGCCTTGCGAGCCGATGCCCACCGTGGTGCCAAACAGCGAGCGAAAACACGGTGAGGTTTGGCCCATCGCCAACATGACCATGACCTCCTCTTCCATCGTCAGCTCCAGGCCACCATAAGACTCAGGCACGGTAAGGCCAAACAAGCCCATGTCTTTCATCTCTTGCACGATGTCTTCTGGAATCTCATCGGTCTCGGCCACATGTGCTTCGGCGGGCACCAAGCGTTCACGGACAAAACGGTTCACCGTGTCGAGCAAGGCGTTGAGGGTTTCGGGATCACGAATCATGGTTGTTTCTTCAAAGGTAAAAGCATCAACAGCGTTGCGCCTTACAGCGCGTCTGCCGTTCCCAAAATGGCGGTCGATTGGCTCGACAAGGTGCCACCGTTGCCATGGGCCAGCGCGGTGTGCGCGCCGGACACTTGGCGATCGCCCCCCTCGCCACGCAGTTGGCGCACGGCTTCGATGAGGGTGAAGATGCCGTACATGCCCGGATGCACACACGACAAACCACCGCCGTTGGTGTTGACCGGCAAACGTCCGCCCGGTGCGATGCCACCGTTTTCCACAAACGCACCCGCCTCGCCTTTGGCGCAAAAGCCCAGGTCTTCCAAGAACAACAAGGTGTTGATGGTGAAGGCGTCGTACAGCTCGACCACGTCCATGTCCTTGGCACTCAAGCCTGCCATGGCATAGGCCTGACGACCTGACTCACTGGCCGCTGTGACGGTGATGTCTGGCATGGCCGAGATCTGGCGGTTCCAACAAGCCGTGCCATTGCCCAGCACATACACCGGCTTCTTGGCCAAGTGCTTGGCGCGATCCGCACGCACCAGCACATAAGCGCCGCCACCGTCGGTGACCAAACAACAATCGCGCACCGAGAGCGGATCACTGACCATGCGCGCGTTCAGCACATCGTCGATGGACAAGGGGTCGCGCATGAAGGCTTCGGGATTGAGCTGCGCCCATTGGCGTGCAGCGACGGCCACTTCGGCCAGCTGACGACGCGTGGTGCCATACAGGTGCATGTGGCGCGAAGCGGCCAGCGCATAAGCACTGGGCGGGTTGAAGGGTTCGTATGGCGTTTCATACGGTTGCGGATCCATCCAGCGGCGGGCCTGCGCAATCTCGCGTCGGCCAAAGCTGGCGGTGCGTTGCGTGCTGCCATAACAAACCAGCACCGCATTGCACTGGCCTGATTGCAAAGCGTGCATGGCAGGCAACAGGTGCGCAATGAAGCTCGAACCACCCACCATGGTGCCGTCAATGAAGCTTGGGCGGATACCGAGGTACTCGATGACCGGCATGGGCCACATGGTGGACCCCACGCTGGCGGTGCACAGACCATCGATGTCGCTCATCTTCAAACCGGCATCGGCCACGGCGGCGTGGGCCGAGCGTGCGAGCAGTTCCATCTCGGAGAAGCCATGGGCCTCGCCACAACCGAAGGTGGCCACACCGGCAATGGCTGCGCTACCGCGCAGGGCTTTCAATCCATCATTCATGCTGCACCTCCCACGGCGTCGAATACCACCACACCTTTGCCATCGGCCACCACCACGCGTGCCGTCACGCGTTGGCCGATCTTCACGTCATCGGGTGTCAAGTTGTCCACGCGGCTCATCAGGCGTGGACCTTCGTCCAAGTCGATCAGGCTGACGTTGTAGTCACCGCCGTCGGCCGGCTTGCGGCGCACCGTGGTCACCGCGTAGACCGTGCCTTGTCCGCCGGGGCTGACAAATTGCACCGCGTCGCTGCCGCAATGTGGACAAACTTCACGCGGAAAGTAAATGTGCTGACCGCAGTCGTCGCACTTCTGAATCAGGAACCGGCCTTCGGCCAGTGCGGCTTGATGTTGGACGAGAACGCCCGTGTGTTGATCGCGCATCGTCATCTCCTTAGATGGGGTCCCAGCTGAACACATCGCCTGAACGCTCGAGGTCGAAGAAGCTGGCCTGCAGGGCGGGCATGGCGTGGTTGAGCACCGTCTGCGGCGTCCACCCTTCGCTGCGGTGCACCGAGCGCACAGGGCGTGGCTGGCTCATCAGGAAAATCTCGTTGTTGCGAACCGCGAAGATCTGGCCATTGACGTGTGCCGAGCTGTCGCTGGCCAACGCAACGGCCAATGGCGCGATCTTGGCGGGCGTCATTTGCTTGATGCGCTCGACGCGGGCTTGCTCTTCGGGTGTTTCGGTGGGGATAGAACCAATCATGCGGCTCCATGCAAAGGGCGAAATGCAGTTGGAGCGCACGTTGAACTTTTGCATGTCCAGCGCAATCGACTTGGACAAAGCCGCCACACCCAACTTCGCAGCGGAATAGTTGGCCTGGCCAAAGTTACCCACCAAGCCCGAGGTGGAAGTCATGTGGATGTAGTTGCCACTCTCTTGCTCTTTGAAATGCGTGGCTGCCGCACGGCTGACATAAAAAGCGCCATAGAGGTGCACCTTGATGACGGCGTCCCACTCGTCCACGCTCATCTTGTGGAAGAAACGGTCACGCAAAATACCCGCGTTGTTGACCACCACATCGACACGGCCAAAGGTGTCGAGCGCGGTTTGGATGATGCGGCCTGCGCTCGCAGCTTCCGACACGCTGTCGGTGTTGGCCACCGCCTCTGCGCCTAGGGCTTTGATTTCGTTCACCACCGCTTGGGCCGGACCGGCGTCGTTGCCTTCGCCTGACACCGAAGCACCAATGTCGTTGACCACCACTTTGGCGCCTTCGCGGGCCATGGCCAACGCGATGTCGCGGCCGATGCCACCACCTGCGCCCGTGACCACCACCACCTTGCCTTCGACCATGGGTGCTGTGTGTGTGTGTGCGTTGCTCATCTTCATCTCCTTTTCAATGACGTGATTTGGTTATTTGTTGACGGGCCACTGAAACGACAGTGGCTCCTTGTTGATAAAGCGGTTCACCGCTGTCTTGTGTTCTTGGGTGCCCATGGCCAGGGCCTGTGCATTGGCTTCGTTCTCTAGCGAGGTCGACAACTCACCGCCCCATCCCGCAAAGGTGCGCTTGATCAAGCTCACCGCCGTGGGGGAGGCATGGACAAAGCTCGCGGCCACCGCTTGGGCGCGCGCCATCAAGGCGTCGGGCTCATGCAGCTCCATCACCAAGCCGAGTTGCAAGGCTTCGGGGCCTTCGACGTCACGGGCCGAGAGCATCAGCTCTTTGGCGCGCTGCACGCCCACGATGCGGGGCAAGGTGTAGAACGCGCCGCAATCAGGCACCAAGCCCACTTTCAAGAACGACATGCAAAAGCGTGCGCGAGGCGTGGCCAACACAAAGTCTGCCGCCAAGGCCAAACTGAAGCCTGCGCCTGCAGCCGCGCCATCGACGGCGGCGATGACCGGACGATCGAGGGTGAGCAAGTCTTGCAGCCACATGTGCAGGTCTTGCAGGCGTTGACGCCAGCCTTGGTTGTCCAAGCCCACGGTCGCAATGTTTTTCAAATCACCGCCTGAGCAAAAGTGGCCGTTGGCCCCCGTCAAAATCAAAGCGCGGATGGACGGATCACGGCGAATGTGGCTCACCACTTGGGCCACTTCGACGCGCATCGCGGGATCCAGCGCATTGCGTTTGCTGGGGTTGTCCAGCGTCAGCGTGGCAACGTGCTGGTCCACGCTGAAGCGAATGGTTTTGAAGTCGTTCATGCGCATCACTCCTGAGGCGTCCAGCCGGCACTCAAATCACGACCACCCGCGAGTGAGCTGCCGCCGTCCACCGGGATGACAGCGCCCGTCACAAACTGTGCGTGGCGTGAGCTTAAAAACATCGCCATGTCGGCAATTTCTTCGGTGGTCCCCATGCGGCCCAAAGGCACCGACGACGACATGCGCGCCATCGCTTGCGGTGTGGGTGCGAGGCGTCGCACGCCTTCGGTGTCGCCAATCGGGCCGGGCACGATGGAATTGACGCGAATGCCCTCGCTGCCCCATTCCATCGCCAACACGCGGGTGAGCATGTCCACACCGGCTTTGGCGGCACACACATGGGCTTGGTACATGGTGGGGTTGTAGGCCTGCGGTGCCGAGATGTTGAGCACCGAGGCGCCGGGTTTCTTGAGGTATTCATGCGCCCCGCGCAAGACGTGGAAGGTGCCGTTCAAGTCAATGTCCACCACGGTGCGAAAGCCTTTGGCCGACATGCCCAAGGCAGGCGCCACAAAGTTGCCGGCAGCCCCCGAGACCAGCACATCAAAGTCTCCCATGGCGGCATGGGCCTGGGCCAACACATCGGCAATGGCTTGCGCATCGCGCACATCGGCGCTGTAGCCATGGATGTGCGCACCAGGCTGGGTCAAGGCTTTGAGCTCGGCCACTGCGCCGGCCACACGTTCGCTCGATCGGCTGACAATCGCCACGCTCGCGCCATTGGCGGCAAAGGCTTTGGCAATGCCTAGGTTGATGCCGCTGCTGCCGCCGGCCACGAACACATTGCAGCCCTGAAAATTTTGAATCGCCATGTCTGCTGTTGCTTCCTTAAGTTGCGGCGCGTTCTGCGTCTTGCAGCTCGCGCCAAAGAATTTTGCCGGTGCCTGATTTGGGCAAACTGTCCATGAAGCGCACCAAGCGCGGCGCTTTGTAGACCGCCATGCGTTCACGCGACCAATCGACGATGTCTTGCTCGGTGACCTTGCCGCGGGCATCGGGCTTGAGCACCACCAACACTTTGACGGTTTCACCCCGATGCGGGTCGGACACACCCACCACACAGGCTTCGTGGATGGCCGGGTGTTCGTACATGGTGCTCTCGACCTCGGCCGGCCACACTTTGTAGCCCGAGGCATTGATCATGCGTTTGAGTCGGTCGCGCATGAAGAAGTAGCCCTCTTCGTCGATGCTGGCCAAGTCGCCGGTGCGGAAAAAACGTTTGCCATCGCGCTCGAAAAAAGCGTCGCGATCAGCGGCTTCGTTTTTCCAATACCCCAGCATGAGTTGATCGCCGCTGGTGACGATCTCGCCGACCTCGCCTTGAGGCAAGGCTTCTAAGGTGATGGGGTCGACGATGCGGGCATCGACGCCCGGCGTCATCACCCCCAAGCACTGGCGCTTGCCGCGCGCGGGTGGGTTGCCCAACAAGAACGAGGCGGTTTCCGACAAGCCATACGCCTCGTTGTAGCTGATGCCAAAGCGCGATTGCAGCAAAGAAGCCACCGACTCAGGCATGGCCGCCCCTCCGCCCGACAGCGTGGACAAGCTGGCCAAGTCCCACTCGTTGGCTTTGGGGTTGGCAAAGAAATCGATCAACATGGCAGGCGGTGCAGCCCAGCTGGTGACGCGGTGTTTTTCAATCAAACGCGCAGCGGTGGGCGCGTGCCAGCGCGGCATCATGACGATGGTGGCGCTCAAGGTGATGGGCACGTTCATGCCGCCTTGCATGCCCAGCATGTGGAACATGGGCGCCACCGCCAAGAACACCGATTCGGCATGCAGACCGCGCCAAACCTGCGAACTCATGTTCGACGCCAACACCGTGGCGTGCGTGTGCTTGCAGCCCTTGGGATGCCCCGTGGTGCCCGAGGTGTAGGGCAAGACGCACAGGTCGTTCACGTCGGGATGTTTCGCAGGCGGGGCCAACTGCAAGGCGATGGCCTCTTCCATGCCATGCAAGCCCGCCTGGCTCAAAGGCAGACGCGGAGCCAACACCACATCGGGCAAGTCGGGGTCGATGTGCTCGGCGGGCAAGGCGTCGCTGTAGGCATGCACCATCACGGCCTTCAAGCCATCGGGGGTCTGCGTTTGCATGTTGGGCAGCACATGGCTCAACAGTTCTTGCGCGACCAGGGCCACCTGGGCGCCGCTGTTGTGCATGTAGTAAGCCACCTCTTCGGCGGTGCTCATGGCGTTGACGGGCACCACCACGGCACCGGCGCGCATCACAGCATAAAAAGCTTCGATGAACTGCGGGCAGTTCTGGCTCACCAACAACACGCGGTCGCCGGGCTGCACGCCCAGGCGTTGCGACAAGTAACCTGCCAAAGCATTCACACGCGTGCGCAGTTGGCCGTAGCTCAGTGCACGTCCCCCATACACGATGGCTGCTTTGTGGGGGTAGCGGTCTGCGGCCACGTCCAGGTAGTGCGTCAGAGGCACCTGCGGCACCATCAGCCGATCTGGAAGCCCCTTGGGCCAGAACGCTCTGGAAGAAATCGCCATGTGTGTGTCTCCGTGTTCGGTTCGAGCTCGTGTGTACAAGGCGTCAGAGCGTGCGAGAAATAAGCTCTTTCATCACCTCGGTGGTGCCGCCATAAATGCGGTTCACACGCGAGTCCACAAAGGCACGGGCAATCGGGTAGTCCATCATGTAGCCGTAGCCACCATGCAGCTGCAAGAGCTCGTCCAAGGCACGGCCCAGCTCTTCGGTGCTGAAGAGTTTGGCAATGGCCGCCTCTTCAACCGTGAGCTTGCGTTTCAAGTGCTCGACCAAGTATTGGTCCACCATGATGCGCACCGCGGTGGTCCGTGCTTTGATGTCGGCAAGCTTGAAGCGCGTGTTTTGAAAATCAAACAAGGGCTTGCCAAACACCACACGCTCTTTGGTGTAGCGCACGGTCTCGGCCAACATGGCTTCCATCTTGGACGCTGCCCCCAGCGCGATGATGAAACGCTCTTGCGCAAGCTCTTGCATCAAATAGCTGAAGCCTTTGTTTTCTTCGCCCAACAAGTTCGAAACGGGGACGCGCACATCGTCAAAGAACAACTCGGCCGTGTCCGCGGCTTCTTGCCCCATCTTGTCGAGCTTGCGTCCTTTGCGAAAACCGGGGCGATCGGCTTCGACCAAGATCAAAGACACGCCTTTGGAGCCCAACTCAGGCTGGGTCTTGGCAACAACCACCACCAAGTCACAGTTGAGGCCGTTGGAGATGAAGGTCTTGGCACCGCTGATGATGTAGTCATCGCCCTCGCGGCGTGCGGTGGTGCGAATGGCTTTCAAGTCGCTGCCGGCGCCAGGCTCGCTCATTGCCACGGCGAGGATCACCTCGCCAGCGGCGCACTTGGGCAGCCATTGGCTTTTTTGCGCATCCGTGCCCAAGCGTTCGATGTAAGGCGCCACGACATCCGAGTGCAAACCGAATCCCAAACCGCTGACGCCTGAGCGTGCAATCTCTTCGACGATCACGGCGGCATGGCCAAAGTCACCGCCAGCACCGCCCCACTTGGGATCCATGGACGTGCAGAGCAAGCCTTCACGACCGGCTTTGAGCCAAGTTTCACGATCGACCTTGCCGTCTTTGTCCCATTGGGCTTGACGGGGTTTGCATTCGCGCTCTAAAAAACGGCGCACGGATTCGCGCAGCATTTCATGGTCATCCCGAAATGCGGTGCGGGGGTAAGTCAAAACGGTTTCCATGGCCGCGCTCAAGGACGGCCACCGCCGCAGACCAACACCTGGCCGCTGACGTAGTTGGATTCAGGAATGCAGAACATGTAGACCGCACCGGCTGCCTCCTCGGGTGTGCCGCCTCGGCCTAAAGGAATCGTGGCTTCGGCCGCCTTCAGGCGATCGGGTTGCACGCCCACCGCAATGGTGCGACCTGCAATGTCCACGCTGGCGTCGCCTGCGGTGAGGGGCTGTGTCAGGCGGGTCATGATCAAACCAAACGCCACGCTGTTGACGTTGACTTTGTAGCGGCCCCACTCTTTGGCCATGGCTTTGGTCAAGCCATTGATGCCCGCTTTGGCGGCGGCGTAATTGGCTTGGCCTGCGTTGCCGTACACGCCCGAGGTGGACGAAATGTTGACCACCTTGCGAAACACGTCTTGGCCCGCATCGGCCTCTTTTTTGGCGGCTTCGCGGATGAAGCCCGAGGCCGCACGCAAGATGCGAAACGGCGCCGTCAAGTGCACAGCGAGCATGGCTTCCCATTGCTCGTCGCTCATTTTTTGCACCACGTTGTCCCAGGTGTAGCCCGCGTTGTTGACGATGATGTCGATGCCACCAAAGCTGTCCAAGGCTTGTTTGACAAAGCGATCGGCAAAGTCCGCATCGGTGACGCTGCCCACACACGCCACGGCGTGACCGCCACGGGCCACAATGTCGGCCACGGTTTGGGCGGCAGGTGCAGCGTCCAAATCGTTGATCACGACTTTGGCGCCTTCGCTGGCCAACTTCAAAGCAATTTCACGGCCAATGCCGCGACCAGAACCAGAGACCAAGGCCACTTTGCCTTCGAGTTTGCGTGTCATGTTGTGTGTTTCCTGAAAATTTAAGACAAAGCCACCAAGGCCTCGCCAGTGAGCTTGACTTGTCCGTCTTGGTTGACGGTGGATAAGGTGACGCGGGCACAAGGCTCGCCGTTGATGTGGAGTTTTTCCACCACTTCGCCCGAGCAGGTGATGCGCTCGCCCACGTGAGTCATGGCGGCAAAGCGCACGCTGTAGTGGCGCAACGCGGTTTGGGGCACCCACTGGGTCAGCACATGTCCGAGCCAGGCCATGGACAACATGCCGTGGGCAATCACGTCGCTCATGCCTGCGGCGTGCGCAAAGTCGGTGTCCACGTGGATGGGGTTGTGGTCGCCCGAAGCGCCACAGTACAAGGCCAAGTTCAAACGCGAAATGGGCGGGGTTTGAAATGGAGGCAAGGCGTCGCCGACTTGCACGCTGTCAAAGGTCAATGCAGCAGCCATGGTCAAGCTCCTTTGGAATTGCGAATCACGGTGACGCAGCGCAGCTCGGCAATGCGTTCGTTGCGTTGGTTGGTGACCAGGGTTTTGCGCTCTACAAACTCCAAGGCGCCATCGCGCTTGTCGTAGATGTCGGCAATGCGTTGCGAGAACGTCAAGGTGTCACCGGCATAGGCCATGGCGTAATAGGTGAAACCTTGCTCGCCGTGCAACAAGGTGCGGTAGTCCATGCCCAACAAATTGCGGATGGCCGCAGGGTCTGGCGCTTCCATCTCCAGGCAAAACAAAAACGAAGGCGGCACTGGCAAGTGCGGATGGCCTTGGGCTTGCGCCGCGGCCACATCGCTGTACACCGGGTCGGTTTGGCCAATCGCCTTGGCAAAGAAACGCAAACGTCCGGGCTCCACCGTGGCCGAGAACGACGGCATGGTGTGACCGATGAATTTTTTATCAATCATCTGTGTGCACTCCTCAGACGGCTTGGTAGAGCGTGACCACGCAGGCGCCGCCCAAGCCGAGGTTGTGTTGCAGGGCCAAGCGTGCGCCCTCGACCTGGCGTTGATCGGCTTGACCTCGCAACTGCCACACCAGCTCGGCGCACTGTGCCAAACCGGTCGCCCCCAAGGGGTGGCCTTTGGACAGCAAACCGCCGGAGGGGTTGGTGACCACGCGGCCGCCGTAGGTGTTGTCGCCATCCAAGATGAACTTCTCTGCCGTGCCTTCTGGCGTGAGGCCCAAGGCTTCGTAGGTCAGCAACTCGTTGGCGGTGAAGCAGTCGTGCAACTCCACCACGTCGAGGGCATCGGGGCCAATGCCTGCAGCTTCATAGACTTGTTGAGCGGCGGCCGCACTCATGTCGTAGCCAACCACACGACGCATGTCGTTGGTCTCAAACGTGCTGGGCGTGTCAGTGGTCATGGCTTGTGCCGCGATGACCACGCGCATGTCCAGGTTGTGCTTTTTGGCAAAGTCCGCCGAGCAAACGATGGCCGCGGCGGCACCGCAAGTGGGTGGGCAGCATTGGTAGCGCGTGAGCGGGTCGAACACGGTCGGTGCGGCCATGACCTCGTCCAAGGTCAAGGTTTGGCGAAACACCGCCAGCGGGTTGCGTGCGGCGTGTTGACGGGCTTTGACCGAGATGCGGCCGAAGGTGTCTTTGCGAATGCCGTATTGGGCGATGTAGTCGCGCCCTGCACCGCCAAAAAACTGCGCAGCGCGCGGCGCATCAGCTTGGTAGCCTTGATGGGCCGTCATCACCTCGGCAAAACGCGACATGGGAGAAGGACGGTCGTCGTAAGCGCCTTTGAGGGCACCGGGCACCATTTGGTCAAAGCCCAAAGCGATGGCGCATTCGACCATGCCACTCTCTACCGCTTGACGCGCCAAAAACAAAGCGCTGGAGCCGCTGGAGCAGTTGTTGTTGACGTTGAACACCGGAATGCCCGTGAGCCCCACGCCGTAAATCGCAGCTTGGCCAGAGGTGGAGTCGCCATACACATAGCCCACATAGGCTTGTTGCACGTCTTTGTAGTTCACACCCGCGTCTTCGAGCGCCAACTTGGCCGCACGTGCACCCATCACGGTGTAGGGATCACTGGCGCCGGGCTTGGTGAAAGGAATCATTCCGACGCCAACAACGTGAACGGCTCTTTGCATGCGTGTCATATGGGCTCCTGAAAAAAGATGTTGCGTTGGATGCAGTTTGAAAGCAATCCAACACAACAGCAATCACAGATCGCACCAAAATGATTGGCAGAAACGATCAATCAAGGGTTTTTGCGGAGGTGTCTTGATCGTGTAGGTGACACCTGGGAACTGACAGACTCAGGCGTCGTGCAGCGCAGACTCTGTGGCCGCCAAATGCGTCTGGCGATAAGCGCCCGGTGACACCCCCGTCCACCCTTTGAAGGCGCGGTGGAAGGTGCTGGCTTCTGAAAAGCCCAGGCGGTTGGCAATGTCGAGCAAGGTCAGCTCGGGTTGGTTCAGGTATTCGATGGCCACGTCGCGGCGCAAATCGTCTTTGATGGCCTGGTAGCCCTGCCCCTCATCGCGCAGGCGGCGGCGCAGGGTTTGTGGCGTCATCGACAGCGCTTGCCCCACAGCTTCGAGCGATGGCAGCTCTTGCGCCAAGCTGCGACGCAGCAGGCGACGGATGCGCTCGGTCAAACTGGTTTGGTCGCGGTACTTCACCAACAAACAGGCAGGGGCTTGTTGCAAGAACTCATCCAAGCTGTGCGTGGTTTGCACCACGGGCAAATCAAGCCACGAGGCATCAAAGCGAAAACCCGCCCAGTTGCGTTCAAAGCGCAGCGGGGCTTGAAACAAACGCGCGGCATCGGAGGCAAAGCCGGCTTCGATTTCGGGATACACCACATCCACCAACGGAATGCGACGCGCCACCAACCAACAGGCCAAGCCGTAGGTGAAAAAACCAAAGGAACGTTTGGCATACGCCAAACGCGAATCTTGCCGTCCCTTAGAAACCAAACGCACCGAGGCCAGCCCTTGCTCCACTTGGATGCGGGGCACAAAGTCGTCCAACATGAGGTGGTAGAAACGCAGGCCCATGGTCAAGGCCTCTCCCAAGGTTTCGCAATGCACCACCATGCGGCACACCTGCGCAAAGCTACCGAGTTTGAGCGGTTGTTGACACAAGCCCCAGAGCTCGTCGCGGGTGGCACGGCGCAACACCATGATGAGGGCTGCGTATTGGCCTTGAGTCACACGCGACAGCGGTGAGTCCAGCAAGCCAGGCGAAATGCCGGCGCGCAGCAGCAAGGCGTTGATGTCTATGTCGCGCTGCACCGCACCCTGCAAGATCTGATGGACCTGCCCAATGGGAATCGTGTGGTGCGTGGTGGACGTCGACATGAAATCAGTTTAAACCGACAACACCGCCCACTCAATCACCCCAGCGACCGAGGTACATGAACAGGGCCGTGACCAAGCCGTAGCACAGCATGGCAAAGCTGATGAGCGCAAACATGGTCGCCGCGTCGGCGCCTTGACGCACCAAGATCACCCCACCCACGGCCACCATGACCAAACGCAAGGTACCGGCCAACACGGGCCCCACCAGCTTGCCCGCCCCTTGCGAGGCAAAGTACAGACACAGGCCAAATGCGAAAAATGCATACGACGGCCCGACCCATAAGAAATAACTTTGGGCGTAGCCAATGACGTGTTCGTTGGTGGTGAACATGCGCGACCATTGGTCGGGGAAGCACGCCACCACAGCACCAATCAGGCCTACGATGGCGGCGGACAAACCCGCCCCCGTCCACGCCACTTGACGCGCCCGCTTGACCAAGCCCGCGCCCATCGCCATGCCCACCATGGGCACGCAAGCCACGCCGATGGCAAAGGTGATGGGGATCAACAAGAACTCCAACCGGGTGCCAATGCCATAGCCCGCCAAGGCCTCTTCACCGAAACCGGCCACGATGCGGGTGAGGATCAAAATCGTCAACACCGTTTGCAGCGACGAAATGCTGGCGATGCCACCGACTTTCAAAATCTCCATGAAGTAGCCGCGATGCACGGTGGCCGTGAAGCTCAGATGCACACGGCTCTTGCTTGAGCGCAGGTACACAAACAAATAAATCGCACCGAAGGTGAACGCCAGCACCTGCCCCAGCGCGACGCCCGCCATACCAAAGGAAGGAATGGGCCCCAGCCCCAAACCCAGCACGCCGCCCAAACACACTTGCGCGATGGCCACCGCCAACAAAGTCACCGACGGTGTTTTCATGTTGCCCGAACCACGGATGGCCGAGGCAAACGCGTTGGTCAACCAAATGCTCAGCGAGCCTATAAAGGCCACGTTGGCGTAGATCAGCGCTTGCTCCAGCGCATCCCCTTGGCCACCAATGAGTTGAAAAATCGAACGCCCCCAGAGCAAGATGATCAAGCTCAAACACAGGCCCAGGGTCAAGCTGATGATCACCGCATGCCAGACCAAGGCATTCGCTTTGACGGTATTGCCCGCGCCAATCGCGCGACTGATGGCCGATGAAATGCCCCCGCCCATGGATCCCGCCGAAAGCATTTGCTGCAACATGATCAAAGGAAACACCAGCGCCATGCCCGCCAAAGGGGTGAGCCCCAGCTTGCCCACATAACTGGTTTCTGCGATGCTGACCAAAGCCGTGGCCACCATGGCAAACATATTGGGAACACTCAAGCGCCAAATGGTGGGAAAGATGGGCGCAGAGGTCAGGGGGTGGTGAGCGGTCATAGACGTTGAGCTTATGCGAACTGCGCAGGTCTTGCCTGGCACCTGCAAGACACCCGTGCCGCCACGGTGATGGGGCCCTCTAGAATTTGAATGATTCAAAACCAACAACAAAGGAAGCCCCCATGAGCGTTTATGACACCCTGCAATCCCTGAACATCACCCTGCCCCCTGTGGCTGTGCCTGCAGCGGCGTATGTGCCGTTTGTGCAAACCGGCAAGCTGGTGTTTCTGAGCGGCCACATCGCCAAGCATGACGGCAAACCTTGGGTGGGCCAATTGGGCAAGACCTTGCAAACGGCCGATGGCCAAGCTGCAGCACGCGCCGTGGCAATCGATTTGTTGGGCACGCTGCACGCCGCGGTGGGCGACTTGAACAAAGTCGCGCGCATTGTCAAAGTGATGAGCCTGGTCAACTCGGCCCCTGACTACACCGAGCACCACTTGGTGACCAACGGTTGCAGCGAGCTGATCGGCCAAGTGTTTGGCGACAAGGGCGCACACGCACGCAGCGCATTTGGCGTGGCGCAACTGCCTTTGGGCGCTTGCGTTGAAATTGAATTGATCGCCGAGCTGGCCTGATCCACCGCACCATGCACACCGCTTCCCCAACGCCCACGCTCTGGCAGCAAAGCAGCGCACACGTGCGCGCCACCGCTGATTTCGTGGGGCTCATCGCCCTGCTGTGGGGCTTGGGCTTGGGTGCGGCCATGGCGCTTTATGGTGCCAACGATGTGGCGCTGGCAAGCAGCATCAGCAGTCACGCCTTGTTGCAAAAGTTACCCAGCCTGATGACGGGCTTGGTACTCAGCGTGCGCTTGGTGTTGTTTCAAGCATTGGAAGCCCAAGACCAAGACATCTGGACCGACAGCCTGGCCGCCATGTGGAGTGCGTGGATTGGGCTGGCTGTGTTCGTGAGCTGCGGCTTAATCGGCTATGTGCTGGGCATCGAAACCTTCAGCGCCGGATTCGCCGACATGGCCTTGGATGAGCTGGCCCAACACACACCGCCCAGCGATGTGCTGCGCTTGCTGGTGCGCACCAGTGTGATCGCCGCAGGCTTGGGTGGCTTGGGCCATGTGGAACGTTTGTTTTTGTCGCATCCCCAAGACGAACCGTCACGCAGTGCCACACGTTTGCTGTGGCTCATGGTGTTGTGGGTGTTGGGGATCGAAATCGTCGATTCGTATTTGGCTTGGCTCTTGAGCGCTTGAGCGCATCACGCAGCTTCACTATTGGAGAAACGCCCCATGAGCTCACGCACACACGCACTTCGCAACCTCGTGCTGATCACTGTCTTGGCACTTGCCGTGTTGGTGGGGCTGGGATTTTGGCTGGCCAAAAAGCAAGGCGCGTTTGACGACAACCTCACGCTGAACTTCAGCAGCACCTCAGGCCAGCATTTGAGCCAAGGCATGAAAGTGGTGTACCAAGGCTTTCCGGTCGGACAGGTCAAAGCCTTGGAGCTCACCCCCAGCGGTCAATTTGAAGGCCGTTTGGTGGTGCGCGAAAAATACCGCGGCTTGGTGACCGAGGGCTCCACCTTGGAGCTGGCCACGGGCAAATTGGTGGGGGCAGAGTTGGTGCTCAAGAAACATGCGAGCAGCACCGCGCCCATGCAAAACGGTCAGTCGATTGAGATGACGCACTTCGATTTGGCGCACGAGTTAGAGAAAAAAATCATGGACAAGATCGACCCCGCAGTGGCCCGTGTGATGGCCATGACGGGCGAAGTGCTCGATCCGCACAAGGGTGTGCCTGCGACCTTGAACCACATCAACAACACCTTGATGTCGACCGAGAAGTTGTTGAACGGTCTCAACGCCCGAGCACAAGACCCACGCGTTGACCACCTGCTGACGCACTTGGACGAAGCCAGTGCCAGCGTGGTGCGCAACGCCAACTTGACTGAAAAAACCATGCAGCACACCCACCAGGTGCTGGAGAGCACCAACAGCTTGGTGCAAAACACCAACCAAACGCTGCAAGACTTTCGCAGCACCACGCTTGGCCGTTGGTTGGCACCGGCCCGTGCTCCGCAAGCCACGGGCAGTGCGGCCAAGTGACGTGGGTTTATTCGTCGAAGTCCCAGATCTGATGCAGGTCTAGGCGGATCAAGGCCAACAACTCAATCACATCGATGTGCATGCGCTGGGCGGCGTAGCGGTTGTCGCTGGCCGTGCGGGCAATTTGCAGCACATCGGCCATGCTGCCCTCGCCCAAGGCGTAGGCTTTGCGCGCCTTGTCGGCGGCCAAGGCTTGGCGTTGTGCGGCGAGTTGCAGGCTTTCAGCCGCTTGGCGTTTGTGTTGAAACTGCGACCACATGCTGTCAAACGACGCACTGAGTTGCTGCGTTGTCCATTGCACTTTCTCGTCGGCCACGTTGGCGTCGGCGTAGGCAGCGCTGGCGTGCTGCGCACGGGCCGAGCCCGGGAAAGGCATAGACAACGTCACGCCCGACACATGTTCGGCCCCTGCCCGTTCGCGTGCCGTGAACACGCCCACCGTTGGGTCTGGCAAGCGATCGCGCTCGGCGCGCTGGGCCGTCAAGCGCATGCGCTGCGCGTCCACACGCAGCATGTTGAGCTCGTGGTTTTTGGCCAAAAAAGCATCGCGCAAATCAGGCAAGCCCTCGTTCAACACGGGCAAGGTGGCGTCATGCAAACGGGTGGGAAATGGAACGCTGGGGTAGCGCCGACCCAAGGCCGCCGCCGCAGAAGCCAGTTGGGCGTTGGCCACCGACAAGGCAGCGGACACGCGGTCGAGCTCCGCACCGGCCAACTCGGTGTCGAGCTTGGAGACTTCGCCTTGCTTGAACTGGCTCTGTGTCAAACGTTGCATCTGGCTGGCCAACGCGTGTGCGGTGTGGGCATTCTTTTGATCGGCCAATGCGCGTTGGTAGTTAAACCAATAGGTCAGCATCTCGCGGCTGGCCTCATGCACGGCATCGGCGTATTCGATGTCTGCAAAGGCTTGCGTTTGGGCCGACAAATCGGCGTCCATGCCGCGCTTGCCCCAGAAACGAATCGGACGCTCCAAGCTCACGATGGATTCACCCTGGCTCGCTCCCAGTGTGGCATCGCGTCGGCGCTGGGCGGTGGTGCGAACCACGAACTCGGCACTGCCCGACGCAATGCCTTGCGCACGAAAGCTGAGCGCTTCTTTCTTCGCACGTGCGCCTTGAATCAAAGGGCTGGTCAAGATGGCTTCTTTGGCCGCAGTCTCGGGTGGCAAATACGGCAGCAAAGCGGGTTCGGCATGTGCCCACGTGGTGGCGCACACACACATCAAGAAGAGTTTTCTCATGGCTTTCTCCACGGCATGAAGCGGTTCAAGGCGTGCCAAGGCAGTGACGCCATGCCTCCAAAACGTTCGAACAATTTGGGCAACAGCAACAGGGTCAACAAGGTGGAGCTGATCAAGCCGCCGGTCACCACAATCGCCAAGGGGCGCTGAATTTCAGAACCAGGCCCCGTGGCAAACAGCAAGGGAATCATGCCCAAGGCGGTGATCACCGCCGTCATCAACACGGGACGCAAGCGCCGTTCGGTACCCAAGCGCACCACCGTGTTCAAGGCTTCCCCACCAAGCAAGCGTTCGTTGAAGTGGGTGACCATCACCACCCCGTTGAGCACCGCAATGCCCAACAACGCGATGAAGCCCACCGATGCGGGCACCGACAAATACTCGCCCGACACAGCCAAGGCCACCACACCGCCCACCATGGCAAACGGAATGTTCATGAAGATGATGCCGGCCTGCACGGCGGAGCCAAAGGTGAACATCAAAATGGTGAAGATCAACACCAGAGCGGCAGGAATGACCAACCCCAAGCGTGCGGCGGCACGTTGCTGGTTTTCAAACTGGCCGCCCCAAACCACGTTCAAATTCGGCGGCAGCGTCAAGGCAGACACGGCCTTTTGTGCGTCCTTCACAAAGCCCGTCAAATCGCGGCCATCGACCGAAACTTGAATGCTGGTGAAGCGCGCACTTTGCTCATGGTCCACACGAATCGGTCCATCGACCCAGCGGATATCGGCCAAGGCATTGGCAGCCCACACCCGACCATCAGGGGCGGACAAGCGCATGTTCTTGAACGCTTCAGGGCTGTCGCGCAACGCGTCATTGCCTTTGAGGGTGAGCGGCGTGCGCACACCGTCTTGCAGCACATAGCCCAAGGCTTCGCCTTCAATTTGGTTTTTGAACGCTTGCTGCAAACCTTCCACACTGAAGCCCGCTTGGCCTAAGGTGGTGCGGTTCAAGGCGACCGACACGTATTGCAAGCCTTCGGCCTTGGGCGCGATCACCTCGGCCGCCCCAGGCACGGTGCGGACCGCTTCGGCAATTTGATGTGCGGCAGTGTTGATGGCGTTGAGGTCTGAGCCAAAAATCTTGATGGCCACATCGCCGCGCGTACCGGTGAGCATTTCAGACACACGCATTTCAATCGGCTGAGTGAAGCCATACACCAGGCCTGGAAAGCCCTCCATCACCGTGCGCAGGTGGTCCATGATGTCTTCTTTGGAACCTCGCCATTCACCTTTGGGTTTCAAGACCAAGAAGGTGTCCGTCTCGTTCAAGCCCATGGGATCGAGCCCAAGCTCATCAGAGCCCACACGTGCCACGATGGCCTTCACTTCAGGCACCTCCGCCAGGATGGCTTGCTGCACGCGGGTGTCCAGCTCCAGCGATGACGCCAGCGAAATAGAGGGCAGCTTTTGCAGCTGAATCAAGATGTCGCCTTCATCCAAGGTGGGCATGAAGGTTTTGCCAATCACGGTGTACAAACCCATCGCTGCCACCAAGGACAGCACCGACACGCGATACAGCCACTTCGGTTGAGCCCACACGCGGTCGCGCAGACGCACATACGCGGCATGGACTTTTTGCACCAAGGTCGGCTCGTGCGTGCCCTGTTCTTTGAGCAACAAAGAGGCCAAGGCAGGAATCACCGTGAAGGCCAACAACAAGGACGACACCAAGGCCATGACGATGGTGATGGCCACCGGGGCAAACAACTTACCCTCTAAGCCTTCGAGGGTGAGCAAGGGCAAGAACACCACGCAAATGATCAACACGCCCGACACCACAGGTTTGACGACTTGGCGCACAGCGGCTAACAAAATTTCAGTGGTCGACAAGGCATGGTGCTTTTGTGCGTGCGCGGCAAAAGCGGTTTCGATGTTCTCAACCACCACCACCGACGCGTCGACCAACATGCCCAACGCAATGGCCAAGCCCCCCAAGCTCATCAAGTTGGCAGTCAAGCCAAAGGTGCGCATGAGCATGAAGGTGGACAACAAAGACAAGGGCAAAGACACCGCCACAACCAAGGCCGCGCGGATGCCGCCCAGAAACACATACAAGATGATGCACACCAACACGGCGGCTTCGATCAAGGCGTGAATCACGGTGTCCGCGGCACGGGTGACCAACTCACCGCGGTTGTAAAACGTGTGCACCGTCATGCCCTTGGGCAGTCGGGTTTCAAGCTGCTTGAGCTTGGTGTCGACCGCATCGACCAACTGACGGGCATTGACGCCCCGCATGCCGAGCACCAGGCCTTCCACCGCTTCGCCCTGCCCGTTTTGCGTGACTGCGCCATAGCGCGTCAAGGCGCCGAGTTGCACAGTGGCCACGTCGTCGAGTTGCACCTTGGCGTTGTGGGCTGCGTCCACGCGGATGGTGCGCACATCGTCCAAGGTTTTGATGGCGCCTTCGACACGCACCACCAAGGCCTCTTCGCCAGACGTCAAACGGCCCGCGCCATCGTTGCTGTTGTTGGCCAACAAGGCTTGGCGCACATCGCCCATGCGCACGCCCAAGGCTGCCATCTTGGCGTTGTGCGGGACCACTTCGAAGGTTTGCACTTCACCCCCCAAGGAGTTGACTTCGGCCACACCGGGGATGGTGCGCAGCTCGGGACGGATCACCCAATCGAGGACGCGGCGCTTCTGCGCCAAGCTGAAGCCTTCGCCCTCGACGGTGAACATATAAACCTCGCTCAAGGGCGTGGTGATGGGCGCCAAACCGCCGCTGACGCTGGCGGGCAAATCGCGCATCACGCCGTTCAAGCGCTCGGAGACTTGTTGGCGCGCCCAATACAGATCAATGCCTTCGTCAAAGTCGATGGTGATGTCGGCGATGCCGTACTTCGAGATGGAGCGCACCACGCGTTTGTTGGGAATGCTGAGCAGCTCTTGCTCAATCGGCTTGACCACGCGTTGCTCGACCTCTTCCGGTGTCATGCCCGGAATTTTCAAAATCACTTTGGCTTGCGTGGGCGAGATGTCGGGAAAGGCATCGATGGGCAAGTTCAACCAAGCATGGATGCCGGCGACAAACAGCGCCAGCGCACAGGCCAGCGTGAGGCTGCGGTAACGCAGGCTCAGTCGGATGAGGTGTTCAAACATCACTCGTCCTTTTGCAGCAAGGCACGCAAGGCAGCAATGCCACTGACCGCGACCTTGGCCCCAGCGGGCAAGCTGGCATCGATCAGCGACATGTCGTCACTGCCCGAGAGCACGCGCACCGGTTGGGCCACAAAGCCTTGCGCATCGGCCACGAACACCCAAGGCCGACCGCGCCATTGCGTGACCGCGCGCGAAGGCACCAGCCACTGATTCTCAAGCTTGGCTTGGGTGGCGTTGGCTTTGCTGTGGACCGTGACCGACAACAACTCCCCCACCTGCAACGTGCCTTTGGTGTGCACCAAGGCACGCGCATGGGCCGATTGGCTGGCGTCCACCGCACGGCTGACGCCAATGATTTTGGCTTTGGCCTGGCGCGCAGGAATACTCACCTCGTCGCCGGGTTGCAGCAGCGCCGCTTTGTCGGTGGAGAGTTGCAAGTCGAGTTGCAACTGGCTCGCGTCGGCCAATCTGAACAGCACCGCCCCCGCCTCCACACGCTGGCCGACCGAAGCAAAGGCTTCCAACACAGTGCCCGACAGCGGTGACTTGAGAACGCCCGTGGCATAGCCGGCGTTGTCGCCCTCAAAGCGCATGCCCGACGCAGCCAGTTCCGCTTCGCGTGATTGCAGTAATGATTTGGCCGCCTCTTGCTTGGCACGGCTGAGCTGCAAACGCACGGCGGGGATGATGCCTTCGTCGAACATGGCTTGATCGCGTTGGGCTGCGGCACTGGCTGTTTTGTAGTCCAGCGAGGCCTCGGTCAACAAGCGACGGGCATCACCCAACAGGGGGCTGGTGAAATTGGCCAAACTGCCACCGGCTTTGACGTTGTCGCCCACCCCCACCAACAGGCGCGAGATTTGCCCGGCATAAGGGGCTGAAACGGTGATTTCTTTACCCGGTGGCGTGACCACCGTGGCACTGGCCAGCACCTGGCCTTGGGTCGACGCTTGCACGCTGGTTACTTGCACACCCAAGCTGGCTTGCTGCTTGGCACTGATGGCCAACGCCACAGGCGCAGATTGCGATTGCGATTGCGATTGCGATTGCGATTGCGATTGCGATTGCGCCTGTGTCTGTGTCTGTGTCTGTGTCTGCGCCACGGTCAGGCACAAGCTCGCAGCGACGACACCGTATTTCAAATGTTTGAACATTTCCAACCTCACAAAGAACAGTTTGAAGCACCGCGTGCCTCACACAGGCACGGATAAACGGATCAACTGTTCAAGCAAGGCGGCGCATGGGCCAGCGGTGGAAAACCTGCACGGAAGGCACGGTGCGGCCTGCTGACAACAGGCGCTACGCCACAGCCGATCAACTGTGCGCCAACGCAGGCACACAAAACAGCCACCACCAAGAACCACACCGTTGCGGTGTCTTCTTCGGTGCTGTCATCGGTCAAAGACTGACGGGTATGCGAGGCGCTGATGCCCAAAGCCGCCGACTCTTCTTCGGTGTCGGGGCTGAAGTAAGCGGTGGTGTCTGCAGACCCTGACGCATGTGTGGCCCCTGTGTTCATGCCATCGACATGGAAACCGGTCAATCGTGAACTGCCGTAGTGGGCGTGCAAAAACGGTCCCAAAGCCAGCAAGGCCATGAGCGCCAGCACCAGCTGCAAGCTGAGCCATCGAAAGAAAGTGGGGTGTTGTGTCACACAGCTATTTTAGAAGGGTGTGTGACAAAGGCATGAAGTCTCAGCGAACAGACACTCACACGCCAGGGTGTTAAGGCGCGACCGATGCACCTTGAATTTGGTGATGCGCCAAACGCGCGGCCACAACGCCTGTGGCCTTCATGTCTTGCACAAACTGGGACAGATAAGCAGCGGCCTCGGGGCCACGTTTCTTGGCCACCCCCATGGCTTGCTGAATGACCATGAAGCGTCCGGGCAACAAACGCAGACCGGGCAGGCGCTGGGCATCGGCTTGGAGCTGCTGCTTGACGCCAGCCGCCACGTCCAAGTTTTGGGCCAAAAACACATCGGTCACCGCGGGCGAACTGGGGGCGCGCACGATCTGCGCTTGGGCCAGGGTGCGTGACAAATACAGGTCGTAGGCGCTGCCCTTGCCCACCGTGACGCGGTGCTCGGCGCGGTCGACTTCGTCGTTGCTTTGGAGAGGCGAGTCTTGGCGCACCAAATAACTGCCTTCAATCAACACATAGGGAGGGGTGAAAGAAATGGCTTCGCCCCGCAAAGGGTCGATGGCAAAAAAGCCAATGTCGGCGGTCTCTTGCCCAATGGCTTGCACGGATTGCGCGGCGGTGTCGAAAACAACCAGGGCCAAGGGAACTTCAAGTCGTTGGGCCAGCGCCGTGGCCAAATCGATGGACACCCCCACTGGCAACCCCGTGGTGGGGTGCTTGTTGGCCAGGATGGGGTTGCCTAAATTGATCGAAGCGCGCAGCACCCCGGTGGGTGCAAAGGCGTGCTTGAGATCGGCCTGCATCAGGCTTTGAAAGCGCGCAATCCAGAGTAAATGCGCGACACAGGACGGCTGCGCTGCTCGGCTTCTTGTGCCAACTGGGCACGGATACGGTCGAATGTGGCTTTGATGCCGGTCTTTTCAGACGTCACAAATTTGAAACGGCGTTCAACCGCAACATCGGGGGATTCGACTTGAACTACTGACTTGTCCATTTAGGCTCCTCAGAACTTAATGAGAAGACAACGCTCCATGCAAGCGTTTGGAGGACAAAAATATGAAAATATTTTGATATTTCATGACACATCGTGTGACAAGAACCTGAAATTTCACCTAAGTCATTGATTTATATGGAGTCATGACCCAACGATGAAAACCCCAAAGAAGCGTTGGCTCCTATAATTTTTGATATTCCCCCAGCGAAAAGCCCACTTTGCACAACTCCAACCATTCTTTTATTGACAAAAGAAATCCTCCTGCAGCCCATTGGATCGCCTATGTTCTGGGGCTTCACGTCTTGGTTTGGGTCATCGCGCATGGCATCTCAGACACCAATTTAGACGGCTATGCCGACATGCTGGAGAACTTTGCCTGGGGACAAAGCGTGGCATGGGGCAGCGCCAAACACCCGCCTTTGTTTGCCTGGGTCACCGGCGCTTGGTTTACCGTATTTCCCAACGTCGACGCGGCGTATCACCTGCTGTCGTATGCCAATGCGGCCTTGGGACTGCTGGGTGTGTACCGCATGGCCCAAGCCTTGGGCCACCAAGATTTGGCTCTGCCCGCCACGCTCTTGCTGTGCATGGCGTTTCCCTACAGCACGCTGGCCGTCAAGTTCAACGCCAATGCCATCTTGCTCAGCCTCTGGCCCTGGGTGGCGGTGGCTTGGTGGCACAGCGTGCGCAGCAGCGGCCGCCAAGGATGGATTTGGTCGGTAGGTTTGGGCGTGCTGAGTGCGTTGTCGATGCTGGGCAAGTACTACAGCGGCGTGTTCTTGTTGGGCATTTTCTTGACCGCTTTGACCACCCCAGAGGGTCGTAAATGGTTCACCACATACAAACCCTGGCTGGGTCTGGCGGTGTTTGTGCTGTGTTTGCTGCCTCATCTGCAATGGCTGCGCAGCCACGATTGGGTCACCCTGCATTACGTGAGTGAACAAGGCAGCACTGACGGTGGCGTGGAGTGGCAGCAAGTCACCAAGTTCGCGCTCGCCCCTATGGCGTATTGGTTGCTCCCTTGGTTGCTGAGCACCTGGCTGTATGCACCGGGCTCCCCCAGTTGGGGCCAACGCTTGATGGGCTGGCCTGCACGCTTGTTGCGCGCCTGGTTGCCCACAGGTTGGGCTGATGGCCTGTTTTGGCTGGCGATGTTGCCTTGGATGATCACCTTGGTATTTGGCATTTCGGGCTTTGTCGAGCTGTCGCTGCCTTGGGCGATTCCAATTGGTTATGGTTTTTCACTGCTGTGGCTGCGCAACTTGAGCGCCTTGCGTGAAGCTCCCGCAAACAAGCGCTGCGCAGCGACGCTGGTCACGGGCATCAAGATGTGGTTTGCGATCGTCTTGCTGGTCAGCCCTTGGTATGCCTGGCATCAGGCTCAAATTGGCACCGACAACCATTACCTGCCACGCCGAGAAGCGGCCCAAGCGCTGCTGCAGATGTGGCACGAGCGCTATCCCCACCAACCTTTGCGTTGGGTGGGAGGCCAATGGGCGGAGAACGCCCTGCTGGCTTTTTACGGCGACGCACAACTGCGTGTGGTGCCGGGTGTGCCGGATCAATTTCCAGCCACGGTCAGTCCCTTGAAGGACTGGTCCGAACAAGCCGGTTTGTTGCTGTGTCCGCTGGGTCCAGTGGAAAAGCCAGAGCCCACCACCTGCCCTCAGGAGATGAAGGCTTGGTTGCAGGCTCAAGGCCAAAGCACCGAAGCGATGGCTCTGACGGTGAAGAGCCAAGGCATGCGCTTTCCGCTGGACAAGCCGTTTGCTTATTTGGCCTTCGCGTATTTACCGCCAGCCAAATAAGCCTGAGCCGTTCTTCGCGGCTTAACGCACCACGGCGATTTGATCGCGCTTGCCGCCTTTGTAGGTGTAGAGCGTGAGCGCGCCGTTCTTGATGTCGCCCTTGGCATCGAAGGAGATGGTGCCCGTCACGCCTTTGTAGCCCGTGGTTTTGGCCAGCTCGGGCAAGTACTTGGTGGGGTCGCTGGACTTGGCGCGCTGCATGGCGTCGACCATCACATTGACCGCGTCATACACATAGGGCGCGTAGAGCTTGACGTCGTCGTTGAAGCGTTTTTTGAACTTCGCGCCAAAGTCATCCATGCCTTTTTTGAGGGCACCGTCCACACCACCGGCCTCGGCGCAAATCACTTGGCCATCGACCAAGGCATCTCCTGCGAGCTTGATCAACTCGGTGGTGCAAATGCCGTCACCGCCCATGAACTTGGCGTTGATGCCGAGTGACTTCATTTGCTTGAGCATCGGGCCGCCCACCGCGTCCATGCCGCCAAAGAACACGATGTCGGGTTTCTTGCCCTTGAGGGTGGTCAAGATGGGCATGAAGTCGGTGGCTTTGTCGGTGGTGAATTCATGGCCCACCAAGTTGCCGCCCGCGGCTTTGACTGCTTTTTCAAACTCTTCCGCCACACCTTGACCGTAGGCTGTGCGGTCGTCGATCACCGCAATGGATTTGCCTTTGAGGTCCTTCACAGCGTAACGGCCCAAGGTGCCGCCTAAATGCACATCGTCAGCCACCACACGGAAGGCTGTTTTGTAACCCTGGCGGGTGTATTTGGGGTTGGTCGCTGAAGGCGAAATTTGCGGAATGCCAGCGTCGCTGTAGATCTTGGAAGCGGGAATTGTGGTGCCTGAGTTCAGGTGGCCCACGATGCCGCTGACTTTGGCGTCGACCAGCTTTTGAGCAGCGGCTGTGCCTTGCTTGGGATCGGCAGCATCGTCTTCGGCGACGAGTTCGAACTTGACCTTTTTGCCGCCGATGCTCACGCCTTTGGCGTTGAGTTCTTCAATGGCCAAACGGGCGCCGTATTCGTTGTCTTTGCCCAAGTGTGCGATCGCGCCGCTCAAGGGGGCTACGTGGCCGATTTTCACGACCTGTTCTTGCGCCATGGCCAAGCTGCTCAAGGCAGCCAAGGTGGCAACAGCGGTGAGTTTGAGAGAGGTGTGCATACAAGAACTCCTTGAGGTTAAAGACAGAAAAAATCAGGCCGAAGTTTCTTTCAACTTCAAATCATGCCGGGTGATGGAATACCCCCGGTCGGCATAGTGCTTCCAACGCTGACGGGCCCATTGACGGTCTTGGTCGTCGAGCGTGACCACTTCGATGGTGCGTTCAAAACGCTCGTAGCCAGGCATCACCTCGCGCCCCAAGTTCAACAGCACTTGGTGATGGGGCAACGCCAGGTCGTCATTCAAATGACTGGTCAAGATCACGGGCGAGGCCATGCGTTGTTCGACGGGGCTGTCTGCGCGGCAATGCGGCACAAACTCCAGCGCCGCAAAGGTCCAGAGCTGGGTGTCCAGGGCGCTGAGGCTAACCTCATCCCCCGTCACCACCACCTTGGCGCCGCTGCTCACGGCTTTGCGCAGCAAGCGGCAGGCATAGGCCAACTTATCGGGGGCGTTGAAATGGAAAGCAATTTCGGTCATCGCGCTCTTCAAGCGGCGCGACGCGACGCTGGCTTGGCTTTGGCAACCGTGCCCAACAAGTACTGCAACAACAAGCCCACGGGACGACCGGTGGCGCCTTTGGCTGCCCCGCTCTTCCAGGCGGAACCTGCGATGTCCAAGTGCGCCCAAGGATAGTCTTTGGCAAAACGCTGCAAGAACTTGGCAGCCGTGATGGCACCGCCATCGCGACCACCCACGTTGGCCACATCGGCAAAGTTGGACTTGAGGCCTTCGGCGTAATCGTCATCCAAAGGCAAGCGCCAGCAAGGGTCGAGTGCGGCTTCGCCCGCGTCTTGCAAGGCATGGGCCAAGTCATCCGAGGGGGAGAACAAACCACTGCGCACTGCGCCCAGCGACACCACACAAGCCCCGGTCAAGGTGGCGATGTCGATCACCGCGCGGGGTTTGAAACGGGTGGCGTAGGTCAAGGCGTCACACAAGATCAAGCGGCCTTCTGCATCGGTGTTGAGCACTTCAATGGTTTGGCCGCTCATGCTGGTGATCACATCACCGGGCTTCAGGGCGGTGCCATCGGGCATGTTTTCGCAGGTCGGAATCAGGCCCACCACGTTGATGGCAGGTTGCAACTTCGACAGGGCTTCAAAGGTGCCCAAGACGCTGGCCGCGCCGCACATGTCGAACTTCATTTCGTCCATGCCCGCACCCGGTTTGAGTGAGATGCCGCCCGTGTCAAAGGTGATGCCCTTGCCCACCAGCACCGTCGGCGCCTCGGCTTTTGGTGCTCCGCTGTAGTGCAACACGATGAAGCGCATGGGCTCCTGCGAGCCGCGCGCCACGGCGGCAAACGAGCCCATGCCGAGTTTTTCGATTTCTTTGGGGCCCAACACCTCGCAACGCACGCGTGGGTGCTTGGCCAAGCCTTGGGCCACTTTGGCCAACATGGATGGCGTGGCGTGATTGGCTGGACGGTTGCCCCACTCTTTGGCCAAGGCCACCCCCGCCACATGGGCACAGGCGTGAGCAAAGTCGTCTTTGGCGGCTTTGGTTTGCGCCGCCGTCGGCAACGCCAAGACCACACGGCTGAGCAAGGCAGCTTTGGCCGATGGCTTGGTGGCGGTGTAGACATAGCTCGCGTCGGCCACGGCTTGGGCTGCGGCTTGCAAGCGGTGCTGCGAGCCATCGGGCAAGCACAGCGTGATCTTTTTAGGAGCGGCGGATTTGAGCGACGTGACCGCCGCACTGACCGCTTGTCGAACCAAACGGGCATGGCCCTCGCCGATGGACACCAGCACCACGCGGGCTGAGGTCACACCTTGCGCACGCCAGACGCTGAGCAGCTTGGCGGGTGTCGCGTCGAGGTCGCCAGACTTGCGCGCATCGGCGATCAAGCGGGACAACACATCGGTGGCGGGTTTGAAGTCGGCCTTTACCAGGACAATCAGGGCATCGCTGGCCTGTGTGGCTGCGGCCTTTAAATCCAGCGTCTTGAGTTCAAAGTTCATAATTGCGTCTTTCCTCTGCACTGATGTTATTCCATTCCTCCCTCCGCAAAGAGCTAGCACGCAGCTTCGGCGCCACGCTCATCGTCTTGGTCACCATCGTGATGACCATGATGCTCATTCGCACGCTGGGCCAAGCATCGCAAGGCAGCGTCAACCCGTCTGAGGTGGGTTTGGTCATGGGTTTCACCATGCTGGGCCACTTGCCCACGGTGCTCACCATGAGCTTGTTCATTGCCAGCGTGGGCACCTTGTCGCGCATGTACTTAGAGAGCGAAATGGTGATTTGGCTCGCCAGCGGCCAAGGTCTGCGCACGTTTTTGAAACCCATGCTGCGCTTTGCATGGCCCATGTTGTTGGTGGTTTCGTTGTTGGTGCTGGTGGTGTGGCCTTGGTCCAACCAACAAATCAGCGAGCTCAAAGAACGCTTTGAGCGCCGCGGTGATTTGGAACGCGTGTCGCCTGGGCAATTTCAAGAATCTGCCAGCGGTTTGCGCGTGTTCTTTGTCGACAAAGACAGCGTGGAAAACAAAGAAGGCAAAAACGTCTTCATCTCATCCAGCGACCACGGCAAACAGGCCATGACGTCTTCGAAGGGCGGTCGCATCGAACTGGTGAACGACGAACGCTTTTTGATCTTGAACGTGGGCCAGCGCGTCGAGCAAACCGTGGGCGAAAGCGACCTCAAGGTCAGCGAGTTCAAGGTCTACGGCACGCGCATTGGCCAAGATGTGAAAGCCGCCGCGGAGCCGCCCCCCAAAGCCACCAACACCTTGCGCTTGATTCAAAACCCCACCCCCAACAACTTGGGCGAATTGGCGTGGCGCTTAGGACTGGCCATGGCCGCATTGAACTTGTTGGTGATCGCCTTGGCGGTGACCAGTGCCAACCCCCGCGTAGGACGTGGTGGTAACTTGGCCTTGGCCCTGTTCATTTTTGTGGTGTATTACAACTTCATCAACCTCGGACAAAGCTGGATCAGTTCCGGCAAGTTTGCGTTGATTCCGTTTTTGTTGGTCTTGCACGGCGGCGTGTTGCTGCTGGCCGGTGGCTGGCTCACGGTGCGTCACAACAACTGGAACTGGCGACAACTCTTGAGCATGCGCCGCGCACAGGAGGTCTCCGCATGAAGACCTTGCGACGTTTGATTTACGGCGAAGTGCTGACCGCCGTAGGCTTTGTCACCTTGGGCTTTTTGGCCTTGTTTTTCTTCTTTGACTTTGTGGATGAACTGCAAGGCATTGGCAAGAACAACGGGGCTTATCAGCTCAAACACGCGCTGAGCTATGTGATGCTGTTGGTGCCCAGCCATTTGTACGAGTTGCTGCCCATCTCGGTGCTGATCGGCACTATTTTTGTGATGGCGCGCTTGGCGCAAAGCTCCGAATTCACCATCTTGCGCACCAGCGGCTTGGGCCCCACCCTGGCCTTGCGCAACCTCATGGGCTTGGGACTGGGCTTTGTGGTGCTGACCTTTGTGGTCGGTGACTATGTATCTCCCCTGTGCGACCGCTATGGCCAATTGCTCAAGTCACGCTACATGGGCCAAATCACGGTGGGCCAAACTGGGGCTTGGCTGCGTGAACGCCAAGACAACCGCAGCTATGCCGTCAACGTGTCCAGCCTGACCCCCGAGGGGCAGCCCAGTGGGATTCGCATTTTTGAATTCAACCACCAAGGCGAATGGGTGGCCTTGACCAAAGCCAACGTGGGCCTCATCGCAGAGGACAACTCCTGGGAATTGCAAGACGTTGACCGCGATGAATTGAGCCGCGATGGCAAAGCCTCCACCTTGAGCCGACGTCACTCAGCCACGCAAAGCTGGCCCACCGCCATCACGTCTGAAATGGTGTCGGTTGCCCTGCTCAAGCCCGACCGCATGGGCACGATTGATTTGTTCCAGTACATCCGCCACCTGAGCGCGAACGGTCAAAGCACCCAGCGCTTTGAAATTGAATTCTGGAAAAAAGTGTTCTACCCCTTGAGCTGTTTGGTGATGGTGGTGCTCGCGCTGCCCTTCGCCTACCTGCACTTTCGCAGCGGCAACATTGCCAGCCATGTGTTTGGCGGCGTGTTGGCCGGCATCAGCTTTTTCTTGCTCAACAACGTGTCCAGCTATGTGGGCAACATCAACAACTGGGCACCCTGGTTTGCCGCTGCGGCACCGGGTTTGCTCTACACCCTGGCATCGCTAGCAGCCTTTGGCTGGCTGGTGGTGCGTCAATAACTTTTCAGGCCTAGGTCGCTCATGCACGCCATTGTTTTGTTTGCCCACGGTTCACGCGATCCTTTGTGGCACAAGCCTATCCAGGCCGTCGCCGCACGCATCAACGAACGTTCACCCAGCACCGTGGTGCGATGCGCCTATTTAGAGCTGACCGAACCCGATCTCCCCCAGGTGGCGCAAGCCTTGGTGGCCGAAGGCGCCACCAGCTTGTGCGTGGTGCCCATGTTTTTGGGGGTAGGCCGACATGCCCGCGAAGACTTGCCCGCGTTGATCGACGCCCTGCATGTGGCTCATCCACACATACAGATCAGCTGCCAACCTGCCGTGGGCGAGCAAAGCGCCTTGCTCGACTTGTTGGCGGACATTGCCTTGGGTGGCAACAAAACCGAAGCATAAAGAACCTCTCGGTTATACCCCTGAGGCATAATGAGCAGGCTTTTCACCCTGCCCAGCTATGAACTTACATCAATTTCGATTTGCACAAGAGGCCATGCGTCGCAACCTAAACTTGACCGAGGTCGCCAAGGCGCTGCACACCTCGCAGCCTGGGGTGTCCAAGGCCATCATTGAGCTGGAAGAAGAGCTGGGGGTTGAAATTTTTGCGCGCCATGGCAAACGCTTGAAGCGCGTCACAGAGCCGGGCCAGCACGTGCTGCGCAGCATCGATGTGATCTTGCGCGAAGTCGGCAACTTGAAACGCATTGGCGAGCAATTCAGCGCCCAAGACAGCGGCACGTTGTCGATTGCCACCACGCACACCCAGGCGCGCTATGTGTTGCCCGTCCCGGTGGCCAAACTGCGTGAGGCCTACCCCAAGGTCAACGTCAGCTTGCATCAAGGGGCCCCCGGACAAGTGGCTCAAATGGTGCTCGACGAAGTGGCTGAAATTGGCATCGCCACCGAATCCCTGTCCGACTATCCCGACTTGGTGACCTTGCCTTGCTATGAATGGGAACACGTGTTGGTGATTCCCAAATCGCACCCACTGGCCAGCAAAGTGCGCATCACGTTGGAAGATTTGGCGGCAGAGCCCATCATCACCTACCACCCCTCTTTCACGGGCCGCACGCGCATTGACAAAGCCTTTGCAGCCAAACAACTCACCCCCCGCATCGCGCTCGAAGCGATTGACTCTGACGTGATCAAAACCTATGTGCGACTGGGTTTGGGCGTGGGCATCGTGGCTGAAATGGCTGTGCGCGAAAAACTCGACGACGACCTGGTCGTTCGCCCCGGCGCACAACTGTTCGGCAAGAACGTGGCCCGTGTGGCATTCAAACGCAGCGCCTATTTGCGCAACTTTGTGTATGACTTTGCCGCGCTGCTCAGCGACCGACTCGACCGCAATTTGATTCTCAAGGCCCTCGAAGGCCATGCCAACGACTACGACATGTAAACAGCCATGACCACACCTCACCTCGACACCAAATTTCCCAAAATCGGCACCACCATCTTCACCGTGATGTCGGCCCTCGCGACCGAAAAAAACGCCGTCAACCTCGGCCAAGGCTTCCCCGACTTTGATTGCGATCCCAAGCTCGTGGCCTGCGTCAACGACGCCATGACCCACGGCTTGAACCAATACCCGCCCATGACCGGCGTGGCCGTGCTGCGCGAAGCCGTGGCCGATAAAGTCGAATCGCTGTACAAACACCGCTACGACCCAACCACCGAAATCACCATCACAGCGGGCGCCACCCAAGCCATCCTCAGCATCATATTGGCCATCGTGCGCACGGGTGACGAGGTGATCGTGCTGGAGCCTTGCTACGACAGCTACATCCCCAACATCGACATGGCTGGCGGCGTGGCCGTGCGCGTGCCGCTCACGCCTGGCACTTTCCGCCCTGACTTTGACAAGATCGCAGCCGCCATCACGCCCAAGACACGCGCCATCATCGTCAACAGCCCGCACAACCCCAGTGCCATGGTGTGGACGCGCGAAGAAATGCTCAAGCTGCAAGATCTCTTGGCGCCCACCAACATCGTGCTCATCAGCGATGAGGTGTACGAGCACATGGTCTACGCGCCCATGCAGCACCTGAGCGCATCGAGCTTCCCAGGCTTGGTCGACCGCGCCTTCATCGTGTCGAGCTTTGGCAAGACGTTTCACGTGACCGGCTGGAAAGTCGGCTACGTGGCAGCGCCCGCCGCGTACAGCGCGGAGTTCCGCAAGGTGCACCAGTTCAACGTGTTCACCGTCAACACGCCGGTGCAATACGGCTTGGCCAACTACCTCAAAGACCCACAGCCTTATTTGCAACTGCCTGCGTTCTATGCAGCCAAGCGCGACCTGTTTCGCACCGGCTTGGCACAAACCAAGTTTGAGTTGCTCCCTGGCCAAGGCAGTTACTTTCAATGCGTGCGTATCGACAAACTGGCCGTGCCCGAAAAGGACTTGAGCGAAGCCGACTTCTGCAAATGGTTGACCACCGAAATTGGTGTGGCCGCCATCCCACTCTCCGCGTTTTATGCCGACAGCTTTGACCAACGCGTGGTGCGTTTTTGCTTTGCCAAGAAGGACGAAACCTTGAAGTTGGCGTTGGGGCGGTTGGCGCGGCTTTAACCTCAATAACTCAACTGCTGCCAAGCCTTATCAAGTCGCTTCACACTCACCGGTTGGGGCGTGCGCAGCTCTTGCGCGAAGAAGCTCACGCGCAGCTCTTCCAGTAGCCATCTGAACTCTTGCATGCGCGCATCGGTCACGCCTTTGCGCTCGGCCACCAAGCGCCAATATTTTTGGTCCAGCGGTTTGAGCTCGGCCAGCTTGGTGGCGTCACGCGCGGCATCGGCGCGCAGTTTGTCGAGACGCAGCACCACGGCTTTGAGGTAACGCACAAAGTGCTGCAGCTGTGTGTAGGGCGTGTCGGCAATGAAGCGTTTACCCACCAAGCGTTGCAGCTGTTGCGCGGCATCGGCCACGCTGTCGGGGCTGATTTTGGTGTCCTTCACTTTGCGGCTGGCGGCTGCAAACTCGGTCAGCACGGTGCTGGCCAAGCGGGCTATTTCGTTGGCGATCAGCGTCAGTCGGCCACGGCCTTCTTCTAAGCGGCGTTTGAAATCGGCCTCGCTCGTGGGCAATGGGTCGAGCAAGAAAGCGCGGTCCAAAGCTACATCCAAAATTTGCTGTTTGAGTTCTTCAGCCGTGCCCCCGCCCGAGCCATCGGGCGACTTGCCGACCATCATGTACGCGACCGACATTTTTTGAAGGTCAGGCAAGTTCTTCTCAAGGTACTTGAGCGCGTCTTTGATTTGTATAGCAAACAAACGGCGCAAGCCCGCACGGTGTTTGGTGGCCGCCACCTCGGGCTCGTCAAACACTTCGATGCACACGGCATCGCCCACATCCACCAGCGCCGGAAAACCAATGAGGGTTTGTTTGCCTTTGGTGATTTCCATCAGCTCAGGCAGTTCGCCAAACGTCCAGCTGGTGTAACGCTGCTCCGCTGGCGCAGAAACAGACGCCGCCCCACCCGAAGGCGTTGAGCGATGAGGAGCAGCGGGTGACGATTTCTGATAAGCATGAGGAGCCCGCTGCCCCTCATCGTTCGACGCCGCTGCATCGTCAACGCCCACACCAATGCCAGAACCCGAAAGAGTCCCCACACCCTTCAAAGCCGCCAAAGCCTGAAACGCCCCCCGAGCCTGACTCCCCAACTCAGCCTTCAAAGCGCCAAGGTTTCGCCCATGCCCCAACTGCCGCCCATGCTCATCCACCACGCGGAAGTTCATGAACAAATGCGGCGGCAACATGTCCACCTTAAAGTCCGCACGCTTCACATCCACTTGCGTGGCGTCACGCACCAGCTTGAGCAAAGCATCCACCAAAGGGCCAGTGCCAAACACCGTGTCTGCCGACAAAGCCTCGGTCAAACGCGCCGCACTCTCAGGCAACGGCACCAGGCGCGAGCGAGGCCGCTGGTGCAAGGTCTTGAGCAAGGCATGAACTTTTGGGTTCAGCATGCCGGGCACCAGCCACTCCGCACGCTCTTCGCTCACTTGGTTCAACACAAACAGCGGCACGGTCACGGTCAGACCGTCTTTGGCGTCACCAGGTTCGTGCAGATAGTCGGCCGAGCAGTCCACGCCGCCCATGCGCAATGTTTTTGGAAACGCTTGTGTGGTGATGCCCGCCGCTTGGTGGCGCATCAGCTCTTCGCGGCTCAGGCACAAGAGCTTGGGCTGACGTTTCACTTCCTCGCGATACCAATGCTCCAGCGTGACCAAGCTGCACACATCGTCTGGCAGCTGTTGGTCGTAAAACGCATAAATCAACGCATCGTCCACCAACACGTCTTGGCGGCGCGATTTATGTTCTAGCTCTTCCACTTGCGCAATAAGCTTTTGGTTGGCCGCGAGGAATGGCAGCTTGGTGTCTAGCTCACCCGCCACCAGTGCTTCGCGAATGAAGATTTCACGTGCGCCCACCATGTCGACTTTGCTGTAGCTGACACGTCGGCCGTTGTAGACCACCAAGCCATACAACGTGGCGCGCTCTAGCGCTTTGACCTCACCTGCTTTCTTTTCCCAATGCGGGTCGAGCAATTGTTTTTTCAGCAGATGGCCGCCCACCTGTTCCAACCACTGCGGCTCCATCGCGGCAATGCCCCGGCCAAACAATCGCGTGGTTTCCACCAGCTCGGCCACCACAATCCAGCGGCCCGGCTTCTTGCGCAAGTGCGCGCCGGGGTGGCGGTAAAACTTGATGCCGCGTGCGCCCAAATAAGCTTCGTCGTCTTCCAGCTTGCAGCCCACGTTGCCCAGCAAACCCGCCAACATCGACAAGTGCAGTTGGTCGTAACTGGCAGGCAAGGTGTTGATGCGCCATTTGTGCTCGGTCACCACTGTCAGCAGCTGGGTGTGCGTGTCGCGCCACTCGCGCACACGGCGCACGTTGATGAAGTTTTGGCGCAGCAGCGCTTCGTATTGGCGGTTGCTCAGCTTGTGCTCGGTGGGCACACCTGTCATACCCACCTTCACAGCACCTTGTTTGCTTTGCGGCTGCTTGATGGCAATTTGCTGCTTCATGCTGGCTGGCAAATGGGGCTTGCCACCGCGTGAGTTTTCGAGCCACTTCCACAGGTTGAGGTAACCGCTGAATTCACTGCGGTCGTCATCAAACTTGGCGTGCGCTTGGTCGGCCGCGGCTTGCGCTTCCATCGGGCGGTCGCGCACGTCTTGCACACTGAGGGCCGAGGCAATGATGAGCACTTCGTCCAAAGCATTGCGGTCACGCGCTTCCAAAATCATGCGACCTACGCGCGGGTCGAGCGGCAGCTTAGCCAACTCACGGCCCATCGGCGTGAGCTCGTTGTCGTCATCCACCGCGCCGAGTTCGCTCAGCAGCTGGTAGCCGTCGGCAATCGCTTTGGGGCGCGGCGCTTCGAGAAACGGAAACTGCTCCACGTTGCCCAAGTGCAGCGACTTCATGCGCAAAATCACACCAGCCAACGATGAACGCAAAATTTCGGGGTCGGTAAATTTAGTTCGCCCGTTGAAATCCACCTCGTCATACAAGCGAATGCAAATGCCGTTGGCCACACGACCACAGCGGCCTGCGCGCTGGTTGGCTGCGGCTTGGCTGATGGGCTCGACCATCAACTGCTCCACCTTGCTGCGCCAGCTGTAGCGCTTGACGCGTGCGGTCCCTGCATCGATCACATAGCGAATGCCAGGCACAGTCAGAGAGGTTTCGGCCACGTTGGTGGCCAGCACGATGCGGCGACCACTGTGGCTGTCAAACACGCGGTCTTGCTCGGCTTGCGACAAACGGGCAAACAGCGGCAACACATCGGCCCCGCGCAGCACAGGGCTGTGGCTCAGGTGCGCACGCAGGTGCTCAGCCGCTTCGCGAATTTCACGCTCGCCCGGCAAGAACACCAAGATGTCGCCCTGCTGCGATGGGTTGCTCCACAGCTCATCCACGCCGTCGGCAATGGCGTTGTTCAGGTCGTAGTCGCGCTTTTCTTCAAATGGTCGGTAGCGCATCTCCACAGGAAAAGTGCGGCCCGACACCATCAAGACCGGCGCAGGCCCCTTGCTTGACGCAAAGTGCTGCGCAAAGCGGTCTGCATCAATCGTGGCCGAGGTGACGATGATTTTCAGATCGGGCCTGCGCGGCAAGATTTCGCGCAAGTAGCCCAACAGAAAGTCGATGTTCAGGCTGCGCTCGTGGGCCTCGTCAATGATGATGGTGTCGTAGGCTTTGAGCAGCGGGTCGTTTTGCGTCTCGGCCAACAAAATACCGTCGGTCATCAGCTTGACCGAGGCGTCTTTGCTCAAGCGGTCTTGGAAGCGCACCTTGTAGCCCACCACCTCGCCCAGCGGGGTTTTGAGCTCTTCGGCAATGCGCTTGGCCACCGAGCTGGCGGCAATGCGGCGGGGCTGGGTGTGGCCGATGATCTGCTTGCGAGGTAATTTGGGGTCGGACCCCGAATTAGCGCGCCCTTGCCCGCGCACATCATCGGAGCTTGGTCGCTGGCCGCGACCAAGGGCCAGCGCCATCTTGGGCAACTGGGTGGTTTTGCCCGAGCCCGTTTCGCCACACACGATGATGACTTGATGCGCCTGCATCGCAGCCATGATTTCGTCACGCCGTGCCGAGACCGGCAACGATTCTGGAAATTCAATCTGGAAGGGAACGGGCGTGGACAAAACAGGCACTAACTTGATGGACAATCCGCAATTATCCCAGCCCGGCCTCCACCGAGGGCGCTCAGCCACCTAACCCGCCACAAACCAGCCGCCATGTCCGCCGTTTTTGACTTCACCTTTGTGCCTTGGTTCCGTTCGGTCGCGCCCTACATTCACATGCATCGCGGCAAGACCTTTGTGGTCGGTATCGCAGGCGAAGCCATTGCCGCAGGCAAGCTGCCCAACTTGGCGCAAGACTTGGCCCTCATCCAAAGCATGGGCGTGCGCATTGTGTTGGTCCACGGTTTTCGCCCACAGGTCAACGAGCAGCTGGCCGCCAAAGGCCATGTGTCGCAGTACTCGCATGGCATGCGCATCACCGACACCGTTTCGCTGGACTGTGCGCAAGAGGCCGCAGGCCAACTGCGCTACGAAATTGAAGCGGCCTTCAGCCAAGCCCTGCCCAACACCCCCATGGCAGGCGCCACAGTGCGCGTGATTTCGGGCAACTTCATCACCGCGCGTCCCGTGGGCATCTTGGATGGGGTGGACTTTCAACACTCGGGCTTGGTGCGCAAGGTCGATGTGGCCGGCATCACCCAAACGCTGTCGGCTGGGTCGATGGTGTTGCTGTCGCCATTTGGCTTCTCGCCCACCGGCGAAGCGTTCAACCTGACCATGGAAGAAGTCGCCACCTCGGTGGCGACTGCGCTGCAAGCCGACAAGCTGCTGTTTGTCACGGAAACACCGGGCATCCGCATTCGCCCCTCAGAGCCGGCCAGCGAAGACAACCCCATCGACACCGAGTTGCCCTTGGACGCTGCCAAGCAGCTGCTGGCCACCCTGCCCCACACGACCAACCCGTCCGACATCGCCTTTTATTTGCAGCATTGCGTCAAGGCCTGCGAAACGGGCGTGGAGCGCAGCCACATCTTGCCGTTTGCGGTGGATGGCTCGCTGCTGTTGGAGGTGTACATGCACGACGGCATCGGCACCATGGTGGTGGACGAAAAACTCGAAAGCCTGCGCGAAGCGACACACGAAGACGTGGGCGGCATCTTGCAGTTGATCGAACCGTTCGAGAAAGACGGCACGCTGGTCAAGCGTGACCGCAACGAGATTGAACGCGATGTGGGTCAATACACCGTCATTGAGCACGACGGCGTGATCTTTGCCTGCGCAGCTCTTTACCCCTACCCTGAAGCCAAAACAGCGGAGATGGCGGCACTGACCGTGTCACCGCAATCGCAAGGTCAAGGCGACGGCGAAAAGGTGTTGAAGCGCATCGAACAACGCGCGCGCAACAAAGGCTTGAAGAGCTTGTTTGTGTTGACCACGCGCACCAAACATTGGTTCTTGAAGCGTGGTTTTGTGCAGGTCGATGCCGACTGGCTGCCCGAAGCACGCAAACGCAAGTACAACTGGGACCGCAAGAGCCTGGTGTTGGTCAAGCAGCTTTAAAGACCGCGCGTGGCGCTGCGCCACGCGGTCAACAGCGCCAGCAGGGCAATGCCCACAAAGCAGACAAACGACCAATTGGCGATCGAGCCGCCTAAAAAGGTCCAATCCACTTGGCTGCAATCGCCACCACCTTTGAAGATCATCGGAATCGCCCGCTTGAGGGGAAAGGTTTCGATCATTCCGTAAAAGTCGCGTCCGCAAGACACCACTTCAGGCGGATACCACTGCAACCAGCTCTGACGCGCCGCCACATAAGCGCCACCACCCGCCAGCAGTGTCAACAAGCCGCCGGTGGCCAAGGCCGCACGGGGCGATGACACACACGCGCCTGCCAACGCAAACACAGCGATCAAGATCATCACGTAGCGCTGCACGATGCACATGGGACAGGGCTCCAAGCCCACCACGTGCTGCAAATACAAACCAAAGGCTAACAAAGCCACGCATCCCGCCGCAATCAAGGCCCACACACGGCGCGGACGATCCAAAAGTTCTAAACCCATACCCTACTCCTCACAAGCGAGTAGGCATTGTCGCTGTGAAACAATCGCAGCAGCCGACACATCCACCCAGTTCCGACACTCATCATGACCTTTCGTACGCCAGCGCTCGAACAAACACCCCGCTTGCAGCACTTCGTGACCCAGCTCGACGACTTGCTCAAGCGAACACAAGACGAGGCATCCATCCTGGAACGCGGCAAGGTCTTGCTGGCCCAACTGGTTCAAACCGACGACTGGTTGCCCGAGGACTACGCGCAGCCCCACCCCGAGCATTACCAGCAATACCTGCTTTATGCAGACCCGAACGATCGCTTCTCGGTGGTGAGTTTTGTCTGGGGCCCTGGCCAAGCCACCCCGATTCACGACCATACCGTGTGGGGGCTGATTGGCATGTTGCGTGGCGCAGAGTTGGCCCAACCTTTCGCGCAAAACGCACAAGGCCAGTGGCAAGCCAGCGGTCCGCAAACGCGCATAGAGCCCGGCCATGTCGAAGCGGTCTCGCCACGCATCGGTGATGTGCACCGCGTGTGGAACGCACTGCAAGACCGCGTGTCCATCAGCATTCATGTCTATGGCGGCAACATCGGCAAAGTGCGTCGCCATGTGTTTTTAGAAGACGGCACCGTCAAAGAATTCATCTCGGGTTACAGCAACGCCTTGCGCGATGTGGCGACCGAATTCCCACTCACCACCTTTGCGCAAATTCGTCAAACGCTGCTGCAACGCCAAGAAATTGCCATCCTCGATGTGCGTGAGGAAGACCCCTTTGCCCAGGCCCATCCTCTGTTTGCAGCCAACATGCCCGTGGGACAAATCGAGGCGCAAGCGTGGACTCGGATTCCGCGTCTGACCACCCCCATCGTGGTGTACGACAACGGCGAAGGCATCGCACTGCCCGCCGCGCGCACCTTGCAACGCATGGGCTATACCCAGGTGAGCTTGCTCGCCGGAGGCCTCAAAGGCTGGCAAGACAGCGGCGGTGAACTGTTCCGTGATGTCAACGTGCCCAGCAAATCGTTTGGCGAATTGGTGGAGTCCAAGCGCCACACGCCCTCGTTGTCGGCGCAAGAAGTCAAAGCCCTCATCGACACACAAGCCGATGTGGTGGTGCTCGATGCCCGACGTTTTGACGAATACCAAACCATGAGCATTCCCAGCGGCGTCAGCGTGCCGGGCGCTGAGTTGGTGTTGCGCGCACGTGCCCTTGCCCCCAAGGCCACCACGCGCATCATCGTCAACTGCGCAGGACGCACACGCAGCATCATCGGCACACAGTCGCTCATCAACTCGGGCATCCCCAACCCCGTGAGCGCCTTGCGCAACGGCACGATTGGTTGGACCTTGGCAGGCCAAGAGCTGGCCAAAGGCGCGGCTCAACGCTTTCCGGAGGTCGACGACAGCATTCGTCGCCAAGCCGCCGCCACCGCACTGGCCGTGGCCTACCGCGCCAGCGTGCGCCGTGTGCGCCAACCCGAATTACACACATGGCTCGCCGACGACACACGCACCACCTATGTGTTTGATGTGCGCACCCCCGAAGAATTTGCAGCCGGCCACATAGCCTCCGCACGCAGCGCCCCCGGTGGCCAACTGGTGCAAGAGACTGACCACCAAGCCCCTGTGCGTGGCGCGCGTTTGGTGCTGTGCGACAACGACGGCGTGCGCGCCAACATGTCGGCCTCGTGGTTGGCCCAAATGGGCTGGGAGGTCTATGTGCTCGACGGACTGAGCGAGGCCGATTTCAACGTCGCGCAAACGCCTGCAAGGCCTTTGCCCGAGCCGCTTGAAAAAGTCGTGGCCGTGCAAGCAGCACAAGTCAAAGCGTGGTTGGCCGACCGCAACAGCCACACCGTGGTGCTGGATTTCAGCACCAGCGCACAGTTTGTCAAAGGCCACATCCACAACGCATGGTGGGCCTTGCGCTCACAACTCAACACCTCAATTGCCACAGCCCACAAAGGCCACCGTTATGTGCTGACCTGCACCCACGGCGAGGTGTCGCGCTTTGCTGCAGCAGAAGTCAAGGCTTTGGTCAAACCGGGCATCGAGGTGGTGTGGCTCGAAGGCGGCAATGCGGCATGGGCTGCAGCTGGCAACAGCTTGCAAGCCGGTGACCGTCAAATGGGCGCCGAGCGTGTGGACCGCTACCGTCGCCCTTACGAAGGCACGGACAACCCAGTCGAAGCCATGCAAGGCTACTTGGACTGGGAGTTCGGATTGGTCGAACAACTGGCCCGTGACGGCACCCATCATTTCCGAGTGATCTGAGCCCTTGCCAGGGTTGAGGTCACTCAAAGCTTGTTAAAGTCATCTTCTTGTTTCAACGTTTAGTCAAAGAATAATCACCATGGCACGCACCGTTCAATGCATCAAACTCGGCATCGAAGCCGAAGGCCTCGACTTTCCTCCCTACCCTGGTGAAATGGGCAAGCGTTTGTGGGAATCCGTCAGCAAACAAGCCTGGGCTGAGTGGATGAAACAACAAACCATGTTGGTCAACGAAAACCGCCTCAACCTGGCCGACCAACGCGCCCGTGAGTACCTCAAGCGCCAAATGGAAAAACACTTCTTTGGTGAAGGCGCAGACGTGGTGCAAGGCTACGTACCTCCCAGCGCTTAACCCCCCAGCTTTGCTGTGAGCCCCTTGTCCGCTTGGCGCGGACACTCCATCTGGCGCATCGCGCAACCCCACTTTGACCCGCAGGCTTTCTTGAGCCTTTGGGCGTCTTGGCGCGCCGATGCCGCGCGTCCCGTGCATTTGCATGTGGTGGCGCAAGCCACAACGCCCCCAAACAGTGATGCGCTAAAACCCACAGCAGCCACACCTGCGCCACAGCAAGAGCTGGCGCGGCAATTGGCTGCGCAATGCTGGGGCTTGCTACCGGGCGTGCATCGCCTGCGCTTTGAGCAAGGCCACGTCTGCCTCACCTTGTGCGTGGGCCATGCGCCTGAATATGCAGAACTGCTGCACGACCACCCCACAGGTCCTTGTGCCCCAGCTTGGCCGCTGCCCCCGCCGAACCAACGGCAAGTGACCGTGATCGGTGCGGGCATTGCAGGGGCAGGCACGGCACGCGCCTTGGCCGAGCGCGGCTGGCATGTGCGGGTGCTGGACGCGGGCGCAGCCCCTGCGGCCGGCGCATCGGGTTTGCCTGTGGGCGTGGTGGCACCGCACACCTCGTTGGACGACAGCGTCATCTCTCGCCTCTCGCGTGCGGGCATTCGCGCCATGCGCTGCGCCATGCAAGACTGGCTGCAAGAAGGGCTCGACTGGTCACCCAGCGGCGTGCTAGAGCACCGCCTGCCGGGCAAAACTCGCCAAGGCGGTGTGCCACCCAGTTGGCTGAACGAAGACGCCGATGCTGCCCGTGCTTGGACCTGTGAGACCTCGCAGATGGCAAGCCCGTACACAGGCAACCAACCCACCTCGCACCACGCCTTGTGGCACGCCAGTGGCGCATGGATCAAACCGGCTCGCTTGGTGCAAGCGCTGCTGGCCCATCCCAACATCCACTGGCAGGGACATGCGCGGGTGAGTGCGCTGCGCTGCCTAGACACCGGTGTGTGGCAAGCCTTGCAGGGCGATACCGTGCTGGCCCAATCGCCTCGCCTGGTGATCGCCACAGGACCGGGAACGCCGGGCTTGATCGCTTCGGCCACGCGGGATGGATCGAGCCCTCCCATTCGGCCCTTGCGCGGTCAGGTGTCGTGGGGCTTGCACGCGGATGCACCGGATGCGCCCATGCCGCCCACCCCCGTCAATGGCCATGGCAGCTTTGTGCACCACGTGGCCACCGACGAAGGCCCGGCATGGTTTGCAGGCGCCACCTATGACCGGCTGCATGACCAGCCCGACGTGTTGGAGGCCGATCACGCTGAAAACCTCGCCCGCCTGGCCGCGCTGTTGCCCGAAACAGCGCACGCCTTGACGCCGCAGTTTGCGCAAACCGTGCGTGGCTGGGCCGGGGTGCGCTGCAGCGTGTCTGACCGTTTTCCCATGGTCGGCCCCGTGCCCCACGCGCCTGAAGGCTTGTGGATGAACGCTGCCATGGGCTCTCGGGGTTTGACCCTGGGCTTGTTGTGCGGCGACATCTTGGCCGCACGATGGCACGGCGAACCGCTGCCTGTGGAGGCCCGATTGGCCAAAGCCTTGGATGCCACACGATTTGCGTTCAAACTCACCCCATGACCCAGACTCCTCGCTCCCCCACATCCCTCCCCCCTGAACCCGTGAGCTTGCGCCAAGCGTTTTGGTTTTGGCTCAAGCTGGGCTTCATCAGTTTTGGTGGACCTGCGGGGCAAATTTCCATCATGCACCACGAGCTGGTAGAGCAACGTCGCTGGATTTCTGAGCGTCGGTTTTTGCATGCGCTGAATTACTGCATGGTGCTGCCTGGCCCCGAGGCACAGCAGTTGGTGACCTACATCGGCTGGCTCATGCACAAACGCTGGGGCGGCGTGGTGGCTGGGGCCTTGTTTGTGCTGCCCTCGTTGCTGATCTTGATCGGTTTGTCTTGGATTTACTTGGCATTTGGCGAGCTGCCTTTGGTGGCCGGTTTGTTCTATGGCATCAAACCCGCGGTGACAGCGATCGTGGTTCAAGCCGCGCATCGCATCGGCTCAAAGGCGTTGAAGAACCACGTGTTGTGGGCCATTGCGGCGGCATCGTTTGTGGCGATCTTTGCGCTCAACCTGCCTTTCCCACTCATCGTGGGCGCGGCCGCTTTGGTGGGCTATGTGGGCGGACGCTGGTCACCACACACCTTTCAGATTGGCGGCGGACATGGGGCCAGCCACACGTCCTCGGGGCCGGCCTTGATTGACGACCACACGCCCACCCCCGAACACGCACGCTTCAGCTGGCGTGGTTTGGCACATGTTGGGGTGGTCGGTGCCGTCTTGTGGGCGGTGCCCATGGGTGTACTGTGTGCGGTGTTTGGGTGGGAGCACACCTTCACCCAGATGGCTTGGTTCTTCACCAAGGCGGCCTTGCTCACTTTTGGTGGCGCGTATGCGGTGCTGCCCTATGTTTACCAAGGGGCCGTCGAGCGTTTTGGCTGGGTCACGCCCACCCACATGATGGACGGCTTGGCCTTGGGCGAAACCACCCCGGGACCACTGATCATGGTGGTGGCCTTTGTGGCCTTTGTCGGCGGCTACCTCAAAGCGCTGCTGGGGCCAGAGAGCCTGTTCGCAGCCGGTGCCTTGGCCGCGTGCTTGGTCACATGGTTCACTTTTTTGCCATCGTTCATCTTCATCTTGGCTGGCGGCCCCTTGGTCGAGAGCACACACCGCAACCTCAGCTTCACAGCGCCACTCACCGCCATCACCGCAGCTGTGGTGGGCGTGATCCTGAACTTGGCTCTGTTCTTTGGCTATCACTTGCTGTGGCCCGAAGGGTTTGCCAGCGAGGCGACGCAAGCCTTCGCCAGTTGCCGATGGGAGGCCGCGCTATGCGCTGGCTTTGATTGGCGCTCCGCCCTGATTGCCACCGGTGCAGCCGTGGCACTTTTCAAATACAAACGCAGCGTGATGCAAGTCATTGGCGTGTGCGCCTTGGTGGGCTTGGCCGTGAAAACCATGCCGCTTTGATTGCACAGCACACGCCTCCCCAGCCTCACGCACTTCGCGGCCATTCCCTCATGCACACGCTCGCTCAACTTCGCGCTGGAGAACACCACGGCGTCACACGCCTGCAACTGCGCGAAGGTTTGTCCGAATTTCCTGCTGAAATTTTTAACCTCGCCGACTCGTTGGAGATTTTGGATTTATCAGGCAACCAGCTCAGCCAGTTGCCCGATGATTTGCCCAAGCTGCACAAGTTGCGCGTGATCTTTTGCTCGGACAACCGCTTCACCGAACTACCTGAAGTGCTCGGTCAATGCAAGCAGCTCAGCATGGTGGGTTTCAAAGCCAACCGCATTGCCCAGGTATCGCCCAAGGCCTTGCCGCCGCTGTTGCGCTGGCTCATCTTGACGGACAACGCCCTGACCGAATTGCCCGCGGAGATCGGGCAATGCATGCACATGCAAAAGCTCATGCTGGCAGGCAACCAGCTGAGCGCTTTGCCACCCGAGCTGGCCCAATGCACACGGCTCGAACTGCTGCGCATTTCGGCCAACCGACTGACGGAACTTCCTCTGTGGTTGCTCCACATGCCGCGTCTGACGTGGCTGGCATTTGCGGGCAACCCGTTGGCCCATGCGCTCGAAGCGCAGGCCTTGGCCGACACCGCCACACCACAAGTGCCATGGGATCAGCTGCAGCTGCAACATCAGCTTGGTGAAGGCGCCTCAGGCGTGATTCATCAAGCGACTTGGCACGCCAACGGTCATGCCCAGCCGGTGGCCGTCAAACTCTTCAAAGGTGCCGTCACCAGCGACGGCTTGCCCGACTGCGAGATGGGGGCCTGCGTGCACGTGGGTCAACACCCTCATTTGGTCAGCGCCATGGGGCGGCTCACGGCACACCCCAGCGGCACGCAAGGCTTGGTCATGCCCTTGATCGCGCCCGCGTTTCGCAACCTCGCCGGCCCGCCGAGCTTAGAGAGTTGCACACGCGATGTGTATCCCAGCGACACCCGGCTTGATGTGGCGACATTGCTGCGCTGGATTCGCGGCCTGGCTTCTGCCCTGCGTCACCTGCATGGGCGTGGCCTGACCCACGGGGATGTGTACGCCCACAACATCTTGTGCGACCCACAAGGCCATGCGCTGTTGGGTGACTTTGGCGCCGCATCTTTCTTCTCAAAACAAAATCAAACCATGGCCGAAGGCCTGCAACGTCTGGAAGTACGTGCATTCGGTTGTTTGTTGCAAGAGTTGATCGCGCGGTGTGATGCCCCACAGGCGCTTGAAATATTGCAACAACTCGCCACAATGGCAGATGCGTGCTTGCACGAAACGCCTGCTCACAGGCCCTTGTTTGCACAGATTGAGGCGTCCATCCCACCCCAGGAGTCGCTATGAAAAACTTACTCGCCCTGATTGTGTTGACCTTTTGCACACACGCCATGAGTGCCACCAAAGGCTATTCTCAAACCGAAGATTACGCAGGCTGCAGCGGCATTCAAAACAGCGACAAAAAGTTGTACTGCCAGGCGATGGACAGCAACAAACAAGAGCTCTGCACACGCATTGGCAACAACGACCTGCAAAACAAATGCATGGCCAAGGTCAACAACGACGTGAAATATTGCAAGCGCATTTCGGACGAAAAAAAGCGCATCAACTGCGAGCAATACATCCGCTAAAACAAGCACGCCATCGCCTTATTCCAAACGGGCATATATGTAGAACAAACAAATCGTTTGTTTTGGCATAAAGAGCACCTACAGTGCGTGCCATGCATGATTTTGGATTTGTCTTTGCCGGTTTCTTTGTCGGCCTCATCGTCGGTTTGACGGGCGTGGGCGGTGGCTCGTTGATGACGCCTATTTTGATTTTCTTCTTTGGCATCAAGCCTTATATGGCTGTGGGCACCGATTTGTTGTTCGCGGCATTCACCAAAGCGGGCGGTACCTTCAGCTTTGCGCGTCAGCGTTTGGTGCCGTGGCGGGTGGTGATTTCTTTGTGCGCAGGAAGCATTCCGGCTTCAGGCTTGACGCTCTGGGTGTTGCACAACGTGGGCCCTTCCGACCCCACCGTGCAAAAAGTCATGACCTTCACTTTGGGTTTGGCCTTGTTGTTGACGGCCAGCGCCATGTTGTTCAAAGTCATTCGCGGCAAGCAAACCCCTGTGGTGCTGGCTGAAGAGAACCTGAGCGCCGCCACCCAACCTCGTCATTGGGCGCTGCCTGTGTTGTTTGGCGCGGTGATCGGTACCTTGGTGACCTTGACCTCTGTGGGCGCAGGCGCCATTGGCGTGACGGTGCTTATGATCCTGTACCCGCAATTGCCGTTGTCACGCATCGTGGCAGCCGACATTGCGTATGCCGTGCCGCTGACGCTGGTGGCAGGTTTGGGCCACGCCTCCTTGGGGTCTGTCGATTGGCCGTTGTTATCGCTCTTGCTGGCAGGCTCTTTGCCTGGCATTTGGGTGGGTTCTCGCCTGATGCACAAAACGCCAGAGCGTGTGATCCGTTCCATTCTTTCTGTGTTGCTGGCATGGGCTGGCAGCAAGCTTGTTTTCGCTTAATTTTTTCGTTCGAGTTCTCAGATGTATCAATACACCGCCTTCGATTCAGAGTTTGTCAAAGCGCGCGCTGCGCAGTACCGCGACCAACTCACCCGCAACCTGGCTGGCAAATTGGCCGACGACGACTTCCGCCCCTTGCGTTTGCAAAACGGCTGGTACGTTCAACGCTACGCCCCCATGCTGCGCGTGGCTGTGCCTTACGGTGAACTCAACAGCGCACAGCTGCGCGTGTTGGCCCAAATCGCTCGCGACTACGACACGCCTTCGGCTGAACTGATTGAGCGCGCACAAACAGCCCAAGACAAGATTGGTGGCATTGATGCCCCCAGTTTGGTGACCAACTGCGGTCACTTCACCACGCGCCAAAACGTGCAGTTCAACTGGATTCCCTTGGACAAAAGCGCCGACGTGATGGAGTTGCTCGCCAGCGTCAACCTGCACGGTATTCAAACCAGCGGCAACTGCATCCGCAACATCACCAGCGACGAGCGTGCCGGCATTGCGGTGGACGAAGAAGTCGATCCACGCCCCTACGCCGAGGTGTTGCGCCAGTGGAGCACCTTGCACCCCGAGTTCGCTTACCTGCCGCGTAAATTCAAAATCGCGATCACCGGTGCTGCCGAAGACCGCGCTGCGATCGAGTGGCACGACATTGGCTTGCGTGTGATCCGCAACGACGATGGCGAGGTGGGCTTCAAAATTTACGTGGGTGGTGGCATGGGCCGCACGCCCATCACCGGCACGGTGATTCGTGAGTTCTTGCCTTGGAACCAAATCATCAATTACCTCGAAGCGGTGGTGCGCGTGTACAACGGCTGGGGCCGTCGCGACAACATCTACAAAGCCCGCATCAAGATTTTGGTGAAGGCCGAAGGCCAACGCTACTTTGACGAAGTCGAAGCCGAATACGAACGCATCTTGGAAAGCGGCGCGCACCACACCATCCCGCAAGTCGAGCTCGACCGCGTGAGCGCTTGTTTCGTCTTACCCCCTGTGGACGTGGTGTCTGACGAAGCGCAAGAAAAAGCCGAACAAGCTTTGCTCGCACAAGCCAAGGCCGACAAAGAATTCACCCGCTGGCTGCAACAAAACGTGACCAGCCACCAGAACCCTGGCCTGCGTGTGGTCACCTTGTCGTTCAAGCGTTTGGGACAAGCCCCAGGCGACGCCACGGCCGACCAACTCGCCACTGCCGCTGACTTGGCTGATAAGTTCAGCTCTGGCGAAGTGCGTGTGAACCACGACCAAAACTTGGTGCTGCCTTGGGTGCGCATCGACCAACTGGCCGACTTGTACCAAGCCGCCAAAACCGCAGGCTTTGCCCGCGCCAATGTGCACTTGTTGACCGACATGATTGCTTGCCCAGGTGGCGACTACTGCGCTTTGGCCAACGCCCGTTCCTTGCCCATCGCTGCGGCCATCACCGAGCGTTACCAAGACCTTGACGAGTTGTTTGACTTGGGTGAGATTGACCTGCACATCAGCGGTTGCATCAACTCCTGCGGTCACCACCACAGCGGCCACATCGGCATCTTGGGCGTGGACAAAGACGGCCAAGAGTGGTACCAAGTCACCTTGGGTGGCTCGGACGGTTCTTACCTGAGCGGTCCTGCCAAGGCAGGCAAAGTGGTGGGCCCCTCGTTCGCTGCTGCCGAAGTGGTGGATGTGGTGGAAGCCGTGTTGGACGTGTACCGCGACAAGCGCGACGGCCACGAAACCTTCGCACGCACCTTGAACCGAGTGGGCTTTGATGTGTTCAAAGCCGCGGCTAACTCAGCCCGCAACACCACCGCACGCGCTGCATAAGACTGAACGACCTACGAGATCCCCATGAGCCTGCAAATCATCACCCAACACACCGCCGACAACGCCAACGCCCGCGTCTTGGCCAATGACGCCGACGTCCAAGCCTTGGACCTCGAAGGCGTGGAACGCGTCGACCTGAACTTCCCCAAATTCACCGACGGTCGCGCCTTCAGCCAAGCCTTTGTGCTGCGTCGTCGTGGGTTCACCGGCGACATCCGTGCGCATGGCGATGTGCTGATTGACCAGCTGCTGCAAATGCAACGCAGCGGTTTTTCAAGCGCTGTGCTGCGCGACGACCAAGATGCCGCACACGGCGCCAAGCTGCTGAGCCACTACAAAGCGTTTTACCAAGGTGATGCCGTGCATGCCACGCCTCACTTTGCCGACGTGGCTTGACTTCATCACGCACCACAAACGCCTCACGCTGACCCAGTGCATTGCGAATTCTTATGAGTACAACCTCTTCTTTCTCCCCCAGCGCCGCTGCCAAAGCGACCACGCTCCATGCGCGCGCCAGCGACGACTTCGCCGCCAAGCTGGCTGAAAGCCAAGCCTTGCTGCAACGCGCAGCGGCTGAGTTTTCACCTGTCACACAAGCCTCTAGCCTCGGCGCTGAGGATGTAGTGATCACCCACCTCATCAACAGCTTGAAGCTTGACATCCCCGTGTTCGTGCTCGAAACCGGCGCGCTGCACACCGAAACTTTGGCTTTGTTGGAGCGCACCGAGGCCACCTCACGCGCGCCCATCCACGTGTACCGCCCTGTGCATGAATCGGTCATCCAATTCGTGCGCACCGAAGGCCAAGACGCGATGTACAAAAGCATTGAGCTGCGCAAAGCCTGCTGCGGCATCCGCAAGATGGAGCCGCTCGCCCGCGCTCTCAAGGGCCAACGCGCATGGATCACTGGTTTGCGCCAAGAACAATCGGCTGCACGTGCTGAAGTGCCGCTGCAAGACGACAGCGAAGTCGCCACCAAAAATCTGAGCAAGTTCAACCCCTTGGCCAAGTGGACATGGGGCGATGTGTGGCACTACATCGCCACAAACCATGTGGACTACAACCCATTGCACGACCAGTTTTTCCCCAGCGTGGGCTGCGCGCCATGCACACGCGCCATCTCTATGGGCGAAGAGTTCCGTGCGGGCCGTTGGTGGTGGGAAGACGAAGCTGCCAAAGAGTGCGGCTTGCACGTGAAGAAATAAAAGTTAGATACCGAGAAACGTCATGAACGCTACAACCCAAAACGAGTTGCACCACTTAAGCAACACCCACCTCGATGCACTGGAAGAAGAAACCATCTTCATCTTGCGCGAAGTTGCCGCTGCCTTTGAGCGCCCCACCCTCTTGTTTTCAGGTGGCAAAGATTCGTTGGTCATGCTCAAGTGCGCTGAAAAAGCCTTTGGCGCTGGCCGCATTCCTTACCCCCTATTGATGATCGACACCGGCCACAATTTCAAAGAAGTGACGGACTTTCGTGATTCACGCGCCAAAGAATTGGGTGCAGAGTTGATCGTTCGCAGCGTCGAAGACTCCATGAAAAAGGGCACCGTGCGTTTGGCGCACCCCGGTGAGAGCCGCAACGTGCACCAATCGGTCACCTTGCTCGAAGCCATCGAAGAATTCCGCTTTGACGCCCTGATTGGCGGCGCCCGCCGTGACGAAGAAAAAGCGCGCGCCAAAGAGCGCATCTTCAGCCACCGCGACAGCTTTGGCCAATGGCAACCCAAAGCACAGCGCCCTGAGCTGTGGACCTTGTTCAACCACAAGTTGCAACCCGGTGAACACTTCCGCGTGTTTCCGATCTCCAACTGGACCGAGTTGGACGTGTGGCAATACATCGCTCGCGAAAACATCGCACTGCCCTCCATCTACTACACGCACAAGCGTGAAGTGGTGGACCGCCGTGGTTTGCTGGTGCCCGTGACCGAACTCACGCCCCCCAAAGACGGCGAAGAAGTGGTGATTCGCGACGTGCGTTTCCGCACCGTGGGCGACATCACCTGCACCTGCCCCGTCGAAAGCACCGCCGCCACACCCGAGCAAATCGTCATCGAGACCTTGGCTGCTGACGTCAGCGAGCGCGGCGCCACACGCATGGACGACAAGACCTCCGAGGCTTCGATGGAGAAGCGCAAGAAAGACGGGTACTTTTAAACGTCGCCACGACCTTGAGCGCTTCCCAAAGACCTACTTTATTTCTGACAGACATGCAAACTTCTGAACATTTTTCCGCCCTGAAATTCATCACCTGCGGCTCGGTGGACGACGGCAAAAGCACCTTGATCGGCCGCTTGTTGGTCGACACCAAGGCTGTGCTGCAAGACCACTTGGCAGGCGTGCAGCGCTCGGGCGAAACCGACCTCGCTTTGTTGACCGACGGCCTCTCGGCTGAGCGCGAGCAAGGCATCACGATTGACGTGGCTTACCGTTACTTCAACACCGAAGCACGCAAGTTCATCATTGGCGACGCCCCCGGCCACGAGCAATACACCCGTAACATGGTGACCGCCGCCTCTAGCGCTGACGCCGCCGTGGTGTTGGTCGACGCCATCAAGCTGGACTGGAAAAACCCAAGCCTTGAATTGCTGCCCCAAACCCGTCGCCATTCGCTCTTGGTCAACCTGCTGCGCGTCCCCTCCATCGTGTTTGCCATCAACAAACTCGACGCTGTGGAAGACCCGGCCCTGGCCTACAAAAACATCGAAGCCGCCTTGCGCAAGTTCGCCCAAGAAGCGGGCATTGCCATCACGGCCATGGTGCCTGTGTCAGCCCTCAAAGGCTGGAACGTGGTGGACACGACCAACGCCGACCAAGCCGCTTGGTGTGGCTACACGGGCCCTAGCCTGTTGAGTATCTTGGAAGAGTTGCCCAACACCCCCGCCGAGACTGAGGTGGCGTTCAGCTTCCCCGTGCAGTGGGTGGAAAAATTCCACGACTCAGGCGTGACCACCCAAGGCCGCCGTGTGTTCTGGGGCCGTGTGGCCACGGGCACCATCGAGCCCGGCCAAACCATCAAAGTGTTTCCCAGCGGCCAAACTGCTGTGGTGTCGCAAGTGCTGTCGGCCACGCGCCAACCGCAAAACAAAGCCGCGGGTCACAGCGCTGGCATCGTGTTGGACCGTGAAGTCGACGTGTCGCGTGGCGACTGGTTGCTTGCCGAGCAAGGTTCACCCGAAGGCCAACGCCAGCTCAACACCACCATCGCTTGGATGGACGACGAGCCCTTGGTGGCTGGCCGCGTGTACTGGGCATTGCACGGTCACCGCTGGGTCAAAGCCAAGGTACAACGCGTGGTGCACCGCTTGAACGTGAACACCTTGGCCGAAGAGGAAGCCACCGAATTGGCCCCCAACGCCATTGGCCACGTCACGTTGGCGCTGCAAGAGCCTTTGGTGACGCTGCCGTTCAAGCAGTCGCGCATCTTGGGCGCACTGGTGTTGGTCGACACGGCCACCCATAAAACCTCGGGCGCTGTGTTGGTGAACTGATCTGGCTCAACGCTCCTCCTCTAATCCCGTTTAAAATCAAAGGCTTGGCGCAGCAGCTCCCCCGCTGTTGCGCCCACTTTTTTATAAATTGATTGAATTGTCATGACGCACGTTGTCACCGAAGCCTGTATCCAATGTAAGTACACCGACTGTGTGGACGTTTGTCCCGTCGACTGCTTCCGCGAAGGCCCTAACTTTCTCACCATCGACCCAGACGAGTGCATCGACTGCGCGGTGTGCATCCCTGAGTGCCCCGTGAACGCCATCTACGCCGAAGAAGACGTGCCTGAAGGCCAAGAACACATGACCAAGCTCAACGCCGAGTTGTCCTTGATCGGCTGGCCCAGCATCACCAAGCGCAAGGCCCCCATGGCTGACGCCGAGGTGTGGAAAGACAAAACCGGCAAGCTCGCCGAACTCAAGCGCTGAGCCCTGCACAACGCATCCACAGCCCCATGACGGCCACCGCGATTCAGACCGATGCCGTCATCGTGGGCGCAGGCCCTGTGGGCCTGTTTCAGGCTTTTCAGCTCGGCCTGCAAGACATTCGCTGCCACATCATTGACGCACTGCCCCATGTAGGCGGCCAGTGCGTTGAGCTCTACGCCGACAAACCGATTTACGACATTCCTGGCATCCCGCTGTGCACAGGCCGTGAATTGGTGGCGCAGCTGCAAACCCAAGTTCAACCTTTCGCGCCAACCGTTCACCTGAACCAAGAAGTGACCGAGGTCGCGCGTTTGGACGATGGTTCCATCTCAGTCACCACATCGACGGGCCAACACTTTGTGTGCAAGGTGTTGATGATTGCTGCAGGCGTGGGAGCGTTTCAAGCCCGCAAGCTGGCCGTAGAAGGTGCGCCCGCCCTTGAAGGTACCCATGTGCATTACCGCTTGGGCGATGCCTCGCGCTTTGCAGGCCAAGACGTGTTGGTGCTGGGGGGCGAAGAATCAGCCGTCGCTGCGGCCTTGAAACTCACGCTTGAAGCGCACGCGCCACGCAGCGTGACATTGATGCATCGCCGCGATGTGTTCACCGCCGAACCCTTGCTGCTGCAAGCCATGCGTGACGCAGTGGCCAGCGGCAAACTGCAATTGCAAATTGGTCAACCCACCGCCTTGTTGAGCAACGCGAATCAGCTGCATGCCGTGCAAGTGGCGACGCCCGATGGCCAAACCGTCGAGCGCCCTGCACAACACGTGTTGGCGTTCTTGGGCCTCTCGCCCAAACTCGGACCGATCGCCAACTGGGGCTTAGTCCTAGAGCGCAAGCAGCTGGTGGTCAACACCGAAACCTTTGCCACCGATGTGCCCGGCATCTTTGCCGTCGGCGACATCAACACCTACCCCGGCAAAAAGAAACTCATCTTGTGCGGCTTTCACGAAGCCACCTTGGCTGCTTTTGGCGCAGCGGCCATCGTGCATCCCACACGAAAAACCTTGCTGCAGTACACCACCACATCCACCGAACTGCACCGGCTATTGGGGCTGGTTTAAAATTCACACTGCGTTAGAAATAGCGCATTCGCTAGGGGTGTTGAAGCCGTCACCGACTTCGACTGAGAAAGTCCCTTTGAACCTGTTGAGACCCGCCCGCAGCGGGTCTCAAAGTCCGCAAGGACTTGAGGTAATCCTCGCGCAGGGAAGCTGGTCTAGACAGAGCAAGCACCTTCAACCGGCTTGCCCAGGCCTCGCCGAACTGCCATTTACTTGAGACAAGCAATGGCAAATACAAACAACACATCACTCACCCCCGTGGGGCAAGACGCGCGCGTCTTCACGGGGTTTTCTCACGCCGCACTGTGGTTCAGTCTTGGCGTTGGCTTGCTGGTCATGCAAGTCGGCGCCTATCTGGTTCCCGCCGTGGGCACACACGACGCCCTCATCGCCATCGTGATGGGCTCCATCGCAGGATCTGCCTTGCTGGCATGCACAGCCAAACTCGGTTGCGACAGCGGACTCTCCAGTGCGGGTTTGATGCACCGGGTTTATGGCCGTGCGTTTGCCCGCTTGCCCGTGGCGCTCAACATCGTGCAGTTGATCGGCTGGACCACGTTTGAGCTGGTCGTCATGCGCGATGGCACAGCGGCCATCAGCGAACAGGCGTTTGGCATACAAACCCATCTGCTGTGGCCCACGTTGCTGTGGGGCGGTGTGCTCACCTTGCTGATGACTGGCTCCATGCTCACCTTGGTGCGGCAGTTTGTGAGCCGGATTGGTTTGCCTTTGGTCATCGGCTCACTCTTGTGGCTGAGCTGGCATTTCATCGGAATGGTCAACTCCCAAGGTTTAGACGCCTTCATGGCCCGCGCTGGTGACGGCAGCATGGGCATGTTGTCGGCCATCGACTTGGTCATGGCTATGCCCGTGTCGTGGTTGCCGCTGGTGGCCGACTACGCGCGCCATGGCCGCAGTGGACGCAGCACCTTGGCTGGCACTTGGATTGGTTACGCCATCGCCAATGCGTGGTGCTATGCCTTGGGATTTTTGGTCGCCAGCGCCTCTGAACCGGGCACCGACTTGGTGATGGCTTTGCTGTTCGCCCAAGGCGGTTTACTCGCCCTCGGTTTGATCTTGCTGGACGAACTCGACAACGCTTATGGCGATGTGTACTCAAGCGCGGTATCCGCCAATAGCCTGAAGCCGACGTGGTCTGTGCGTGGCTGGGGCGTGGTGTTGGCCGTGTTGTGCACGGGCTTGGCGTGGGTGTTGCCGATGCACAGCCTGGAGCCATTCTTGTTGACGTTGAGCTCCGTGTTTGTGCCACTCTACGGCGTGATCTTGGGACGTTGGCGCGCTGTGATGCAAACCTCTGACGATGCCATCACGCCTCAAATCGAACCCGTTGCAGCCGTGCTTTGGCTCATCGGCGTGGTGGTGTTTCATGCTGCGAGCACATGGGCGCCGCAATACGGTTCGGCCTTGCCCAGCCTTTTGGTGACCTTCATCCTTGCGCGCCTGACTCGCCATGCATGACACCCTCACACACACCTCAGGCCTCCACATGAACACCCTCGTTTCAGAATTGCTGGAGTTCATGGCACGCCCAGCCATCGGTGATGACGACTTCAACGCCCTCGCGTTGAAGCTGTTCGCACACCAGTTTGCGCACAACCGCCCTTTTCAAAAGTTTTGCCAGGGCCGTGGCCAAACACCGCGCACGGTGAAAAGCTGGCGCGACATTCCTGCTGTGCCGATCAATGGCTTCAAAGATCTGACGCTGAGCTGCGTGCCGCCCGAGTCCTGCGCGCGCACCTTCATGACCAGCGGCACCACGCGCGGCGATGTCAAAGGCCGCCACTACCACCCCAACATGGCGGTGTACGACGCCTCCATGCTGCGCAACTTTGCGCAACACGTCATGCAAGACGAGGCCAAGCTGCGCATGGGCATCTTGTTTCCTGATGAGGTGTTGATGCCCAACTCGTCGCTGGCCCACTACCTGACGTTGGCACTCGAACACTTTGGCACGCCAGACAGCGCCTACTACCTCGACGACCAAGGCCTGCGCATCGACGCCTTGTGCGAGGCCCTGCAAGACGCCCAAAACGCGGGCACGCCCTTCGCCCTGCTGGGCGCGAGCTACAGCTTTGTGCACCTGATGGATGATTTGCAAGCGCGTGGGCTGCGTTTCACTTTGCCCCCAGGCAGCCGCTTGCTCGACACCGGCGGCTTCAAAGGCCAGTCGCGTGAAATTCCGATGGACGCGTTTTACGAGCAACTGAGCGCGACCTTTGGCGTCAGCCGCGCGCAGTGCCTCAACATGTACGGCATGACCGAGTTGAGCACCCAGTTCTACGACGCGGGCAACCGCACCGCGCCCTCGGTCAAACGTGGCCCGCACTGGATTCGCTCGCGATTGGTCGACCCACTGACAGGTCAAGACGTGCCCGCAGGCGAGCGGGGCATCCTGGCCCACACCGATTTGGCCAACTTCAACTCGGTCGTCACCATCTTGACGGAAGACGTGGGGCTGGCCACCGAAGACGGCTTCGTGTTGCTGGGCCGTGCCGAAGGCGCGCAAGCCAAAGGCTGCTCCCTGGCCGTGGACGACTTTTTGAAGGCCGCCAAAGCATGAGCAGAAACGTGTTCAAAGCGGGTTACCTGCCGGGCTTGAACGAGGCCGACGTGACGTGGCATCGCCTGAACGTCAGAACGGGCAGCACACCAGGCATGGGCGTGGACGCACACCCATCGCCATTGCAAGTCGATGTACCCCAACTCACCACAGCGCAAATGAAGGCACTTGCGCAGCGTGTGCAACACGCCAGCCGTACGCATTTGAAAACCATGTGCGTCTCCGACATCGTTCGTGTGCTCGACAAAGCCACAGCCCGTCTGCTGGATGCCAGCGACATCTATCGGCAACAGCTTGAGCGCTTGCTGCCCCAAGCCACGGGCTTTGACGCCGAGATGGTGCGCCTGAACTTGAACGCCTATTTGCACACCTTTCGCGGCTTGCAGTTGCAACGCTTTGTGGCGGAAGACTTTGCCAACCCCAAGGTGCTGGACGAATTCCAGCCCCGCACCCAAGGCGGCTGGACGCGCGCTTTCGGGCCCGAGCTGCTGGTGCATGTGTGGGCCGGCAATGTGCCCGCCTTGCCGATGTGGAGCTTTGTCTCTGGACTCTTGGTCAAAGCCGGAAGCATTGGCAAAGTCTCCAGCGCCGAGCCGGTGTTTGCCACGCTGTTCGCCCAGCTGCTGGCCGAGGTCGAACCGCTTTGGGCCGATTGCTTTGCCGTGGTGTGGTGGGCCAACGCAACCGATGCGCAGACGCCCCGCGACACCACACGCGCACCAGACGACATGCCTGAATTTGCCAACGAGCACACCGCGTTCGCCTTGGCTGACGTGGTGCTGGCCTATGGCGGCAACGAGGCATTGCAGGCTATGCAAACCCACATACCTGTCACCACCCGCTTTTTACCGCACGGCCACAAGCTGAGCTTGGGCATGGTTTCCAAAGCGGCGCTGTCCGTGCGCAAAGGCCCGAGCGTGGCCCGCCAGGCGGCGCTTGATGTGGCGCGCTACGACCAGCAAGGCTGCTATTCACCGCATGTGTTTTACGTGCAACGGGGTGCACTGATCCATCCCCAAGACTTTGCGCAACACCTGGCCAATGAATTGGCTGTTCTGCAACACAAATTCCCGCGCCGCGTGCTGTCGCTGGAAGAAGCCGCGCAAGTGGGCGCATGGCGCGAAGCGCATGAGCTCGCGTCGCTCAATCACGACGCGCAACGCGACACGGAACACAACAGCACCGGTTTGAACAACACAACCTACACCGTCTTAGGCAGCGGTAGGGGCACAAGCACCGTGGTTTACAGCGACCGAGCCTTGCCGCTCACCGCTGGCCCACTGAACCGTTGCGTCCTGGTGGTCGCGGTGGACACCCTGGACGAGGTGATGCCGTTGATCACCCCACAACGTGACTACTTGCAAACCGTGGGCTTGGCGGCTGCGCCTGAAGAATTGCTGCAGCTGGGTGAACGCTTGGGCCAAGCCGGTGTCACGCGCATCTGTGCTTTGGGTGCCATGACATCCCCCGAAGCAGGTTGGCACCACGACGGCAGATTCAGCCTGCTGGACTTGGTGCGCATGGTGGACATCGAGGCCTCCACAGAACGTGAAGCCGAGCGCTTCACACCCTACGAGGTCTGACACGGTGAACGCTTCGCCCATGCACTTTTTGCACCTCAATGCCCTGCACTTCGCCTACCCCGATCGGGGCGAGGTGGTGCGTGACGTGTGTTTGCAACTTGCGCCAGGCGAGATTCATTGCCTGATTGGCCGCAGCGGTTGCGGCAAAACCACCGTGCTCAAACTGGCCGCTGGGCTGCTCAGCCCCCAGCAAGGACAGGTTCAGCTCAAGGGCCAGGCCGTGCATCAGCCAACAGCGGACATGGGCTTTGTGTTCCAGTCGCCGACGCTACTGGATTGGCTGAGCGTGCTGGACAACGTGTTGCTGCCGCTCAGCTTGCACGGGGCCGTCACACCCGGCCAACGCGCGCATGCCCAGCAGCTGCTGGCACAAATGGGTTTGGCGGCCTTGTGCCACGACAAACCGCATCAGCTCTCGGGGGGACAGCAAAGCCGTGTGGCCTTGGCCCGCGCCTTGGTCACCCAACCTGCGGTGCTGTTCATGGACGAGCCGTTTGCCGCACTCGACGCCATCACCCGCGAAGATTTGCAGCGCGACTTTTTGGCCCTGTGCCAAGCGCAAGGCACCGCCGTGCTGTTTGTGACGCATGACATGGCAGAGGCGGTGTACTTGGCCGACCGTGTCAGCCTCATGCACGCGGGGCGCATTCAAGCGCCGCTGCACATCGCCTTACCGCGCCCGCGCCAAAGTGCGATGCGCTACACCCCCGCCTTCAACGCGCTGTGCGAACAGCTGCGACACGCCATGGATGCCACGCTGTGATGAAACGCGACGCCATCCTCTCCACACTCTTGGGCCTGGCTTGCCTGGCGGCATGGGAAGCGGCCGTGCGCGTGGGCCACACCTCGCCCTTGGTATTGCCTGCACCATCCGTGGTGGCGCTGTCACTTTGGCAAGGCCTGAACAGCGGCTACCTGTGGCCGCACATCGCCCACACGCTGACCGAGGTGGTGCTGGGTTTGCTGCTGGGGGCCAGCATGGGGTTTGTGGGGGGCGTATTGCTGGGCGAGTCGGCGCGTTTGCGCGGCGTGCTGATGCCTTACGTGGTGATCAGCCAAGTGGTGCCCAAGCTTGCCCTGGCCCCGCTGTTCATTGTGTGGTTTGGCTTTGGCACCTTGCCCACCGTGGTCATGACCGCCTTGATTTGCTTTTTCCCGCTGCTCGAAAACACCGCCACCAGCATGCAACAAGTCGATGCGAAGAAGCTGGAGCTGTTTCGCATGTTGCGCGCCAGTGCCTGGCAAACCTTGTGGCGCTTGAAGCTGCCTGCGGGCTTGCCCCACATCATGGCGGGCCTGCGCGTGGCGGTGGTGCTGGCCTGGGTGGGCGCGGTGGTGGGTGAATTCATTGGCGCCAGCCGCGGCTTGGGCGCGTTGATCATCGCGGCGCAAGGCTCAATGGACACCCCGCTGATGTTTGCCGTGCTCATCGTCATCACGGTACTCGGCCTCGCGTTTTACAAAATGTCCGAATGGCTGGAACGCCGTTTGCTCAGCCACTCTTCTGAACTTTCGACAAGGACTTCATCATGACTCACCGCCCCCATTCGCACCCACCCACCCCTTGGCTGCGCCGTCTCGCGGCCCATGCACACGCCCTTGGCGTCAGCTGCGCCTTGGCGCTCGCCATCACCACACCCGCGGTGAGCTGGGCGCAAGCCGCGCCCAAACTGGACAAAGTGGTGGTCGCAGGCTGGAGCAAGCCCATCACCGAAATCACCAACTTGCTGGTAGAAGAAGACAAAGGCTTTTTCAAAGCCCGTGGCATTGACCTCGCCTACGTGCCCGGTGCGGGCGGTGGCGACGCGCTGCGCAATTTGCTCAGCGGCCAAGCCGATGTGGCCTTCACCGACCCCGGCTCGTTCTTCACCGCTTTGGACAAGGGCGAGAAGCTGCGCGCCATTTACGACATCTACCCACAAAACGTGTTCAACGTGGTGTCGCTCAAATCGCAAAACATCCTCAAACCCGCCGACCTCAAAGGCAAGCGCATCGGCGTGTACAGCTTGGCCAGCGGCACCCGCCAAAACTTGCAAGTGCTATTGAACCAAGCCGGTTTGACCGAATCCGACGTGACTGTGGTGGTGACGGGCCTGTTGAACTTTGCACCCTTGATGCAGGGCCAAGTCGATGCGACCGCCGCCACCGACACCGGCTTGCTGGTGGGCCGCCAAAAGGGTTTGGGCGACGTGAACGTGATGGAGATCAAAAACCACCTCAACATTTCCAGCGACTTCTTTGTGGTGCGTGAAGACACCTACCAACAGAAAAAAGACGTGCTCAAACGCTTCTTGCACGCCTACCAAGACAGTGCGAAGTGGATGATGCAGTCGCCCGAAGAAGCAGCCAAGCTTGCCGTGAAAGTCGCCATCGACGGCCAAAACCCCAGCATGAACTTGGACATCATCCGCCTGCGCAACGAGTCCAGCGTGTCGGCCACCACCGACCAACGCGGCTTGGGGGCGTTTGACATGGTCAGCTTGCAAAAAGGTGCGAAAGCCTACAAAACCTTTGGTGTCATTCAACGCGACATCCAAGTGAGCGATGTGGTCAGTCAAGACTTGTTGCCCTCCGTCACAAAGCCTGCCAAGAAATGAACAGCAGTCCACGCAACTTTGCAGGCCAAGTGGTCTTGGTCACAGGCGCCAGCCGAGGCATTGGTGCAGCCATTGCCAAAGCATTTGCACACCAAGGCGCGATGGTGCTGGTGAATTACTTGAACAACCATGCCGCCGCAGAAGATGTGGTGGCCCAATGCCAGCAACTCGGTGGCGATGCGTGGGCGCTGGCAGCCGATGTGCGCTCACCCGAAGCCGTGAACGACATGGTCGCTCAGGCCTTGCGCGAAACAGGCCGCATCGACGCGGTGGTGAACAACGCGTTCAGCCCCTACACCTTTGACCCCGACAATCGCCATCGCTTTGGGGATGTGCCTTGGCAGGCTTACCAAACGCAATTCGATGGTGCGGTGCATGCGGCCTACAACGTGTGCCAAGCCGTGTTACCGCACTTCAAACAACGCGGTCAAGGCAGCATCATCAACCTCACCAGCGATTTGGTAGACCGCCCCAGCATCGCGTACCACGACTACACCACGGCCAAGTCGGCCTTGGTGGGTTTCAGCCGCAACTTGGCGGCCGACTTGGGGCCTTTGGGCATTCGCGTGAACTGCGTAGCACCGGGGTTGGTCAGCCCGACCGACTCCAGCCGTGCGACCCGAGAATCGGTCAAAGATCTGCTGATCGCGCAAACCCCGCTGGGCCGACTGGCCACGCCCGACGATGTGGCGGGACCGGTGCTTTTTTTGGCTTCAGACTGGAGCCGTTTTGTGACCGGTCAGGTGTTGACGGTCGACGGCGGATTGGTGATGCGATGAAGCGGCACGGGCGCAAACCCATGATTCAACGGACCATGACCGTGGCCCGTGGTCACGTCTGCGCCTTGCGCAATGGCACCCAAGATGAAGGTGCGCGCCAAGCTCACGGCTTCGCCCAGCGGATACCCCAAAGCCAAATGCGCGGCGATGGCCGACGACAGCGTGCAGCCTGTGCCGTGCACATTGCGGCTGGGAATGCGCTGGGACGCCAAGCGCTGCGAAGGACCGTTGGCCTGCACCAACAAATCGACCACCTCATCGCCCGCCAAGTGCCCGCCTTTGAGCAGCACGGCTTGGGCCCCCATGGCCAGCAAGTCTTGGGCTGCGGTGTCCAAGGCCTCGGCATTGGGAATGTCGCGGCCCAAGAGCAACGCGGCTTCGTCCAAATTGGGGGTGATGACGCTCACGCGAGGAAACAACTCGCGCACCAACACCTGCACGGTGTCGTTGGCAATCAAGCGGTCACCGCTGGTGGCCACCATGACGGGGTCGAGTACGACATTCTTCAGCTGGTAATGGTCGATGGCCCAGGCCACGACCTCCACAATACCGGGGGCGTGCAGCATGCCGATCTTGATGGCATCGACACCGATGTCTTCGACCACCGACTGGATTTGCGCTTTCAAAAACTCCGCGGGCACAGCGTGAATGCCTTGCACACCCACGGTGTTTTGCGCGGTCAAGGCGGTGATGGCGCTCATGCCGTAGCAGCCCAGCGCAGCAAAAGTTTTCAAGTCGGCTTGAATGCCGGCACCACCGCCACTGTCAGAGCCAGCAATGGTGAGGACGCGTGCGTAGCGGTAAGAATGATTCATGGGCGGCATTATCCGCAAATCACAAAGGACCTCATTCAATGAGTGCACAACTTTCAAGCGTGGTGTTAGGCGCGGGCCTGATGGGCCGCTTGTTGGCCCACACCTTGGCGCAGCTCGGCCACCAAGTGACGGTGTACGAAGCGCAAGGCCCAGACGCACAGGGTGCGGCTGCGCGTGTGGCGGCAGCCATGCTGGCCCCTTTGGCCGAATCGGCCATCACCGAATTGCCCGTGGTGCAAATGGGCCAGCACGCGCTCAAGCGCTGGCCCGAACTGATCGCACCCTTGTCGGAGCCGGTGTTCTTTCAGCAAAACGGCACGCTGGTGCTGTGGCACCGTCAAGACGCGGCCGAGGCCAAACGCTTTGAGCAACTGCTGCACCGCACGCAGCAACAACTGCCCAGCTTGCCCGCCGCGCAGTCTCTGAATGCCGAAGGTTTGCAAGCGCGCGAGCCCGCGCTGGAAAACCGTTTCAACCAAGCCCTGTACTTGCCGGGCGAAGGTCAACTCGACAACCGCCAACTGCTGGCCGCATTGCTCAAAAGCATGGCGCAGCAAAACGTGGCCCTGCACTGGAACAGCCCGCGCACCCCCGAAGACTTTCAGCCAGGCCAGATGGGTCAACCCGATTGGGTGTTCGACTGCCGAGGCTTGGGCGCCCGCACCGAGTGGCCGCAGCTGCGCGGCGTGCGCGGCGAGGTGATTCGCCTGCATGCCCCCGAGGTCACACTGCAGCGCCCTACCCGGTTGATCCACCCGCGTTACCCCATCTACATCGCGCCCAAAGAAGACCATGTGTTCGTGATCGGCGCGACCGAGATTGAAACCGAAGACCTGTCGCCCGCCAGCGTGCGCTCCACGCTGGAGTTGCTCAGCGCCGCCTACACCGTGCACAGCGGCTTTGCCGAGGCGCGCATTCTCGAGGTCACCACCCAGGCCCGCCCCACTTTGACCGACAATTTGCCCGCCATTCGCTGTTGGGGCGATCGCACCTTGCAGATCAATGGCCTGTACCGACATGGTTTTTTGATCTCACCGGCCATGCTCGACGTGGTGGTGGAATGGGTGCAACACCACACCACCACCTTGGCAGAACAATTCCATTTGAAGTTTGAACATGTCTGACACGACTCTCCAAGTGCTGATCAACCAAGCCCCGCACACCCTGGCGCAAGGGGCCACGCTGGCCGATGCGGTGGCGCAAGCGGGCATTCAGCCGCCTTTTGCAGCCGCCGTGAATTTGCAATTTGTGCCACGCGGGCAATACGCCCAGCATGCGCTGAAACAAGACGACCACATTGAATTGATTGCCCCCATCACGGGCGGATAAATAGACCATGACCCCACACACGCTTCACGCCGACCCGCTCACGCTTTACGGCGATACATTCAACAGCCGATTGATGCTGGGCACCTCGCGCTACCCCTCGCCCAGCGTGTTGCTGCAAGCCATTGAGCGCTCGCAACCGGCCATGCTGACCGCCTCACTGCGCCGCCAAACCGGCAGCGGTGGCGAAGCCTCGCAAAGTTTTTGGAACCTGCTGCGCGAAGCCAAAGTGCCCGTGCTGCCCAACACCGCGGGGTGCCACAGCGTGCAAGAAGCCATCACCACGGCCGAGATGGCGCGTGAGGTGTTTCAGACCGACTGGATCAAACTCGAACTCATTGGCGACGACTACACCCTGCAACCCGACACTTTGAACCTGCCCGAGGCGGCGAGCCGCTTGATCAAGGCCGGCTTCAAAGTGCTGCCCTACACCACGGACGATTTGGTGCTGTGCCAGCGCTTGGTCGATGTGGGCTGCCAAGCGGTGATGCCTTGGGCCGCGCCCATCGGCACTGGCAAAGGGCCCATCAACCCACATGCCTTACGCACGCTGCGTGACCGCTTGGATGTGCCCATGATCGTGGACGCGGGCTTGGGCCTGCCTTCGCACGCCTGCCAAGTGCTGGAGTGGGGCTTTGATGCCGTGCTGCTCAACACCGCCGTGGCCTTGGCGCAAGACCCCGTCAGCATGGCGGGCGCTTTTGCCGATGCCGTCAACGCTGGGCGAGCCGCTTATCGCGCAGGGGCCATGCAAGCCCAAGACAGCGCACAACCCAGCACGCCCGTGCTAGGCACACCGTTTTGGCACCAAGCATGAGCTTGCAATTGACAACAGCACAAGACATCGCCCACGCACTGGCCACGCAACATGCGGTCATGCGGGCGGGCGATGCCTCGTCTTACGCACAGGCCGTGCACCACAGCGATGCACAGCTCAGCGCCGAAATGGCCGGTGTGCTGCAAGGCTGCCGCATGCTGGGTTTTTTAGAGCACGACGCGCAATGCGTCGCCCATGCGTGGCAGGCTCAAACGCAACGCACAGGTCAGTTTTCAGTGAATGACTGGCCCTGCACGCCGCAAGACTTCGGCGTCGCGGCCGTACCCCGTGCCAACGCCTTTCCTGCCTGCCCACAGCACTTGGGCTTGTACGCCGTGCTGCCCGACGCCCCATGGGTGGGTCGCATGGCGCGTGCCGGTGTGCCCACGGTGCAACTGCGCTTCAAGTCTGACGATGCGGCGGCCATTCGCCAAGAGGTCCGCGCAGCCGTGCAAGCCGTTCAAGGCACCAAAGCCCTGCTGTTCATCAACGACCATTGGCAAATCGCAATCGACGAGGGCGCTTACGGCGTGCACCTTGGCCAAGAAGACATGGATGACGCCCCCCTTGAAAAAATACGGGCTGCGGGTCTGCGGCTGGGCTTGAGCACACACGGCTACGCCGAAATGCTGCGCGCCGATGCGGTAAGCCCCAGCTACATCGCCTTGGGCGCCGTGTTCCCCACCACCCTCAAGCGCATGCAAACCGCACCGCAAGGCACAGGCCGCTTGTATGCCTACGCCCAACTCATGCAGCACAGCCCGTTGGTGGCGATTGGCGGGATCGATGAAGCGACAATCTCAGTCGTCATGCGCAGCGGTGTGGGGTCTATTGCGGTGGTCCGTGCCATCACAGGCTCGGACGCCCCAGAAGCGGCTGCGCACAAATTACAGGAATTGATGCGTTGAAGGTGAGGAAACACACGGCTGTTGTCGTTGCACTGTTGATGCGCGCAGGCGCAGCACAGGCCGATCCCGCGTTGACCGAAGTGACGGTCACCGCGCAACCGCCGCTGGGTGTTTCTGGCTTCGACGACATGACCGCCGGTGAGCTGCCACTGAGCGTCACCACCTTCTCTCAAACCGACTTGCGCGACGCCGGGGTGCAACGCATCAGCGATGCCTTGCTGCTCGATGCCTCGGTGAGCGAGAGCTACAACTTACCCGCCTACTGGGACCAACTCAGCGTGCGTGGGTTCACACTGGACAACCGCTACAACTTCCAACGCGACGGCTTGCCGATCTCAGCGCAAACCATCATGGGCATGGAGAACAAAGAGCGCATTGAGTTGCTCAAAGGCACCAGCGGCATACAAGCGGGCACCAGCGCCCCTGGTGGCTTGGTGAACTACATCGTCAAGCGCCCGCCAACACGCACCACCAACAGCGTGCGCGATGTGTCGGTGAGCTACGGCCCAGGCGACAACCGTTCGATGGCAATGGATTTGGGCGACCGTTTTGGCGAACAGGCTGAGTACGGTTACCGGCTCAATGTGGCGCACACCGATCTCAACCCCTACATCCGCAACACCCAAGGCCACCGTGACTTGCTGGCCTTGGCTATGGATTGGCGCTTGGATGCCAACAACCGCCTCGAATGGGAATTTGAACAAAGTCATGTCGAGCAAATAGGTGTGAACTTTTACAGCCTGCTCGACAACGGCCCACAGGCCACCCCCAGACTGCCCACGCCGGTCGACGGCACACGCAACATCACACGTCAACCCGGCTCGCGCCCGGGTGTGTTTGATGGACTCACAGGCAGTGTCCGTTTCAAACATCAGCTCGAAAACAACTGGTTGTGGACCACGCAATACGGGGCGCAGCGATTGCGCGCAGATGATCGCTTGGTTTACGCCGCGGGCTGCAGCGCAACGGTGACGAATCGTTTTTGCGCCAATGGTGATTTTCAGATCTTTGACTACAACACCGACAACGAACGCCGCAACAACGACGTGGCGCAAACGGCGCTGAGTGGTCAAGCCCTGTGGGGCGGCCTTGAGCACAACCTGATGCTGAGTGTGATGCGTCAACGCTTGGCAGACCACATGCCACGCACGCAAACCAGTCCCTTGCTGGGAACCACCAACAGCATCACGGGTGGCTTGGTCGCGCCAGACCCTAACCTGCCCACGGTGGACAGAAGCGGCTTCATGAGCAACACCATCGACAGCATGACCGAATGGACGGTGAAAGACCGCATCAAACTCAACGACAGCACCTCCACCTGGCTAGGCCTGCGGTACACACAACTGAACCGCCAAACTGCGATGACCGATGGCTCATCCCCCGCGCAAGATCATCGCAACATCATGACACCTTGGCTGGCGGTGAGCCACCAGCTCGAGGCAGGCCCCATGGTGTTTGCAAGTGCGGGGCAAGGCATCCAATCTGAGGTGACACCCAAAACGCCAGAGACCTACAGAAATGCAGGCCAAGCCTTGCCCACACTGCGCAGCCGTCAACACGAAATGGGCATCAAGAGCGTGTCGTATCTCACGCAATGGCAAGCAACTTGGTTTGACATCACACGCCCCATGTCTGGCGACTCCATCGGTTGCAGCAACGGGGGCAACTGTGTGCGCCAAATGGATGGCCAAGCCCACCACCGTGGACTAGAGCTCAGTGGACAAACCATGGCTGGGAACTGGACCTGGGGTGGCTCTGCCATGTGGCTGAATGCACGCCATGAAAACGTCACCAGCGACCCCAGCCTGAACGGTGAACGTCCCATCAACGTGCCCAACTACATCGTGCGTGGCTTGGCTGAATACCGTTTTACAGGTATCACCGGATTGCGCACAGGATTGCGCGTATCACGCGAAGGCCCACGCAATGTGATGGAGCACGCAGAAGTTGTGCTGCCCGCGTGGACTACGCTGGACCTGACCGCCCACTACGACACGCGCACCGATCAGCAAGCCACCACCTGGGCATGGTCGATTCAGAACTTGACCAACAAACACTACTGGCGCGAATCGCCCAAGCAATACGGGCAATATTTCCTCAACCCAGGGGCACCCAGAACAATTCGTGCAAGTGTTCAATGGCACCTCTGAAAATGGCGCAAAAAATGCGCTATAATTTTTGTATTCCTCGATAGCTCAGTCGGTAGAGCGCCGGACTGTTAATCCGTAGGTCCCTGGTTCGAGCCCAGGTCGAGGAGCCAATAAAAGTAAAGCCCCTGCACTCACGTGCAGGGGCTTTTTCTTTGCGCATCCATAAGCACTGGACGAACCACAGCCAATTCTTATGCATCCTCACAACACAAAAATCTATAAAAAAAGGGCGACTGGAGACACAGCCACCCTCAAAAAATGCGTAAACATTTTTTGTTTTGACCCAGCGTTAGCTAAGTACAAAACCTCTTATGAATTCAATCTCTCGTACTTGACGAAGATGGGCTAGTAAAGCCATCTTGCAGGAACCATCACGATGGATGGGAATAGCACCATCAAGAACATGACGAAGAACTGAACCGTCATAAACGGCATGACACCGCGTGTCACATCATCCATACGCATGCGCCCCACGCCGGCAACAACGTTTAGCACCGTGCCCACAGGTGGCGTCACCAATCCAATCGAGTTATTGATGATGAACAGCACACCGAAGTACACAGGATCAATGCCCGCTGCTTTAACAATTGGCATCAATACGGGCGTCAAAATCAATATCGTTGGTGTCATGTCCATGGCCGTGCCAACAATCATGCACAAGAACATGATGGCAAACATCAACAATTTAGGGCTATCCAACAATGGCTCAAGCAAGCTCACTACTTGAGCAGGCAAATTGGCCACCGTGATCAACCAAGCAGACACCATCGCAGCGGCCACCAAGAACATGATGACGGCAGTTGTCATGGCTGCTCGCTCAAACACCTCGTACAACTGCTTCCAAGTCAATTCGCGATAAATCACTGCGGCAACAAAAAGTGCATATGCGGCAGCAACGACCGCTGCTTCTGTCGGTGTAAACACACCCATACGCAAGCCCACCAAAATGATGACAGGGAGCATCAAAGCCCAACCTGCACTTTTCATTGCGCCCCAGATTTCATGTGCTGCACGCTTAGGGGGAGGCGTCAGATCTTCCTTGCGGATCAAATACCACCACGTACCCCATAACCCAGCAGCTAAAACAATTCCTGGAAAGATACCTGCCAAGAAAAGTTTGCTGATGGATACGTTCGCTGCAACACCAAAAATCACAAAACCAATCGATGGCGGAATGATGGGGCCAATCACACCACAAGCGGCAATCAAGCCACCACTTCGTGCTTTGTCATGACCCGCTTTCACCATCATGGGCAAAAGCAAAGCAGTCAAGGCAGCTGCATCCGCAACCGCAGAGCCTGACAGTGCTGACAACAGGCATGCAGCAACGATGGTCACATAACCCAAACCACCACGGATATGGCCAACAAGTGCCATCGCAAAATCAACAATGCGTTTGGACAAGCCACCCGTATTCATGACCTCACCGGCCAGCATGAAAAATGGAACAGCTAGCAATGGAAAGCTATTGGCACCTTCCATCACGTTTTGCGCCAAGATTTGCGCTTCGAACATGTCCAGATGCCACATGAGTGCAGCACCACACAACAGCAGTGAATAGGCGATTGGCACACCAATTGCCATCGCTAAAAGCAAAGAACCTAAAAATACAGCGATCGTCATTTCAATATCCTTTGCTTATTTCAATGGAGCAGGCGCATCAACCGGCTCTTCTTCAGACTCTCGGATGCCAATCAACTCGCTGTCTGCAAGCTGGCCTGTCATGAAGCGCCACACCTGACCAACCAAAATGACAGCGCCCGAAACGGATAACACCAAGCCACAAGCAAAGAACCAAGCCATCGATATTTCCATGACTGGACTCGTTGTATCTATGTTGATCAAGACCTGATCCCAAGAACCTTGGAACAACAACCAGCATGCAAACAGCATGGCGATGTGGGCGAGTAGAAAGCAAACCTTCTGCCCAGATATTGGCAGACGAGAAATCAGTGTGTCTGTCCCCAAGTGAGCCCCCTCCTTCATGGCCACAATCGTGCCCAAGAATGTCACCCAGACAAATAACCAGCGTGACAACTCTTCAGACACAGTAATTCCTGAATTGAAGGCGTAACGTAAAAACACATTGCCGAGCACAAGCACGACCATCAGGGCAAGGGAAATAACCATGACTACCCTGATCAATTGGCAGTATCGGTCAATGAGTTTGGTAAACATCATGAATCCTTAGTAGGCAAAAAAGGGGCACCCATTCAGGTGCCCTCAATGAAACGTCTTTGTATGCTGCCGTTTATTTCGACTTACGAGCTTTATCAACAGCTGCGTACATCTCGTCAACGATTGGGCCCAATTCTTTGGTGTATTTCTCGACCACAGGCTTAGAACGTTCACGCAGTTTGGCGATTTCTTCAGCATTCAGCTCCAGAACTGTCATGCCTTTTTTCTTGACTTCAGCCAATACTTTTGTAGCTTCGTCACGTGCCACCTTACGTTGATAGACAGCAGTTTCTTGAGCTGCTTCACGCATCAGTTTTTGTTCAGCTGGGGTGAGCTTGTCCCAGAACTTTTTGCTAACCACCACGGCTTGAGGTGTGTACATGTGGTTGGTGATGGTCAGGTACTTGGAGACTTCGTCGTACTTACCGTCCAAGATGTTCAAGAGCGGGTTGGTCATGCCGTCAATGGCACCCTGCTCCAAGGCTGTGTAGGTTTCTGTGAAAGGCATGGGGACGGGTGATGCGCCCAAAGACTTCATGAAATCCACATAGATTGGTGTGGGAATAACACGCATCTTCACGCCGTTGAAGTCATCGGCTTTTGCGATTGGTTTCTTACCTGTGTGAACTTGACGGAAGCCCAAGTCCCAGTAGGCCAAACCAACCAAACCTTTTTCTTGCAACTTGTCGAGCAGCTTCTTACCCACAGGGCCGTCAGACACTGCATCTGCTTCTTTTGCGTTGTTGAACATGAATGGGAAATCGAAGATGGCCATTTCTTTAGAAACACCAGCCAACAAGCTGGCGTTCATCACGGTCATTTCAACGGTGCCACCTTGCATGGCAGAAACTGTCTGCAAATCTGGGCCCAATGCGCCACCGGGGAAGGCTTGCACTTTGAATTTGCCATTGGTTTTCTTGGCCATCAATTCAGCAAACTTTTCCACGCCCAACACTTGAGGATGGCCTTTGTTACTGGCTGAAGGGAATTTGACGGTACGAGCAGGAAAGTCTTCTGCGTGAGCAAAACCTGTAGCTGCAATTGCAGCTGTCAAGATGGACAGCGAAAGGACGCGACGTAGTGAGTTCATGGAGTGTCTCCGTTGTGGTTAAAAAGGTTGAGTGAAAAATCAGGCCGCGAGCAAATGCTCTCGGACCTCAGAAAGATCGTCTTTGATCTTGTCTGCAATCTCGGGCATTCCGAAAAAGCGAAGGTAATCTGGTACTTGTTGCACCAACATTTCAAAACCTGGAAAGGCTTGAATGTTTCGTTCAGCACACGCTTTCAGTAAAGGCGTAGGCTTGTGTTTCATCAAAATATCAACGACCTTAGCTTTTGGATCTAAGCGTGAAACATCAAATGGCAGAGGGTCATCCGGATTCAAACCAAGCGGTGTCGCGTTAATCACCAAATCAAATCCCGCAGGATCTGAGCCGGGAACAGTGACGCATGGATCATCAAGGCGTTGAGCTAATTTTTCAGCGCGATCGCCTAGGTCGTGCAATCCGAGTTCTGCAACCTTCGCTTCGACCAAGGCCGTGGCAATTGCGGCACCCGCTCCACCGGTACCTAAAAGGAGAACACGCAAGCCTTTTGGCTCAATGCCGTAATAACGAAGTGATGAAACCAGCCCATTGCCATCGAACATACCGCCTTCAAGCGTGCCGTCAGCATGACGACGAACTGCATTGACAGAACGTGCCATCTGACTGGCGGTATCAGATTTAGCCAAGAGTGGCATGAGCTTGGGCTTGTGCGGAATGGTTAACCACAAGCCATCAATGTTTCCAGCTTCAAGCACTGTCGTTGCAAAGTCAGCAAATCGGTCTGGCGACACTTGCACAGGGACGAGTACGGCATCAACGCCATAGCGTTGAAATACACGATTGAATATGGCAGGAGCCTGTACTTGGCTCACAGGGTCACCCGCCACCATGAAGACACGTGTCTTGCCGGTGATGTGGGTTGAAACTGAATTTGCTGCGCTGTTTGTCATGGCGTGAACTTTATTTGCGGTGATGGGCAAATTCAATAACCTCTTGACCTCCTCTGACCGAATAGCGGACAATCTCATCCGAAAGGCGGATATAACTATGGTTTCCCCTAATGCATCAGCATTGGTATCAAAGTCGACGACAAAAGCGTTTCCCATCGATCAAGAAGACTTGATTGCGGGTGTAGGTCGCGTTTTGACAGTTATCGAAGCGTTCAATGATGAATACGGTCGCATGACCGTGACGCAAGTCGCTGAGCGAACCGGAATTCCCAGAACTGCGGCGCGTCGTTACTTGCTTAACCTGTGCCACTTTGGCTATGGCGATACCGATGGCAAGTTCTACTGGCTAACGCCTAGGGTGCTCAGGCTGGGCCAAGGCTACTTAGATGGTGCACGCTTGCCCAGACTCGTACAGCCCTTTATTCAAAGGCTGGCCATGTCATCTGGCGAGACTGTCAACGTATCCGTACTGGATGGACATGAACTTGTGTACGTCGCTAGAAGCAATAGCCCACGCGTGGTGTCGATCGGTTTTTACGCAGGAGCCCGGGTACCCGCGCATGTCGTGGGTGCTGGACCCGCCATTCTTTCAACCCTTCCTGATAGCGCTCTAAAAAAATGGATTGCAGCGCATGAGTTTTCTACATTCAACACCAGTGCAGTGCTGACCGCGAAAAAGTTTGAAAAGGTCATCCTAAAGGCCCGTAGGGACAACTACTGCATCTCTGTCGGTAACTTGGACCAAGGACTCGCGGGTGTGGCTGTGCCCCTCAGAGATAGACACGGCGAATGCAAAGCTGCCTTGAGCATGACGCTTCAATCGTCAATATGGAGTGAAGAAAAGATCACAGAAAAATTGTTACCGCTGATTGTTGAAGCTGCGCAAGTATTGCGACCTGTCATTTAAGCGCATCGATTTCAGCGTCAGGAGTTGGGGGATTTTTTACTGTTACAGATAGTGACATTCCCCCAAATCAGTAGACAGCTCACGATGTCAGCACTGAATTGAATAAATCTAAATGCAACGAGCAAAAGGACAACCGACCTTAAAGTTCTAGTGAATTTCCCTCGATGCAACTTGATTGCATTGCTATTTAAACACCTGCGATGTAAAAACCTTCTGTGTCTAGTTTTGGACACATTCATTCAAAAGGTGCGGATATGAGCCACGTAGTTTCACAAGTAGTTTTCAAGCCCAACCCCGGTGCTGATTTAACTAAGCTGATGGCCTTTGTTGCAGAAAGTGCTGCGATCTGGCGCAGACATGGTGCAGAGGTGTCTGTGTGGGCCGTTTCCACAGGAGAAGCGGGTAACTTCGTCTTCACCACACGCTATGAAAATTATTCGGCATACGGCAAGTGCACTGATGCAGTTTACGCAGACCCCGAATATCAATCTTGGTCACAACGTGCCACAGCAAGCGGTTTGAGTTCTTGGGTGCGTAGCAATCTTGCACGTCAATTGCCGATTTGAATGCACCCCTGATGCATTTAGCTCAATAGCAGATGCCCGGTCTTCACAAAGATCGTGCAGCCTTCTCTGCTGAAAGGTTTGTGCAAACTCATATGGGGGCTTCTGATCCACGATCCGGCCGGGTAGCGACCATGCTCATCTTCAAACACGCCATCCACAACAAAAATTTCCTCACCACCGTAGTGCCTGTGTGGGTTGAAAAAAGTTTGTGGCGCCCATTTCACCAAAGTTGAGCCGCTTCCCTGCTGCATCAGCGGCATCACATTCAAGCCCGGCACCATGCCTTGGTACCAAGGCGCTGTGTTGGTGTCAATGACTTCTCTCACCACTTGGTCTGGCCCCAGATGTCGCAACTTCACAAAGAGCGTGCAACCAGACACACTGAATGGCGCATGGGAAGAGCCTGGGGGATTCATCAGGTATGTGCCAGCCTGATAGTGGCCCGTCTCATCGCTGAACGTCCCATCCAACACCAGTATCTCTTCCCCAAGATCATGGTGATGCGCTTGGAACTTCGATCCTGGCTGGTAGCGAACGATGGAAGTGGCTTTGGCCACCTCATCACCGAGGCGCTCAAGCATGCGCCTCTCCACACCCAACTCGGGGCTGAAAATCCACGGTAAGTCGTGGTGATTGACGACGACTCTTTGACTGTAATCAGCATTGATGTTCATGGGTATAGGCACAACTTGAAGGTGTCAAAGTGTATGACCGCGCAGCTTGACCATTCAACAGCATCCGCAAAGACTTTCAAGCGACAAGAACCCTTGAGGGCTCGACGCTCCTCTTACGAGTTCAACGGGACGCATGCTGCGGCCTATGCGATAACCGTTCATTCACAAAGGTTGGGCTGAATTTCTAAAATTCAGCGATGTACAAAACACTCAACGCTGTGGGGTATCAAGCTGGCTGGTGGGCTTGCATCGCGAGCGTGAGTCTGGGGTTAGAGCTTGAAGCCATTCTTTTTTGTCTGTGTTTGACGTGCATCCATTTGCGCCTGTCTGCATCGCCATTGCAAGAGATCAAGATTGGTGTCATCGCTTTACTTCTTGGTATTTTGGTGGACTCCTTACTTCAGACATTCGCATTCATCCATTTTTACGGATGGGCATTGGGACCACTCAGTCCGTTCTGGCTGTGGGCACTTTGGGTTTTGTTTGCCATGACGCTCCATACGTCTCTGGCGTTTTTAAAGCGTCTGTCCCCCATCGTGATTTCGCTTCTCGGGTTCATCTTCGGCCCGTTGACGTATTACGCCGGTGCCAAACTTGGCGCCGCTGAATTAGAGACAACGCACGCGCATCTGTTCGCTCTGGCCGCAGCTTGGGCAATCGCCCTGCCTCTGCTCATATGGGCGGCTAATCAAACATCAGCGCATCCGGCAACCAACGCATGATGGTTGCGCAATTCCCAGCCACACGCCAAGCAGCGCTAGCGCGCATTGCAGCGGTACGGCCGAACGACTATGCGCGCAGCCGCAACGCCCTCGAAGGCGCCGTCACGCACCTGTCGCCTTACATCACCCATGGCTTGGTCAGCTTGCCCGAGGTCCTGACGGGCGTAACAAGCCACCACCCGCTCCACGCGCAGCACAAGTTTGTCTTTGAGCTTGGTTGGCGCGAATTTTTTCGCCATGTGTGGGCCTATCGGGGCGCGGGCATTGTGCAGTCTTTGCACCCAGGCGTGTTGCCTGATGTTGACTACGCGACGGTGCTACCCAACGACATTCGTCAAGCGGCCACCGGTGTGCCCGTGGTCGACATGGCGGTGCGTACCTTGTACGCCACCGGCTATCTGCACAACCATGCCCGCATGTGGTTGGCCAGCTATGTGGTGCATGTGCGCAAGGTGCACTGGCGAGTCGCTGCCGACTGGTTGTACGGCCACCTGATCGATGGCGACCTCGCCAGCAATCACCTCAGCTGGCAATGGGTGGCGGGCACTGGCAGCAGCAAGCCCTATCTTTTCAATGCAGACAACGTCGCCCGCTATGCACCCGCCGATTGGCACAGCCCGAACAGCGTGATCGATCAGTCCTACGAAGCGCTCGACCGCATCGCGCGCCAGTCCATCCACAACGCGCCTGTCGCGCATGAGTTGCACACCCCTCAGCTCACGCCCATCGAACCGCCCCTCCACCCAGCACCACCACCCGCGCTGGATTGGACATTGCCCGATGGCAGCAGCGTGGTGGACCGCGACGTGTGGCTGGTGCATCCGTGGAATTTGGGTGAACTGCCAGCAGGGCTGCCTGCAGACGCTGTGGTGGTGGCCATCTTTGTCAGCGACTTCCACCGCGCCTGGCCTTGGTCTGAACGGCGTTGGCGATTTGTCGCCAGCCGCATGGCTGAACTCGCCACGTTGCGCTGGCACGGTGATGCAAGCACCATGGGCGCGGCGCTCCAACGCGCACGCCGCGTGCGCACCGTGGATGAGCCACACCTCCACCCTTGGCTGCCCCAGTGGGCCGAATGCGTATCTGTGCCCACGCTGTTTCCAGCTGTCGAGAAGCCATGCGATTCTTTCTCTCAGTGGTGGACACGCGCCTCACGCAGCCCCCTCTCTTCACTCGCAGGACCTCACCATGCAAACACAAAGACTCAGCAGCCATGACATAGACCAAGGCTTGAAAGCCTTAGACGGCTGGACCTTAGATGCGCACAAAGCCAGCATTCGCAAAGAATGGGTGTTTGATAGCTTCAGAACAGCGATGCAATTTTTCGCCGCCGTGGGTGAGTTGACAGAGGCCATGGATCACCATCCAGAGGTCTTATCCAGCTACACCAAGATGAGGATTCGACTCACCACGCACGATGCATACGGCCTGACCCATCAAGACTTTGCACTCGCCAAGCAAATTGACCAGATGACCAAGGCTGAACCCTTCTGCAACCACAGCTCACACGCCTGATCGAAGCACCTGACCTCAACAGTTCGCGCGCCGATGGTCCGCGATGGCGCGGTCTTCAAACTTCATGTCAGGGCTTCTGAGTGCACGGTGTTTGGTGATGCGCCCTTTCATTCGCATGCGCCACAACTTGTAAGAGCTGTGATTGAGCTCGTGGCGCATGAGACGAATGACGTCGGACTCCGACAAGCCAACGCGCTCCTTGATGGTCTCGAAAGATGTCCTGTCTTCCCAAGCCATTTGAATCACTGCGGAGATGTCACCAGCAGAAAGGCTTGCAAGCCGTTGTGAAAAATTAACGGACATGGCGCATCTCCATGGTGAGTTAAACCGACATGTGCAACTGAAACACCGAATTCGGTGCCTTAGGCACAAATGGCACAGGCAAGGGTTTGAACTTGAATCGCCCGATCGCATCCGCATAAGACGCAACATCGGAGGAAGAGAAGTCTGCAAAGTCTGACAGCGTGAAGCTTTTCAAGGTGTTCATAACAACCTGCTCCAGTGCGAGTTCGTACGACTCATGTGCGCTCGCTTCTTTGGCAGATGCGGCTTGCGCCAAGGTCGTTTCAAAAAGACAAGCCACATCCCAAACGGAGATGAGTGAGACATCGCCTTGGATCATGTAGCCGCCCCCTGGGCCTTTCATGGACAACACGATGTGGTGATCTTTGAGTTGCTTGAGGATGTTTTCCAAATACGAAATGGACAAGCCAAGCCGTGGTGAGAGATCTCGGGTCGTCAGATAGCCCGCACTCCGTTGGCCCGCAAGCAACACGCACAGCTCAATGGCTTTGGTGGTTTTTTTCGAAATCATGACGCAATCTCCTGTTGCGTAGGATTTTGAGATATTTATCTACTCAAAACATATATTTCACTTTTAAAATCTATATTTCGTCATATTATCTACTCAACAACTACTCAAAGGTGATGTCTTGACGTCCAAAGCCTCGACCACAGCCCCCCTTTATCGGATTGGCGCGGTATCCAAAACCACAGGTATTCCGGTCTCCACGTTGCGCATCTGGGAAACACGTTACGGCGCATTCAGCCCTGTGAAGACCGAGGGCAAACAACGTTTGTTTGAAGAGCACGATGTCTCCAAAGCCATGTTGCTCAAGCAGCTGTCCAGCGAAGGTCATGCCATCAGCGCGATTGCCAATTTAGATTTGGCCCAATTGCGCCGCATGAGCAATTTGCAACAAAGCGCACCCCACCACAAGGCCGCCAAGGGTGAGCCTTTGACGATGGCGGTTGTGGGCTTGGGCCTGGCCAACCGCATCGAGTCCAAGAAATTCGCTTCTGCGCTCCAGCAACACACAATCAGAGTCACAGACGTGCTGGTGGATTTAGCCACCGCCACCACAGCGGTGCTGTCTGAACACGCGCAGGTGCTGTTGATCAAAGTCAACTCGCTCCAAACCGCGGTTCACACCAGCATCCAAGCGCTCATCCAAAAGCACAAGTTTGCGCAAACCATCGTCATCTACAACTTTGCCCCCGAAGCGGTGGTGCAAGCGATGAAGTTTTCTGGGCTCATCGTTCGACGAGAACCCATCTCGGACAGCGAGTTGGCTGAACTCATCCAATCGCTGTTGTTTGTGGATCAAGCCCGAGCGCAAGAATTTGGGACATCAGGCACCGTGATTTCAAGCCGCAAGTATTCAGATGACACCTTGGCACGTGTCGCAGGCATTTCCACCAATGTGCTGTGCGAATGCCCCAGACACGTAGCGGAGTTGATTTCACAACTCGCCAGCTTTGAGGAATACAGCCAAGAGTGTTTGAACAAAAACGCAGACGATGCGCATCTGCATGCTTACTTGCGCTCCATTTCGGGCTCTGCCCGATCGCTGTTTGAAAACGCCCTGGAAAAAATTGCGCAACATGAAGGCATTGACCTGAGCGAGCGAAAGCGATGAGTCCATCGAATCACTCCAAGACAAGCTTCAAAGGCAACAAGCAAAGCTTGCCCAGCAAACCCTGCAAAACCTGCGGACGCGACATGACGTGGCGCAAAGCATGGGCCAAAAATTGGGACCAGGTCTTGTACTGCTCCGAGGCTTGCCGCAAACATAAAGCAAGCACCACTGCGCCATGAGCTACGCCCTGGTTTGGTTCAAACGCGACTTGCGCTGGCAAGACCATGCAGCGCTTGCCCAGGCAAGCAAGCAAGGTCCTGTGCGGTGCATTTACGTGGTCGAACCCGAACTCTGGTTGCAACCCGACGCTGCACTTCAACACTTCGAATTTGTACGCGAGTCCTTGCAAGAACTGGATGCGCATTTGCGCACCGCGGGTGGCTGTGTAGAGATTCACACCGGAGAGCTCCCCGAGGTCTTGACCCGACTGTGGCAAGAGGCCCCATTTACAGGGCTTTACTCCCACGAAGAAACAGGCAACGGCTTCACGTATGCGCGTGACTTGAAGGTGGCAGCATGGTGCCAAGCGCACGGGGTTGTGTGGCAAGAGTTCGCGCAGTTTGGCGTGGTGCGCCGACTCAAAAGCCGCAACCTGTGGCAACAGGCATGGGAACAGCACATGGCGTCCCCCATGCAAGCCATTGACGCGCTGACCTTTTGGCGCAAGCCATCGCCCATCCCTTTTTCAATGCCTGCGCCCGCCCATTTGCAACACAACCCGCCCATGCGTCAACGCGGGGGACGCACGCTTGCTTTGAGCACACTTCACAGTTTTCTCCACGCCCGCAGCATCGGTTATCGAGGTGGCATTTCGTCTCCGCTGTCTGCCCCCGATGCATGCTCGCGCTTGTCGGCTTATTTGGCCTGGGGCTGCATCAGCATGCGCGAGGTGGTGCAGCACACGCGGGCGCACATCGCCATGCTGCCGCCACAAGCGAGTCGACACCGCGCGGGTTTGACAGCCTTCGTCAGCCGCTTGTATTGGCATTGCCACTTCATTCAAAAGCTCGAAAGCGAACCCGCCATTGAATGGCGCAATATGCACCGCGGTTACGACGATCTGCGTGAACACGACTTCAACCTCGAACACTTTGAGGCACTCAAAGCCGCACGCACAGGCTGGCCCATGGTGGATGCCTGTGTGACCATGCTGCGCGAGACAGGTTGGCTGAACTTTCGCATGCGTGCCATGGTGGTGTCGGTGGCCGCCTATCCGCTGTGGCTGCATTGGCGGCCTGTGGGTGAATGGCTGGCCACGCAGTTTCTGGACTACGAACCCGGCATTCACTGGAGCCAGCTGCAAATGCAATCGGGCACCACTGGCATCAACACCACGCGGGTGTACAACCCCATCAAACAAGCGCAAGACCACGACCCACACGGCACGTTTGTCAGGCGCTGGTTGCCAGCCATGCGCAACGTGCCAGACACCTGGTTGTTTGAGCCGTGGCTCATGCCTGCACAGCTGCAGACTCACACGAACCCCACCACCGAGATCACACAGCCTGTGGTTGATCTGGCCTTGGCCACACGCGAGTCCAAGCAACGCCTGCATGCGAGACGTCAAGACAGCGAAGTCAAAGCGGGGAAAAAAGCGGTGATCGACAAACATGCGTCACGCAAAACCATGCACACCCGAAAAAAAGCAACAACGCAATCCGCTCAGAACAAGCAGCAGCTTGGTTTTGACTTTTAAGGCCCAACACATGACACCTCCTCTGCGTCACCTCGTTTTGGTGTTGGGCGACCAACTCAATGAAGATGCTTCGGCTCTGACGGATTTCGACCCGCAGCAAGACGCCATTTGGATGGCCGAAGTGGATGAAGAGTCCACGCACGTGACATCGGCCAAACAACGCACCACAGTCTTTTTAAGTGCCATGCGCCATTTCGCAGCAGCGTTGCGCAGCAAAGGGTGGCAAGTTTTTTACAGCGCCATCGATGCCCCAGACAACACCGGCACCTTGGCCGGTGAACTGAGTCAGGCCATCTTGCGCACCCAGCCCCAACAGTTGGTGATGACAGCCCCCGGCGACTGGCGCGTGCTGCACAGTTTGCGTGCGGTCGCACGCCAACACGCGCTCAAGCTCGACTTGCGCGACGACACGCATTTCTTCAGCACCGTGCGTGAATTTGCCGAGCACGCGGCAGGCCGCAAGCAACTGCGCTTGGAATATTTCTATCGCGCGCTGCGTCACAAAACTGGCATCTTGATGGATGGCAAAAACCCCATCGGGGGCCAATGGAACTTTGACGCAGACAACCGAGGCAGCTTTGGCAAGCAAGGCCCGGGCATGCTGCCTCAGCCCACACGGTTTGCACCCGATGCCATCACGCAAGACGTGATGACCTTGGTCAAGCAACGCTTTGCCCATCACCCCGGCACTGTGGACAGCTTTGGCTGGCCCGTCACGCGCACTCAAGCGTTGCAAGCGCTCGACGACTTCATCACACACCGGTTGCCGAGTTTTGGCTTGTACCAAGATGCCATGTGGGAAGGCGAAGTGTGGCTGTATCACTCTCACCTGTCATGCGCGTTGAACTTGAAATTGCTCAATCCGCGCGAAGTCGTGCAAGCAGCCGTCGCAGCGCACGACCAAGGCCATGCGCCTCTTGAAGCGGTCGAAGGCTTTGTGCGCCAAATTTTGGGCTGGCGTGAATACGTGCGAGGCATCTACTGGACGCACATGCCAGACTACCTTGAGCTCAATACATCCGATGCGCATGCAGCGCTGCCCGATTTTTATTGGACAGGGCAAACCGACATGGCGTGTCTGCGCGATGCCATTCATCAAACGCTCACACACGGCTATGCACATCACATCCAGCGCTTGATGGTCACAGGGCTGTACGCCTTGCTGTTGGGCGTGAAGCCCCAAGAGGTGCACGCCTGGTACTTGGGCGTGTACGTCGATGCGGTGGAATGGGCGGAGCTGCCCAACACCTTAGGGATGAGCCAATTCGCCGATGGTGGTTTGATGGCCAGCAAACCCTATGTGGCCAGCGGCAAATACATAGACCGCATGAGCAACCATTGCAAAGGCTGTCGCTTCAACCCCGCCGAATCGACAGGTGAAACTGCCTGCCCTTTCACCACGTTGTATTGGGATTACCTGAACAAACATTCGGACAGCTTGGCGAAAAATCCACGCATGCTGATGCAGTTGAAAAATCTCAATAAACTGTCAATCGATGCAAAGGCCTCCATCGCTGCGCAAGCCCTGAAACATCGATCATCCGTCAATCCAAGCGACCCATCCAAATACGATAAAGACAAATGAAAATAGATTTCGATGGCATCCAAGCATTCGTCGTCACCGCTGAGTTGGGTGGTTTCAACAAAGCTGCGGAACAACTGCACATCACCCAAACCGCGCTGACGCGGCGTGTGCAAAAACTGGAAGCTTATTTGGGCTTGAAGCTGCTCGACCGCACCACGCGACGCGTTGAAATGACCGCGGTTGGCCGCGACTTCTTGCCCCAAGCCCGCGCCATCGTGAATGAAATGACGTCTGCCGTGGGCCGCCTCAAAGACATGTCGCAACATGCCAAAGGCAACTTCACCCTCGCCTGTGTGCCCAGCATGGCCGCCCACATGCTGCCCCAGCTCATTCGTCAATATGCCGATGTGTGTCCAGGCAACCGCATTCGTTTGCTGGATGCGGCCTCGTATGAAGTGCGCCAAGCTGTGCTGAATCACCAGGCTGAAATTGGCATCGCCGTCAACGGCGAAACACACCCGGATTTGACGGAGACGCCGTTGTTTGATGACCCCTTGGTCTTCATCTGCCGTGACACCCATCCCCTGCAGGGCAAAGACTCTGTCACTTGGGCCGATATGCGTGATGCGGACTTGATCGTGGTGAGCAACTTCATGGCCACCCGCGTGTTCATGGACTATCAACTCGCCAAGCATGGCATTCGGCTCAACGGCAGCTACGAGGTGCAACACCACGCCACAGCCATCAACCTGGTGGCAGCTGGGGTGGGCTGCGCCATTCTGCCGTCCTCCACCTTGTTAGAAGGTGACCGCCCTCACGTGCGCAAGATCACCTTGACGGGTCCTGTGGTCAAACGCAAAGTCGCGCTGTTGCGTCACAAAAACACCAGCCTGTCGCCAGCGGCTGAAGCGTTCTTCGCATTGATTCAAAAAGCACACCTCAAACCCAAAGCTGCCACATCCCGATTGATGCGAAAAACGAAATAATCAGACCTTATATTTCACTTCTCAAAATAACCGTTTCACCCGACACTCTCGGGTATGACACACCCAAATCGCCATACACAACCTGATGTTCTGGTCATCGGCGGTGGCAATGCCGCGCTCTGTGCCGCTTTGATGGCCGTTGAAGCCGGCGCCTCCGTCTTGATGTTAGAAGCCGCCCCACGCGAGTGGCGTGGCGGCAACTCGGGCCACACCCGTAATTTGCGTTGCATGCACGATGCACCACAAGATGTGTTGGTCGAGGCCTACCCGGAAGAAGAGTATTGGCAAGACTTGCTCAAAGTCACGGGCGGCATCACCGACGAAAAACTGGCCCGACTCGTGATTCGCGCCTCATCAACTTGCCGTGATTGGATGCGCCAACACGGCGTTCACTTTCAACCGCCACTCTCGGGTGCCCTGCATGTGGCACGCACGAATGCCTTCTTCATGGGCGGAGGCAAAGCCTTGGTCAATGCGTATTACCGCAGCGCTGAAAAACTGGGCGTGCAAATTCGATACAACGCCCCCGTCGACACACTCGACATTGACAAGGGTCGATTTGTCGCGGCTTATGTGAAGGGCGAACGCATCACCGCCAAAGCATGCGTGTTGGCCGCAGGCGGCTTTGAATCCAACCTCGAATGGATGCGCGAAGCATGGGGACAAAACGAGCGCGGGGAATGGCCGGCCGATAACTTCCTGATTCGCGGCACGCAATACAACCAAGGCGTGTTGCTCAAACACATGTTGGCGCAAGGTGCAGACCGCATTGGAGATCCCACACAAGCGCACATGGTGGCCATTGACGCACGTGCTCCGCTGTATGACGGCGGCATTTGCACCCGCATCGACTGCGTGTCGCTTGGTGTGGTCGTCAACCGCGAGGGACAGCGCTTCTACGACGAAGGCGAAGACTTCTGGCCCAAGCGCTACGCCATTTGGGGCCGCTTGGTGGCGCAACAACCCGGTCAAATTGGCTACTCCATCATCGACGCCAAAGCGATTGGTCGCTTCATGCCTCCTGTCTTTCCGGGCGTACAAGCCGACACCTTGCCAGAGCTGGCACAAAAACTCGGCTTGCCTGTGGATACCTTCATGCAAACACTGAACGATTACAACCATGCCTGCCGCACAGGCACGTTTGACCATACCCAATTGGATGACTGCCACACCGAAGGCGTCAGCCCCGCCAAAACACACTGGGCACGCCCCATCGACACAGGGCCGTTCTACGGCTATGCCTTGCGCCCTGGCATCACCTTCACCTACCTGGGGTTGAAGACCGATGAAACAGCGGCTGTTCGTTTCAACGACAAGCCCAGCGAGAACCTCTTTGTGGCTGGCGAAATGATGTCTGGCAATGTCTTGGGCAAGGGCTACACCGCTGGCGTAGGCATGTCGATCGGCACCGCCTTTGGTCGCATTGCAGGCACACAAGCAGCCCAAGTCGCCCTGCGCGCCAAGGAGGTGCAACATGCAAACGCTTGAGGCTTTAACCCGCGATGCACGCGCCTTGGCCAACGGCGAGGTGGTGCTGTCTGAACCAGAAACTGAGGTCGCACGACAACTGCAAATTTGCAACGCCTGCCGCTATTGCGAAGGCTTTTGCGCCATGTTCCCCGCCATGACGCGACGCTTGGAGTTTGGCAAAGCGGATATCCATTACTTGGCCAATCTGTGTCACAACTGTGGCGCGTGTTTGCATGCTTGCCAATATGCGTCTCCGCACGAGTTTGCTGTCAACGTACCGCAAGCCATGGCGCAAGTGCGCGGTCAAACCTATGCCGACTATGCGTGGCCTGCGGCAATGGGTGCGCTCTACAAACGCAATGGCCTCACCCTGTCACTCGCCCTGGCTGCGAGCTTGTCATTGTTCTTGCTGCTGGCGTTGAAGATGAACGGCACGCTTTGGTCGGTGAATCCATCCGACAACTTTTACAACGTGTTCCCGCACAACTTGCTGGTGGGCTTGTTTGCTCCTGTGTTCTTGTTTGCGGCATTGGCTTTGAGTCTGGGTGTGCGACGTTTTTGGCGAGACGTCACGCCAGCCACCAGCGGTGCTGCGCTCAGCGCACCCGCAGCCCGCGAAGCCACGCACGATGTGCTGCGATTGAAATATTTAGACGGTGGTCATGGCGAAGGCTGCAACAACGAAGATGACGCCTTCACCTTGTCGCGTCGTCGCGCACACCACCTCACCTTCTATGGCTTCATGCTTTGCTTTGCAGCCACCAGTTTGGCAACGGTGTATCACTATGCTTTGGGTTGGCAAGCGCCTTATGACCTGCCGAGCCTGCCAAAGGCATTGGGGGCAATCGGTGGCGTGAGCTTGCTGCTGGGCACGGCAGGCTTGTTCAAGCTTCATGTGCAACGTCATCCCTTGCATGGCGATGCAGCGCAAAAGCCCATGGACTTGGGCTTCATCGCGCTGCTATTTTTCACCAGCTTGAGTGGTTTGGCATTGTGGCTGGCTCGAGGCAGCACAGGGTCACCCGCTTTGCTGGCCATGCATTTGGGCATCGTGATGGCCTTGTTTGCCACCCTGCCCTATGGCAAATTTGCACACGGCATTTTCAGAACGGCTGCCTTGCTGCGCTTTGCCGTTGAAAAACGACAAGCCAACAAACTCGGCCTAGGCGGCGAATAATTGAAAAGAGGTATCCCATGAACAAACGTCAACTCATCCACACCTGCGCATGGATTGCCTTGGGTGTATCCAGCCTTGCCACGCATGCACAAGAATTCCCACCGAAGAAGACCATCACGATGGTAGTGGGCTTTGCCGCAGGCGGCGCTGCAGATACGGCAGCACGCATCATCGCTAAGAAGCTGGGCGAGAACATCGGTGCCTCTGTGGTCGTGGACAACCGCGGTGGCGCAGGCGGCAACATTGCCCACCAGTTTGCAGCCAACGGCCCCAGCGACGGCAGCACCCTGTTGTTTGGCTCGGTCGGCCCACTCACCATTGCGCCGCACATGATGAAAGTGCCCTACGACCCCGTGAAAGACCTCTCCCCCATCACCATGGGCGTGAACTTTCCCAACGTGCTCGTCGTGCATGCGGGCACAGGCATCAAAACCTTTGCGGAGTACATCGCCTACGCCAAGAAAAACCCCAAGAAGCTGGATTACGCATCCACAGGCCCAGGCTCTGCGTCGCACCTGGCGGGTGAATTGCTCGACGACATGGCGGGCATTGACACGGTGCACGTCCCCTACAAAGGCGGCGCTCCGGCCTTGCAAGATTTGTTGGGCGGTCGCGTGGCTGCCTATTTCTCGACCTACTCCACCTCGCAGGCTTACATCGACAACGGCAAATTGATTCCCTTGGCCAGCACCGGCTTGCAGCGTCTGAAGCAACTGCCAAAAATTCCAACCATCTCGGAGTCCGGATACCCAGGTTTCAGTGCCACCAACTGGTATGCGTTCGTGGCCTCATCGAAAGTGCCAACACCGATCTTGGACCGCTGGAACACAGAGCTTGTGAAAGTGTTGAAGTCCCCCGATGTGGTGGAGCAACTCAACAGCCATGGCCTGACACCTCAACCAGGAACACGTGACGAATTGGCCAAGTACATCGCCAAAGAATCTGCCACCTGGGGACGCGTGATTCGCGATAGAAAAATCACCGGCGAATAAAAACTTGAAAGCATAGAGACATGACACACACACCCAAAATCACACGTCGGCTTTTACTTGCAGGCCTGAGTCTATTTTTTGCAGCGTCACAACTGACGCATGCGGCAGAGATTCGCGTCATCACCTCTGGTGCATTCACCGAAGCCTACAAAAAGCTGGTGCCCGTGTTTGAAAAACAAACGGGCCACCACGTCATCAGTGCCTTTGGCGCATCGGTGGGCAATGCCCCGGACTCCATCCCGACGCGGTTTTCACGCGGTGAGAAGTTTGACTTGGTCATCTTGTCAGATGGGGGCTTGGAGGCGTTGGTGAAAAACGGCAACGTCATCCCAGGCAGCCGTGTGGATTTGGTTCGCTCGCAAATCGGTGCCGCCGTTCGCAAAGGCACACCCAAACCAGACATCAGCACCGTGGAAGCCTTGAAGCAAACCTTGCTCAATGCCAAATCCATCGCTTACTCGGCCAGCGCCAGTGGCACGTATTTGTCCACCCAGTTGTTTCCTCAACTTGGCGTGGCAGAGCAACTCAAAGACACCGCCAAAAAGATCATGAGTGAGCGTGTGGGCGCCGTCGTGGCACGGGGGGATGCTGAGCTGGGCTTTCAGCAAGTCAGCGAATTGATTTATTTCAAAGAGCTCGACTTCATCGGCACCTTGCCCGAATCTGTGCAGCAAACCATCTTCTTTTCAGCAGGCTTGGTGCAAGGCTCGACCGAACAAGACACAGCCAAGCAACTGATTCGATTCTTCCAATCACCCGAGGTGGCCGATGTGATCCGTCAAACGGGTGTTGAGCCTGTGGTGGCTAAATGAAATACAAAAGTAACAATTGATTCGCCCACTGTGAACCTTGAAGATCTGCTGAATTCCTGATCCTTGATGGAGTCCGCTAGGTGATAGCGTTTTAAAAGTTTTCCGTTACCCTCGCCAAAATTTGTCTCGCTTTTGTCGAAAGGTAAACCATGTCTGTCCATGCGCTGAAAACTCCGTCCAACCCAGATCTCATCAGGCAAACCAAGATCCATCTGGCGGCGGCTTTGCGACTTGCGGTGCACGATGGGTTTGATGAAGGCATCGACAACCATTTCACTGTGACCGTACCGGGTCGTGAAGACCAATACATGGTTTTGCCGTTTGGATTGCATTGGTCGGAAGCGACTGCCAGCAACCTCATCACCTTCAACGAGGCTGGTGAAACGCTGGAAGGCAATGGCATGGTCGAGCTTTCGGCGCGAAGCATCCACGCACCGCTGCACCGCCTCACGGGGGCCAAGGTGGTCTTGCACACGCACCAACCTTGGGCGCTCGCACTCAATATGCTGCAAGACAACCGCTTGCTGCCAGCCACGCAAACAGCGGCGTTTTTTCATGAGCGCATTGCGTATGACGACACCTACACCGGGCTGGCATCGTCCCTCAACGAGGGCGAGCGCTTGGCGTCGTTGCTGAAAGACAAGTCCGTCATGTTTTTGAAAAACCACGGCGTCATCACCGTCGGTGACACCGTGGCTCAGGCGTATCGCTTGCTCTACAAACTTGAAAAAGCGTGTCGCACCCAAGTGCTGGCCATGAGCACCGGCATGCCATTGAACATCTTGGAAGAGCGCGTCATTGACAAAGTACGCACCCCAAGCAAAGACGACCGTCACTCACGCACAGAGCGCGAACGCCTCTACTTCGAAGCCATGATGCGCGTGCTGGACCGCGTCAATCCGGGGTATGCGGACTGAAACTGCTGCAGGACATGCAAGCCGAGGATTTCACCCCCATCCATTTGCTTTATGCATTGATCGCTTGTGCTTTGGCTATCTTGATGGGCACCCGCTTAGCCAAGAAGCAAGCACGTGCGTTCACGACGCAAAGTCACGAGCAAGTCGGCGCGCACACATTGCGTGACGGTGATTTACCGCAGGTCAACCACATTGACTATGGCGACATGCGGTTTTTGCATTTGGGCACGCCATGGGTCCAAGGTTCCATGAAGATCAGCAAGCCCTTTGAGATCCACCTCGACTACGTGCAACGCATGATGGGGTGGTTGCTGTTTGCCGATTTGGATCGAGTGCCAGATGGGCAGGCCATGCAATTGGGACTTGGGGCTGCATCGTTGACCAAGTTTTGTCACGCACATTTGCACATGCACACCACGGCGGTTGAGTTAAATCCGCAAGTCGTTGCAACCTGCAGGCTTTGGTTCAACTTGCCCGAAGACAACGCGAAATTACACGTGATGGTGGCGAATGCCGCCCAAGTCGTCACACAAGCCCAATGGCATGAAAAAGTCGATGCACTGCAAGTCGATTTGTATGACCAAGAGGCTGACCGCCCTGTCCTCGACAGCGAAGCGTTTTATGCAGATTGCAAACAGCTGCTCACCCCTCAAGGTTGCATGGCTGTTAATTTGTACGGACGCAACGCCAATGTGCAGACCAGCATTCAGAAGATTGCCCATGTATTTGGCAAAGACGCATTGTGGAAATTCAAACCAACCGCTGCTGGCAACACCGTCGTCCTGGCTTTTCGCACGCCTCGGGTACTGAGTCAGAGCGACTTGATGTCGCGCGCACAAACCATTCAAAAACGCTGGCCGCTACCCGCTAAAAAATGGGTGAAAGTATTGGCGCCCCATGGATAAGGTTGACAGATCCATGAATGCTTTGACATCCATCTTTTGAGAATTCGTCGCTTGCGACGATTCATTTGCCAGCGCAGAGCGCCTACCCTTGAGGCAAATCCACTCGGAAGCCATCCCATGCGACAAAAATCACGCGCCGTCATTGCTCGAGACCACACAGGTACTGTGACCGTTGAAGACATCTGGGTCGACCCACCCCGCCAAGGCGAGGTGATGGTCAAGATGGAAGCCTGCGGCGTCTGCCACAGCGACCTGTCCACCGCCAAAGGGGTCATCCCTCTGCCACCCCCTGTGGTTCTGGGCCATGAAGGTGCGGGGCGCATTGTGGCGCTGGGCGAAGGCGTCAAAGGCTTGGGTGTGGGTGACCGCGTGATCACGTCGTTTGTCAGCATGTGCGGCCACTGCCGCTATTGCACAACGGGCCGTCCACAGTTGTGCGATCAAAACAGTCGAACCGCTTTTACCCTGCCAGACGGCTCGGTGCGTACCTTTGACATGGCCAACCAAGCCTTGAACGTGCTGTGTGGCTGCGGGGTCATGTCTGAATACGCGACGCTGCACATGGACAACGTGGTCAAAGTCGATCAACCTGATATTTCGATGGAATGCTGCGCGCTCATCAGCTGCGGCGTGATGACGGGCGTGGGCGCTGTGATCAACAGCGCCAAACTCACGGCGGGGTCTATCGCGGTGGTGTTTGGTGCGGGCGGCGTGGGCCTCAATGCCATTCAAGGTTGTGCAATCGCAGGTGCCGCCATGATCGTGGCGGTTGATCGCTCCGACAGCAAACTCGAACTGGCGCGCCTCTTTGGCGCCACACACACCCTCAACGCCAGCCAAGACGAGAACATCGTCAAAACTTTGAAAAAACTCACCGGCGGTGGCGCCGACTATGCCTTTGAATGTGTGGGCTTAGGAACCGTGGTGGCACAAGCCTATGGCGTGTTGCGCAAGGGTGGAACGGCTGTCTCCGTGGGCGTGGCCAGCACACAAGACACTACCACACTCAAAACAGTGACCCTGTCGCTGGAAGAGAAAACCTTGAAAGGCAGCTACTACGGTTCAGCCCGACCACGCGAAGATTTTCCACGTTTGATGTCGCTCTACCGCAGCGGCAAATTGAAACTCGACGAACTCATCACGCACCGCTATTCACTCGAAGAAGCACCTCAAGCGTTTGAAGACTTGGCCCAAGGCCGCAATGCCCGCGGCATGATTGTGTTTTCTTGATCCTCAACAAAGGAGATAGAGCTCACCAGCCGCCGTGAAGAGGCGACAGATGCTCATTGTTTTTTCGTCTGAAACGAGGCCACCTCACCCGGCTTGACGGGATGCACATTCAGTTTGCTGCTCTTCATGAACTCCATGAACTGCGCCAAGGTGCCTTTGGCCAAGGGGTTGGCGCCGTAGTGCATGGCAATGACGTTAGGAATTTTCAACAGTTCGTTGGCTGCATACGCCGCCTCTTTGGGGCCCATGGTGAAGTTGCCACCAATAGGCATCAACACCAAATCAGGCTTGTAGTAGTCGGCGATGAATTTCATGTCGCCAAACAATCCGGTATCACCCATGTGATAAATCTTGAACCCATCTTCCAGTTCAATGATGAATCCCACTGGTTCACCCCCCACATGAATTTCATCTTTGTTGGTGGCTGGATTTTTCCAATTGATCACCGAAGAATGCTCCGCATGAACTGGCGTGACTTTGATGCCCGGGCTAGGCTCCACGATGCCGGATTTGTTGAACCGGGGTGCCAGTTCGGGAGGAAGAATACCCAGCGCCACCACCGATGCATTCATGTCCCCCGGTGCATACATCGGCACATTGTTTAACTTGGCAATCGCAGGCGCATCAGCAAAATGGTCCAAATGACCATGCGTGACCAACAACACATCCACTTTGCCCAAGTTCTCCAAGGTCTTGAACTCTGGCGGTGTCAGTGGATTGGCTTTGAGCCACGGGTCTGTGACGATGACCTTTCCTTGTGAGGACGTGATTTTGAAAGCCGACTGCCCCAACCATTGCACCTTCACCGGCGCTGTTTGCGCTTGAACATGAAAGCCATAGAGTGCCATGGCAGCAGCAATGAGAAATTTGAATTTGTGTTTCATGGGGTGACCTTCTTTGGAATGAACGCTAGTTTGCCTCAAGCGGGTGAAGAATAAGTCACCCGTTTCTACTCTTACTTTCATCACATGGGTATCCGCTTTACAACGACCTCTGAGATGTGCAAGTATTGAGCGCCATGCTTCTTTGAAAGGTTTGAAACTATGGAACAAGCGAATCACACATTGAGCGAACTGTTCAAACAACTCGGTCTTGCCAACGACCGCAAGTCCATCGAAGCATTCGTCAAATCACATCGGCCACTCAATACGTCCACACGGTTGGAAGACGCTTCTTTTTGGACGCCCAGCCAAAGCCACTTCATCAAAGAGCAGTTGGCCAATGATGCAGATTGGGCTGAGTTAATCGATCAACTGAGTTTGGCTCTTCGGTAAGCCAAAGGTATCATTCCCTGCTCACTGGCATCTCTCACTCATAGGAATCGAGAAAACTATGGCTACTTTTGTGGATCAACTCAAAGCTGAAATTTCACGCATTGCGAAGAAAGAAGTTCGCGCAGAAACCAAGCAACTCAAAAAGGCATCCGCGCAGTACCGCTCAGACATCGCCGCGTTGAAACGCCACATTGCCAGCCTAGAGGCAAACGTCAAGAAGCTCAGCAAAGGCCAAGCCAAACCCGCGTTGGCGCCCCAAGAAACATCAACCGCCCTTCGCTTTCGTGCAGATGGTTTCACCACGCTGCGTAAAAAGTTTGCCATGTCTGCCGAGCAAATGGGCAAGTTGATTGGCGTGTCGGCCCAATCTGTTTACCACTGGGAAGCGGGCAAGTCACGTCCACGTGCCAGCCAACTCCCCGCGATTTCTGCAGCGCGCCAACTGACGAAAAAACAAGCTTGGGAAAAAATCAGCTGATCTGGAAAACTAGGCTTTTCCATCGACCAAGATAAATGCCATACGCGCGGCTTTGCCTGACCGGTTGGCCCATGCGTGGTTGGTGCCCCGTTGAATCAGCACATCGCCCGCACGCAACGTGGTTTCATCTTTGTCCATGATGGCCACAAGCTCTCCCTCGAGCACGATCGCGTAATCGACGGTCGCTGTACGGTGCATGCCCGGGTGCTGACCCGGCTTGGGTGCATGTTGTGCATCGCGGTACATGGCACCAAACGTGGCATTCAACATACGCTCCAAAGCCTGCGGGTCTTGGGGTTCGGGTGGGAAGTCGATGATGCGCAGCACCGTGCCACCCGCAGGTGGTGCCACACCTTGATGCTCAGCAATGCGATCAGGGGCATGCACAGACGATGACGCGCCCCCCGTGCACCACAAATTGGTCACCCGGTAACCCGGACGTTCAGGCACCACACGCACGGCTGGAGATGGCCCATCTTCCACAATAGAAGACACGCCTTGTGCATCATCCCCTGTGACCACGCGTCGAATAGGTTTCAGGTCCATCTCAGTTTTTCTCCAAATTCAAGCTTGGCACCAAGTCGGCATGGGTGCGGTAGGTTTTTTGAATGCGTGCTTTGAACTGCTCGGCATTCAAATAAGCTGGCGTTTGTTGCAAGGTCTGTGCCGTTTGCTTGAACCCTTCAGTCTCCATCACCTTTTGACACAAGTTCTGTAATTTGGTGACCGTGTCGGCAGGCGTGCCCGCAGGGGCATAGATGCCATTCAAGCCCGGAATGACCGCGGGGTAACCCAACTCAGACAGCGAAGGCACATCCGGCATGGACGCATGGCGTTTTTCTGAAAGCACCACCAGCACGCGCAAACCTTTGCCTTTGATCGATGAAAGCGCAGGCGCACCAAAATCCAATTGACCACCGATCAGCTGAGGCAGCAAAGCGCCATCGCCCCTGAACGGGATGGCGTTGAATTCAATCCCCAAAGCTTTTTCAACTGCGGCCACACCCAGATGTGGCACAGAGCCATTGCCTGCGTGACCGTAGGACAGCGTGCTCGGTGCAGCCTTGGCACGTGCCACCAAGTCTTGCATGGACTTGATGGGTGAATCTTGGCGCACGGCCAGTGTGAAGACGTTTTCAAAAACTTGGCACACCGGCTCGATTTGATCGTTGCGGTAAGGCATGGTCTTCATCAGGAAGGGGGCGTTCGTCAAAGGCGATGCGGGTGAGAACACCAAGGTATGCCCATCGGCGGGTGCGCGTGACAGCGCGGTGAACCCAATCGTGCCAGCCCCGCCGTCGCGGTTGACGATCACCCAGCTCTGCCCTGTCAACTGCGAGGCTTCGCGCGCAAAGGCGCGTCCCATGGCATCGACCCCACCGCCTGCCGCATACGGCAAGATGACTTCCACATTGCGTTGATTTGCTTTGTCTTGTGCGCCCACCACGGCACAACACAACGCGAGACATAGACCCATCCAAAGTTTCATCATCCAGCTCCTGTTGCAAAGTCATGGATGTGGTCTTTGATTTTTCACACCATGCAGTCCTAAGCATAGAACGTACAGAGGTGTTTTCAAACACCCAAGAACCCTAAGGTTCTCTTTGAATTTGTCGACAACAGAAACTATCTAGGTATTTATGAACCGGGGCATCTATTTGATCAGCTTTAAAATACAAGCTTAAATTATTCAGGAGATCGGCGCATGAGGTCGGCACCGCTAGAAAATGCGCTCAAGACTGCCCTGCGACAGGGGCTTGTCACGCTGCATTACCAACCTCAAATTGATCTTGCCACGGGACAGGTCGTCGGTTTAGAAGCCTTGGCGCGCATCAGCGAAACCTCTTTAGAAGAAGTGTCCCCCGAGATATTCATTCCACTCGCCCAAGAGATGGGTTTGATGGCCGACATAGGGCATGCGACCCTGATACAACTCAAACAAGATTTACCCGTTTGGATAGATCGCTATCCGTCCATTCGAATTGGCATCAACTTTTCTATGCAAGAGTTGGTCCATCCAACGTTTTTCAGCATATTTCATGCATGGTTGAAAGACATGCCAATCAATGCGAGTCAACACATTGACATCGAAGTCACAGAAGCCGCATTCAATCACGTGCCGCCTGAAGTGGTTCAAGGCTTGAACAGCCTGCGCACCCTCGGGGTTCGTGTCGCCATCGATGACTTTGGCGCTGGCCAATCCAGCCTCGCACGCCTGCATACCCTACCCTTTGACATCATCAAATTGGATAAACAATTCATCCACCAAATCAATCACCCCATGGTGTATGAAATTGTGAAAGCCGTGATTCACCTGGCTAAGCAGTTTGACAAAGTCTTGGTGGCCGAAGGCGTTGAAACACAAGCTCAGCATCAAACCCTCAAAGACATGGGTTGCCCTATCGCACAAGGTTTTCTGTTTGGGAAAGCAGTCCCCTTGTGATCTGAACTTCTACGAAGTCATTCATCGCTGAATTGCATGTCATGCCTTACATCACTATTAAAAATAAATTCATCATTACCGTTGCACTGTCCACCGTATGGATGCTGCTCTCTATTTGGCTTTCCATTCCTTGGTACGAGCAACTGAGCGAACACACCTCGCCAGCGATCGCTTTGTTTTTGATTGGCTTTATCGCCATCATTCCAGGCTTCATGAATGCGTTCATCATGATCGCATTGGCGTTGGATAAACGCCCTGGTGTTCCCAAGTTCAACACCTATCCAAGTGTGACTGTCTTGGTTGCAGCCTACAACGAAGCATCTTCGATTGAAGACACCGTGCGCAGTTTGATGCGACAAGACTATGCAGGTCAACTTGATGTCGTGGTCATCAACGATGGCTCTGCAGATCAAACAGCACACATTGTTCGTGGCTTGCTTCCTGAGTTTTCAAACTTACGTCTGATTGATTTAGAAAAGAACGCAGGCAAAGCCAACGCCCTCAATCAAGGATTGACAACCTGCCAAACCCAACTCGTCATCACCGTGGATGCCGATTGCTGGATTTGGAAAAACGGCATCCAGAATTTAGTCGGTCGCCGCATGGCCGACCCTGCCAACACTCGTGCAGTTGCAGGCGCAATTCTGATTCGCAACTCTCGCCAAAACTGGCTAACCAAAGCGCAAGAATGGGATTACTTTCTCGGTATTGCTGCCATCAAACGCATTCAATCGTTGTTTCAAGGCACCTTGGTGGCACAGGGCGCCTTCTCTGTTTACGATCGCGATGTATTGATTGAAGTCGGCGGATGGCCAGAAACCGTGGGCGAAGACATTGTGTTGACATGGAAAATTTTGCGCGCTGGCTATCGTGTGGGTCATGCTGAAAATGCCATCGCCATGACACGTTGTCCAGACAATTTGAAGCAATTCATCCGCCAACGACAGCGCTGGTCACGCGGCTTAATTGAAGCCTTCAAGATGACCCCAGATCTCTTGCTCCAACGTCGCTTGCCTGTTTTCTATATCTGGTGGAACACTTTATTTCCTCTCATGGATTTGGCTTACACCCTGGGCTTTATTCCTGGTTTGATCTTGGCCCTGTTTGGACACTTTTGGATTGTTGGACCCATGACATTGGCTTTGCTGCCCATCAGCTTCTTGATGAATACGCTGATGTATTCACGCAGCAAAGCCACCTTCGATGAGGTGGGCTTAACAGTGCGTCGCAATCGCCTGGGGCTGATTTCATATGCACTCGTCTACAGCATCATTTTGCAACCTGCCTGCGTTTGGGGCTACATCAGCGAAATATTGAATTTACGTAAAACGTGGGGAACCAAGTGACATACCGTTTAACCAACTTAGCAGCCACCGCTGCTGCCTTTTTGCTCAGTAGCACGGGTAGCTGTTGGGCCCAACACACTTGGGCGCTCACAGCACCGCAATGGAACCATTCCAGTGACAGCGATGGCCTCAAGATCGACAAATTCGCAGTCGCAGCTCTGCCCATCTACCAATCAGGCTATCAATGGCAAGGCGTCGAGTTACAACAACAACGCTATCGTCAAAATGGCAATGCCATGGAGGGGCAAAGCCTCAGCTATGTTGCACAAAAAACAGACCCACTGACTGGGCTGGGACATTCGTACAAGGCAGGTTGGAATCAAGGGCTCAACCAATCATTACTGACAGGTGAGTTCAATTGGAATCAAGCCTACAACGAGAAACTGCAATGGGGCGTGTTTGCCAACCGTGATTGGGTCGAGTCGTTTGCAGCGCTGCAAAACAATGTCCATTACGAGCTAATAGGGGGCAATGTGGACTATCAAGTACATCCCCGCCTCACGACGGTTGCATCGCTCGCACAAACACGCTTTTCTGATCACCACGATCGGCAACAACAACGCCTGCGCATAGTCTGGGACGCCTTACCCGATCATGGCGTGACCTTGCAATGGGCCTACAAACACCAATTGGGTGAGAAAACCAATACAACACCGCTGTATTACAACCCTGAGCGGCTAGACGAGTCCATCGCTTTTGTGGGCTGGCGAAAACGCATCCAAGGATGGCAACTCTACGCACGCGCAGGCTGGGGATCTCAAAAAGTCGCCGACCAAGAAAGTACACCGGCTCGCGTGTCTGAAATCAATTTAACAAGCCCTGCATATCGCGATCAGTTTTTAAAAATTCGCATCGGTTCAACACAAACCATGGGTCTAAATGGGCCCGGTTATGTGTACAGATACGCCGATGTCCAGTGGATTTTCCGACTCAACCGCTGACCGCACCAAACGTCGACACACGGTTGCGACCACTCTTCTTCGCCTCATACATTGCTGTATCTGCCAGCTGTTGAATCACTTGCATGGTTTGGTGATCAAACGTTTTTGCTGCGACGCCGATACTCGCTGTGACAGTGAGCGTGGTGCCTTCAACTTCAGGGTGTGACGCTTCAATGGCTTCACGCAGTATTTCAGCTAAACGCTGTGCACCTTCTACGTTGGTGTTGGGTAAGTAAACAGAGAATTCCTCTCCACCAATTCGCCCCACCACATCACTGCGACGAACATGGTTTTCCAAAGTAGCAGCGACCGCGCGCAGCACCTCGTCTCCAGCGGCGTGGCCGTAGGTGTCATTGATGGATTTGAAATGGTCCAAATCAATGAATAAGACAGCAAAGGGTTGGTTGGATCGTTGGCTGGCATGTATCAATTGATCGCATGCACGGTAATACGCACGCGCGTTCAATGCGCCCGTCAACGGGTCATGACTCGCCAAGTCCTGCAGCGCAACGTTGTAGTCGCGCATGCGTTTGAAATAAGACAGCGAACGATCTACGTATGCGTTGAAAGCAAACCCCATATAAAGCAGCGCCAACACCCCAGTGGCCACCGCATTGGCAGAATAAGGTTTGTCTAAATAGACGTTGCCAACAATGAAACCCAAGATGGTGGCCATCGTGATGAACCACCCTGGTCTTTGGCCCAACAAAATAAAGACACAAGGCAAGTTGGTGAAAAACCACAGAATTCGCAACTCATCAACAGGGACATAAATCAGCGCCGATGTGGATTCCCATAAAGACAAAAACTCATAAGTCCAACCGAGTGTCTTAAATCGTGAAGGATGGTTTCTTAGCAACCACCAAATGACAAAAGTAGAGCTGGTGAAAAACATCATGGACCAGCCATGCACCCAGCCAATCGGATTGATTTGACTCAGTGTTCCCAAAATCAGCAGCAAGGTCAGCAGTGCCGCAGATATCATCAGCAGAATTAAAAACTTGTAGCGAAATTCGAGATATTCCTCGCTTTCGGAAAATTTCACTTTTCCAAAAAGCAATGTTTGTAAAGCCTTCCAGGGGCTCCACGTGGGCAGCACAATAGACATAAATTGTTGTGTGAATTAATTAACAATTATGATCAAAATTTAGGTTCTGAGGACTGAGGTATGTCATATCAAGAAAATTCTCCGCAAGCTGCCAAGTTCTCAGACATGGACCTGCGTGTCGGTCAACGCGTTCAGCTAGTGATCGAAGCGCCCGTGCTTCAAAAGTATTACACCAGCCTCATTGGCTATGTAGAAAACGAATTTCTGATGTTGCGTGTGCCGCAAGAAGACGGGTGGATTGCGCATCTGAAAGAAGGCATGCATGTGGAAGTTCGCTTGTTTTCTGGTGTCTCCGTGTTCACCTTCAAAAGTCGGATTGATACATTGCTGTTGAATCCTCGCAACTACATGCTGATGAGCTTTCCGAACAGTATTCAAGAAGTTCGCATGCGAGCTCATGCAAGAGCTCGCACAAATATGCCTGTTGATATCGTCGAAGCAGCATCTGCCGCCATCAAGGCAACGGGGTTTCATTTGCACGACCTCAGTGGCGGCGGCGCATCTGTTTTGGGACCTGTAGCCTTGGGCCCTGTGGGTGGACGTGTCCGTTTGGGGTTTCGCTTCAAACTAGAAGCAACCCAGATGACTGAGCATGTAGAGCTCAATGCCACGATTCAAAGTGCAGAAAAAATAACCCACGAAAATCAAATGGGCCACCAAGTGATGTACCAACACGGCATCCAATTTGATGCCGTGGACCCGCGCATACTGCTGCTGGTCCACGAGCTGCAATAAGCTCAGCTCACCACGCCCAAATGCCAAGGCACAAATTCATGATCGCCTAAATCCAAGAGCTCGCTCTTGGTGGGCTCGCCAGATGCGTGCCACAGGATTTGTTCAAAAATCAATTGCCCCATCTCTTGCACAGAACGCTCGCCGTCCAAGATGCGACCACAGTTGATGTCCATGTCTTCTTCCAGGCGTTTGAACATCTCGCTGTTGCTGGCCAGCTTAATGGTGGGTGCGGGCCGTGAACCAAACATGGAGCCACGCCCTGTGGTGAAGCAAATCAAATTCGCGCCGCTGGCAATTTGTCCGGTCACCGCCACCGGGTCGTAGCCGGGCGAATCCATGAACACAAAACCTTTGTGGGTGATGGGCTCTGCGTATTCGTAAAACGCTTGCATGGGGGTGGAGCCCGCCTTCATGGCCGAACCCAACGACTTCTCAAAAATATTGGCCAAACCGCCCTGCTGATTGCCGTGTCCCACCACGCCGTTGAACTGCACATTGGTGCCGCGTGTGTAGTCGCTCCACCATGCCAGTTTGTCCAACAGCTTTTGCCCGACCTCGGGGCTGATGGCTCGACGTGTGAGCATGTGCTCCACGCCATGAATTTCGGGTGTCTCCGACAAAATGGCAGTGCCCCCATGGCGCACCAAAATGTCCATGGCTGCACCGAGGGCAGGATTGCACGTGATGCCTGAAAAACCATCTGACCCGCCGCACTCCAAGCCAATCGACAAATGGCTGGCCGACACAGACTCGCGCTTGACGTCGTTGGCCGCAGCCAACATGCTTTCAACCGCAGCAATGCCCGCTTCGATCGTCGCGCGTGTGCCGCCCACCTCTTGCATCACCAAGGTTTGCATCAACACACTCGGGCGAAGCGCTTGCGATGTCACCAAGTCTGCCACCTGGTTGCGCTCACAACCCAAGCCCACAATCAGCGCGCCCGCCAAGTTGGGGTGACGCACATAACCAGCAATCGTGCGACGCAGCAAATCAAAGTGCGGGCTCGGCGATGCCATGCCGCAACCTGTGGTTTGAGCAAAGGCCACCACACCGTCAATGTTTGGATAAGGCTTCAACCGTTCAGGCGTGAAGTGCGCAGCGATTTTGTGAATCACCGTCGCCGAGCAGTTGACGGATGAAAAAATACCAATGAAGTTACGCGTTCCCACCCGACCGTCTGGACGCACATAGCCCATGAAACGCGCCTGCTCCGAGGCAGGCAACATATCCACCAGTTTCACATCGGCCCCAAATGCAGGGTCGTGGTAGAAATCGGCCAACGCCAAGTTGTGCCCGTGTACATGCTCACCCGCCGCAATGTCGCGGGTGGCCACACCGATTTCGGTGTTGTACTTGAGGATGCGCTCGCCCGCAGCAATCGCACGAATGGCGATCTTGTGGCCCGCAGGCACCTGCGCTTTGACTTTGATGCCCCAAGCATCGACCTGCTCACCCAGCGTGAGCGGTCGTTTGGCAATCAAGACGCTGTCGTTGGCGTGAAGACGGATGAGTGGCATAACTTAGTTCTTCACCAGTTCTTTGAGTTTCAACTTATCGATCAGCATGGTCTCTTTTTTGTAGACCTGGGCCACGTAGCTCTCGTAATCGGGGCCATCCAAATACAACACGGGTGCATCGATCTTTTCACACGCGTGTCTGAACTCTTCACTCGCAACGGCCACGCGAAAGGCTTGTCGCAAACGTGTGGCGATCGCAGGGTCTAAACCCTTGGGAGCGCCAATGCCGTTGGGTGCATCGACCACCACATTGAAGCCCGCCTCTTTGAGCGTGGGCACATCTTTGAAGCGCCCCACGCGTTGCTCACCCCATGTGGCCAGCAAACGCATTTTTCCGGCTTCGACATGCGGTGCCCAAGACGAGGAGTCGACCAACACGTCGACGTGGCCACCCAAGACCGCTTGCAGCGCATCGGCACCACCTTTGAACGGGATATGGTTGAACTTGATGCCCGCCGCCAGAGCGAACTCTTCCATGCCTACGTGGGTGGCACCGCCCACACCCGCGTGTGCGTAGGTGATCTTTCCGGGGTTGGCACGAGCCTCAGCCACCAGCTCTTGCAAGGACTTCCAACGGCTGTTGCTCAGCGTCGCCATGCCAAAGGTTTGGCCCGAGGTTCGGGCGATGTAGGTCAAATCTTTGAGCGGGTCGATGGCCACCGAACCCAATTGTGAAAAGCGGGTGACCGAAATTGGAATTTGACCAATCGTGTAGCCATCGGGTTTGGCGTTTGCCATGGCCTTCAATCCAATCATGCCCGAGGCGCCTACTTTGTTTTCCACCACCACGGCTTGGCCCAACTCTTTGCCTGCGGCAGCGCACAAGGCGCGCATGGTTTGGTCAGCGGTGCCGCCCGCCGGCCAAGGACAAATGAAGGTGATGGGCTTTTCAGGGTAAGCCGCGGCATGGCTGGGCAAAGCCAACACCAAGGGGCTGGCGGCCACGCCCAAAAAAGTCTTGCCGAATTGACGTCGGGTCTGATGCATGTGAATGTCTCCTTGAGTTATGCCCTGATTTTGACCATTTGCTACATTACCTTCCAATGAATAATAAGACTTCATTCATAACCGAATTGGCATCTATCCAAACTGCTCCATGAACAGCATTGACCGCGTTCTGCGCTCCAACCTCAAGCTCAAACATTTGCAACTCTTGGTCGCGCTCGACCAGCTGCGGCATGTGGGAAAAACCGCCGAGTTTTTAGCCATCACACAACCGGCTGTGTCTAAAACCTTGGCCGAGATTGAACGCATGTTCGAGCTCACGCTGTTCACTCGCTCCACGCGTGGCACAGAGCCCACGCCTCAAGGCGAAAGCGTGGTGCGTTTTGCACGCACAGTGTTGAGTGAGTTTGAACGCACCAAAGAAGACATTGCGTCGGCCTCCACCGGCGCATCAGGTCGCACCCATGTGGGCGCCATGGTGGTGGCCATGCCCACCTTGCTCAGCCCAGCGATTGAGCGGCTGAAAAAGAAATCGCCGCACATGCGCGTGATGGTCGAAGAAGGCGATCTCACCCGCTTGTTGCCACGTTTAAGACGCGGCGAGTTGGATGTGCTGGTGGGCCGCTTAGAACCAGGCTACGCAGCCCCTGACCTCGAGACACAAGCGCTCTACCAAGAACCCATGTGTTTGGTAGCTCACCCCCAGCATCCGATTGCACAACACCCCAAAATCACGTGGGCCCAACTGGCGCAACAGGCGTGGGTGGTGCCGCCGCCTTGGGCGTCTTCCCGAATCAAACTGGAACAACTCTTTCACAAACACGGACTCAACCCGCCCAGCGATTTGATTGAAAGCGCCTCTTTCCTCGCGATTTTGTGCGCCATCCAAGAGCACCAAGCGGTGGGCTTTGTGGCCCGCAGCGTGGGCCTGCATTTTCAAAAAGAACAGCTGCTCAAGGTCTTGCCTGTCACGCTCGCGATGGATCTGCCCCCTGTAGGCATCATCACCCTGCGGGGTCAAAAAACATCGCTCACCACACAGACCTTGATGGCCTGTCTGCGCAGCGTTGCTAAAAACAAAAAGGCACCCCGCCAATCCATGCGGGATGCCTTGGCTGGATAAATGCTCTTCAGCGAATGAACTGATCGATGTAATCAGCGCCCAAGCCAACCTCGATGTAGTGCTTGCGGCACATTTCGATTTTGGTGAACACATCTTCATAGCCCGTGGTTTGACCTTTGTCGTCCACATAGACCATCGCGCCGTGGATGTTGAACTGCGTGATCATCTCGGGCTCGCCCACCACTTCGTCCACCACCAGGGTGTGAATTTCGCCGGGGGGCTCATACACAAACGAACCGGCCGTGGCCACCCAATCGTGCTCCAAGTAACGCCAAGCGCCTTTGATCACATAGCCCGTGACCCACGAAGGGTGGATGTGTCTGGACAGCACGCCCGACTTGCGCACACGCAACAAGTTGCACCAACTGCCGGTGACGGTGTTCATCAGCAAGGGACGAAACCACACATCGGGGGCTTGGGGCACCCACACGCGTTCATCGTCAGGAATGGCGGGAATGGCAATTTCGGCCTTGATGCCGGGATGTTGAATGATCGGAGTCATGGGTTTCTTCCTTCCAGGGTTAAGCAATCAAATAGCCGCCGTCCACGGGCAACACAACGCCAGTCACAAAGCGCGCTTGCGCACTGGCCAAAAACAACACCGGGCCTGCAATGTCTTCAGGCGTGCCCCAACGTTTCATGGGCGTACGCGCCAAGATGGGCGCGGCACGTGCCGGGTCGTCTTGCAGCGCTTGCGTCAGCGGTGTGGCGATCCAACCCGGAGCCACCGCGTTGACGCGAATGCCATCGTCGGCATACGCAATGGCCAAGGATTTGGTCAGCTGAGCCACGCCTCCTTTGCTGGCGCTGTAGCCCGGCACCAACCCACCGCCAAAAAAACTCAGCATGGAGGCCGTGTTGACGATGCAGCCGCGCTTGGCCTTCAAGCCTTCACGTGCCGCAGCGCACACGCGCATGGTGCCGTTGAGGTTGATGTCGATGGTGCGCGCAAAGGCCTCGGGTTCAAGCTCGACCTGGCGTTGAATGATGCCCGCGCAATTGACCACCACATCCAAAGGCCCCATGGCCGTCACCAGTTGTTTGACGGCGGCATCGTCACGCACATCCAACAACTCAAAGTCAATTGCCGCAGCGGTGGAGGCCTCCTTGGCGCGCGCAACTTCGGGCGCCGTGGCGCCAGTGGCCGTGACGCGTGCGCCATCCGCCGCAAAAGCCTGCGCAATGGCATAGCCAATGCCGCTGGTCGCCCCCGTCACCAAGACACGTCGCGTTTGCTGATTCATACAAGGTCTTTCTTTGAAAAATAGCGATGCCTGAAAAACGCCCCGCGCTCAATACGTGGCACGGCCACCCGACAAATCAAACACGGCCCCTGAATTGAAGCTGCACGCGTCGCTGCACAACCACATCGTCATCTCGCTGACTTCAGACACTGTGCCCAATCGTTGCTGGGGGCTTTTGTTGACCATGATTTGCACATGCTCGGGCGACATTTGCGCCAACAGAGGCGTGTCAATCGCGGCCGGGGCAATCGCGTTCACACGCACACCGTGTGTGGCCAGTTCTTTGCCCAAGGATTTCGTCAACGCCAGCACACCGGCTTTGGCCGCGCTGTACGCCGACGCATTGGGTGTGCCCTCTTTGCCAGCCAGTGAGGCAATGTTGACGATGCGACCAAACCCTTGTTGGCGCATGACCGGGGTGACTGCACGACAAGTCAAGAACACGCCATTGAGGTTGACGTTCAACACCTGGTTCCACACCTCAAGCGTGAACTCATCCAGCGGCATGGTGGGCCCTGCCCAACCGGCGCTGTTGATCAAAAAATCAATGCGTCCCCAATGCGCATGCGTCGCCGCCAGCGCCTGGGCCACCGAGGCTTCGCTCGTCACATCCACCTTCATGGTTTCCACATGGGGCAACGCGCTTGCCGCAGCGCTCAAATCCCACACCACCACCTGTGCGCCGCAGCGCTGCAGCCGGGCCACGATGGCAGCACCAATGCCGCTGACACCGCCCGTGACAACCGCCACTTTTTGATGAAAGTCATACACAGGAAGTTGGGGTTGAACGGGGCTCATGGCATGACCTTTGAAAAAAAATGACAACTCAAATGGCTTGGTAAATCGCGACACCGGCATCGTTGAAGGTGCGCGTCACCGCACCGCGGTGCAAGAGGTAATTGAGGCAAGCCAAACTCTCGCCCGTGGCCAGGTTGAGCAAGCCGGCATCGGTTTCGTCAATGCTGCGGCCAAACAAGGTGGTGAACACATCGACCACGCGTTTGGGCTCTTTCAGGGTTTTGCGCAAGCGCTCCAGCGTGCGCTCTTGGGCCGAGGCCAAGTAGTCGAGCCGTGCGTGTAAGCCTCGGAAACATTCGTTGTGCGAAGGCAGCACCAACACGTCGTCGGGCACTTCACGTTTGAGTTTGGCCAGCGACTCCAGCCACTCTTGCATGGGATTGGCATCGGGCTCGGTGGGATGCACCGACACGTTGGATGAAATGCGTGGCAACACCTGGTCGCCCGAAATCAAAAGTTTCAAGTCTTCGCAATACAAACACGCGTGTTCTGGCGAATGCCCGGTGCCCACGATCACACGCCAGTGGTGTTGGCCGATGGGAATGATCTCGCCATCTTTCATGCGGCGATAACTCTCAGGCAAGGCGTGGATGTATTTGCCGAAATTACCAAAGCGGGCTTGGTAGTTCTCAATCGCGCCGTCGGACCAGCCTGCGCGGTGGTAGAACGACAAGGCGTCTTCGGGGGCCTGACGGCCGGAATCGGCAGCGAGCACACGGCAATTCAAATACTCAAGCCGCGTCATCCACAAACGACATTTGAATTTGCGAGTCAACCAACCCGCAATGCCCACGTGGTCGGGGTGCATGTGGGTGACAAAAATGCGGGTCAAGGGCCGTTGCTCGGTGGCGTTGGCAAAAATCTGGCGCCACGCGTTGAGGTTGGCCTCGGTTTGCATGCCGGTGTCCACGATGGCCCAGCCGTTGTCGTCTTCCAGGCCCCACACGTTGATGTGGTTGAGTGTGATGGGCAAAGGCATGCGCATCCACACCACACCAGGGGCCACCTGCACCACCTCGCCCACCTCTGGGGCTTTTTCAAACGGATAAATGAGGGTGGGCTTTTCAAGCCTGTCTCGCGGTGGCGTGGTGTCGGTCATGGCATACAGCGGCGCAATCAACGCCGCCTAAACGGGGGTGGGAATGAACACCTTACTTGACATCACGCCAAGTAGCTGTCGCCTGAGCGCATCGCACGGCATCCATCACTCGGGCTTGAAACCAATTTCATTCAACATGGCCGCCTCTCGGGCGAACTGAGCGCGGGCATACGCCGCATAGGCTTCACCGCTGGTCCAGTTGGGCTGCATGTCAAAGAGCTGCAGTTGATTGAGGTAAGCCGGATCGTTGGATGCTTTTTGAAACGCCGCACCCAATCGGGCGGCAATTTTAGGGTCCAGGTTTTTAGGGGCCACCAAACCCATGGGTGACTCGATCACCAAGCCGTAACCCAACTCTTTGAGTGTGGGCACTTGCGGGTAGCGCTTGAGACGCTCTTGGGTGATCGTGGCCAACAAGCGGACCTTGCCGCCTTGCACTTGGCCACCAAAGCCAGGATCGCCATACACGTCCAGATGACGCCCGATCAGCGCTGTGAACGCTTCGCCACCGCCTTTGAAGGGCACCATGTTGAATTCCACACCGGCCTGCTTGGCCAAACGCTCGGCATAAATTCGGTTGATGCTGATCGCGCCGATGTTGCCCCAGCTGATCATGCCGGGACGTTTTTTAGCGTCATCCAACAATTCTTGTAGGTTCTTCCAAGGTGCATCGGCCGCCACCGTGATGCCGGTGGCCAAGCCAAACAAACCCGACACATAGGTGAAGTCACGCAAAGGGTCGAAGTTGACCTTTTGCAGCAAAGGCGCGCGGATGACCGAGTTGTGCATCACCGCCACGGTGTAACCGTCGGCATCGCCCATGGTGGCCAAGGCTGCGGTGCCCGTCACACCCCCGGCGCCGGCACGATGCATCAAGACCACGGGTTGCCCCAGCTCGCGCGACGCGGCTTCGGCGAAGGTGCGAAAAATAGGATCGACCGATCCCCCGGCAGGGAAAGGAAGAATCAAGGAAATCGGTTTAGACGGAAATACATCGGCCGCCACCGCGCTGGGCGCGTGCCAAGCCAGCGACGCCACAGCGAGCAAACCCACCGTGACAATTCGGCGTTTGAGTTGAACCATGCGCATAGACATTCGAGACTCCTTTAAAGAAAACGGACTTCAGGTGCGGACCTGTTCACGCAACACGTTTTTCAAAATCTTGCCTGCGGCAGACAGCGGCAACTCAGCCACAAAACTGAAACTGCGTGGGCATTTGTAGCCAGCCAAAGTGCTGTGGCAAAAGTCTTTCAATTCAGCCGCCAAGTCGTCGCCTTGGACCACCCCCGGCTGCAAGACCACAAAGGCATGCACCGCCTCGCCCCACTTGACGCTGGGCACACCGATGATGGCGGCTTGCGCCACCTGCGCGTGACTGCGCAGCACGGCTTCGACCTCCGAGCAATACACGTTTTCGCCGCCCGAAATGATCATGTCTTTGAGACGGTCGACGATGAACAAGTGCCCATCGTCACGCATGCGCCCTGCGTCGCCCGTGCAAAACCAACCCTCGCGAAACGCCGAGCTGGTGGCTTCGGGCTGCTTCCAATAGCCCTGCATGACCATGGGGCCGCGCACCACAATTTCACCCACATCACCGCGCGGCAACTCTTGGCCTTGCTCGTCGGTAATTTTGATTTCAGCGCCCAAGCCCGCACGCCCCACCGAGGTGAGCAAGCCTTTGGCCCGTGCTTGCGGCAAATGGTTGGCCGGTAAATTGATGCACACCGCCCCAGCGGTTTCTGTGAGCCCATACGCCTGAAAAAACTCGGCGTTGGGCCAAGCCGCCAAAGCGCGGTCCAACAAGTCGGGAGGCATGGGGGCCGCACCGAAGGCAATGCGGTTGAGCGATTGCAATTGAGCCGCATCGAAGCTGGGGTCATCCAGCAAAGACTGCAACATGCTGGGCACCACGATCATGTCGTGGATTTGAAGACGCGTGATCGCCTCCAACACCGCGGGCGTTCGGAACTGCGCCATCGTCACCCAACGTCCCCCGACGATGAGCTGTCCCACCATACGTCCCAAACCGGCCACGTGAAAAAGTGGCGCCACCAACAGCGACACCGAATCGGGGGCGTTGTTCAACTCGGCACCGCGCGTCATCGATGCGCTCCAGAAGTTGGCATGGCTCAGCATCACCCCTTTGGAACGACCGGTGGTGCCACCGGTGTAGAGCAACGCGGCCAAGTGATCGCCACCGGTGCGGGTGTCTTGCAACGGGGTGAGGCCCACAGCTTCATGTTGCAAATCGGCAAAGCTCAGACACGGCGTGTGCTCGGGCACGAACGGCAAGGCGGCATGGTGCAACAGCAGCACGGCATCGCTGTCGTTCAAGGCGTAGGCCAGTTCGTTTTTGTTCCATCGGATGTTGAGTGGGCAGGCCACCGCCCCCAACCACCAACACGCCAAGATGGCGATGATCAACACGTCCGAGTTGCCGGACAGCAAGGCCACACGGTCACCGGCGCGCACGCCCCGCGCTTGGAGCGCAGCCGCTTGACGCGCCACCTCGTCGACCAGTTGTGCAAAGGTCCAACGTCGCTCACCGAGCTCGTCCAGATGAACCAAAGCGACTTCCTGCGGTTGGCGCTGAAACGCGCGATGCAATCCTTGAGTCAAGTACACAGCAGTGGCATCCAAGTTACATGATGACCACAGCTTAGAAATAAGCCACTCGGTCCTCAATGGCTGAAATCATCAAAAAGATTGGCAATTTCGTTAGGCCCTATGGAATTCCCTAATGCAGCAAGACGCTATTTTTTTGCCAATCAAAATGAAGTTTCTTGCCATTGTGAGCTCGCCACCTCACCCGCACCATGCAGTCAAAAGGTGCCACAAGGAGACATGCATGCAAGAACCCCACGCAGGCGTTGGACGCCGTCACGCCCTCAGCCTGATGGCCATGGCTTTGGCCGCCCCCCAGACCTGGGCACAAAGCGAACAAAGCTTTCCCAACCGCCCCATCAAAATCATCGTGCCCTTCACCGCGGGGGGTACCACGGACATCTTGGCGCGCAGCATTGGCCAAAAGTTGGCTGAGTACTGGGGTCAGCCCGTGGTGGTCGACAACCGACCAGGCGCCGCAGGCTGGATTGGCATCACGGCCATGGCCAAGTCGCCGCCCGATGGCTACACGATCGGCTTGACGATCTCGTCCATCATTTATGCCAAGTCGCTGTACAACAAACTGCCGTTTGACATCGCCACCGACTTCGAGCCCGTGTCCATCATTTCGCGCTCGGCCATTGCGCTGACCGTGCCCGCACAATTTCCGGCCAACAACTTGCAAGAGTTCATTCAGTACGTCCGTAAAAATCCGGGCAAGTGCAGCTATGGCTCTTTCGGCCAGGGCACCTCGGCGCACATCTTTGGCGAGACGCTGAACATGACGGCCAAACTCGATGTGGTGCATGTGCCCTTCAAAGGCGCAGCGCCCATCGTGACCGACTTGCTGGGTGGGCAAATCACAGCGGCATTTCTAGACACCGGCACAGTGCGCCCGCTGTTGCTGGCAGGCAAGGTCAAGCTGATCGCCATGAGTGGCACGCAACGTGTGGCGGCCTTGCCCACCGTGCCCACCTTTGCCGAGCAGGGCTACAAAGGCTTTGAGCCCGTGGGCTTCTTTCAAGTGCTGGCACCGGCCAACACCCCCAAAGAGATCACACGCAAACTCTCAGCGGGCATAGCCCGAGCCCTGCAGTCGGAGGACTTGAAAACACGCATGACCGAATTTGGTCAAGAGCCTGTGGGCAGCACGCCTGAAGAGCTGGCCGCTGGCATCAAAACCGACGGCGATATTTTTGACCGTGCGATCAAGGCCTCCAACATCAAGGTGGACCAGAACTGATGTCCACCACCCACCGCACCGTCTTGCGCGAAGACCACGAACAATTTCGGGTTCAGGTGCGCCGTTTTGTCGAGCGCGAAATTGCGCCCTTTCATTCGCAATGGGAAGAGAACGGCTTGGTGCCTCGCTCGGTCTGGCGCAAAGCCGGTGACGCTGGCTTGCTGTGCTGCACCCTGCCCGCTCCCTATGGCGGGGGTGGCGACTTTGGTCATTCGGCCGTGGTGATTGAAGAGCTGGCACGCGTCAACGCCACGGGTGTGGGCTTCAGTCTGCATTCCGATGTGGTGGCGCCCTACCTCATGGCCTACGGCAGCGAAGAGCAAAAGCAACGTTGGTTGCCACGCATGGCCAGCGGCGAGTTGATTGGTGCCATCGCCATGACCGAACCCGATGCGGGCAGCGATGTCAAAGCTGTGCGCACGCACGCGCATGTGGACGGCGATCACTACGTGCTCAATGGCCAAAAAAGCTACATCTCCAACGGCATCAATGCGGGCTTGGTGATCGTGGTGGCCAAGACCGATCCGCAATTGGCCGCCAAGGGCATGTCGCTGTTGTGCGTGGAAGACGGCATGCCTGGCTTCTCGCGCAGCAAGCCCATGCGCAAGATCGGGCTCAAAGGTCAGGACACCGCGGAGCTGTTTTTCCAAGAAGTTCGCGTGCCTCTGGCCAACCGCCTCGGCGAAGAGAACAAGGGCTTTGGCTATTTGATGCATCAACTCGCGCAAGAGCGCCTGATCATTGCCATTCGTGCCGCCGCGTCGATTGAAGCTTTCTTAGAGCGCACACTGGCCTACACCCGCGACCGCAAAGCCTTTGGCCAAAGCGTCTTCGAATACCAAAACACGCGCTTTCGTCTGGCCGAAGCCAAAGCCCAGTCCACCATGCTGCGCGTGTTTGTCGACAACTGCCTGGACTTGCATCTACAAGGCCAACTCGATGCAGAGCGCGCCGCCATGGCCAAGCTCAACGCCTCAGAGATGCAAAATAAATTGTTGGATGCGTTTTTGCAAATGCACGGCGGCCAAGGCTATATGGTGGAAAGCGGCATCGGCAGCGCTTGGGTCGATGCACGCATTGCCCGCATTTACGGCGGCAGCAACGAAATCATGAAAGAAATCATCGCGCGCGGCTTGTGAACGCGCATGACTCACGGAGACTCACATGCAAGCACCTCTCAAAGGCATCAAGGTCGTTGACCTCTCCGCGGTTGTGTCCGGGCCCATGGCCGCAGGCATCTTGGCCGACCAAGGCGCGGACGTCATCAAGGTAGAAACCCAAGGCGGCGACCTCACCCGCGTGATCGGCCCGGCGGTGGGCGACTTGACGTCGCTGTTCATCTCGATCAACCGAGGCAAACGCTGCATCGTGTTGGATTTGAAGCAAGCCGAAGGAGCCCGCGTGCTGCGCGACTTGATCGCCAACGCCGACGTGTTGGTCGAGAACTTCCGCCCCGGGGCTTTGGCACGTTTGGGCTTTTCGTACGAGGCGGTGGCGGCCTACAACCCGCGTCTGGTGTACCTGTCGATTTCAGGCTTTGGCCAATCTGGCCCCTTTGCCAATTACCGCGTTTACGACCCTGTGATTCAAGCCGTGTCTGGCTTTGCTGACGCCCACCCCAATGTGGCCACCGGTGAGCCCAAGCTGCTGCAAACCTTGCTGTGCGACAAGATCACCGCCTTGACCGCATCGCAAGCCATTTGCGCCGCGCTGCATGCACGTGCCAGCACTGGCCAAGGACAAAAGATTGAACTCTCCATGCTCGATGCAGCAGTGTCGTTCTTGTGGCCAGAGGCCTTGTACAACCACAGCTTTTTAGATGCCAAGCCGCCCACCGCGCCCGAGTTCGGCGCCAGCCAACGGCTGTGGCAATGCCACGATGGTTGGTTCGCCATGATCACGCCACAAGACGACGAATTTGCGGCCATGTGCCGCGTGTTGGGCAGACCTGAACTCCCTCAAGACCCGCGTTTCGTGACCATTCTTTTGCGGCGCAACCACCACGATGACTTGCGCGAAATCTTGGACCCCGTGGTGCTGAAAGAGTCGGTGCACGATGTGGTGGCGCGACTCGGTGCCGCAGGTGTGCCGGTGGGCAAGGTCAACGTCAAAAAAGATTTGGCCATGGACCCGCAAATTCAGCACAACCACACCTTGAAAGACACGGTGTATCCCGAACTCGGCAGGGTCCGCTCGCCACGCGCGGCCGCGGTGTTCCCTGCGGTGACAGACACCGCCGACCCCTTAGCCGGACACATGGGTGAACACACACGCGCCATCTTGCAAGAGCTGGGACGCAGCCAAGCACAAGTCGACGCCCTGTATGCCAGCGGCGCAGTGCGCTAGCGCGCATCGGTTGTCCAAAAACTCAAAGACCATGATTCAACTCTGCGCAGATCTCCAAGCGGAATATGCCGCCTTGGCCAGCTTGGGCCAATCGCTCACCCCGGCCCAATGGCGCACCCCCACCTTGTTCCATGGCTGGACGCCGTGGGACGAGATCGCCCACATTTGCTTGATCGATGACGTCGGGGCACTGGCCGCCACCGACGAAGCAGCCTTTGCAAGCCAAGCCGCAGCGCTTCGCCAACGTCGCCTCGCAGGGGAAGAAATCAGCGCCATTGCGCGCGCGACTTACCAGCACTTGGACGGCCCACAACTCATCGCGCACTGGACCCCGATCTACACCCGTTTGGTCCAAGCCCTCACGACCTTGGACCCCAAAGATCGGCTGCCTTGGTTTGGCCCCAGCATGAGCGCACGCTCTTTCGCAACCGCACGGCTGATGGAAACCTGGGCCCATGGACAAGATGTGTACGACGCACTGCGCTTGCAGCGCCCTGTCACGCCACGTCTGCAACACATTGCACATTTGGGCGTCACGACCTTCGGATGGACATTCCAAAACCGAGGCCTGCCTGTGCCAGACACCGCGCCGCATGTGGTGCTCGATGGTCCAGAAGGTGTGCGTTGGGAATGGAACCCGCCGTCCGCCACCCACCACGTGCACGGATCGGCCCAAGAGTTTTGCTGGGTGGTGACGCAGCGCCGGCATGTGTCTGACACACAGCTCCGACACAGCGGCTGCGCCAGCACGTGGTTAGAGATGGCGCAATGCTTTGCAGGCCCACCGTCCGATGGACCCGCACCCGGTGTGCGTCGCGTGTGAGCTGACGGGGCAGCCATGGACAGCCAGCCGCTTTCTCTGCAGCACGCTGAGACCATCGAGTCCATCATGCGGCCTTGGCGTGCGCACCTGGGCAAAGACTGTTTGTCTGATTTCTTTTTTTCCAATCTGTATTTATTTCGCAGCGCCCACGCCTATCAATCACGGCCCGGCGACTGGCCCAGCATCTCTGGCCTGACCTATGACGGCGTGCGCCATGTGTTGCCACTCTTTGCACTGCACCAAGCGAGCCCGGCCGATTTGAAGCGTCTGCTGGGCACACACGACTGTTTCTACCCAGTGACCGCAGAGGTGGTGGCACAACTGGACCCTGAGCAATTTGACATCACCGCCCACGCGGCCGATGCCGACTACCTCTACCCCGCTGATCACTTTCGCCACTACCGTGGCGACTTGTTGCACAAAAGGAAAAACCAAATGCGTCAGCTGCTGGATCGGGGTGAGGTGTCGTCGCAAGCCTTGCGCAGCACGCACTTGGACGATGCGCATCAGGTGTTGGCGCAATGGCTACACGACAAACACAAAACCGCACATGAAGCCGATGCCCCCGCCTGCCAAGAAGCTCTGCGCTTGATGCATGCACTGCACCTGGAAGGCGCGGTGTATTACTTGGATGGACAGCCGATTGGTTTTTTACTTGCGCAGCACATCAGCCCGACGGTTGCCGTGATGCGTTTTGCCAAAGGCATAGACGCGTACACAGGCGTGTACCAGTTCATGTTCCATGACTTCTGCATGCGCAGACCCGCACTGCAATGGGTGAACTTTGAACAAGATCTGGGCTTGCCCAACTTTCGGCAAACCAAACGCTCGTACAACCCGAGCCAGCTGATTCAGAAATACCGTGTGCGCCTGAAGCCGCATCAGGCATGAGCCGCAAGCACAACGCTCAATTCAGCGCACACGCTTGTTGACGGCGCTCAGCCCCGGCTTTGGCCATGGCTTCAAAGCTGCTGTTGAGGCGGTTTTTGATGAAGTACTCAATCACGGCTTTGGGAAAAACCGAGTCGGGTTCTGACTCGGCGCGGTATTTGAATGTCGTGCCGTTGCCCTCTTCCTCCAGGCGCCACGAGCCTTTGTAAGACTTGGCTTCACCGCTGATTTGCACAAAGTCTGTGCCCTTGTTGGGCTGCTCGGTGATCTCCAGCACCATGCGCATCTTGATCGGGAAAAACAAAATGCGCTCTTGCAACAAACGCTCGACACGCGCTTTGTTGGCTTCCAGCCGTGTGGTGGAGGACTCCACCACACCCGGAATACTTTTGGCCGCGTCGTAGTCGGTCAAATAACGGTACGACTGACACAAGCTCAAGGGCAATTGAAAACTGGCTTGTGTGTGAAACACACTGCCCTGCTGAACCACATCGACTTTGATTTTGTAATTCTGCGCATCGGCCAACGCCGACATGCCAAGCACCAAACCAAGCCATCCCACACATTGCCAATGTTTCAATTCACACCCTCTTTGTTGACCCTATCTGACAAGGGTACACCGAAGCCATCATTCAGGTTTGATCCCAATCGCTTTGACGATCCCTGCCCAACGTGTGCGTTCGCCACGCATGAAGGCCTCGAACTCGGCCACCGTCATTTTGGTTTCGGCCAAAGAACCCAAGGTCTGCAACCGTTGCACCACCTCGGGCTGCTTGAGCACCACCTCCAACTCGCGGCTCATGTGGTCCACGATGTCTTTGGGGGTACCCGCAGGCGCAAACAAACCATTCCAGCCGGTGTATTCAAAACCAGAGAAAGTTTCGGACAAGGTCGGCACCGAAGGCAAGTTGGCCGTGCGTTGTGCCGAGCTCACCGCCAAAGCCTTGACTTGGCCCGAACGGATGTAGCTCAGCAATGCGGCCTCGGGCAAACAAATGAAGTCCACACGGCCACCTATCAAATCTTGAATTGCATCGGGCGCTTTGTTGTATGGCACATGGGTGAACTTGATGCCTGCCATGGCAGCAAATGAATCGGCCAACATGCCCGAGAAGGTTTTGGGTCCTTCTGTGGCGATGGCCAGTTTCTCAGGTTGCGATTTGGCCGCGGCCACCGCGTCTGCCAAATGGGCACCGCTGAAGGAGGCCCCTGCCGCGATGACGAAGGGGCTGCGTCCGATCAAGCGCACGGGCGCAAAATCTTTCTCAGGGTCGTAGGGCAACGACTTGAAGGTGAACACGTTGGTGATCATGGCGGCAGTGGTGGCGTAATAAAACGTGTAGCCATCTGCGGGTGAGCGCATCGCGGCTTGCGCACCGATCACGTTTTGACCACCGGGTCGGTTGTCGACCACGATGGGTTGGCCCAATCGGCGGCTCAGGTTGTCCGCGACATAACGCGCCAAGATGTCAGGGCCCGAGCCTGCAGGCTGCGACAAGATCCATTTGATGGGGCGACCCGGCCAAGCTTGGGCCCAGGCGCTACCGCCCACACCCGCTGCAGCGCTCAAGAGGCTTGCTTGCAAAAATTGTCTACGTTCCATGTTTGTCTCCTAGTGAATTGTGTTTTCTGGGGTGATCAAGCCAAGACCAACGCGTTGAGCTGTTGGGCCAACTCTTGCGCCGACGCACTCACACCATAGATGTAGTGGTCGGGTCGAACAATGGCGGCTTTGACGCCATGTTTTTGAAACCAGTTCGCCAACACGCCTTCGGCTTCTTGAAGCTCTGCGGTGCCCAACTTGGCGGTGGTCAACGCGGGCAAATGGTGGTGGTGCGTGGCTTGCAGCAAGTCGTCGCCCGCATCGGCCGACAAGATGACGCGCCATCCGGATCCCAACACATCGTCCATGCGCACGTGCTGCCCATCGGCCACCGTGAGCAGCGGCTGAGGAAAGATCGTGCCGCGTGCGGGATGCGCGCTTGCAGCCAACAAGCCTGCGGACAACGGCGGTTGCACATCTTGTCGCGGCATAGGTTTGACCACGCCGCCACACTCGGCCAACAACTGGGCATCCCGCGCACGAGCTTTGGCCACATCACGCTCGGTGATGATTTTTCCAATGCCTTTGATGCGGGTTGTCAAATCGGTCACGTGGGCTTTGCGCTCGATGCCGTAGGTGTCCAACAGCGTGTCTGCGGCACCGTGGCGCAGCACAGCCTCGAGCTTCCAACACAGGTTGACCGCATCACGCACGCCCTGGCACATGCCTTGGCCTAAGAACGGGGGTTGCTGGTGCGCCGAGTCGCCGGCCACAAACACACGCCCCTGTCGCCAGGTGTGGGCCACCAAGGCATGAAAGCGGTAACTCGCTTGTCGCCACAATGTGCCGTCTGCCGGTGTGAGCCAGGGGGCCAACAAGCGCCACGTCCCTTCGGGTGTGGCCAGTTCTTTGGGGTCTTCGCCTTCGTTGATTGAAATCTCCCAACGCCTGTGCATGCCTGGGCCAATGACATAGGTCGAGGGGCGCTCTGGGTTGCAGTACTGAACGCTGGTGGCGGGCAACTTGGCCAAGCCTTGTGCGTTGATCATGACGTCGACCACCAACCAAGGTTCGTCAAACCCCAGGTCATCGAGCACCATGCCAGCTTGCGTGCGCACCGTGCTGCTGGCCCCGTCACAGCCGATCACATAGCGCGCGTTGACCTCAGACGTGCTGCCGTCTTCGGCCTGCAAGGTCAAGGTGGCGTGTGACGCGTTGTGCGTCAGCGCCGTCAGGGTGAGGCCGAGTTGAATGGTGACCGCCTCATGCGAGGCCGCGTAGTCCCGCAAAATGCCTTCGACCGGGGGTTGCGTGAACACCACCGAAGGCGTGTGGCTCAGCGGATACGGCGCAGGCACGGTGGACATGCGCTTGATCATTTGCCCGTCGACCCCGTAAAACACCGAATCGGTGAACGGTTCTAAAAAAGGCTTGATCTTTTTGCCCACGCCCATCTGTTGGAACAAGCGAGACATCTCGTGGTCCAAGGCAATGGCACGGGGTTTGTCGTACACCTCGTGCAGCTTGTCACACACGAAGGTGCGAATGCCCTTGGCGCCTAACAAGCCAGCGGCGACAGCCCCGGTGGGACCGAAGCCGACGATGGCCACGTCGTACATCGCGGAGTCAGCCGTGCTTGCCATGGTCAAGCCGCCTCGTCCTGAATGGTGTTGTGCAAGAGGCCGATGTGTTCGATTTCAATCTCGATGGTGTCGCCATGCTTCATCCACACGGGTGGGGTGCGGGCTTGGCCGACGCCAGCAGGTGTGCCCATGATGATCAAGTCACCGGGCTCCAAGGTCATGCACTCGGTCAACAAGGTGATGGTTTCTGCCACGCCCCAAATCATGTCGCGCGTGTTGGCGTCTTGCATGATCTGACCATTCAAGCGCGATTGAATGCGCAAGTCGGTCGCGCCTGCAGGCAGCTCATCGGCGGTCACCAACACGGGGCCAAAGCCGCCCGTTTGGTCGAAGTTTTTACCGATCGTCCACTGCGGTGTTTTCTTTTGGTAGTCGCGCACCGAGATGTCGTTGAAGCAGCTGTAACCAAACACAGCGTCTAAGGCGTTGTCCATCGTGGCGTGCTTGACGGTTTTGCCAATCACCACCGCGAGTTCGGCTTCGTAGTCCAAACGCTCGGACACCTTGGGGCGAATCGCTTTGGCATGCGGGGCCAGCAACGACGAGGCCGAACGCAAGAAAAACCATGGGTACTCCGGCTTGTCGCGGCCTCCTTCTTTGGCGTGGTCAAAGTAGTTCAGCCCCAAGCAGATGATCTTGCCGGGCTCGGGCAGGATGGGCGACAGCTGAAGCTTGGCCATGGGCACACGTGCGGCGCCCGAGGCCAAAGCGGCTTTGGCAGCCGCCGCCAAATCAACGCCCGATTTCAAAGCCAAGCGCAAATCGGCAGGGACCTGCGGTTGTGCTTTGTTCAAGTCAATGACTTGATCGCCATCGATCAAACCCAAACGATCTTGACCGCCTTGATGGAATGTGGTGAAACGCATCTTTTTTCCTGAAAAGTTAGTGAGAAGAAACAAACACAATGGCTTTTTGAGCCTCTTTGAGACGGGCGCTCGGGGGCGCAGAAATCCCCCATTGATCGACGCGTCCTGGAGGCCATGTCCAATCGGTGGGCTGGCCGGCTGCGTAGCTGTCGTCGATTTGCTGCACCTCGGCGGTGTACTCGATCACGACATCAAAGGGGCCAACAAAGTAGTTGAAGGCGTTGTCGCCAGGGCCGTGTCGACCGGGGCCCCATTCGGTGGCGTAGCCCGCGTCTTTCATGCGGCCGGCTCCGCGCATCACAGAGTCCAAGTCGGGCATCAAGAAGGCGATGTGGTTGAGCGCGTCGTTGTCGGTGTCACCTAAGGCAATGCTGTGGTGGTCGCTGTTGCAACGCATGAACGCCATGATGCGGGTGCGGTCCGAGAGCGAGAAGTCAAACACCTGCTCCATGAAGCCACGCGCGTCTTCCACGTGATGGCTGTTGAGCACGGCGTGTGCCAAACGGATGGGCTTGTCTTTGCTTTCATGGGCATCGGTGTGCTGTGCATCGCCATGGACCAGTTGAAAAATACGGCCATCGGGATCAGCCACCGTCACGGCCACGCCGCCGCCGGGCTCTGTCACAGGGGCTTGCGCCTGCAGCACGCGGCCACCCGCTTGCACCGCGGCGTGGGCCACCGCGTCGAGTGCTGCCGCATCACGCGCCCGCAAAGTCACGTGACGGATTTGCGCATCGCCCGCCGCTTGATGCAAGGCCAGCAGGTGGTGGTCTGCGCCTGTGCCACGCAGGTAAATCGCACCGTCGGTTCTGGCCGCCACCTCCAAATGCCAGATGGATGTGTAGAAGTGCTCTGCGGCTGCCAGGTCTGGCACGTTCAAGGCCACGCTGCGCAACGCGCACACACGGGAAGAGGCATGGGTCATGGGGTCTCCAAACAATTAAGCAGCGATGCCCAAAAATCTTCGGGCATTGGCATGGGTGAGTTGGTCCACAGTGGCAGCGTCAAACCCAGCATCGTGGATGCGGGTGACGGGATGCTGGTCGTGGAAGTTGAAGGGGTAATCGGTGCCGATCATCAGCTGTGACGCACCAAAGGTTTGCACCAAGTGCTGGAGCGTGGGGGTGTCAAACACCAAGGTGTCGTAATAGAGTTCGCGCGCTTGCGCGACCGGAGAACGCAAGACACTGTCTTTGAGCGCCGGAAACACAGACATGGCTTGCTGCAGCCGCGGCAACAACATGGCCAAGGTGCCGCCGCCATGGCTAAAAGCCAAACGCAGTGTGGGGTATCGCGTCATCAAATTACCCGTCAGCACCGAGGCCGCAGCCAAGCCCACATCGGTGGGATAAGCCAACACCTGTTGCAAAGGCGCAGGTCCGAGCAAGCGGTCCATCCCCGTGGGGCGCAAGGCATGCACAAACACAGGCATGTCAAGGGCCACGCAGGCTTCAAAGAAAGGATCAAACTGCGGGTCGCCCATCACCACGCCATTGATGTTGCTGCCGATCTCCACGCCCCGCAAACCCAACGAGGTCTTCATGTGATGCAAGGCGTCAATGGCCAAGGACACATCTTGCAAAGGCACAGCGCCCATGCCGATCAACTGGCCGCCTGACTCATGCACCATGGTCGCGATTTGTTCGTTCAAGTAACGCACCAGCTGAGCGCCGTCTGCGGGCTTCATCCAATAAGAGAGCAGCTCGGGCATGGGTGAGATGGCTTGCATCGTCAGGCCCATGTCTTGGAAATCAGCCAAACGTCGGGAGGTGGTCCAACATTTGTCGGACACGGTGCGGTAGTTCTTCCCGTCGATCATCACGTGACGGTGGCATTCGTGGGCTGGTGCCATCGAGGGCCAACCAGAGGGCACCACGCTGCCCAAGTATTTCGGAAACTCACCGGGGATGACATGCGCGTGCACGTCAATGCCGCAACCGCAGTGCATGGCAGCTTGCATGTGTTTGTCTCCCTTTTGTTCTTTGCCACGTCTTGTTGCGCGGCGATTTGATTTAAGTCAAGAAGTCTAAGGATCACCCACCCATTCATCTAGTCGATTTGGTGGATACATAATATTCACACCATGGATATACGTTCTGTCGATTTAAACCTGCTGGTGGTCTTCAACGCCATGCTCGAACACCGCAATGTGACCAAGGCAGGCGAAGCCTTGCGCTTGAGTCAACCCGCGATGAGCGCGGCCGTGTCTCGGCTGCGCGGCTTGTTTGACGACCCTTTGTTTGTTCGCTCAGGGGCGCACATGGTGCCCACGCCCAAGGCGCAAATGCTCAGCCCCAGCATCCGGCAAGTGGTACGCACGATTGAGACCGACATCTTGCGTCCCACCAGCTTTGATCCGGCCAGCAGCAACCGCACCTTCACCCTGGTCACACCCGACATTGCCGAGGTCAACTTCTTGCCGCGCTTGCTGACCGAGCTGTCGCACCAAGCCCCACACATCAACCTGAAGACCTTGGCCATGCCACGCCAAGCAGCGGCACAAGCCTTGGAGTCGGGGGTGGCAGAAATGGCGATCGGCTACTTTCCCGATCTGCATAAGGCGGGGTTCTTTCAACAAAAGCTGATCTCCAGCGCGCATGTGTGCTTGGTGCGCAAAGACCATCCCCAAGTGGGCAACAAGCTCACGCTGGCACAGTTCAACCAAGGACTGCACGCCGTGGTGAAACCCGACGGACGCGAACATGTGTTTGAACAGTTTCTGCAAAGCAAAGGCATTGAGCGCCGTGTGGTGGTGGAGTTGTCGCACTTCATGAGTTTGTTGCCCATCGTGGAGAGCTCGAACTTGATGGCCACCGTCCCCAAAGATTTGGCCGACTTCTTTGTCAAACACGGCAAGGTGCGTTACGTGGACACCCCCATGAAGTCCCCCATCATTGACGTGCATTTGTTTTGGCACCAACGGTTTCAAAAAGACCAAGCCCACGTTTGGCTGCGCCGAGTGATCCACAAACTGTTCAGCACCTCAAACTCAAGCGCCCCAAGCAAAGCCTAGCCCGGCTTTGCACCACCAGGACTCAGCGCTAAACTTTCAAAAGCATCCGGCCCCTATTTAGGAAACCTTCATGAGCTCCATCTTCGATCAGCACCTCGAGAAAAACGCCGCCAACTATGTGGCCCTGTCCCCGGTCAGTTTTGTAGAGCGCAGCGCCGAAGTCTTTGCCGACTTGCCTGCCGTGATTCATGGCGCACGCCGCTACACCTGGGCCCAGGTGCGTGAACGCTCCGCACGTCTCGCCGCCGCACTGCAAGCCGCCGGTGTGCAACGTGGCACCACGGTGAGCGTCATGCTCGGCAACACGCCTGAAATGGTGGAAGCGCACTACGCCGTGCCCGCGTTGAACGCCGTGCTCAACACCCTGAACACCCGACTCGACGCACACTTGCTCGCATGGCAAATGAACCATTGCGAAGCGCATGTGCTCATCACCGACCGCGAGTTCTCGTCCATCACCGCGCAAGCGCTGCAAATGCTCAAAGACGAATTCCACAAAGAAATTTTGGTGATCGATGTTTGCGACGCGGAATACAGCGGCGCGGGCGAACGCATTGGCACGCACGAATACGAAGCATGGTTGAGTCAACACGCCCCCTTGGCCGAACTCCAAGGCCCCCGCGATGAATGGGACGCCATTGCAGTGAGCTACACCTCGGGCACCACGGGCGATCCCAAAGGCGTGGTCACGCATCACCGCGGGGCGTACTTGAACTCGGTGAGCAATGCGGTCACGTGGAACATGCCCAACTTCCCACGCTATCTGTGGACCTTGCCCATGTTCCATTGCAATGGCTGGTGCTTCCCCTGGACCGTGGCCATGCTGGGCGGGGTGCATGTGTGTTTGCGTCGTGTCGATGCACCGCACATCTTGCAAGCGATTGCCGAGCACAAAGCCGACCATTACTGCGCGGCCCCGATTGTTCACAACCTGTTGATCGCCGCTCCCGAAACAATGCGCAGCGAAATCCAACACCCGGTCAAAGGCATGGTGGCAGGTGCCGCGCCTCCCGCATCGATGATTGAAGGCATGGCCAAGCTCGGGTTTGACATCACCCACGTCTATGGCTTGACCGAGGTGTATGGCCCCTCCTCTGTGGCCGTCAAGCGCAGCGCGTGGCAGCACGCCAGCTTGTCAGAGCAAACCCGACTCAACGGCCGACAAGGCGTGCGCTACCCCATGCAAGAAGGCATGACGCTCAAAGACGCCAAGACCATGGCCGACTTGCCTGCAGACGGCGACACCATGGGCGAGATCATGTTCCGTGGCAACGTGGTGATGAAGGGTTATTTGAAAAACCCCAAAGCCACCGCCGAAGCCTTCCACGGCGGCTGGTTCCACACCGGTGACTTGGCGGTGCTTGAACCCGACCGCTATGTGAAGATCAAAGACCGCAGCAAAGACATCATCATCTCGGGCGGTGAAAACATCAGCTCCCTCGAGGTGGAAGACGCCTTGTACCGACACGCCGACGTGGTCGCCTGCGCCGTGGTGGCCAAGCAAGACGACAAATGGGGCGAAACCCCCTTGGCCTATGTGGAGCTCAAGCCCGGCAGCGAGGTCACCGCGCAAGAGTTGATCGCGCATTGCAAGTCCTTGCTGGCCAGTTACAAAACGCCCAAGGAAATTCGCTTCGAGCCGATTCCCAAAACATCGACCGGGAAAATTCAAAAATTCCAACTCCGCGAACGCGCCAACCAAGCGCCCAACCCCAAGGCCTGACACCATGACGCCAGCGCACACCGACTTGATCTTGCACACGCGCGATGCACGCGGTGTGGTGCACATCAGCCTGAACCGACCTGATGCGTTCAATGTGTTGTCCAGCGAGGTCATGACCGCGTTGCAACACATCCTGGACGAGGTGGCCCAAGATGCCCATGCCCGGGTGGTCGTGCTCTGCGCCCAAGGCAAGGCGTTTTGCGCTGGCCATGATTTGCGTGAGATGCGCGCCAGCCCGTCGCTGGCCTATTACCAAGCCCTGTTTCAGCAATGCAGCCGCATGATGATGACGCTGCAGCGCATGCCCGTTCCGGTGATTGCCCAGGTGCATGGCATCGCCACGGCCGCAGGCTGTCAGTTGGTGGCTATGTGTGATTTGGCGGTGGCATCAAACACCTCGAAGTTCGCGGTGAGTGGCATCAACCTCGGGCTGTTTTGTTCCACACCCAGCGTCGCGCTGTCGCGCAACTTGGGCAGAAAAGCGGCATTTGAGATGTTGATGACGGGCGACTTCATCACGGCCGAGCAAGCCCTGGACAAAGGCCTGGTCAATGCCGTGGTTGCACCCGAGCAGCTAGACGCTGCGGTGCAGCGTTACGTCGAGAGCATCTTGGCCAAGCCGCGGACCGCCGTGGCCATTGGCAAAAAGCTGTTTTATGAACAGCTGGAACAGCCCCTGGAAGCGGCCTACCAAAACGCAGAGCACGCCATGGCCTGCAACATGATGGATGAGGCCGCGCTCGAGGGAGTTCAGGCCTTCATTGACAAACGTGCGCCCAGCTGGAAAACCCGCTGAGCCTGCACGCACCGCTGTCGCTCAGCGGTTCAAATATTGCTGAACCGTGTCCCACGCCACTTGTTGCAAGTGGGCTGCCACCTCAGGCTTCAACCCCGCCGAGAACTTCAAGCCCACAGGCGATTGCTTGAACAGCGCGGCATAGGTGGTCGCCGCAGACAAATACGTGCCTTCCACGCTGGGGTGACGTTTGTCGGGAGCGTACAAATTGATCTCGGGCTTGACCGCGATCGAGCGGGCAAACGCCAAGCCTGCAGGAATCACCAACGCACGGTTGGCATTGCCGGCCACGGTGTACGCATCGGCCAAGGGCTGCGTCATCTCAGGCTTGTCTTGGTAGGCCCAAGACATGAAGAAGACCGGTGTGGAACCGTGCTTGCGCACGGTGTCGCTGTGCTTCTTGGCGTACTCGTGGAACACCGGCTTGAGCGAGGGGTGAATCGGGCACTGGCTGCAGTCCATCATCACCGAGGCTTCAAACAATTTGCCATCGGCCTTGTTAAACACCACATTGTTTTGGGCATCGAAAGAATATTTGCCAATGCCGTCTGGACGGAAGTAGGACTCGATGTCGTGCCAGTCAAAACCCGAACCGCTGATGGTGATCATCGAGCTGCGATAAGGATGGCCCTTCATGCCCTCGGCCACCATGGGGCTCAGGTGAGACACGATACCGTTGTTGAAATAGAAAAAACTGTTGCCGATGTAGGCCACCGACTTGGGTGGCGTTGGTCCAAACTCTTTGACCGTGGGTTTCTCTTGGGCGCTGACGGTCAGCACAGCAGCGGCCATCAGGCAGCAGGTGATGGCATGTTTGAGAATTTGGGGCAATCGCATCGTGTCTCCTAAAGGGGGGTTGTCGCCGCATTGGACACGAGAGGGAGCAGCGCTAGGGTCGCTGATACGACAGAAATTCAGGCGATGCGTCCTACCATCCAGAGATCTGCCCTGAACTTTTTTAGAAAGCACGACGCGATGAAACAACTTCTGCTCAGCCTGCTCGTTGGCCTTTGCTTTGCCCCCCTCGCCTCACAAGCGCAAGAGTGGCCCACCAAACCCATCAAGTTGATCGTGCCGTTTCCAGCCGGCGGGCCCACCGACCTGGTGGGCCGTGAAGCGGCCAACATCTTGCGGGAAGAACTCAAGCAGCCCGTGATTGTGGAAAACCGTCCCGGCGGCAATGGCGTGCTGGGCCACAGTGTGTTGGCCAAATCTCCGGCCGATGGCTACACCATTGGTTTGCTGGTGATCACCGTGTCGATTGCCCCGCATCTGGGCAACGCGCCGTTCGACACCTTCAAAGACTTTGCGCCCATCAGCAACATGGTGTCGATGACGCCCATCATCGTGGCCAACAACCAGGCGCCCTTCAACACCTTGGGCGAACTCACCACCTACGCCAAAGCCAACCCCGAAAAACTCGCTTTTGGCACACCCGGCGTGGCGACCGTGCCGCACTTGGCGGCTGAGCTGTTTCAAATGCAATCTGGCACCAAGCTCAACCATGTGCCATACAAAGGCGCCACGCAGCAGATTCAAGACTTGATCGGAGGATCCACCTTGCTGGACTTCCAAAGCTCGTTGGTGGTGGCCATGCCGCAAATCAAAGCCGAGCGCATCAAGGCCTTGGCCGTGCTGTCTGACAAGCGTTCGCCTCAATTGCCCAACGTGCCCACGGCCAAAGAATCAGGCTACCCCGGCTTGGTGGTCTCGCCTTGGTTTGGGTTAGGAGCCCCCGCAGGCGTGCCCGCTGAGATCATTCAAAAAATGCATGCGGCCATTGCCAAAGGTTTGAACACCAAAGAAGTGCAAGACAAGTTTGCCGCCATCGGCGCCTCGGTGCATCCCAGCAAGTCGCCTGCAGAGTTTTCGGGCTACATCAAATCGGAATACGAGCGCTGGGGCAAGGTGATCAAAGCGGCCGATGTGAAGGCCGAGTGATCGGTTTTCAGAGGTTGGCCTGACGGTACAAATCGCTCGCGCGGGTCAGGTGTTCGGTCATGGCTTTGACGGCGGCTTCGGCGTCGTGGGCTGCAATAGCATCGATGATTTTTTGATGCTCGGCCAAGGTCAATTCTTCTGCGCCCGGTGCGCGAACAATCGATTGGTAATACGCACTGGCCCAGCCAAAGATGGCTTCCACGATGGCCGGAAAAATTGGGTTGCCGCTGATGCGTGCGATCTCTCGGTGAAAGCACATGTCTTGCTTCATGAACTGGTCGAGGTTGACCATGGACGCACGGTGGTCGGCTTGGCGGGCTTGCAAACGCAGCACGTCATCGGGCGTGGCTTTTTCAGCGGCCAACCTGACCATGCCAGTTTCTAAAAACAAGCGGGCTTCTTTGAGGTGATCCAAAGTTTCTGGCTGCATGCGCATCAAATGGCGTGCGCCCCCGGCAATTTGGTCGATCAGCAAATGTGCCGTGGGCACCACCACCCTCGCCCGCTCGCCATGCGAAATTTCCACAATGCCCGACCGTGCCAGCTCTTGCATTGCTTCACGCACCGCCACGCGGCCGACGCCGTAAACCTCCATCAATTCACGCTCAGAAGGCAATTGGTCGCCGGGGCCAATCTCGCCCGACTCAATGCGTTGCATGAGTCGCTCAAGAACTTCTTGGTAGAGCTTTCGTCTTTGGATGGGTTCAACAGTCATGGCGCAAATCTACCATCACGCGAATTGGCCTGAACGCACTTGTCCGTAAAAGCTAGGCGCGCCCAGCTGTCCGCCTTTCAAGGCCACTTCCAGCCCGTCGCGCTGAGGGTCATCCGACCACGCACGACACAGTGGCACACCGGGCGCCATGCCGGCTTGCACCGTCAGCGCACGAATGCCCAAGTGGCTGCCCACAGCCCCCGAGCTGTCACCGCCCGCAACCACGATGCGGCGGATGTTGGAGCCGTCAAGGATTTGCCGCATGATCTCGGCCAACACATGGCCCACACGCACGGCCGCATCGCTTTTGCTCATCTGGGCGGCAGAAGCGGTTGCCTCAAAGTTCAACACCGACGGATCATCAGGACCTTCGGCCGAGAAAACCAGGGGCGAAATCTGTTGCGCAATCGATGCCAAGGCGCTGTTGACCAAGCGCGCGATTTCAGCGTCGACTTCTTGCGGGTTCAGGCACTTGGCAATGTCCAAGCGCTCGGTGGCAAAGCCATGTGCGCGTGCCCATTGGATTTGAGCTGCGCTCATGGGCGAGCAGCTGCCACTCACCACCGCAATGCAGGGCACCTCTTGGGCAACAGGCAAGCTCGGTGTTTGTGGGATCAACCCTTGTTGGCGCCAGTACGCGGCCAGCGCGTATTGCAAGCCCGATGACGAGGCGCTGAACACGCCTTGACCTCGGTTCTCCCACACCAAGCGGCCGGCTTCAATTTGACTGGCGGTATCGGCCACGTCAATCATGACCACGGGTTGATCGTCCCCCTGCAAGGCGGTGCAACGCGCTTGACCCGAGCCCTCGGCAAGTTCGGCCAAATCAATCAGTTCAATGCGGCGCTGGGTTTGTTCGGCCAGATGCACGCGCAAGTCCCCCTCTTGCATGGGGGTGACCGGATGGCGTGACATGGTGGGATGGCGATCGATGCGATGCACCGCGCCATTGGCGGCAGCAAACAAATGGCCAAACACTTGGTAGCGTTTCAACCTCGGGGCGCCCACCACCATGGGTGACCAAGTGGACGCAGAAGTTGTCACGCCCAGATCAATCGCTTGCCCAATCGAGCCCACATGGGCCGAGGAGTCAAACGTGGAGCACACCTTGTATTGCAGGATGGGCGCGCCCATGGCGTGCAAGCGTTCAAACACCGCGGGCAGCTCTTGCTGCATCCATGCAGGACTTTTGCCACGCGATTGCCCTGCCAAGCCGATGCAGCGCATGTGACCAAAACGGGTCAAGTCTTCCAAACGGGGCAACTCTAAAAACAACACCGTGGGCACGCCAGCGGCGGTGAAGGCTTCCATCACATCGGTGGAGCCTGTGAAATCATCACCGTAATAGGTGAGCAACAGCCCGTCGGGCCAAGCCTGTGAAGCGGGGTTAGCAGTCGTCATGTGGTTCACCAGAAAGTCAATGCGCGTTGCAAGGTGGGTCGGTCTTTGGCGTAGGTGGCCAAATCAATGCCGGCCGCTGCGGCTTCCCAAGCTTGGCGCAAAGCGGTCACGCCCGAGGCCACGCCATCGGGATGACCAAAGATGCCACCGCCTGCCGTGCAGATCAAATCGGCATTGCCTAACGCAGCAAAGGTGTCGTGGGCTTGCAAACCCGTTTGGGCCGAGCTGAACACCGGCACGGCAGACATGGGCGCATGGTCAAACAAGGGCGTGATCACCGAACGCGCGGCGGCGATGACCACCTCGTCGGGCTCACTGAATTTATTGCGCAAGCCGTTCACATGCAAATGGTCCACACCGGCCAAACGCCAAATTTGTTGCCAAGCGGCGAAGTCCCAACCCACATAAGGACTGCGACTCAAATAACCCCAGCCTGCGCGGTGCGCATGGATGGGCAAGGTGCTGTGTTGTCGCAAGGCGCTCAAGCCTGTCAAGCCGACCGAGTTCAAGCACACCATCACACAGGTGCCTTGGTGTTGGAGCACCCAATCGTGGCGACGTTTCATTTGATCGAGCTCACCGGTGATGTTGAAAGCCACCATCACTTGACGACCCAGCTTTTGGCTGGCGTTGTTCACCACACGCATCACCGATTCCACGCGTTGGTCAAACGGACAGTAGCTGCCGTCGGCTTGCAGCTCATCGTCTTTGATGAAGTCAATGCCGCCATCGACCAACAGCTGCACTTGCTGGGCCGTTTCAGCCACGCTCAAACCGACGCTGGGCTTGATGATGGTGCCAATCAGCGGGCCTTGGGTCACACCGCTCAAGCGGCGTGTGCCTTCCATGCCAAAGGCCGGGCCTGGGTAGGCTTTGGCAAATGCAGCAGGCAATTTCAAATCCAACAAACGCAGGCCCGAGACCTGCGCCAGCTCAAACAAATTTCCGGCCACCGTGGCCATCAAGGTGGGCAAACACGGACCCAAGTTTTCCAACGGCCAAGACAACTCGAGCAAACAACGCGTGTAGGTGTTCGACTTCATGCCCCCAGGCAAGCTGGGCTCACCCACGGTGTCCAAAATCTGCAAGGACTCGACCCGTGCACCCGAACGTTCTTTCAAGGCCGGCGTTTCGGTCGCCAGCTTCAAAAAGGTGCCACTGGATTGCTCGCCCGCAATCACCTCGGCAGCACGCATGGGGTCATCGCCGGTCTCTAGCCAGTAGCGCGCGTAAATTCTCTCGGTCATCTCAACACTTTCTTGAATGAAAAAAAGACGGCCTCAGGATGTGAGAGCCGTCTTTCGGGGGCGCATCGCTTTATTTGTACTCTTGGATTTTGCGAATGTTGTCTGCGCCAAACTCTTTCGAGTAGTTCACATACGCGGCACGCAGGGCTTCACGGAAAGCGGGGCCGTCGACCTTACGAATCACGGTCATGCCTTCTTTTTCCAATTGAGCAATGCCATTGGCTTCGTCTTCGTTGACCTTTTGACGTTGGGCGATGTTGGCTTTCTTCGCAGCTTCGTAGAACACCTTTTTGTCGGCATCGCTGAGCTTGTTCATCACACGGGGTGAGGTCAAGAACAAGGCGGGCGAATAGACGTGGCCGGTCAGCGACAAGTGTTTTTGCACTTGCGAGAACTTAGACGCCAAGATCACAGGGATGGGGTTTTCTTGACCGTCCACAGTGCCTTGTTGCAAAGCGCCGAACACTTCAGGAAACGCCATCGGTGTGGGTTGAATGCCAAAGGCGCGGTAGCCTTCCATGTGCACTTTGTTTTCCATCGTGCGCATCTTCAAGCCAGCCGCATCTTCGGGTTTCACGATCGCACGCTTGCTGTTGGTCATGTGACGGAAACCGTTTTCGGTCCATGCCAAAGCCACCAAGCCTTTGGCGGGGAACTTGGTCAACAGCTCTTGGCCGTTGGGGCCGTCAAAGTACTTGCGGGCGTGGTCGTAGTCACGGAACAAGAAGGGAATGTCCACAATCTTCACCTCGGGCACAAAGTTGCCGACGGGACCGGTGGAGGTGTTGACGATGTCCAGCGTGCCCAGCTGGACAGCCTCAATCATTTCGCGCTCGCCACCCAATGAACCGCTGGGGAACTGCTGACATTTGTAGCGACCTTGTGTGCCTTTTTCGATTTCGTCGCACAACACCGTCGAGCCCACACCGTAGTGCGAAGTGGCCGCGGGTGTGTACCCGATCTTCAACACGGTTTGGGCATGGACCGAACTCAGCGCCAGCAAAGCGGCACCGGCCATCGAAGCAATACGGACTGTCTTTTGAAATGTCATGAGGTCTCCTTGGATTCAACGTGAATGGTTGTAGTGAAAAGCGCCAGAAAAAATCAGGTGATGCGCTCGATGCTGTCGGCGATTTCTTGGTGATCGAAGATGTTTTTCCAGTCATCGCGCATCAAACGTGGCTTGCCAAAGGTGATGGCCTTGTTGCAAGCGTCTGAGAATTGACCTGGAATTTGTTTGAAGATCACCGCTGACAAGATCGTCATGTGACCGAGCAAGAAGTCGCGTGCAGCTTCGGCAGGCACGCCACGCGAGACCACTTCGTCCATGGCTTCGCGCATCACATCGAGCAAGGTGGCGCACACGGTTTCAGACAAACCGGGTTCGAGCAAAGCCATTTGCTCGACCGTCACGCGGTAGGAACGCAAGATGGGTTGGTAAATCGTTTTGGCAATGTCTTCGCCCAAGTCGAAGGCTTCTTCTGGGCCTTGCATCAAGGCGCTGACGATGGACTGCGCAGCGGCCACGCCGCCAAAGTAGTCAGGCGCGCCAGCGGTGTGCACTTCGGGGCTGAAGATGCTGGGGTGGCAAGGATGGGCCACAAAGTAGGTCAAATCGGGACGCTTGGGCAAATGGCCGGCAAACGGTGCGGCAGCGTCCAAGGTCATGACCATGGTGCCGGCTTTGAGTTGGGGGGCGATGTCAGCGGCGAGTTTGCCGATCAGGGTGTCGGGCACGGCCAAGATCACCACGTCCACATCTTTCAAGGCGTCTTCGACGGAGCAGCACGTGATGCCCAACTCGTCTTGCAGGCGCTTGCGCCCGACTTCGCCCACTTCCACGTGGCGCACTTGGTAGCGAGAGCCCACCAGGTTCTTCGACAAACGGGCGCCCATTTTTCCGCCCGCTCCAAACAATGCAATTGATGTCATTCCTAAACTCCACTCTTAAAGTGGTCTGATGGTATGACGAGTTCACCAGTTAGGAAACTAGGGCAAATACCAGGTAGATGCCCTTTGGGGTGAAATTCAGCGCAAACGGCGGCAAACCGCCTGGGTCACTTCGGTGCAACGGGCGTGGCCGCCTTGGTCGTGCGGGATGGCGTCGCCATGGGCCAGCACGTCTTCGACGGCTTTTTCGACCCGGTCTGCCGCTTGGCCCAGGGCTGCGTCTTGGTGTCGGTCGCCCAACCAACGCAGCATCAAAGCGCCCGACAAAATGGTGGCCAGAGGGCTGGCCACGTCTTGACCGGCAATGTCAGGCGCAGAACCATGCGCACCTTGGAACAGGCCGTGGTTCAAGCCCAACTCTGCCGAAGCCGCCATGCCCAAGCCGCCAACGGTGGCTGCGCCCAGGTCAGAGATGATGTCGCCAAACATGTTCTCGGCCACGATGACGTCGTAGAAGTCTGGCTTTTTGAGCATGTGCACCGTGATGGCATCGGCATAGGCGTAGTCGATCTCGACATCGGCATACGACTGCGCGACTTCGGTACACACGGCGCGAAAGAAGGCGTAGCTTTTCAAGATGTTGGCTTTGTCGCACACGGTGACGCGGCGCTGGTGGTCACGCGGTGCGCCGTTTCGGCGACGCGACAAATCAAACGCAAACTTGGCGACGCGCTCCACCCCCACGCGGGTCATGACCAAGGTGTCGGTCACGAGTTCGTTGCGCAAGTTCACGCCCGCTCCGCGGCTGGCGTACAAGCCCTCGGTGTTCTCGCGCACGATCACATAGTCAATTTGGCCCGCCGACCAATCGGCCAAGGTGGACTTCACGCCAGGGTACAGACGGATGGGGCGCACATTGGCAAACAAGTCGAGCTTGAAGCGCAGTTGCAAATGCAAGTCGTTGCCAACCTCGGTTCCGTCGGCGTAGGTCACGCCCGGCAAGCCCGCGGCACCGTGCAACATGGCATGCGCGCTGCGGCATGCGTTGAAGGTGTCATCGGGCAACACATGGCCCGTTTTGACGTAGTGCCCTGCCCCGCCTTCGTAAGGCATAAAGTTCAGCATGCTAGCGCCGCAGGCTTCACGCAAGACCTGAATGGCCGATTGGCACACCTCAGGGCCAATGCCGTCGCCGTCTAAGGTCACGATGTCATAGGTCATGGTGGGTCACTCCTGAGCAAACTTGTTAAGCCGATTGGCGTTTGGCGATCATGGGAATGATCTCGGGCAACAAGGCTTGTGGGTCACCGTCTTGGCAAGCCCGCTCCAACGTGCGCTTGACGGCCTCGGCCACGGTGTGGTCGGCATGGCTGTCTTGGGCCATGGCGTTGTAGTAGGTCAAATCTTTGAACGCATTGGCCATGCTAAAGCGCAAGCCCGAGCTGTCGCCATTGGCCAAGAAGGGCTTCAAGCGCTCCAAGGCCGCGCCCCAACCACCGCCCATGGCAAGCACGTCCACAAAGGTTTGGGCTTCCACGCCCGAGCGCTGCGCGCAAGCGGCAGCTTCGGCCAGCAGCGTCACCATGCCAAGCGACACATAGTTGTGCAACAGCTTCATGCGATGGCCCGCACCAATGGGCCCAGCGTGGACGATGTTTTCGGCAAAGCACGACAAGATGGGTTTGCATTCTTCAAACAAAGCGGCATCACCACCCACCAGCAAATTGAGGCGACCTTCCGCCGCCTCTTTGGGCGTGCGGGTCATGGGCGAGTCCAAGAAGAAGCCGCCGTGCGCGAGCACAACTTGCGCCAACTTCTCGGTGGACGAAGGCACAGCCGTCGAGCAGTCGATCACGATGGTGCCTGGACGCATGCCCTGCAACACGCCGTCGTTGCCCGTCAACACGGCTTCCACTTGAGGCGTGCCGGTGACGCACAAGATGACCACGTCGCACTGACTGGCCAGTTCTTTGGCTGTTGTGCAGGTGCGCGCGCCAGCCGCGATCAAGGCGTCCAGGGGTTGGTTGCCCGGATGCTCCAGCACCGACAAGTCTTGTCCGTGTTTGAGCAAGTTGGTGGCAATGCCATGACCCATCATGCCAATGCCGATCATTCCGATTTTTTTCATATCTGCTCCGAGTGCTGTGTGTGTGTGGGATGCGTGTGAGCGGCTTGCGCCCTCAGTCGTGTTTGATGGAAATCGTTTTCAGCACGGTGAAGCTGTACAGCGCTTCGAAGCCTTTTTCGCGTCCGTGACCGCTGGCTTTGACGCCCCCAAACGGCAGCTCAATGCCACCGCCTGCGCCGTAGTTGTTGATGAACACTTGGCCCGAGCGCATCTGGCGCGCCAAGCGCAATTGACGCGAACCATCGCGCGTCCAAATGCTGGACACCAAACCGAAGTCGGTGCCGTTGGCCAGCGCGACCGCATGGGCTTCGTCGTCAAACGGCATGATGGCGATGACGGGACCAAACACCTCTTCTTGCGCCAAGCGGTGCTTGGGTGGTACATCGCGGATCAAGGTGGGCACTTGGTAGAAGCCGCCTTGCGGCGCTTCTTTGACCACATGGCCTTGGGCGGCGATGGTCAGGCCGTCGCGCTTGGCTTCGTCCAAGAAACCTGTCACGCGTTGCAATTGGGTGTGGCGAATCAACGGGCCGCAATCCAAGTCCATCTCGGCGGGGCCAACGCGCAGTTGTTCAAATGCTTGGGTCAGGCGCGCAATCACTGCTTCATACGCGCTGCGCTCCACCAACACGCGACTGCCCGCCGAGCAGGTTTGTCCGGCGTTTTGCACGATGGCGTTGACCAACACGGGAACCATGGCGTCAAAGTCAGCGTCGGCAAACACCACTTGCGGCGACTTGCCTCCCAACTCGGTGGTGACGGGCGTGTGGTGTTCGGCTGCGGTTTGCACCACCAACTTGCCAATGTTGGGCGAGCCGGTGAACGAGATGTGGTCAATGCCAGGGTGACGCACCAAGGCATCGCCTGCTTCATGACCGAAGCCTGTGACCACGTTGATCGCGCCCGCAGGAAAGCCCACCTCTGCCGCAATTTCTGCCACGCGCAAGAGCGACAAGCACGCATCTTCTGCAGGCTTGACGACGCAGGCATTGCCCGCGGCCAACGAACCGCCCACGCTGCGCCCAAAAATTTGCATGGGGTAGTTCCAAGGCACGATGTGACCTGTCACCCCTTGAGGCTCGCGAATCGTGAGCACGGTGTAGCCGTTTTGGTAGGGAATGGTTTCACCCATGAGCTTGTCTGCCGCGCCGGCGTAAAACTCAAAGTAACGTGCGATGGCGGTGACATCGGCACGGGCTTGCTTCAGGGGTTTGCCGCAGTCTTGCGATTCGAGTTGGGCCAACTCTTCGGCGTGATCGAGCATGGCATTTGACAACTTTTGCAACAAGCGCCCGCGCTCGGTGGCTGTCAAGCGGCCCCAAGGGCCATTGAAGGCATCACGTGCAGCGCGCACGGCCGCATCGATGTCTTGCGCATTGCCGCGCGCCAAGTGGTCAAACACCTCGCCGTTCGAAGGATTGAGGACAGGGATGGACGCGCCACTGGCAGGCGCCACCCAACGGTTGTTGATGAAATGTTGTTTCATATGCATTCAGGGAGGGAGAAGACGGAAGAAATGAGTTGCATCAGAGTTGTAAACAAGGTTTACCTAAACTGACATATTTCACGGAAATTTACCACGATTCGTCAAAATAATCGGGATTTACTTTATATTTCAGTCAACTAAGTGAACAACTTTACAGATAATCCATTGATGCCCCCAAACGCCAAAGCACCCGCAGCCGCCAGCGACGACGCCCTCGGACTGAGCACGCCGGAAGAGCTCGGCCTTGAGCCCGTGCGCCATGAACGTTTTGCGGAGCGGGTGTACGAGAGTTTGTTTCACGCCATCATGACGGGCAAGCTCGCACCCGACACCCGACTGCCTGCCGAGGTGCAACTGGCCTCATTCTTTCAAGTCTCGCGTCCGGTCGTGCGACAAGCGCTGGACCGCTTGCGTCAAGACCGTCTGATCGAATCCATCCGCGGCTCGGGCACTTATGTGCGTGCCACCGACAAAGCCCCCGACGCCCCCACACACACGGGCGCCGACATGGGCTATCTGATCCATGGTTTGGAGTTGCGCTTGGTGATTGAACCCGAGTGCGCCTACTTGGCCGCATTGCGCCGCACCAAGGCCGATCTCGACAACATGGCGCGCATGCTGAGCGGATTTGAAAACGCCGCCGCCAATGGCGACGTGGCACACCACTTTGACTTTGGCTTCCACGAAGCCATTGCACAAGCCAGCGCCAACCCGCGCATGGCGCAAGTGCTGAAGTCGCTCGAGTACGACGTGAGCCACGCCATCAACTTGTGGCGCCACATGGCACAGCTCAAACCTTGGCGCCGCACCCAAGACGCGATTGGGGAACACCGTGCCATTTACGAACTGATCCAACAACAAGACGCCGAAGGCGCACGACGCGCCATGCGCAGCCATGTGGAAAAGGCCCGCATTCGCATGCTCAATGCCACACCCGACACCTGACCGAAGCCACAGCGCTTTAGGTGACTAATGCGTCCTGGCAATCGACTTAGTATTTCGACGCAGATTCGAAAAATCGCAACCACCACACAAGGAGACGACATCATGCAACGCAGAAAATTTGTCAGCAGCGCAGGCATTGCCGGGGGCATAGCCTCCATACTGGCAGCCCCCGCCATTGCGCAATCCACCCGCCCCGAAATTCGTTGGCGCTTGGCGTCGAGCTATCCGAAATCGTTGGACACGATTTACGGCGCCGTCGACAACATGTGCAAACGCGTGGCCGAGCTGACCGACAACCGCTTCAAGATCAGCATGCACGCGGCGGGCGAATTGGTGCCCGCGCTGCAAGTGTTTGATGCCGTGCAAAGTGGCTCCGTCGAAGCCGGCCACAGCGCCAGCTATTTCTACATTGGCAAAGACCCCGCTTTCGGTTTTGCAACAGCCCTGCCTTTCGGATTGAACGCACGCGGCCAAAACGCTTGGATGTATTTGGGCGGCGGCCAAGAGTTGATGAACGAGTTCTTCTCGAACTACGGCGTGCAGCACCTGCCCGTGGGCAACACCGGTGCGCAAATGGCGGGCTGGTACCGCAAAGAAATCAAAACCGTGGAAGACCTCAAGGGTTTGAAATTCCGCGTGGGCGGTTTGGCGGGCATGGTCTTGTCCAAACTCGGCGTCGTGCCCCAGCAACTGGCGGCGGGCGATTTGTACCCTGCGCTGGAAAAAGGCGTGCTGGATGCCGCTGAATTCGTCGGCCCCGCCGATGACGAGCACTTGGGTCTGCACAAAGTGGCCAAGTTCTACTACTACCCCGGTTGGTGGGAAGGTGCCGCGACCTTGTCGTTGTTCATCAACCCCAAAGCCATGGCAGCGTTGCCTCCCGACTACGCAGCGGCTTTGCGCGTGGCGGCAGCAGAAGCCAACCAATGGTCCACCGCCAAGTACGACGTGACCAACCCACAAGCCTTGCGCCGTTTGGTCGCAGGCGGTGCGCAGCTGCGTCGCTTCCCCACCCCCGTGTTGAACCAGTGCAGCAAAGCAGCCACCGAGCTGTATGCCGAGCTGTCGGAGAAGAGCCCTGCGTTCAAGAAAATCTACACCCCTTGGTCTAAGTTCCGCGACGAACAAGTGATGTGGTCACAGTTCTGCGAAATGCCGTTCGACAACTACATGGCCACTCGCAAAGCCTAAGGAACGACGGAACACACCGATGCAGCGATTGAATGTGATTGGCTGTGGCCGCGTGGGGCAAACCATGGCGCGGCTGCTGTTTGAAAAAAAACAGGTCAACCTTCAAGACCTTCATTCACGCCACGTGTCTAACGCCGAGAAAGCAGCCCACTTTCTCGGCGCGGGCACGCCTGTGGCCCATCTGAACGCACTGCGTCCCGCCGAGGTGTGGATGCTCTCGGTGCCTGACTCTCACATTGCCAGCGTGGCTCAGCAATTGGCCGACAGCTTGGCCCCTGATGCGCCCCCTGCCCTGGCCTTTCATTGCAGTGGCTTTTTGAGCGCGCACGCCTTGGCGCCACTGCAAGCCAAAGGCTGGCAAGTGGCCAGCGTACATCCGGTGTTGAACTTCGCAGCCCCCGAAACCGGCATTCGTCAATTTGCAGGCACGCCCTGCGCCCTCGAAGGCAGCGCAGAAGCCGTCGATTGGCTGCGCACGCATTTGTCGGCCATTGGTGGCGTCTGCTTTGACATCAACAGCGAACACAAAGCGCTCTACCACGCAGCTGCCGTGTTCTCTAGCAACTTCACCGGCGTGCTGCAAGGCATAGCGCAAGACGCTTGGCGCAGCGCAGGCGTCTCGCCCGAGATGGTGCAAACCTTGAACCGCGCGTTGCTCCAAAGTACTGTCGACAACTTGTTGGCCCTCGGCCCCTCACAAGCGCTCACAGGCCCTGCAGCCCGCGGCGACACCGCCGTGGTGCAGGCACAAGCGGCCGTGGTCGAGGCATGGAACCCTGTGGCCGCACAGGCCTACCGGGCCTTGAGTGCGCTCGCGGTCTCGCTCAAACAAAACGGCACCACCCTGCCCTCCACATGACCCGACTCGAACACGCCCTCTCCATTGCCGATTTGCGCGAACTGGCACGCCGCCGCTTGCCTGCCTCGGTGTTTGAATTCATCGACGGCGGCGCCGAAGACGAACGCACGCTGGCCGACAACCGCCACGCGCTCACGCGCCACCGCATCGTGCCGCGTGTGTTAGTCGATGTGGCCAAGCCCACACTGGACACCCCCGTGTTTGACCACACCTGGGCTGCACCGTTTGTGGTCAGCCCCATGGGTTCGTGCGTGCTGGGCTGGCCAGAGGCCGACATTGCCATCGCACGCGCGGCGATGGCGCATGGCATTGCGTACACCTTGTCCACCATGTCGACCACCAGCATCGAACGCATGGCGAATGCGGTGCAAGGACGTTTGTGGTTCCAGCTCTATGTATTGAAAGATGCCCGCATCAACGACCAACTGGTGGCGCGCGCCCAAGCCGCAGGCTATGAAGCGTTGGTCGTCACGGTCGACTTGCCCGTGGGCGGCAAACGCGAGCGCGATCTGCGCAATGGCATTTCGATTCCGCTGCGCTTCCAAGGAAAGCATGTGTGGGAGGGGCTGACCCACCCCAGGTGGGCCTTGCAAATGCTGCGCGCCGGGCTGCCCGAATTTGAAAACGTGCGCGGCCTCATGGGCGAGGAAGGCGCAGGGTTGACCATCGCAGCACGCGTGGGCCAAAGCTTGAACGCCAGCTACCAATGGTCAGACCTGGCACGCTTGCGTGACCAATGGAAAGGCAAGCTGCTGGTCAAAGGCGTGCAACACCCAGCCGATGCCGCACGCATGGCAGACATGGGCATTGATGGCGTGTGGGTGTCCAACCATGGCGGACGCCAACTCGACGGCGCGATCGCCGCAGCCGATTCAGTGCCCGCCATTCGCGCAGCGATTCAAGGACGTGCGACCTTGATCATGGACTCGGGCGTGCGGCGCGGCGTGGATGCCCTGACCGCCAAAGCCCTGGGCGCTGATGCCGTGGGCATTGGACGCGCGGCGCTCTTGGGCGCCTGTGTGGGCGGCGAGCAAGGCGCACACCGGGCAATTGAAATTTTGATCGACGAGTTGCGTCGTGCGATGCAGCTCAGCGGTGTGCCCGATTTTCCGACGGCACAGGTCGAACTGGCATAGAAAAAGCCCCTGTGCACCATCGTGCATGCAGGGGCTTGAGGATCACGCGAATCAGTTGATTTCAGTGACGAACTGGGGGTGCGGACGACGCACCTTCTTCAGATTGACCAACCAGTCTTTGTCCGCTTCACGGTAACCCAAAGGCAAGATCAACACGCTGCGCAGGCCGCGGGCTGACAGGCCCAAGATGTCGTCGACGCCTTTGGGGTCAAAGCCCTCCATGGGCGTGGCATCGACTTCTTCGAATGCCGCGGCAATCACGGCAGCGCCGAGGCCAATGTAGGCTTGCTTGGCGGCGTGTTGGAAGTTCACCTCTGCACCACGCGCAGGATAGCTACCGAGCAGCATCTTGCGGTAGTTTTCCCAACCTTCGTTGGTGCCACCACGCGCTTCATTGGTCAGATCAAACATCATGTTGATGCGCTCAGGCGTGTAGTCGTCCCAAGCCGCGAACACCAACAGGTGCGAACAGTCTTCGACTTGCTGCTGACCAAACGCAACGGCCTTGATTTTTTCGCGTACAGCTTTGTTCTTCACCACGATGACTTCATAAGGCTGAAGACCGCTGGAGGTAGGGGCCAAACGGATGGCTTCCAAAATGCGTGCAACTTTTTCTTCGGGAACCACCTGGGCGGGGTTCATTTTTTTGGTGGCATAACGCCATTGGAGTTTTTGCAGGAGTTCAGACATGTGAGTATTTCTTTGAAGATCAGAGGCTGACAAACATCAGCTCCCCAAATGATAGGCGACACCAACGAAGGCCGTATCCGCTAGGGCGAAAGCCCACACAAGCGCGCCCTCCCCATGCGTTTGGCATTCAGCCTTTGAGCTTGATGAGCCAGTTCATGAGCTTCAAGGCCCGTCCTTTGTAGGGGGGCAGGAACAGCATTTGAATGGCAGAGAAAGGCCCTTGATAGAACACCGGGCGCAACTTCGAGAAAGTGTTGAAACCCTCTTGTGCGTGGTAGTGCCCCATGCCACTGGCCCCAACGCCACCGAATGGCAAATCGTGCTGCGCCACATGCAACAACGCTTCGTTGACCGACACCCCACCCGACATGACGTGGGTGATGTAGAAGTCTTGCAAATCAACGTCATGGGTGAAAGGGTAAATCGCCAAAGGTCGATCATCGCTGTTGATGTACTGCGCGACCTCTTCAGGATGTCGGTAGGTTTTGACCGGCAAGATAGGGCCGAAGATTTCGCGCTGCATCAGCAGCATCTCTGCATTGGGGTTCAACACCAAATGCGGTGCTATTTTGCGCAGCGCGCTGTCTGGCGTTTGCTGGGGTAGCAAGTTCACCAAGGTCGCGCCTTGGCTCTCGGCGTCTTTCAAGCTGAACATCAAGCGGTCGTACGAGCGCTGATCAATGATGGACGTGAAGTCATTGCCATTGATGTCGGGCAATCGTTCTTGCACCACGCGTTGGCAATGGGCCACAAATTCGTCCACGCGGCCTTCGGGAATGAACACATAGTCCACGTTGGTGCAGATCTGGCCAGCGTTGAACAGCTTTACCCACATGATGCGCTCAGCCGCTTTGCGAATCGAAAAATCGGGGCCCACGATGGCGGGTGATTTGCCACCCAATTCCAAGGTAACCGGTGTCAGGTTCTCTGCGGCGTTGGCCATGACCGACCGACCGGTGGTGCTGGAGCCTGTGAACAGCAAATGGTCAAACGGGATCGACGAAAACCCAGGGCCTCGATCGCCTGGGTCGTTGAAGAACTTGAGCTTGTCTTCTGGGAAATAGTTGGGTGTGATCGCCATCAACAAGGCGGCCAAATGCCCCGAGTTCTCCGACATTTTGACCATTGCCCGATTGCCCGCAGCAAAGATGGCGGCCAAGGGGCAAAAGCTCAAATTGAGCGGGAAGTTCCACGGCACGATCACGCCCACCACACCCAAAGGTTGCGGGATCACACGGTTAGACGCCCCGGGATACATCAACCTGTCGATGTGACGCCGCTGGGGCTTCATCCATTTTTTGAGATTTTTCTGCGCATCTTTGAGGGTCTCGAGCACCACAAAGAATTCCGCAAACAAGGTTTCAAACTCGGACCGGTTGCCGTAGTCTTGATGGATCGCTTGAACGATCGCATCGCGGTTGTCTTTCAACAGGCGGGCGAGCGTCTGTAAATCGGCCATGCGCTGGGCATGGCTGGGCACCGGATGCGCCAAGTAGGCCCGCTTTTGACATTGAAAGACTCTCAGAAATTCAGCAGGCATAAGGTACCTAACTCCGTGACGGTATAACACTTAGTGAGGCTTTTCAGGTTCGGCGTAAATGGTGCCGCCAAATTTCAAGGCAGTGTGCTCACGCTTGGATTGCAACAGAGGATAGAACATTTGGTGGTACCAACGTTCTTGCCCAAACAACTTGTCGTCGATCAATCCCACTTGAGCGGGGTACTGACGCGTGATCAACGCACTGCCAAACAGCACATCCCAAAAGAACAACAAATTGCCAAAGTTGCCCTTGTAGTGACCAATGCCATCGTCATTGGTGATGGCGTGGTGTGCCCAGTGTGTGGCGGGGGTGGAGATGGTGCGCTCAAGCACCCACATGAGGGGGCGCAGCGCAGGTATGCGATACAAAGGCTCGTCCCATCGCCAGGTGCAATGTGCACCCAAAATGACGGCCAGTTTGACCACGATGTAGAGGGCGTACACAAAGCCGCCAAAGCCCAAGAACAACAAGCAGCCAGCCAACCACAGGCCAGGCATCATCAAGTAGTAAAAGAAATTGTTGCGGAAGGTGACGCGAATGCTCATGTACTCAGCCGAGTGGTGCGCGCGGTGCAGCGGCCACAGCAAAGGTGAATGCGAAAGACGATGCCACCAGTACTGGGTCATGTCGTCAGCGATCAACAAGATGCCCACCATGCCCCACCAAGGCAAATCGGCCAACACGTCTTTGTATTCAGGGAACCACGCATTGCCCAACTTTGATGTCGTCAAAATCGCCAACGGCTGTGTGACGGCCACCACGCTCAGGAACATCAACAGCTCCAAGGTGGTGTCATCCTTGGACGGATGAATGGCGGCTCTGTAACGGCGGCTGATGAACTCCATCGCGCCAAAGCCAACGATCAGGCAAAGAATCAGTGCGTTTTGCACCTGGGCTGCAGTCATGTGCGTCTCCTCGAATTGCTTTTTGACGACAATTCTGGTTTTAAGTTTTGAATCAGAATCGCAGCGTAGCGATGGACGACATGACAGGCAATACGCCAGTTGGCGTATAGAGCAGCCCTTAAAAAGGGGCTGCACAGGTGACGGGCCTGCCAAGGCTATGTGTGCTGGCACACAGACCGGGCGAAGCAGGCTCGTTAAGCTAGGGCACATTTCAAGCACCCAAATAGTGAATATTTGGGTGAACTTGTGACGAGTGAGATCAGAAAAGGATGACGATGACTGACGAAGTAGAAGTTTTACGCAAAGAGGTGGCATTGATGCGTGAGGAACTGCGTGACCTCAAGAGCAGTTATCTCGATACGAATCGTCGCTATTCAGACACACTGATTGTGTTGCGGGGCTTGACCCAACATGCCACCGAGTCTGCCGAGCAAGCGGCCAGGGCTGCGGAATTCTCGGCGGTTGCATCAGAAAAGTGCTTGCAAGCCGCCAAAGAAGCCGCCGCGATTCCTGTGATTGCAGCGGCAGAAGCCGCGTCACATGCGGCAAGCTCAGCGGCGGAGTCGGCCATACAAAGCGCGGCCAGTGCGGCTTCTGCCGCGGCCGCAGCAGCAATGGCCGTTGCACACCATGCGGAAGACGCCTCAGCCCAAGGCTCTTCCGTCGCAGCAGAGGCCTCTAAAAAGGCGGCCAGCTTTGCGGCCCAGGCGGTGCTGATGTCCAACAAGGCCGCGCAATACGCGATGTCGGCCAGAGACGATCAAAGAAAAGTCTCGGACAAGAAAACCTGAGCCCTCGATCAATCGAGCTTGATGCCCAGATCAACGGCGAGCTTGATCCAAATAGGCACGTCACGGGCCCAATCTGCCCGTGTGCCTTCTAGGTTTTTGGGCTTGTTGGGAATCGCAAAAGTCTCGCGCAGCTGCGCTGCACGCGTGGTGTTGGCACCGTCCACCGCCACTTGCGACAAGGCCTTCAACACAGCCTCAGGGGTGCCTGCAGGGGCCATCAGGGGCAAACCCCCTTCCAAGCCCACCAAACGCGGATCCAAGCCTTGCTCGACCAAGGTGGGCACCTCAGGCAATTTGGGTGAGCGGTAAGAGCCCGTCACGCCAATCGCTTTGACGCCACGTGATTGCACCGTGGCAAACGCTTGGTAGCTGCCAATCGCGATTTGGGACTGTGCAGAGGCCAGGTCCAACCACATGGGGCCTTCGCCCCGGTAATGGACCGCTTGAATTTGGGTGCCTTCTTTGCGGTTGATTTGGTCTGCCACCATGTGCGGATACGCCCCGGGGGCATAACTGCCCATCGAGGTCGGATTTTTCTTGGCGTACTGCATGAACTCAGCCATGGTGTTGATGCCCAGCTTTTCAGGCACCCCCACCACCAGTGGGCCAGAAGGGAACACCGCCACGGGCGTCAAATCTTTGTCCAGGTTGTAGGGCAGCTTGCTGTAGAGCACGCGGTTTTGCCACACCGTGCCCGAGGTGGTCATGAGCAAGGTGTAACCATCGGCGGGGGCTTTGGCCACGGCGTCAATGCCAATGATGGCGCCAGCCCCTGGCTTGTTGTCGACGATGGCGGGCACGCCAAACTTGGCCGTCAGCTGCTCGGCATACATGCGGGCATACGCATCGGTCAACCCCCCGGGCGGGAAAGCCACCACGATGCGAATCGCTTTGTTGGGCCAGTTGTTCGCCGGAGCTTGGGCCTGTACAGGCATGGCGGTGGCCGCGCTCAGCCATGCGGCAGCGACCAAGAGTTGACGGCGAGAAGGACGCAAAGACTTCAACATAAGACCCTTTCTGTATATAAAAAAGAGAATAGCCACAACTCGGCCCTGCAAGTCTCGGTGTTTGCGAGCAATAGAGGCATCTGCCCATTCACCTCAAGTTCAGGCATTCCCAGCCGATTCTGTGAGCAAGAGAGCGAGGTGCATCATGTCCCCACCCCTTGAAATTCAAGCCATTACCCCTTCCACCCCTACCCTGCCTGCTGGTCCGGGGAATGGTCAGTTGGCGTCTAAAAATTTGAATTCATCGACCCATCCAGAACAACAGACCGTGCCCCAGAGCACGGCCACGCCGCGTCCACACGAGATGAAAAACGACAACAAAATGGTGGAGCTTGGTTTTTCGGTCGACCACGAATCGAACGCCTTGAAAATCAAAGTGACCAACCAAGTCTCTGGCGAAGTGGTGCGTGAGTTTGAAATCAAAGGCCTGAACAGTGCCCACCACGACCCGGTCAACAGCAAAGGCGTGATCGTCGACGACCGAACGTAAGCGCTCGCAAAAGGTGGGCAACCTATACTTCCGGTCTTTATTTCTGCCGGTACCGTTGCCTCATGTCCACCATTCCAGCTTGCCCCGTTTGCGCCCAAGAAAACACCTACCAAGACGGGGACAACTATGTCTGCGCCGACTGCGCACACGAGTGGCCCATGGTGGCAGCGACCACCAGCGATGACGAAGATGAAGCCGTGGTCAAAGACGCCAACGGCACGGTGCTGCAAGACGGCGACGCAGTGGTGTTGATCAAAGACCTCAAAGTCAAAGGCTCATCCACCACGCTGAAGATGGGCACCAAGGTCAAAAGCATCCGCTTGGTGGGCGGCGACCATGAAGTCGACTGCAAGATGGATGCAGGCAACTTCATGCTCAAAGCATGCTTCTTGCGTAAAGCTTAAATCGTCACCCCACCGTCGACCACCAAGCTCTGGCCGGTCACATACGAGCCGGCTTGCGAGGCCAAGAACACCGCCGCACCGGCAATTTCATCGGGCTCACCGATGCGACGCAATGGGGTGGTGCTCATGCGCTCGGTGAGCATGGCGCTGTCTTCCCACAAGGCGCGCGCAAAATCGGTTTTGATCAAACCCGGGGCAATGCAATTGACCCGCACATTGTGCGGACCGTATTCCACCGCCAAGTTGCGCGCCAGCTGCATGTCCGCGGCTTTGCTGATGCAATACGCGCCAATCACAGGTGAACCGCGCAAGCCTCCAATGGACGACACGATGATGATGGAGCCGGCCTTCTTCTCGATCATCTGAGGCGCCACCAAGTTGATGAGCCAGTGGTTGGCCACGATGTTGTTGTCCAAGATTTTGCGGAACTGCTCATCGGCAATGCCCGCTTGTGGACCGTAATAAGGGTTGCTGGCGGCGTTGCACACCAACACATCCACGCGACCGAACTGGCGGTTGGTCTCGGCCACCAAATGGGCCAAGTCGTCTTTGGACGAAATATTGGCAGGCACGCCAATGGCGCGGCCAGCACCGTGCTTGGCATTGATCGCATCGACCACTTCCGCACAAGCCTCGGCCTTGCGCGACGAGATCACCACCCGCGCGCCATGCTCGGCCATGCGCTCTGCAATCGCGCGACCAATGCCACGCGAAGAGCCGGTGATGATGGCCACTTGGCCTTCGAGATTGAATAAATTCACAACGTGTCCTTCTGATTTAAGTTATTCGGCTTTGACACCGGCGGCCGCAATCACTTTGGCCCATTTCACAATTTCGTCGTCCAAAAACTTGGCTGCTTGCTCGGGCGTGTTACCGACCGACTCAATGCCCAAGCTGTCGAACTTGGCGCGCAACTCAGGCGAGTTGATGGCCTTGGCTGTTTCTGCCGACATGCGCGCCACGATGTCTTTGGGCACCGCCGCTTGCGTGAGGAACATCACCCACGTAGAACCTTCCATGGCAGGGCCACCGGCTTCTGCAATGGTGGGCACTTCGGACGCACCGGGAATGCGCTTGTTGGCAAACACCGCCACGGCTTTGATTTTTCCGCTGCGCACATGCGGCATCAGCGCACTGGCGGTGTCGGTCAAGATTTGCAAATTGCCGCCCATCAAATCATTCAAGGCTGGCGCTGTGCCTTTGTAGGGCACGTGCGCAATGTCAGCGCCGGTGTTTTGCTTGAACAGCTCTTGCGTCAAGTGCGCGGCGGCCCCCACACCCGATGAACCAAACGACACCTTGCCAGGGTTGGCCTTGGTGTAGGCCAAGAGGTCTTTCACATCTTTGACAGGCAAGTTGTTGTTGACCGTCATCACCAAGGGCGCAATGCCGACCAAAGACACGGGCGAAAAGCTTTTCACCACGTCATAAGGCAAGCGTCCTGCATACAGCGTGGCGTTGGCAGCGTGCGCGCCAATCACCGTCACAAAGGTGTGACCATCGGGTGCTGCACGTGCCGCGAGGTCTGCCCCCAAGATGGAGTTGGCACCGGGTTTGTTTTCAACCACGATGGTCCATCCCGTTTGCTCTTGCACCTTTTGCACCACCATGCGGGTGGCGTTGTCGGTGATGCCTCCGGGTGTGTACGGAATGATCCACTTGATCGGCTTGCTCGGCCAAGCTTGTTGGGCACTCGCACACACAGGCAAGGCCAGCAACAGGCCCAAAGCCACTCGTCGCGCAACACGGATAGAACGCATAACAGTCTCCTTTGTAATTCGAACCTTCTTTGTTGCGGATTATGTGGAGCGCCTGTCAAGCCTGGCGTCTGCTTGGTGACAGCAGGTTTTTGACGCTTGGGAAATACTGAACCATGCAAATCTTCTTCTCACCCACCTCCCCCTACGTGCGCAAATGTCTGGTCACGGCTTACGAATTGGGTTTGATCGACTTGATCGAATTCCTGCCCGCCAACGCGCACCCCATTAACCGCGATGCCAACATCGTCGCCACCAACCCGCTGGGCAAAGTGCCCACCTTCGTCACCGACGACGGTGCCGCCTTGTACGACAGCCGCGTGATCTGTGAATACCTCAACGCGCTAGGACACGGCAACTTGCTCGCAGCACAAGGCCCCGAGCGTTGGGAGGCCTTGACCTTGCAGTCGCTGGGCGACGGCATCTTGGATGCCGCACTGCTCGCACGCTATGAAAACCATGTGCGTCCCGAAGCGCTGCGTTGGCCCGAATGGGTCCAAGGCAAGCTCGACGCCATTCGCACCTCGTTGCACTACTTGGACCAGCACCCCGAAGTCTTTGAGGCTGACTTTCATTTGGGACTGCTGACCATCGGTTGCGCGCTTTGGTATTTGGATTTGCGCTACCCCGAGCTGGCTTGGCGTGAGGCCTACCCACGTTTGGCCCAAGCCGTCGAGCCGCTGCTGCAACGCGACAGCATGAAGCAAAGCTGGAGCATGCCAGGCTAAGGCGTGCGCCGAGTCAGAACACCTTGCTGCGTTGCGACTTGGTGTCTGACTGTTTTTTCTTGCTCTCCAAGCGCCGCCGCTTGGAGGCGTACGTGGGTTGGGTGGGCCTGCGTTTTTTAGGTGGCTTGGCCACGCTTTGCACCAACTCCATCAAACGCGCCAACGCCTCGATGCGGTTCATTTCTTGGCTGCGATGCTCTTGCGATTTGATGACCACCACCCCCTCGCGCGTGATGCGGTGATCGTTCAAGGCCAACAAGCGCTGCTTCACCCCATCGGGCAGCGAAGAGGCCAAGATGTCAAACCGCAAATGGATGGCACTCGAGACCTTGTTGACGTTTTGCCCACCCGCGCCTTGGGCGCGTATGGCGGTGATTTCAACCTCGGACTCGTGAATCTGCATGGTGCTCAGAGTTGCCAGCCTGGCAAGCTGTTCAATCCCCACAGCAAAGCGCTGATGGTGAAAAACGACATCACGGTCGTCACCAACAAAGCCGCAGCGCACAGGGGTTGATGGCCATGGCGCTGCGCCAACAACGGGTAGATGCCCAACATCGGCATGGCCGCCATCACCACAGCAGAGATTTGCAATTCGCGCGTCATGGGCCCCACCACCCACAGCATCACGCCCACAGACAAGGGGTGCAACACCAGTTTGCCCAAAGCCACCCAGCTCACCTCGCTCAAGACGCCCAAGAAACGCATGCCCACCAACGAGCCGCCATTGGCAAACAAGGCCACCGCAGCACAAGAGGCGGCAAACAAATTCACCGTTCTAGACAGCGCCTCGGGCAAATGCACACCCAGCAAGGAACAAGCAAAGCCCGCCAAGATGGCCCAAATCATGGGCAGCTTGAACATGCCCTTGACACTGGCCCACACCGTGCGCCACCAAGACTCATGCGCCACCTCACCGCTGTCTGCAATGCCCAGCGCCAAAGGAATGATCAGCAAGTTCTCGATCAGCATCGACAAGGCCAAGCCCACACCTGCGGCAGGTCCCAAGATTTGCAACAAGATGGGGTAGCCCACATAGCCCGTGTTGGACGAGCTAAAACCCAACGCCACCAAGCCACTTTCAGAGCGACCTTTGCCCCGCCCCCACCGCCAAAGGGCAAAGCCCGAGCTCAGGGCCAGCAACGAGCCCACGCCATAGGCCAGCAGATAACTGGGATGCAAGATTTCTGAAAACTGGCGTTGCGCCAGCGCGTTGAACAGCATCGCAGGCAAGCCAAAGTTCAGCACAAAACGGCCCAACACTTGCCCATCGACCTTGCTGAAAAACCCGCGTCGTGTGGCGACGTAGCCCACGCCGATCGACAAATAAATCGGACCGGTGATCGAAAGAATATTGAGCATGTGTGAGGAATGGTGGCGTCAGTTGGTTTGATCCAAGCCCAACAAACGCACGGCGTTGCCTTTCAAAATGCCAGGCATCACTTCGGGCTTGAAGCCTGCGACTTCGAAGTCTTTCATCCAACGCTCAGGCGTGATCAGCGGGTAATCGCTGCCAAACAGCACGCGGTCTTTGAGCAGCGTGTTGGCGTATTGCACCAACTGTTTCGGAAAGTACTTGGGGCTCCAGCCCGACAGATCAATCCACACATTCGGTTTGTGCGTGGCCACGCTCAAGGCCTCGTCTTGCCAAGGAAAGCTGGGGTGCGCCATGACGATTTGCATGTCGGGCCAGTCGATCGCCACATCGTCTAAGTGCATGGGGTTGCTGTAGGCCAAACGCAGGCCGCCACCGCAGCGCATGCCGCTGCCAATGCCGCTGTGGCCGGTATGAAAAATGGCGGGCAGCTTGTAGTGGTTGATCACCTCGTAGATCGGCCAAGCCATCTTGTCGTAGGGGTGGTAGCCCTGCACCGTGGGGTGGAACTTGAAGCCTTTGATGCCGTCTTCTTTGATCAAACGTTCGGCCTCGCGTGCGCCCATCTTGCCCTTGTGCGGGTCGATGCTGGCAAAGGCAATCATCATGTCGCTGTTGGCTTTGGCGGCATCGGCGATTTCTTCGTTGGGAATGCGGCGGCGGCCCAGTTGCGATTCGCTGTCCACCGTGAACATCACCAAGCCAATTTTCTTTTCGCGGTAGTACGCCACCGTCTCGTCAATGGTGGGACGGCGGTTGGAGCCAAAGAACTTGTCGGCGGCACGGTCGTATTCCTCGCCGTAGTTATCAAACGGATTGCGACAGCTCACCTCGGCATGGGTGTGGATGTCAATGGCGATCAGGTCTTCGTGTTTCATAGGGCTCCAGTCACAACAAGGGTCAAGGACAACGATAGCCGATGCGGGCCGCGACGGCTGTCGCTTGCAAGCTAGGCGCAAGAATTTCCCGCCCCGACATCGGGTAATCACTAGGAAAAAAAGTGCAGTCGCTTGCTCACAATATCGTTATCAATAATAACCTTCTTGACGCTTTGGTCAAGTTTTCCCAAGGACTCATCAATGACACAAGCCAGCAATCCGATCCTCGAACGCGCTGCCGCCCACGGCGTGGCACTTGAAATGCACGGCGCTGTCGCCGTGGTGCGTTTGTGCCGTCCGGCCAAACGCAACGCATTGAACGATGGCCTGATCGAAGCGCTGCGCGATGTGTTCCAAAACCTGCCCGCTGAAGCCGGTGCCGCCGTCATCCACGGCGAAGGCGACCACTTCTGCGCTGGCCTCGACTTGTCCGAACTCAAGGAACGCGATGCGGGTGAAGGCATCCACCACTCGCGCAGCTGGCACGTCGCCTTGAACGCGGTCGAACAAGGCCGCGTGCCCGTGGTCGCAGCCCTGCACGGTGCGGTCGTCGGCGGCGGTCTGGAACTGGCCAGCGCCAGCCACATTCGCGTGGCCGACGACACCACGTTCTACGCATTGCCCGAAGGCACACGCGGCATCTTTGTGGGCGGTGGCGGTTCGGTGCGCGTGCCCAAGCTGATCGGAGCAGCCCGCATGACCGACATGATGCTGACAGGCCGCGTCTACAACGCACAAGACGGCGAGCGTGTGGGTTTTGCCCAGTACCTGGTGCCCACCGGCACCGCTTTGACCAAGGCCATTGAGCTGGCCACCCGCATTGCCACCAACGCCCCCCTGACCAACTTTGCCCTGATGCACGCCCTGCCCCGCATCGCCGAGCAACCGGCTGACCACGGCTTCTTCACCGAAGCGCTGATTTCATCGATTGCGCAATCAGCGCCGGAAGCCAAAGCACGCGTGCGTGCCTTCTTGGAAGGCAAAGCCGCCAAGGTCCAAAAAAGCTAAGTCGACGCCAAAAAATAAAACAAACGGAGACAAGACATGAGCGCCCCCAAATTCCGCCCCCTGAAGTTCGGTGTGACCCGCGTCACCCTGCGCGATGGCGTGCCCGGCACGCATTACCTGACAGCCGAGCAGCCCCTGCAGCCCTTTGCCGAGCGCATGACCGACCGCCTGCAACATTGGGCCCAAACCAAACCCGAGCACACCTTCATGGCCCGCCGCGCCAAGCTGGCCGACGGCAGCACGGGCGACTGGAAGCACATCACCTACGCACAGGCCTGGCAGACTGCGCGCAACATTGCGCAAGGCCTGATCAACCGGGGCTTGAGCGCCGATCGCCCCGTGGTCATCCTGAGTGAAAACAGCCTCGAACACGCCCTGCTAGGGCTGGGCTGCATGCTGGCTGGTGTGCCTTTTGTGCCCACCTCGCCGCCGTATTCACTGGTCAGCGTGGACTACGACAAGCTCAAGCATGTGCTGAAAACCGTGACGCCAGGCATGGTGTTCGCGTCCGACGCCCGCTACGCCAAAGCGATTGCCGCCACCGTCAGCGATGACATGGAAGTGGTCATGTGTGAGGGCGGCGTGGAAGGCCGCAACGTGACCTCGTTCGACAGCCTGTGCGCCACAGCGGCCACGCCTGCGGTGGACGCGGCCATTGCCGCCACCGGCCCCGACACCATCGTCAAGTTTTTGTTCACCAGCGGCTCCACCAAGCTGCCCAAGGCCGTCATCAACACCCAGCGCCTGTGGTGCGCCAACCAGCAGCAGATGGCCCAGTCCATGCCCGTGCTGGCCGAAAAAGAACTGGTGCTGGTCGACTGGCTGCCGTGGAACCACACCTTCGGTGGCAACCACAACGTCGGCATGACGATCTACCACGGCGGCACGCTCTACATCGACGACGGCAAGCCCACCCCCGCACTGATTGGCGAGACCCTGCGCAACCTGCGCGAGATCGCGCCCACGGTCTACTTCAACGTGCCCACCGGCTTTGAAGCGATCGCCAACGCCATGAAGACTGACGACCAGCTGCGCAAAACCTTGCTCTCGCGTGTGCAGATGTTCTTCTATGCCGGTGCCGCCTTGGCCCAGCCCATCTGGGACAGCCTCTACGAATCGCAAGAACGCGAAATCGGCGAACGCATTGTCATGGGCACGGGCCTGGGCATGACGGAATCCGGCCCGTTCGGCATCTTCGTGACCAACCCCTTTGTTCAGGCGGGTGATTTGGGCGTGCCCACGCCCGGCCTGGAACTCAAGCTGGTGGACATGCAAGGCAAAACCGAAGTGCGCTACCGCGGCCCCAACATCACGCCCGGCTACTGGCGCAACGCCGAAGAAACCGCAGGCGCGTTTGACGAAGAAGGCTTCTTTAAAACCGGCGACGCGGTCAAGTGGATCGACGAGACCGATGTGCACCTGGGCCTGAAATTCGACGGCCGCATTGCCGAAGACTTCAAACTCGCCACCGGCACCTTCGTGAGCGTGGGCCCCTTGCGCGGCAAGATCATTGCCGCTGGTGCCCCCTACATCCAGGACGCGGTGCTCACCGGCCTGAACATGAAGGAAGTCGGTGCCATGATTTTCCCGACACCTGCCGTGCGTGCGCTCAGCGGCCTGCCTGCTGACGCTCCCTTGGCCGACGTGCTGGCCTCTGCCCCAGTACTCGCGAAGTTCCAGGAGATCGTCAACGAGTTGGCCAAAACCGGCACCGGCAGCGCCAACCGCATTGCCCGCCTGTGCCTGCTGAGCGAGCCACCCACCATCGACAAGGGCGAGATCACCGACAAAGGCTCGATCAACCAACGCTCGGTGCTCACCCACCGCGCCGACACCGTGGCGGCGCTGCACGCCGACACGCTGCACTACATCGTCAAGCCCCAGGCTTGAATTCAAAGAGAGAACAACATGGCTTCCAAAGGATTTTTCAACGCGTTTGCCGATGTGTGGATGCACGAGGGCGTGCGCACACCCATGGTTGACTATTGCGGCGCATTGGGACACATCTCGCCCACAGACTTGGGCATCAAAGCCGCTCGTGAGGCGCTCAAGCGCGCAGGCATCGCCCCCACCGACATCGGCTCGGTCATCACCGGCAACATGGCCCCCGGCGACTTTGACCAGTTCTTTTTGCCACGCCACATTGGCCTTTACGCCGGTGTGCCACAAGAAGTGCCCGCCATCATGACCCAGCGCATTTGCGGCACCGGCTTTGAGCTGTTCCGCCAGGCCGGTGAGCAGATCGAAGCGGGCGTGTGCGAGGCTGCGCTGGTGGTCGGCACCGAGAGCATGACGCGCAACCCGATCGCCGCCTTTGACCACCGCACCGGCTTCAAGCTGGGTGCGCCCGTGGGTTTTAAGGACTACATGTGGGAAGCGCTGAAAGACCCGGCCGCTGGCATCAACATGATCCAGACCGCCGAGAACCTGGCCAAAAAATACAACATCACCCGCGAAGAGGTGGACCAGTTCGCCAGCGACTCTTTTGCCAAAGCCGTGGCCGCACAAGAAGCGGGCTTCCATGCGGGCGAGATCGTGCCCGTGGTCACCGAAAAGTTTGAACTCGAAGGCTACAAGGCCCGTGGCATCAAGCTGCAAGGCAAGGTCACCGAAGTGGCCACCGACACGCACCCCCGCATCTCACCGCCCGAAGTGTTGGCCAAGCTCAAGTCCGTTTACGAAGGTGGCGTGCAGACCGGTGGCAACAGCTCTGCCCTGGTGGATGCCGCTGCGGCTTGTGTGGTCACTTCTGGCAGCTACGCCAAAGCGCACGGGAAGAAACCACTGGCCCGCGTGGTGGCTGCGGCTGCCGTGGGCGTGCCACCCGAGATCATGGGCATTGGCCCTGCCCCGGCGATTCGCCTGCTGCTGGAACGCACAGGCCTCCAGCTGTCGGACATTGGCCGTTTCGAGATCAACGAAGCGCAAGGCGCACAGACTCTGGCCGTGGGCCGCGAACTCGGCCTTGACTTGAGCAAGCTCAACGTCAACGGCGGCGCCATTGCGCTGGGCCACCCCCTGGCCGCCACCGGTGTGCGCCTGACGATCACCCTGGCTCGTGAACTGAAACGAAGCGGCTTGCGCTACGGCATCTCCAGTGCCTGCGTGGGCGGTGGTCAAGGCATTGCGCTGTTGATCGAAAACCCTGACGCAGCCTGAAGCCGCAACCCCCATCATCTGAAGGACTCATCATGAACATTCAAGGACAAGCAGCACTCGTCACCGGCGGCGGTTCTGGCCTCGGCGAAGCCACGGCCCGTGAACTGGCTCGCCTAGGCGCCAAGGTCGCGGTGCTCGATCTCAACCTAGACAACGCCCAGCGCGTGGCCGCCGAAATTGATGCGCAATTTGGCAACGGCTGCGCCGTGGCTGTGCAGTGCAACGTCAGCGACCCAGACAGCATGGCCCAGGCCATCGAGACCGCCGCCGCCGCACACGGCCCCGCCCGCATCCTGATGCAAATCGCCGGCATCGGCTCTGCCAAACGCGTGGTCGGCAAGGACGGCAACGCGGCCCCGCTCGAAGACTTCATCAAGGTGGTCAACGTCAACCTGATCGGCACCTACAACGCGGCCCGCCTGTTTGCAGCTGCCTGCGCCAAGCTCGACCCCATGGAAGACGGCGAGCGCGGCGCCATGGTGTTCACCGCCTCAGTCGCCGCGTTTGACGGCCAGGTGGGTCAGCAGGCCTACAGCGCATCCAAAGGCGGTGTGGTTGGCATGACGCTGCCCATGGCGCGCGATCTGGCACAACACGGCATCCGTGTGTGCACCATCGCCCCGGGCTTGTTCTCTACCCCTTTGATGAAGACGCTGCCCGAGCCCGTGCAGCAGTCGCTGGCCGCCAGCATTCCCTTCCCCTCGCGTTTGGGCAAACCCAGCGAGTTCGCCGAATTGGCTTGCCACATCGTCAGCAATGGCCACCTGAACGGCGAAGTCATTCGCTTGGACGGCGCGCTGCGCATGGCCCCACGTTAAGAGAACACCATGAGCAAAACCGTTGTTTACGAAGTGCAAGTGATGTTCGGTGACTGCGATCCCGCAGGCATCGTGTTCTTTCCCAACTTCTCCAAATGGATGGACGCTTCGTCCTTGAACTTCTTTGTGAAGTGCGGCGTGCCACCTTGGCGTGAGCTGGTCAAGACCCGCGGTGTCATCGGCACCCCGCTGCTTGAGATCAACACCAAGTTCATGCGCCCCGCCACCTATGGCGAGACCTTGCAAATACATACCAGCGTGCAAGAGTGGCGTGACAAAGTGTTTGTGCACAAGCACGTCGTCATGCGCGGTGACACCGTGCTGTGCGAAGGCACCGAAGTGCGTGCTTTTTGCATCAAACATCCTGAAGATCCCGACCGCATCAAATCCATCCCTGTGCCCGAAGACATCAAAGCTTTGTGCAGCTGACCCGTTTTCCCTCTGTGTTCCCCCTGTGTTTTTAAACCCACCTTTCATTAGGAGACAAGCATGAATTTCAAAAAAACCCTGCTAGCTTTGGCCATCACCGCCACGGCCACCACGGCAGCACTGGCCGACATCAAGATCGGCGTGAGTCTGGCGTTGACAGGCCCCGGCTCCGGCTTGGGCATTCCTATGCAAAACCAATTGAAGCTGTTTCCACAAACCATCGGCGGTGAAAAAGTCCAGCTGATCGTGTTGGACGACGCTACCGATCCTGGCAAAGGTGCCGCCAACGCACGCCGCTTTGTGACGGAAGACAAGGTCGACGTGATCGTGGGTTCTTGCATCACGGCCGTGGCCGCTGCCATGACCGACATCGCTTCTGAAGCTGGCACCGTGCAAATGGCGGGTTCACCCGTCGGCGTGCCAGCAGGCAAAGACAAATGGTTGTTCCGTCTGCCCCAGTCCAACACCGTGATGGGCTATGCCGTGGTCGAGAGCATGAAGAAACAAGGCATCAAGACCATTGGTTTCTTGGGCTACACCGACGCCTACGGCGAACAGTGGTTGAAAGAAATCACCCCCTTGTTGGACAAGGCCGGCATCAAGATCGTGGCCACCGAGCGTTTCGCCCGCACCGACACCAGCGTGACCCCACAAGCCCTCAAGATCAACGCGGCCAATCCTGATGCCGTGTTGGTCGTGGCTTCGGGTTCGGGCGCAGCGATGCCTCAGTTGGGCCTGCTTGAGCGCGGCTACAAAGGCAAGATTTACCAAACACACGCAGCCGCCACCATGGACTTGATGCGCGTGGGCGGTAAAGCTGTCGAAGGCACCTACGTGGTCTCAGGCCCCGTGATTGCCCCCGACCAATTGCCTGACAGCCACCCCTCCAAGAAATTGGCTTTGGACTTCGTTGCCAAGTACGACAAGGTCTATGGCGCTGGCAGCCACAACCAGTTTGCAGGCCACGCCTACGACGCACAAGTCGCGTTGGAAAAAGCCATTCCTCTGGCCCTGAAAAAAGCCAAGCCCGGCACGCCTGAGTTCCGCGCTGCACTGCGTGACAGCTTGGAAACCATGGGCCGCACGACGTTTGCCCACGGCATCATGAACTGGACGGCCGCTGACCACTGGGGTTACACCATGGAAACAGGTGTGATGACCAAAGTGGTGGACGGCAAGTTCAAGGTCGAGTAAGACCTGCCACATCGCCTCGAAGACCTGCATGGGCAGGTTTTTCTGAGGCGATGTTTCTTGATCCGCAAGGATCCACCGCTTTGTTTTTTGTTTTTCTCAAGGTTCCATCATGGACTTTTCCATCGCCAGCATTTTGTTGCTGGACGGTATGACCAACGGTGCGGTCTATGCCCTGCTCGGGCTGGCGACTGTCTTGGTCTTTACCGTCACACGGGTCATCTTTATTCCGCAAGGCGAATTTGTGGCGTATGGCGCACTCACCTTGGCCATGCTGCAAAGTGGCAAAACGCCTGGCACGGTTTGGTTGCTGATGATTCTGGCGGGAGTCGCCTCGTTGATGGAACTGGTGGAGCGCTGGCGGCATCACGGCAATGCCGCACGCGCTTTGACGTCAGCCCTCAAAACGCTGGCTTTTCCTGCGCTGATTTGTGCGCTGTCCGTCTGGGCCGCGCCTCAACAATTTCCGCTGGGTGTGCAAGCCGCACTCAGCGTGGCCATCGTCACGGCCTTTGGCCCGCTGGTCTACCGTGTGGCTTACCAGTCACTCGAAGCGGCCACGCCGCTGGTGTTGCTGATCGTGTCGGTCGGTGTGCATTTCGCGATGACGGGCCTGGGCCTGTTGTTCTTTGGCGCTGAAGGTTTTCGCAACCCACCGTTTTGGGATGCGCGTTTCAGCCTCGGGCCTTTGGCACTGTCGGGCCAGACCGTGATCATTTTTGTGGTGTCGCTGGCTTTGATCGTGCTGATGTGGCTGTACTTTGAACGCTCGCTGCGCGGCAAAGCCCTGCGTGCCACGGCCGTCAACCGCACGGGTGCTCGATTGATGGGCATCTCCAGCCACACCTCCGGTCAACTGACCTTTTTGCTGGCCGCCTTCATCGGTGCCTTGTCGGGCCTGCTGATTGGCCCCACCACCACCGTGTTTTATGACTCGGGCTTTCTGATTGGTCTCAAAGGCTTCGTGGCCGCGGTGGTCGCAGGCTTGGCCAGTTATCCCGGTGCGCTCATCGGCGCTTTGTTCGTTGGCATCGTGGAAGCCTTTGGTGCCTTCTGGGCCAGCGCCTTCAAAGAGGTGATCGTGTTCACCTTGATATTGCCCATCCTCCTTGTGCGCTCCCTGCGCAGTGGTCACAGCGACGAGGAACATTGATCATGCTGAAAAAACAAAACATCGCCCTGCTTGTGCTGGCCGCAGCGGTCCCCACGATCGCTGTGCTGCCGCTGCCTGATTTCTGGATCGCGCAGCTGAACTACATCGGTCTGTACAGCCTGGTCTGTCTGGGTCTGGTGCTGCTGACCGGCGTGGGCGGTTTGACCTCATTCGGTCAAGCAGCTTTCGTGGGCATCGGCGCCTACACAACGGCTTGGCTCACCCTCAACACTGGCATGTCGCCTTGGCTGACCTTGTTCGTCGGCTTGGCACTCACGGCCGTGAGTGCGCTCATCGTGGGCATGATCACCTTGCGCATGTCGGGCCACTACCTGCCGCTGGCCACGATTGCCTGGGGTTTGTCGCTGTACTACCTCATGGGCAACCTCGATGCCTTGGGCAAATACGACGGCTTGCTGGGCCTCAAAAGCCTGTCCATCCCAGGATTGAACGGCGACATCGACATCGGCCAGGGGCGCCTGTTTTTTGTGCTGACCTGGGCCATCTTGCTGGCCGGCGCGATTGCCCTGCTCAACCTGCTGGACTCGCGTCCGGGCCGGGCCATCCGCTCGCTCAAGGGTGGCTCGCAAATGGCCGAGGCCATGGGCATCAGCACCTTCCGCTACAAGGTCACGATTTTCATCATCGCCGCCTTGTTCGCCTCGGTCGCGGGCTGGTTGCTGGCGCACTTCCAGCGCACCGTCAACCCTTCGGCCTTTGGCCTGAAGATGGGCATCGAATACCTGTTCATGACTGTGGTCGGTGGCGTGGGTTATGTCTGGGGCGCCATTGTGGGCGCGGGCCTGATCAAGCTGCTGGACGACCAGTTGCAAGTGTTGCTGCCGGCCCTGATCGGCACCAGCGGCAGCTACGAAGTCATCGTGTTCGGCATTGCATTGGTGCTGGTGCTCAAATACTTGCCCGATGGCCTGTGGTCGGTCGTGGCGCGCAAGCTGCCACGCCCCCCGCGTGCAGTCGACTGGCACAACGCGGCCGATCTGCCCACGCGCAGCAAACCCGCAGCAGGCGATGTGGTGCTCAAGGTCGACAAGATCCGCAAACAATTTGGCGGCCTCACGGCGGTGAACGACATCAGCTTTGACATCCAGGCGGGCCAAATCGTCGGCCTGATCGGCCCCAATGGCGCAGGCAAATCCACCACCTTCAACCTGATCACGGGTGTGCTGTCCAAAACCAGCGGGCAAGTGCTGTTTCGCGGTGAAGACATCAGCGCCCTGCCCTCCCGCGAAATTTCTCGCCAGGGCATGGCCCGCACCTTCCAGCACGTCAAGATGATCCCCGACATGACCGTGCTCGAAAACGTGGCGCTGGGTGCCTACACGCGGGGCAGCAGCGGCGTGGTCTCGTCGATGCTGCGCACCAACCGAGCCGAAGAGCAGCGCATGATGAAAGAAGCCCAGCGCCAGTTGGAGCGCATCGGCATGGGCGCCTACCTGCACGAACAAGCAGGCAACCTGGCCATGGGCCCGCAACGCCTGATGGAAATCGCCCGTGCGCTGTGCTGCGATCCGGCCCTGTTGCTGCTGGACGAACCCGCGGCGGGTCTGCGTCACAAAGAGAAACAAGGCTTGGCTCAGGTGCTGCGCCAGCTGCAAGGCGAAGGCATGAGCATTTTGCTGGTCGAGCACGACATGGATCTGGTGATGGACGTGTGCGACCACCTGGTGGTGATGGAATTCGGCACGCTGCTCACACGCGGCACCCCCGCCGAAGTGCAAGCCAACCCGGCCGTTCGCGCCGCTTACCTCGGAACGGAACACTGACATGTCAACCCCTCTCCTCAAAGTCACCGACCTGCGTGCGGGCTACGGCAAAGCCGAAGTGCTGCACGGCCTGAGCCTCGAAGCCGCCAAGGGCAGCGTGATCACCGTGATCGGCCCCAATGGCGCGGGCAAGTCCACCTTCCTGAACAGCCTCATGGGCATCCTGCCCGCCAAAGGCCAGATCGAATTCGAAGGCCAGCCGATCAACGACCTGACGCTCGAAGAGCGCGTGATGCAAGGCATCTCGCTGGTGCCCGAAAAGCGTGAGCTGTTTGGCACCATGAGCGTGGAAGACAACCTGGTGCTGGGCGGCTACCGCCAGATGCGCCTGGGCAATGCGCAGTGGCGCAGCCGCCTGGACGACGTGTTCGACCTGTTCCCCCGCCTCAAAGAGCGACGCTTGCAGGAAGCTGGCACCCTGTCGGGTGGCGAGCGCCAGATGCTGGCCGTCGGCCGCTCGCTGATGTCGCGCCCATCCCTTTTGATGCTCGACGAGCCCAGCCTGGGCTTGGCCCCGCTGATCGTGAAAGAAATCTTCACCATCATCGAAACCCTGCGCCAAACCGGCGTGACCATCGTGCTGGTGGAGCAAAACGCCCGCGCTGCGCTGGCCGTGGCCGACGATGGCTATGTGCTGGAGATGGGCGAAATCGGCCTGCACGGCAAAGCGGCTGACCTGGCCCAAGACCCCCGCGTGATCGACACCTATCTGGGTGCCGCCAAGAAATAAATTGCGAAATTGACCATGAACGCCTACCAACCCCGCACCGACGACATGCAGTTTGTGTTGTCACGCGTCTTGAACGCGCCTTCCCAACTGCAAGCCCTGCCCGCCTTTGCCGAGGTGGACGCTGACCTGATGCAGCAAGTGCTGGATGAAGCAGGCAAGTTTGTGGGCGAAGTCATCGCGCCGCTCAACCGCGATGGCGACGAAATCGGTGCGCAGTGGAAAGACGGCGCAGTCACGATGCCCCCGGGCTTCAAAGAAGCCTATCAGTCGTTTTGGCAATCGGGCTGGCCCGCGCTGACATCCAGCACAGAAGACGGCGGCCAGGGCCTGCCCAGCGTGCTCGAAGCCATGCTCTACGAAATGCTGTCGGCCGCCAACCACGGCTGGACCATGGCCCCCGGCCTGCTGCACGGCGCTTACGAGTGCATCAAGCACCACGCCAGCGACGAACTCAAAGCGCAATATTTGGAAAAAGTGGCCACCGGCGAATGGCTGGCCACCATGTGCCTGACCGAGCCACACGCAGGCTCTGACCTGGGCCTGGCGCGCACCAAGGCCGTGCCTTTGCCCGATGGCCACTACGCCGTCAGCGGCACCAAAATTTTCATCTCGGGTGGCGAGCACGACCTGACCGACAACATCGTGCACCTGGTGCTGGCGCGCCTGCCCGACTCGCCACCCGGCCCCAAAGGCCTGTCGCTGTTTCTGGTGCCCAAGTTCTACCCCGATGGTTCGCGCAGCCGGGTGCACTGCGACCGCATCGAAGAAAAAATGGGCCTGCATGGCAGCCCCACCTGCGTGATGCGTTTTGACGAAGCGGTCTGTTCGATCGTGGGAGAGCCCGGCAAAGGCCTGAACGCGATGTTCGTGATGATGAACGCCGCCCGCCTGCATGTGGCCCTGCAAGGCATTGGCCTCTTGGACGCCGCCTGGCAAAAGGCCGACGCCTATGCGCAAGAGCGTCGCCAGATGCGCGCACCCGGCAAAGGCAAATCAGCAGGCGAAGCCGACCTGATTGCAGAGCACCCCGCCATGCGCCGCATCCTCGACACGCAGCGCGCCTGGGTCGATGCCGGTCGCGTGCTGGCCTACCGCACCGCGCTCGAACTCGACCTGATCAAACACAGCCCCGACGCCGACACGCAAGCCGCCGCCCAGCGCTGGTGCGCGCTGGTCACACCGGTCATGAAATCGGTCTTCACCCACCAGGCCTTTCATGGCGGCAGCGACTGCTTGCAGGTGTTTGGCGGCCACGGCTATGTGCGTGAATGGGGCATCGAGCAGATCGTGCGCGACGCCCGTGTGGCCATGATTTACGAAGGCACCAACGAGATCCAGGCCATTGACCTGCTGGCGCGCAAGGTGCTGGCCGATGGCGGCACCGGCATGAACGCCCTGCTCGACACCATCGCGTCAGACCTGCCCCAAGACGCCAAAGCCAGCACCGCAGCGCTTGCTCGCATCCAGACGCTGCGCGCCGTCACTGCGCAAATTGTCAAAGCGGCACCACAAGACGCGGCGCTGGCCTTCCGTGTGGCCGACGACTATTTACGCGCCGTGGCGCTGGTGCTGATGGACTGGGCCTGGTTGCGCATCGAAGCCGGTGTGGACGACAGCACGCCCAACGCCGATGCACGCTGGAGGGCACCCGCCAAAGCCCTGCGCAGCTGGGTGCTGCCCGAATTCCAGATGCGCACCTTCATCATCGTGCAGCAGTGCACGGGTGTGACGGGATAATCGCGCCGCCATGCCACCTGCACGTCCTGTGACCACCTCCTCCGCCCCTCAGCGCGTCCGTAAATCTGCGGCCAATGCGCAGAAAGGCACGCCTCGCGCCAAAGCCGCTTCATCCGAAGTGGCTTCTGTGGAGCAGGTGGATACCAGCTATCTGCAAACCCTGATGGGCTACAACGCGCGTCGTGCGGCGCTGAGCATCATTGGGCAGTTTTTAGAGCGCATGGCACCGTACGGCCTGAAACCGGTGGACTTTTCTGTCATGTCCACCATCCACCACAACCCGGGGGTGACCTCGCGTCAGTTGTGTGCCGCGCTCAATTTGCTGCCGCCCAATTTGGTGGGGCTGATCCAGTCGCTCGAAGCACGTGGCCTGATCGAGCGCAAGCCCCATCCGCATGACGGCCGTGCCGTCGGCCTGCATGCCACCCCACAAGGTCAAGCCTTGATGGCGCAAGCCGAGCAAACCGCTGCAGAGCTAGAGCTTGAAAAAACCGCCCGCCTCACGCCCGCGCAGCGCAAGACGCTGGTGGAGTTGCTGCAAAAAATTTACCTCTGACAACAGCTTGATTCCCGCTGACCGTGTGCCTCTGCAGGGACAGCCTCAACGCACTGCTGCACGCTCGGCCAAGAAGATTTCAATCCGTCGGTTCCGTGCACGCCCGGCTTCGGTGGCGTTGTCGGCGATTGGCTCGCGCTCTCCTCGTCCGTCGATAACGATGCGATTGGCGTTCACACCACGAGCGACCAAATAGTCCCGCGCACTTTGTGCACGGTTGACCGACAACAGGTTGTTGCTTGTATCGCTGCCCACGTTGTCGGTGTGACCGATGATGCGCACCTCGGTGTTGGGCTGGTGGGACAAGCCTTGGGCGAACTGGTCCAAGATGGGGCGCAAATTGGGTTTGATGGCGTGACGCCCCGAGTCAAACGAGATGTCGTTCGGAATGGTCAGCTTGAGTTGGTTGTCCGAAGTTTGCGTCACCACCGTCCCCGTGCCTGCCGTGGCTTGCTCCATCGCGCGTTTTTTGTCTTCCATGTTTTTGGACCAGACATAGCCCCCCAAGGCGCCCAAGCCTGCACCGATGGCGGTCGATTGGGTGTCATGCCCCAGCAGCTGGCCAGCCACTGCGCCGATGAGGGCCCCGGTTCCAGCGCCTTGCTGTTCTGGGGTCGCGTTGGCACAGGCACCGAGCCAGAGCGCGGTCGTGCACGTCAGCGCCACAAGCTTCAGCTTGGGGGTATGAGGTTGGCGCGAGAAGGTGTGCATGGCAAAGATCCTTTCATGACGAGGGACTGCATTTGAAAGCGAGACGCCCCACGCCCGCCGTGCATCAGCGCACACAGGCCAAGGTGTTGGCCGCTGCTGGCATAATTTTGGGTTTTCGTCCTCCTGATCAAGCCACACGGACAGGCTTTAGACATTCACAGAAAGCGCACCATGAACACCACTCCTTCCGGCCTGCAATACATCGACCACGTGGTGGGTGACGGCGCTGAAGCTGCCGCAGGCCAACACGTGACCGTGCACTACACCGGTTGGTTGTACAAAGACGGCGAGCAAGGCGCCAAGTTCGACTCCAGCCGCGACCGCAACGATCCGTTTGACTTTCCCTTGGGCGCCGGCATGGTCATCAAAGGCTGGGACGAAGGCGTGCAAGGCATGAAGATCGGTGGTCAACGCACCCTGATCATTCCTGCAGAACTGGGCTACGGCGCACGTGGCGCGGGCGGTGTGATTCCTCCCAACGCCACCTTGAAATTCGACGTCGAGTTGCTCGGCCTCGAATAAGCCACGGTCAGTGGCCGCTTGCGGCCTGATCAAGCGGGGCCTGCGCCCCGCTTATTTTTTTGCAAAGCCCCTCTTGAAAAAGGGGTGAACAGCCCCCAGCTTTGCTGAATCTCCTCAAAACAAGCCTTTTCAAGCATGTCAGACCCCACACCACAACAACCCGACACAGCCGCACCAAACGCTGCAGCCCAAGCCCCTGCCAACGAAGCTCCCGCCACGCCGCTGGACCCCTTGGCTGCGGCACACGCCGAGATTGCCGTTTTACAAGCCAAAGTGGCCGAGTTGCAAGACCAATACGTGCGCGGCCAAGCCGAGGTGCAAAACGCCCGCCGCCGCGCCGACGACGAAGTGTCCAAGGCCCGCAAATTTGCGCTCGAGAGCTTTGCCGACAGCTTGCTGCCCGTACTCGACAGCCTCGAAGCAGGTTTGGCCGTGCAAACCGCCACGCCTGAACAAATCCGCGAAGGCGCTGAAGCCACGCTGCGTCAGCTCAAGAGCGCCATGGAGCGCAACAAGATTGTGGCCATCGACCCAAGCGCGGGTGCCAAGTTTGACCCTGCACAACACCAAGCCATCAGTGTGGTGCCGGCCGATCAAGAGGCCAACACCGTGGTCACCGTGCTGCAAAAAGGCTACCTGATTGCTGAGCGCGTGCTGCGCCCAGCCTTGGTCACGGTGGCTGCACCGAAATAAAACACTTGAAAACGGCAGGGTTATCCGCATCTACCGTTCATCTGAATTTTTAAAAATCACTGGAGTAAGAACATGGGAAAAATCATCGGTATTGACTTGGGCACCACCAACTCGTGCGTGGCCATCATGGAAGGCAACACGACCAAAGTGATCGAGAACGCTGAAGGCGCTCGCACCACCCCGTCCATCATTGCGTATCAAGAAGACGGCGAAATCTTGGTCGGCGCATCGGCCAAACGCCAAGCGGTGACCAACCCACGCAACACCTTGTACGCGGTCAAGCGTTTGATCGGTCGCAAGTTCAGCGAAAAAGAAGTTCAAAAAGACATCGACTTGATGCCCTACACCATTGCCAAAGCCGACAACGGCGACGCATGGGTGGAAGTGCGCGGCAACAAATTGGCGCCTCCTCAAATCAGCGCTGAAATTCTGCGCAAGATGAAGAAAACTGCCGAAGACTACCTCGGCGAAGAAGTGACCGAAGCCGTCATCACGGTGCCCGCTTACTTCAACGACGCACAACGTCAAGCCACCAAAGATGCAGGCCGCATCGCAGGCCTGGACGTCAAGCGCATCATCAACGAACCCACCGCTGCCGCCTTGGCCTTCGGCTTGGACAAAACCGAAAAAGGCGATCGCAAGATTGCGGTGTACGACTTGGGTGGCGGCACGTTTGACGTGTCCATCATCGAAATCGCGGACGTCGATGGCGAAAAGCAATTCGAAGTGTTGTCTACCAACGGTGACACCTTCTTGGGCGGTGAAGACTTCGACCAGCGCATCATCGACTTCATCATCTCCGAGTTCAAGAAAGAATCGGGCGTTGACTTGTCCAAAGACGTGTTGGCCTTGCAGCGCCTGAAAGAAGCCGCTGAAAAAGCCAAGATCGAGTTGTCGTCATCGGCTTCCACCGACATCAACTTGCCATACATCACAGCTGACGCTTCTGGCCCTAAGCACTTGAACATCAAGCTCAACCGCGCCAAGTTGGAACAGCTGGTGGACGAGTTGATCGAGCGCACTATCGCCCCTTGCCGCACCGCCATCAAAGATGCGGGCGTGTCGGTGAGCGACATTGATGACGTGATCTTGGTCGGCGGTATGAGCCGCATGCCCAAGGTGCAAGACAAGGTCAAAGAGTTCTTCGGCAAAGAGCCACGCCGTGACGTGAACCCTGACGAAGCCGTGGCCGTGGGCGCTGCGATTCAAGGCCAAGTGCTGTCGGGTGACCGCACCGACGTGTTGCTGCTCGACGTGACGCCCTTGTCTTTGGGCATCGAAACCCTGGGCGGCGTGATGACCAAGATGATCGCCAAGAACACGACCATCCCCACCAAGTTTGCACAAACCTTCTCCACCGCTGACGACAACCAGCCTGCCGTGACCATCAAGGTCTACCAAGGTGAGCGTGAAATGGCCGCTGGCAACAAGAGCTTGGGCGAGTTCAACCTCGAAGGCATTGCGCCTGCTGCACGTGGTACACCACAAATTGAAGTGTCGTTTGACATTGACGCCAACGGCATCTTGCACGTGGGCGCCAAAGACAAAGCCACAGGCAAAGAAAACAAGATCACGATCAAAGCCAACTCTGGTTTGAGCGAAGATGAAATTCAACAAATGGTGAAAGACGCCGAGTTGAACGCCGCTGAAGACAAGAAGAAGCTCGAAATCGTGCAATCACGCAACCAAGCCGACGCCGCTGTGCACAGCGTGAAGAAGAGCTTGGGCGAGCACGGCGACAAGCTCGATGCGGGCGAAAAAGAAGCCATCGAAGCCGCCATCAAAGAAGTGGAAGAAGCATTGAAGGGCGAAGACAAAGCCGCCATCGATGCCAAGACCGAAGCCTTGATGACGGCCTCGCAAAAGCTGGGCGAAAAAGTCTACGCTGACATGCAAGCAGCCCAAGCCGCCGGTGGCGCCGCTGCAGGCGCAGAAGCCAAACCAGCCGACGACAACGTGGTCGACGCTGAAGTGAAAGAAGTCAAAAAAGGCTAAGCCCTTTTCAACTCTTCTGAGCTGACCTCGCCGCGTTTCGCCTGAAAAGGTGAACACGCGGCGAAGTCTTGATCAAGCCCCAACAACGGCAACGCCCCAACATGTCCAAACGCGATTTTTATGAAGTACTCGGCCTCTCCAAAGGCGCGAGCGACGACGAGATCAAAAAGGCTTATCGCAAACTCGCGATGAAGTACCACCCCGACCGCAACCAAGGCGACAAAGCCAAGGAAGCCGAGGCGCAGTTCAAAGAAGTCAAAGAAGCCTACGAAATGTTGTCGGACCCTGAAAAGCGTGCCGCCTACGACCAGTACGGCCATGCGGGTGTCGACCCCAACATGCGCGGCGGTCCAGGTGCGGGTGGCTTTGGTGGCGCGGGTTTTGGTGAAGCGTTTGGCGATATTTTTGGGGACATCTTTGGTCAAGCACGCCGAGGTGGCGGTGGCCGTCAGGTCTACCGTGGCAACGACTTGAGCTATGCCATGGAGATCACGCTGGAAGAAGCCGCCAACGGCAAAGACGCCGAGTTGCGCATTCCGGGTTGGGACGAGTGCGACACCTGTCATGGCTCAGGTGCCAAGCCCGGCACCTCGGTCAAAACCTGTACCACCTGCCACGGCAGCGGTCAGGTGCAAATGCGCCAAGGCTTTTTCAGCGTGCAGCAAACCTGTCCGCACTGCCGTGGCTCGGGCAAGATCATTCCCGACCCGTGCAATATGTGTCACGGCCAAGGCAAGCTTAAAAAGCAAAAAACGCTGGAAGTCAAAATCCCAGCCGGCATCGACGACGGCATGCGCATCCGCAGCACTGGCAACGGCGAGCCTGGCACCAATGGCGGCCCTCCTGGCGACTTGTTCATCGAGATTCGCATCAAGAAGCACGACATCTTCGAGCGCGATGGCGACGACCTGCACTGCTCGGTGCCGATCAGCTTCACCACGGCGGCTCTGGGCGGCGAAATTCGCGTGCCCACGCTGGCGGGCGAAGCCGCGATTGACATTCCTGAAGGCACCCAAAACGACAAGCAATTCCGCTTGCGCGGCAAGGGCTTGAAGGGCATTCGCTCCAGCTTCCCTGGCGACTTGTATTGCCACATCTCGGTGGAAACACCGGTCAAGCTCACCGAGCACCAGCGCAAGTTACTCAAAGAGTTGGACGAGTCCTTGAAAAAAGGCGGCGCCAAGCACTCTCCAGCTGAAGGCGGCTGGGCAGACAAGCTCAAGCGATTCTTCAGCTGATTCCACGCTGTTTGATACGCCGCAACGTCATGGGCGAGGCATCCGCCTAAACAGGGGGATACTTCGCACATGAGCGTCAACATCACATTTCTCGGCGGAACGGGGACAGTCACCGGTTCGAAGTATTTGGTCCAACACGGCGGCAAGCAATTGCTGATCGATTGCGGCTTGTTCCAAGGCTACAAACAACTGCGTTTGCGCAACTGGAACCCGATGCCCATCGAGGCGGCCGACGTTGATGCGGTCATCCTCACCCATGCGCATTTGGATCACAGCGGTTACCTGCCCTTGATGTACCGCCAAGGGTTTCGCGGCCGTGTGCACGCCACCGCTGCCACCTGCGATTTGTGCGCCATTTTGTTGCCCGACAGCGGCCACATCCAAGAGGAAGATGCCGCATTTTTAAATCGCCATGGTTACTCCAAACACACGCCCGCCATGCCGCTCTATGGCAAGCACGATGCGTTGGTGAGTTTGGATTTGCTGCACCCCGAAGGCTTGGGCAAAACCTTCTCCCCCATCCCTGGCTGGAAAGCCACGTTCTCATCGGCCGGACACATCTTGGGTGCGGCCAGTGTGCTGCTGGAAGTGGCGGGACGTCGCATCTTGTTCAGCGGCGATTTGGGTCGTCCCGACGATTTGTTGATGAAGCCCCCAGCGCCACCGCCTGAAGCCGACACGGTGCTGATCGAATCCACCTATGGCAACCGTGAACACCCCGTTGAAAACGTGCTCGCGGAATTGGCACCGGCCCTGAAGCGCGTGGCCGCGCGTGGTGGCGTTGCGGTGGTCCCGGTGTTTGCAGTGGGTCGTGCACAGGCCTTGCTCTACGCCATCTCGCAGCTCAAGGCGCGGGGTGAAATTCCGCACAGCTTGCCGATCTTTTTAGACAGCCCCATGGCCGTGCACACCACCGAGCTCTACCACCGTCACCCCGACGCACACAAGCTCAGCACCTCAGACCTGCAAGCATTGAAGCATGTGGCCACGATGGTGGAAACGCCCGAACAATCCAAAGCCTTGTCCAAACGACATGGCCCCATGGTGATCTTGGCCGCCAGCGGCATGGCCACCGGCGGGCGCGTGTTGCACCACTTGGCGCATTACCTGCCCGATCACCGCAACATGGTCATCCTCACGGGCTACCAAGCCCCCGGCACGCGCGGCGCCACCTTGGCCAACGGCGGCGGTGTGGTGCGCATCCACAGCCAAGAGGTTCAAGTGCAAGCCGAAGTGGTGCAGTTGCAGTCGTCCTCCGCCCACGCCGATGCCAAGCAGTTGGTCCATTGGCTGCAGCGCATGAAAGAGGTTCCTGGACAGGTCTACGTCGTGCACGGTGAGCCTGAGGCTTCAGACATGCTGCGCCAAACCATTGAACACACCATCGGTTGGCGTGCCGTCGTGCCTGAGCACGGCAGCACTTGGCCCGCTTGATCCATCACACCCGCGCAGCACCATGCGAATCATGTTTTTAGACCGTCCTGTTCGTACGCCTCGCTCGGCGTTGACGCTGATCGCACTCGCCAGCCTCTTCATGGCCAGTGTGGGCAACCTCTCGCTGTGGCAAACCTTGATGACCTTGCCCGACAACACGGGTTGGCGTGGCTTGGGCTTTGGTCTGGCGTTTGGACTGATGATTGCCAGCACCGTGGCCGCCTTGATGGCTTTGTTGGCGTGGCGTTGGACGCTCAAACCCACGATCACCTTGCTGCTGCTGTTGTGCGCCTTTGCCACGCATTACATGGTGAGCTATGGCATCGTGGTGGACACCCCCATGGTGATCAATGTGTTGCAAACCGACACACGCGAGGCGCGCGATCAAATCACCTGGCGCCTGGGACTCACCGTCGTGCTGCTAGGCGTGCTACCCAGTGTGTGGCTGTGGCGTCAACCTTGGCTGGCCTTGCCCATGGGGCGACAACTGTTTCGCAACATCGGTGTGTTCTTGGCCAGCGTGTTGCTCACGGTGGGCACCACCCAATGGGTGTTTCAAGACTTTGCGTCGCTGATGCGCAACCACACGCAGCTGCGCTACCAAATCAACCCCCTCAACAGCGTGTATGCCCTGCTCGACTTGACGGTGATTCCCTCCGACAAACCCAGCGGCCCCCTGCAAACCTTGGGCGAAGACGCACACATTGCGCCGCGTGAAGGCGCGGTGCAACGCCCCCCTTTGCTGGTGTTTGTGTTGGGTGAAACCGCGCGCAGCAGCAACTTTTCACTCAACGGCTATGCACGCCTCACCAACCCCGAGCTGGCCAAAGAAAACGTGGTGAGTTTTCGCAACGTCACCTCTTGCGGCACCAGCACGGCTGAATCGGTGCCGTGCATGTTTTCACACCTGGGCCGCGAGGCTTATGCCAAACGCAGCCATGACTTTGAGAACCTGCTGGATGTGTTGCAACGTGCAGGCTACGCCGTGCTGTGGATCGACAACCAATCGGGGTGCAAAGACCAGTGCGATCGCGTGCCCAACCTCAACACCTCGGAACTGAAAATTCCTGGCCAATGCCAAGACGGTGAATGCCGCGACACGGTGATGTTGACGCAAATCGATGCGGCCCTCGCCAAGCTGCCTGCCGAACGCCGTGCACGCGGAACGGTGGTGGTCATGCACACCATGGGCAGCCATGGTCCGGCGTACTTCAAGCGCGTGCCGGCTGAATTCAAAAAGTTTCTGCCCGAGTGCCAGGACAACTCGCTGTCGCAATGTGAACGCACGCAAGTGGTCAACGCCTACGACAACACCATTTTGTTCGCCGATCACTTTTTGGCGCGTGTGATTGGTTGGCTCAAAACACAAGAGAAAACAAACACTCCGGCCATGTTGTACGTCTCAGACCATGGCGAGTCGCTGGGGGAAAACAATCTGTATTTACACGGCCTGCCCTATAGCGTGGCGCCCGCAGAACAAAAGACGGTGCCGATGATCACGTGGTTCTCGCCCAGCTTTGAGCGCATGAGTGGGGTGGCGACGGCGTGCTTGCAAAAGTCTCGCGACCGCGCGTTGACGCATGACCATTTGTTTCATTCCGTCTTGGGCATGATGGCGGTGCAAACCACCGCCTACCAAGTCGAACGGGACATGTTCAAGGCCTGCCAAACCCGTTGATGTCACGCCATGGCGCAGCCAAGCGCCAGGGGGTCACAAGAAACGGTCGAGCAGCTTGCGGGTGTGCCTGTCGAGCGCAGGCAAATCACGGATCAAAAACTGCACGCCATGCGCATCGGCCACGATCAAGGTGGTGGGGCTGAGGCGGCGAATGTCCTCTTCCCCTTTGAGCACGAACTCGGTCGGGCCACGGCTGGTTTGCACACGCCATACGCTGGGCGTTGAGAAGCTGTTGACCCCGTCTAAACGCAAGATCTCAGGCATGAACTCGCGGCTTTGCAGCGCTTGCATGACATGCTGACGTTCGTTCTCGGGCAGTGCATCGAGCGACTCGATCCACACCAGCTCTTTGCCTTCGGCGCTCAAGATCGAGATGCTTTGCTGAGGCGCAGCGATGGGGAAAGCACGGGCGGCCACTGCACCCACGTGCTGCGTGCCATCGGGCAAGGTGACCACCAATTTGCCAAAGGGGTCAAACGCTAGGGTGAATGCAGCGCTGCTCATAAGACCTCCTCGTCACGCGAACGGCTGGGTGAAGCGGGCGCGGCTTCGCCACTCTTGGCTTGCGCTTCGTACAAGCGCCAATACGCGCCTTGTTGGGCCATGAGGGTGTCGTGGTCGCCCTCTTCCACCATCACCCCTTGCTCCATCACCACCAAGCGATCGGCTTTGTTGAGTGTGGACAAGCGGTGTGCTATGGCAATCGTGGTGCGGCCTTGCACCAAATTGTCCAAGGCCTTTTGAATTTCTTGCTCGGTCTCGGTGTCCACTGACGCGGTGGCTTCGTCCAAGATCAAGATGCGTGGATTGATCAGCAGCGCGCGCGCAATCGAGATGCGTTGACGCTCGCCACCCGAGAGGCCTTGGCCTCGCTCGCCCACCAAAGAGTCGTAGCCCTGGGGCAAGCGCAAGATGAACTCATGGGCATGCGCGGCACGCGCGGCGGCCACGATTTCTTCGCGGGTGGCGTCAGGCTTGCCGTAGGCAATGTTGTCGGCAATGGTGCCAAAGAACAAGAACGGCTCTTGCAGCACCAAACCAATGTGGCTGCGGTAGTCTGACAACGCGATGTTGCGAATGTCGATGCCGTCGACCTTGATCGCGCCTTCACTCAAATCGTAGAAGCGGCAAATCAGGTTGACCAAGGTGCTCTTGCCTGAGCCGCTTTGCCCGACCAGGCCGATCATCTCGCCTGGGCGAATGGTCAAGTTCAAGCCGCGAATGACCGCGCGGTTCCCGTAACGAAACCCTGCATCTTGGATGTCGATGCGGCCTTGCAATGGCACAGGCAACTTTTGCGGATGGTGGGTTTCGGGCACGCTGGAGACGTGGTCCAAGATTTCAAAAATACGCTTGGCGCCAGCCGCCGCTTTTTGGGTGTGCGAGACGATGCGGCTCATCGAATCCAAGCGCGTGTAAAAGCGCCCGATGTAAGCCAAGAAAGCGGTCAGCACCCCGACCGTGATTTGATGGTGTGACACCAACCAAATGCCAAAGCCCCAAACCACCAACAAGCCCACCTCGGTCATCAAGGTCACGGTCGGCGAAAACAAGGACCACACAAAGTTGATGCGGTCGTTCACCGCCAAGTTGTGTTTGTTGGCATCGCGGAAACGGTTGGCTTCGCGGCGCTCTTGGGCAAAGGCCTTGACCACACGAATGCCTGGAATCGTGTCGGCCAGCACGTTGGTCAACTCCGACCACACGCGGTCAATCTTCTCGAAGCCTGTGCGCAGTTTGTCGCGCACGGTGTGAATCAACCACACGATGAAGGGCAAAGGCAGCAAGGTCGCAGCGGCCAAACGCGGATCGATGCTGATGAGGATGGTGGCCGTCATCAAGATCATCAACACGTCGGTGGCGAAGTCGAGCAAGTGCAGCGACAAGAACACGCAAATGCGGTCGGTCTCGGCGCCGATGCGGTTCATCAAATCGCCGGTGCGGCGACCCCCGAAATACTCTAGCGACAAGCGCATCAGGTGCTCATAGGCCGTGGTGCGCAAATCCGCACCAATGCGCTCAGACACCAAGGCCAGGATGTAGGTTTTGGCCCACCCCAGGCTCCACGCCAAGCCTGCCGCCCCCAACAAACCGCCGAGGTAGAGCATGACCAAATCACGGTCAATTTTTTGGCCGTTTTGGAACGGGATGAGCACCTCGTCCATCAGCGGCATGGTCATGTACGGCGGCACCAGCGTGGCAGCTGTCGACGCCAAGGTCAGTAAAAAGCCGGCCAACAAACGCCAACGGTAAGGCTTGGCAAAACGCCACAACCGAAACAAGCCCCAGGTGGACAAGGGAGCGTGTTGCTCGCGGCTGCACACAGGACATGCATCACCCGGGTGTTCCAGCGTGAGCTTGCATTGCGGACAACGCGCGTCGGCTTGGGCTTTCAAGGGCTTGCCGTGGGTCAACACCTCCACGCGCGCGGCGAAGATTTCTTGCAAGCGCATGGCCGTCACGTTGTGCGTGAGGGTGAAGCGCCAGCTGGCAATGCGGGCCTGTGCATCGACCAAGCTCAAGGTGCCCACACCCGCGTAATCGGTGTGCTGCATGACCAAGCCCGGCGCCAGGGGGAAAGAAGACCATTCAACTTGAGAAGAGACGCTGCGCTGGGCGCAAAGCACGCGCTGGTCTGTCACAATCAGAAGCCCTTGCGCGAACTGCAATTGGGCATCCAAGTCAACCTCTAGACAAGCTAAAACGTTTTCTTGTGAAGAGAGTTGAGCCAGCGCTGAAGCCGACCAAACAGGCGGCAACAGTGAATTGGCAGAAGCCGATAGAGAAGAAGAATTCATTCTTATTAGTTTCCGTACCAGATCGTTTGAAATGACAACGAAGGTCGGTGATAAAGAAGCAGGAGCCTGGAACTTGTTGCACCCAACATCGAATGCAAAAGATTGTATCGCCCCATCTGTGGCGAACGCTCTTTGCATGGCATCAGCGGTCTGAGCTCCGTCCTAGCGCACACACATCTGACTATGGCCTTTAAAGACATCCAAATTCTGCGCATGAACTACTTGCGCGGACCCAACATCTGGACCTACCGCCCCATCATCGAAGCACTGATCGATTTGGGCGAAATGGAAGACCACCCCTCCAACAAAATCGACGGTTTCAATGACCGCATCAACGGCTGGTTGCCCGGCCTGGTCGAGCACCACTGCGGCGTCGGCCATCGCGGGGGGTTTCTGACCCGGTTGGTGGGCGGTACGTGGATGGGCCACATCATGGAGCACGTCTCCATCGAGCTCCAGCTCTTGGCAGGTGCCCGCGCCGAGTTTGGCAAAGCCCGCGAGATCAGCAAACGTGGCGTCTACAAAGTGGTGTTTCGCACCGAGCACGAAGAACTGGGCCGCGAGAGCTTTTTGGCCGCCCGTGAGCTCGTCATGGCCGCGGCCAACAACAAGCCTTACGACATTGCAGCCACCGTCGATCGCCTGAAAAAGATTGCCGACTTGCGCTGCTTAGGCCCCAGCACCGCCTGCATCGTCGATGCAGCGGTCGAGCGCAAAACTCCTTTCATCCGTTTGACCGAAGGCAACTTGGTGCAACTGGGCTACGGCTCGAAACAGCGTCGCATTTGGACCGCTGAGACCGACCGCACCAGCGCCATCGCCGAGAGCATCTCCAGCGACAAAGACCTGACCAAACGTTTGCTCACGCAATGTGGCATTCCCGTGCCCGAAGGCCAAATCGTGGAAACCGCTGACCAAGCTTGGGCAGCGGCGCAAGACATTGGCATGCCCGTTGTGGTCAAGCCCTTGGACGGCAACCGAGGTTGGGGCGTCTCCCTGGATGTGAACACCGAAGACGGCGTACGCAAAGCTTGGGTGGCCGCAGACAAAGAAGGCAGCGGTGTGTTGGTGGAGCGCTATGTGCGCGGCGACGAACACCGTGTCTTGGTGGTGGGCGACCGTGTGGTGGCCGCCACCCGTGGCGAGACCGCTTGTGTGGTGGGCGATGGCACATCGACGGTCGAGCAACTGATCGACACCCAAATCAACATCGACCCCCGCCGTGGCGACGCCGAAGGCTATCCCTTGGACGTGATTCGACTCCACAGCGCACGCGGCGAAATGTCCTTGCTTGAAATCCAACGCCAGGGCCTAGAGCCCCACAGCGTGCCTGCCAAAGACCGTGTGGTCGTGGTGCAGCGCAATGGCAACTTGAACAACGACGTGACCGATTTGGTTCACCCCGATGTGGCGGCCGTGGCCACCCTCGCCGCCCGTGTGGTGGGCTTGGACATTGCCGGCATCGACATCGTCACGCAAGACATTTCGCGCTCTTTGGAAGAAACCCAGGGCGCCATCATTGAAGTCAATGCAGGCCCTGGCTTGCTGATGCACGTCAAGCCTGCGGTGGGTCAACCCCGCCCTGTGGGCAAGGCCATCGTCGAACATTTGTTTGGCGCCAACGAGTCCGGACGCATTCCCGTCGTGGGCATTGTGGGCACCACACAAACCACACAGCTGTCGCAATTGGTGGCTTGGTTGCTGCACTTGTCGGGTCGACGCACAGGGTTGGCTTGCAAAGACGGTCTGTTCATGGACCAGCAGCATTTGGGCAAGAACGACGCCCGAGGCTTTGATGACTCCGAGCGCTTGCTGATCAACCGCGCCTTAGACGCTGCGGTGTTTGAAACCACCCCCTCGCACATCTTGAACGAAGGTTTGGCTTACGACCGCTGCCAAGTGGGCGTGGTCACCGACATGCCCAGCACCGATGAGGCGCTCATTCAACAGCACGACATTCAAACCCCTGAGCAAATGCGCACTGTGATTCGCACCCAAGTCGACTTGGTGTTGCCCGAAGGTGCCGCCGTGCTCAACGCCGAAGACGACGCCGTGGTCAGCTTGGCTGAGCTCAGCGACGGTGAAGTGGTGTTCTATGCCAAAGACGCCGACAACGCCCATGTGGTGGCGCATTGCCAAGCAGGTGGACGCGCGGTGTTCTGTCGCGAAGGCCATGTGATCCTGGCCCGTGGCGATCAAGAAACCCCGCTGTTCCACGTTGACTTGGAACTGATTGCACGCCTGCTCAAGAACGGCCTGCACATCAGTACCTTGCTGGCGGCTGTGGCCACCGCTTGGTCACTGGACATTGCGCCACTGCTGATTCGCGCTGGTTTGAAAAATTACGGACAAAAAACCCAACACGTCGCCTCTGACGTTGCAAGGATGAATGGCTGATGGAAGTCTCTCGTATTCGCGCCCTGCGTGGGCCTAACCTCTGGACCCGCCACACCGCGGTTGAAGCGATGGTTCGTTGCGAACCCGCTGAGCTCGACCTGAGCCACAACACCGATTTCGAAAACCGTTTGCGCAACTTGTTTCCTGGCGTGGGCAATCTGCACCCCACCGACAGCAAAGCCAAACTCAGCATGGCGCATGCGCTGGAAGCCGCCACCCTGCACTTGCAAATTCAAGCTGGTTGCCCGGTGACTTTCAGCCGCAGCACGGCCACGCCAGAAGCTGGCCTGTTCCAAGTCGCGGTTGAATACACACAAGAAGAAGTCGGCTGCCGTGCCATGGAACTTGCCACCGCCCTGTGCATGGCGGCCTTGGACAACCAGAGCTTCGACGTCGATGCGGCCATCCAAGAGCTGCGTGACATGGACGAAGACCTGCGCTTGGGCCCATCGACAGGCTCCATCGTAGATGCAGCGATTGCGCGTGGCATCCCCTTCCGTCGCTTGACCGAAGGCAGCTTGGTGCAGCTGGGCTGGGGCAGCAAACAACGCCGCATCCAAGCCGCAGAGATTGACTCCACCAGCGCCATTGCCGAGTCCATCGCACAAGACAAAGAACTCACCAAAAAGCTGTTGCATGCGGCTGGCGTGCCCGTGCCATTGGGCCGCCCTGCCATCAGCCCCGATGACGCTTGGGCCGCGGCCCAAGAAATTGGCCTGCCCGTGGTGGTCAAACCTCGCGACGGCAACCAAGGCAAAGGCATTTCGGTCAACGTGACCACCGAAGAAGGCGTCAAAGCCGCCTTTGTCGCAGCGCGTGCTTGCCGCGAAGAGGTGCTGGTTGAGCGCTTTTTGCCTGGCAGCGATTACCGCTTGCTGGTGGTGGGCAACAAATTGGTGGCGGCCGCTCGACGCGAACCGCCCTTGGTGGTGGGCAACGGTAAAAACACCGTGCGCGAGTTGGTCGATCAAGTCAACGCAGACCCGCGTCGCGGCGAAGGCCATGCCACGTCGCTGACCAAAATCCGTTTCGATGACATCGCCATCGCGCGCCTCAAAGAGCAAGGCTATGCAGCCGACTCGGTGCCCGCCAAAGGTGCCCGCGTGATCTTGCGCAACAACGCCAACTTGTCCACCGGCGGCACCGCCACCGACGTGACCGATGACGTGCACCCCGAAGTTGCCTTGCGTGCCATTGCGGCCGCCCAAATGGTGGGCTTGGACATTTGTGGTGTGGACGTGGTGTGCGAGTCTGTCTTGCGCCCTCTCGAGGAACAAAGTGGCGGCGTGGTGGAAGTCAACGCAGCCCCTGGTTTACGCATGCACCTGAGCCCCTCGTTTGGTAAAGGCCGCGACGTGGGTGAGGCCGTCATTTCGACCATGTTCCCCGACGGCGACGATGGCCGCATTCCCGTGATCGCCGTCACAGGCACCAACGGTAAAACCACCACCGTGCGCTTGACCTCTCACCTGCTGCGTGCCAACGGCATGCGCGTGGGCATGACCAACACCGACGGCGTGTATGTCAACGGCCGTCAAACCGACAGCGGCGACTGCAGCGGCCCGCGCAGCGCACGCAATGTGTTGATGCACCCCGATGCCGATGCCGCCGTGCTCGAAACTGCCCGTGGTGGCATGTTGCGCGAAGGCTTGGCCTTTGACCGCTGCCAAGTGGCGGTGGTGACCAACATTGGCATGGGTGACCACTTGGGCTTGAACTACATCTCCACCGTGGAAGACCTGGCTGTGTTGAAGCGCGTGATTGTGCAAAACGTGGCCGCTTCAGGCACGGCTGTGCTCAATGCTGCCGATCCGATCGTGGCTGCCATGGCGGGCAACTGCCCGGGGCAAGTGATCTTCTTTGGCTTGGATGCCCACCACCCGGTCATTGCCACGCACCGTGCGCAAGGCAAACGCGTGTTGTTTGTGGAAGACGAACAAATCGTGGCCATGCAAGGCAACCACTCGGTGCGTATTCCGCTGGCCGAAGTGCCCGTGACGCGCAGTGGCGCCATTGGGTTCCAAATTGAAAACGCCATGGCCTCCATTGGTGCCGCATGGGCTGTGGGCGTGTCTTGGAAAACCATCTGCAAAGGCTTGGCCACGTTTGTGAGCGACAGCAACGCCGTGCCAGGACGCTTCAATGTGTTTGACTACAAGGGCGCGACCGTGATCGCCGATTACGGCCACAACCCAGACGCCATCAAGGCGCTGGTGCAAGCGGTGACCAACCTGCCCGCTCAGCGCCGCAGCGTCGTCATCAGTGGCGCGGGTGACCGCCGTGACGAAGACATCCGCGAGCAAACCCGTTTGATTGGCGAAGCCTTTGATGACGTGGTGCTCTACCAAGACGCATGTCAACGCGGTCGCGTCGACGGTGAAGTGCTCAAGCTCTTGCGTCAAGGCTTGGAAGGTGCGCAACGCACCAGCCACATCGACGAGATCCATGGCGAGTTCTTGGCGATTGACCGTGCCATGGAGCGCTTGCAAAAAGGCGACTTGTGCTTGATCTTGATTGACCAAGTGGAAGAAGCCTTGGCGCACATCACCCAGCGGGTGAACTCAGCCGCGTTGGCTGGCTGACCTTGTTTCTCTGAAACGAAGAAGCCACTCTTTTCAGAGTGGCTTACTTTTTTAGAACAAGCCCTTGTACTGCTCACGCAGCAAGTTCTTCTGCACTTTGCCCATGGTGTTTCTGGGCAACTCGGCCACGACAAAGCACTTCTTCGGAATTTTGAAGTTGGCCAGTTGTGACTTGAGGGCTGCAATCACCGCATCGCCAGAGACGTTGGCGCCTGGCTTGGCAATCACCACGGCCACGCCGACTTCGCCGAAGTCTGGATGCGGCACGCCCACCAGCGCGCTTTCAGCGACGCCAGGCATCTCGTTGATGTAGCCCTCAATCTCTGCGGGATAGACGTTGTAGCCGCCGCTGATGATCAAGTCTTTGCTGCGGCCAACGATGACCACGTAGCCACGCTCGTCGACTTTGCCCACATCACCGGTTTTGAAGTAACCGTCGGCGGTGAACTCTTCTTTGGTTTTTTCGGGCATGCGCCAGTAGCCGCCAAACACATTGGGGCCTTTGACTTGAATGCCACCGATTTCTCCCACGGGCAGCGTTTGGCCATCGTCGCCCATCACACGCAAACTCACGCCAGGCAACGGGAAGCCCACCGTGCCACCACGGCGCTCGGTTTGACCGGGGTACCGTGCATCCGCAGCATAGGGGTTGGAGGTGAGCATCACGGTTTCGCTCATGCCGTAGCGCTCAAGGATGGTGTGGCCTGTGCGGTCTTGCCATTCTTTGAAGGTTTCGATCAAGAGCGGCGCAGAGCCTGCGATGAACAGGCGCATGTGCGAGGCTTGCGCTGGCGTCAGCGTGGGCTCAGCCAACATGCGCACATACAAGGTCGGCACCCCCATGAACACGGTCGCCTCGGGCATTTTGGCGATGACGAGCTTGGGGTCAAACTTGGACATCCAAATCATCTTGCTGCCATTGAGCAACGCACCGTGGATGGCCACAAACAAGCCGTGCACATGGAAGATGGGCAAGGCGTGAATCAAGACATCACCAGGTTGCCAGCCCCAATACTTTTTCAAAGTCTGGGCGTTGCTCAGCATGTTGCTGTGCGAGAGCATGGCCCCTTTGCTGCGCCCCGTGGTGCCGCTGGTGTAGAGGATGGCGGCCAGATCGTCGGCCTTGTTGTGCACCACCGCGTGTTGGTCTGAGCAATGTGCGGCGCGTTCTAACAAACTGCCCGTGCGGTCTTCGTTGAGCGTGAACACGTGTTGTGTGCCGGCTTTGAAAGCGATCTTGCTGACCCATCCAAAATTCTTGCCACTGCACACGACCACCGCAGGTTCGGCGTTCTCAATGAAGTACGCAATCTCTGCGCTTTGGTACGCCGTGTTGAGCGGCAAAAACACATAGCCTGCCCGCAAGGTGGCGAGGTAGAGCATCACGGCTTCGACCGATTTTTCAACTTGCACTGCCACGCGCGCGCCTTTGGGTACGTGCAGCGAGTCCAGCAAATTGGCCATCATGGCGCTGGCGCGCTCGAGGTCTGACCAGTTATAGAACAAACCTTCGTCGGTCTCCACGGCTGTGGCGTTCAGGTCTTTGGGGAAAGCGGCGCGCAGGGCCGCGTAAAGGTTGTGATTCATGGTGTGCGTAGCGAGAGAAAGTCGATCAATCCAGTTTGGCGCCCGAGGCTTTGACCACCGCGGCCCAACGTTTGATTTCACCGTTCACAAAGCCGCCAAATTGCGCGCCTGTGAGGTTGGGGAAATCTGCGCCATTGAGCGCCCATGCGGTTTTGAGGTCTTCACCCGTCGAGGCCTTTTTCACCTCTTCCACAACGCGCGCTTGCACATCCGCCGGTGTGCCTTTGGGAGCCCACAAACCGTACCAGGTGGTCACGGTGTATTCAGGAAAACCAAGCTCAGCAGCGCAAGGCACATCGGGGAATGCGGCATTGCGCTTGTTGCCCGAGACCATCAAGGCTTTGATGCGACCGCTCTTGATGTGCTGCGCGGACGAGCCCAAGCCATCAAACATCATGTCGACGTTGCCAGCGATCAGGTCTTGCAAGGCAGGCCCTGCACCACGGTAAGGAATGTGGGTGATGAAAGTTTTGGTTTGCAGCTTGAACAGCTCACCCGCCAAGTGATGCGACGTGCCGCCACCTGCAGAGCCGTAGTTGAATTTGCCGGGGTTCTTGCGCACTTGATCCAAGAACACCTTGAAGTCGCCCTGAATCTTTTTCGGATTCACCACCAACACCTGAGGCACCACCGCCAGCAAGGCCAAGGGCACAAAGTCGCGCTCTAAGTCGTAGTCCAGCTTGGGGTACATCGAAGGAGCAATGGAGTGGTGCACACCGCCCATGAACAAGGTGTAGCCATCGGGCGCTGCTTTGGCCGCAATGCCCGCCCCCAAATTACCGCCCGCGCCACCGCGGTTGTCGATCACCAAGGTCTTGCCGCTTTGCTTGGCAAACTGGGCCGAGAAAGGACGTGCAAAAGCATCGGTGCCACCGCCTGCAGGAAAAGGCACCACCATGGTGACGGGTTTGTTCGGCCAGTTGGGATCGGCCTGCACACCAAAGCTCGCAACTGCTAAGCCAGCAGCGCTCCAGCGGAGAACGTCGCGGCGGGTGGCGAAGTTGTGATTGAGGGTCATGTGGGTCTCCTTCATAGTTATGGATCGCGTGATCACTTCAAATACAGCGCTTGCACATCGCTGGATGCAGGGGCCACGCCCTTGTCCAGCATTTGACGGTGTTTGTCGAGTCGTTTCAAGTCGTAGAGGTAATTCACCATCAAACCGTGGGATTGTTTGAGGCCTTTGGACGAGGCGTCGGCATACCAGTTGATGCGCTCAATGCGTGCCCCATTGCCCAAGTGAAAGCGGGCCACGGGGTCAAGAACTTGTTCACCTTGTTTTTCTTGCCCCAGGTATTGCGCGGTGCAACGGGTCAAAAACAAACGCAAAGGCGATTTCAGGGACAAGGCACTCAACAACAAGGGCTGCTCAATCGCGGCCAAGACATGGGTGGCGGTGGGTGGCTCAAAGCTGAGTTCACGCCCCAAGGCGGTGAGCTCTTTGTCGTTGAGCTGCTTGAGCATCTCGTCCACATTGCGGGACAACCAAGGGCGCAGTCCCGGAATGGGCGACAAGGTGGCAAAGGTTTTGAGCTTGGGAAATTCGGCGCGCAAGGTCTCGACCACACGCTTGATGAGCGAATCACCAAAGCTCACACCGCGCAAACCTGTTTGGGTATTGCTGATGGAGTAAAAAATGGCGACGGTGGCTTTTTGCAAATCTTCAGGTGCCGCGCCCTCGTCGAGCAAGGGCATGATGTTGTCGGCCATCTCGTCGAGCAAGGCAACTTCCACAAAGATCAGTGGCTCGTTGGGCAAGCTGGGGTGAAAGAACCCATAACAGCGGCGATCGCTGTCCAAACGGTTTTTCAGATCGGCCCAGCTGCGAATGTCGTGCACAGCCTCGTACTTGATGAGTTTTTCAATCAGCGATGCGGGCGAATCCCAGCTGATGCTGCGCAACTCTAAGAACGCCACGTCAAACCAAGTCGAGAACAGGTTTTCTAACTCAGCATCCAAGGCCAACAAGCGTTTGTTGCCTTTGAGTTGAGGCAAAAACTCAGCCCGCATGTCGACCAAAAAACGCATCCCACCAGGGTAGGCCGCGAAGCGTTGCAGCAAGCGTGTCCGTGGCGACACCAAAGCACGGCGCAAGCGAATTTCCGCCGGGCCTTCGTCGACCGTGCCCAATGCCGCGTCGTAGTCGTCGCGGGCGGCACGTACTTTGACGGCATCGGGACCAAACTGCTCGCTGATCAAGAGCCACAGGTCTTGACGCTCAACCGCTTCCGCTTTGGCATACCAATCGGCCAAGGCTTTGGCGCGGCGTCCGCCCTCCACCTCGCTCACACGAGGATCGACGACGCCTTGCAACAAGGACAAGGTGCGTCGCAAAGAGCGTGGGGACAAGGCCTCTTTCTCTTTGCGCAAGGTCGCATCCAAACGTTCGCGTGTGGAGCGCATTTCGTCTGGGACCGGCTGACTCGCGGGTGCCGAGTTGCGCAACAGATTGAGCTTGCTACTGAGCCATGTGCTTGCGTTCATGCCGTTCCTCTGAATTCGTTCAAACTGTTAAGACGCGTTGTTGATTACGCGCCAAGGTGCGCAAGGCATCACGCTGCTGCAACAAGTGATCGCGCATCGCCGACTCTGCCGCTTGCGGCTGACGCGCTTTGAGGGCTTCAAACACCGCCATGTGTTCGGCCAAACTTTGAGCCAAACGCCCGGGTGCGTGGAGCTGCTGTAAGCGCGCAAGCTTCAAAATTTTGCGCAAGTCCGCAATGGCTTGGGCCAACCATTTGTTGTGAGCCAGCGCAATGATGGCTTCGTGAATGGCGAAGTTGGCCTCGTAGTAATCGGAAATGCGCCCTGCTTCGGCATGCTCGTTGAGGCGCTGGTGCCAGACTTCTAAAGCCTGCAAATCGGCGTCGCTCGCGCGGTGTGCGGCTTCAAACGCACAACGGCCTTCGAGCAAAGCGATGACTGGGAAAATGTCATCTAAGTCTTGCTCGGTCACCTCGTTCACAAAACAGCCACGACGCGGCTCGTGACGCACCAAGCCTTCTGCCGTGAGCACCTTGAGGGCTTCGCGCAAAGGCGTGCGAGAAATAGCCCACAGCTCGCACAGCGATGCTTCATCGATGAAGTCGCCCGGTTTGAGATGCCCGTCAAAGATGTACCCCCTCAGTTGAGAAGCCACATCGTCGTGCAAAGAGTTGGGAACAGCGCGCATTGAGATTGGGGTTGAGCGATGAGTTTCAAACTCATAATTTTCTGTAATTACACATAATTATGAGTTCGAAACCGCACACAACACACCCTGTTTTCACTAGGGCTTTCCCTCAACGAATGGAAATTCAGTGCGCAGGTGACGGACGAACAGCGTGCAGCCAAAGGGCGATGCCCACCGCCACCATGGGAACGCACAGCCATTGGCCCATGCTCATCCCCAAAGCCAACAAGCCCAGATGCGCATCGGGCTCGCGGAAGTATTCGGCCATGAAGCGCAAGCTGCCATAGCCCACCATGAACAGCCCTGACACAGCACCCACGGGACGCGGTTTGCGTGCATACAGCCACAACACCACAAACAACAAGATGCCCTCGCCCAAGAACTGATACACCTGCGAGGGATGACGAGCCATCAAGCTGCCACTTTGTGGAAACACCATGGCCCACGGGAGTGTGGGATCGGCTTCGCGGCCCCACAACTCACCATTGATGAAGTTGCCCACACGACCCGCGGCCAAGCCTGTCGGCACACAGGGAGCGATGAAATCGGTCACCCACAGCCAAGCACGTTGGCGCTGCCAAGCAAACACGGCCGTGGCCACAAACACCCCCAACATGCCGCCATGAAAACTCATGCCGCCCTGCCACACCGCAAACACCTCCAACGGATGTGCCGCGTAGTACAGGGGTTTGTAGAACAAGCAGTAGCCCAGACGCCCGCCCAGCACCACACCCATCACGCCGTAAAACAAGATGTCTTCAATGTCTTGTGCCGACCAAGTGCCCAATGCGACTTGTTGCGCATAAGGCGCATGCTGCAAGCGCAGGCGTGCCAACCCCACAAACAAGGCGAAGGCGGCCAGGTACGTCAAGCCATACCAGTGGATGGCCAAGGGTCCTAATTGCAGCGCAACGGGATCGATCTGTGGGTGAATCAGCATGCGTGGCTTACGTTTGCTGCATCAATCGAGCAGCGACACGTCGCGCACAGCACCTTTGTCAGCCGAGGTGGCCAGCAAAGCGTAGGCTTTGAGCGCGGACGACACCTTGCGTGGACGAGGCAATGCGGGCTTCCAGCCCAGCTTGTCTTGCTCGACACGACGCTTGGCCAACTCGTCATCGCTCACCAACACGTTGACGGTGCGGTTCGGAATGTCGATGCGAATACGGTCGCCATTGCGCACCAGGCCAATGTTGCCGCCAGCGGCTGCTTCAGGCGAGCAGTGACCGATGGACAAACCCGAGGTGCCGCCGGAGAAGCGACCATCGGTCAACAAAGCACATGCTTTGCCCAAACCTTTGGACTTGATGTAGCTGGTGGGGTACAGCATTTCTTGCATGCCAGGACCGCCTTTGGGGCCTTCGTAACGCACCACCACGATGTCGCCCGCTTTGACCTGATCGTTCAAGATGTGCTCCACCGCTTCGTCTTGCGACTCCACCACGTGCGCAGGACCTTCGAACACCAACAAGCTGTCGTCCACGCCTGCCGTCTTGACCACGCAGCCGTCGAGCGCGATGTTGCCGCGCAGCACGGCCAAGCCGCCTTCTTTGCTGAAGGCGTGGTCGAACGAGCGGATGCAGCCTTCGGCACGGTCTAAATCCAAGCTAGGCCAACGCGAGTTTTGGCTGAATGCGACTTGCGAGGGAACGCCTCCGGGGCCTGCCATGTAGAAAGTCTTCACCGCCTCAGATGGGTTGCGGGCAATGTCCCACTGGTCCAACGCATCTTTCATGGTCTTGGTGTGCACGGTGGCGACATCGGTGTGCAGTCGACCCGCACGGTCGAGTTCGCCCAAGATGGCCATGATGCCGCCCGCGCGGTGCACGTCTTCGATGTGGTACTTGTTGGTGTTGGGCGCGACCTTGCACAGCTGAGGCACGATCTTGGACATGCGGTCGATGTCGGCCATGGTGAATTCAATCTCAGCCTCTTGGGCAATCGCCAAGATGTGCAAGATGGTGTTGGTTGAGCCGCCCATGGCAATGTCGAGCGCAATGGCGTTCTCGAAAGCTTTGAAGCCCATCGAACGTGGCAACACAGAAGCGTCGTCTTTTTCGTAATAGCGCTTGGCCAACTCGACGATGGCGTGACCCGCTTGTTTGAAGAGTCGCTCACGGTCAGCGTGCGTGGCCACCACTGTGCCGTTACCGGGCAACGCCAAGCCCAAGGCTTCGGCCAGACAGTTCATGGAGTTGGCGGTGAACATGCCCGAGCATGAGCCGCAGGTGGGGCAAGCGGAGCGCTCGATTTCAGCCAAATCGGCATCGCTCACCTTGCTGTCTGCCGCCATGACCATGGCGTCAATCAGGTCGAGTTTTTTGATTTCGATGGTCTGTGTGCCAGGAACCGTCAAGCGGGCCTTGCCCGCTTCCATCGGGCCACCTGAAACGAAGATGACGGGGATGTTCAAACGCATGGCGGCCATCAACATGCCGGGGGTGATCTTGTCGCAGTTGGAAATGCACACCAGCGCATCGGCACAGTGCGCGTTGACCATGTACTCGACCGAGTCGGCAATGATGTCGCGGCTGGGCAGCGAGTACAACATGCCGTCATGGCCCATGGCGATGCCGTCGTCCACCGCAATCGTGTTGAACTCTTTGGCGACGCCGCCTGCAGCTTCAATTTCACGGGCCACCAATTGACCCAGATCTTTCAAGTGCACGTGGCCGGGCACAAATTGGGTGAACGAGTTGGCAATGGCAATGATGGGCTTTTGAAAGTCGTCGTCCTTCATGCCTGTGGCGCGCCACAGGGAGCGGGCACCGGCCATGTTGCGGCCAGCGGTTGAGGTCTTGGAACGGTAAGCAGGCATGTGAAGTCTCCGGTCAAAAAAGCATCAAAAAAGTCTGACCGGATTATCGCCCACACATCTCTCGCAACCTGAGCCGACACGCCAATCCATGACGCCAAGCGGGGGCAAATGTGTCGAGGTAAAGACACGATAAACTGGCGCTTCGTCCACTACTTCATGCATCTAAGAGGTCACGACATGAAAAAAAATCTTTTTGCCTTGCTCGCGCTCACTGTCACGTCCGTGTCTGCGCCAGTGTGGGCTGATCAAGCATTGGCAACATCGAAAAACTGTATGGCTTGCCACGCAACCGACAAAAAGCTGGTGGGCCCAGCCTACAAAGATGTCGCTGCCAAATACGCAGGCGACAAGTCCGCCGTGGACAAACTGGCCACAAAGATTCAAAAAGGTGGTGCAGGCGTGTGGGGCCCAGTGCCTATGCCTGCGAACACGCAAGTCAGTGACGCCGAAGCCAAGAAACTGGCCGCATGGGTGTTGTCCATCAAGTAACTTCTTGACGCACACACCCAAACCCGCTGCTCACCCCAGCGGGTTTTTTCTTGAGCGGTGTGCGCAGCAAGATGCAAGCCTTGAGACAGGGGTATTGAGTAAACTCTGTGGCTGTTTTATCTCTGTCCCCAAGCCCTTTCCAGGACCCTGAACATGACCTCCATCCGCCAAAACGACCTGATTGAATCGGTCGCCGCCGCTCTGCAATACATCAGCTACTACCACCCGGCTGACTTCATTTCGCATTTGGCCAGCGCCTACGAGCGCGAGCAAAGCCCAGCGGCCAAAGACGCCATCGCGCAAATCTTGACCAACAGCAAGATGAGTGCCTTCGGCCACCGCCCGATTTGCCAAGACACCGGCATCGTGAACGTGTTCTTGAAAGTCGGCATGGACGTGCGCTGGGAAGGCTTCACTGGTAGCTTAGAAGACGCCATCAACGAAGGCGTGCGCCGTGGCTACAACCACCCCGACAACATGCTGCGCGCCTCGGTGGTGGATGATCCTCAGTTCGCCCGCAAAAACACCAAAGACAACACGCCTGCCGTGATCTTCACGCAAATCGTGCCTGGCAACAAAGTGGATGTGACCGTGGCAGCCAAAGGCGGCGGCAGCGAAAACAAATCCAAGATGTACATGCTCAACCCCAGCGATAGCGTGGTGGATTGGGTGCTGAAAACTGTGCCCACCATGGGCGCGGGCTGGTGCCCTCCTGGCATGTTGGGTATCGGCATTGGCGGCACGGCTGAAAAAGCGGTGCTCATGGCCAAAGAAAGCTTGATGGACGACCTCGACATGTACCAGTTGTTGGAGAAATCCAGCAAGGGCGAGAAGCTCACTCAAGTCGAAGAGCTGCGCTTGGAGCTGTATCACAAGGTCAACGCCTTGGGCATCGGCGCACAAGGCTTGGGCGGCTTGACCACTGTGCTCGACGTGAAGATCAAGATGTATCCCACGCATGCGGCCAGCAAGCCGATTGCAATGATTCCTAACTGTGCGGCGACGCGCCACGCCCACTTTGTGATGGACGGTTCTGGCCCCGTGTATTTGGAAGCGCCATCGTTGGACCTGTGGCCCGATGTGAACTGGACACCGGACACACAAAAGAGCAAACGTGTGGACCTCAACACCCTCACCAAAGAAGAAGTGGCGAGCTGGAAGCCCGGCCAAACCATTTTGCTCAACGGCAAGATGCTCACAGGCCGTGATGCCGCACACAAGCGCATCCAAGACATGTTGGCCAAGGGCGAGAAGTTACCTGTGGACTTCACCAACCGCGTCATTTACTACGTGGGCCCTGTGGACCCCGTGGGCGATGAAGTGGTGGGCCCTGCAGGCCCAACGACCGCCACCCGCATGGACAAGTTCACCGAAATGATGCTGTCGCAAACCGGTTTGATCTCGATGGTGGGCAAAGCTGAACGCGGCCCAACTGCCATTGAAGCGATCAAGAAGCACAAGTCGGCTTACCTCATGGCCGTGGGCGGTGCGGCTTACCTCGTGTCCAAAGCCATCAAGCACGCCAAAGTGGTGGGCTTTGCCGACCTCGGCATGGAAGCTATTTACGAGTTCGACGTGGTCGACATGCCTGTGACTGTGGCTGTGGACTCCGGCGGCACAAGCGCCCACATCACCGGCCCTGCCGAGTGGGAAAAACGCATTGCCACGGGTGAGTTCAAAGGCATTGGGATCAAGTCCAACTGAACTTGAAGACTTCAAACGCTGAGCGTTTGAAGCACCCAATAAAAAACCGGCTCTCTTTGCAGAGGCCGGTTTTTTTATTGTCTTGTCGTCAGTGCGTCAGTGCAAATGGCGAGGCTTGCGCCCACCATGACCGCCACCACCGTGGCCACCGTTGGGTCCGCGCGGAGGTCGGCCCAAGTCGAGGGAGTTCACCAGGTTGTCAAAGCGTTCTGAGAACAGTTTGTCAATCTCGTTGACCACGCCACCCAACTCGGCGCCATCGAAGTGACGCTCCATCAAATGGACCACATCGTTGACCAACATGTCGCGTTGGGCTTGCATGATGTCCGCAGGCGTAGGGCCTACAAACAGCATCATGAAGTCATCGCGTGAGTCTTGGCCGCGGCCTTCATCTTCTTCGTCGTAGTCGTTGTCATAGAAAGTGACTTCAATGGCAGAACCGGCAGAGGTCAGCTCATTGAGGCTCATGCACATCTCGTCCAAACATTGACGAAAGTCATCATCACCCGGAACGGTCCAGCACATTTGCAACACATGCTCGTGCGCGTCTAAACGAATTCCGGGCTCTTCTGGATACGCACTGGTGGCGCCTTCATCCAGAGATCGTGCACCCGCGTATTGCCACAAAGGTCGCAACGCATCTTGCAACTGGTCCAAGCTCACCTCAGCCCGGAGGGGCACTTGACCATGCACGTGAATTTCATACGCGGCGTTATAACGTGCCATGACGAAACTCCTTCTTTGCAGCCTATAAATGGTGCCCGAGACCGGAATCGAACCGGTACGCCCCTTACGGAAAGCGAGAGATTTTAAGTCTCTTGTGTCTACCAATTTCACCACTCGGGCGGTGTCTTTGCGTTCGTGGATTTTACGCCAGTGGGTTTGCCAAGTTCGACCTTCGGCTATATTTACCGCAGCTTTTTTAACAACGCTTCACGAGCGTCTTTCACGAAGTCATCAACACACCAGGAGTCGACCTATGACACAACGCACACATCACGCACTCATCGCGGTTTTGCTCGGTCTTTGTATGAGCTGGGCCTACGCAGCCGATAAAAAGGAAGCTGCGCCTGCTGAGCCCACCGTGAAAAAAGCCGAATCTGGCATTTGTCATGACAAGGCCAGCAACTCGTATGGGAACACGAAAAAGTTCCAAGCTTTTGCGTCGATGGAGGAATGCATCAAAAGCGGTGGTCGTGCGCCTGTTGGACAAGCCAATGCAGAGCCCATCGTCAAGAAGTCCGAGTCGGGCATTTGCCACGACAAGAACAGCACCAGCTACGAACGCACCAAAAAATTCACAGAATTCAAAACTTTGGATGAATGTGTGAAAAGTGGTGGCACCTTGCCTAAGAAATAAACCACCGGACCACAACTCAAAAGCCCGCTCAAGCGCGGGCTTTTTTATGCGAGTCGTTGCGCATTGGCGCAAACCTCATCAAATATCTTTTGACGTATTTCATTTTTGCGGCGCAGCTGCGAGCGCTTGCTTGACGGCACGTCATGCTCCGATTTGGGCTCCCACACGGTAGGCAAGTTCCAGTGAGCGGTGTTCGTTCGCGTCTGCGCACCCAACTCTTGCCACAAGGTGTCGTAGCTTTGGCCAACACGTTTGGACAAGGTGCGATAGCTGGAATACACATGCTTGTCGTCGGCCACGCCAACCATGCCCGTCAACATCATCCCTTTGACAAGGCCTTGCAAGGCAGTCATCACGATGTTGTGCGGACGTGTTCGCTCCATTTTTTGGGTGACGATTTTGATTTCTTGATTGGCATTGCGAATACCCTGCATATTGCCAATGACCAAGACAGAACCGACGCCCAACACACCCACCATCTCGCAAGGCAAGATGCTGAATGCGGTGCGCATCACAGACACATCATTGAGTTTGAGGTGCAATTCCAACTCGCCTTCACGTCCTAAGCCTCGTCCAGGCTGCAAAGTCAAGCAAACCACGCCCTCAGGATAGGTCTGGGCAAATAAAACATGCGAACCCTGCTCATAAAACTTCTGAATGTCAGATACGGCGAAGTGCTGAATCAGCCAATCGAAATGCGTCAGCAACGCTGTGGTGCGTTGCGCGGCATTGAGCCCTCGCCACAAATAAGGACGCATGGGACGCAGCAGCATTGGCAGATCGGTGTCAAACAAAGCACGAAGGTCTTTGCTGATGAAGAACTCACGAATGCTGTGCAGTTGCTTTTTGCAGAGCCAGTAACGCAGGCGAAATTTCACCAAACGTTTGGTTGTTTGCAGCCAGCCGCCGGCCGCATCATCCGTTGCACGGAAGATGGCCTTGGGACTGTCACTGCGCAACGGACGTTTGTTGAATAAAAGCATGGAATGGACGGCAAAAAAAAGCCTCGTAACACTGTTACGAGGCTTTTCGATTGGAGCGGGAAACGAGGCTCGAACTCGCGACCTCAACCTTGGCAAGGTTGCGCTCTACCAACTGAGCTATTCCCGCGCGGTGTTAATTAACCGAAGTCGATATTCTAAGAGAAATTTGACGGTAAAACGAGTGACATGCACAAATTTTTTACATTCTTTTGCAAGCACAGGTCTAATGCTTCATGTCTAAAAAACGCACTACTCGCCTGAATGAAACGTGGTGGACGCACTCGTCAGCACCTGCCTGCAAGGACACCGATGGGCAAGGACTCTCGAGCAAAGAAGCTGCAGATCGGCTGATGCGCTATGGCGCCAATACATTCCGGACAACCCACCGCCATTCATTGCTGTTGCAATTTTTATCTCGGTTTAAAAATCCCTTGGTGATTGTGCTGCTGATGGCGAGTTCAGTTTCTGCACTCACAGGTGAAGTGGCTAACTTTGTGATCATCAGCTTTATTGTGTTGATGAGCGTAACCTTGGATTTCGTGCAAGAGTTCCGAGCCAACGCTGCCGCAGAAAAACTCAAGCAATCGGTCTCCGTGCGCACCACGGTCTGGCGAGACGGTCAATCCACGGTGGTTCCCATGCACGAAGTCGTACCGGGTGATGTGTGCATCTTGAGTGCTGGCGATCTCATCCCTGCCGATGCCTTGGTATTGCAAGCACGTGACTTCTTCGTCAACCAATCGTTGTTGACGGGCGAGGCGTTTCCTGTCGAAAAACATGCAGGTTCTTTGCCCGACACCGCAAGCGATTTGCAAGAAGCAACCAATGCGGTGTTCATGGGCACCTCTGTGGTTGGGGGCAGTGCACGGGCATGGGTGGTGAAGACCGGTACCCAAACTGCGATTGGTGACATTGCCGACAGCTTGGACAAACCCACGCAAGCGACCTCGTTCGAGGTGGGCACTCGGCGATTTGGCATGTTGATCATGGCGTTGACCATGGGCATGGTGTTGTTTGTGCTGTTGGTGAACGCATGGTTTCACAAGCCCTGGCTCGAGTCGTTTTTGTTTGCGGTGGCTTTGGCGGTGGGCCTCACGCCAGAGCTGTTGCCGATGGTGGTGTCTGTGACGCTGTCGCGCGGAGCGATCCGCTTGTCAAAGCAGCAAATGATTGTGAAGCGTCAATCTGCAATTCAAGACTTGGGCTCCATGGACGTGCTGTGCACAGACAAAACCGGCACATTGACCGAAGCCAAAATTCGACTCGAACGCCATGTCGATCTTTTGGGACAAAGTAGCCCACACGTTTTTGAACTGGCCTATCTGAACAGTTTTTTTGAAACGGGTTTGAAAAGCCCACTCGATGACGCCATCCTTCAACACCAAACACTCGCGCTTGGCAGTTGGAAAAAGATCGATGAAATTCCTTTTGACTTTGAGCGTCGTTGCGTGTCGGTGCTGATCGACGATGGTGACAAACGTTGGCTGGTCGCCAAGGGCGCGGCAGAAGACATGTTACGGCTGTGTTCCCATATCCAAAGCGATGGCGATAGGCGCCAAGCCTTAGACGAAGAAAAACGCGAAGCCGCTTGCCTTCAGTACCGCGCATTGGAAGCCGATGGCCTGCGCGTGTTGGGCGTTGCATGGCGTGAAGTGCCTCGCGATCACATGGTCGCAGCGATCGATGATGAGTCCGAATTGGTCTTGGCAGGCTTTGCCGCATTCTTAGATCCCCCCAAAGAAAGTGCCGCAACTGCGCTGGCTGAACTTCAAAAACTAGGGGTTGCCATCAAGATCGTCACGGGGGACAGCGACTTGGTGACTCGGCACATTTGCCAACAACTGGGCATCGCCGTCGAAGGTGTGTTGACCGGTAAAGACATCGCACAGTTGGATGCATTGGCATTGCAACGCCGCGTTGAAACAGCCAACTTGTTTTGCCGCGTCAATCCCACACAAAAAGAACGCGTCATCTTGGCACTCAAAGCCAACGGCCACGTGGTCGGCTATATGGGAGACGGTATCAACGATGCACCCTCCCTGCATGCGGCGGATGTAGGTCTGTCCGTCGACTCTGCGGTCGATGTAGCCAAAGCGGCCGCTGACATGATTTTGCTCAAGCAAGATTTGCACGTGCTGCACGCGGGTGTTTTGGAGGGACGGCGTACCTTTGGCAACATCATGAAATACATCATGATGGGAACCAGCTCCAACTTCGGCAACATGTTCAGCATGGCGGGAGCTGCCCTGTTCTTGCCCTTCTTGCCGATGTTGCCCACGCAAATTCTGCTCAACAACATCTTGTACGACATTTCTGAAATTCCAATTCCCATGGACCAAGTCGATGCGGAAGAACTCGCGCGACCTCGCGTGTTGGACCTCAGCTTCATCCGCAACTTCATGTTGGTGATTGGACCCATCAGCTCATTGTTTGATTTCTTGACCTTCTATGTGTTGCTGAGTGTGCTCAATGCGCACGAGTCTTTGTTTCAAACGGGTTGGTTCATCGAGTCTTTGTGCACGCAGGTCTTGGTGATCTTCATCATTCGTACGCGTGGCAACCCCTTCAAAAGCCGCCCTCACCCACTGCTGGCCCTCACCTCTTTGGCCGTCGTGGGCATGGCGCTGGGGCTACCGCTGACGCCCTTGGGTGTTCAGCTTGGGTTTGTGCCACCGCCGTTTTATTTCTATGGCATTTTGGTGGTCATGGTGCTGGCGTATCTGTGCATGGTGGAAGTGGTCAAACGCTTCTTTTACAAATACGCTGCGCGTTTTAGCCCAGCGCCTTTGCGATTCGGTGCCGCCCCACCGTTGGTTTAGGGCATTGACCTTTGGGCAATTCGAACCAATGGCGCACATCGTCTTCCAAGCCAACACCATGCATGAAGTTGTAGATCGCTTTTTTCAGGCCACGCCCCAAGGTGTCATGGTCGGTGCCTGTTGGATCAATGAATCCAATGTCGTTTTTGGCGAAACTCACCTCTGGCAACGGCACCAGTTCAATCCCATAGGCCTGCGGTTCTTTGCCCACTGGTGAATGCACGGTGCACGCAAAGCGATGGAAAAAACCGCTTTGAATGCAACCGTTTTCAAACAACTGACGCACGTACTCCAAGGCATCCACCGTGTCTTGCACGGTTTGGGTGGGAAAGCCATACATCAGGTAAGCGTGCACCAATATTCCGGCCTCAGAAAAGCCTTTGGTCACACGTGCCACTTGCTCAACTGAGACACCTTTTTTCATCAGTCCCAGTAAACGATCTGACGCTACCTCCAAGCCTCCGGACATGGCAATGCAACCGCTCTCAGCCAACAGCTCGGCCAATTCGGGCGTGAAGGTTTTTTCAAACCGGATATTGCCCCACCAAGAGACATGAAGTTGACGACGCAGAATTTCTTCTGCCAAAGCCTTGAGTGCTTTGGGCGGCGCAGCTTCGTCGACAAAGTGGAACCCGGTTTGTCCCGTCTCTGCCACGATGCGCTCCATGCGATCGACCAGCGTGACGGCCGAGGCCGTTTCGTAGCGCGAGATGTAGTCCAGGCTGACATCGCAAAAACTGCATTTTTTCCAATAGCACCCATGCGCCACGGTGAGCTTGTTCCACCGACCATCGCTCCACAAGCGATGCATGGGATTGAGCATGTCGAGCAATGACAAGTAGCGATCCAAGGGCAAGCCATCCCACGTCGGCGTTCCGACGTCTTCAAATGGCACATCAGGCTCAGCCCAATTCATCAACCGCACCTGCCCCTCGTCGTTTCGCACAAAGGTGCGCACCAAACGCTGCACACTGCGTTGACCCTGCACATGTGCGAGCAAGGCCAACAAAGGACGCTCTCCCGCATCGAGGGTGACAAAGTCCACATAGTCAAACACACGGGGCTCCGTGAGCTCACGCAACTCGGTGTTCACAAAGCCACCGCCCAATGCGATGCGGATGTTGGGGTGATGGGCCTTGATGGTTTGAGCCATCCGAAAAGCGGCATACACAGCCCCCGGGAAAGGGACCGACAACAAGACCATCTGGGGCTGATGCTTGTCGATTGCGCGAAGGGTGAGTTGGCGCAACGTCTCGTCAACCAAGGTAGGCGCAGCCGCCAAGGCTTGCGCCAAAGGCTCAAACGTGGCCTGACTGCCCGCCAAGGATTCGGCGTAACGCACAAACTCAAAGCGAGCGTCCACCGCATCACGCAACACATCCGCCAGGTCATTCAAATACAGGGTGGCCAAATGCCGCGCACGGTCTTGCTGGCCCAGAGCGCCAAACGCCCAAGCCAATGGGTCGCCACTGCCCTCATCGTCGTAGGCATCCAATGCGGCAAAGCGCGGACCTTCAGGCAAAAAACCGCGTCCTGCAATGCGATGGCTCAAGGTCGAGTCGCGCCCTTGCAAGAAAGCAATCGTGGGCGCAATGGTCGTTTGGTAGCGCGCAAAGTAATCCAAAAAATAATTCACACAGGCCGTGCGCTGCGCATCTGGCAGCGCCAGCGCGCGATCACGCACCTGGATCAAACCCTCTGGCGTGAACAACGCCAACACCAGTGCCAACGCCAAGTCTTCTTGCACGGCGTCCACGTGTTGGGAACGTAAAAAACCCGTCAAGTAGGCGGTAGACGGGTAAGGCGTGTTGAGTTGCGTCATCGGCGGGATGAGGCTCAAAACACGCATAGCAGCAGATGTGGGGGTGCGATCAGCAACCTGAGATTGGGGTGACAGCACAGTCGATGAGGCAAAAAATGAATGGCTGAATTATCGACCGGAAGCGTTAGCACCACAGGCGCGTACTGAAAATCCAGAAAGGCGTCACGTGATTCACGATGCAACGAATAACCCTGATTGAAGCCCTAGATTTATCACAAAGAAGAATTTAATTCCCAAATAAGTAATACTAATGTGATATTTTTTAAAAGGAGCTCTGATGATCGAACAAACCTCAAGCGTAGACGAATCGCCCGTTTTGTCCCCTGCGATGTGCGCATGTTGCAGCCCTTTGCGTTTGGCGGGCAATCCAACGCGACGGAATTTTCTCAGCACAGGTGCCGCGACGGTGGCAGCAGGCCTGGTCAGCCTCGCCCCTGACGTCAGCCTGGCCGCCAGTGGAAGCTATGAGTCAATGTTGATCAACTGTATTGATCCACGTTTCACCACATTGAGCTGGCAATACATGGGCTTGCTGCACGGCACCAGCCGCGAAAAAGTGACGGACAACTACAGTCAATTTGTCATGGCGGGAGGTCCGATTGGCGCCATTCATCCTAAATTTTCCACTTGGCATAAAACCTATTGGGACAACTTAGACATCACCGTGTCTTTGCACCACATCAAACGCGTCGTCGGTTTGACCCACCGAGACTGCGGCGCCGCGAAACTCGCCTTCGGTGACGCCAAAGTTGCGACACGTGAAGCAGAAACCGAAGCACATGCAGAGGCACTCCACGAATTCCGCATGCAAGTCTACAAGCGCTATCCGAAACTGAGCGTGATCACTGGCGTGATGGGCTTGAACGGTCAAGTGGATTTGATTGGCTAAGCGCGTTGAGCGCGCCCCAAAGAAAAAGCCACTGTGATTCACAGTGGCTTTTTTATTTGGAGGCGCGACCCAGAGTCGAACTGGGCTGGACGAATTTGCAATCCGCTGCATAACCGCTTTGCTATCGCGCCATCTGCTTTGACGAAAAAGGGAAGCTGGAGCTTCCCTTTTCGAATTTGGAGCGGGAAACGAGGCTCGAACTCGCGACCTCAACCTTGGCAAGGTTGCGCTCTACCAACTGAGCTATTCCCGCATGAGAGCACTATTCTAGCGCATTTTTCTGCTGCCACGCAGATGCGCCAGAAAAAACTTAGTGCTTCACAGCTTGGGCTTTGACGCCCGACTCTGCCGCGGGATTGGCCACCACAGGGACATCCTCTGGCAAGGGCGTGGGCATTTTCTCCAATGCAATTTCCAGCACTTTGTCGATCCACTTGACCGGAACGATTTCCAAACCGTTTTTGACGTTCTCTGGAATCTCTTGCAGGTCTTTGACGTTCTCTTCGGGAATCAACACCGTCTTGATGCCGCCACGCAAAGCCGCCAACAGCTTTTCTTTCAAGCCGCCAATGGCTGTCACTTCGCCGCGCAAGGTGATCTCGCCAGTCATCGCTACATCCGCACGCACGGGAATACCTGTGAGCGCAGAAACCAAAGCCGTGGTCATTGCAGCACCTGCGCTGGGGCCATCTTTGGGCGTTGCGCCATCAGGCACGTGAATGTGGATATCACGCTTCTCGAGCAACTCTTCGGAAATTCCCAACCGGCGTGAACGGCTGCGCACCACGGTACGTGCAGCTTCGACCGACTCTTTCATCACATCGCCCAAGGAGCCGGTGCGTGTGATGGTGCCTTTACCAATCATGATGGCCGCCTCAATGGTCAGCAAATCACCCCCCACTTCGGTCCAAGCCAAGCCAACTACTTGGCCCACTTGGTTTTGTGCTTCCGCACGGCCGTAGCTGTACTTGCGCACGCCCAAGAAATCAGGCAAGTTATCCGCGGTGACTTTGACCTGTGGCTGCATTTGTTTGAGCAACAACGCCTTGACCACCTTGCGGCAAATTTTGGACAGTTCACGCTCAAGGGAACGCACACCCGCTTCACGGGTGTAGTAGCGCACGATGTCGCGCACGGCAGACTCTTCAACCGCCAACTCCGAATCCTTCACACCGTTGTTCTTCATCTGCTTAGGCAGCAGGTATTTCACAGCGATGTGCGTTTTCTCATCTTCGGTGTAGCCTGACAAGCGAATCACTTCCATGCGGTCTAACAGCGCAGGCGGAATGTTCATGGAGTTCGAGGTGGCCACAAACATCACGTCGCTCAAGTCGTAATCGACTTCCACGTAGTGATCGCCGAACTTGTTATTTTGCTCGGGGTCCAACACCTCCAACAAAGCGCTGGATGGGTCACCACGGAAATCCGTTCCGAGCTTGTCGATTTCATCCAACAAGAACAAAGGATTGCGTGTCCCGACTTTGGTCAGGCTTTGCAACACCTTGCCAGGCATGGCACCGATGTAGGTTCGGCGGTGACCGCGGATCTCGGCTTCGTCACGCATACCCCCCAAGGCCATGCGCACGTATTTACGCCCTGTGGCTTTGGCAATGGATTGTCCCAGTGAGGTCTTACCCACACCAGGAGGGCCCACCAAGCACAAGATGGGCGCCTTGACTTTGTCCACACGTTGCTGGACCGCGAGATATTCCAAGATGCGGTCTTTGACTTTGTCGAGGCCGTAGTGGTCTTCGTTCAACACGTTCTCAGCATTGCCCAGATCATGTTTGATTTTGGTCTTTTTGCTCCAAGGCAAACCCACCAACACATCAATGTAGTTGCGCACCACGGTTGCTTCCGCAGACATGGGCGACATGAGCTTGAGTTTTTTCAGTTCAGCATCGGCTTTTTTACGTGCCTCTTGGGGCATGCGTGCGGTTTTGATCTTTTTCTCGATCTCTTCGATGTCCGCACCCTCTTCGCCTTCGCCCAATTCTTTCTGAATGGCTTTGACTTGCTCGTTCAGGTAGAAATCGCGCTGGTTCTTTTCCATTTGGCGTTTGACGCGCCCACGGATTTTTTTATCGACATTCAAAATATCGACTTCACGTTCTAACTGCTCGTACAAGTTTTCCAAGCGATCACGAACGGGCGACAAATCGAGCACCACTTGTTTGTTCTCAAGCTTGAGCGGCAAGTGCGCAGCGATGGTGTCAGCCAGACGACCTGGATCATCAATGCTGGCAATCGAAGTCAAGATTTCAGGTGGAATCTTCTTGTTCAGTTTGACGTATTGGTCAAACTGCTGCATCACAGCACGGCGCAAAGCTTCGACTTCACTGCCAGCTTCGGCAGGAGCAACTTCAATCGGTGTCACATGTGCCGTGAAGTGCGATTCACCATCTTCAATGCCATCGACTTTGGCGCGCTGTTGGCCTTCGACCAACACCTTGACGGTGCCGTCGGGCAGCTTGAGCATTTGCAAAATCGTCGAGACGCAACCCACTTCGAACATGTCGGTGACAGCGGGCTCATCCTTGGCCGCTGCTTTTTGAGCGACCAACATGATGCGACGCTCAGCAGCCATGGCGGCTTCTAGGGCTTTGATGCTCTTTGGGCGTCCCACAAACAATGGAATGACCATGTGCGGGAACACCACCACATCGCGCAAAGGCAAGAGTGGCAGCTCGATGGGAGTAGCGGGTAACGGTGGTTGTCCAGACATGGTCAGCCTTCCAGTAAAAAGGGGACAGCGTTATCGCCGTCCCCGAGATCAATCATCAAGCCTTTTTGGCGGCCTCTCGGTACACCAACAAAGGGGGTTTGTTTTCATCAATGGTGGCAGCTTCAAGCACCACCTTCTCAACATTGCTCGCGTTGGGTAACTCGAACATGGTGTCAATCAGCGATTGTTCAAGGATAGATCGCAAACCACGTGCACCTGTTTTACGTGCCAAGGCTTTTTTCGCAATCGCACGCAGGGCATCAGGGCGAATTTCAAGCTCCGCACCTTCCATCGCCAACAATTTGCCATATTGCTTGACTAACGCGTTTTTAGGCTCGGTCAAGATCTGCACCAAGGTGTCTTCGGTCAACTCAGCCAAAGTGGCAACCACAGGCATACGGCCTACCAGCTCAGGGATCAAGCCAAACTTGATGATGTCTTGCGGCTCCACCTCACCAAACACTTCGGTCAGGCTGCGGTTTTGTTTGCTTTTGACGGAAGCGCCAAAACCAATGCCAGAAGCTTCGGTACGGCTTTCAATCACTTTTTCCAAACCTGCAAACGCGCCGCCGCAGATGAACAAAATGTTCGTGGTGTCGACTTGCAAGAAGTCTTGGTTGGGATGCTTGCGACCACCTTGAGGGGGGATGCTGGCCATCGTGCCTTCAATCAACTTGAGCAAGGCTTGTTGCACACCCTCACCCGACACGTCACGCGTGATCGAGGGGTTGTCAGACTTGCGCGAGATCTTGTCAATTTCATCGATGTAGACGATGCCACGCTGCGCACGTTCCACATCGTATTCGCAGCTTTGCAGCAGCTTTTGGATGATGTTTTCAACGTCTTCACCCACATAGCCGGCTTCGGTCAATGTCGTGGCGTCCGCCATGACAAATGGCACATTGAGCATGCGCGCCATGGTTTGAGCCAGCAAGGTCTTGCCTGAGCCAGTCGGACCAATCAGCAAGATGTTGCTCTTGGAGAGCTCGACATCATCTTTCTTGGCGCCTTCTTTGTGCTTGAGACGTTTGTAGTGGTTGTACACCGCCACCGACAAAGCACGCTTGGCAGGTTCTTGACCAATGACGTAGTTGTCGAGGTTGGCCTTGATTTCCGCGGGCGTCGGCAAATCACTGCGGGCTTGCTGCGCATCATCACCCGCAGGAAGCTCATCACGGATGATTTCATTGCACAAGTCAATGCATTCATCGCAAATAAAGACCGACGGTCCTGCGATGAGTTTTTTCACCTCGTGCTGGCTCTTACCGCAGAAAGAGCAGTACAGGTTTTTTTCGCTTGAAGCGCCTTTTTTATCAGCCATGAAATGCTTATGAAGATGTGCTTCGAATATTAACCGCGCTTGCTGATCACTTGATCAATCAAACCATATTCTTTGGATTCGTCTGCACTCAGGTAGTAATCGCGCTCGGTGTCGCGCTCGATCTTCTCAAGCGGTTGGCCGGTGCGCTCTGCCAAGATGCGGTTCAACTGGTCGCGGGTTTTCAAAATCTCACGGGCGTGAATTTCGATTTCCGTTGCTTGACCACGGGCACCGCCCAAAGGCTGGTGAATCATGACCTTGGAGTTGGGCAACGAGAAGCGTTTGCCCTTTTCGCCAGCGGTCAACAAGAACGCGCCCATGCTCGCAGCCATGCCAATGCACAACGTTGAAACATCGGGTTTGATGAAGTTCATGGTGTCGAAAATCGACATGCCAGCACTCACCGAACCGCCAGGAGAGTTGATGTAAAGCGAGATGTCCTTATCAGGGTTCTCGCTTTCCAGGAACAGCAACTGAGCAACCACCAAGTTGGCCGTTTGATCATTCACCTCACCCACCAAGAAAATCACGCGCTCTTTGAGCAAACGTGAATAGATGTCGTAAGACCGCTCGCCGCGGCCCGACTGCTCGATCACCATTGGGATCATGCCCAAGGCTTGTGTTTCCAGTGCGCTCATGTTGCTTCCTTGTGAACGAAGAAGGATCAGGCTTGACCCATCAATTCGTCGAACGATACCGCTTTGGCGGTGACTTTCGCTTTAGACAAGATGAAGTCAGTCACGTTGTTTTCAATGACGATGGCTTCAACTTCGCCCAAACGGCTCATGTCGCTGTAGTACCAACGTACCACATCCGTTGGCTTCTCATAGCTAGAAGCCAATTCTTCGATGTGTGCTTTGATCTGGTCAGGCGTTGCGTGCAACTCATTGGCACGAACCAAGTCAGCCACCACCAAGCCCATGCGCACACGCTTCTCAGCTTGTGGACGGAACACGTCATCAGGAATAGGCGCTTTGTCGGCGTCTTTGATGCCGCGTGCCTTCAAGTCAGCGCGAGCACCTTCGATCATGCGATCGACTTCCGCTTGCACGCTGGCCTTGGGCAAGTCGAGTTCAGCTTTGCTGACCAAGGCTTCCAAAGCGGCTTGCTTGTTGCGACCCAACAAACGGAATTTCACTTCACGCTCGAGGTTGTTTTTGATGTCAGCGCGCAGGCCAGCCACGGTCGCGTCAGCCACGCCCAAAGACTTGGCCAACTCATCCGTCACTTCGGGCATGTGTGCCGCTTCGACTTTGGTCAAGGTGACCAAGAAGTCGGCTTGTTTGCCTGCCACGTCTTTGCCGTGGTAGTCGGCGGGGAAGTTCAAGGGGAACGTCTTGCTTTCGCCAGACTTCATGCCGCGCACAGCATCTTCAAATTCTTTGAGCATCTGGCCTTCGCCGAGCAAGAACTGGAAGCCTTCGGCTTTGCCGCCTTGGAAGGTTTCGCCGTCGATCTTGCCTTCGAAGTCGATGGTCACGCGGTCGCTGTCTTGTGCAGCGCCGTCCAAACCACGCTGAGCAAAGGTGCGACGTTGCTTGCGCAAGATTTCGATCGTTTTGTCGATGGCCGCGTCCGTGACCTCAGCCGAAGCCTTTTCAACTTCAACGCTGGCCAAGTCGCCCAATTTCACTTCGGGATACACCTCGAACACAGCGTCAAAAGCCATTTGACCTTCGGGCGCGCCTTCTTTTTCGGTGATCGCAGGTTGGCCAGCCACGCGCAGCTTGGCTTCATTGGTCGCAGCAGCAAATGCCTCACCCACTTTGTCATTCATGACTTCGTAGTGGGTGGAGTAGCCATAGCGCTGAGCCACGATGTTCATCGGCACTTTGCCTGGACGGAAACCGTCAATCTTGACTTGGCGAGCCAAGCGCTTGAGGCGAACGTCCACCTCTTTAGCGATGACATCCACGGGCAACGTCAAGGTGATCTTGCGTTCCAGTTTTTCCAAAGTTTCAACGGTCACAGCCATGTGGTTTCTCCTAAATTGGCATGGTCAACAGCAGTCCCTTTGGACATGCTGTCAGAAAGAGTTGGTGCGCGGGGCGGGACTCGAACCCGCACATCCTTGCGGACGTCAGGACCTAAACCTGGTGCGTCTACCAATTTCGCCACCCGCGCGGGTTTTTCAAAACAACAACGGGCGGTCTCGAAAGACCACCCGCTTGAAATCGGTCAACCGCTGATTTTAGACGGCTTTTCCACCCGAAACCACGCCGCATACATGGCGGGCAGTGCCAACAGCGTCAACACGGTCGCGACGATCAAGCCGCCCATGATCGCAACGGCCATCGGCCCCCAAAACACGCTGCGTGTCAGCGGGATCATGGCCAACACCGCAGCAGCAGCTGTGAGCACGATCGGACGCAGGCGTCGCACCGCAGACTCCACAATCGCTTCCCATGCAGGGATCCCGTTGGCACGGTCTTGCTCGATTTGATCAATCAAGATGACCGAGTTGCGCTGAATCATGCCCATCAGTGCAATCACGCCCAACAAGGCCACGAAACCAAAGGGTCGGTCCAAGACCAACAAAGCCCCTGCAACGCCCGCCAAGCCCAAAGGCCCGGTCAAGAACACCAACACAGCGCGGCTGAAACTGTGCAGCTGCAACATCAGCAAGGTGAAGGTGATGAACAGCATCAAAGGCATGCCGGCTGAAATCGAGCTCGAGCCCTTGGCGCTCTCCTCCACCGCGCCCGCCACCTCAATGCGATAAACCGCAGAACCGCTTTGCGCCCATTGCGCCTCGAGTTTTTTCAGTTCGGGCAACAGCTGCTGGGTGACCGTGGCGCCTTGCAAGCCATCGATGATGTCGCTTTGTACCGTGATGGCGTATTCACGCCCTTCACGCCACATCACACCGGGCTCCCATGAAAACACGGGCTTGATGATTTGCGTTGCAGGAATCATGCGCCCCGAGGCGGTGGGCAGATAGGCGTTCGTCAAATCACTGATTGCATCGCGCTCTTCCAAGGGTTGACGCAACACGATGTCGATGAGTTTGTTGTCCTCGCGGAACTGCTCCACCGTCGAACCCACCAACAAGGTGCGCATGGCTTGCGCGATCGACTGACTGGTCACGCCCAAGGCACGGGCTTTGGCTTGATCGACTTCGAGTTTCACCACTTTCACGGGCTCGTTCCAGTTGTCGTTCACGCCACGTGTGACAGCGCTCGCGCGCATCACAGCTTTGACCTCGTCGGCCCGCTGACGCAACACCTGCGGGTCTGCCCCCATCACGCGAAACTGCACCGGATACGGCACGGGTGGGCCATTGGGCAAGAGCTTGACGCGTGCACGCGCCTCTGGGAACTCTTGCGCCAGCAAAGCCGGCAAGGTCACGCGCAGCGACTCACGCCGCTTCAAATCTGTCGGAATGACCATGATTTGCGACACGTTGGCTTGCGGAAAGACTTGGTCCAACGGCAAGTAAAAACGCGGCAAGCCCGAACCAATCCAAGAACTCACCGACTGAACACCCTCTTGCTTCAACAAGCGCTGCTCGACGGCTTGTGTGACGGTTTCGTTCACTTTGAACGAGGTGCCTTCAGGAAACCACAGGTCCACCAACACCTCAGGACGGCTGGAATCAGGGAAGAACTGCTGCTGCACCCGGCCCATGCCCACCAAGCCCAACACAAACAACAACACGGTGATGCCAATCGCCTTCCAGCGGTACTCCACACACCAAGTCACGGCGCGGCGAAAGTTGGCATAAAACGGCCCATCAAACAACTCGTGCTCGCCGCCTTGCTGGTCATGCGGTTTGACTTGCAAAAGCAAGGTGCCCAAATAAGGCACAAAGTAGACCGAGACCCACCAACTCAAAATCAGCGCAATCACTGTCACCGCAAAAATCGCGAAGGTGTATTCACCCACGGTGGACTTGGCAATGCCAATCGGTAAAAAGCCAGCCGCAGTGATCAGCGTGCCCGTCAACATCGGCATGGCGGTGACTTCATACGCAAAGGTGGCCGCGCGTACGCGGTCGTAGCCCTCTTCCATTTTGCGCACCATCATCTCCACCGCAATGATGGCGTCATCCACCAGCAAGCCCAGCGCAATGATGAGCGAGCCGAGTGAAATTTTGTGCAAGCCAATGCCCCAGTAATGCATGGCCAAAAACGTCATGGCCAACACCAAGGGAATGGTGATGGCCACCACCAAGCCGGGACGAATGTCAACATACCAACCAAAGCGCCCGCCTTTGTGCAGCCCCAACGCCACAAAGCTGACCACCAACACGATCAACACTGCTTCAATCAACACGCGCACAAATTCACCCACCGAGCGCGCCACGGCTTTGGGCTGGTCTTGTACCTGCGCCAAACTCACGCCAGCAGGTAATGTTTTTTCAATCCGGGCGGTTGCTTCTTGCAACGAGTGCCCCAGCTTGATGATGTCCCCGCCCTTGGCCATGGACACGCCCAACGCAATCACGGGCTTGCCTTGATGGTGAACCTTCACCGACGGCGGGTCGCTGTAGCCCCGTGTGACGTTGGCGATATCTCTCAACTTGAGCTGCTGACCCGAACTGCCACGAATCGGCATCGCGCGTAATTGGGCCGCTGTTTCGAATTGACCTTCAATGCGCACCTGCAACACGTCCAACGGCGACTGGATGGTGCCGGCGTTTTCCACGGCGTTTTCTTGCCCGAGTTGCGCCAACACCGCGCCCACATCGAGACCGAGCTGTGCCAAGCGTTTTTGCGGAATCTCAATGAAGATCTTTTCATCTTGCACGCCAAACAGCTCGACCTTGGCCACATCGGGCACCCGCAGCAACTGCTGACGCACATCATCGGCAAACAGCTTCACCTCGGCAGGGCTAAAGCCTGGTGCATCAAGGGCGTAAATCACCCCAAACACATCGCCAAACTCGTCGTTGAAAAACGGGCCTTGCACACCTTGCGGCAAGGTGTAGCGGATATCGTTGATTTTCTTGCGCACGGTGTACCAAACGTTTGGCACATCAGCGGGCTTGGATGAATCTTTGAGCTGAAAAATGATTTGCGATTCGCCGGGCTTGGAGTAGCTGCGAATCTTGTCGGCGTAAGGCACTTCTTGCAGCGTGCGTTCGAGCTTGTCCGTCACCTGCTCGGCGACTTGCTGCGCCGTTGCGCCCGGCCAATAGGTGCGAACCACCATGGCACGGAAGGTGAACGGTGGATCTTCGTCTTGGCCCAGCTGAAAGTACGCGGCCACGCCCAAGATCATCAACACCACCATCAAGTAGCGCGTGAGCGCCGGATGGTCCAGCGCCCATTTGGAGAGGTTGAAGTTGTCCATGCTCAGCTCATTTCTTTTCAGCAAAGACAGACACTTTTTGCCCAGGCGTCAACACATGCACACCCGACACCACCACCTGATCGCCGTTTTGCAAACCCGAGCTGACCACCGCATCGTTGCCTTCGGCGGTCTGGACCTCGACAGCTTGCGCTTTGACCGTCATGGTGCTGGGATCGAACACCCACACCGAAGTCGATCCAGCGTCAAAGCGCAAGGCACTGGTGGGTAATTTGATGCGCGCCACGCCCATCGCGGCAGGCGCAGGAAGGCTGACATTGACCGTCGAACCCAACACAACATCAGCACCTTGAGGCAGGGATGCTTTGACCAAAAAAGTACGGGTGATGGGATCGGCACTGGCAGACACATCGCGCACTTGGGCTTGCAAACGCTTGCCTGTGTTCCACAAACGAACGTCTAAATTGCCCCCCGTTTTCAGCAATGGCAATTTGTCCTCAGGCACAGAAAACACCACATCACGCGGACCATCCAAGGCCAACCGCACCACGGGCTGGCCAGCGGACACCACTTGACCGGGGTTGGCATCGACCGAGGTGATCACGCCTGCGGCATCTGCCAACAAGCGGGTGTAGCTCGACTGGTTGCCTTGCACATTGTTTTGCGCCTGCGCTTGTTGCCACTGGGCTTGTGCGGCTTTGAAGCCAGCTTCGCGCCGCTCCAACTCAGCGGCACTGATGAAGCCTTGGTCGCGTAAACCTTGGTAACGCTTGAGGTCAGCCGCGGCCAAATCACGGTTGGTTTGAGCCGCCACCATTTGTGCCGTGGCAGCGTCTGCTGCCAAACGGTAATCTTGTGCATCGATCTGCGCCAGCAATTGCCCAGCGCTCACGCGTTGGCCGACTTCGGCAGGACGGCTGATCAATTTGCCTGCCACGCGAAATCCCAGACTGGCTTCAATGCGGGCACGGACATCCCCCGAAAACTCCAAATTCAAGTCTGAAGCCGTAGCCCCCACGGTGACCAATTTGACGGCCCGAACAGGCTCTTGCGCGACCGGCGCTTTGCTGCAGGCCGTCAGCGCGGCGGCACACAAAACGACCGCATGTGCGCGGCCCCAAGAGCGATTTGTAGTGAAAAAAGAAGACAGCATGACGGACTCGATCGTTAATGACTCATTGGTTAGTAATGTAGCCGATCTTCAATTCCGAGTCGTGACCCAGGACACGCGACAATCGCCGCCACTTATGTCTGGCATTGAGCATTACGAAAATTTCCCTGTCGCCTCTTGGCTGTGTCCACCGCACTTGCGACCCGCCATCATGGCCCTGTACCACTTTGCACGTACAGCCGACGATTTGGCTGACGAAGGCGATGTACCCGCCCACCATCGCCTGAAAGACTTGAGTGAATTTCGCGCCGACCTGAACGCCGCTTTGAATGCCACGATCACCACGCAATCAACGAGCGTGCGTTGGCCTCGTGTGTTCACCGCGCTGGGCCATGTGGTGGCCCAGTACCAGCTGCCTCACAGTTTGCTGCACGACTTGCTGGACGCTTTTGAGCAAGATGTGATCTACACCAGCATCGGCAAGGGCTACCGCGACAGCGCTGAGTTACTTGACTACTGCCGCCGCTCCGCCAATCCCGTGGGGCGTTTGCTGCTGCATTTGTATGGCGTGCAAGACGACGCCTCCTTGGCGCAAAGCGATGCGATTTGCACTGCGTTACAGCTGATCAACTTTTGGCAAGACCGCAGCGGCGATCTCGAACGCGGTCGCAACTATTTGCCCGAGGGCCGCAGCTTGCTCGAGGAACTTGGCTTTGCGCGCGCCTTGATGATGCAGGGCGCACCGCTCGTTCACCAGGTTGCGGGCCGCGCAGGTTGGGAGCTGCGCGCGGTGGTGCAAGGGGGTTTGCGCATTTTGGACAAGCTCGATGCGCAACACGCAGGCCATGCCCAAGAACCCTCTGCCTGGCCTCGCCCAACGCTCCATCAGCTTGACGTTGTGCGCGTGCTCTGGCGCATCCTTTGGATGTGACAGCCACGAAGCGCTGGCACCCTGATAATCGCTCACACATGACACCCCAAGACTACGTTCAACAAAAAGCCGCCTCCTCGGGCAGCAGTTTTTATTACGCTTTTTTGTTTCTCCCACCGCAGCGACGTGCGGCCATCACGGCCTTTTATGCGTTTTGCCGCGAAGTCGACGATGTGGTGGACGAAGTCTCGGACCCTGGTGTCGCCAGCTCTAAATTGGCGTGGTGGCACAACGAAGTTCGTCAAGCCTTTGCAGGTCAACCCAACCACCCGGTCATGCAAGCACTCGCCCCGCTGTGCCCTGAGTTTGGCATCGAAGCGTCAGCCTTGCAGTCGGTGATTGAAGGCTGCGAGATGGACTTGACCCAAACCCGCTATCTGGACTATCCCAACCTCACCCGCTACTGCCATTTGGTTGCAGGCGTGGTGGGCGAAGTCTCGGCCCGCATCTTTGGTCAAACCGATGCAGCCACCACCGCTTATGCCCACAAACTGGGACAAGCGTTTCAACTCACCAACATCATCCGTGATGTCGGCGAAGACGCCTTGCGTGGCCGCATTTATTTGCCTGTGGCTGAGCTACAGCAGTTCGACGTCAAAGCCCATGAGGTGTTGAACCGATTGGACTCCGATCGCTTTCAAGCGCTGATGCAATTTCAAGCTGCGCGTGCCCATGCCTTGTATGACGATGCGTTGGCCTTGTTGCCTGCTGCAGACTTGCGCAATCAAAAACCTGGCTTGATGATGGCCAGCATCTACCGCACGTTGCTGCGTGAAATTGAAGCGCAAAAATTTCCGGTGCTCACCCAGCGGGTGGCACTCACGCCGCTGCGCAAACTTTGGCTGGCTTGGAAGATGCAAGCCCTCGGTCGCTTCTGACGTCAGGGCGTGGCCTTGCGACACATCACCATCGTTGGCGCAGGTTGGGCCGGCTTATCGGCCGCAGTGGCAGCTATTCAACAAGGCTGGCAAGTCACGCTGTACGAAGCTGCCACAACCCCTGGCGGACGCGCGCGCGCGCTGGATCAAACCTTTGCAAACCGGGCGTTGGATAACGGTCAACACATCTTGATTGGTGCTTACCGCGAGACCTTGCAACTCATGCGCACCGTCGGCGTCCATCCTGAGCAGATGCTTCAACGCGTGCCGCTGGACCTACGCGACGCACAAGACCAGGGTTTGCAACTGCCCGCTTGGCCTGCGCCGCTGAATGTCTTGGCCGGCATCGCTTGGGCGCGCGGTTGGACATGGCATGACAAAACACGCTTGCTCACGGCCTGCTGGCACTGGCGGCGCATGAAGTTTGACTGCGATGCCGATTGGACCGTGATGGATTTGAGCCAACACGCTGCGCTGACCGATCGCGTGATGATGCAGCTGATCGAACCGCTGTGCCTGTCCGCGCTCAACACCCCCATGCACCAAGCCAGCGCACGTGTTTTTCTGCGCGTTTTGCACGATGCACTGCTGGGAGGCCCAGGCAGCTCAGACCTGTTGATTCCACGTGCCGACTTAGGGCAGCTCTTCCCCCACGCGTGTGTGGCGTGGCTTCAAGCCCATGGCGCCGAGGTTCGCATGGGCCAGCGACTCCGCGCACAAGACATCGATCCGCAGCGCGCACAAGGCGATATCAACCACGCATGGTTGCTGGCCTGTCCATCGTGGGAGGCTGCTCGCTTGGTGACACACCTTCAACCCGATTGGGCCCAACACGCCAACGCGCTGCCGCAAGAAGCGATTGCCACGGTGTATCTGCACGCCACAGATCCCCACTTTGAAGGCTTGGGCCGACCCATGGTTGCCCTGCACAGCCACGCACAAGCCCCTGCGCAATTTGTGTTTGATCGCGGTGCGCTGAACGGCCAAGCCCGGCTGCTGGCTGCGGTGGTCAGTGCCAGCCAAGGCACACGCGAAGCCATCGCAGAGCAAGTGCGTGCGCAAGTGGCGCAACAACTCGGACTGTCGTCGTTGGACGTGGTGCAAACCGTGGTCGAAAAACGCGCCACGTTCGCGTGCACACCTGGACTGCGCAGACCTGAGGCACGGATCACCTCGCAAGTTTGGGCCTGCGGCGACTACCTGACAGGCCCCTACCCGTCGACGCTGGAAGGCGCCGTGCGTTCAGGCCAACAAGTGATCGCACAAATCCGCGATGTGGCTCACGGTGAAGGGCTGCGGCTCGGCGTGTGACCACGCGTGGTTGTCGGGGTTGACCCACACCGCTTGCATCCCGGCCTTCAAGGCACCAACGGCATCGGCCAAGGCATCATCCCCCACGTGTAAGACAGCCTCCGGCGCAATAGAAAGACGCTGCGCCGCCGCATGGAAAATCCGGGGATCAGGCTTGGCCACCCCCGTGTCAAACGCACTCACCGAAGCTTGAAAGTGCACACCCGCCGCCGTTCGAAACACATCGGCATTGCCGTTGGACACGGCCACCAGCGGATAGCGCGCCGCCAAACGTGCCAGCGCCTCGTGCGCGCCATCGAACAAGGTCACCTGCTGACGCGCTTGAAAAAACACAGCAAACGCCGCTTCGGCCAAATGCGGATCATCACCGGCCCGGCGCAGGCTTTCGCGAATGGCCTCTTGACGTAGAAAACTCAAGTCGTGCAAGCGATCAGCATGCAGCGCTTGAACATGCGCGCGAACCTCATGCTTGACGTCCATGGGTTCGCAATAGCGCGCGGTTTGAGGGGCATTCGCCAGCAGCCAATCGTGCAAGGTTTTTTCTGCATGCCGAATGGTGGGCCACACAGGCCACAAGGTGTCATCCAGATCAAGGGTTATGGCTTGGATTTTTGAAAGGTTGAGCATCACTGGGCGAGAATACAGCATGCTGTTCAAACCCACATTCTCCAAAGAGCCATCCTTTCAACACGGACAAGCACCGCGCACTGCCGTGCTGCTGTGCAACCTTGGCACCCCTGATGCGCCCACCGCTGATGCATTGCGTCGCTACTTGGCAGAGTTTTTGGGTGACCACCGTGTGGTCGAAATTCCTCGCCTGATTTGGTTGGCCATCTTGCACGGCATCATCTTGCGCGTGCGTCCTGCCAAGTCGGCCCAAAAATACGCCAGCATTTGGACCGAGCAAGGCTCTCCCCTGAAAGTGTGGACCGAACGTCAAGCCCAAGCGCTGCAGCAGGCATTTGATGCCAGCGGCGAAGCCGTGACCGTGCGCTACGCAATGCGCTACGGCAACCCCAGCATGCCCTCACAACTCGACGCACTCAAGGCCGAAGGCTTCACACGCATCTTGGTGTTGCCCGCCTACCCCCAATACTCGGGTACCACCACCGCCAGCGTACTCGACGCGGTCTACAGCTGGGGCCTGCGCACGCGTCTGTTGCCTGAGTTCCGTTTCATCAACCACTACCACGACCACCCCGCCTACATCCAAGCGTTGGCTGAGCGGGTTCGCGCGCACTGGGCGGTCCACGGTCAGGGTGAGCGCTTGGTGATGAGTTTTCATGGCGTGCCCGAGCGCACCCTGCATTTGGGCGATCCTTACCACTGCGAGTGCTACAAAACAGCACGTTTGCTGGGCGAGTCACTGAGCTTGAGCAAGTCGCAATACATGGTCACCTTCCAATCCCGGTTTGGCAAAGCGAAGTGGTTGGAGCCCTATACCGAGCCCACGTTGATCGCCCTCGCCGAGCAAGGCGTGAAACGCGTGGATTTGATCTGCCCAGGCTTTACCAGCGATTGCCTAGAGACCTTGGAAGAAATTGCACAAGAAGCGCAAGAGGCTTACCTGCACGCAGGTGGTGAGCAGTTTCATTACATTCCCTGCCTCAACGACAGCGAGGCATGGATCCAAGGCATGCACGCCCTCACGCGTGAACACATGGGCGGTTGGTCTTTGCAAGCAGCCAACCCCAGCGCACTGCAAACCAGCCGCGAAGAAGCGCTGGCCTTGGGTGCGCCGCGGTAAAACAGGTCTGAGAAATTAAAGAGGTTTGCTTGCCGCTGATGCGGCAGGTGCCGGCGCAGCATTGGCCGGTTTAGCCACCACCGCCGCAGACGATGCAGCGGTTGACGCAGAAGCCGGTGAAGAGGCAGCCACAGGTTTTTGTGCTTGGGATGCAACAGGTGCCACTGCTTCTGCAGCAACAGCATCAGAGGCCGCTTGAGCGGCTGTGGCATCTGCCGAGATGTTTTGCAAGGGTGGAACGGGCTCAGTCACAACCTCGGGTTCAGGTCGCATCCATGCAGCCACAGCCAAGGCCGCCGCAAACAAAGCCGTCAAAGCCCAAACAGGCGTTTTTGATTTTTCAGAGATGTCAGAGGCATCAGCCATCGGCTGAGACGCTGCAAACGCGTCTGCATCGGCAGCAGTCGCAAGCGGCTCGGCTGGCATGGAAGGCGCTGCAGCGGGAACGGAAGTATCGACAACAGCAGACGGCTCACTCACCGCATCGGGCAGTACTTGTGGCTCCACCACCGCGGGCACAAACACCTCTTCGGGTTGCATGCCCAACAGGGCGCCGACTTTTTTGGCCGATGTCCATTTGACGGTTTCGCTGTAGAAAGCGCTTGCACCGCCCTCTTCGAGCTGGCGAATTTGTTTGACGGACATGCATGCACGCGTCGCCAAATCGCTCAAAGCCCATCCACGCGTTTCGCGGCGCAAACGCAGCAATTCACCGTTGATGATTGGAAGTTCTTGACTCATGGCTGGGCGCCGTCTGGTCGAAACACTTACTTGACCAACAAGAGCTCACCCTTGATAGAAGCGCCCTTTTGAACTGACAGCGTTTGGTACACCACATGGCCATCGACCGAGGCCGATGAAGTCACGATCAACTCATTGCATGTCGCCGTGCCAGAGAACTTGCCTTTGATGTGCAAGCTGCTGCAAGTCACCACACCTTCGACTTGACCGCGAGCACCAATGGTCAGCTCGTCAACTTGAATTTGGCCGTTCAAGGAACCTTCCACATGGATGGCGCCTTTGGCAGCAATCTCACCACGGAAGGAGAAACCTTCGCTCAAAATCGAAGGCTTGTTGGCGGTGGCGGAGATCATGTCCATCATGCTGTTTCGCTGTGTAGGTGCAGAGACTGCGGGAGGGGGAGAAACTTGCGTATCTTCCTGCACGTTGTCTTCAACGTCAGGACCAGAAACGGTCTCAGCGAGGAGATTAGTGTTGCTGGTTTTGGATTTGTTGAACATATTGTGCCGTCCGAATAACTTTTTGAGGATTGACTGGGTATCCGCCGATCAGGATTTCCAAGTGAAGGTGTTTACCTGTCGAAGAAGCACCTGTGCTGCCGATGTTACCCAGCACAGATTCATTGGTGACTTTATCGCCGACCTTGACTGCCATATTCGCCAAATGCGCATACAGAGACTCCACACCATTGGTGTGACGGACGACCACCGTGTTGCCGTATTGCGCATGGAACTGCGCCAACACCACCACACCGGGTTTGACAGGATGCACTTTTTCGTCACCCGTCTCGCTCAGCAAATCCAAGCCCGTGTGGAAATGGGTTTGCCCCGTGATTGGATGACGGCGCACACCAAAGTCAGAGGTGACGCTGAAATTAGGAACCGGCATCACGCTGGGCAAGGCATACAACACCTCGCGCAAACCACGGTTGGTGGACAGCTCATCGGCCACCTTGCCACGCAACAGCGGGTTGCCCTTGACGTCGTCTTCTAAGTTGAAGCCACCGTTCGCTGCGTTTTGTTGAATGATTTTGACGATCTTCTCGGTCAAGCCCGATGACTCGAGCTGCGATTTCATCGTCACGTTTTCTTGCGACACCGCCACCATGGACGTGTCCACAAAACGGCGAATGCTCATGTCGCGGTCGCGAATGGTTTGCGCCAACGCCACCATTTGCTCATCACTCATGGACAAGCGCTCACCACCTTCGGCGTCAGAAGCGCTGCTCAACAAAGCACGGTAAACCTCTTCGTGGGAGCGCTCCAGCTTGGCACGACTGATCATCAAGCTCGTGCTCGTCACCACCAGGACCACAATCGCCACCAACATGGCACCTGCGGTCATGATCCCGCCTCGAACCAAGAAGCGCTGCACGCGCGCGCTCAGGTTGAAGTAATGCAGGTCGCCGTTTTGTTCCAAGATGATGCGTGCATCCTCATACTGACGCGTCCAACCATCGGACACCAGTCCGGGCAACAGACGCGCACTCGTGAGAAGTCGGCGAAACAACATATATCAGCGCTGGGTTTTAAACCGCAGAGGCGGCGCCACCCAAGTGCAGCGTAGGACCGTCCACACCTTGGCTCAAGGTGCCTTCGATTTCGCCACCTTTTTCGATCTCGATTTCAGAGTACTGAACCTTGCCAGCGATCTTGCCGGTCGAGCGAACGATCAGGCTTTTCTCGCTGATGATGGTGTTATGGAGTTGTCCACGCACATCGATGACTTTGGCAGAAACGCGACCGGTGATCTTGCCAGTTGGGCCGATCAAGACCTCTTCTGCTGTCAAATCACCCTCAATAACGCCATTGATGATGGCTTTTGACGGCACCGTGAAAGTACCTTTCACGACAACGCCGTCACCAATAACAACACTTTCAAGCGAATCTGATTGATTGGACATATAAAACTCCTTATCCCAAATTTTAGCAATAAAACCACCAAAAACCACATATTCTTGGCTTTAGCATTGTTTATTTAAGATAAAAAATCAAGTCAACGCAACCACTTAGCGTGACTTTTGAAAGTCAGACTTAAATTCAGATTTATTTAAAACCTTAAATATCTAAAATTAAAAGCGGCGATTTCGACCTGGAACAGCAAGGTGTGAACTGGTCGTTGGCCGCCTGCTCTTCAGGCGTGAGGTACATGTCTTTGTGGTCCGGAATCCCCTCGAGCACACGCGTCAAGCAAGTGCCGCACACGCCTTGCTCACAGGCAATCGGCACATCGACCCCCGCTTGTTGCAAGACTTGCACGACTGTTTTGTCGGCGGGCACCTGAATTTCTTGACCCGTACTGGCGATCTTGACGGTGAACGCTGCATCTGACGCCAAATGCACAACTTCGGCACCGAAAAACTCGAAATGCAATTGCGCTTCGGGCCATCCCGCAGCACGGGCTGTTGACAACACAGCGTCCATGAACCCCTTGGGACCGCACACGTAGACATGCACGCCCGCCTCGGGATGCTTGAGTAAGGCCATCACATCAAACGCGGGTTGCTCGGGGCTGTCGTCCCAGTGGCCATGCACCTGCGCCGCGAATGGGGCATCCGCCATGTGTTGTATAAAAGCTGCACGCGACTTTGAACGTGCGCAGTAATGCAGATCAAACGCTGCGCCCTGCACACTCAGTTGCTCGGCCATGGCCAGCAAGGGCGTCACGCCAATCCCCCCCGCCAACAACAGATGACGTTTGGCATCGCTCGCCAAGGGAAAGTGGTTCTTGGGCACGCTGATGTGCAAGGTGTCACCTTCTTTCACCAAGGCATGCACAGCTTCAGAGCCGCCCCGTGAGGCGGGGTCTCGCAGCACCGCAATCACATAACGATGCGCTTGCGAGGGGTTGTTGCACAAGGAGTATTGACGCGTCAAGCCACCGGGCAACTGCACATCGATGTGCGAACCTGCTGTGAACGCGGGCAAGGCAGCGCCCGAAGGCAAAACAAGCTCCAAAGAACAAATACCGTCGGCCTCTGTTTGTTTGCGCGCCACACGCACGAGCAAGTGGGCATCAGTCATGCGCGACCTCTTGCTCTTGGGACAGCAAACGCTCAATCACGCGACGAGACTGAACGCCTCCCGCATCAATGTTGAGCTTGAGCAACTCGCGCGTGGGATGGGCCAGCAAGTTCTTTTGCTGCAACTCCAACATGTCCAAATCTTCCGCAAAGATCTTGCCCTGGCCTTCTTGAATGCTCTGTGTCAGCGCCGTATCTTGCGGTTGGAATTTGCGCGCCATGCCCCAGAAATACCAAATCGATGTTTCGGTTTCAGGCGTGATGAAGTCCACCACCACGCTGTACGCCTTCGCGTCATCAGGGGCGTGATAACCGCCTTTGCCGGCGTGCGCGACACCAACTTCAATCATCACGTGGCTGGGCGGGGTGAAGTGGCAAATTTGCCAACGATCCACGGGCACATCGTCGGCCAAGTTGTTGCCGCGCAGAGCCATCTTCCAAAACGGTGGCGCTGAGATGTTTTCCATGAAACGGCTGGTGGTCACATGGTCTCCGTCCACCTTGGTCGTGCTAGGACTTTCATCAATTTCTTTTTGGCCAATGCTGCTCGAATGCACATAGGTCTCGTGCGTCAAGTCCATCAAGTTATCGATCATCAAGCGGTAGTCGCAGTTGATGTGATACAGCCCACCGCCATAGGCCCAAGCGGGGTTGTCGAAGAAGTCAAAGGTCGGTATCAAGGCTTCATCGGCCTTGTCGGCTTGGCCGGGCCACACCCACACAAAGCCATAGCGCTCCACGGTAGGGAACGCACGAATCGCAGGAAAGCCACGCACACGTTGACCGGGCATAGACACGGTTTTACCGTCGCATCCCATCTCCAAGCCGTGATAGCCACAGACCAACTTGCCTTCGCACACAAAACCCAAAGACAAGGGGGCACCACGGTGGGGGCAGAAGTCTTCCAACGCCACGGCTTTGCCGCCCTCGCCTTTGTAAAACACCATGCGCTCGCCGCAAATCGTGCGCCCCAAAGGCTTGACCTCAAAGTCTTCAGGCTTGCATGCCACGTACCAGGTATTTTTTAAAAACATACAGATCCCCTCAAAGATTTACAACACGCGGGCCACGCCCAGCAATTGATCCAGCAGGTCGGGCGCATCGCGCAGCGCCGTTGCCAGTCCACGATGCACCACCGTGCCGTGGTCCAGCACCAGGGCTTGATGGCTGATGGCCAAGATGGCTTGTGGGTGCTGCTCAACAATGATGGCCGACAGCCCTTCTTCGCGGGTGATGCGCGCAATGGCACGCAACAGCTCTTGCACGATGATGGGCGCCAAGCCTTCTAACGGCTCGTCCAGCAGCAAGATGCGCGGATTGAGCACCAAGGCGCGTCCCACAGCCAGCATTTGCTGCTCGCCTCCTGAGAGTTGCGTGCCCAAATTGTTTTTGCGCTCGGCCAGGCGCGGGAACATCTCGTACACACGCGCAGGCGTCCAGGGGTTTTGCTTTCTGTCCGCACGAGAAGGCTGCGCCACCGCCGTGAGGTTCTCGTCCACCGTGAGTGATTTGAAAATACACCGCTCTTGCGGCACCCAACCAATGCCCGCATGGGCACGCTCGTGCGAAGGCATGCCGTGCAAGGCCACACCATGCAAATGAATGCGACCACCGTGCTGACGCGTGGCGCCGGCCAAGGTGTCCATCAAAGTGGTTTTGCCTGTGCCATTGCGCCCCAAGAGCGCCAAGGTTTCGCCTTCAGCGAGCGAAAAGCTCACGTCGTTCAACACCACGGCTTCGCCGTAGCCAGCACTCAGATGTTCAACCTGCAACAAATCAGACATGCGCGTCCTCCCCATGACCGAGGTACACCGCTTTGACTTGCGGGTCTTGCGCAATGTGCTGCGGCGTGCCTTCGGTCAATACTGCGCCATTGACCAACACGGTGATGCGGTCGGCAAACTCAAACACCAAATCCATGTCGTGCTCAATCAACACCACGGATACATCAGCAGGCAAGGCCGACACGGTTTGCAACAGCTCTTCGCGTTCACCTGCAGGCACACCGGCCACAGGCTCGTCCAACAGCAACACGCGGGGCTCGCAGGCAAGTGCAATCGCCATCTCCAGCAAGCGGCGTTTGCCGTAGGCCAAATGTTCGGTGCGTTGGTTCATCACATCGGTGAGGCGAAATTGAGCCAACAATTCCTCGCAGCGTGCCACCACCGCCGTGTCTTGTCCTAAAGCCTGCCACCAACGACGACCCAATCCACGGTGCTGTGACACCACCATGGCCAAGGTTTCCAACGGTGTCATGCTGTTGAACAGCTGGTTGATTTGAAAGGTGCGCACCAACCCCCGACGCACACGCGCATGCGGTGCGAGTTGTGTGATGTCTTGCCCCTCCAACACGATGCGGCCCTCCGTCGGCGGGAGCACGCCTGTCATCAAATTAATGAGGGTGGTTTTGCCCGCCCCGTTGGGCCCAATCAATGCGTGACGTGCGCCTTGCGCGATGTTGAGCGTCACATCATCGGTGGCGGTGATGCCACCAAAGCGTTTCACCAAACCTTGGGTTTGGAGCACATAGTTGGTCGAGCTCATGCGCGCCACCATGTCCAAGGTTTGAGCAATCGCTCACGACCCACCATGACGAGCACCACCAAAAAGAGTCCCATCCAAAACGTCCAATATTGCGGGGTGATGCCAGAGATCACGTCGTGCATCAGCTTGAACACAATCGCACCCGCGACGCCCCCATAGAGCCAACCCACGCCGCCGATGACCAACATCAGCATCACATCGGCGGAACGGTCCAACGCAAACACATCCAAAGAGGCAAATCCAGTGGTTTGCGCCATCAAGGCACCGGCTGCGCCGGCCACACCGGCGGCTACCGTGTAGACCACCGCCAAGCGTGCATGGACTGGAATGCCAATGGCCATGGCACGCAAACGGTTGTCACGCACGGCCATCAAGGTCGCCCCCAACGGGGAATGCACCAAACGACGCGCCAGCATGAAGCACAGGCACAGCACACTCAGTGAGTACCAGGCTGCAACCTGTCCCATCAAGTCGAATTCAAAGCGCCCCAACACCGGCCCCATGACCACGCCTTGCAAACCATCGGAACCACCGGTCAATCCATCGAGCTTGTTGGCAAGCTCATACAAGATGAGGGCCATGCCCAAAGTAACCATCAAACGCGTGAGGTCTGAGCCTCGCAAAATCGTGGTGGAACACAAGGCGCCCAAGAGCGTGGCCGCCAAGGTGCCCACCAACAATCCCACCAACGGATCAGGTATGACCCATTTGGCAAACAACGCTGCCGAGTAAGCACCAAAGCCCAAGAAAGCGGCATGGCCCAAGGACACGATGCCGGTGTAACCCAACACCAAATCCAAGGACACGGCGAACAAGGCCACGATGGCAATCTCGTTGATGATCAATGCATGTTGTTGCGCGATCCAGGGCGATGCCAAGGCGAGCAGCCAAAAAATAGGCTCCCACACTTTCATGCGCGATGCGCTCAACACGCTCTGCTGCGCAAGGGAAACAACCGGCTTCATGACTTGCCTCCTTGACGCACAAACAGGCCTTGCGGACGCCAAATCAAAATCGCCAACATCAGCGAATACACAATGAACGCACCCAACTTAGGCACGTAATATTTACCCGCCACATCGGCCACACCCAGCAAGAGCGCAGCCAACAAAGGCCCGGTAATGGACGAGGTGCCACCCACCGCCACCACGATCAAGAAATACACCATGAACTTGAGCGGAAACGTGGGATCCAGTCCTAAGACCTCCGCACCCAAAGCGCCACCCAAACCCGCCAAACCCGAGCCCACGGCAAAGGTGGCCGCAAACACCACGTTGACGTTGATGCCTAAACCTGACGCCACGCGTGGGTCGTCCACACTGGCGCGCAGTCGGCTGCCAAAGCGCGTGGCGGACAGCACATATTGCAAACCCACCGTCAACGCAGCGCACACAGCGATGATGAACAAACGGTAGTGCCCCATGCCCAAAGACCAAGGCTGGCCGTCCCACAACTCGGTGCGACCTTTGAGCCATTCAGGCAGTTGCATGATTTGCTGCTGCGACCCCACGAAGTAATCCACCGAAGCCACCGCCATGAAGGCCAGACCAATCGAAAACAACACTTGGTCCAAATGCGGCTTGCGGTACATCGATCGGTACAAGGTGCGCTCTAAAACCGCACCCAGCAAAGCTGTGCCCACAAACGCCAAAGGCAAACACACCAAGAACGGCACTTCATAGCGCTGCATCAGCACCACGGTGAGGTAGCCCCCCACCATGGCAAAGGCGCCGTGCGCGAGGTTGATGAAATTCATCAACCCCATCGTCACGGACAGCCCGACCGCCAAGATAAAAAGCAGCATGCCGTAGGCAATGCCATCAAACAGAATGGTCACTTGGTTTTACCTGGATCTTTGACGTCTTTGAGGGTGGAGAACTCTTGGTTGTAGAGTTGGCCGCCCACTCGCTCCACCTTGCGGATGTAGATGTTGTGCACCACGTCACGTGTTTGTGCATCGATGAACATGGGGCCACGGGGGCTTTCAAAAATCTGGCCCTTCATGGCGGTCAACAAGGCTTCACCGCTGCCGCCTTTGGTGGCTTTGGCCGCTTCGTAAATCACGCGCATGCCGTCGTAACCACCCACGGCCATGAAGTTGGGGCGTAAACCGGCGTTGGCTTTTTCAAATGCCGCCACGAACTTTTTGTTCGCGGGTGAGTTGTGTGAGGTGGAGTAATGGTGCGAAGTCACCACGCCCAAGGCCACATCGCCCATGCTGTTCAAGATGTCGTCATCGGTGATGTCACCTGTGCCGATCAAGCGGATACCGGCTTTGTCCATGCCACGCTCGGCAAACTGCTTCATCAACGCAGCGCCAGCACCAGAGGGCACGAACACATACAAAGCGTCAGGCTTCAAGTCACGCACTTTTTGCAAGAACGGTGCGAAATCTGGGTTGCGCATGGGGACGCGCAAAGTCTCGATCACTTGGCCGCCGTTGAAGGTGAAGCGGTCTTTGAAATACTTTTCAGCATCGATGCCTGGACCGTAATCCGCCACCAAGGACACCACTTTTTTGATGCCGTTGTTGGGCGCCCAATCGGCAATCCCCACCGCGGCTTGCGGCAGTGTGAAGCTGGTGCGAATGATGTAGGGCGATGCCTCGGTGATGCTCGAAGTGGCCGCAGCCATCACCACCAGCGGCGTTTTGCTTTGGGTCGCAATCGGCGCAGTTGCCAAGGCCAATGGTGTGAGGCCAAAACCGGCCAGCACATTGACCTTGTCGTTGACCACCAACTCTTGCGCAATGCGCTTGGTCACATCAGGTGCGCTGGTGTCGTCCTTGACGATCAGCTCCACTTTCTTGCCGGCCACGGTGTCACCGTTTTGGGCAATGTAGAGGCGAGCGGCTGCTTCAATTTGTTTGCCCGTCGAGGCAAAGGGACCTGTCATGGGCAAGATCAAACCAATCTTGAATTTGTCTTGCGCCATCGCGCTGCCCACGCAAGCCACCATGGCCGCTGAGGCAACGGTGCGAATGAAGAAACGTTTGTCCATCTCTGTCTCCTTAAAAAATCAATGCGGTTGTTGAATCAATCGGCCACCGGGCACTGCATCGGGGCGGCGCACGGCTTCTCTTAAATTGCGTTCGGCCAAACGCGAATGCTCGCGCATGATGGCATCTGCACGTGCGCCCTCGCGACGTTCGATGGCATCCAAAACTTGTCGGTGTTGATCTTGGGCCACGATCAACATATCGCGCGCCTGTGGCGTGTTGGCCTGCGCCAGCACAAAACCCGAAGGGGAGGCAAAAGGCATGCTGGCGACGCGCTCAAGCTCACGGGTCAGCACAGCGCTGCCACTGAGCTCACCCAACATGTGGTGAAACTGTCGGTTGAGCACCACGTAGCGCGAAAAAGCAGCGTCATCCAAGGTGGGGGCGGCGAGCACGGCATCGATGTCGTCTAAACACGCGTGGGCTTGCGCCAACAAAGCCGGGGCTACGCCCTGCTGTGCGGCAGATTGCGCCGCCAAACCTTCGATGGTGCCGCGCAGGGCAATGGCATCGGCCACATCGCGCTCGGAAAACGTGCGCACCGCATAACCACCGCTGGGCCAAGCTTGCAACAAGCCTTCTTGTTCCAAGCGCATCAGGGCCGCGCGAATGGGCGTGCGCGACACACCCAGCTTTTCGGCCACAGCCAATTCAGTGATGCGCGCACCCGGCGCCAAACCACCGGCCAAGATCAACTCGCGCAATTTGAGTTGAACTTTGACTACATGCGAGCCACCGTCATCATGAGGGTCGGCCGCTTGCGAAATCAGGGGATGGATAGACGCCATGGCTCAAAATTGTATACATTGAATCGAATAATCAAAGATTTATTGACCTAAATCAGGGTTTTCACTTGATTTATGTATACATCGAGTCCAGCAAATGACAGGGTGTGGGCCCTGCCAGTTCTGTGCTTTCAGGATTCTGCGATGATCGCCAAAATTCATTGGTTTGTATGACAACTTCTTTTTCTCCTGTGGTGTCGGCGGATCGTTTATCGGTCCAAGTGGCGCAGCGCTTGGCGAATGAAATTCGCGAAGGTCGACTTTCGCCTGGCGACAAACTCCCTACTGAAGCCCAACTGGTGGAGCAGTTTCAAGTCAGCCGCACGGTGGTGCGCGAAGCCCTCTCGCGCTTGAAGTCACTCGGCTTGGTGGCGTCGCGTCAAGGCAGCGGTGTTTATGTGGACCAAAGCGCGGCGTTTGAACCGCTGAACTTCGATGCCCGCCATGCTGCGTCGCGTGAAGCAGTGATTCACATCGTTGAAGTACGCCGTGCCTTGGAAGCCGAATGCGCACAACTGGCCGCCGAAAAACGCACAGCCGCCGATTTACGTGGCATCCAACAAGCCCTCAAGGCCCTCGACGTGGCAGTTCAAAAAGGGGAAGAAGGTGTGGAAGAAGACGTGCAATTTCACCGGGCCATTGCCAAGGCCGCAGGCAATCCGTTTCTCATCCGCACCTTGGATTATTTGGCGCAATTCCTGCGCGGCGGCACACGCGTGACACGTGCCAACGAAGCACGCCGACTCGACTTTGCCAATGCCGTGCGACAAGAACACCATGCCATCGTGCAAGCCATCGCCGAAGGCAACGGCAAAAAGGCCCACCGTGCAGCCACCCTGCACATGCAGCACGCAGCAAAACGCATCCAACAAGCCGACAGCAGCTTTTGGACCCAAGAAGGCGGCGCATTGGCCCAGCCTCTGGTGAAGTCAAATCTCGGGTAAACCCTGAACTCCTGAGGCCTTCAAGCCCTCATAAGTTGTATGACAATCACACCAATTCAACGGTAACACCTATGCAAAAAACAGCTCTCAACATTGGTCTCATCGGTCTTGGCGCCATGGGCAGCGGCATGGCCGCCTCTTTGCGTCGTGCAGGTCACAACTTGCATGTGTTTGATGTGCGTGCCGAGGTTGCGCAAGCATTTGCCACACAAGGCGGCAAGGCCTGCGCCAGCATCGCCGAACTCGGCGCGGCTTGCGATGTGGTCGTGTCCGTGGTGGTGAATGCTGCACAAACCGAAGAAGTGTTGTTTGGCAAAAATGCCGATGGCACAGGCTGCGCCTCCAGCATGAAGCCGGGCAGCGTGTTTGTGATGTGCTCCACCGTGGACCCCAATTGGTCAGTCGCATTGGAAGCACGTCTTGAAAAGCTAGGTCTCTTGTATGTAGACGCACCCATCTCGGGCGGCGCAGCCAAAGCCGCCAGCGGTGAAATGACCATGATGACGGCCGCCAAGCCTGAGGCGTATGCCAAGTGCGAACAAGCGCTCAACGACATGGCCGGCAAGGTCTACAAGCTCGGCGACAACGCGGGCGCAGGCAGCAAGGTCAAGATCATCAACCAATTGCTGGCGGGCGTGCACATTGCAGCCGCGGCTGAAGCCATGGCTCTGGGTTTGCGCGAAGGCGTTCCCCCAGAGGCTTTGTACGAAGTCATCACGCACAGCGCAGGCAACAGCTGGATGTTTGAAAACCGCATGGCCCACGTGCTTGCGGGCGATTACACCCCGCTGTCCGCCGTCGACATTTTTGTCAAAGACTTAGGGCTGGTGCTCGACGTGGCCCGCGCCAGCAAATTCCCACTGCCGCTCTCAAGCACCGCCCATCAAATGTTCATGCAAGCATCGACCGCAGGTTTTGCCCGCGAAGACGACAGCGCGGTGATCAAAATTTTCCCTGGCATCGAACTGCCCACAAAGTCTTAAAGGCGTCAGTCTTTGGCTAATGTGTCGCTCAAATGCGGTACAAAGCGCGGTTTACAAAATTTTTAATGGAGATTCACATGAAAAAATCACTCATCGCCTTGAGCTTGCTGGCTGCCGGCATCACTGGCGTGCAAGCACAGACCATCCTGAAAATCGGATATGCCACCACACAAGCCTCCCACTACGGTGTGGGCAGCACTGCCTTTTGCGACGAAGTCGAAAAAGGCACACAAGGCCGCTACAAGTGCCAACAGTTCCCCAGCAGTGCTTTGGGCGGCGAACGCGAAATGATCGAAGCCGTACAACTGGGCACGCTTGATTTGGTGAACACGTCCACAGGCCCCGTCGGTAACTTCGTCCCTGAAGTCAAGATCGTGGACATTCCTTTCTTGTTCCGCGACTACGACCATGCCCGCAAAGTCATGGACGGCCCCATCGGTCAAGACATCTTGACCAAGTTTCCCGCCAAAGGTTTGGTGGCCTTGTCATGGACCGAAAACGGTTTCCGTCACATGACCAACAGCAAACACCCCATCGTCAAGCCTGAAGATGCTTCCGGTTTGAAAATGCGCACCATGGAAAACAAAGTGCACATGGACGGCTACCGTGCCTTCGGCATTCAACCCACCCCCATGGCCTTCCCTGAAGTGTTTGGCGCTTTGCAGCAAGGCACTGTGGATGGTCAAGAAAACCCCATCCCTGTGATCTTGGCCTCTAAGTTCTCACAAGTGCAAAAGCATTTGTCGTTGACCGGCCACGTGTACTCACCCGCTTTGCTGATCACCTCGCCACGCTTGATGGACAAGCTCAGTGCTGCTGACAAGAAAGTGTTTTACGCTGCGGCCAAGAGTGCCACCGTGGCTCAGCGTAAGAAAGTCAACGAAGACGAGAACAACGGCATTGCCCAACTTGAAAAAGACGGCATGACAGTTGTGCGTAAAGTGGACGGCCAAGCCTTCCGCAATGCATTGCGCGACGTGTATGTGGGCTACTCGAAAGAGTTTGGCGCCGACAACATCCGCAAGATTCAAAACGTCAAGTAATCAGCCCAATTCTCTTTGAGGATTGCGCGTCAAGGCGGAGGGCAACAAGCGTTACACGCTGTGCCCGCCGCCTTTTTTAAGCCCCGTGAATGAACACACGCCATGAAAACTTTTGAACGCTACTTTGTTGCCACCAACCGCTGGATGTTGATCATCATGCTCGCCGTGATGTCCGTCATCATTTTTGCCAACGTGGTGTTGCGCTACACCACCAACGTCTCGATTGAATGGGCCGAAGAAGTGGCGCGTCACTTGATGATTTGGCTGACCTTCATCGGCTGCGGTCCTGTGTTGCGCTACGGCGGTCACATCGCCGTTGAGAACTTGCAAGACACCCTGCCCCGCCCCGTGGCCATTGCCTTGCGTGCGTGCATTGCCATTTTGTTGACGGGCCTGTTTGTGTTCTTCACCTGGTTTGGCTTGGAGTACATGGACCGCACCCAGTACCAACAAACACCCGCGACCCAAATTTCGTTTGCCTACATCTATGCCGCATTGCCGATCGGCGCAGCCATGACCTTGATTCACTGGCTCTTGATCGTGCGTGACTACGTGCTCGAGCGCAAGTTTGCCGCCGACGCCCACTTTGACGCCACTGCCAGCGCGTCGCTTTGATCTTGATTGCCTATTTATGAACGCCAGCGTCATCCTCCTCATCTCCGCTTGTATTTATTTGGCCATCGGTGTTCCCGTGGCCTTTGCACTCGGACTCTCTACCGTCACCGCACTTTTGGTGTCTGGCAACTTCCCGTTGCTGGTGTTGCTGAAAGAAACCTTCACAGGCATCGACAGCTTTCCGTTGATGGCTGTGCCGTTCTTCATCTTGGCCGCCGAACTCATGAGCGGTGGTTCTCTGACCGAAGTGCTGCTGAAGTTTGCGGGCCAATTTGTGGGTCACAAACGTGGCGGCTTGGGTTACACCAACGTGGTGTCGCTCACCTTCTTTTCCGGCATTTCTGGCTCGGCCTTGGCCGATGCCGCAGGCCCAGGCTCCATGCTGATTCGCATGATGGACAAAGCGGGCTATGGCCGCGCTTATGCGGCCGCACTGACTGCGTCTACCGCCATCGTCGGCCCCATCATTCCGCCCTCGATCATCATGATCATTTACGCCTTGGCGGATGACCGCGTCTCGGTGGGTGCGTTGTTCGTTGCCGGTTTGATTCCAGGCGTGCTGATTGCCGTCGCCATGTGCGCAGTGAACTGGTACATCTCGAAAGAGCGCAACTACCGCGGCGATAACGAATTCCCAACCCGCAGCGAAATGTGGCAGACCACTTGGAAGGCCATGCCTGCCATCTTGTTGCCTGTGATCATCTTGGGTGGCATGCGCGCTGGTTGGTTCACCCCGACCGAAGCCTCTGTGGTGGCTGTGTTCTATGCGTTGCTGTGTGGCAAGTACGTGTACCGAACCTTGGAGTGGAAGGCTGTGCCAGACATCTTGTCGCGCTCGGCTTTGCTGACTGCGTCGGTCTTGCTGATCATCGGCATGTCGGCCTCGTTTGCTTGGATCTTGACGATTGAAGGCGTGCCACAAATCGTGGCTGGCTGGATCGTGGACATGCAGCTCACCCCTTGGACGTTCTTGATCGTCATCAACATCTTCTTGTTGTTGTTTGGCATCTTCATTGAGCCGCTGCCAGGTGTGATGGTGTTGGTGCCCATCTTGGCACCCGTTGCGGCCAAGGTGGGCATTGATCCCATCCACTTCGCGATGGTCGTCATCTACAACCTCACCTTGGGCATGATCACACCTCCCGTCGGCGGCTTGTTGTTCGTCACCTCGAACGTGTCACGCGTGCCTTTGTCAGACCTGACCCGCGAACTCACACCGTTTTTGTGGGCCCACGGCGCTGTGTTGATGGTGTTGACCTTTGTGCCAGCACTGAGCAATTGGTTGCCCCATGTGATGGGATTTCAATAAATCATGCGCACAAAGATCAAGCTCGGCTGTATTGCCGATGATTTCACCGGGGCCACAGACTTGGCCAACAACTTGGTCCGCTCGGGCATGCGGGTGGTGCAAACCATTGGCGTGCCGCCCGGTCCCTTGAGTGCCGAAGTCGATGCCGTGGTGGTGGCCTTGAAGTCACGTACCATTGCACCCGCAGAAGCCATTGCGCAAAGCCTGGAGGCCTTGCGTTGGTTGCAAGCACAAGGGGCCGAGCAGATCTATTTCAAATACTGCTCCACGTTTGACAGCACGGCACAAGGCAACATCGGCCCGGTCACCGAAGCGTTGATGCAGGCGCTCAACACCGACTTCACCATCGCCACCCCCGCCTTTCCAGACAACGGACGCACGGTGTTCAAAGGCTACTTGTTTGTGGGTGATGTGCTGCTGAATGAATCGGGCATGCAAAACCATCCACTCACGCCCATGACCGATGCCAACTTGGTGCGCGTCATGCAAGCGCAATGCACCAGCAAGGTGGGACTGATTGACCACCGTGCGGTGGCGCAAGGTGCCTCAGCCATCACGCAACGCATCGCAGATTTGAAAGCGCAAGGCGTTCGTGTCGCCGTTGTCGACGCCGTGTCCAACGACGACTTGCACCGCTTGGGCACAGCCCTGCAAGGCATGCCGCTCGTGACGGCAGGCTCGGGCGTGGCCATCGGCTTGCCCGCCAACTTTGGCTTGAAGCCAACGCCACAAGCCAGCGTTTTGCCACCCGCCTCTGGCTTGCAGGCTGTGGTCTCTGGCAGTTGCTCACAAGCGACCAACCGCCAAGTTGCACATTTCCAAAAAACAGGACGCCCTGCTTTTGCCATCGACCCCTTGGCCCTTGCGCGCAGCACCCGACAAGGCGCCGACGTGGTGGAACAAGCCTTGGCGTGGGCGGCACCGCACTTGGCATCGGGCCCGGTGTTGGTTTATTCCACGGCAGAACCTGATGCAGTCAAAGCCGTGCAAGCGCAACTGGGCGTCGAAGCAGCAGGCGCTTTGGTCGAACACACCATTGCCGCGATTGCACGTGGTTTGGTTGCGCAAGGTGTGCATCAATTGGTGGTGGCCGGGGGCGAAACATCGGGAGCCTGCGTGCAAGCCTTGGGCATCCATCAATTGCAGATCGGGCCACAGATTGACCCTGGCGTGCCTTGGTGCCATGCACAGACAGAACTCGCAGCTGTGCACCTGACCTTGAAGTCCGGTAACTTTGGCACGGACGATTTCTTCACCAAAGCCTTCACTCAGTTGAGCTGACTGGACAGCCGCCATGACTGAAACACAAGCCCGAGAAGAAATCTGCCGCGTCGGCAAAAGCCTGTTCGATCGTGGCTATGTGCATGCCAGCGCGGGCAACGTCAGCGTGCGCTTGGACGATGGTTTTTTGATCACTCCCACCGATGCCTGTTTGGGTTTTCTAGACCCAGCGCGTTTGGCCAAGGTCGATCTGCAGGGCCAACAAATCAGTGGCGACCGCGCCAGCAAAACCATCGCTTTGCACCGGCGCATTTATGCGGCATCGATCCCATTTGATGCCCACACACGCTGTGTGATTCACACCCACAGCACGCACTGTGTCGCCCTCACGTTGCGCGAGACCACATCACCCACACAGAGCACATTCCCAACCACGCAAGAGTTGCTGCCCGCCATCACGCCGTACTTTGTGATGAAGGTCGGCCATGTGCCTGTGATCGACTACCACCCCCCCGGTGCTGTCACGGCAGCACAAGCGGTGGCACAAACCATCCAACGCTATGGTGAGCAAGGAACACCCATTCGTGCCGTGATGCTCGCGCGCTTAGGCCCCAATGTGTGGAACGAGACTCCGGCCTCCGCCATGGCCACGCTAGAAGAGCTGGAAGAAACGGCGCGCTTGGTGTGCTTGTCGCACGCGCCGCTCTCGCCTTTGTCTGCTTCTCACATTCAAGAACTGCGCGCCACCTTTGGCGCGCGCTGGTAAGGACTCCCCATGCCCAAATTCGCTGCCAATCTCTCGATGATGTATCCCGAGCTGCCTTTCCTCGACCGCTTTGAAGCGGCGGCGAAAGACGGATTCACCGCTGTGGAATATTTGTTTCCTTATGCGTATCCCGCGGCTGAATTGGCAGCACGACTCAAAGCCAACAACTTAGAGCAAGTGCTCTTCAACGCACCTCCTGGCGGCACCGATGCAGCGAGCATTGATGCGGCGTGGGCGAGCAATACACGCGGCACCGCCAGCATTCCTGGACGTGAAGCTGAATTTCGCGCCGGCGTGCACATGGCGCTGGCCTATGCAGAGGCGCTGAACTGCCCCCGCATTCACCTGATGGCTGGTTTGATCGGAGACGGTCAGACCCGTGCCAGCAACTTGCCCACCTACATGGCCAACCTGAAATGGGCGGCAGCCGAAGTCGCGCAAGCCGGACGTGATGTGTTGATTGAACCCATCAACACACGCGACATCCCCGGTTTCTTTTTGAACCGACAAGATCATGCGCACGAAATCATTCAAGCGGTCGGCGCGTCCAACCTCAAAGTGCAGATGGATCTGTACCACTGCCAAATCGTCGAAGGCGATGTGGCCATGAAGATTCGCCAGTACCTGCCTACGGGGCGCGTCGGCCATTTCCAAATCGCGGGCGTGCCGGAGCGCCACGAGCCTGATCTTGGCGAAATCAACTACCCCTATTTGTTCGATGTCATCGACCAAGTCTCCAAAGAGTGCGGCTGGCAGGGCTGGGTGGGCTGCGAATACAAGCCTCGCCTGGGTGGCCAGCCTGGCGGCACGTCTGCGGGTTTGGATTGGTTTCACAAGGCACGATGACCGGGTGATTTTTAGCGACAATTGCACGCATCGCATGCAAGGACAGTGCAGGCATTGGCTTGGAGCCGATGCCCTCGTGCTGTCGCCTCACCTCTGAATCTATGGATAACAAATTCGTCATGGCTGGCGTGATGGGCTGGCCCGTTGCGCACTCGCGCTCCCCTGTCATTCACAACCATTGGATTCGTCAATATGGGTTGAAAGGCGCCTACGGTTTATTCCCCGTCGCGCCGCACAACATCGACGATGCCATCCGTGGACTCAAGGCCTTGGGCTTGGCGGGCTGCAACATCACCATTCCGCACAAAGTCGAAGCCATGAAACGCATGGATTGGGTCGACCCTTTGGCGCAACGCATGGGCGCGATCAACACCATCGTGGTTCAATCTGATGGTGCGCTGCATGGCTTCAACAACGACGGCTTCGGCTTCATACAAAGCCTGCGCGATGAAAAACCCGATTGGCGTGCAGACACAGGCCCTATCACCGTTTTAGGAGCTGGCGGTGCCGCACGCGCGATTGTGTTGAGTCTCATCGATGAAGGGGCGACAGAGATTCGCCTCATCAACCGCACACATGCCAAAGCCAGCGCTTTGGCTCAAGAGTTTGGCAAAGTCGTCACGGCGTACGACTGGTCTGCGCGCCATGACGCATTGGCGGGTTGCGCTCTGCTGATCAACACCACCAACCAAGGCATGCACGGACAACCTGATTTAGAGCTTCAGCTTGACCAGCTCCCCACCACCGCCCTGGTGGCCGATGCCATTTACATTCCCTTGGAAACCTCGCTGTTGGCGCAAGCACGCCAACGTGGCAACACCGGCGTGAATGGTTTGGGGATGTTGCTCAACCAAGCACGACCAGCGTTCAAGGCGTGGTTTGGTGTGATGCCAGAGATCACGCCAGAACTGCGTCAAGCCATCATCGCGACGTTTTAAGCGGCAGTTGACACAGCGGATCCGTCCAGAACGGATCGTGGGATCAACGCATGTGGATTGGTGTGGTGCTCTTTGAGCAAATAGGCGCCCACCTCCTCATCCCAGGCAACGACCAAGGCATACACACGCAAAAACTCACGGAGCAAGTGGCTTGCCTGCAACTGTGTGATGCCAAATGTCTCGCACAGCAATGCCCGATTGACCCGCCCCTGCTCTAGGCAAACCTCCAAGACCAAATCAATGCGACGTTGAATGAGGTCGACCGCGGAGCGGACTGTGTCGTGAGCTGCTTGAGATGACATGGAGACAGAAGAGATTGGATTTGACAACCCTTATCTTCTTGGGATTCTCTGAGTTTGTAAATCCGCCAAGTGGCGTACATCAGCCCCATTTGATTCACTCGCTATGTCGCAGCGCTGAATGTGTGTGGATGCCTCGCACGCCCCGTGGCACCCGCGCCCTGGGAAGCAGCTTCTGTCATGGATGGTTGTTTTAAAAACGCAGCAAATTCATCGGCATCCAAGGGGGGGCTGAAGTGGTCGCCTTGTCCAAGAATCACGCCCATGCGTTGCAATACATCGCATTGCGTTTTCGAGTCGACGCCCTCCGCCATGATCAGCACATCGTTGGCATTGGCCAATCCGGCGGCATGTGACATCAGACGCGCCACGGCGGCATCACGCACAGAACGTTGAACGAGTTGGCGATCGAATTTCACTTTGGTGATGTTGAACTTGGGGAACTGGTCTGCAAAAGTTTGGTTCAAGCCAAACCCATCCACCGTCAGACTCAGTCCTTGATCTACAAAAGAATGGGCATGCCCCAGCGCTTGCGTCAAATCACGCGTCAACACGCGCTCGTTCACCTCAAACTCAAGCAATTGATACGGGAAATGCACCATGTCACAAATTTGGCGCACCGCATTGGCAAAGCGAGGATCTTCAAATTGGGACTGCGAAATATTGAACGCCAAGATCAAAGGTCCGTGTTCACGCTGCCATTGTGCGGCTTGGGCACATGCGGTCTCGAACACCCAGGCATCGAAAGGCAAGCACATCCCCGCCTTGTGCGCCTCCTCCACAAAGTCAGCGGGAGACAGGTGCAACAGCTGCCCATCTGACTGCGGCCAGCACACATAGACCTCCATGCCAAAGACACCACCATCGCTCATGCGACGCACAGGCTGAAATTTCAGCGTGATCTCGGCCTGAGCCAGTGCAAGGCGCAACGCTTCCTGAACATCAAAGCCCCCACCGTCTGACACGCGGTGCGTGGGTGGTTCCCACCGAATTTTCAGTCCCAAACGCTTGAGCCACGCATACAAAGCCCCAAGCAACAGCACGCCCAGACCCACCCCAGCCATGGCTTTTTGGTAGGCAGGCCACACACTGATGAGCACATGCAAATTGGCCACCACCATCCCATCAAATGTCATGGGGATGGTGGTCAGCACCTGCCCGTGCGCTTCATCGAGCGAAGCCAAGGCAAATGGCTGATGCGGATCAGCGAGTTGCCCAGGACGTGCAAAAGAAGCCAAAGACACACCCTCGCGGGTCACCAACTCTGCCATCTGGATGCCTTGCTGGCTTTCGAGCGAGGCCATCAGTGTCGCGACCTGAGCGGCATCGTTCAGCATCAAGGCTTGCAGCAGCTCTTGGGCGACAAGCTCTGCGGCTTCTTCTTGATGCACCAAGATGAATCGCTCTGCGGCTTTGAAGGTGATCAGCCCAGCAATCACGAGGAAAGCCAAAGCAAGTGCGTAAAACGCGCCTCGCTTCAAGGTCTTTTTCAGACCTGAAGGCAGGGAAACATGAGTCAAAAATTTCATAACTTCTCCTACAGATGGCCTGATCGTGGAAACCTCCAGAAATCAAACCAAATGAATTTTGCTAATTTTTTTGCGAAAAAGCAGCAAATTTGAAGTATTAAATATTAACTCAATAATTTAAAGATATTTAAGTATTACTTTAATTTTTTATGCAAAGTTCTTAATTCTGAGCCACTGTGCGCATAGCCAAACCACGCGGCGCACAGTCTGGACATTGGGAATGAGGGTTCACAGGACGAGAAAACTGCGGCAATTGCTGGAAAAACTCGGCAGGTGTCATGTGGGGCCGTTGCGACAAGAGCAGTGACACAAAGCCTGAAACCAGAGGTGAGGCATAACTGGTCCCCACGCCACGGAAGGACGCGGCAGGTGTCTCATCCCCTTTGAAGTCCACGTCGAAGGTCCCCACTTTCAATTTGTTCACACGCCAAGGGGCATCCCCCGACAAACGTTGCCCGCCACCTGGGGCGTAGATCACGGTGCGGGCATCAAGTGCCGAGTAGTTCGCGATGTTGTTTTCGGAATCCACGGCCCCCACAGAAATCACGCCTTCGCAATTGGCGGGTTCGGCCAGTTTTTTGCCATACGTGTTGCCCACGGCAGCCACCACAAAGATGTTCTTCTTGGCAATACGCTCCAACACCTGTTGCAAATCGACGCCGCACACAGGCTTACCGCCTGAAAAACTCAGGTTGATCACACGCGCGGGATTGGGATTGAGCGGCACACCGGCGACAGGTAAGCCAGCCGCCCAAGACAAGGCATCGAGCAAGTCAGCGCGTCCCATGTTGCAGGAGCCAAACAAGCGGATGGGCACAATTTTGGCGTTGGGGTTGACGCCCACCACGCCGTCGTGGCCGTTCCCCGCGATCAGACTGGCGACCTCTGTGCCATGGGTGCGAAATGGCCCCGTTCCGACGCGGTCGCCACAACGGGCATCGCGCATATCAGGTGCGAAATCCTCAGAGCGTCCGCCTCTGGCGTTATACGGTGCAGACAACATGTCGTAGCCAGGCAGTAAACGACCCGTCAAGCTGGGATGGTTGGCCAGCACACCACTGTCAATCACGGCCACGACCACCGGATACGGGCCAGGCTTGACACCTGCCGTGTTCAAGGAAGAAGGGGCCGACACGCCTGTTGCATTCAAGGCCCCCAAGTGCCAAGGCAAATCTTGCGCATGCACCGCGACACAACAGCCCCATGCACCCAACACCCACACCCAACGAACCACAGATGAAAACAAGCGGACCATGTGCACTAAGAATCCCAAAACAAACGTCAGAAATTGACAAATCTGTTTGAATCTTAGTTTTTAGGCGCGTTTATCTCAATTCCATCAATTTAGTTAAATTGGTGTTGATGCGTGTGATTTAGAGGACGCCAACAACTCAGAAATAGCCCTTAAGAATTGATAAATCCGTTTAAAACGTGCATGAAGCTTAGAAATAGTGAGTACAGGTCATTAACAAATTGAGTTCGATGTCTGAAATCCTCTTTCTCCACCAGAAAAAACACCCGCAAAGCAGGTTATCTTTCGACTGACTAGAACAACATACAGAGGAGACACCCTTGTCCAAGCCCATTTCTGCCGCCGAACAGGCCTTGCGCGACGCAGCGCGCGAATACCACCGCTTTCCCAGCCGTGGAAAGATTTCCGTCACCCCCACCAAGCCCTTGTCCAACCAACGCGACTTGTCTTTGGCTTATTCACCCGGTGTGGCGTATCCCTGCTTGGACATTGAGGCGGATCCTTCGTTGGCCTCTGAATTCACTGCGCGCGGCAACTTGGTCGGCGTGATCACCAATGGCACCGCAGTGCTGGGTTTGGGAGACATCGGGCCACTGGCCAGCAAACCCGTGATGGAAGGCAAAGGTTGCCTCTTTAAAAAATTTGCGGGCATTGATGTGTTTGACATCGAATTGGCTGAACGCGACCCAGACAAATTGGTTGAAATCATTGCAGCGCTGGAGCCCACGTTGGGGGGCATCAACCTGGAGGACATCAAAGCGCCAGAATGCTTCTATATCGAGCAGAAACTGCGCGAACGCATGAGCATTCCGGTCTTCCACGACGACCAACACGGAACCGCCATCATTTCAGCCGCCGCATTGCTCAACGGCCTGGAATTGGTGAACAAGGACATTGCCAAAGTCCGCATTGCTGTGTCTGGCGCAGGCGCTGCAGCCTTGGCCTGCTTGGACGTGATGGTGGGCTTGGGCGTTCACCGAGACAACATTTTTGTGTGCGACTCCAAGGGCTTGATTTACGAAGGTCGCCCCGGCGGCTACGACGACAGCAAGGCCCGCTACGCACAGAAGTCCACATTGCGCACACTGGCAGACACCGTCAATGGTGCCGATGTGTTCTTGGGTTGCTCTGCCCCCGGCGTCTTGACCCAAGACATGGTCAAGACCATGGCCGACAAGCCCATCATCTTGGCGTTGGCCAATCCTGAACCTGAGATTCGTCCAGAGCTGGCGAAGGCCGTGCGACCCGATTGCATCATTGCCACGGGCCGCTCGGACTATCCCAACCAAGTCAACAACGTGCTCTGCTTCCCCTACATCTTCCGGGGTGCATTGGACTGCGGTGCAACCAAAATCACCGAAGCCATGAAGCTGGCCTGCGTGCGTGAAATTGCAGATTTGGCCAAGGCCGACATCAGTGAAGAAGTGGCGAGCGCCTACTCTGGCAAAGAGCTGTCCTTTGGACCGGACTATTTGATTCCCACGCCATTTGATTCACGTTTGATCTTGCGCATCGCACCTGCGGTGGCCAAGGCAGCGGCGGCATCGGGCGTTGCAGCGCGCCCGATCACCGACTTTGAAGCCTACAAACAAGGCCTGTCACGGTTTGTGTATCAAACCGGCATGATCATGCGCCCCGTGTTCAATGCGGCACAGGCCGCAAGCAACAAGCGCGTGGTGTACGCCGAAGGCGAAGACGAGCGTGTCTTGCGTGCGGCCCAACTGGCCATTGAAGACGGTTTGGCGCAACCCATCTTGATCGGCCGCCCCGCCGTGATCGAAGCGCGCATTGCCAAAGCGGGCCTGCGCCTCAAGGTGGGCACAGATGTGGAGGTCATCAACCCAGAGAGCGATGCACGCTTTCGCCAATATTGGGAAACCTACCATCGGCTCATGGGACGTCAGGGCGTGACGCCCGAAGCCGCCAAAGCGGCCGTGCGTCGTTCAAACACACTGATTGGCGCATTGGCCATGCATTTGGGCGATGCCGACGCCATGTTGTGTGGTTTGGTTGGGCAGTTTGATGCGCATTTGAAACATGTCAACGACATCATTGGCACATCCCCCGGGGCACCTGGCTTTGCCACACTCAATGCCTTGATGTTGTCAGAACGCACGCTCTTCATTGCGGACACCTACGTGAACGAAGACCCAGATGCCGAGTTACTCGCCAACATCGCGCTCATGGCGGCACAAGAGGTACGTCGGTTTGGCTTGCCCCCGAAAGTGGCGTTTTTGTCGCACAGCAATTACGGCTCTTCGGCCCGCGCTTCGGCGCAAAAGATGCGCGCCGCGCGCGACCTGTTTCAACGCATGGCGCCCGACATTGAGTGCGACGGTGAACTGCAAGGTGACGCGGCATTGTCCGACTCCGTGCGACGCAACAGTTTGCTTGAAACATCGCTCGAAGGCGAAGCCAATGTGTTGATTTGCCCCAACTTGGATGCTGCGAACATTTTGTTCAACGTGCTCAAGATCACCGGTGGCCAAGGTGTTACGGTGGGACCGATCTTATTGGGTGGGGCGAAATCAGCACACATCTTGACGCCCTCGTCGACCGTGCGACGCATTGTCAACATGACAGCATTGGCCACCGCGGCAGTTCACCCATCGCGCGCTTGATGCTTGAGCGCCTCTGCCTGAAAGGATGAAGATGACTGCTGCTACCTCTCGTTCCATGCGCGACATTTTGTTGCGCTCTCCCGTCATGCCGATCTTGACCATCCACGACGCGCAAAGCGCTGGCGATTTGGCGCAAGCCTTGGTCAAAGGGGGCGTCATGGTGTTTGAAGTTGTGAAACGGACACCTGCCACGATTGCGGCGCTGCACGCCATGTGCGAAGCGGCCCCCGATGCAGACATCGGCATGGGCACATTGATGACCCCTGATGATGTCAAAACAGCACGTCAAGCGGGCGCCAAATTTGGCGTCTCGCCTGGACTGACGGCTGAGTTGGCGCAAGCCATTCAAGCATATCAATTCCCATTTTTGCCGGGCGTCGCGACAGCGAGCGAAGTCATGCAAGCACGGGCCTTTGGATTGAAAGAGCTCAAGTATTTTCCAGCCCAAGGTGCTGCAGGTGCTGCATGGATCAAAGACATGGCTGGCGTTTTTCCTGACGTGTTGTTCTGCCCCACGGGCGGCATTCGTCCACCAGACATCCCCGCCTATTTGGGGCTCAGCAATTGCCGCACGGTGGGTGGCTCGTGGGTGGTTCCCCCTGAGCTGTTGAAAGACCGCGCTTGGAACGAGATCACGGCACTGGCCCAACAAGCCAGCGGCTTTCGCCCTCCATCAAAAGCCGCCTCGCGATGACGCCTCGTAAACACATGGTGGCCGTGGGTGCCATTTGCACCACGGCTATTTTTCGCGTGCCACACATCGATCCACCCCCCGCCAAAATTTTGGCAACGCAGCGGTGTGAAGTGGTGGACGGCATGGCCATTTCTGCTGCCTGCGCATTCCAAAAGTTAGGGGGGCAATCGCATGTCTGGGCTCGCGTGGGCGATGACCCGCAAGCCGATGTGATGCGACATGCTTTGTCTGCTGAAGGCTTAGACACACAAGGACTCTTCACGGTCAAAGGCAGCCGCTCGTCCCACGCCTCGGTGATCGTCGACGGGTTGGGGCAACGCTTGGTCGTGCCTTTCCATGACCCAGCAGTCGACCCCTCCCCCGATTGGTTGCCGCTCGACACCCTAGATCACATGGATCTGCTGCATTGCGATGTGCGTTGGGTGGATGGCGCACGGGCTGCACTGCAAGCCGCGCGTGCACGCGGTATTCCGACCATGGTCGATGGCGATGTGGCACCTCGTGCTGTGCTGCAACAGTTGATGCCCTTGGCCGACTATGCGGTCTTTTCAGACGCTGGCATCTTGGCTTACACCGGACTCACCGATGTGCAAGAAGCCGTGCGACAAGTCGCTCAACAACACAGCCGTCATGTGGGAGCGAGTTGTGGTGCTGATGGGTATTACTGGATCGAAGAAGGTCACATCCAGCACGTGCCAGCCCCTCATGTCGAAGTGGTGGACACACTTTCAGCGGGCGATGTGTTTCACGGTGCATTCGCGCTCGCCATCTTGGAAGGTCAAGACACGCGCTCGGCGGCACGCTTTGCGTGTGCTGCCGCCTCGTTGAAGTGCACACAATTCGGCGGACGCTTGGGTTGCCCGACACGCGCAGCGGTCGAGGCCCTGATCGAACAAACTTACCAAGCCTAGATCTGCCCCTCATGCGCTAGGGGTAATCCTGATGCGCAGATGTCACGCGAATTACCCTGGATGCGCCCTGTGCACATTTAAATGGCGTTAGGTCATGTCTAAACCTAGACAAGCCCCTAACAACCATTTGAATGACCCCAAAGGAGACAAGCATGATGATTCGCAGAACTTTGATGAAGTCGATCGCTTTCGCGGCAGCCGCCGTGACATTGAGTGGCGCAGCGCTGGCACAAAGCTATCCCTCGCGCCCCCTGACGATGATTGTTCCATGGGGTGCAGGTGGCGGAACGGACGCTACCGCACGTATCGTTGCGGCACTGCTTGAAAAAGAAATGGGCCAACCCGTGAACGTGGTGAACCGCACAGGTGGTAACGGTGTGGTCGGACATTCCGCCATCGCCACGGCTGCCCCTGACGGTTACACAATTGGCATGATCACCGTGGAAATCTCCATGATGCATTGGGCCGGTTTGACACAGCTCTCGCCCACAGACTACACACCATTGGCTCTGATGAACATTGACCCCGCAGGTGTCACTGTGCGCGCCGACGCACCTTATAAAAATGTGGGTGATTTGGTCAATGCCATCAAAGCCAACCCCGGCAAATTCAAAGCATCGGGCACAGGGCAAGGTGGCATTTGGCACTTGGCGTTGGCCGGTATGCTCAACGACTTGAAAGTTCCCACCACAGCCGCACCCTGGGTTCCTTCAAACGGCGCCTCGCCCGCGATGAACGACTTGGCCGCTGGTGGCATTGAGTTTGTCACTTGCTCACTGCCTGAAGCCCGCGCCTTGATTGACGCAGGCAAAGCACGCCCCCTGGCCTTGATGTCCAGCGCACCTTCCGCGCTCTACCCCAATGTGCCCACCCTGAAGTCAGCCACGGGCAGCAACTGGACCATTGGCGCTTGGCGCGGTCTTGCTGCACCCAAGGGCATGCCAGCAGATATTCAAGCCAAGCTCGGCACGGCACTCAAGAAGATTTATGACAGCCAAGAATTCCAAGGCTTCATGCAACAACGTGGCTTTGGCACGATCTACGCTGACAGCAAGGGTTTCGAGCAATTCATGGCCAAAGGCGATGCCGATATGGGCGTGGTGATGAAGTCACTGGGCTTGGCCAAATAAGTCGTTATGAAATTTAACGACACCCTGATCGGTGCAGCGCTTCTGGCGCTTGCACTGACGATCCTCTCGACCGTGCAAACCTACCCCGTGATTCCGGGCCAAAACATCGGGCCGGGGGCCTTTCCGGGCTTGCTGGCAACGTTGTTGGCAGTTTGTGCGGTCCTGCTGATTTTCAAAGGCATCAAAGCAAAACAGCATGAATCGTGGATTGAAATTGGCGGCTGGATGAAATCTTGGTTTCATCTGCGCAATTTCTTGGTCACGGTCGGCTGCTTGCTTTTCTACATTTACACCTCAGACAAGCTGGGATTCTTAATCACAGCGGTGACGATCATAGCCGTCATGTTTTGGGCGCTCGAAGTACGACGCAAATTGATTTTTCCGATTGCCATCATCGTGGCTTTGGTGATTCACACGATCTTCTACAAGGGGCTTCGTGTTCCTTTGCCTTGGGGCTTACTCACCCCTATCCAGTGGTAACGAAAGAATCTTCATGACAACTGCTGTGTTACTCCAAGCCTTTTGGCTGGTCTTTGACCCCTATGTGTTGCTGGTGATTCTTTGCTCTGCGATGTTCGGCCTTTTTGTAGGCTGCATTCCAGGCTTGAGCGCCACGATGGCTACAGCGTTGCTGGTGCCCATCACATTCTTCATGCCTCCTGTGCCCGCCATTGCAGCCATCGTTACTGCGACGGCGATGGCAATTTTCTCGGGGGACATTCCCGGTGCGCTGCTGCGCATACCAGGCACACCGGCATCGGCAGCCTATACCGATGAAGCGTATCAAATGACCTTGAAGGGCCAAGCTGAAATCGCGCTCGGCGCCGGCTTGGTGTTCTCGGCCATTGGCGGCTTGTTTGGCACCATCGTGATGGTGTTGTTCTCGCCAGGCTTGGCTGAAATTGCTTTGCAATTTTCTTCGTTCGAGTACTTCTGGTTGGTGGTGTTGGGGCTCGCGGGCGCCGTGTTCATTGGCAATGCCAGCGTACTGAAGGCGTGTATTTCACTCTTGCTCGGCCTGTTGATCGCTTGCATTGGTTTGGAAAATCCGGCGGCTCATCCACGCTTCACGTTCGGGATGAACGAACTCATGAGTGGTGTCGAACTGATTCCCATGATGGTGGGCATGTTCGCGGTGTCTGAATTGCTGCGCTACATCACCAACATCGATCCACCACCGATGATTGCCACCGAAAAGATTGGCAATATCTTTACGGGCATGTGGGACATGTTGAAGAAATACCGCTGGCCCTTGGTGCGCGGTAGTGCATTGGGCACCATCATTGGCATTCAACCTGGATCGGGCGCAGACATGGCTTCGTGGTTGAGTTACGCCATGAGCAAGAAGTTTTCCAAAGAGCCCGAGAAGTTTGGAACCGGTCACGTCGAGGGCATTGTGGAATCGGGAGCAGCCAACAACTCTTCGTTGGCAGGCGCATGGATTCCAGCCATTGTCTTTGGTATTCCAGGTGACTCGATCACGGCCATCGCGATTGGGGTGTTATATCTGAAGAACATGAACCCTGGTCCGATGATCTTTGTGAACAACCCAGAAAACATTTATGCAATCTTTCTGGTGTTCATCTTGGCCAACATCATCATGGTGCCACTGGGTTGGTTGACCGTGAAAATTGCCACGAAGATCTTGAAGGTGCCACGCAACATCTTGATGCCCATCATCTTGATTTTTTGTATCGTGGGCTCTTTCTCTATCAACAACTCCGTATGGGGCGTGACCTTGATTTTGTTCTTCGGTGTTGTGTCCTTCTTGTTAGAAGAAAACGGCTTCCCTGTGGCCCCTGCCATTCTGGGTGTCGTGCTGGGCACGATGATGGAAGAGAACTTTGTGACCTCCATGATCAAGTCAGACGGAGACCCTCTGGTGTTCTTCACGCGTCCGATTGCCATGTGGTTGGCAGCAAGCACGTTTGTGATTTTGCTGTGGCCCGTGGGAACCTGGATGATCGACAGAATGCGCAAGTCAGAAGCTTGACGCCAACGCCCTGCACGCGCAGGGCGTTGAAAAACCATCCCTGAAAAGACAAAAGGGCCAGCAGATAAACTGCTGGCCCTTGGTCATTTTGGTCGGCGTGGCGGGATTCGAACTCGCGACCCCTTGCACCCCATGCAAGTGCGCTACCAGGCTGCGCTACACGCCGATGAAGCTATAGATTATAACGCGCTTCAACGTGACTCTGAGAGGAGATCACGAATTTGCATCAGTTCTTTGCGAAGAATCGTTAAGGTGTCGTCGCTGGCCCCCAAGGACAGCAACGGCGCATCGATGATGGTCGATGGCACATCTTCTAGATCGAGCTCAATGCCGTCTTCATCAGGCAAGTCGATATCGATCAATGAATCGCCTGCTGTGCGACGACGGTCACGCTCGGACTGAACAAGCTCCTGCAACTTATTGCGAGCACCGCTGATGGTGAAGCCTTGGTCATACAGCAAGTCACGGATGCGGCGAATCATCAACACCTCATGGTGCTGGTAATAGCGGCGGTTGCCGCGACGTTTCATGGGACGCAGCTGCGTGAATTCCTGCTCCCAATAGCGCAACACGTGTGGCTTGACGCCACACAATTCGCTCACTTCACCAATGGTGAAGTAGCGTTTCGCTGGGATGGGAGGAAGGAGGGATTTCTCCATGAAAATCAGAGGCTTGTAAACGGGACCGCAGAGGTTACACGAAGATCAGGCTTGCATCACATCTTGGTGACGTTTTGACCAAAAAAAAGAGGCCTTCGCGGCCTCTTTGGGTTTAGACGTCAACTTTGGCGTTACTGTCGCCTTGTATTTGTTCTTTGAGTTTGTGACTCGCATGGAAAGTCACCGCGCGTCGCGCCTCGATCGGTATCGATTCACCCGTGCGCGGGTTGCGACCGGGCCTAGGCGCCTTGGTGCGAATTTGAAAATTGCCGAAGCTTGAAATTTTCACATCTGTGCCATTGACCAAGCTTTGTGCGATGAGGTCAAAGAAGGCATCAATCATGTCTTTGGACTCACGCTTGTTCAAACCGATTTGCTCGAACAACAAATCAGCCAACTGCGCTTTGGTCAACGCTGGCGTTTCTAGGCTCTCAAAAGAAAGTTCCATACGGTTCTCTTGTTAACGAGTGATCATCAAGCACGCAAGCGTGCAGACACTTGGGCGGCCAACTCAGCCAGCACAGCTTGCACCACGCCTTCGATTTGCGCTTCGTTCAAGGTGGCTTCATCGCTGTTGAGCGTGAGGCGAACCGCCAAACTCTTTTCATCCATCGCCATGGCCGCACTTTCAGCCTTGGGGCGATACACATCAAACAACACGGCATTGCGCAGCAAGCCTTGTGTTTTGGCGGCGTGTACCGCTGCCATCAACTGGGCGTGCGTGACGCTGTCTTTGACGATCACCGCAATGTCACGCTCGACGTTGGGGAATTTGGCTACGCCGGTGGACTTAGGAACATCACGGTGCAACACGGCATCGAGCGAGAGTTCAAACATCACGGGCGCTTGGGCCAGCTCCCAGCTTTGACGCCAGCGTGGGTGCAACTCACCCACATGGCCCACGGCTTGGTCATTGACCAGCACCTTGGCGCAGCGGCCGGGGTGCATGGCAGGATGCTCAGCGGCTTCAAACTGCGGCACAGCAGGCGCCAACAAGGCTTCGACATCCGCTTTCACATCGAAGAAGTCTGCGGCTTGCTCTTTGGTGCCCCATTGCAAAGGCGCCGCGCTGCCAAAGGCAATGCCTGCCACGTGCATGGGCTGATTGAAGCCTTGCACGGTGGTATCGGTGTTTTGCACCGACGCGTCTTTGTGGAACACGCGGCCCAGCTCAAACACGCGCACGCGTGAAGCTTTGCGGTCCACGTTGAACTTCACCACGTTGAGCAAAGAGCCCAACAAGGTCGAGCGCATCACGCTCATTTGGCTGGCGATGGGGTTGAGCAGCTTGATGGGGTTGGCATTGCCTGCCAACTCGTGTTCCCAACGCTCATCCACAAAGCTGTAGTTGATGGTTTCTTGGTAACCCAATGCCGCCAACTGATGACGCAAAGCGTGTGGGCTGCGTTGCGCTTCTTGGCAAGCGCTGGCGGTGATGGGGGCCAAAGGTGGCGTGGTGGGCAGGTTGTTGTAACCCACCATGCGCGCCACTTCTTCGATCAGGTCTTCTTCGATTTGCAAATCGAAACGGAAGGATGGCGGTTGCACGGTGACAGTGCCGCCACCGGAGGTGGCATCACCATGCTTTTCGGTCACAGGCAAGCCCAAACCGCGCAAAGCGTCTGCAATGCGTTGTTGGGTGAGGGGCATACCAATCACCTTCTCTGCACGTGCCACGCGCAATGTGACAGGCTTGGCCACTGGCATGTTGACGCGCTGGTCGTCGATCGGGCCCACTGTTGTATTGGGCGTGCCGCAAATGTCAATCACCAATTGGGTGATGCGCTCGATGTGCTCCACAGTCAACTCTGGGTCCACACCACGCTCAAAGCGGTGGCCAGCATCGGTGCTGAAGTTGAAGCGGCGTGAACGGCCTGCGATGGCCGAAGGCCACCAGAAGGCCGCTTCGATGTAAATGTTTTGTGTGTCGTCACTCACAGCAGTGGCGTCGCCACCCATGATGCCGGCAAGTGACTCAACCTGATGCGCGTCAGCGATCACACCGACTTTCTCATCCACGGTCACGGTGTTGCCGTTCAAGAGCTTGAGTTGCTCACCCGCTTTGCCCCAACGTACATCCAAGCCACCTTGAATTTTGTCCAGATCAAAAATGTGCGAAGGACGGCCCAGCTCGAACATCACGTAGTTCGAGATGTCGACCAAGGGGCTCACGCTGCGTTGGCCGCAACGGGCCAAGTGGTTCACCATCCATGCAGGCGTTAGCGCCTTGGTGTTCACGCCACGCACGACACGGCCTGAGAAACGGCCACACAAATCGGGCGCGCTGATTTTCACAGCCAAGCGCTCTTGGTTGGTCGCTGCAATGCTGGGGAAAGTCGGCGCTTTCAACGGTGCACCAGTGAGAGCCGACACTTCACGCGCAATGCCATACACACTCAAGCAATGCGCCAAGTTGGGCGTGAGCTTCAAGGTCATCAAGGTGTCGTCGAGGTTCAAATACTCGCGGATGTTTTGACCCAAAGGCGCATCGGCGGGCAACTCCAACAAGCCACCGTGGTCATCAGCAATTTTGAGTTCTTTGGCCGAGCACAACATGCCTTGGCTTTCCACGCCACGCAGCTTACCGACTTTGATTTTGAAAGGCTTGCCGTCTTCACCCGGTGGCAACTCTGCGCCCACGGTGGCGCATGGGATCTTGATGCCCACGCGTGCATTGGGTGCGCCGCACACGATGTTGAGCAAAGCGTCCTGCCCCACGTCCACTTGGCAAATGCGCAAGCGGTCAGCGTCTGGGTGCTGCACGGCTTCTTTGATTTCACCGACGACGATGCCTGTGAACGGAGGTGCGACGGGTTGGAGCTCTTCCACTTCCAAACCGGCCATCGTCAATGTGTCGGCCAGTTCTTGGGTAGTGAGGGATGGGTTGCAGAATTCGCGCAACCAGGATTCGGGGAATTGCATGATGAATCTCGTGTGTGCGTGAAGTTATTGGAACTGGCTCAAGAAGCGAATGTCGCCATCGAAGAACAAGCGCAAGTCGTTCACGCCGTAACGCAACATGGTGAAACGGTCCATGCCCATGCCAAAGGCAAAGCCAATGAAGCGCTCAGGGTCCAGGCCCATGTTGCGCACCACGTTCGGGTGCACTTGGCCTGAGCCACCCACTTCAAGCCAACGGCCTGCCAAAGCGCCGCTTTGGAATTGAATGTCAATCTCAGCGCTGGGCTCAGTGAACGGGAAGAAGCTGGGACGGAAGCGCAGCACCAAGTCGTCGCTCTCAAAATACGTGCGGCAAAAATCGGTGATGACCACTTTGAGGTCTTTGAAGCTCACGTTCTCACCAATCCACAAGCCTTCGCATTGGTGGAACATGGGCGAGTGCGTGGCATCGCTGTCCACACGGTAGGTGCGGCCTGGGGCGATGACGCGAATTTCGGGCATGCCTTGACCGGCATCCAAACGCGCTTGGTAGCGCTTGACGTGTTGCACCGCGTGGCGCACTTGCATGGGGCTGGTGTGCGTGCGCAGCAAGTTCGGCGCTTCGGCACTGCCCCCCTCCACATAGAAGGTGTCGTGCATGGAACGCGCAGGATGGTCTTCAGGCGTGTTGAGCGCGGTGAAGTTGAACCAGTCGGTTTCAATCTCTGGGCCTTGGGCCACTTCAAAACCCATGGAACCAAAAATGGCTTCGACGCGCTCGAGCGTGATCGTGACGGGGTGCAAACCGCCAGCCATGCGGGCGCGACCCGGCAAGGTCACATCCAAGGCTTCGGCTTTGAGTTGGGTCTCGAGTTCGGCATCGGCCAAGGCTTGGCGACGAGCTGTGAGGGCCGCTTCAATCGCTTGCTTGGCCACGTTGATGGCGGCACCGGTCGACTTCTTTTCTTCGACGCTCAATGCGGCCATGCCCTTCATCATCTCGGTGATGCGGCCTGACTTGCCCAAGAACTGGGCCTTGGCGTTTTCAAGATCTGCCGGCGTGGTGCTTTGTGCAAACAGGGCCTGGGCACTGGCGACCAGAGAGTCCAACTCGTTCATAACTTTGATGATTCCAATTTTCCCCTCATCATGAAAGTTATTTCATTGAAAAATTTGGGGAGAGGAGAAAACAAAAAAGGGATTGAAGCTGTGTAGCCCCAACCCCTTTACTCGTGGGTGGTTAACCCTTGACTATCAAGCGGCCAATTTGGCTTTGACTTGATTCACGATGCTGGTGAAAGCAGCCATGTCGTGAACGGCCAAGTCGGCCAACATCTTGCGGTCGATTTCGATCGCTGCCTTTTTCAGGCCGTTGGCG